>Ga0209935_1000097_pt1 | contig 369938 bp, 362 predicted proteins | sample ThiBio_1000_plan_2_FD_183958 | JGI IMG/M metagenome (GOLD analysis project Ga0209935, IMG submission 183958) | Wastewater bioreactor microbial communities from Cape Town, South Africa - Thiocy_cont_1000_plan (SPAdes) | ecosystem: Engineered > Bioreactor > Thiocyanate-remediating >... | reverse complement strand
GTGCTGAGTAGATACGGCATGAAGGCCGTGCCCGCGCCTTGGCAGAAATAGCCCGACGACGATGCGAACTGGTTGAATACCTCGCCGCCAGGATGGCCGATGACATCGCTGTTCTTGAATTTGGCGAGGTTGTTTTCGTGGTCTTCGTTCGTGGTCCCATCCCCACCTGCCTGTGCGGATGGGTTGGGCGTGCTCATCGCCTGCACTTCGACCCAGGGGTTCTCCCCGGTGTTGCTGTAGCTGGAGACGACCGCATCGGGCACGTAGTGCCGGACCTTGGTGGACGTGCGCACCGTGCAGCCCGTCCAGGTGCAGTAGAGCCAGTAGCAGATGCCCACCACCCGGTATTCCAGGCAGTCCGGCGACATGACGGAGGACACGATGGTGGCGGTGTTCAGGGCGTAGCTGCCGGTGGCGCTGACCAACAGCAGCGAGGCCACGGCGACGCGCAGGCGGCGCAGCAAGTCGAATGGGCGATGGGTCACGGCTGCGTCCTCCGGTACTGCTCGATGCGGGACACCGCCCGGGCCACGTCCGGCTCGCCATAGACCACATAGCGTTGATCTACCACGACGGCCGGGATGGCGGCGACGCCCAGGCTCCATGCATCGGCGACGCCCTGGTAGGCGGTGCCGATGCGGCGCTGAAGATCGGTGCCGCCTTGGTTCAGTCGTTGCCGGACGATGGCTGCTGCCCGCTCGGGGTCGGCCGGCAGATCCGCGGAAAGCTCGGCCTCGATCCGGGGCGCTTCGTCCAACTCGATCAGCCGCTCGCCGCCGGCGGTCTTGACCGGGTGGCGGCTGTCGGTGACGACCACCACGTCGGCGGCGAAGGTGGCCGGGCTGAACACGGCCAGAGATGCCGGCAGCGCCACGGCCAGGCCAAGGGTTCGCCAGCCTGGTGCGAACCGGGTAAAAGCTGCTGGCATGTCATGCGCCCCGGAAGTTGATCAGGGCCATAGTCAAACGCCGAACCCCACGCGGCCCCAACAAACAATGCGCATCGCGGCCACCCCGCATACCTGCTTGCGTCGCTGCGAAGAAAAAGCGGAGGCCGAAGCCTCCGCGCTGATCAACGAAGCAGTGCAACCTTTACAGCAGGCCGGACTCCGCAAAGGAGAACGGGGCACCCTGGCCGACGATGATGTGGTCCAGTACCCGCACATCGATGAGCGCCAGCGCGACCTGCAGTTGCTGGGTCAGCATGCGATCCGCGCTCGACGGATCGGAGATGCCCGAGGGGTGCTGGTGGCTGAAGACCACCGCGGCGGCATTCAACTCCAGCACACGCTGCGCGACGACACGCGGATAGACCGATGTCGAGTTGATCGTGCCCCTGAACAACGGCTCGTAGGCCAGCACCTGGTGCATGCTGTCCAGGAACACAGCGGCGAATATCTCATTGGGCTCAGCGACCAGTTTCAGACGCAGGTAGTCCCGCACAGCGGCCGGTCGGCTGAGGCACGGTCCAGCTTTGAAGATCCGTCTCTCCAGCAGCACGATGGCTTGCTGGATGATCCAGTCCTCGTGTTGGGTAGCGATGGCGGAAAGCGACTCCAGGTAGGAGTCATTGACGACGAAAGACATGGCGAACCTCCAGACGGTGAGATCGGAGGGCGCGCGCCCTGGGAGGGCAAGCCCTCCTGGGGAACGAACAAGGTGCATCCATCACCGCGGTAGCGGTGATCGTTCGCGGCCAGGACGCGAGGCGAACGGGTTGCGGTCAGCGCAGCGGACTGCGCCGTAGCCTTGAAGACCGGGGCTACCTGGGCATGTCGCCGACGACGTCGGCAGGCATTTCCGATGTGGGTGTGGTGGCGGGATCGCCGGCGGCGAGCATGTCCATGGCTGACAGCAAGGCATCGCCCTCGATCGGACCCTGCAGCAGGATCGCCTTGCCGCTTTCGCGATCGTGCAGCCGCAGCGACGGCGTGGCGGTCACGCCGCTGTTCGTGGCTTCCGCAGTTTGGGTACGAATCGCCGCGTCGGGCCGCTCGCTCGCGATGCACTGCTCGATGGCTGGCGTCAGGTCGGGGTAGCGCAGGTCCTCGGGCAAGCCCTGGCCGTCGCTGCGCGTGTGGGCATATACCCACTCGACGGCTTGCCAGAAGGTGGCATGCCCGCCGGCTTCGCCGGCGCATTCCGCCAGACGCGCTTCGGCAGAAGCGGCCGGTTCATGTGCGGCCAACGGCAGGTGGTGCCATTGCAAGGCCACGTCGGCATTGCCGGCCACCCAACGTTTGAGCACAGGGAAATAGGACCGGCAGAACGGGCATTCGAGGTCCGCGTACAGCGTCAGTGTGAAACGACCTTCCGGATTGCCCATCTGCCACGGAGGCCCTGCCACCTGTGTCTCGCTGACTGGCGCCGAAGTCTGAGGTGTGGACCCGCCTGGCGAACGGGACACGAGCCAGATCAGCAGCAGCGCAACCAGCACTGCAGCCAACGCCCACGGCCAGCGGGTCCCCCAGCGCCGACGGCGGAACGCCTGCACCTGCATCGGGATGGAAGGATGTTTGTGTTCCATGGCGTTCTCCGGCTTACGACAGTTCCAAGGCGGGCGACTCGATGCCGCGTGCCTGGTCGATCTTCTCGGCCACCTTGAAGGCGGCTTCCAGCTCGGTGCAGCCGTATTGCTGCATGAGCTGGTAGCGCTCGGCCTTCTCCTCGGGTTCGGTCTGCGCAAGCGCGAGGTAAAGGCTCGGCGGCACCGCGCGGAACAACACTTCCATCGACTTCGACAGGATCACGCCCTCGGTGAATTTCCCCCCCTCCTTGCGCGCAGAAAGCATCAGCGCTTTCTGCGCTGGTGAGAGTTCACGGAAGCGTGCAATCTTCTCGACCTCATCGGGCGGCATCGACAGGCAGATCCACCACTCAATCATGTTGAGCATGGGCTCTGCGGCACGCGGCAGGTCGTCGATGTTCTGGGTCGCCAGCCAGAACCAGGCGCCCAATTTGCGCCACATCTTGGTAATTTTCACGACGTAGGGCGCGAGCAACGGGTTCTTCGTGATGATGTGGCCTTCGTCGGTCACATTGATGATCGGACGACCCAGGTACTGGTCGCGCTCGGCGATGTTGTTCACCGTGCTGATCAGGCTGATGTAGGCGATGGAGAGCTGCGCGTTGTAGCCCTCGCGGGCATAGGTCGCCAGATCCACCAGCGTGATGTCGGCCTCGGGCCACGGCGTGCCATCGCGGTCGAACATCTCGCCATCGGTGCCTTGGCAGAACATGTCCATCGCGTCCGCCATCTCCAGCAGCCGCATGCGCCGCATCTCGGGAAGCGTCGAGTCCTGACCGCGGGCGCGCAGCGCGTTGCGCACGTCGCGAGTGAGCACCGTGCGCTTCTCAGCCACGCAGTGTTCGGCGGCGTCGAGGATGCACTGGCGGATCAGCGAACGGTCGGCCCGCGTCATCCGGGCTTCCTCCTTGTCCTCGCCGCCGGTGATCATCAGCCGTGCCGTGATCTCCAACTCGCCCAACACGTCACGCTGTTCGTCTGCCTCCATGACCGAGGCATCCGGTGGCAGGTCTTCGTCCAACGCATCGGCATCGAGCGTCTGCACGTCGCTGGGTGTTTCGATCAGCCGGCGGGCATCCGCGAACGGTGCCAGGCTGATGCCCGATCCGGGGGCCAGCTTGACCCGGTTCACCGTCAGGCCCAGGCGCCTGGCGAAGCCGCTGAACAGCCCGAAGCTGTTGCCGGCTTCCACGATGAAGAGGCGCGGCCGGTAGATGGCCGTGACCTGGTTCAGCAGGTTGTTGAGCGTGGCGCTCTTGCCCGAGCCGGTGGGGCCGAACAGGAATAGATGGGCATTCATCTGCCTGTCTAAGCGGTTCAGCGGATCAAACGTGATCGGCCCGCCACCGCGGTTGAAGAACGTGTTGCCCGGATGGCCCGTACCCTGGCTGCGACCCCACGCCGGCGAGAGATTCGCCACATGCTGGGCGAACATCAGTTGGGTGAACCAGTTTCGCCGATCCTGCGCGGGGTTGTAGCAGCACGGTAGCCAGCGCAGATAGCTGTTGAGCGGCGCGACTTCATCGTCCTCGCGAACGGGCTGCAACCCCGCGTTGAGCATCACGTTGGCGAGGTCCAGACCGCGCCGGTCAAGCTCGGCTTCGTCGCGTCCGCGCAGATAGAAGGCCAGCGTGCCGCGGTAGAGTTTGTGCGCGCTGCCGATGAGCGAGCGCGCCTCCTGCACGTCCTTGAGCGTCTGCTCCGATGCCAGTGTTTCGCCGACTGCCTTCTTCGCCAGGTGGTTCAGGTGCGATTCGAGAATGTCCTGGGGCGTCGCCACCATGGTCAGACACATCGTCGTGTCCTCGGGCATCTGATCGAACAGCGTGTTGATCGCATCGCCCTTGCGGGTTTCGCCAGTCAGGTGTCCCGTTCCGGGCGGCATGCGCAGCCGGTCAGTGACCAACACACGGTGCGGTATGCCGTCGAAGTGCCAGGTGCCATGCTCCACGTCCGAGCGTGGCTGGCTGAAGAAAAGCCGCTGGCTAAAATCCCGCCCGCTCGCCAGTTCGATCTCGCCAGCCTCGGTGTCGGCGGGGTAGCGCGCGAACGCATAGAAGCGCTCCCGGTCCTCGACCCCAGGCCCGAGCAGCGTCGGACGCGGGTTGAACCAGCGCAGCAGCCAGTCATGGACGTCTGCCGCACCCAGGCGGCGAGCCTGGATGCCGGCGTTCGCCAGCCCGCCGCACAGGCGGTCGCAGACGATGTTCAGCATCTGCTCGGGTGTCTGGCCCCGGCGGTTTGCCTGGCCCTGTCCTTGTCCGGTCACGCGGCGATAGACGACCATGCGCACACGCCTCGTCTGGCCGCGCCAGCGCAAGCGTGTGACCACCGTGTCCTGGAACAAGCCACCGGGCTTGGCCACCGCGCGCAGATGGTGGGCAAAGAACCGCAGGTAGAACTCCGTGAACACCGTGCCACGGGCGCGCGGCTGCACGTAGTCGCGCAACGTCTGCATGTACTGGTCGAAGCTCGGTTCGTCCTGGGCGTAGAGCTGCAACACCCAGGGGTTCTCGTCCAGTTCATCGAAGCTGTCCTGGAGCGCGTTTTCTAAGGCGTCGCGGGCGTGCGCGAGCCAGCCGGGTTCCCGGCCCTCGGTCCCCAGCGGCACCAGCTCGAAGAAGGCGGCCACCGATTGGCCGTCCTCCAGGAGCATCGATTTCGACTCGGGCAAGAACTCCACCCAGGGCAGCAGTTCCACGAAGGACGGTGCGACGTCGTACAGCGCCTGCTCGTCGGCCTCCGTCGCCGGCTTGCGGCCCCGGACTGCCGAGCCGGGTTCGGGGATGCCGACCTGCCGCAAGGCCTCGACGTGGCGCTGCCAGCCGTCCGGCTGCTCATCATCACCAGCGCCGGATGCGGCCAGCTTCGGCGCGGCCGGCTTAGGCCAGGGAAGTTTCCACCGCATCAGTAGGCCTCCACGCGCTCGCCTGGCATGGCGTACTGGATGCGCTGGTTGAGCGGGAAGACCGTCGTGTAGCCCGGCACCGGCACGGGGTCCGTGCCCGCCAGGTGCGGATACACGTACATGACGAGATCGGGATTGGGCAGACGCTGGAACTGGCGGTGGACCTCATTGCGCGCGGTGCGCGTGTAGCGCATCTGCTCGACGGGTGCGACCTGCACGTCGGCGTCGGTCAGGGGCCGACGCAGGCTCTGGCGCGCATCGAGCAGCTGGCGGCCGGCGTTCCGTCCGGCTGCGCCACCGCCGTCGCCGGCCTCCTGCTGCCAGATGTCCATCATCGTGCGGTCACCGTGGGTCAGCAGCTTTTCCTTGCTGGTGGCGCAGCCGCCAAGCACCGCGACGGCGAGGGCCAGTGCCAGGCCACGGGCCAGGTTAGTCAAGTTCGAGTGCATGGCTTTCTCCTGCGCGGTGATCGACCTTGCGGCCTTCGGGATCGAAGTCGATGGCGAGCGGCTTTTCGAGGTGGACGGCAACCTTGGCGCCGGGCTGGACATAGACGGCGGCGAACGCCTGGCCGTACAACTTGTTGACCCAGGCCGACATGTCCCGCACGCCGCCCGCCAGAATCTGGCCGACCGCTTCCTGGCCGGTGATGCCCACGGTGCCGATGGAGCCGTCCGAGCCGACATAGGACATGCGGCCGCTGTCGCTCTCGATGAGTGAGGCCACACCGGCGCCGGCCGCGGTGATCAGGGCCTGCGAGCCGAGGTATTGCTGGGCGTTGCTGCGCCGCTCGCCGCTGACGCAAGGAATGCCGTGGGGATCGCTGATCCAGCCCAAGCCATCGCGCTGTTGGTTGTTCTGCTGGTTGCCCTCGCGGTCTTCGGGGATCGTGCGAATCGTGCCGTCGTGGAAGACGAACGTGATGCTGCGCACCTGGCCGCGCACGCACGAGAGCGTCCAGTCGCCCGAAGCGGTGCCGCTGAACACGGCGCCGGCCACGTCGGGAATGTCGATGCCATTGGCGGTCAGGTTGTCCGGCCCGACCAGAACTTTGAACGGATAGGGATCGTTGACCGTGCCGTCGATCGGCACGCGGCCGATCAGCGCTGTCATGGCGACCGAACCCATGAGCGTGGAGTTGGTCGGCACGGTGTAGACCGGCTTGGCACTCTTGACCCCGGCGGCGCGGGCGCCCGCGTTGGCCACGGTTTCCGCGGTGGTTTCGAGCGTGCTCTGCGCCGGGCCGAAGCTCGTGGGGAAGCTCATGCCGCCGCTCGCGCCACGCCCCCCGTTGCGCCCCTCGGCGGGCTTTGCGTCGTCCGGCTCGACCCACCGCACGCCGCCCTCCATGCCTGCCTCGTCGCCGCCCTGCAGCCCCAGGCCCACGGGCAGGTCCGCATGGCCGCCGCCGCGCCCGCCGATGCTGTCCAGACGCCGCTGCAGGTCGGCGAGCAGCCCTTCGGTCTGCTGGCGCGCGCTGGCCGCCTGCTCTTGGTCGCGGCGCAGGTTGGACCGCTCGGATTCGAGCGCCGAGTTGATGCGCTGGTCGATGGAGTTCTCGCGCTGGCGCAGTCGCTGGTTCTCTTCACGCTGCGACTTGTTGTCCGAGAGCGCGGTCTGAAGCTCGGTGCGCAACTGCTTCACTTGGGCAACGAGCGTCGCCACGGTGTCGCGCGGGGTGTCGCCTTCGATGCCCAGCGCCTTCATTTCATCGGGCGTGAGCTGGGCGCCGTTGTCCGCCGCGGGTGGCGCCGTGCTGCCTCCACCCGAGAACAGCCGGATACCGACGAACAGCACCAGGATGGCAACAGGGATCATCAGCCACTTGAGCAGGCCGTTACTGCGCATGGCGGGCCTCCTTGGTGTTCTCGTCGCCGTCCGGCTGCGGCAGATGCACGGCCGGGTCGAAGCGGTGAATCGCCGGCAGCAGCGACTGCGCGAGACCGCGGCCGCGCGTGACCAGGTACAGGACGGTCGTGTCCTCGGGCGTGCCGCGCGGGCCCAGCGCCTCGTGCTGGAAGGTGGCGGTGAGGAAATCGCCTTGCAGCACGCGCGGGTCGAGCGTGATCCAGCCGCCGCTGCCGTTGGTTAGGCGCACGGCAGTGACCCACTGGTCCTCCAGGCGCCACGACGCGAGTGCGACCGCGCGCACGGGCAGCGTTGGCATCAGTGTGTCCAGGTCGAGGTCGCGGGGCAGGTTGACCCGCATGACGCCCGGAAGCGGCTCGACGGTGCGCAGCGGTGCGTAGAGGTTCTGCGCGGCGAAGCGCGTCAGCACGACAGGGACCGGAGTTTCGCGCCGCGCGGTCCGCGCACCTGCTTGGCCCTGGGCGCGTGCCGGGGCCTCGGCACTGTCGGCCTGCTCGCCATAGCGTCCCGGTGCGCTGTCACCCTCGACGATGCGCACCGGCTCCAGCTCGGCTTCCCCGTCCTTGGGTGGTTCGGCTGCGATGTCCAGCAGGATCAGCGCGCCCGTGTCGGCGTCCTGCAGTTGCAACCGCGTGGGCTCGATCGGCTCGCTGGCGCGCAGGTACACCGCGCCCCCCGCACTCTGCACGCGCAGGCGTTCGCCCACGCCCGCGGGCACGCCCACGCGCACGTTGCGGTCGATGAACACGATGCGTTCCTGACCGACCTTCAGCGGCACTGCCAGTGGCATGCGTTCCCAGCGCAGGATTTCCACTGCATGGGCGACGGGTGCCGCGGCCACGGCCAGTAGCCCCAGCAGCGCGAGTACAGGGTGCTTCATGGGGTGTTTCCTCCTTGAGGCGCTTGCGGAGACAGGCCACTCGGCGCCGGGCGCGTCGGCTCCGGTGCACTGATGCGCTGGGGCGCGCCGTCGTAGCAGTCCAGCGCCAGGCCGAACGGGTTACGGGCGGGATCGACGTCCACCCGCGTGACCTTGATCGGATAGCGCACCAGGGCGCGCTTGACCTGCTCGGCGCCGTAGTACTCGTCCGCCGTGATGTCCAGCGTCACCACCCAGTCGCGATCGGACACGGTGCGCACGCGCGCCGTGGGGTCGTCGCCATAGCCGCGGCCGGGAATCTCGTAGATGCCGCGCACGCGCTGACGCAGCTCGCCCGTGGAGCGGCGGTAGTCATAGTCCGCCCGCAGGAAGGCCTGGCAGGACGGGGTGAGGTACGGCGAGAGCGTGTGGAGGTTGCGCGAGTAGTCTTCCTCGCCATTGGTTGGCCAGCGGTTCAGCGTCTGGAACACGTAGAACGTGAACGCATAGACCGATTCGGGCGGCACTTCCCACCACTTGCGGGTACTGCCAGAGCGCAGGTCGGGCGGGACGTGGATGGTCAGGTCGCGCGGCGCGCTCCACCAGCCGCCGCCCATGACCAGGGCGACGACGACCAGCGCGCCCGCGGCCAGCCGCAAGGTCTTGATGTGCGCCTGCAGGTGGGTGATCTCGTTTTTGAAGCGGCTCATCGCATGCTCCTGCGGGTGGACCAGAAGCCCGAGCGCGAGATCAGCACATGGCCACCCACCCAGCCGGCCATCAGCGGATGGCGCGTGGCGATGCGCCATTGCAGTTGCCGATACAGCCAGGTGTCGGGACGCCCACGCTTGAGGCGGCGCAGGATGCCGCCGCCGATGAAGACGCCGAGCGCCACGCCCAGGACGACGAAGGTCGGCGCCAGCGCGATCGTGCGGAACACCCAGGACAGCGGCGCGCCGACCAGCAGGCCGGCGGCACCGGACAGGCCGCAGCAAATCCAGAGTTCGTCAGCGGTGAGGCCGCGCACCACAACGGGATGGCGGTTGAGCCGGTGCGGAAGGAAGGTGACCGTTCCGTCCGCACGGACGTGCTGCTGCTCGGACATACCGGCCTCGCTTACAGGATGCCGGTGGCTTCGGTGAGCAGCCAGATGCCGATCACAAGCAGCACGGCGCCGATAGCGACCGTGAGGCCGAACTGGCCCCACGTCTTGCGGCCGGTGTGGATCTCCGCGTAGGTCCCGTAGGCGTGGTAGCAGACGCCGATGAACATCGACGCCACCACCAGCAGGGCCACGAGCATGATGATGTCGTAGCCGTAGTTGCGGATCGTCTCCATGATGCCGTTGCCGGTGCCGCGCGTGGGGTTCTCCAATTGCGGCAGACCTTGCGCGAACGACAGCGCCGGCAGCGCGGCGGCGCCCAGGGCCACGGCGGCGCGCTGGGCAAAACGGGAAGTGAGGTTGCGGTTGTGCATGGTCGGGCCTTTCAGGTCAGGACAGAAGGAAGAAACTCAGGACGAGGTACATCGCGACGAAGCGGATGCAGACGCCGAGGAACTGGCGCTGGTTGAGGCGGCTCTCGGACCACCCCACGTAGGCCGTTCGGATGGCCCAGACGCCCCACACGAGCAGGACCGCGAACACGACGCCGACCAGAACGGTCGCCATCGCGGAAGGCGCGATACCGCTGTTGGCTTGAAATGCCGAGACCTGGGCGCCGTTCATTGCTTGCCCTCCGCAGTCGTCGCCGGCAGCGGCTCGGTCGCCCGTTCGGTGCGGTATTCGCCGGCCAGTTCGGAGGGGGCGCGCGGTTGAGCGCGCGATGGCGTCAGGTGAAATTGGATGCCGGCGCGCACGCGCGCCAAGTCAGCCTGGAGCCGCGGGTAATCGAAGTGGTAGCGCTCGCCCGGTGTGATGGGGGTATGCGCGGCGCTGTCCGCGACGGTGCGTTCCAGCGCGTCGAGCTGGCGCAGCGCGGCGACCAACTCCTGGCGCTGCGCCGGGGACTCGGCCAAGGCCATCGGGGACCGGCCCAGCACGAGGGCCGTCACGAGAAAAGTGGGCACGCCGCGATGCGCGGCGCGCAGCCAGATCGAAGCCAACATCGCGCCATTCCTGTGTGATCAGCAATGGGTTGATCGTGGAGATCAGGGCTGTTTCAGGCCGCAAACAATAGGAACCCGGAAGCGACCGGATTGATGGCCTAGAGGTACTTTTTGAAGCTGCCCGCGGTCAGGCTCACGGCCAGTCCCAGCAAGGCTGCGCTGGGCAGCAGGATCAGCAGCGGATGCACCGAGATCGGCAGCGCGAGGTAGGTGATCCAGGGCAGCACGGCCAGCGGCATCAGGCTCGCTTTCGCGCGGTGGTAGATGAAGCCGGATTCCCGGCCCGCGCCGAACCGCCGCACGTCCCGCCGCACCAGGCCGTCGATCAGGCCGACGAATGCCGCAGTGAGGATCAGCGGCAGCGTGAGCACCAGGACCAGCAGGCGCACGAGGAACGTGAGCGTCGTGAAGGCCGCGGCGATCAGGTAGCTCTCGGCCCAGACATAGGCCTGGCTGATGTAATAGCGGAAGTTGCGCGTCGGCTCGCGGCTGGGCGCACGGGCGCGCTCGGCGGTCTGGCTCATGCGCTCCAGCAACCCCGAGCGCACGAACACCCACCCGTACCCGGTATCCACCAGCTCGTGCGCCGTGCGCCCGGGCTCCTGCACCACCACGCTGCGCGTGAAGTGGTTCGACAGGTGCCCGAGTTCGTACTGCAGCATCTGCTGGGAGTGGCGCCAGCCCTGGTCCTTCCAGAACAGGTGCATGCCGACGCACTCCACCACGATCGAGAACAGCAGCGAACCGATCAGCACCCCGAGCAGCCTGAACGGCAAGGTGATGGTGCCGACGATCAGCCCCTGGCGCTGGTTCTGCTCCCGCTGCGCGGTCGAGGCGGCATCCTTCATGGTGCGGCCTCGCCGGTGCTGTCGTCGGCGCCGGTGGCCACCGCGTCAGGCTCGGCCGGAGCGGCGTCATCCAGCAGGTCGTCGGGCAAGGCAGCCTCCTGCAAGGCTGGGGAACTGGTGAACTCCCACCATTGCGTGGCCTCGCTGTAGCTCTGACGCATGTACCCAGCCAGTTGCTGCAAGTCCGCCGGCATCACTTCATCGGGGTCAGGCGCTGGCAGTGGCATCCGGACCTTCCAGAGCTGACCACCCTGCAGCAGCGCGAAGCATTGGCCTTTGGGCAGGCCGACGACGTGGGATGGCTCGATCATCGGCACGCTCGACATGCTGATGCGGTCTTGCGTGTTGCTGGTGAAGTCCGTCGTCCCGCGGATGTCCGAGGCATCGGTCGCGCCGGAGACGATGGTGGTGGTATAGACCTCCACCTTGGGCAATTGACGGGTCAACAATTCCGCGGTGGCGGTTTCCCGAACCCGCAGCATGAACAGGTTGTTGAAGTTGCCGATCACCTGGCCGGCCTTCGCGCGGTTGCCGATGCGGGCCTCGATGTCCGAGAGCGTCTGCGTATACGCGGTCACCTGCAGCCCGGCACCGCCGCCCTTGTTGATAAGGGGGATGAACTCGTCGCCCATCAGTTCGTTGAACTCGTCGGCATGGACGTTGATGGGAATGCGCGTGCCAGCCGAGGCACCCGGCAGGCCGTCGTCGATCCCGTGCTTGTAGATGTGCCCGGCTACCGACACCAGGTCGGAGAACATGGAGTTGCCGACCGCCGCGGCGACTTCAGCATCCGACAGCGCATCCAGGCCGACATAGACCACGGCGCGCTTCCTGATGACTTGCATCCAGTCGAAGATCGGGCGCGCGTCAGACAGGTCGGAGTAATTCGGCGCCAGGAGTTGGGCGATCTTGCCGCTGGTGAGCTTTTCCAGCAGCGGCAGCAGCGATGCAACGATCTTGTCGAAGTAGGTCTTGTCGTAGCGCACCGCCGAGCGCAGGCCATCGAGCACAGGGTCGTAGTTGCGCGCCTGGGAGAGGTATTGCTCCAGCGCCACCACACGCTTCTCGCGCCCGATCATGTTCCTTGGGATGTTCTTCTCGTTGAGCTTGGCCTCGATCTGGACGATCACCTCCCAGGTCTTGGGCTCGGTCTTGGCGAAGTAGTGTTGGGCGTACTCCATGAACAGCGCGTCGATGTTGATTACGTGCCGCTGGATCAGCATGTAGTCCGGGCGCTGCCCCAGTTCCACCAATGCGCGCGCAATGATGTTGACGAAGCGCCATGCGAACTCGCGGAACGCTGCACTGTTGCCCTCGCCGGAGAGTTGCCCGGCAATGCGCGTGGCGACTTCACTGATGCGTCCGAAGCGCCCCACCGCGTTGTAGCGTGCAGAGAACTCGGGCCAGCCGAGGTGAAAGACGTAGAACTCGCCCTCGCGACCCGCTCGCTTGGCTTCGACGTACATGCGTTTCAAGAGATCCGCGTCGCCCTTGGGGTCGATGACGATCACGACCTCATGCTCACCGTCTGCATTCGTGCGACGGATGTCCTGGGTGACGAACAACTCGGCCAGCCGCGTCTTCCCCACGCGCGTGGTGCCCAGCACCAGCGAATGGCCGACGCGCTCACCCAGTGGCAGGCTGACGTCGACCTCGTCGGGTTCGATGCCGTGCAATCGCGGCAGGCCGCCTACCGGTGGCAGTGGCCGCACGGGGTTGAATGACACATCCCAGCCCGTGAGCCGTACGAGGCGAGACAGTGGAAACGGTGCGAACTCCAGCCGCTCCTCCAGGCGTCGCGCCAGCCGGTATGCCGGTGTTGGCTCGACGTAGCGGCGAAATTCCGGCCGGTACGTCTGCATCAGCCTGTGGGTGTGCTTCTGTTCCCACAGGAAACCGCGCCCCACGAACAGGCGCTGCTGGCTGACCGGCACGTCCCTGCTCGTCATCACGTAGCGCGGCAGGCGCCGGATGTTGCGGCGGTAGCGCAGGATCACCCGCGCATCGCGGTAGCGGATCGCGCCATAGGCGCCGAACGCCAGTGCGGCACCGACGCCCATGGCTGGGCTCAGCGCGAGCGACCACGGGGCCACCAGGGACAGAAACGCGGCGCCCGCAGATGCCGCGACGGTGTATAGCTCCACCGCTGGGCGCAACAGGACTTCGACGGGCTGTTTCCCCGACATGGCCTCATTGCTCGATGCCGGTCGCCGTGATCAGCGCCGGGTAGTGCCGCAGGCCCAGGCGTTCGGCCAGATCATCGCCGGCCACGGGGGCCATCGGCACGCCAGGCGCCAGTGCGCGCAACCGCGCCAAAGCCTGCGCGGTCTCGACATTGACCACCAGGCCGACCGCGCCGCGGTCGTGCAGCGACGCCGCGTGACGGCGCAGCCAGGCTTGCGAGGTCTCATCGTCGCCGATGACCACGAAAGGCCGCAGGCCCGGTGCCTCGATCACGCGCCGCGCGACGAAGCCGGGCATCAGCTTCGCGCTGCGTACCGGCAGCATCGCTGCCTCGTCAGCGGGGGTGGCGGGAATCTGCGGCGTCGGAATGGGAGGCCGCAACGCGCTGTTGGCGCGTGGCTGCAGGTTAAGCGCTTCGTAGTACGGCAGCGCCGACGCGCCGCCGCGGTCCTCGACCACGATCAGCGGTTCGGCGGCATGCGCGACCAACGGCAGCGCCGCCAGCAGCGCGAGCAGGCCCCGCAGGGTCCAGAGCGGTTTCGTCATGGGGTCGACTCCTGACGCACGGCTCGCGCCGTGGCGATTGAGTGCGTGCCCTGCACGCGGGCGAGGTGTCGGGATACGCTGCGTCGATAGCGGGCGGCAGGCTCACCGCCCGCGGGCCGGTGGTAGCGGCCCATGGCCAGCAGCCAGTCTTCACCGGGGGTGTACTGCTCCTTGAGGATCTCGGCGGCGCTGGCGAGATTGCGGTACGGGTCCAACAAGTCGCAGGCATGGGTGTAGCGGTGCGGGTGGTAGCCCAGGTTGATCTGGCCCAGGCCCGCGTCGATGCGCGTGGGTGGCGTAGATCGCATCGCCTGCTGCAAACCGGCGCAGGCATCGGCACGGGTGGCGAAGCGCCGCGACTGGCCGGCGACATTCAGGGTCCACGGCCATGGGACGATGCGTCCATTGCGTCGCATGCCGCTCTCCTGCAAGGCCACGGCGTAGAGCACCGTCGAGGGAATGCCCGCGCGCTGTGCGGCAAGCTGGTAGGCCGGTGGCGGAACCTCCTGGGCATGGGCGGCGCAGGCGAACAGGCCCGCAGTGAGCGCCAGTGCGCGCAGCAGCGCCGTTACGGCTGGCGTTGCCATTGGCCGTTCACTTCGCGCACAACCGCAGGCAAATCGCCGGGCAGGCTCAGCGACAGCCAGCGGCCGCCGTCGTGGTTGAGCGTGATGCCGCCGCTGCGCACCCGGGCCGGGTCGATCTGGGCGCGCTTGGCCCAGTCGCGGATGCGCGCATCGTCCTGGCGGCTGCCGACCATGTAAAGGTCGAACTCGGCACCCGAGGATTGCAGGCGTTGGACGAGTTGCCCGCAAGCCGCGCAGCCGTCCTTGATGAACACTGCCGTGCGACCGCTGCCCCGCGCAGCGGCGGCGCCTGGCCTCTCGTCAGACAGGTTCACCCGCTGCATGCCGGGGTTCAGGCGCTGCCAGGCCTCGTCGTAGGCGCGCTGGTACGCGAGCAGCTTCTCCACGCGGCGCGCTTCGACTTGCACCTGCAGCTCTGCGTAGCGCCGCCGTTCTTCGTCGGTGCGCGCCTCGATGCCCAGGGCGGACAGCGGGTCCAGATTTGGCGAGTAGATGCCCAGCGGCCCATCCATCAAGTCGCGATAGCGCGCCCATTCCTGCGGTTGCAGGCCCCATTCGCCTGCCACCCGGTCGTCCAGGATGCGGGCGGCCAGCGGGCGCTCCTGGCTCTGCGCATTGCGGGCGGGGGTCGTGGCGGGCTGCTGCGCCCAGGCGGGCAACTGCATCGAGCCCAGCAGGAACGCGTACAGGATGATCGACGGCTTCATGTGGTGGGCTCCGGTCAAGGAATCGCCACGCGACGGGTCTGGTCGCCGGCCTGGAACACCGCGGCATTGCCCTCGATCGCCTGCAGGCGCCACGGACCCAGCGCATCACCCGGCAGCAGCACCTGGAGCTGATCGGGCGTGAAATCTCCGGCACTCGGGGCGACGGACACGCTGCGCTGACCCGCGCGCAGCTCAGCGCCGACGACACGAAATGGCAGCGGCGGCGGTTCGGACTTGGCGGTGGCCGGTTGGCTCGGGGTGCGCCGCTGGGTAGGCGCCGCTGCACGCGCAGTCGCTTGGCGCACCTTGATCTGCTCGACTTCGGTACGCAGCGCCTGAACGTCCTCGGCGGTGGCATAGCCACCCAGCGCCTGTTCGGCTTGAACGATGCGCGCCTCCATTGCCTGCCGAGCGTCTTGCAGGCCTGCGGCGGTGGCGGCTGCGGGCTGCTGCTGCAAGGCCCGCGTGGTCTCGGCCAGCCCGGTCACCTGGGCTTCGAGGCGCTGCAACCGGACATCGAGCTGCTGCTGGTCGGCCTGATCGGTCATCGTCTGGTGGCCCAGGATCGCGAAGACACTGAGACCCAGCAGCCAAAGCCAGAGCAGGCTTTGCAACACCACGGCGGCGGTCGGGCGCCGGAGCGGCTGTGCCGCGTTCATGGCTGGCCTCCCGCAAAGGGGAACGTCTGCACGGCCTCGGCAGCAGGCGGCTCGGACACCGGCTCGGCACCGGTGTCGCGACCAGGCCGCTCGAAGCAGACCTGCCGCGTCCGGTCATCGGCGTGCAGTTCCCAAGCCGGACCGGCCAGGGTGAGCAGTGCATCGCGCAAGGTCATGGGGCCGAGATGCAAGTGCGCCGCCGGCAGCGGCAGCGCGTACAGCTCGATCACCGCATGCGGGGTCTCGCAAAGCTGGTAGCCGCTGCGTTTGAGCACATGCCGCAGCCCGTCGCCGACCGTGGCGCGGACCTCCTCGGGCATGGACACGTCGATGGTCTGCACCAGCAGATCGCGCTGCGCCGCCATCGGCGCCAGCTCCACCAGGGTGTAGCGGCCATAGCGCACGACGGGAATGAACTCGGGCGGTGCAGCCTCGGGCGCGGGTGGGACGTCCTCGACGGTGCTGGCGGCCAGCGGCGGTGGCGTGGTCGCGCAGCCGCTGGCCAAGGCTGCGGCCAGGAGGCTGGTACCGACCAGACACCGGGATACATGGATTGCAGGCATGGCATCGGCTCTTCTGTTGCGATGCCGATACCTTGGCTGCGCGCGGCTGCGCGGTCAGTCAGGAATGCGAACTGGGGGGTGCCCGCTTTTGCAGTCCAACACATAGCGCAACCCGCAAATCCAACTGTGGTTTGCACATTAATTCTATAAATGTTGTATTATCGAATCATGAAAGAGGATCAAGCCATTTCCGCCTTAAACGCCCTGGCTCACACCCAGCGCCTGCGCGTGTTCCGCGCCTTGGTCGTTGCTGGCCCGGGCGGACTGACGCCGAGCACGCTAGCTGACCAGCTCGACGTGGCCCGCAACACCTTGTCCTTCCACTTGAAGGAACTGGCCCATGCTGGCCTCGTCAGCATCGAGCAGCAGGGCCGCAACCTGATTTATCGCGCCGAGTACGGCCGCATGGACGGTCTGATCGGTTACCTGACCGAGCATTGCTGCCAAGGTGGCGTATGCGAGGTTTCTCCATCCAAGACCTGCTGCTGACCATGACCGATACCACTTACAACGCCTTGTTCATCTGTACGGGCAATTCGGCCCGCTCCATCCTCGCCGAAGGCATCCTCAACGACATGGGCCAAGGGCGGTTTCACGCCTGGTCTGCAGGTAGCCATCCGAAAGGCGAAGTTCACCCGCTGGCACTCGCCACGCTGGAGCGGCTGCACCTTCCGACAACGGGCTACCGCAGCAAGAGCTGGGACGAGTTCGTGAAGCCCGATGCGCCGGTGTTCGATTTCATCTTCACCGTCTGCGACAACGCAGCCGGCGAGGCGTGTCCGCTGTGGCCGGGCAAGCCGGTGTCGGCGCATTGGGGCGTGCCTGACCCGGCAGCCGTGGAAGGCACCCTGGAACGACAAAGCAAGGCGTTCTTCGATACCGCCATGACGCTGCGCCGACGTATCGAGTTGTTCCTGTCGCTTCCGATCAAGAGTCTCGATGCCATGTCGTTGCAGCGTGAACTGCGCGACATCGGCCGCCAGTGAGGCCCGCCCGATGAGCGCAACCGATACTGCCGGCCCCGCGCCAGCAAACTCCGCCATGAGCGGCTTTGAGCGTTACCTGACGCTATGGGTGGCGGTGTGCATCATCGCGGGGATCGCTCTGGGCCAGTTCGCGCCCGCCGCATTCCAGGCCATCGGCCGCATGGAGATTGCCAAGGTCAACCTGCCGGTCGGCCTGCTGATCTGGGTAATGATCATCCCCATGCTGCTGAAGGTGGACTTCGCCGCGCTTGGCCAGGTGCGCCAGCATTGGCGGGGCATGGGGGTCACGCTGTTCATCAATTGGGCCGTCAAGCCGTTCTCAATGGCGTTGCTGGCGTGGATCTTCATCCGCCACGTCTTTGCCGACTGGCTGCCCGCCGATCAGCTCGACAGCTATATCGCCGGCCTGATCCTGCTGGCTGCTGCACCGTGTACCGCAATGGTTTTCGTTTGGAGTCGGCTGACTGGCGGTGATCCGGTATTTACGCTGTCGCAAGTGGCCTTGAACGACACCATCATGGTGTTCGCCTTCGCACCCATCGTCGGCCTGCTGCTGGGCCTGTCGTCGATCACGGTGCCGTGGGACACCTTGCTGGTGTCGGTGGGTTTGTACATCGTCATTCCGGTCATCCTGGCCCAGCTCTGGCGCCGGGCGCTGCTGCGCAAGGGGCAGGCCGTGTTCGACAGGGCACTGGAACGCATCGGCCCATTGTCCATCGCCGCGCTGTTGCTGACGCTGGTGCTGCTGTTCGCCTTCCAGGGCGAGGCCATCATCCGGCAGCCGCTGGTGATCGCCATGCTGGCGGTGCCGATCCTGATCCAGGTGTTCTTCAATTCCGGTCTGGCGTACTGGCTCAACCGCCAGGTGGGCGAAAAGCACTGCGTCGCTGGGCCATCCGCGTTGATTGGTGCCAGCAACTTCTTCGAGCTGGCCGTGGCCGCCGCCATCAGCCTGTTCGGCTTCCATTCCGGCGCAGCACTCGCAACAGTGGTCGGCGTGCTCATCGAGGTGCCGGTCATGCTGCTGGTGGTGCGCGTGGTCAATCGCTCACGCGGCTGGTACGAACGCCGCGCGACCACTTCGTAACCTCCAAGAGGCATCCATGAGCACCATCACGATCTACCACAACCCAGCCTGCGGCACCTCGCGCAACGTGCTGGGCCTGATCCGCAACAGCGGCGAGGAACCGACCATCATCGAGTACCTGAAAACGCCGCCCGACCGCGACACGCTCCAGGCGCTGATCGCGGCGATGGGCGTGCCGGTGCGAGACGTGCTGCGCGAGAAAGGCACGCCCTATGCCGACCTCGACCTGGGCAACCCGAAGTGGAGCGACGACGACCTGATCGGCTTCATGCTCCAGCATCCCATCCTCATCAACCGGCCTATCGTGGTCACGCCGCTAGGCACGCGCCTGTGCCGGCCTTCGGAAGCCGTGCTGGACCTGCTGCCGCAGCCGCAGCGCGGCGCGTTCAACAAGGAAGACGGCGAGCCGGTGGTCGATCAGGACGGCCGCCGTGTCTGAATCTCGTCTCGACCTGCCGAACATCGACACGGCGCTGTTCCAGCAACCGGACACCGAACATCTGTTCGCGCCGGCACGGGCCACGCACGCGCCGCGCTTCCTGCTGCTCTATGGTTCGCTGCGCGAACGCTCGTTCAGCCGCCTCGCAGCCGAAGAAGCCGCACGCATCTTGCGGGCGCTGGGCGGCGAGACCCGATTGTTCAATCCGTCCGGGCTGCCTCTGGTGGACGATGCGCCGGCCGATCACCCGAAGGTCAAGGAACTGCACGAACTGGTGCAATGGGCCGAGGGCATGGTGTGGAGTTCGCCGGAGCGCCACGGCGCGATGACCGGCCTGATGAAGACCCAAATCGACTGGATTCCGCTGTCGGTCGGCGCGGTGCGCCCGACCCAGGGCAAGACGCTGGCGGTGATGCAGGTATCGGGCGGCTCGCAGTCGTTCAACGCCGTCAACCAGATGCGCGTGCTGGGCCGCTGGATGCGGATGCTGACCATCCCGAACCAGTCCTCGGTCGCCAAGGCGTACCAGGAGTTCGACGAGGCCGGACGCATGAAGCCCTCGGCCTACTACGACCGCGTGGTGGACGTGATGGAAGAACTGATGAAGTTCACGCTGCTCACGCGCGACGTGGCGCCGTATCTGGTGGATCGTTACAGCGAGCGCAAGGAAAGCGCTGAATCACTGTCCAGGCGTGTACGGCAAGGTGCAATTTGACGCTGCGAGGCGCTGAAAAAAGAGCCGACGACCTCTCGGTCGTCGGCATTGCGTGAAGTTCAGGCGGCGACCAGTTGCCGGGCCAGTGCGACCTCGACGGAATCACCATCCTGGTTCAGGACATCCAGCCCCGATTCGGGCACGTCGCCCGAGGTGGACTGCGAGACCATGATCTTCTTGGCCATCAGTTCCAGGCAGGTCATCTGCGAAGAACCGGCGTAGCCGAGGTAGATCACGCGCACCGGCAACTTCTGCCCGATGCGCCAGGAGCGGCGTGCCGCCTGCTGGAGCGAGTACACGTTGTAGCCCGACTGCATGAACACGATCGTCGGAAACTCCAGCAAGTCCAATCCCGTCTTGACCAGCTCGGGATTGGTGATGAGCACGTCGATGCCACGATCCAGTTGCTCAGCGATCCAGTCTTCGCGGCGGCTGGCATCCACGCTTGCGCGCAGCACCGCCACCTTGAAGCCTTCTTGCTCCAGCAGCACCTTCAGGCGCGACGTGGTGTCCCGCGTGCCGGTATAGACCGTGTAGGCCAGAACCTTGCGGCCCTGCGCCTTCTCCGCTTTGCAGATGTCGATCAGCTCACGCTCCTTGGGGCTGATCTCGAACTCGTTGAACTGAGCCGGGACAAACGCCAAGGTGTTGCGCGTGCGCGGATGCACCACGGTCTCCGACCGGAAGCAGCAATCCGGCCAGGCCAGCAGCACGTTGAGGACCACACCCAGCAAGGTCGTATCGCGTCGCGCCAGAGCCTGTTTCAGCTCCGCGGTCAGCCGACCCGCCAGATCGCGGTAGGCCGCGGCTTGCGCCGTGTCCATCGCGACTTCACGGAACTCCTCGTCATACGGCGGCAGGACGTTGCCACCGATGTCCTTGAGCTTGAGAAAGATCGTGAACGGCAGGATGCAGCGCAGCACGCCCTTGGGGCCAAACCCCGGGGCCTTGACCGTGCGCACCGATACCTTGGTGCCCTTGGCCGTCTTGTGCGCCGTGCCGGTGCTCTCGGAGTAGATGTCCTTCAACACCCCGTGATCGCGCATGAACGCCATCGCAGCCGAGGTCATGCTGCCGCTCGTGGTCGGGCGGTAGCCGTCTTCGATCATCCGCCCCGGAAGGGCTCGGAACAGCAGGTGGAACAGGTCGTCCCCGTAGCCGCCCATCAACGTGCCGGTCAGCAGCAAGGTCTTGCGAGCCTTCGCCGCCAGCACGCCCATGGCCTGGCCCTGGGCACTGCCCCCGTTCTTGTACTCATGTGCCTCATCGGCGATGAGCAGGTCGAACGTGCCTTGCGGCAGGTAGCGTTTGATGAACTCGGACGGCTGATAGCCGCCCTCGCCAAAGCCGAACTCCATGTTGGCCATCGCACGTTCCATGCGCGTGGCCTGACGGTCGGAAAACACCAGCTCGCCGTTGCCATCCATGAGGTTGATGAACTCATGGATGTTGTCGCCGAGCATCGACGCCAGGAACCCGTCACCGAACTTCTGCATCAGCTTCTGCGCGGTGACCTCTCCGATGGTCGGTATGCGCTTTAAGGCTTTGAGCACGGCCGAGGACTGGTCGCTGCCGGACAGACTGCGCGGGCGGATCAGTGTCCACAGGGGCGCGGCGCAGTGGCCGCACTTCCTGCGGCACTCCTCGGCTTGGAGCGCGATCGGGTTGACCGGCTCGCCGTCGAGGTCGGTGATGACCGTGCCGCAGTCCGGGCAGGCCGCCACGTCGCCGTGGCGGGTGCGCCGCGTGGTGAAGACAGGCTTCCAGTGAAAGCCCATCCGCATCCTGACGCGCCCCAGGACGAAGAACTCCTGGCCCGTGGGCTGCACGCCCAACTGCTCGCGCAGCTTGATGAGCTTGACGAGCGTATCCGGCCCGTTGAGTACCCACACCTTGGCACCGGCCACCGTCTCCTGGATCTCGCGCCGCCACTTGTAAACCAGGTGGGGCGGCGACAGCACCAGAGTGCGGCGATAGCCTTCGGCGTTGAGCACGGCGGCCGTGGCAATGCCGACGGTCGTCTTGCCGCAGCCCATCTCGCCATTGACGATCGCAGCACGTTCGCCACGGTCGATCAGCAGCTCGGCGGCGGCGTGGACGACTTCGGCCTGGGCTGGGAACAGCTTGCGCTTGAGGCTGGCGACCACCAGTTGCCGGTGCGCCTGCGGTTGGCCGGTATAGACCGGCGGATTAGCGCTGTTGAGGGCGTCGAGTAGTTCGTCGCCGAACTCGCCGACAAAATCCTGAAGGCTCAGGGTCAGAGGGGAAGATTCCGCGTCGAGCAGTTCGCCCTGTACGGGCGCGGATTCAGCGGCAGTGGTTTCGAGATCGAGGGACATGGTGATGCTCCAAAGAAAAATGGGGCATGCACCACCCCCCAGCGGGGCAATGGCATGCCCCGTGGTGGGAAGAGAATCGACGCGTGGCTGAGGGTGGTTGAAGGTGCTGGCCTGGGCGGCCCGCAGGTGAACCGTGCTCAGTCTTCGGACGGAAGCACGATGACGGTTGCGCAGCGCTGCGAATCGGTGACGATGCGAATGGCGAGCCCCGGATGGATCACGTAGTGCGATTCCAGCGACGCGCCCGATTGAAGCGCGCTGCTGTTCGTCTGCCATTGCTGGATGTTGACGTCGCCCCAGTCGCCACGGGTGTGGCGCCTGAAGTACGGGATCGGGTCCAGGCGACCCGCGCGGACCAGGCGGTCAACACCTCTGCTGAAGATGAGCGCCCCGATGGGGAACGCCAGCCGCTGGCAGTAGGTTTCGATGCGATGCGATGCCATGGGCTCCTCCTTGATGAGTCATTGAGCCACGACACCCCTGCCGGAGTGAAGTGGCTCCGTCAGGTGGATGAGGATGACGATGTGGGGCCTCAGATCAGGTCCCGCTCTTCGGGAAGCTGGACCACCGTGGTCTGGTGGTCCTCGCTGGTCTTGACGATCAGCGCCAGGTCCGGCGTGATCCTGAACTGCGAGATCATTAGGTTGTCCTGTTGGATCGCCACGTCGTTGGCTTGGCGTGTGGCCTCATCGATCTCGCCCCAGTCCCCGCGCACATGGCGCTGGACATAGGCCAAGGGGTCGATCAGGCCTCGCCGGGCCAGCCAATGCACCTTCTCGCTCAACTTCAACGTACTCGGTGCGAACAACGGTTGCTTGTGCGGCGCAGGCCGCTTGAACGGATTGGGGATCATGGTGTTTCTCCTTCGAGTTGGTACAGCAGGACGGCAGCGCGTCCGGTGGATCAGCGAATGGTCAACACCTCGCCCCGTGTCGCGGAGCCAGGTGTCATGTCCCACGCGCGGATGACGGGAACGAACTTGTCGGTGAGGATGCGGGTCTCGGCGATGGAGCCGTCTTCGCGTTCGGTGAACTCCCGCTGGAGCGTCTTGTCCTTGTGGGTGTCACCTTTGACGACGAGCACGCGCCCGGTCTTGGAGCGCACAACCCCCGAGATCGCACCCGCGGCCAGAGCCAGGGCGAGATGCCAGCGGGACAAGGCCCGCGCCGGTGGACGCAGCGATTGCTGCGCAGCCCCCAGGTGCGTGTCCTGCGATGGCCACAAGCCTTGCAGCCTGCCAACCTCATCGGCGAACTGCTCGGGCTCCATCGTCACGCGGAAGAAATGCTCTGGCTCGGCCGGGCTGGCGGGGACGATGTACGGCAGGAACGGCCACTCGCTCGGCAGTTCCTCGGCTTCGACTTCGCCTTGCCCTACCTGCAACAGCAGATTGCGCACGGCCTTGACGCCATCGGGCACCTGCTCGCGCTGGCGCACCCGGCGTCCGAAGATCACCACCTGCTTGAACTGCGTCTCCACCGCTCGGTAGATGCGCAGGTCCGTGTAGTGGCGCGTCAGCCAGCCGACCAACTCCGCGTCGAGCACGTAGCCGGGGACGATGAAAACCAGCACGCCGCCGTATTGCAGCAGCGAGAGCGTGCGCTGGTAGAACAGCTTTTCAAGGCGGGCACGGCCCTGGCCCTGATAGCCGATGTTGCCGTTGACGTCCTTGGACAGGTCCCCATACGGCGGGTTGAGCCAGAGCAGCCCGAAGGACTGCTTGGAGACCATCGTGTCCATCAGGTCCGCGTGCAGGCAGTGATCGACCAGGCCGCGGGCATGGCGCGCCCGCTCCGCGTCGAACTCGACGGCGAACGCCTTTGCCTGCTCGCGCCCGAGGGCATGGGCGGCTTCGGCGATCGCCACGCCTTCGCCGGCGCAGGGATCGAGGATGCACATCGGCCCGTCGCTGGGCATCAGTGCGTTGAGCGCTCTTTCGAGCGTGGGTTCGTCGGTCGGGAAATATCCGTTCTTGACGAAATTGCGGGCGAGCCGCGGGAACATGAGGGCCATGGAAGTCTCCTGGTTGGCGGGGATGAAACACGGAAGTACGCCAAGGCGTGCCTCCGAGGGTGGGTCAAGCCGCTACCGCTTCCGGCGTCCAAATCTTGGCCGGATACGGATAGGCGGTGAGCGCGTCGCTGCGGATCAGGGAGCCGAGCGCCAGGGTCAGCGCCGGCACGTCGATGGCGAGCCGATGGCCTTCCAGCGGCCCGAGGGCGAACGGAAGGCGGGCCAGCATCTCGCGGGTTTGCAGCAGTTCCAGCACGGTCTCGCGCCAGTGATCGAGCAGCGGCAACGGGCAGGTGTCCCGCACCAGCATCCACAGGCGGTCAAGCCTGTGGGCGCTGTCGCGTGGCAGCAGTGCCAATGCGCTGGCGTTGGCCTTGTCGGGCTTGACGCAGCGCCGGTCGAACAGCCACACGTTGGACAGCGAGCCGAACAGCGTCCGCCGGTACGCGCGCGTGATGCGCTTTTCCAGGCGATCGACGTTGCCGATGAATACCGGGACGCTGCCGCCCTGGTCGGTGATGACGTGGAACTGGTCCAGTCCCTGCTCGTCGCGCCCGAGGGTCAGGCGAGCGAGGAACTGCTGGACGGCGGTGTCCCGCGCCCAGATGGACAGGAAGATCAGGTTGCCCTGGTCATCGCCGACGCAGGCGTCGGCCATCACGTCCGGGCATTCGTCGATGCGGTACAGCGTGGAAGAAGTGTTTGCGGGCATGGTGGTGTCCTCGGATGAACGGGAACAGCACCGCCCGCTGGGGCAAGTACTGCCCCAGGGGGTGGAAGAAAACCGCTCAGTCCGGCTCGAACTGCCGGGTGTGCGGGTTGAAGTGAAGCGGCTCGTCCGCCGAAGTGATCGGCGTGAAGCCTTCCAGGTAGATGTTGTTGAGGTACTGGTCGCGGTAGGTCAGTGCCTGCCGTGCCTGGTCCTCGGTGAGGCCGTTGTCGATGAAGTACGCCAGCATTTCCTCGTCGGAGGACACTTCGTCGTTGGACAAACTCCCTTCAACGAGTGCCAGCAACGAGGGCGGAAGCGTTGCCAGGATCGGGTCCATGTCGGTTCCTCCTGGCTCAGGCCATCGACGCCGCGGCGGATGCCGCGGATGCCGTGGGTGTGCGCCGCCGGGCGTGGTAGGCGCGAACGCCTGCACGCCAGTCGGCGGACTGCTCCGGTGCGAGGTCCAGATAGGACAGCGGGCACGTGTAGTAGTACGGGTGCATGGACTCGTCCAAGGACTTGTAGCCCCACTGGCCGCCGCTTCGTTCAAGCAGATCGCAGCGGATGTAGCGCAGGGACTGGCCCGGTGCGAGATCACGATGCACGCCTTCGACCTTGGCGGTCACTTCGGCGACGGACCACAGCACGTTGCCGCGCAGGGTGTGAGCGATGACCTTGACGCTGGCGCGCTCGGTCTCTTGCGGTGCGATCAGTTCCGCGATCAGTTCGGACCGCGATTGGTTTGAGAAATACCAGCCCATGAGAGGCCTCCTCGAAAAGTTGAGCTGAAGGCCTCCCCGTGGGGAAGAACCCCCAGCGGGTGATGGAATGCCGCATCTGCGGCGAAGGAACCTATGCGTCGCCCTCAATCCCAGTCGTCATCGTCTCGATCACAACCGGCCGGGCAGTAGCCGAACTCGATCCCGTGCGAGCAATAGCCATGCTCCGCATTCCAGTCCTGGGTTTCCTGCCGTTCGGCAGGTGTTGCGTAGTCCCATTCCTGGGCCGCGATTTCGAGAGCCTGAGCACGTTGCTCATCCGGCAAACGATTGGCCTGTGCGTCGATCGCCGAACTGAAGAGCGTCACGTAGTGGTCGTAGGACAAGCCGCAACCGCGCTGGGCGTGTGCGGCGGCCGCTTTGCAAAGGTCCCGCCACGCGGGTTCATCCAGCGTTGAACGCGGGGTATCGCAAGCGATGGTGGACATGATGGAGACCTCCAGAAAATGGCCAGGGCCTCCCCCGCATGGGAAAGGAACCCCGGCGGGTGGATGAAGAACACCGCGCATGCGGCGTCTGCGATCACGCAGGTTTTGGTTCGGCCTGGCGGCTCCACTCCTGCGTCTTGAAGTCCAGCGCGTAGCCCAGCTCGCCCAGGCGGGCGATCTGCGCGCGCAGGGTGCGGCGGTCGATGGTCGAATCCAGTTTCACGGACTCGCCCAGCGGCCACAGCAGGCCGAAGAGCGCGGCGTCACCGTCTTCGGTGCTGCCGGGGGCAGCGGCCGTAGCAGGCGGTGGCGCATCCACGCCGAAGGGCGTGGTATCGACCAGCGGGTCCGCGGACGCCTGCACGGGTGCGGGCTTGGCGGGCCTGGACGCTTTGGTGGGCTTGGCCGGCGTTGCCGCAGGCTGCGCCCCTTGCTCTTCATCGAGCGGATCGACGTCCTGGGTGGCGAAGCTGCGGGCTTCGTCGCGGCTGAGTTTGTCGATGCCGTTGAGCGTCATGCCGTCGAGGCTGGCACGGATCTCGAACCGCATGCCGCCGCCGACCGGATAGGACTTCGGGAAGATGTACCTGATGATGAATTCCCCGTCGTACTTGCCTTCGGGGTACTGCTCCAGCTCCGGGTCTTTGACCTCGAAAGTACCGAGGTGCGTCGCGAGGCGGCCAACCGTGAACGGGCCGTTCTTGCCGCGGATGGTACGCAGCGTGAGCTGGCCGGGGACGACGATGGGCGCAACAGATTTCTCGGAAGCCGATGGGGTTGCCATGATGGTTCTCCTGATGATGAATGACGGGCCGCCGACGGCACCCGGTGGATGAGAGGAAATGGCCTCTCCCGAGGTGGGCGAGGTCCGCGTGGCATCACGCCTTGAGCTGGCGCATGCCTTCGGCCAGCAGCCACAACGCCCGGTTCAGGCGCAGGTTCTGGTCGATGCCTTGCACCGGACGGGTGCGCTGATTGCGGCCGTTGGCCGTGCGTCCGTTCAGGCCCCCTTTGACTAGGTTCTCCTGGACGCGGTTGAAGACGGCCCACAGGTCGTTCTTGCGGTCGTCCCATCGCCGAGGGGCCAGCAGTTGGCTCTCGGTGACAGGCGTGGACTTGGCCGGATCGTCGTACTTGAGTGCGAGCGCAGAGTTCGCAAAGACCTCCGCTTCGCCCTCATCGAGGGTGATGGTGCGCATCGCATCGCGCGCGTTCTGCACGCGCTCGAAACCTTCGAGGACTCCGTAGGCACCTTCGATCACCTGGCTGGCCACGTCGCCCTTGTGGGGAACGCGGATGTCTGCGGTGGTGTCACCGCAAACCAGGCCGTTGTGGCAGACGAACCGGAACATGCCGGCGAGCATCTGATAGCTGCTCGTGCCGTCATGGCTGTTGAGCAGGATGATCTCGTTCGCCTCGTCGCCGTTGATCTGGCTTGCATGGCGAAGTCGGATGAGGTGCTTCGTGTACTCGCGCCGGTCTTCGTTGCGCACGCGCGTCTGACACACCATGAAGGGCTCGAAGCCCTCCTGGCGCAGCTTGGTCAGCACGGTCGAGGTCGGTATGTAGGCATACCGATCGGACCGGCTCCCATGTGGAGCGTCGGCGAAGATCGACGGAACGACGGCACGAATGCGGTCGTCCGAGAGTGGGCGATCAGAGCGCAGGATCGGGGATTGCGGAGCAAAGCGGGATACCAGAGACATGGCTGATCTCCTTTGAGAAATTCGACAACCGCGTGGCCGTGAGACCACGCGGAACTCGGGGGATGAAATGCGCAAGCACGCGTCCTGGGGACGCGGCGTACGTGGGGAGGAAAAGCGACAAGGCCCCGTGAGAGGCCGTGCCGGATCAGAACGAAGCAGCCAATGCCGGCTCCTGCTCCTGGACTTGCGCCTCGGGCTCGCGCTCGGCGGGCTCGGTGGCCGTGTCGATGGCATCGTCGGCTTCGGACGCGGATGCGTCTTCGGCCGGCGGCGCCTCGGCTTGCGCCTGGCTCGTCGGATAGACCTGGGTGCCGTCGATCTTGATGAGACCGATGTGGACCAGCGTCGATTCCAGGCTGGCGGCCGGTTCCCCGGCGTGCTCACCCTTGGTGCGGATGTACGGATCGATCTTCATGTCGTTCAGACGGAAGGCGATCAGCACCTTGCGGTCACCCTCGATGGCCTGAACGCACCGGCGAACCAGGTGCTCGGCTTCCGGGGTGGCGACGATGGTGTCGAAGTACCGATACTCCGGTTCATCGACAGGCCCGGCCAGTGCCGCGACGGTGCAAGAGAGGAACGAGTCGCCAGCTTTTGGGGTGACGTCCTTCACACGATTGAGATAGCCGATGCCGCGGGTGATCAACTCGTGCTGCTCGATCGAAGCCAGTTCGGCCCGGTCGATCAGTTCGGCCTTGAGCAGTCGCGCCTTGAGGGACGCGGCGGCCTGACCCTTCTGCTCACCCTTGTCGCGGATGTACACATCGCCCCACAGGTCACCGAGGCGAAAGCGCACCAGCGGGCGCTGCTTGGGATCGTCAACGCCGATGTAGCGCTGAACGAGCTTCTTGGCCTCGGCACCCGAGACCTTGACGTCGAAGTAGCGGTAGCTGGGGTCCCGGGCGGGGCCGACCAGCGCGGCGATGGTGCATGCCAGGAAAGGCTGCGCACGGCGGCCGCCCCGGACGGGCACTTCACGGACACGCTGGATGTAGCCGATGCCCGAGGTGTGGAGGTCGAAATACGATTTCTCGTTGGACGTGGTGTTCATGGTGAATCTCCATTGGGATGAAGCGGAGACACACCGGCCCACGCATGCGGGGAAGGTGCGTGACCCCGCGGTGGGTTGATAAGGCGAAAGCATCCGCCACCAGAGGCTGGTGGCCGCTCGCGGAAGGATGCGGTGCGAGCTGGCTCGGTCACGCAGTGGGAACTGCGCCGCAACCTCGAAGACCGATGGTTGCCTGGCATGTCGCTGACGACGTCAGCAGGCATGGGGCCAGCATGGCGGGGCCTCGCGCGCGCGGCAGCAATCAATCGGCACCCGGGCGCTTCCCTTTGTCCGCGCCACCCGGCGCCTGTCACAGGCACTTGGCGCCGCGCAGGTGCTCGGGGGTATCGGCGCGCGGACGGCCGGGACGGCTCCAGGCGCCGCCACCGCGCGCGCCGATCAGCCGCCAGCCGGCGGCGCGCAGGCTGGCGCCACCTTCGTCGGGCATGGTGTAGGTGAGCAGGCGTATGTAGCCCAGCGCCCTTGCCGCCTGCCAGGCCGCGCCGTAGAGCTTGCTGCAGGCGCTGGGTGTGCCGTCGGTGCACAGCCGCGTGACTTCCAGCGTCCAGGTGCCGCGCGACCGGGCGGCCGACAATGGCCACGCCGTGGATCAGGTCGCTGTCGCTCAGCGTGACGGCCAGGGCGAACTTCGCGCCCTGGACCGGGCGGTGGTGGCGATGGTGCGACAGAACGAATGCATTGGCCGTGCGCAGCGACACCGGTAGGAGGTGCAGCCTCGGCGAGGTCGATGGCGTGTTCATGCGGTTGTCTCCGGTGGCATGCCGGCGTTGTGGCCGGCGGGGCGTGCCTCGGCGGCTGGAGACAAACGCGCACGCGCGGCGATGGCGGCGGTGCGAACAAAAGAAGGCCCCCGATGCGGGGGCTGCGAGGCGGTTGCCGCGTCAGGCGGGAGGCACCACTGCTAAGGACAGGTGCGTGGCGGTGGCGGAAAGCACGAGATCGTCCGCCGAGTGCTGGAGGCGCGTGAACAGGCCGTCCTTCGGGTCGAAATACTCCGCGAAGTCATCGCCGCCCAGCTCGCGGCCGGCGAGGTGCCACCAGTCATCGAACGGGTCGGTGTCCGGGTTGCATCCGACGGCGTAGGCGAGCAGTGCCTGGCGCCCATCCGGGCGACGCTCCCCACGCTCGGCGAGGAAGTACACGCCCTGATCCTTGACCAGGACAATGCGGCACTGATTGGGGACGTCTCAGAAAACGGAAAAAATCGTACGCTAAGCCGGTTGCAGCGGTCGTAGCGGCCTGAACTTGCCCGCGCCGATCTTGGCGCTGCTGCGCCAGAGGTAATCGCCGGTCAGGTTGATGTGCTCCCAGCCCAGCGGCGACAGGTACTGCAACAGGGCGTCATCGACAGTCTGGCCGTGACCGCGTAAGGCGTTTGAGGCCCGTTCCAGATAGACCGTGTTCCACAACACTATGGCCGCCGTCACCAGGTTGAGGCCGCTGGCCCGGTAGCGCTGCTGCTCGAAACTGCGGTCGCGGATTTCGCCCAGCCGGTTGAAGAACACGGCGCGGGCTAGCGCGTTGCGGGCTTCGCCCTTGTTCAGTCCGGCATGCACGCGGCGGCGCAGCTCGACGCTTTGCAGCCAGTCCAGGATGAACAGCGTTCGCTCGATGCGGCCCAGCTCGCGCAGCGCCACGGCCAGGCCGTTCTGGCGCGGGTAGCTGCCGAGTTTCCTGAGCATCAGCGAGGCCGTCACCGTGCCCTGCTTGATCGAGGTGGCCAGCCGCACCTTGGCGTTGATCGCCTTGCCGGACGCCTGGAACTGCTGCTGATGCTTGTGCTTGGCAGCGTTGAACAGCTTGCCCAGGATGCGGTCGTGCAGGTCGATGATTTCGTCGGTGACGGTGGCCATGCCCTCGATGGCGAGCGCACCAGGGTCGCGTAGCGGCGCTGTGCCTCGAACTTGGCCAGATCGGCGGGCGTCATCTGGCCGCCTTCGCGGGCGATCTTGAGCAGGCGGTTCTGGTGCACCGACCGCTCGATGCCGGAAGGCAGGTCGAGCGCCTGCCAGGCTTTGAGGCGCTCGATGTGTTCGAGTATGTGGCGCGAGTTCGGCTTGACGGGCGACTGGCGCAGCCAGGCCAGCCAGGTCGTCTTGCCGTTGTCGTGGCGCTTGAGCAGATCGTCGAGGCGGTGCCGGTGGGTGGCCGACAGGGGATCGGACAAGGCCGCGTAGATGCGGCGGTTGGCGCGGCTGTAGGCGTTCATCGAACACCTCCCTTTTCCTCATCCGGCGCAACAGGACAGTTGCTTCACGTCCTTGTTGAAGGTCTGCGCCGCGAGCTTCAGTCCCTCGACCATGGTCAGGTAGGGGAACAACTGGTCGGCCAGCTCCTGCACGGTCATCCGGTGGCGGATCGCCAGCGCGGCCGTCTGGATCAGTTCGCCCGCTTCCGGCGCGACCGCCTGTACGCCGATCAGCCGCCCTGAGCCAGCTTCCGCCACCAGCTTGATGAAGCCGCGCGTGTCGAAGTTGGCGAGCGCCCTCGGCACGTTGTCGAGCGTCAGCAGCCGGCTGTCGGTCTCGATGCCGTCGTGGTGCGCTTCCGCCTCGCTGTAGCCCACGGTCGCCACCTGCGGATCGGTGAACACCACCGCCGGCATCGCCGTCAGGTCCAGCGCCGCGTCGCCGCCGGTCATGTTGATCGCGGCGCGCGTGCCGGCCGCCGCCGCCACATAGACGAACTGCGGCTGGTCGGTGCAGTCGCCGGCAGCAAAGATGTGCGGTGCGCTCGTGCGCATGGCGCGGTCGATGACGATGGCTCCCTGCGCATTGACTTCGACGCCTGCCGCTTCAAGGTTCAGGCTGCGCGTGTTCGGCGCGCGACCGGTGGCGACCAGCAGCTTGTCGGCGCGCACTTCCCCCTGCCCGGTGGCGAGCACGAATTCCCCGCCCGCATAGGCAACGTGGCTCGCCTGGGTGTGGTCCAGCACCTCGATGCCCTCGGCGCGGAAGGCGTCTGTTACGGCTTCCCCGATGGCCGGGTCTTCTCGGAAGAACAGCGTGCTGCGCGCCAGGATCGTGACCTGGCTGCCCAGCCGGGCGAAGGCTTGCGCCAACTCGACCGCCACCACGGAGGAACCAATCACGGCCAGCCGCTCGGGGAGCGAGCTGCTTTCTAGCGCCTCGGTGGAGGTCCAGTGGGGTGTGTCCGCAAGGCCCGGGATTGGCGGAAGCGCCGGGCTCGCGCCGGTGGCAATCAGGCAGCGGTCGAAGTTCACCTCGTGCGTGCCGCCGTCAGCGGTCGCCACGGTCAGCGTGCGCGTGTCCCTGAACCGGGCCTCGCCGCGCAGCACGGTGATGGCCGGAGTGCTTGCCAGGATGCCTTCGTACTTGGCATGGCGCAGCTCCTCGACGCGGCCTTGTTGCTGGGCCAGCAGCCGCTCGCGCAGTACAGCGGGCGCTGCGGCCGGCAGGCCAGCATCGAACGGGCTTTCGCGGCGCAGGTGGACGATGTGCGCGGCGCGGATCATGATCTTGGACGGCACGCAGCCGACATTGACGCAGGTGCCGCCGATGGTGCCGCGCTCGATCAGCGTGACGCGGGCGCCTTGCTCCACGGCCTTCAAGGCAGCCGCCATCGCCGCGCCGCCGCTGCCTATCACAGCCACGTGCAGCGCTTGTTCACCGCCAACATGCTTCGTTTCGCCACCGAGCCAGCCCAGCGCCTTGTCTAGCAGGCCGGCAGGCTTGTTCGGCGTGTCGGTAAGCCGTGCGCGATAGCCGAGCGTGGCCACTGCGGCAACCAGCGGGGCCACGCTCACGCCTGCATCCGCCTCGATTTCGGCCTGCCGCTGCGGATAGGACACCGAGGCCGCGCGCACGCCGGGCACGTTCGTCAAAGCCTGCTGGACGTGCTCGGCGCACGACGTGCAGGTCATGCCTTCGATGTGGAGGGTGATCGCCTCGGCCATGATTACGCCCTCACTGCTTGACGCTGGACGGGTAACCCGCGTTTGCGGTGGCCTTGGTCAAGGCGTCGGCATTGGTCTTGGCCTCGTCGAAGGTGACGACGGCCTCCCGCTTCTCGAAGCTGACTTCGGCCTTCTCGACGCCGGCGACCTTGGACAGAGCCGTCTTGACCGTGATCGGGCACGCGGCGCAGGTCATGCCGGGCACCGACAGGGTGACGGTCTTGGTGGCAGCCCAGGCGGGCGCGCTTAGAGCGGCGGCCAGGGCGATGAGGGTGGTGAGGGTGGTGAGTTTCTTCATGGTGATCTCCTTTCAGTAGAACAGCGGCAGGACGTAGGGAAACGCGAGGGCAACCAGAACCAGGGCGGCCACGATCCAGAAGATCACCTTGTAGGCAGTCCGCACTTGGGGCACGGCGCAAACGTCGCCGGGCTTGCAGGCATGGGCTGGTCGGAAGATGCTGCGCCAGGCGAAGAACAGCGCGATGAGCGCTGCGCCGATGAAGATCGGCCGATACGGCTCCAGCACGGTCAGGTTGCCGATCCACGCGCCAGAGAAGCCGAGCGCGACCAGGACAAGGGGGCCGAGGCAGCAGGCCGAGGCGAGGACGGCCGCGACGCCGCCGGTCGCCAGTGCGCCGCGGCCGTTCTTGGGTTCCGACATAAGGTTCTCCTTCCGGGACTTCGCTTGATGCTGTAACGTTACTTCCGTAGTCAACTACGGAGTCAAGCGCCATGGAGAACGCTCAAGAGAATCTGACCATCGGGGCCTTCGCCAAGGCAGCCCGGGTCAACGTGGAGACGATCCGCTTCTATCAGCTCAAGGGCTTGCTACCCCAGCCGGAGCGGCCCTACGGTCGCATCCGCCGCTACGGGCAGGCGGACGTGGCGCGGGTGAAGTTCGTGAAGTCAGCCCAGCGCCTGGGATTCAGCCTGGATGAAGTCGGCCAGCTCCTGAAACTGGAGGACGGCACCCATTGCAGCGAGGCGGCCGAACTGGCTGCTCACCGGCTGGCCGATGTGCGCGCACGCATGGCGGACCTCACGCGGATGGAAGAGGCCCTGTCGACGCTAGTGAGAGAGTGCAACGCGCACCATGGCAATGTTTCCTGCCCGTTGATCGCAGCTTTGCATTGCTGCTAAAGGGCCCACTTCGGCTCTTAGCGTACGATTTTTTTCCGTTTTCTGAGACGACCCCTGATTGGCGATGGCTTCGGTCAGCACGGGGCGCAGGTCAGCGCCTTTGAATCGCAGTGACATGGATGAAATCTCCTGTGTGGAAGAATGAGAAAGGCCTCCATCCGATGGGATGAAGGGCCTGTAGTGCACGCGGCCGGAACGGCTGGAACGCCGTGGCGGATGCCTCGGGTCAGCCGCAGGACCGCCCGGTTTCGCTGCGGGGCGTCATGCCGGGACGGCCTGGCGCTTGCGGGCCGCTTTCGCGTCGAGGATGCTCACGTCGATCTGGCGCCAGCGCCCGTCGTCGATGAGCCTCTCCAGCACTTCGCCGAGCATGTCGAAATACACCTCGTCGTGCCGATCGACCAGTTCGACCGATTCACCGTTCTGACGGTGCAGTTCCACCACGTAGGTGTCTCCGCCGCGGTCGTAGAGGATCGTCACCCGGCCCTCGAACTTCGCGGTCGAGACCGTGAAGCTGATCGCCGGCGGGGTCTCGATGATCTTGGAGGGCGTGGGATCGACCCAGGTGAAGTCGCGGGCACCGGCATCCACCAGCATGTGGGTGATGCGCCGGAAGCGATCGGGGGCCGGCATCTCCTCCAACTGCTCGATGAGCTGGCCCAACTCCATGCACTGCGGCGTGGGAATGGGCAGCTTGGCCGGCGCCGAGCCGAGGATGTGCCTCGTGATGGTGTACGGCGTGCCGTCCGAAGTCTCCTCGGTGATGACCTCCGGCGTGTCCGCGCGCAGTCCGTCGAAGCGACGACGGGCATAGGGTTGGACATGCACCTTGGCGCCTTCGGCAGGAACCGTGGTCACCAGGCTGGGATCGAGCACCGCGAACTCGGAAGGCTTGAGCTTGACGACGATGGCATCGTCGGTCGCGGCGACCACCTTGCCGTCGAAGGGTTGGGGGTCGATGGCGAAGCCCAGCGTTGAGGACAGCGGCTGATCATCGAACACGCGGTACTTGAACGACCGCACGTTGCGGGGCACATGGCCTGCGACCAGCGAAGGCATCATGGATTTGATGAGGGAACGATCCATGGGGAAACTCCTGGAGGAAAAACAAGGGATTCCCCGCCCGCAAGGGAGAGGTCCCTTGTGGGTGGCGTGGATGGACGCGGTAGGTCCGTAGGAAGAAACGACCAGCACGGTTTCCCGCGCTTGCAGCCTCGAAGGTCTCGACTGCCTGGGCATGTGCCGGCAACGCCGACGAACATGGGGCAAGCATGGCCCTGGGGCGGTCTGCCTGCCCGCAGGAAACGGCACCGCACCACAACCGTTTTCCTGTGCTGCGGGCAAGAAAAAGCCCCTCGAAAGGGGCTGGAGGAATCAGGCTTGGTACACGAAGTAGTGCTCGCGCTGACGCGGAAAGAACACGTGTTTCCACGTGTCGCCGCTTGTGTTGCCACCGTCGAAGACGACCATTTCGTAGTCGTCCACGTCGGTGTCCACCAGGTCGGCGCTGGCGATATGGCGCATGTGCAGCGTGCCGCTCATGCGCTCGAATACCAGGATCTGGCCGATGGCATCTTCCTGGCTCATGGCGTTGACGCAGGCTCCGAGTTGGTGCTCGAAGTCGGATGCGGGTGTGATGAGGTCGGGGAACATGGGATCGCTCCTGTGAAAGTGCGCCGGCCCGGCTCTCTGGCGGGAGACCGGGCCGGCATGCGGTGAGGACAAGGAAGGCCGGGGATGTGTGTGGCAGCTATTCGCCGGCCAGCGATAGGCCCGGCAACACGGGTGCGTCGGCATCGAGGATGAGGATGCGCACGTCGGCCTGGCCGGCCAGTTCAAGGATCTGTGCCAGCTCGTCCGGCATGCCCTTGCTGCGGTGCTCCTGCCGAAGCTGCTCGGCGGCGATCCCCTCGACGTCCTGCAGGTGCTGGTCCGTCCAGGGCGTGGAGATCAGCTTGACGCCGATCGCCGGGCTGTAGGGAATCCGGAACGCGATGAACAAAAAGGCCTCCGGCGTCGCGAGGTCAGCCAGGTTGGCCAGGTACTGGCCGGTTTCGCGGCTGATGTGCGCGCTGTTGATTTCCCAGCACCGGCTGTAGTAGCCGGTCTCGAAGCTCAACCGCTGCACGACTTCCCGTGCGGCCTCGGCCGAATAGGTGTCGCCAATGTGGACGGGGCGGCCGTCGAAGTCGTCGCCGTGGATCGCGTACACCACGGCACCCACCATGCCTTCGCCGCTGCCCCCTTCAGCCGCGTCGCATTCGGCGATCAGTGCGGCGCCGACAGGTTCGGTGCCAGTCCTGACCACCGCGAAGTCGCTGGTGATGATGCAAGGAGAAGAAACCAGCGCCGCGTCGCAGAGGTGCTGCTGGCTCGGGTGGATGTTTCGCCAGACATGCGGGCTTCCGTCCTCGTAGCTGATGGACAGCGTGCGGACGATTTTCAGATTCCAGTAGCCGCGTAGAAAGGGATTGGGATTCTGGGACATGGGATTTCTCCAACAGAATAATGATGGAGCAAATCCCCGCCACCGGGAATTGACCCCGGTGGGTGGAAAGAAAGGAAACAGCGTCAGGTGACGCTGATCGTTGGCGTTTGGGCCAATCGCTCGGCGACGCGCCGGCGCAAATTCATGCGGAATGGCTCGTCGCTGACGCCCGCCAGCAGATTGATGGTCTCCAGCGCGATCAGGGCCGAAGCCTCTTCGATGTCGGCGGCCACAATGGTCTTGCGCAATTGGTCGCCGAGCTGGAGGGCCTGGGAGGAGGAGCTGATGAAGCGGACCTCGCGGCTCAGGTAGCAGCCGTTGCCGCCGAACTCGAACAGCCGCGGCTTGCTGCAGTACCAGCAGCCCTCGAACTGGATGGCGGTCAGGTGGTGCCCGTCATCGAACCGGGTGGCGATCAGAAACAATGCGTCGAGATCGGCGGTGTCCTCGAACGAATGACGGTCGATCAAGTTCCCCAGCTCTTCGTCCTCATCGGCACGGAAGTGCACGGCGAGCAGTTCGAGCAGCGGCGGGATCGACAGCCCTTCGTCGTCCGGCATCGGAATACCGAGTTGCGTGGCCAGGTCTTCCAGGCCATCGAGCACGTCCGGCCATTGCGGATTGGTGGTCTCGGCGATCTGGGCGATGTAGGCCTGCCCGTTGCCGGGGTGGCTCTCGTCCAGCGCGAAGGCGCCGAACAGCGCCTGGATGACGGGCGTCACACGGTCGAGCACGAGAACGCCGGTGGCTTCGTAGTAGTTGTTGGCCATGAAGGCTCCTTTCGATGAATGAACGGAGCCAGCCCTTGCGGACGATGGCATCCGCAGGGGAAACCGCCTGATGCCGGATGGCGCTGGGCGGGGAGAAAACGCGAGGGACATGGCCTCGAACGAGGCGCATGTCCCTCATGGGGTCCCGTGAACGCAGTGATGAAGGTGTGCCAGGGACCGGCTCACCAACCGCTGTAGTTCAGCAGCAGGTCGGCGATCACCTGGCGACGTGGCAGATCGAGGCCGTCGAAGTCCGACAACCCGTTGAAGTGGCAGCGCTTGAGCATGGCACCGCCCTCGCGCGCGTTGTAGAAGCTGACCATCGCGGACAGGAACATGCGTTCCCCGCTGCTCAGGACGCCGAGGGCGTCGTTGAGCCGCAGCATGTCGGGACGCAGATCCCACTTGCTCTTGGCCTGGTTCAGACCTTCACGGGTGCCATCGCCAAACCATTGCGGGCCGGCGATTTCGACACCACGCTTCCAGGCCTCAAAAAAGGCTTGGGGCGCAGCGCTGAAATGCCGTTCTTCCCGAACGATCTGATCGACGACTTCCTGCGGCAGTAGCTGGTTCATGACGTGATTCCTCCAGTTGGATCAGGGAATGGCGAGCTGGGACCAGCCGCCTCTTTCGAGGGCACGTTGAGCCGCAGCATGGCTGCGGAAGTACTCACGAGATTCCCGCGAAACGGGACCTTCGGTATCGCGCGTGCCGATGTAGTGGCCGGCGGCGCTGTGCAGGACTTCGAGCGGCAGGAACTTGCCGCAGTAGGTCAAGGCCAATTGACCGAATCGGCCGAAAGAGGCTTGCTGGGACATGGATGGGCTCCTTGGAAAAGCGGGGCCCTGTCCCTCACGGGATGGCAGCTCCCGCACGCGGTTGAAAAAAAAGCATCAGCGTCTTGGGAACGCGCGTCCGCGCAATGGATGCGATGCGGACTGGTGGGTTGCGCGGAGAGAACCCCGCGGCAGCCTGAAACCCTGGCTGCTGGCATGTGCTGACGAATCAGCGGACATGCGGACAGCTTCGTGAGGGTGCCGCGCCACGTCAGTTGGAAATCGGCATCTGGTCCAGCCCCGATTGATGTGCGCAGGACAAAGAAAAGCCCCGCAACGAGTGCGGGGCGGTCATGACGGTGCGGTGAGGCTGGATCAGCGGGGCTTGTCACCCAGGACATGCTGCTTCCAGATGGCGAATGCCTCGTCCGCTGGCAGCTCGGCCAGGATGATGATGGGCTGGTCCTGTCGGCTGCGCAGCTTTGCGAAATACGCCGCGCGGTCGGCAATGGCCTTGAGCTTGATGCCCTTGAGGAACAGCAGCCGGCCGTCCTTGATGAACAGCACCTTGTTGCCGATGTCGCGGTTGAACGCGGTGCGCAGCTTGCGCTCCGCATGCATGGCATCGGCCAACTGGTCCACGAGGAAGTCGAGCGTCATGTCGATGAGAAGCGGCTCGTCGTCCTCGCGTTCGACGTCGAGCGATGCCGGCGGCAGGCTCTTGGCGAATTCCTCGGCCTGGGCCAGCAGCGCGGCCTGGCCTTGCAGCGGGCGCACGAACGTCGAGCCGCCGTGTCCGTCATTGCGGGCTTCGGCGATGGGCCTGCCGTCGAACATGACGGTGGCGGTGAAGCACAGCGTTTCCTCGCTCGCGAAATCCGCGACCTTGAGGTTCTTGAGCGTGATGCGGTCTTGTCGGGTGATGGTGTCCATAGGAAGTCCTGTTATCGACCGGGTTGACGACACGCCCCTGACGGGACGCGGCATACATCCCGTGGGTTGGAGGAAGGTGGCATCGATGCCCGGTGGGCAGCGTTCGCCGGAGAGATGCCGGGGCGAACTGGCGGGTGGCGTGGGAGGAACCCACGGCAGCCTTGACACCCTGGCTGCTGGCTGTTGCCGATGCGTCGGCAATGCAGGAGGGAGGATCACGCGGCCCGCCGGCCGCGTCGTGCATCAATCCGAAGCGCTCGATCCCGTCTTGTGCGGGCACTGCAACAGCCGCTGGCCCAGCCACGCGACACACGGCACGGCCATGGAGTTGCCGATCGCCTTGTAGCGGGGCGCGTCGGCGGCGGGCTTGCCGCGGTACGGCACCAGCGTGTAGTCGTCGGGCATGCCTTGCAGCCGCTCGCACTCCACAGGCATCAGCCGACGTACCCGCCACTGCGACCAGTCGCCCGGGCCGGGGTCGTTCCAGTCGTAGCGGAAATGTGCCTCGAAGTCCGGTGCCAGCACATGGGGCTTGTCGGCACCGCCGCTGCTGGTGCGCAGCGCGGTCGAGACGCCATCGCCCAGTTCAGCGGCCAGGCCTTCGGTGCGACCGCGCAGCGCCACGCCGATCACCATCGGCCGGCCCTGGCCCGGCTTGCCGCCACCCGTGGAGAGCGTCCCGGCAAGCTGGCCGTGGCCGGATTCCAGCCGCAGCTCGCCGCGCGAGTTCTGCGCGAACGCGATGGCCGGCACGACGCCGGCATTCGCGTGGCTGAGGCGATGCCCGCCCGCGCGCAGCGTCGGTGCCCAGGCCATCGTTGCATCGGCTCCGCAGCCCTGGGCGGTGAAGGCGATGATCGGCACACCCTTGCCGGTGCCGTCCTCGCTGCAGCCCTTGCCGCCGTTGGCGGTGCTGAGCGTGTGGCTGATGCTGCCCGCGATGGACTGCGCCACGAAGGTCTCGACCTCGAAGTCGTTCTTCGGGCCAGGTGCCGCGGTCAGGCAGGCCGCGACGTCAATGGGGCCTGCGGTGTTGCCCCCGCCGAATCCGAACGTCACCGTGGCCTTGCCGTAGGGCTGCTTCAGTCCTGCATATCCCGAGTACCCGCCTGCTGCCGCAGCGCCTGATCCAGCAGCGCCGGCAGCGTCTTGCCACGGCACGAAGCCCGGCGAAGAATCCCCGCGCACGCCGTCGCGCTCAAAAAGTACCTCGGCGGGATCGACGCCACCTCCACCACTTGCCACAAGAAACACGCGACGGCGCCGTTGGGCGACGCCGAAATATTGAGCATCGAGCACGCGCCAGGCGATGCGGCGCCGGGGTCCAGACACACAACCTGCGTGCGCCCATTTTTGCCCTGGCGGTTCGAGCGCACGGCTTTCTCCAGCCAGTGCTCCCAGGAAGTGCCCGAAGGCGTTGCTGCGGTCGCTGAGGACGCCGGGGACGCTTTCCCAGACGAGCGTTGCCGCCGGGCGGCGGTCTTGGTGGCGGGTTTGGTCGATGGCATTTGCAAGCTCCACATAGGCAAGGGTCAAGGCACCACGTGGGTCGTTCAGCCCCTGGCGCGCGCCGGCCACGCTGAACGACTGGCACGGCGTGCCGCCGACCAGGATGTCGGGCGCTGGCACGGTGCCGGCGCGGACCTGGCGGGCGATCGCGGTCATGTCGCCCAGGTTAGGCACGCGGGGGTAACGGTGGGCGAGCACGGCGCTCGGGAACGGCTCGATCTCGGCGAACCACGCGGCTTCGAGGTCGAGCGGTTGCCAGGCGAGGCTCACGGCCTCGATGCCGCTGCAGACGCTGCCGTAGAGCAGCGGCGTGTTGCGCGGCGGTGCGCAAAGATTCGGGTGCATGTCGGTCTCCTGTTCGTATGGCGCAGGGCCATCGCCCTGGCCGGGGCGTTGAAAGGCAGGAGAAAGGCGCCGAAGGCCCCAGGGGCCTTCGGCTCGGGAGGAAAGAAGAACCACCCGTGGGCTGATTGGCAGGCCCGGTCGTCGCTAGAACCGTCTGCTCATCAAGCAATCACACCCGGCCCATGTCGTGGCTGGGGCCGGCATCGTCTGGCGCACATCCGCGCACAAAGGGAGCCCGTTTTTGCGCCGGCGGGCACCGGCACCGAATACCGCTGACCGCGAAGGGTCTCCGGATGGCTCGCACAGGCAAGCCATCGGGGGACCTTTCGCAGCGGCGGAAGGAATGCAGACGAGGAGAACGCGCGGGGTGCGGTTCGCGGAGAAGCCACCTTCAGGTCCCGCGGCCGGGGACGGCCGGACGGGACGCGCACACGGAGCAAGAAGGCGTTGCGCGCTGGGGCGTCCTGCAGGGCATGCGGGACACGGGCCACGCCGCCGATGGCGGGCATGGCTCACGGGGAATCGGGGCGGTCAGGCGCCTTTGCGGCCGCCGCCACTGGTACGGCGTGGACGCGAGGCACCACGCCTGGACGTGCCGGTTGCCACCGGCAGCGTGCCTTTGCAGTCGGGGTAGCGACTGCACGACCAGAACGGGCCGCTCTTGCCGGTGCGCTGGCGCGTGGGTGCGCCGCACTGCGGACAAGCCGGTCCTTGGGGAACCTTGATGGACAGGGACGTGCTGCCGTACTGCGCGATCAACTGCGAAATCCAGGCGGCCTGCTTGCCGATGAACACATCCAGGGTGAGTTGTCCGCCCTCGATCATGTCCAGCGCCTGTTCCCAGACGGCGGTGGTGCCGGGGTCGGCAATCGCCGCGGGCACGGCGTCGATCAGCGTGAACGCCGCATCCGATGCGCGGATGGAGCGTCCCTTCTTCACGATGTAGCCGCGGGCGATCAGCCCGCTGATGATGTTGGCCCGCGTCGCCTCGGTGCCGATGCCCGTCGTGTCCTTGAGCTTCTGCTTCAGGCGCGGGTCGGTCACGAAACGCGCAACGCCCTTCATCGCCTTGACCAGTTCGCCCTGGGTATAGGGCTTGGGCGGCATCGTCTTGAGGGCCTTGATGTCGGCCCCGGCGACCTGACATGCCATCCCGTCGCGCAATGCGGGCAGCACCTGGCTGCGCGGGGCATCGCCGTCCTCGTCGGCGCTGCCTTCACGTTCTGGCTCGGCCAGCACCAGGCGCCAGCCCTTGACGAAGACCTGCTTGCCCGTGGCCACCAGCTTCTGCTGGCCGCAGGAGAGGTCCGCCACGGTGCGGTCGAACTCGTGGTGCGGGAGGAACTGGGCCAGGTAATGCGCCCGGATCAGCCGGTACACCGCCTGCTCCTTCTCGCTCATGGCGGAGAGGTTCGCGGGTTCGAGCGTCGGGATGATGCCGTGGTGCGCCGTCACCTTGCTGTCGTTCCAGGCGCGCGAGCGCTGGGTGCGGTCGAGCTGGCCCATGATCGGGGCCAGCGTGGGATCGGTCTTTAGCAGGCTGTCCAGGACCGTGGGCACCTCGGCGAACATGCTTTCGGGGAGGTAGCCCGAATCCGAGCGCGGGTACGTCGTGGCCTTGTGCGTCTCGTACAGGGCCTGGGCAATTTCCAGTGTCTCCTGCACGTCCAGCCCAAGCTGCTTGGAACAGACTTCCTGCAAGGTGCCCAGGTCGAACAGCAGCGGCGGGCCTTCGCGCACGCGCTCGGTTTCGACCGACACCACCTGGGCACTGCCCGCGGCGCGGATCTGCTGCGCGGCCTGCTGTGCGATGGGCTGCTGCAGGCAGCGGCCGGCGTCGTCGGCGCTGGCATCGGGTGCCACCCACTGCGCGGTGAACGTCTGACCGCCTGCGGACAAGGACACGTCGATGGCCCAGTACGGCACGGACACGAAGGCCGCGATCTCTCGGTCACGGTCCACCACGAGTTTGAGCGTCGGGGTCTGTACACGCCCGACCGACAGCACGCCGTCGTAGCCGGCTTGCCGCCCGAGCACGGTGAACAGCCGGCTGAGGTTCATGCCCACAAGCCAGTCGGCGCGCGAGCGCGCCAGCGCCGAGTAATACATCGGCAGTGTCTCGGCCGAGGGCCGCAGCTTGGCGAGCGCGGTGCGGATGGACGCATCGTTGAGCGCCGACAGCCACAGGCGTTCGATGGGACCGCGGTAGCCGCACAGGTCGATGATCTCGCGGGCGATCAGCTCGCCCTCGCGGTCGGCGTCGGTGGCAATGACAAGGTGGGTCGCCTTCGCCAGAAGCGCCTTGACGACCTTGAACTGCGTGGCGGTCTTCGGCTTGACCTCGACCCGCCACTGCTGGGGAATGATGGGCAACTGCTCCAGCGACCAGCGCTTGAGCGCCGCGTCATAGACCTCGGGTGCTGCTGCTTCGACGAGATGGCCGATGCACCAGGTGACCGTGACGCCGGAGCCATTGAGGCAGCCTTCACCGCGCTGGGTGGCGCCGAGAATCCGGCCGATGTCTTTGCCCTGGGAGGGCTTCTCGCACAGAAACAGCCGCATGTCCGTCCATCCGCTTCCCGTTGTTCATGGAGTTGCCGGGATCGAGGATGCCGAGCGCCTGCGGAAGCAGCAGCAAACAAGCCGCATGCGGTGGCGACCGCTTTCACGAGATGGGATGGCTGCGGCGGGGATGGCGTGCAGCCGGTGGTGTGCTGGCCGGGAGCCGCGATGTTCGGGAGCGCGTGGAAGCCGGTGGACGTCGGTGGAGCTATCCCCAGGGGATAGCTCGCGAGGACATGGGGGGCGGCGAAGAGCCGCGGCCGCCCCCATGCTGGGTCACTTCCTGCTCTTGGTCTCCTTCGGCGCAGCCGGTTCCTGGGCGGGCTGGGGCTTGGGCTGCGCGTCCTGCGCGGTCTCCTGCGGTTTGGGGCTGAGGACGACGGACTCGATGCGGAACGGCAGGATGCCGACGCTGCGCGCGTTGATCTGCCAGGTCTCGCGCGGCTGCTCCTCGTTGTCGGTCCAGGGTTCGCGCTCCATGCGGCCGACGACCAGCACGCGCATGCCCTTCTGGTAGAGGTCCTTCCAATGCGCGGCGTCGCGGTGCCAGATTTCCACCGGCGCCCAGAAGCCGCCGCGATCCTCATAGTCGCCGCCCTTGGTGGGAACGGGGTTGTCGAAATAGACGTTCAGCCGCAGCAAGCGCCGCGGTTCGTCGTTGCCGTTGGGGAACTCCCGGTACTCGGGGGGCGAGCCGATGTTGCCTTCGCCGGAAAAATGCGTGCTCATGGTGTGATCTCCGTGGTGGTTGAAATACCCGCGCCTCACTGCCGCCGGGCGCGTGCTGGGGTGCCCGACGCGATCACCGATCGCGCACTGCGGGGGGTATGGACGCGAGCCGGCGCAGGTAGGCGTCTTCCGCCTCGGCGGCCTTGCTGGCGCACTCCTGGGCCTGCCTGCCCAGGGTGTGCAACAGGCTGATCTGCATGTTCAGCGTGATGCGCTGCAGCTCGATCGCGTGCAGGTCGGCCAGCAGGTTGACCGGCGTGCTGGTGCTCGCCATCAGCTCCTGCCACAGGGCCACGCCCATGGCCGAGCGGTCGTGCCTGCGCCAGCGCAGGAACGTCGTTCCCGCGCCAGTGGTCTGCTGGGCCAGTTCCACGGGCAGCAGGTGGAAGGGATGCCCACTGGCCTGTTGCAGCACTTGTCGCTGCGCCAGGCCGATCAACTCGTCGCGCATGGCGAAGCACTGGCTGGCCCAGGCCTCCAAGTCCCCTTTACCTTTAAAAGGCTTTAAAAGGCCTTTTAGAGAGGCCGCGTGCTCCAGGCGCATGAAGGCTCCCTGTTGCAGGCCCCGGAAGTAGCGGGTCGGCTGGTACAGATCGCTCATGCGGATTCGTCCTCGCCGGCAGTGGCTGCGCCTTCGGACGGGTCGGCAGCAGCGGCCGCATCACCATCGGCGCTGGTAGCGGCTGCGGCAGGACTCTCACCGCGCTGTTGTAGACCACGGCGCACGATGGGTGGCGCAAACTTCGAGCGGTGCGTGCCTTCGAGGACGTCCTGCGGCAACTCGCCGAACTTCTCCAGCGCGGCCCGCGCTGCGGCATTCTTCGCCGCGAAGTCGTCGCGCGTGCAGCCCGAGTAGCGGTACTGCTGGGCCAGCGAGAACAGGCTGCGCAGCGCGTGCGCGCCCTCGTTGAGCCAGCGCTCCAAAGTGCTGCGGTCGATCAGCGCGGTGTGGTGGGCGAGGATCAGCTTGCGCGCGATGTCGTCGTAGTCGGCCAGGAGATAGACGGCGGCAAAGCCCAACTGCGCATTGACGAACAGCGGCAGCTTGACGGGCTGCACGTTGAGATTCTCGCCCAGGGTCAACGCGGCGGGCACGCCGGCCAGGGCCTGGTCCACCTGTTCGCGCAGCGTCTGCAGCGTGGTCTTGGTCTGGTCGAGCTTGTCTTCAATGCGCAGCATCCACCAGTCGCTGTACGGGTCGTCCTGCTCCGAGCCGCGCTTCATCTTGTTCATGACGGCGATGTAGCCGTTCAGGCCGACGATGCCAGGTCGCCCCTCAGCGGCGGCGCGGCCATGCCAGATGCGCGAGGCGTGGTGGGTGTGCAGCGTCAGCGACATCGCGCTGCGCAGGGAGCCGAGGTTGAGTTGCAATGGTTCGTTGCTGGTTGCCATGGTGATCGCTCGCTGGTGGACAGGGAGCCGCCAGCATCCGCATGCGGCGGAAGGCAGTCAGTCAACAAACCGAAATGAGCCGGCCCCGGTTCTGTGCGCGCTGGCGGTGCAGCGCGCAACGGTCCCCTGGGGACCGCTCCGCAGATAGGCACTTACGTCGGCGTTCCCGTCCTCGGTTGTTGACGGTATGCGTGCTGCACCGCACGTCGCGCTGCCGTTCGACACGATCCTTCGCCGCGCAGCCGTCCCCAGGGGACCGTTCCGTTGAGCGCCATGGAGGTCTGCTTCATGGCCTTGCCAAGGCGCTTTGCCCAGGTTTCGCGCAGCGGGTCGCGCCGTCGCCCGGCGCTTCACCGCACAGCCGTCCCCTGGGGACCGTTCTGTTGACCGCCATAGACGTCTACTTCACGGCTTTGCCAAGCCCTGCGCTCAGGTCTTGCGCAGCAGGTCGCGCAGGCGCTCGATGTGCTGCCGGGCCACCTCGGGCGGCACGACGTTGCGCGGCGGCTCGGATGGTGGCGCTCGCGTCGCCGATGGTGTTGGCGGTGCCGGGCCGGTCTGCTTGGCCCAGGCATTGAACTCGCCGCGCATGGCGCGCTGGATGATGCCGAACAGATATCCGGCGGGGTTGCGGATGCCATGCTTGCCGCACCGTGCGGCCCATTCGTCCAGCACGGCCTGCCGCAGGGCAGCGTCCACTTGCTGCAACGCCATCCTGACGCCGGCCTGCTGTTCCGCTTTCAGATCCGTGAAGCGTTTGGGCCATTGCAGGTCGCCCAGCGCGCGCGCCTGCGCGGTAGTACGTACTTCATCAATACGACTACTACGTACTGTACGGTCCTGCTTCGGATTCCGAAGAGCGCCGTCTGGCGCGGGTTTCGGCCCTGCTTCGGATTCCGAAGAGGGGCGTTCGCCATTCCGAAGAAGGCTTGTGAGCCCTTCTTCGGAATCGTGGATCGCATCCTCCTGTGGATAACTTTCGGAGGCGGTGATGCCCTGGTCGGCCAGGCGCTCGGCGAGCACTTGCAGCCGCGACGGCAAGGTGCGTCCGGACAACATCGGGTCGTCCGCGATCTCCTGGAGGGTATTGAGTCCCACCACCTGAACGGCCTTGGCCGAATGCCCCAGCGACTGGCTGACCAGGGCCAGGTAGTCGGCGTCGAGTTGCATGGCCTCGAACGGTGTCAGGGGTTCGTCGTGCAGGACGTAGAGGTTGCCGAGGATGCGGCCGGTCTTGGGGTCGCGCCGTCGCCGCACGAGGCTCAGCCAGCGCGTCAGGCGCAGCAGCGTCAGCGCCCGCGCGACGGTCTCGTGGGAGGCTTGTCCCGCGCAGGGCATGGACGCCAGCCAGGGGCGCAACTGCTCATAGGTCGGGAACGCCGTGACGCCGTCGTCGTTGAGCATCAGCCGGAACACCTGCCAGGCGTTGCGCTCCAGCGGTGTCAGGCGGCGGTCGAGGAACAGCCGCCGCGGCACGCTCTCATGCCGATTGCCACTGAACAGGAAGGCGTCGCCGGACGCCGCAGGCGTGGGCACTGCCATGGGCGCTGGCGCGCTGGGATTTGGCTTGGGCGTGAGGTCCTTCAGCGCAGCGTCGAACAGGTCGGCGAGGGCGATGGGGCCAGGGCGCTGGGCTCGTGGGGCGGTGTCGTCCACGGCCATGGCCTAGCCCAATCCCTGATCGACCCAGTTCCTGATCGCGGCCCAGACCACCGAGAGCGGCAGTGACATGCCCTCGGCCAGGTCCATGGCCGCATCGAGAATCGAGGTCTCGTCCTCCAGATCGACGTTCCTGCTGCTGGTCACCGCCTTCCATTGCCGCCACAGTTCGGTGTCCTGGGTCTCGTCCAGGACGGGGTGGCGCCCCTTGCGCTTGGGCAGGCCGAGGATCTCCCGCCGCAGGGCGACTTCCTGATGGGTCAGGCCATAGAAGCGGCTGACCATCTCCGTGCTGGCGCCCAGCCGCAGCATGCGATCGACTGTGGCGATTTCCTTCTCCACGTCCTGTGCCTGGTTGAGCAGGCGCTGCAGCACTTCGCGGTTGACCGTGACCGAGCACCACGAGACGCTGGCGTTGGCCAGCACGCTGATGAGCGCGGGGTGCTTGAGCGCATCCAGCTCGGCCTCGCCGAAGCCCATGGCCTTGCAGCGGCGCAGTTGGCCGTTGCGAAGGTCATACAGCGCCTGGGCGATCACGGCCTGGTTGAGCGGATGCGATGTGGACATGCGACCTCCCTCGCTCACGTCCCGGGCGCCGTGGTGCCGGCTTCCAGGTCCAGCAGACGCCGGGCCAAGCGGAGCAGCCGAAAGAGCTTGACCAACGCCGTGTCGCTCAAGCGCCTTGCGCCGCTGCCATGGCCTTGGCTCTGGCCGTGCAACAGGGTCGGCAGGTCGGTGGCGAGCTGCGCGCCGTCCAGGCCCGCTTCGGCGACGGGCTGACCCGTCAGGGAAGTGAGGAGCGTCAGCACCGCGCGGCCGAGCGGCGACGGGGCTTGGCCGCGGGCGCGGCACGCAAACCCGATGCCATCGGCGCGGTCCTCGATGCACTCGTCCAGGCCAGCCTCGCCGGCAATTTCACGCGCGAACTGCGCGATGTGGATGCGCAGCCGATCGGGCGTGTCCAGGCCCGCGTCGATGTACCAGACATCGGAGATCGGATAGAGTCCGCCGGCTTGCACCGGGATGGACTGCAACACGCTCGCCGAGAAGTCGGGCGGCAGCGCATCGCCCAACTGGTCGGCGACCATGCGCTGGATCGACTGCAGCCGTTCGGTCGTCGGTGCCGGCGAGACGATGTGCTCACGAAGCAGATCGCTCGGTGCAGCCGCCGGGCTTCCCGTGGCCGCTTCGCTAGCCGCCTTGTCGTCGTGGCGCAAGGTGGGCTCGGACGCCGGAGGGCTGGCGGGTGGAGGACCGTCCGCCGCTGCAGGCGTGGCGATGGACGATGCTGCGCCCGGCGGAGTCGGCGTGCCGGCGGTGGGCGAAGGCAACGCCGGCTGCGCCGCAGGTGGCGTCGGGTCACTGACCAGCGCCCGGTGGCGGCTTTCCGATTCGGTCAGGTCCAGCGCCAACACATCGTAGCCGACGCCCAGCAGCTCGGACATCTGGCCGATCAGCTCGTCCTGCACGCGCTGCGGCGCGAACTCGTCGCCCTGCGTGTCGAACTGCGCCAGCACCTCCTGAAAGAAGCTGTCAAATTCCAGCGGCAGCGTGCGGTTCTTGGCATAGTGCTCCCAGGTGCGTTTGCAGGCCGTGCGCATGACCGATAGCCGCTCGACCTGGTGGCGCCCCAGGCCGCCATAGAGCACAGTGGGAATGGCGGGCAGCAGGTAGCGCACCGCGTCGGCCATGCGGGTGATGTGTGACCGCTGGACGGGGAAGCCATCAGCCGCCAAGCGGCGGGCCAGTTCCGACTGGCTCAGGGCGGCGCTGCTCTCCTGCTCGTAGAACTCGCGTGCCTTCTCGACGCCGAGCGCGCGCTCGATGAATGTGAGGCCGCCGCGCAGTTCGTTCTCGGCAAGATGCCCGGTCAGCGCGACGATTTCACCGCGCTGGGGCCATGGCCGGAACAGGCACGATATGCGGAAGAAGCGTTCTTCCTTGGTCTCCGACCAGAGTTCGCGCAGGATCGCCAGCCGCGTGTTGCCGCCGTTGCGGATGATGTAGTGGTCCTCGCCGGGCCGGCGCGTGATGGCCGGCGCCGCGTCCAGGCCGCGCTCGCGGATGGACGCCTTGATTTCCTCGTAAGCCGGGTTGCGCTTCATGCGCGGGTCATGGTCGTAGGGCCGCAACTGGTCCAGCGTCACGACCATGGGCGTGTCCGCGATCGGGTCGCTCAAGGCCGTAGCCGCTGGGCTGCTGCGCTCGAAGCCGGCCGCGAGCAGCTTGCTGGCCATGTCCTGCGAGGTCATGTCAGCCATGGCCGCACCCCTCGCAGTCCCCGCGACCGCCGGCCGGCGCCGTGCGGGCCTCTCGCTCGGCGCGGCGGATCTGCGCACGGGCGTTCAGTTCGGCCCGGTGGTCACTCGCGGTCGAGCTGGTGTAGATCGCCGCGCAGCCGGCCTTGGTGAACTTGAGGTGCCCGCCCGGCGTGCGCTTGACGTGCCAGCCTTCACCGACCGCGAACTCGATCAGGGAACGCAGCCGCTTGTGGCCGCGGGCCAGCTCATGTGCGTTCGCCATGGGGCCTCCCAGGATCAAGAGGTCGCTGCGGGCGGCCGGATACTTGAGCCAGTCGGTCCTGCCATTGCGGGAACAACTCGCTGGCGAGCGCGCGCATCGTGTCGAGCGCGGCAGGGGCGACTCTGCCGGCCGGCTGGCGGTGCTCGACCCGATGCACCGGCAGGCCGCGCGTCGCGGCCCGCGGATAGGCTTCGATCGCGGGCACGTCGGTGGCGAGCACACGGATACCGGCATGGTCCTGGAACAGGTCGCGCAGGGCCTGCTGGATCAGTCGGGCGTTCGCCGACACCGGGTGGACGCGGTTGATGAGCAGGTGCAGCGGCGGCGGTTCGATGCCCAGGTGCCGGTACGGCGCAATGTCTTCGAGCAACTGCATGGTGCCGCGTCGAAGCTCCCGGGCCGCGAGTATTTCCGGCGTGACGGGCGACAGCGCAAGGTCGGAGGCGAGCACCGCCATCTCCAGCAGCACGGAACGCGCGCCCTGGGTGTCGATCAGCACCAGGTCGTAGAGGGGAGCAAGCGCTGGCAGCAGATGCCGCAGCCGCAGGCGGCCATCCGGCGCATGCAGCAACAAGGTGTTCAGCTCGCCCCGATGGTCGTTGGACAGCACCAGGTCCAGGCCCGCGATGATCGTGCCGGACACGAGCTGGTCGAGGTCGCGCTCGTTGAAGGCCAACAGCTCATAGATGCCGCCCGGCGCACGCTGGGTCAGCTCGTAGTAGGAGGACAAAGTGGGCTGCACGTCGAGATCGAGCAGCAGTACGCGCAGGCCCGCGTCCGCGGCGAGCCCGCCCAGGTTGGCGGCCGTCGTGGTCTTGCCGACGCCGCCCTTCGTTGAAATGATGGATACGACCTGCATGGCGCTCTCCGGCTGGGAATGGGAAGTCCGCGGGAGAGCGGGTCAGGTCCGGTGGTTGAGGCGCTCGGCGATCCACTGGTCGATTTCGATCGAATCCCAGCCGACAGCGCGCACGCCCAGGCGCAGCGCCTGGGGGAACTCGCGCTTCTTCATCAGGTTGTAGATGTGGGCACGTTTGAAGCCGGACTTGGCTTCGACTTCATCGAGCCGCAGGATGCGGCGCTCGATCGGCGGGAGTACAGGGGTCTGCGACATGGCGGTCACTCCTGAACGCTCGGTGGCGTTTGTTGGCGTGACCTCTATTCAATAGACCTGGCTGCGGAAAGACATTGCAAATGCAATCTCCGCGATTGCACATACAAGCTGGATAACCTCATGCGCTTGCGCTACGGACGTACCTCTTAGCGTTGGCGAACTTTCCGTTTAAGGTGCGCTCAGTGATGCCCATGGTGCCGCCGTAGTGGGCGACCAATGCAGAGACAAGGGCCTCCTGCGTTTTGAAGCTGGAATAGGGCACGCCTGAAGGCGACTGGCTCAGCATCAGCGTCAACATCCCACCAATGATGTTGAGATAGGTCGTTTCCGCCCGTTCGCTGATCTCGCATTGCTTGGATGCCAACAGCACCGAGGATTGCTTGAGTAGCGTGTCGTGCTGCTCCTGCAGTTCTCGCATCTCACGTCGGGCTTGTTCAAGCGCGGCCTGAAGGGCCAGCCGCTCCACGAGGATCGCCTGTCCTGTTTCCATGGTGATGAAAGGATGCGCCATGCGTTCGCCACGGCTGAACAGAAATCCTGGCCGGTGCTCGGGGTAGTGGGTGCGCATCCAGCGTTTCAGATCGACATGGCGAACAGTCAGATCTAGAGAATTGAGCAGCTTCGGATCATTGAGCGTGATCCCGTTCTTGCCGTAGGGCAGCTCTCCGTTGAGGATGCCGTCATAGATACGTTCCGAGTGCAGCCGGCACTCATTCCATCGAGGGCAGTTCAGCGACCGAGGCAGGACACGCGGTGACGCGATCGTGGCCAGGATCATCGGCAGATACCGCAGCAACCCAGCCCATCGGATGGCCGCCTCGATGGGACGATAGAACACCTTTGATGTTGAAATGTCCTTGTGCATGTCTTCGTCTCCTTTCGGGTGCGCTACATCACCGGCTCCTTTCTTGCCCAAGGGCTGTTGTGTCGTTATGGCCTGCGACGGACGCTTGAGGCGATGCCCTAAGCGAAGGCGGAGGAGGCCATTGGCGTCCGCCGCAGGTGGCCTTGTCTTGCTTGATATGCAAGAATCGATCAGTTGCCGGCCCATCGAGCGATGAGGACGCAAGCTCGATATTGGCGCTCACGGTACCAGCGTCATAGGTGGCGCAAAGCCCATCAAGACCGATTTGGTATGGTCTGATATCCAGACGGTTCAAGACCCGCGAGTTGAAGCGTTCGACGCCCCTACGTCCAGTTGGGGACTGGAAATCAGCGGTTAGTGATGCATCGCTCCACATGCTGATATATCGACAAAGTATCTGCCGCAGTACCAGTGACCCTGCCAGGTTGCCCCAGCAAATAGGAGACGGAGATGGCTGAACATTCCCATGAACATCAACATCACACATCCGGTCAGATGGGTAAGCACGGCCGACCATACGCCAAGTTCTGGGTGAACATGGTGTTGGGACTCGTCGTCATGTACTTCGTAATGTTCAGCATGATCGACGGCGCTAGGGACTTCAGAAACAATCTCAACATGCTCTACATGGCGGTCACTATGTGGGCGCCAATGGGCATCTTCATGCTAGCGACAATGCCCGGCATGTTTCCAAACCGGCGGCTCAATCTCGTGCTGTACGGCTTGTTTGCCGTTCTCACACTCGGTTCTTTTGCCGCTACCCGTGCTCAAACCGGAATCGGCGATCGACAGTTCATCGCGTCTATGGTCCCGCACCATTCGGGAGCTATCCTCATGTGCCGCGAGGCGCAGCTCTCAGATCCGGAACTCGTCAACCTATGCCAAGCGATTTCCGATGGCCAGCGCGCGGAGATCGAGCAGATGAACCGGATTGCTGCACGCCTTCGTTGAGGCTGGCTGCCACTACACTGGCGCCGCGTTGCGCTCCGGCGAAGTTAGCCGCAGCGATGTAAAGATGAGTACTTGCGGTGTTCCGATGCCGGCGGTCGTGTCCTACAGCCGTCCAGGTGCCAGGCAGTCCACGCGACACCACCCCGCGCTGCCTGCGGAGCGAGCGCAAGTCATGATCGTCGCAAGTTGGAGTTCGATAGCGAACCTGAACCGCCCCGGGTTTCCCGGAGACTCCTTGGGTTGAGTCACGCCGACATGACGGACTCGTTGGGTTGCGAATAGTAGTTGGCTTCGGCTTCGGCCGGCGGGATATTACCGATCGGTTCAAGCAATCGGCGGTTGTTGAACCAGTCGACCCAATGGAGCGTGGCCCACTCGACTTCGTCGCGCGTGCGCCAGGATGACTTCCGATGGATCACCTCGGCCTTGTAGAGGCCGTTGATGGTCTCGGCCAGTGCGTTGTCGAACGAGTCGCCCACGCTGCCCACAGAGGGCTCCAGGCCCGCCTCGGCCAGCCGCTCGGTGTATCGGATCGACACGTACTGGACGCCTCGGTCGCTGTGGTGGATCAGGCGATCCGGGCCGACCGGCTTCCTCGCGTACAACGCCTGCTCGAGCGCGTCGAGCACGAAGTCCGTCTGCATCGAGCAGGAGGCCTTCCAGCCCACGATGCGACGGGCGAACACGTCGATGACGAAAGCGACGTAGACCCATCCTTGCCAAGTCGAGACGTACGTGAAGTCGCTGACCCACAGCGCGTTCGGCCGATCGGCCTTGAATTGCCGCTTCACGTGATCGAGCGGGCACGGCGCCTTCGGATCGCTCATCGTCGTGCGCACGGCCTTGCCTCGAACAACGCCCCTCAGCCCAAGCCGCTTCATCAGCCGCTGCACGGTACAGCGCGCAACGTCGACTCGCTCGCGCCGCAGCTGCCGCCAGACCTTGCGTACCCCGTAGACCTGGTAGTTGTCGTCCCACACGCGCTGCACCTCGGGTATCAGTATCTCGTCGGTCTTCACCCGCTGCGATCGCAGCTCCGGATCGGCCTGCCTGGCCGCATGCGCGTAGTACGTCGACGGGGCGATCTGCAGCACCTTGCAGATCGGCTCGACCCCGTGAACGTCTCGCTGCTCATCGACGAATCGCTTCATCGTTTGAAGGGGCGGTCGAGCTCCGCCTGGGCAAAATACGCCGACGCCTTGCGTAGGATCTCGTTGGCCTGGCGCAGCTCGCGCACCTCGCGTTCGAGCGCCCTGATGCGCTCCTTCTCGGCCGTCGTTACGCCGTCACGCTTGCCCGTGTCGCGCTCGTGCTGGCGAAGCCAGCCTCGCAGCGTCTCGGCCGTGCAGCCAACCTTGGCCGCCACCGACACGATCGCCGCCCACTGCGACTCGTACTCGTCTTGGTGCTCCAGCACCATCTTCACCGACCGTTCCCGGACTTCCGGGGAGAACTTGCTTGCTCTGCTCATAGCTCCATCTTCTCAAGGAATGGAGCCTCCAGATTTTTGAACTGACCCCCAGAAGTTGGACGGTCACGATGCCGCCGTTCAGGCGGTGCTTCTCAATCGGTACTCCACCGGACTGAGTCCCAGCAGCCCGAGCTTGATGCGCTCGTGGTTGTAGTAGTGGACGTAATCATGCACGCCCGCTTCGAGTGCATCAATGCTGTCGGGCCTTTCAAGATGGAAATACTCGGCCTTCAGGGTGCCGAAGAAGCTTTCAATCGCCGCGTTGTCGAAGCAGTTGCCTTTGCGACTCATGCTTTGCCTGGCTCCGCGTCGCGCGAGCATCGCTCGGTAGGGCTGCATCTTGTAGTGCCAGCCTTGATCGGAGTGCACGATCAGGTCGGCCGCGCAACTGGTCTGCGAGAGCGCGGCGTCAAGCATGCTGGAAACCATCTCGAAGACCGGGCGCCTTGCCATGCGGTACGCGACGATCTCGCCGTTGTACAGGTCCATGCAGGCCGACAGGTAGAGCTTGTGGCCGCCCACGTTGAACTCGGTGACGTCGGTCGCCCACTTCTGGCTCGGAGCGGTCGCACAGAAGTCGCGCTGCAGAACGTTGGGAACGTGTGCATCGCTCGTGCCTGGGACATGCCGGGAGCGCTTCTTCACCCGAATCAACGCGCGCAGCCCCATCTTCTGCATCAGACGCTGCACGCACTTGTGGTTGACCGGCTCTCCCATTGAATTGCACAGCGCGGCCGTGATCCGCCGGTATCCATAGCGGCCCTTGTGCTCGTCATAGACAGTGCGGATGCTCGCCTCCATAGTGCTGTGCGGGTCGGCGCGCTGGGTTGCCTGGCACTGGTAGTAGAACGTGCTGCGCGCCAGGCCCGCTACCTGCAGCAGGTCCGCCAGTTTATGGTCATGCCTCAACCCAGCAATCAGACGCGCTTTGTCGGCGCAGCTGACCTCTTCGACTGGATCAAGGCCTGCAATTTTTTTAGGTACGCGACCTCCGCGCGCAGTCGCTCGTTCTCTTCCCGCAGGGTCTTCTGCGCATCGGCAACGACCGTGCTTGACGGTGTTGCAGAGCGTCGTTCTGGCTTCATCTTGGGCTGCTCTTCTTTCCCGCTCGCGCGCGCCTGCAGGCGGCCTTGATCGAGATTGCGTCGCCAGACCACGACCTGATTGGGATTGCGGATGTCATAGATCGCCGCGACCTGGCGGCTGGAAAGCTGTTCGCGATCCTGATGAGCCAGCACCTGCAGCTTGAACCGCGCACTGTACGCGCTGCGCTTGGGGCGCAAGCCGTCGATGCCGTGCAGACGGTAGTGGCTCACCCAGGTGCGGACCTTCTCCTCGGGAATCGACCACCGCCGAGCCAAGAGCTTCGCGCCGCCTTCGCCTGCCAAGAAGCTCAGGACCACTTCCAGCTTGAACTCCGTTTCGTACTTCCTCATGAAACCCCTTGAAGTTTGTCCAACTTCTGGGGGTCAGTTCATTTCCGGGGCGGTTCAAACCCGCTGAGCAGCTCGACGCATCAGGCGTAACGACGGGTGGATGGACCATCCTTGGACGCTGGTGGAAGTGGTTGGATGAACTTTGTTGCCGAGGGCGAAAAACAAGGCTATAATTGAGTTCTTCACTAATCACCACAGTGGAGAAAGTGATTGGGAAACAGAGACTTAGCGCTCTAATGCATGACTCGTTTCCCGCTCCAGTTTTAGAAACTGCAGCAATGCTGCATGTTTGATAGTGATCTTGGCGCGATAGCAAAGCGGTTATGCCCCGGATTGCAAATCCGGTTAGACCAGTTCGACTCTGGTTCGCGCCTCCAAAAATTCATTGCAGACACAGTGTTCAAAAGGCCCTTCGGGGCCTTTTTCTTTTTCTGCATCACGGATCGTTGTTCGTCCTTGGTGCCATGTCTCCGCAGGGGCCTCGACTTGGCTGGCGCATCTTCTTCTCTTCCGATTCAGTGCCGTGGCAGTGCTTCACGCTCTGTGGATCGATAGCATGGCTGCATGCCTGTTTTGGTCATTCATTGCTGATTTGGTGAATTTAGTTGTTTCCATTTGTTTTGAATGAGCAGTCGTTGTTGAAATTTGGCATTGCTTATCCATTGAGAAATTGCAAGAAATTGCAAATGGGTTGCCATTGCCGGTAGATTGAATTGGCGCGTCGTGGATATGATGCGCGCTTCATTTATCGGGAGGGATTATGAAGATCAAGTTATTGACGGCGATTGTTGCCAGCGGCGTGGTGCTGGCGGGCTGTAAAACCATGGAGTCTGCCGATGTGGGCGGGTTGCTGGATTCGGGCTCCACGGCCATGAAGGCCATGACGCTCACGGATGACGACGTGGTCACGCTGTCCAATGATTCCTGCGCAGCCATGGATGCCCAGAACAAGGTGGCAGATGCAAAGAGCAAGTACACGCTGCGGCTGAACAAGGTGATTGCCGGCATGCCGCAGGCTGTCAATGGGAAGAAGGCTGTCTACAAGGTCTATATGACGCAGGACGTGAATGCCTGGGCTATGGCCAATGGCTGCATTCGCGTCTACAGCGGCCTGATGGATCTGATGAACGACGATGAATTGCGTGGCGTGATTGGCCATGAGATCGGGCATGTGGCTCTGGGTCATAGCAAGAAGCGCATGCAAACGGCCTATGCGGCATCGGCTGCGCGCTCGATTGCAGCCAATAGCGGCAATTCGGCGCTGGCCTCGCTGTCGCGCTCGCAGGCCGGAGATCTGGGTGAGAAGTTCATCAATGCCCAGTTCTCCCAGTCCCAGGAGTCGGCGGCTGATGACTATTCCTTTGACCTGCTCACGGAAAAGAAGATGAGTCGCCAGGGCCTGGTCACATCGTTCCAGAAGCTGGCCAAGCTCAGCGGTGGCAGTGGCGGCAGCTCCATCCTGAGCTCTCACCCCCCGTCTGAACAGCGCGCCAAGCGCATGCAGGAGCGCATCGACGGCAAGTAAGCGACGGCATGGAGCGGGCTGCTGTGCGGGTGGGCATCGATCCGCTTCGACGTGGATTTTTTCCGGACTTGGTCCGGAGTGCCGGAAATCTGCGCTAGAATTCAAGTCTGCTCTGTGAGGCGCACAGCTTGACAGATATGCGGGAATAGCTCAGTTGGTAGAGCGCAACCTTGCCAAGGTTGAGGTCGACGGTTCGAACCCGTTTTCCCGCTCCAATTCAGAAAAAAGGGAAGCGGTAACGCTTCCCTTTTTCGTTGGTGCTGCAGTTCGCAGGCATGAGCAGCTTGCGTTGGCCTGTGACGCTGCGGCGCAGGGCCCCGATGGTGAAATTGGTAGACACTGCGGACTTAAAATCCGCCGCTTCCGAACAGGGGCGTGCCGGTTCGATCCCGGCTCGGGGCACCATGAGCTATGTGCAGCAACGTTCTGATGCTGCAATCTTTGTAGCAATTTTGCGTTGAGGCGAATGCTGCGGTTGCGCAATGTTTCGCGGTGCTGCGCAGTGCATGTTGCTGGCTTCGTGCTCTTGCAGCACCGCATTGTGGCCATGCGCCGCCAAGTCCTTGCCGGCTGCATTACGTGCGAGAATCCCTTCATCAGGCCCCGGGCTGCTTGCCTGGATGGCGCGGCTCGGGCAGACAGTGATGGCGATGCCTGCATGCGTTCCGTTGACATTGATCGTGGCACATGGTGCGGCGTGACAGGTGTGGCCAAACTCATCCCAGACGAGAACATGTCGAATTACAACGCTCCATTTGAAATCCACGTGCACGGCCAGGTGCTGCTGCGCCCCGACACGACCTACGAGCAGTTGCAGGAAGCGCTGGGCCCGCTGTGGAAGTATGCGGGTGCCCGCTCCCTGGCCGATGGCGCTGGCAGCGTCTACGAAGAAGAGCCTGGCATCCAGTTCGATACCAAGGAGCGCCTGCTCCAGGTGTGCTGGACGGTGCGCGGCGATGAGGACTTCCGCCAGTCGCTGGACGACATGTGCATGGGCATCAACGAGCTGGCCGAGCAGGGCGCTGCCATCGAGGTGACCTTCTACGACACCGAGTTCGACGAGGAAGAGGAGTCCGAAGAGGCCGAGTCGCGCGACGACTTCGTCATGCTCTTCGTGGGCCCGACGCCCGCGGCCATCATGCAAGTGCAGCGCGACCTGCTGGTGCAGGACGTGGTCAACCTGATGGAGCGCCATTTCGACGGCTCCGAGCTGGGTGGCGTGGTGCAGGAGATCGACAAGCTGTTCTCCCAGCGCTTCGACGCCCTGGTCAGCTCGCTGGAGATCGGCAAGCCGCCGCGCGGCATGGGCGGATCGGGTTCGGGCCACGGCGGCAACCGCCGGCCCCGCCACCTGCATTGAGCGCAAGGCGCTGCCCCGCGCAGCGTACAGCCATGGCGGCACAGGCCAGCACGCCCAAGTATTCCGGAGCAGTCACCGAGACCGTGCGCCGCCAGCGCGAGCAGCGGCGCGAGGTGGCTGGCGGTGCACTGCCGCTTCCCTACCTGTCCGCCTACCCGGCCGCGCTGCAGTCACAGGTGCGTGGCTGGCTGGCCGATGACAAGGCCGAGGCCTGGCTGCTGCGCAAGCATCCCGAGGCCCATGCCGTGCGCACGGACAAGAGCCTCTATGACTACGTGGATGCCCTCAAGGGCCGGCACCTGCGCAACGCCGGCACGCTGAACAAGGTGGCCTACGACGGCCGCATCCATGTGGTCCACAACGCCCTGGGGCTGCACACGCGCCGCACCGTGGTGCAGGGAAGCCGCCTCAATGCCCGGCATGAGATCCGCATCGGCGCACTGTTCAAGCAAGCGCCCGAGGCTTTTTTGCGCATGATCGTCGTCCACGAGCTGGCCCATCTGCGCGAGCCCGACCACGACAAGGCCTTCTACCAGCTGTGCACCCACATGGAGCCCGACTACCACCAGCTGGAGTTCGAGCTGCGGCTGTACCTGAGCTGGATGGACCACTCGGGCCGGCGCCTGTGGCAGGCGCAGCCGTGATTCAAGCGGCCGTGGGGATGGCGCTGGATTCGCCGACCTGAACGGACGAGCAGCATTGCGCGGGCAGATCCAGCCAGCGCGATGCCGCAGCCTGCAGGGCCTGCAGCGATCCCGTGGTCATCAGCTGGACCTGGCCCTCTGCCGCGGGCAAGGGGCCTGATTCGCTGGCCAGGGTGCCCAGTCGTTCCAGTACGCGCCGCGTCTGGCGTGCCACCGGGGCACCGGTGTCGATGAACTGGATGTCCGGCCCCAGCAGCGTGCGCAACTGCTCGCGGGCGAATATGTAGTGGGTGCAGCCCAGCACCAGGGAATCCATCTCGCCCGTCTTCTGTCCGAAGCTGCCCAGGGCATTCACATACCTGGCGCACAGGCGCGCGACCTCGGTGGCCATGGGGTCGGCGGGAACGGGCTGCTCCGTGCTTTCCTCGATGGCCTTGGCCAGTCCGTCGCAGGGCTGGACATGAAATTGCACGCGCTGGCCATGGTCGGCCACCAACCGGGCAAAGCGCGCACTGCTCACCGTGCCGCGCGTGGCCATCACGCCCACGTGGCCGGTCTGGCTCGATAGCGAAGCGGGCTTGATGGCGGGCTCCACACCGATCAGGGGCAGTTCGGGCATTTCAGCGCGCAGCATGTCCACGGCAGCGGCCGTGGCCGTATTGCAGGCGATCACCAGTACCTTGATCTGGTGCTGCTCGCACAGGTGGCGCGCAATGGTGCGCGTGCGCTGCTGCACGAAGGCGTCGCCGCGTGCATCGCCATACGGAGCATAGCCGCTGTCGGCCAGGTAGATGAAGCGCTCATGCGGCAGCTCATGGCGCAGCGCCTGCAGCACGCTGAGGCCGCCGATGCCGCTGTCGAAGACGCCGATGGGAGAGGCCGGGGAGGTCATGTGGAGATGCGGATAAAGGCTTTTGGAGGCGGCGCCCAGTATGCCCGCTCGGGCGCGTTCATGCTCGGGCCATGGCTTGCTGCTGCAGCCATTGGGCATGTGTCAGGCGGTACAGGCAATGCCTGCGCAGCGCATGGCCTACCGGCACCTCCGGATGGTCGAAGTCATGGGCGTCGCGCTCCATGCCCAGGCGCTGCATCACGGCCTGCGAACGCAGGTTGGACAGCGCGGTGAACGAGACGATGGACTCCCGATGCAACGCGCCGAAGCCGTGCTCCAGCGCCGCCCGCGCGCCTTCGCTGGCCAGGCCCTGGCCCCAGAAAGGCCGGGCGAGCCGCCAGCCGATTTCCACGCAGGGCGAGAACGGCAAAGACGCGGCGGGAGTGTGCAGCCCGATGAAGCCCATGAACTCGCCACTGGCAAGGTGCTCTGCCGCCCAGAAGCCCCAGCCGCGTTCCTCGATCAGTGCCTGGATCCTGTCTGCCATGGCATCGCTTTGTTCACGGCTGAGCAGTGCCGGAAAGTGCTCCATGACCTGTGGGTCGGCATTCAGCGCGGCAAAGGGTTGCCGGTCGCCGGCCTGCCACTGGCGCAGTATCAGGCGCGGTGTCCGCAGGGTCGCTACAGGAGAATGTGTGGTGGTCATGGTTGGAGAGGGCGCTGCAGCACCAGCAGATAGGCGGCCGCATGGCCGTGGAAGGAGTGGGGGATGAAGCCTGCCTTGCCTGCCGGCTTTTCCACGCTGGTGCGGCGCTGGAAATGCGGGTCGAAGACCAGCTCGGCCACGGCCAGCAGGCCGCCGGGGCGCAGGCTCTGAAACACGTCGGCCAGCGCGGCCTGGCGGTCCGGAATCTCTCCCAGCACGGCGGCCATCACGGCGCGGTCGTGCTGCTCGGCTGCCAGCTGCCCCTGGCCCAGCGCCGCCGCCTGGGTGCGCACATTCTCCAGCCCCTGCGCGCGCGCCTTGGCCGCCACCTGTTCGAGCATGGCCGGCTGCAGGTCCACGGCAAGCACCTGTCCCTGCGCACCGACGGCACGTGCCAACGGCAGGGTGACGCGGCCCGGGCCGCAGCCCGCGTCCAGCACTTTCATGCCTGGCTGGATCTGCAGTTGCCCGACGATGAAGGCGGCCTTGTTGCTGGCCGCGAAGGGGTTGTCAAGCTCGACCATCCAGCGCAGCCAGGACGGGCAGGGCAGGACATGGCGGCGGGAGGACAGGCGCCACGCCAGGCTGGTCACGGCCAGCAGGGCGATGAGGACGAGCGCGGTGGTCATGTTGAATGGGCAGTGTTGCAGGCAGCGGGCAGTCTGTCACAAATGCCCGCGCCAATGAAAAGACCGCCCGAAGGCGGCCTCTTTGCGCTTGGCGCCGGCGTCAGGCCGAGGCAATCTCAATGGTCTTGAACTCGCCGGATGCGATGCGCTTTTGCCATTCGGCAGGGCCGGTGATGTGGGCGCTGGTGCCGCCGGCATCCACGGCCACGGTCACGGGCATGTCCACCACGTCGAATTCGTAGATGGCTTCCATGCCCAGGTCCTCGAAGCCCACGACCTTGGCGTTCTTGATGGCCTTGGACACCAGGTAGGCGGCGCCGCCCACGGCCATCAGGTAGGCCGATTTGTGGTTCTTGATGGACTCGATGGCCACCGGGCCGCGCTCGGCCTTGCCGATCATGGCGATCAGGCCGGTCTGCTCCAGCATCATGTCGGTGAACTTGTCCATGCGGGTGGCCGTGGTCGGGCCTGCGGGGCCCACGGCTTCGTCCTTGACCGGGTCCACGGGGCCGACGTAGTAGATCACGCGGTTGGTGAAGTCCACGGGCAGCTTCTCGCCCTTGGCCAGCATGTCCTGGATGCGCTTGTGGGCGGCATCGCGGCCCGTGAGCATCTTGCCGTTGAGCAGCAGTGTGTCGCCGGGCTTCCAGCTGGCCACTTCTTCCTTGGTCAGGGCGTTGAGGTCCACGCGGCGCGACTTGTTGTAGTCGGGCTCCCAGTCGATCTTGGGCCACAGGTCCAGCGAGGGCGCGTCCATGTAGACCGCGCCGGAGCCGTCCATCACGAAGTGCGCGTGGCGCGTGGCCGCGCAGTTGGGGATCATGGCCACGGGCTTGGAGGCCGCATGCGTGGGGTACATCTTGATCTTGATGTCCAGCACGGTGGCCAGGCCGCCCAGGCCTTGCGCGCCAATGCCCAGGGCGTTGACCTTCTCGTACAGCTCCAGGCGCAGTTCCTCGACCTGGTCGAGCTTCTCGCCGCGCGCGGCCTTGGCCTGCAGCTCGTACATGTCCAGGTCTTCCATCAGGCTTTCCTTGGCCAGCAGCACGGCCTTCTCGGCGGTGCCGCCGATGCCGATGCCCAGCATGCCCGGCGGGCACCAGCCCGCGCCCATGGTCGGAACGGTCTTGAGAACCCAGTCCACCAGGTTGTCGCTGGGGTTCATCATGATCATCTTGGACTTGTTCTCCGAGCCGCCGCCCTTGGCGGCCACGGTCACGTCCAGCTTGTCGCCGGGCACGATCTGCACGTTGATGACGGCAGGCGTGTTGTCCTTGGTGTTCTTGCGCGCGAACAGCGGATCGGCCACGACCGAGGCACGCAGCGTGTTGTCGGGGTGGTTGTAGCCGCGGCGCACGCCTTCGTTGATGGCGTCTTCCAGGCCGCCCGTGAAGCCTTCCCAGCGCACGTCCATGCCCACCTTCAGGAACACGTTGACGATGCCGGTGTCCTGGCAGATCGGGCGGTGGCCGGTGGCCGACATCTTGGAGTTGGTCAGGATCTGGGCCATCGCGTCCTTGGCCGCCGGGCTCTGCTCGCGCTCGTAGGCGCGGGCCAGGTGGGCGATGTAGTCGGCGGGGTGGTAGTAGCTGATGTACTGCAGGGCGCCTGCGATCGAATCGATCAGGTCCTGCTGGCGGATCGTGGTGGTCATCGGTGGGGTGTCTTTTTGATCGGGGGAACAGGGGAGGGGAATCCCGGGGGCGATTATCGGCGCTGCGCGGCGGAAAGTGCACGCGAGGGGTGCAGTCTTGTACAAGAGTCGAGGGGTTTGCCTGGACAAGCCCGCCTCGGCGACACCTCAGTGGGGGATGGATGCGAGAGGTTCCCATTTGCGGAGTTACCATGGGCGGGTTTTTGCCATTGCGGCCCCGCCAGCCAGACATCCCCGAGCCACGCAGCGCGCGGCCCGCCGACCTGCCTCCAGCCAACTGCGCCGCGTTGTTTTCACCAAGGAGTCCACACCAATGACCGCGACCCGCCAGGAAAAAGACACTTTCGGACCCATAGCCGTCCCCGCAGACAAGCTTTGGGGCGCGCAGACGCAGCGTTCGCTGCAGAACTTCGACATCAGCGGCGAGCAGCAGCCGCGCGAGATCATCCACGCGCTGGCCCAGGTCAAGAAGGCCTCGGCCACCGTCAACCACAAGCTGGGCCTGCTCGACGAGAAGAAGACCCGGGCCATCCTGGCCGCCGCCGACGAGGTGATCGCCGGCAAGCACCCGGACGAGTTCCCGCTGGTAGTTTGGCAGACCGGCTCGGGCACGCAGACCAACATGAACGTCAACGAGGTGCTGGCCAACCGCGCCAGCGAAATCCTCGGTGGCGAGCGGGGCGAATCGCGCCTGGTCCACCCCAATGACGACGTGAACAAGAGCCAGTCGAGCAACGACGTATTCCCGACCGCCATGCACGTGGCTGCCGTCACGGCCATCGAGCAAAAGCTGCTGCCCGCCATTGCCCTGCTGCGCAACACGCTGCAGGCCAAGAGCGAGGCCTATGCCGACATCGTCAAGATCGGCCGCACCCATCTGCAGGACGCCACGCCGCTGACGCTGGGCCAGGAAATCTCGGGCTGGGTGGCCCAGCTGGCCCATGGCGAAAAGCATGTGCGCGCCGCGCTACCGCACCTGTACGAGCTGGCGCTGGGCGGCACGGCCGTGGGCACGGGCCTGAATGCACCCAAGGGCTATGCCGAGGGCGTGGCGGCCGAGCTGTCCCAGCTCACCGGCTACCCGTTCGTGACGGCGCCCAGCAAGTTCGAGGCCCTGGCCTCGTGCGACGGCCTGGTCCACGCCCACGGCGCGCTCAAGACGCTGGCCGCCAGCATGATGAAGATCGCCAACGACGTGCGCTGGCTGGCCTCCGGCCCGCGCAGCGGCCTGGGCGAGATCTCCATCCCCGAGAACGAGCCCGGCTCGTCCATCATGCCCGGCAAGGTCAACCCCACGCAGAGCGAGGCGGTGACCATGCTGGCGGCCCAGGTCTTCGGCAACGACGTGGCCATCAACTTCGGCGGCGCCTCGGGCAACTTCGAGCTGAACGTGTTCCGCCCCATGGTTTCGCACAACTTCCTGCAGAGCGTGCGCCTGCTGGCCGATGGCATGAAGAGCTTCAACGACCACTGCGCCGTTGGCATCGAACCCAACCGCGAGCGCATCACCGAGCTGGTGCAGCGCTCGCTGATGCTGGTGACGGCGCTGAACCCGCACATCGGCTACGACAAGGCGGCCTACATCGCCAAGAAGGCGCACAAGGAAGGCTCCAGCTTGCGCGAAGCCGCCGTGGCTTCCGGCCACCTGACCGGCGAACAGTTCGACGCGTGGGTGATCCCTGCCAAGATGGTCGGCAATCTGTAGGACCTGCTGATGCCATCAAAAAGGGGAGCCGGCCGGCTCCCCTTTTTTTGCTTCATGGCCTGGCTCAGTTGTCCGCCTGCGGGCGGCGCACGGTGCGGAACACGTACTTGAGCGCGTCGCCGATGGTGCTTTCCCAGACCGGCCATTCATGCTTGCCGTTGACGATGCGCAGCTCGGCAGGCTGCTTGTTCCTGCGCAGCTGGGCGTAGAGCTGGGCGGCGTCGGACTCGATCATGAATTCATCGTCGTCGCCCGAATTGATGTACATGGGCACGCTGATCTTGCGGGCGAGAAAGCTGTCCCACAGCACAGGGTAGTTGTAGCTCTTCCAGACCGTGGTGCTGTACTGGCCGCCGGTATTGGGTTCGGCAAAGACCTTGACCGAGCGTGCCGAGGAATCGGCGGGCGGCTCGGGGTTGTAGATGGCGGGGCTCAGCAGGGCGGCGGCCTGGAATTTCTCGGGGTACTTGAGCACGTAGCGCAGCGCGCCGTAGCCGCCCATGGACAGGCCGCCGATGACGCGGCCATCGCGGCTGGTGAGGGTGCGGTACTTCTTCTCGACATGGGGGACGAGGTCCTGGAAGAAGGCCGTCTCCATGGGCTCCTTGAGGTCCACGTACCAGGTCGTTCCCGCGTCGGGCATGACGATGATGGCGGGCGGGATCTCCCCGTTCTGGATCAGCTGGTCCACCGTGCGCAGCAGATTGCCCTTGACGGGCCAGTCGTTGCGCTGGCCGTCGTTGCCGTGCAGCAGGTACATGACGGGGTAGCGCAGCCTAGACTGGGCGTCGTAGCCCGTGGGCAGGTAGACGTTGTAGGTCCAGCTGCGCTGCAGCGTGGCGCTCTTGAACTCGGCGGCCTCGATGGAGCCGGCCTGGGCGGCCGGGCCGGCCAGCAGCGCGGCGGCCGCCAGCGTGCCGGAGGCGGCCTGGCGCAGGACGATGGAAAAGGAAAGTTGGCGCATGTTTTTTGTCTCCTGTGGTCCGTGGCAAGGGCCCACGGCTGCGCCAATGTAATCGAGGCCCTGGCCCCGCCTGCGCTCCGCGCGGCCGGGCCGTCGCCTCGGGGACCATGGTGCTCAGCCGGGCGCACGCTGCGCGTGGCGCAGCGCGCTGCGAAAGCCCAACTGCCCCACCACGCACGCCACGACCAGGGCCAGCGCGGCCGACAGCGCGGGGTTGCTGCCCAGGCTGGCGCCCAAGGTGCACAGGCCGCCCACGGCCATTTGCGTGCTGCCGTAGACACCGGCGGCCGAGCCCGTGAGGCGCGGATGCACGCTCAGCGCGCTGGCCAGCGCCGCAGGGCTGGTCAGGCCCGAACCCAGCGCGAACAGCACCATCAGCCCCACCACAATGGCCGGCGTGAGCTGGTTGAACAGGGCCAGCAACAGCAGCATGGCCGCGCTGGCCAGGCTCAGCAGATTGCCGTTGAGCATCAGCCGCTCCAGGGGCCAGTGGCGTATCAGCTGGCGGGCCAGCGCATTGCCCACGGCCATGCCGCCCATGAGCAGGCCCAGGTAGATGGCCACCTCATGCTTGGTGGAATGCAGCTGCTCGATGAACACGAAGGGCGCCGCCGCCAGGAAGGCATAGATGGACGTGGTGGCGCAGCCGCCGCCCATGGCAAAGCCCACGAAGGCCGGCGAGCGCAGCAGGCTGCGGTAGTCGTCGCGGATGGTGCCCAGGTGCAGGCGGCCCGTGGGCTGGCCGGTTTCGGGCAGCAGCTTCCAGATGCCGAAGGCCGTCACGCCGCCGACCACGGCCAGCGTGCCGAAGATGGCGCGCCAGCCCAGGGCGTCGTCGATGGCCGAGCCGATGGCCGGCGCGATGCCGGGGCCGATCATCATCATCAGGTTGAGCAGCGCCAGGCTGCCCACGGCGTTCTCGGGCGTGCTCGAATCGCGCGCAATGGCGCGGCCCAGGGCCAGGCCCGCGCAGCCGCCCAGCGCCTGGAGCAGCCGCGCGCCGATCAGCCAGGGGGCGGACGGGGCGAGAAAGGCCGCCAGGCTGGCCAGCGCATAGAGGATGAGTCCGGCCAGCAGCATGGGGCGGCGCCCCAGGCTGTCCGACAGCGGGCCATAGATCAGCTGGCCCACGCCCAGGCCCAGGATGTAGACCGTGATGGTCAGCTGCATCTGGCTGGCGCCGGCCTGGAGCTGGCGTGCCGCATCGGGCAGGGCGGGCAGGAACATGTGCATGGCCAGCGTGCCGACGATGGTCACGACCACCAGCAGCCACAGCGGCGCCTTGCGGCTGGCCGCTGTATGGTCCTGGGCGGGTGGCAGCGAAGAGTGCTCGGCAGCCATCTCAGGCAGCCTGCTCGTCGGGCAGGTCCGTGTCGCAGGCGGGCTCGGCGGCCATGGCCTCCAGCAGGCGCTGCAGCGTGGCGTAGGCCGCGTCCAGTTCCTCGGGCGGCACGGCGCCCAGCACCTGGGCGCGGGCCTGCTGCAGCAGGCCCTGCACGGCTTCGACCTGGGCATGGCCGGCTGGCGTGAGCTGGATTTTCCTGACGCGGCGGTCGCTGTCGTCCACGCGCTCTATCCAGCCCTGGGCGGCCAGGCCGTCCACCAGGCGCACGACCGAGGAGCTGTCCAGCGCCAGGGAATGGGCCAGATCCTTCTGGCGCATGGCTTCAGGCGAACGCGCCAGATGCATCAGCGGCATCCACAGCGCCTGGGTCAGGCCCATGGGCGCCAGCAGCCTGTCCAGCGTGCGGCGCCATTGCTTGTTGACCTGGCCCAGCGTGAACATGAAATGCCGCTGCACGCTGGCGGCATCGGCTTGCGCGGGCGGGGACTGGTCGGGAAGGGAAGACATCGTGGCATTCAAATAGTTGGCATTCCAATTATCTGCATGTCAACGATATCGTTTCCCGGAGCCGCCTGATACATCCGCAGGCGTCAGGGTTTTGGCCCCCGCAGGGGAGGCGGGGCCTACATGCCCAGGGACTTGAGCAGTTCGTCGGTGTCCGTGCTGCCGGCCGGTTCAGGCGCTGCGGCGGGGGCGCTGGCGTTGGCCTGCGCCATGAGGGCGTCCGGGTCGGGGCGCTCCTGCGGTTCGAAATCCACCACCTTGATGAACTCCGTGCGGTCCATGGCCAGCTCGAGATAGAAGATGTTGTTGTTGCCCGTGTAGAAGGTCACGCGGCGCGCCTCGGGGGAGTCGAGGTTGGCGTCCACGCTGAGGTTGACCTGCTTGTTCAGGCGGATCATCTTGGGCTGGCTCTGGGTGATGTAGGTCTGAAGCTCGCGCTGGACCTTGCTGGTGAAGTCGCCCACCACCTGGTTCATCAGCTCGCCCATGACGTTGCTGACATCGTCGGAGGTGTAGGAGCTGGCAAGGTCCTCTTCACCCATGCCCATGCTCAGCATGTAGCTGCGGTACAGCTCCATGGCGGCGGCGGCCGAGAAGTTGATGATCACCAGGCCCGAAAAGCCGCCGTCCACCAGGACAAAGCAGCCGATGTCGGGCTTGAGGCTGGTCTTGGTGATGCGCTGCACCATGCCCGAATACTGGATCTGGCACTGCGTGGCCACCTGGAGCACGCGCGAGACGGAGTTGCAGAGGCTGATCAGCACGTCTTCCGTGCCATGGACGATGGGATGTTGGGGCTGGTTCATGAGGTCAACGGGACAAAATTGTGAGCGATTATGGGTGCAAGTCCGTTGTTTGCGACTGTTTGTAACATTGAAAGTCCAATGTGCCCCCTCCTGGGGCGGGGCTTGGCAGGCGGCCCCGAAAGCCGCGCTCAGCGAATCGCCTGCGTGGACTCGCGCACGATGCAGCGCCCCTGCATGACCACCTTGCGCACGGGCAGCTCGGGCGCATGCAGCCGCTCCATCAGCAGGCTGAAGGCCGTTCGGCCCATGGCGTCGATCGGCTGCTCGATGACGGTGATGGCGGGGGCCACCAGTTCTGTCCAGCGCTCGTTGTCGAAACCGGCGAGCGCCACATCGCCGGGTATGCGCAGGCCGGCTGCGCGTATCGCGCGCAGGCAGCCTTCCAGCAGCAGGCCGTTGCTGGCCACGAAGGCGTCGGGCCGCTGCGGCTGGCGCAGCCATTGCGTGACTTCGGCCTCGGCGGCATCGCTGGTCGGGGGCAATTGGCGCAAGTCGGGCTCCAGGCCTGCATCGCGCATGGCGGCCAGATAGCCGTCGCAGCGCTCGCGCGCCGTGCTGCTGGTGCTGCCGAAGACGCCTGCAATGCGGCGGCGGCCCTGTTCCACCAGATGCCTGACCAGGGTGGCGCAGGCCTGGGCGTTGTCCAGCACCACGCTGTCATGGAAGGCCGGGGCGCCCGCCCGGTCCACCAGGACAACGGGAAACTCCAGCTGCATGCGCTCGAGCTTGTGCAGGCTGGCCTGGGTGGGCGCAAAGATCAGCCCCGCGATGCGCTCTTCCTGCATGAGCTGCAGGTACATGGCTTCGCGCTGCGGGTCTTCGTCGGTATTGCACAACAGCACGCGCCGGCCCTGGCGATAGGCCTCGGCCTCGACCGCGCGGATCAGGGCCGTGAAAAACGGGTTGCGTATGTCGGCCACCAGCACGCCCATGGGCCCTGCGTCGCGCGCGCGCAGCCGGCGTGCCATCAGATTGGGCCGGTAGCCCGTGGCCTGCACGGCGGCCGCGACCCGCGCCCGGACTTCTTCGCTGACCGAGCCGCCCGCCAGCGCGCGCGACACCGTCGATTTGGAAACCCCGGCCGCACGGGCCACATCGTTGATGCTGATGCTCAATGCAATCGTTCCCGTTGGTTGTGATGTGCCGCAGAGGATAACTCCAAAGAAATGCCGTGGTATGGCCGGATGGTGGCCAGGTTATGTTGCAGTGCAGATTGACTGATGGTTGGGAACGTTCCCACAATCCGCGCCATGAACAATGCCCATTCATCCCTCCCGGCGGTTGCCCCCACCGCTTCTGCGGGCCTGCAGATCGCCGTGCGCCTGGGCGCCAGGGTGCGCGACAAGGCCGACGCCATTGACCAGGCCGCCCGGCTGCTCCAGGACAGCGGCTGCGTGGCCCCTGGCTATGCCGCCGGCATGCAGGCGCGCGAGGCCCAGGCCGAAACCTTTCTGGGCCACGGCGTGGCCATTCCCCACGGCCGCGCCGAAGACCGGGCCCTGGTGCTGCGCGACGCGGTGGCCGTGCTCCAGGTGCGCGAGGGCCTGGATTGGAATGCCGGCCAGAACGTGCATCTGGTCGTGGCGGTGGCGGCACGCTCCGATGCCCACATCACCTTGCTGCGCCGCCTGGCCGGCCTGCTGCAGACACCCCGGCTGCAGGCGCTGTTCACCACCGGCGATGCGCAGCAGGTCATCGATGCACTCCAGGGGCAGACGGACCCGGCGCCGCCTGCCGCCCGCCCGGCGGCAGTGGACCTGGCCGAGGCGTGCGAATGGACCATTGCCTATCCCAACGGCCTGCATGCACGGCCTGCCACGCGCTGGGCGGAGGCGGCGCGCGGCTTTGCCTCGCGCATGCAGGTGCGCCATGGCGGCGAGGTGGCCGATGCGCGGCAGATGGCCAGCCTGCTGCAGCTGGGACTGCGCGAAGGCGACAAGGTCACCGTCTCGGCAGAGGGGCTCGACGCCAGGGCCGCGGTCCAGCGCCTGTGCGCCGTGGCCCAGGCCCTGGTGGCCCAGGAACGTGCCGATGCCGACGCCGCTGCGCGCAAGGCGGCCGAATCGCCCGCCACGGGCTGGCTGCCGCCGCTGGCGCGGCCTGCCTTTGTGGGCCTGGGCGCCAGCCCGGGGCTGGCCGTGGCCCGCATCCACCAGTGGCGTGTGGAGGCCGCCGAGATCCCCGACCTGCCCGAGCCGCTCAGCGTGGGCGGTGCGCGGCTGCATGCGGCGCTGGCCGAGACACAGGGCCAGCTGCGCGCCCTGCATGACGACACCCGCCGCCGCCTGGGCGAAGGCGATGCGGCCATCTTCAGCGCGCAGGCCGAGTGGCTGGGCGACACCGGTCTCCTCACGCGCGCCTGCCAGTTCATGGTCCAGGGCCACGGCGTGGCCTGGGCCTGGGACCAGGCCGTGGAGGAGGGCGCTGCCCGTCTCCAGGCGCTGGACAACCCCGCGCTGGCCGCGCGCGCCGCCGACCTGCGCGACGTGGGCCGGCGCGTGCTGGTGCAACTGCAGCCCTCGCTGGCAGCGGCGGGGCCGGATGGCCTGCCGGAAGGCGGCTGCATCCTGGTCGCGGCCGATCTTTCGCCCTCGGAAACCGCCCAGCTGGACACGGCGCGCGTGGCCGCGCTGGTCACGGCGCAGGGCAGTCCCACCTCGCACACGGCCATACTTGCGCGCACGCTGGGGCTGCCGGCCGCCGTGGCGGCAGGCGGCGGCGTGCTGGGCATGGCCGATGGGGCCCTGGCCATCGTCGATGGCGCCAACGGCCGCATCTACCTTGATCCCTCGGAGCAGGACCTGGCTTCGGCGCGTGCCCACATGGCCGAGCAGCAGGCACTGCAGGAACGCGTGTCCGCGCAGCGCAGCCTGCCTGCCATCACCACCGATGGCGTGCGCATCGAAGTCTGCGCCAACGTCAACCTGCCCGGGCAGGTGCCGCTGGCCCTGTCCCAGGGCGCCGAGGGCGTGGGCCTGATGCGCACGGAATTCCTGTTCCTGGAGCGCGGCAGCACGCCCGGCGAGGACGAGCAGTACGAAACCTACCGCGCCATGGCGCAGGCGCTGGAGGGCCGGCCGCTGATCGTTCGCGCGCTGGACATCGGCGGCGACAAGCAGGTCGCCCACCTGGAGTTGCCGCGCGAGGACAACCCCTTCCTGGGCGTGCGCGGCGCGCGGCTGCTGCTGCGCCGCCCCGACCTGCTGGAGCCCCAGATGCGCGCCCTGTACCGGGCGGCCCGCGATGGCGCAAGGCTGTCCGTGATGTTTCCCATGGTCACCAGCGTGCAGGAACTGCTGGCGCTGCGCGCGGCCTGCGAGCGGCTGCGCGCCGAACTGGACGCCCCGGTCCTGCCGCTGGGCATCATGATCGAGGTGCCCGCTGCCGCCGTGCAGGCCGACGCACTGGCCCGCCATGCCGATTTCTTCTCCATAGGCACCAACGACCTGACCCAGTACGTGCTGGCCATGGACCGCCAGAACCCGCAACTGGCGGCCGAGGCGGACAGCCTGCATCCGGCCGTGCTGCGGATGGTGCGCGCCACCGTGCAGGGCGCTGCCACCTGCGCGCGCCCCGTGGGCGTCTGCGGCGGACTGGCCGGCGACCCGTTCGGTGCGCTGCTGCTGGCCGGGCTGGGGGTGGGCGAGCTGTCCATGACCCCCAACGACATCGCTGGTGTCAAGGCCGGCTTGCGTGCGGCCAGCCTGCGGCAGTTGCAGGCGCTCGCAGACAGGGCGCTCGGCTGCGAGGATGCCGCGCAGGTGCGGGCACTGGCCAAGGAGGTGACGGCATGAACGCCCCGCAAGCCATCACCGTGACCCTGAACCCGGCCATAGACCAGCTTGTGACCCTGGATGCGCTGCTGCCCGGCCAGGTGCAGCGCGCATTGGGCAGCGTGCAGGCGCCGGGCGGCAAGGGCATCAATGTTGCCGCCGCCTTGGCGGGCCTGGGCGCTCCCACGGCCGCGCTGGGCGTGCTGGGCAGTGACAACGCCGGCATGTTCGAGGCCTTGTTCGCGCAGCGCGGCATTGCCGACGCCTGCCTGCGCGTGCCGGGCCAGACGCGCACCAACATCAAGCTGGTGGCCGACGGCGGACGCCAGACCACGGACATCAACCTGCCGGGCCTGGCCTTGGCCGAAGCGCATCTGGACACCGTCATGTCCACGCTGGCCCGGTATCTGCGGCCCGGCCTGGCCGTGGTGCTGTCGGGCAGCCTGCCGGCCGGCCTGCCTGCGGACAGTTGGGCCCGGCTCCAGGCCCAGGCCGTGGCCGCCGGTGCCGACGTGCTGCTGGACACCAGCGAGGCCCCCCTGGCCGCCGCCCTGGCCACGGCCCCCCATGCGGCCATGCCCTGGGCCATCAAGCCCAACCGGGAGGAGTTGCAGGCCGCCACAGGCCAGCGCCTGGACGGCCGCGACGCGCTGCTGGCCGCCGCGCGCCGCCTGCTGGACAGGGGGCTGGGATTGGCCGTGGTGTCCATGGGCGAGGAGGGCGCGCTGTTCGCCACCGCGCAAGGCGCGGTGATCGCGCGGCCGCCGCAGCGGGCACGCGGCAGCTCCGTGGGCGCGGGCGATGCCATGGTCGCGGGCATGGTGGCCGCGCGACTGCGCGGACTGGATCTGGCGGACACCGCACGCCTGTCCACGGCCAGCGCGCTGGCCTGGCTGCAGGCCGCGCCCGCGCGCGAAGTCGATGCCAACCGCGTCCAGGCCCTGGCTGCCAGCGTGCTGCTGGAGCCATGCCAGTGGCCCTGATCCCCCATTCTTCAGGAGCTCTCATGAACCCTCTTTTTGTGGTGATCGCAGCCGCCGGGCACGACGCCGAAGCGCTGCTGGCCGCCGAAGCCCTGCGCCATGCGGCCGGACAGCGTCCCTTGGCTGTGGAAGTGCGCGCCAGCGGCGGCGTGATCGGGCCGCATGCGGCCGATGCGGCCGCGCAGGCCGGGCAATTGCTGATCGTGGGGGATGCCGGCACCCATGACGATGCAGATACCGCCGCCGATGCCTCCCGCTTCGTGCAGGCCACCGTCGAGCGCTGCAGCCTGCGCGAGGCGCTTGATGATCCGGCCGGCGTGCTTGCACGCTGCGCTGCCGCCAGTCCCGCAGCACAGCGCATGGGCGAGAGCCTGGGCAAGCGCACGGGCAAGCGGATCGTGGCCGTCACCTCCTGCCCCACGGGCATCGCCCATACCTTCATGGCGGCCGAGGGGCTGCAGCGCGGCGCGGCTGCGCTGGGCCACGCCATGCGCGTGGAGACGCAAGGCTCGGTGGGCGCGCTCGATGCGCTGACGCCGCAGGAGATTGCCGAGGCCGACCTGGTCATCATCGCCGCCGACCGCGAGGTCGATCTTTCGCGCTTCGCGGGCAAGCCGCTGCTGCGCAGCGGCACCAAGCCGGCCATACGCGACGGCTCGGGGCTGATCGCCAAGGCGCTGGCCGAAGCCGCCGTGCATGGTGTCGCCGTGGGCGCTGCTGCGGCAGGCGGCGCCGCGCCCACGCCGGCCCGGACCCAGGGTGGTGCCTATCGCCACCTGATGACCGGCGTGTCCTTCATGCTGCCCTTCGTCACGGCGGGCGGCATTCTGATCGCCATGGCCTTTGCGCTGGGCGGCATCTATGTCCATGACGATGCCCACCAGGGCACGCTGGGATGGACGCTGTTCCAGATCGGCGCCAAGGGCGGCTTTGCGCTGATGGTGCCGGCGCTGGCCGGCTATATCGCCTATTCCATTGCCGACCGGCCCGGCATTGCGCCGGGCATGATCGGCGGGATGATCGCGTCCAGCATGGGGGCGGGATTCATCGGCGGCATTGCGGCCGGCTTCATTGCAGGCTACGGCGTGGCCTTCATGGCGGCGCACATCCGGCTGCCGCAGGCGCTCAAGGGCCTGCTGCCCATGCTCATCCTGCCCGTGCTGGGCAGCCTGTTCACGGGGCTGCTGATGTTCTATCTGGTCGGTGCGCCCGTGGCCGAGCTGCTGCAGTGGCTGAGCGCCTGGCTGCGCGGCATGCAGGGCGCCAGTGCCTTGCTGCTGGGCCTGTTGCTGGGCGCGATGATGGCCTTTGACATGGGCGGGCCGGTGAACAAGGCCGCCTATGCGTTTTCCACGGGAATGATCGCCAGCCAGGTCTACACGCCCATGGCTGCAGCCATGATCGCCGGCATGACGCCGCCGCTGGGGCTGGCCCTGGCCACGCGCCTGTTTGCCGACCGCTTCACGCGCGAGGAGCGCGGCAGCGCCGCCTCGGCCGGCGTGCTGGGCCTGGCCTTTGTCACCGAGGGGGCCATTCCCTATGCGGCCCGCGATCCGCTGCGCACGATCCCGGCCCTGGTACTGGGCTCGGCCGTGGCCGGTGCCGTGTCCATGCTGGCGGGGGTGGAACTGAAGGTGCCGCATGGCGGCATCTTCGTCGCGCCCATTCCCAATGCCGTGACCCATGTAGCCATGTATGCGGTGGCGCTGGTGGCAGGCGTGGTGGTCACGGCCATCGCCCTGCGCATGTTCAAAAGGCCCGCCGAAGCGGGCCTTTGAAGCAGGAAGCCGGGGGAGCGCCTGGCGCGGCTCCCCCGCAGCGTTCAGCGGGCTGCGGCGCGGGCCTGTTCCAGCCAGCCGTCGAAGGTCTTCTGGTGGGCCTTGATCCAGCCGTCCACATGGCGGTTGATGTCCGAAGGCTTGCTCTGGCCCTGGCTCATCATGTGGTTCTGTGCGCTGATGTCACCCACGGGGACCTGCATCAGTTCGAACAACTTGGCGGCATCGGGATGCTTGTCGGTGAAGGCCTTGTTGGCGATGATCTGCTGCTTGTTCACCACGAAGCCGTAGTTCTTGCCGTTGGGCAGCTTGGTGTCCAGCTTGGCCTGCTCGCCGGGCAGCGAGGAGAACGGCACCTCCAGCCACACCACGTCCTTGCCGGGCTTGAGCACGTTGCTCACCCAGTAGGGCGTCCAGGTGTAGTAGAGGATGGGCTTGCCGGCCTTGTAGCGCGAGATGGTGTCGGCGATCAGCGCCGAGTAGGTGCCCTGCTTGTGGGTCACGGTGTCGCGCAGCTTGTAGGCCGTCAGGTGGTGCTCGATCACGGCCTCGCAGCCCCAGCCCGGCGTGCAGCCGGTGAGGTCGGCCTTGCCGTCGCCGTCCGAGTCGAACAGCTTGGCGATCTTGGGGTCCTTGAGCTGGCCGAGGTTGGTGATCTTGTATTGGTCGGCCGTCTTCTTGTCCATCAGGTAGCCCTGGGCGGCGTTGTCCGAGTACACGCCCTTGCGGAACAGCTTGGCGTCGCCGCCCGCGTTCTTGTAGTAGTCGGCGTGCAGCGGGTTCCAATGCGTGGCCAGGAAAGTGGCATCGCCATTGGCAATCGCCACGTGGGCCGTGGGGTACTCGACCTCCTGGAAGGGCTGCACGTCGTAGCCCAGCTTCTCCAGGGCCTTCATGACGATGAGGGTCTGGAAGCTCTCTTCGGCGATGGAGCTCTTCAGTGGCAACACCTTCACGCCCTTTCCGGGCTGTTCGTCGGCCGACCATGCGCTGGCGCAGGCCAGCGCAATGCCTGTGGCGATGGCGCCGGCGCGCAGCCAGTGGCGCAGTGCGTTGGCCTGCAGTCGGTTGGGGTTCAGGGCTTGGATCATCCTCGGGTTCCTCCGTTGTGTGATGAAAGGGGAGCGGGCGGCCAGCGGGGCTGGCCGTTTTTCGGGAAGGCGGCGCGGCAGAAGGCCCGTCCGCGCCGCAGGCAAGGCGTTCAGCTGGTGCTGCCGCGATGAACTGGCTTGCTGCCGGCGCCCAGCAGGCGGGCAATGCAGCCGGCGGGGCCGCTGTGCCACCAGCGCGCGCCGCCACGGGTGGTCTGTCCCATGGCCTGGGTGATGCGGTCCAGCACGATGGCCAGCAGCACGATGCCCAGGCCGCCCACGGTGGCCAGGCCCATGTCCAGGCGGCCGATGCCGCGCAGCACCATCTGGCCCAGGCCGCCCACGGCGATCATGGAGGCGATCACCACCATCGACAGCGACAGCATCAGCGCCTGGTTCACGCCGGCCATGATGGACGGCATGGCCAGCGGCAGCTGCACCTTCCACAGCAGCTGCCAGGGCGAGGCGCCGTACGCGCGGCTGGCCTCGATCAGGTCGGGGCGCACCTGGCGGATACCCAGGTTGGTCAGGCGGATCAGCGGCGGCAGCGCGAAGATGATGGTCACGATCACGCCGGGCACGTTGCCGATGCCGAACAGCATCACCACGGGCACCAGGTAGACGAAGGCCGGCGTGGTCTGCATGGCGTCGAGCAGCGGCCGCGTCCAGCGCTGGGCACGGTCGCTGGAGGCCAGCAGGATGCCCACGGGCAGCCCGATGACCATGCAGAACACCAGCGAGGTCAGCACCAGCGACAGCGTCACCATGGCCTCGGGCCAGATGCCCAGCATGGCGACGACCACCAGCGAAACGGCGGCGCCAATGGCCATGGCGCGGCCCGCGAACTGCCAGGCCACCAGGGTCAGGATCAGGATCAGCAGCGGCCAGGGCAGGGCCAGCATGGCATCGGTGATGCCCGACAGCGTGCCGTCGATGGGCGTGCGCACGGCCTGGAAGAAGGGGCGGAAATGGTGGACCACCCATTCCAGGCCGCTGTTGATCCAGCCCTGCACGGGCAGGCCGTCCGTGGTCAGTTGGTGCCAGAGGCTGGCATGGGCGTCTTCGGGAACGCCCGAGCCGGCCGAGGCGCCCAGCCAGTCACCGCCTGCAGCATCACCGCCGCTGGCGGCGCCCCAGGGATCGGCCGGGGCATCGGGTGCCGGCGTGGCGGCGGTGGCCCAGGGATCGGCGCTTGTAGAGGCTGCAGAGGCTGGGGAGTCGGTGGAAGCAGGGGCTGCGCTCGCATCGGCCCAGGGATCGGTGGCGGCAGCGGCGGTGTTCGGGTTCAGGCTGTTGTTGGCGTCGCTCATGCGGCATCTCCTTGTTGTTGTTCGATCGGCTCCACGGTCGGCGCGACGGTGGGGGCGTTGGAGGCCGGGAAATGCGGGTTGAGCGTGACGGGCGGCACGATCTCCTGCGGCGGCGGCACGGGCGGCGTGTCGCGGTCCAGGAAGCGCAGCATGGTGGTGCGGCTGACCACGCCCATGAACTGGCCGTCGTCGCTGGTCACCGGCAGCGCGCAGGGCGCAGCGGCCACGGGGCCGAACAGCTCGGCCACCGGCGTGCCTGCGGACAGCGGCTCCACGTTGGGCAGAAAGGCGTGGCTCAAGCCCAGCATGCCGGGGCGGCCATGCAGTGCGTCGCGCAGCGATTGCGAGGACACCACGCCCAGGAAGCGGCGGCGCGCGTTGACCACATAGGCGTAGTCGCGGTCGGAGTCTTCCAGCAGGCGCTGGGCGGCGCGGCAGCCGCGGTCGCTGTGCTCCGACACCACGGTCAGGGCCTGGCGCGCAATGTCCCCGGCCTTGAAGACCGAGGCCGCGTCCACGCCGCGCACGAAGCTGCGCACATAGTCGTCGGCGGGGCTGCGCAGGATCTCGTCGGGCGTGCCGACCTGGATCACCTGGCCGTCCTTCATGATGGCGATGCGGTCGCCGATGCGCATGGCCTCGTCCAGGTCATGCGAGATGAAGACGATGGTGCGGCGCTGGATCTGCTGCAGGCGCAGCAGCTCGGACTGCATCTCGGTGCGGATGATGGGGTCCAGGGCCGAGAAGGCCTCGTCCATCAGCAGGATGGACGGATCGGACGCCAGCGCCCGGGCCAGGCCCACGCGCTGCTGCATGCCGCCCGACAGCTCGTCGGGATAGCTTGCGCCCCAGGCGCCCAGGCCCACCTGCTCCAGCGCGGCCTGGGCCTGCTTCTGGCGCTCGGCCTTGTCGGCGCCGGCCAGCTCCAGGCCGAAGGCCGTGTTGTCCAGCACCGTCATGTGCGGCATCAGCGCAAAGGACTGGAACACCATGGAGATGTCCTTGCGGCGCAGCGCGCGCAGATCGCGCTCGCTCAGGGCATTGATGTCCTGGCCATCGACCACGATGCGCCCGGCCGTGGGCTCGATCAGGCGGTTGAGCATGCGCACCAGGGTGGACTTGCCCGAGCCCGACAGGCCCATGACGACGAAGATCTCGCCGGCCTCGATGGTGAAGTCGGCGTCGAACACGCCGATGGACTGGCCCGTGCGCTCCAGGATCTCCTGTTTGCTCAGGCCTTGTTGGACGAGCTCGAGTGCGGTCCTGGGGTCGTCCCCGAAAACCTTGAACACATGATCGATGATGATCTGCTTGGCCACTGTGGCGTTCTCCTTTTGGGTGAGATGGAACACAGTCCAGCGTCCTCGACGGGCGAAGACGCTGGCGCGCAAGCCAAAAATGAAGCCCTGATGCCGTTCGCTGCAGGGGACGGCCGTCCCCCGTTGCTGGAATTCAAACAGGTGCGAAAGCACCCGAGACGGCTCGGATGGCACGCGAAGCGGTGCGCAAGAGCCAGAGGTCGAGAGCAGCCGGCGGCAAGCGCGCGCGGTGTCTCAGGCGGGCATCGTGGCTGAAGATCAGCCAGCGCGATGCCCCACAACATCAGGACCGAGTTTCGGCCCGGTTGACGGGGCTGTGCCGGGAGCACAACGATCCGCCGGAGGGATCGGCAGGCCGTGAAGACGGTGCCGATGACCTGCTTGGCAGGTTGTAAAGAAGCCGAAATTATATAAAACAGGTTTTACTGCGTCAAAACGCATGAGCCGGAAAAGGCCTGTTTCGGGCTGTTTCAAGCCCTTGAGGGCTGCAATTCGGTCAGTATTTGCTCACTTAATGAGAGCATAGAGATCATGATTCACAAGGCATATGCTGTCATCGATGAATAAAATCGGTCAAGCGTCAGCTTGAGGAAAGCTTCAGGCCCGATCTGCGGCAAAAAGCGTGCCTGCGCCCGCCCATGAAAAAAGCCCCGCAGCGGCTGGCGCTGCGGGGCTTCGGTGTGGGATGTCGCCGGCTCAGTGGTTGCCGGCCGTGCTGTTGATCAGCTTGTCGGTGTAGGCGATGGCCAGGGCGCTGGCCAGGAAGGTGACGTGGATGATGGTCTGCCACATCAGCACCTTGACGTCGTAGCTGCCTGCGTTGATGAAGGTCTTGAGCAGGTGGATGGAGCTGATACCGATGATGGACAGGGCCAGCTTGACCTTGAGGATGGAGGCGTTCACATGGCCCAGCCACTCGGGCTGGTCGGGGTGGCTGTCCAGGCCCAGGCGGCTGACGAAGGTTTCGTAGCCGCCCACGATGACCATGATCAGCAGGTTGGAGATCATCACCACGTCGATCAGCGCCAGCACCACCAGCATGATGATGGTTTCGTTGAGCGCGCCGATGGGCGCATCGTGCTTGTAGCCGATGCTGGTGATCAGCGCCTGCAGCGCTTCCTGGTTGCCGAAGGCGGCCTCGATCAGGTGCCACAGCTCCAGCAGGAAGTGCCAGACATAGACGCCCTGGGCGGCGATCAGGCCCAGGTACAGCGGCAGCTGCAGCCAGCGGCTGGCGAAGATCAGGGAGGGCAGGGGACGCAGGGGGGAGCCGGGGGCTCGGTTGGAGTTTTGCTGGCGGGCCATGGTGGTCGGTCGCGCTTGTCTTGCGTGGGGGCGTGGATGGGAGGGGACAATGGCCGTGGAAAACGGGCGCGCGATTTTAGCGGCGAAACAGGCCATTGCCGGTGACAGCCAGGAACTGCGGGGAATCCCCAGGTAGACGCGCCCAAGGGTGTTTCAGTCAGTGGCATGTAAGACCGGCCCCCGACAGTCACACCACAATTTTTATTTGGCCAGCCCAGGAGACAAGCAAGCATGAGCACCGCAACAGCATCCCCCATTGAATCGGTACTGGTGGAGAACCGGGTCTTCCCGCCGCCGGCAGACTTTGCCGCCAAGGCCCGCATCTCCGGCATGGAGCAGTACAAGGCGCTGTGCGCCGAGGCAGAGAACGACTACCAGGGCTTCTGGGCCCGCCTGGCGCGCGAGAACGTGGTCTGGTCCAAGCCCTTCACCCAGGTGCTGGACGACAGCAATCCCCCCTTCTTCCGCTGGTTCGCCGATGGCGAACTCAATGCCAGCGCCAACTGCCTGGACAAGCACATGGGCACGGCCGTCGAGCACAAGACGGCCATCATCTTCGAGGCCGATGGCGGCGAGGTCACCAAGGTCAGCTACCGCGAGCTGCTGGAGCGCGTCTCGCAGTTCGCCAACGCGCTCAAGGCCCAGGGCGTGCAAAAGGGTGATCGCGTCCTGATCTACATGCCCATGACCATCGAGGGCGTGGTGGCCATGCAGGCCTGCGCGCGCATCGGCGCCACGCACAGCGTGGTGTTCGGCGGCTTCTCGGCCAAGGCGGTGCAGGAACGCATCGTCGACGTGGGCGCCGTGGCCGTGATCACCGCCAACTACCAGATGCGCGGCGGCAAGGAACTGCCGCTCAAGGCCATCGTGGACGATGCGCTGGCGCTGGGCGGCTGCGAGGCCGTGCGCCATGTCTTCGTCTACGAGCGCACGGCCACGGCCTGTGCCATGACGGCGGGCCGCGACAAGACCTTCAGCGAGATCCTGGCCGGCCAGAGCACGGAGTGCGCGCCCGTGGCCGTGGATTCCGAGCACCCGCTGTTCATCCTCTACACCAGCGGCTCCACCGGTAAGCCCAAGGGCGTGCAGCACTGCACGGGCGGCTACGTGCTGTGGGCCAAGCAGACCATGGAGTGGACCTTCGACCTCAAGCCCAGCGACGTGTTCTGGTGCACGGCCGACATCGGCTGGATCACGGGCCACACCTACGTGGCCTACGGCCCGCTGGCCGCTGGCGCCACGCAGATCGTGTTCGAGGGCGTGCCCACCTTCCCCAATGCGGGCCGCTTCTGGCAGATGATCGAGCGCCACGGCTGCACCATCTTCTACACGGCGCCCACGGCCATCCGCTCGCTGATCAAGGCCGCCGACAGCGATGCCGCCGTGCATCCGAAGAACTGGAACCTGTCCAGCCTGCGCCTGCTGGGCAGCGTGGGCGAGCCCATCAATCCCGAGGCCTGGATGTGGTACCACAAGCATGTGGGCGGCGAGCGCTGCCCCATCGTGGACACCTTCTGGCAGACCGAGAACGGCGGCCACGTGATCGCACCCATGCCTGGCGCCACGCCGCTGGTGCCGGGTTCGTGCACGCTGCCGCTGCCGGGCATCATGGCCGCCATCGTCGACGAGACCGGCCACGAACTGCCCAACGGCGCAGGCGGCCTGCTGGTGGTCACCAAGCCCTGGCCCAGCATGATCCGCACCATCTGGGGCGACCCCGAGCGCTTCAAGAAGAGCTATTTCCCGGCCGAACTAGGCGGGCAGACCTATCTGGCAGGCGACGGCGCCGTGCGCAGCGAGGACCGGGGCTACTTCCGCATCACCGGCCGCATCGACGACGTGCTCAATGTCTCCGGCCACCGCATGGGCACGATGGAGATCGAATCGGCCTTGGTCGCCAAGACGGATCTGGTGGCCGAGGCCGCCGTCGTGGGCCGCCCCGACGACCTGACCGGCGAGGCCATCTGCGCCTTCGTGGTACTGAAGCGGGCACGCCCCACGGGCGAGGAAGCCAAGCAGATCGCCAAGGAGCTGCGCGACTGGGTGGCCAAGGAAATCGGCCCCATCGCCAAGCCCAAGGACATCCGCTTCGGCGACAACCTGCCCAAGACGCGCAGCGGCAAGATCATGCGCCGCCTGCTGCGCTCGATTGCCAAGGGCGAGGCCATCACGCAGGACACGAGCACGCTGGAGAACCCGGCCATCCTCGACCAACTGGCCGAGACGAACTGAGGTCCGACACGACCGCCGTGAAGAACCGGAGCCCTGGCTCCGGTTTTTTCTTGGCCGGACTGCGGGCGGCGCCCTGTCTTGCAGTCCTATTTTGTGTGGGCCGACAGCTCAGGCATGATGGTTGCGGTACAACCGAAGCTGTTGCTTTCACCACTGCCGAGGGAGGCCTTTCACCATGAATCTGAGAACCCTGTCGCTGCTGATCACCGTGGCCCTGATTGCGCTGCTGGCGGCATTCAACTGGAACACGCTGGCCGCGCCATCCGTCGTGTCACTGGGCGTCACCGATGTCCAGGCGCCGCTGGGCGTGCTGATGCTGGCGCTGACCTGCCTGCTGGGCGTGTTCTTCGTCGCCTATGTGCTGTGGCTGCAGGGCTCGGTGCTGATGGAGGCGCGCCGACACGCCAAGGAAATGCAGGCCCAGCGCGACCTGGCCGACAAGGCCGAGGCCTCGCGCTTCACCGAGCTGCGCACCGTGCTGGAAGACCTGCATGCGCGTGACAAGGAGGTGCTGATGGCGCGGCTGGATGCGCTGGAGGCCCATCTGGTGCAGCGCGCCCAGGAGTCGGACAACAGCACGGCCGCCTATGTGGGGCAGCTGGAGCAGCAGGTACGCCTGCACCAGCAGCCCGGCACGGGCGCTGCGGACTACAGGTAAGGGGGCCGGGCCCGGATTCACCGGCGGACCATGAAAAAACCGCGCGACTTGCGTTGCGCGGTTTTTTTGCGGGCCCTGAGGCGGGGCCCCGAAGGAAAGGCGGAGCCTACTTCAGCGACATCACCCAGGCGGCCAGCTTCTTGGCATCGGCTTCGTTGACCTGGGGGTTGGCGGGCATGGGAACCGGGCCCCAGACGCCGCTGCCGCCCTTCATGATCTTGCCTGCCAGCTTGTCCACGGCGTCCTTCTGGCCGGCGTACTTGGCGGCCACATCCTTGTAGGAGGGGCCCACCAGCTTCTTGTCCACTGCGTGGCATGCCATGCAGTTCTTGGAGGTGGCAAGTGCCTGGTCGGCCATGGCGGGGGCCACGACGGCGACGGTCAGGGCAAATGCAATCAATGTCTGCTTCATCATGAGTTCCTGGGGTGTTGTCGGGAATAATTATGCGAACCATTGTAGTGGGCGCGCATGCGTGATGCGTTACCTCGTGTGAAGCGCTTTGTGGCGAAGGAGAAGTGATGTATCTGTTGGGAATTGCGGTCCTGCTCACCCTGCTCAAGCTGGCCGATATCGAACCTGTCGCCACCTGGTCGTGGTACGTCATCCTGGGCGCCTATGGCTTGACGGCGGCCTGGTGGGCCTGGGCGGACATGTCGGGCTACACCAAGCGGCGCGCGGCCGACAAGATCGAGCAGCGGCGCCTGAAGCGCATCGAAAAGAACAAGGAAGCCATGGGTACGGGCACGCGTTCGCGCCGCTGATCGGATCTGAATTGCGCAGCAGGCTTCGTCGCAGGCGATGCCTGGGGTCTGCAAAGGGGCGGTCCACGCCGGCCGGGGCATTCCTGCGCCCCAGCGGTGCGGCGGGTGCTGCGCCATAATCTTCGCCCAGACCCTGGCCTTCCCCACAGGACCAGGGACGGACCGAGACGACAGACAACTGGATTGCCCATGCCCGCATACCGTTCCAAGACTTCCACCGGCGGCCGCAACATGGCTGGTGCGCGCGCCCTGTGGCGTGCCACCGGCATGAAGGATGGCGACTTCGACAAGCCCATCATCGCCATCGCCAATTCCTTCACGCAGTTCGTGCCCGGCCACGTCCACCTCAAGGACCTGGGCCAGCTGGTGGCGCGCGAGATCGAGGCCGCAGGCGGCGTGGCCAAGGAATTCAACACCATCGCCGTGGACGACGGCATCGCCATGGGCCACGACGGCATGTTGTACTCGCTGCCCAGCCGCGACATCATCGCGGACTCGGTGGAGTACATGGTCAACGCCCACTGCGCCGACGCGCTGGTGTGCATCTCCAACTGCGACAAGATCACCCCCGGCATGCTGATGGCCGCCATGCGGCTGAACATTCCCGTGATCTTCGTCTCGGGCGGCCCCATGGAAGCGGGCAAGACCAAGCTGGCCAATCCCACCACGCACACGCTGGAGTTCAAGAAGCTGGACCTGGTCGATGCCATGGTGATCGCGGCCGACTCCAACTACACCGATGAGCAGGTCGCCCAGGTCGAGCGCTCGGCCTGCCCCACCTGCGGTTCGTGCTCGGGCATGTTCACCGCCAACTCCATGAACTGCCTGACCGAGGCCCTGGGCCTGTCCCTGCCCGGCAACGGCACGGTGTTGGCCACGCATGCCGACCGCGAGGAACTGTTCAAGCGCGCCGGCCGCCGCATCGTCGAGCTGGCCCGCGAGTACTACGAGCAGGAAGACGCATCCGTGCTGCCGCGCTCGGTGGGCTTCAAGGCCTTCGAGAACGCGATGACGCTGGACATCGCCATGGGCGGCTCCACCAACACCATCCTGCACCTGCTGGCCATTGCCCGTGAAGCCGAGATCGACTTCACCATGGCCGACATCGACCGCCTCTCGCGCCAGGTGCCCCAGCTGTGCAAGGTCGCGCCCAACACGCAGAAGTACCACATCGAGGATGTGCACCGCGCCGGCGGCATCTTCGCCATCCTGGGCGAGCTGGCTCGCGCCGGAAAGCTGCACACCGACGTGCCCACCGTGCACGCCAAGACCCTGGGCGAAGGCCTGGCGCAGTGGGACATCACCACCACCCAGGACGAAGCCGTGCGGCACTTCTACCTGGCAGGACCGGCCGGCATCCCCACCCAGGTGGCCTTCAGCCAGAACACGCGCTGGCCCAGCCTGGACCTGGACCGTGCCGAAGGCTGCATCCGGTCCTACGAGCACGCCTTCTCCAAGGAGGGCGGCCTGGCCGTGCTGACGGGCAACATCGCCCTGGACGGCTGCGTGGTCAAGTCGGCCGGCGTGGACGAAAGCATCCATGTGTTCGAGGGCACGGCCCACGTGACCGAGTCGCAGGACGAGGCCGTGCAGAACATCCTGGACGACAAGGTCAAGGCCGGTGACATCGTCATCGTGCGCTACGAAGGCCCCAAGGGCGGCCCCGGCATGCAGGAAATGCTGTACCCGACCAGCTACATCAAGTCCAAGGGCCTGGGCAAGGCCTGCGCGCTGCTGACGGACGGGCGCTTCTCGGGCGGCACCTCGGGCCTGTCCATCGGCCACTGCTCTCCCGAAGCTGCCGCTGGCGGCGCCATCGGTCTGGTGAAGAACGGCGACCGCATCCGCATCGACATTCCCAACCGCAGCATCAACGTGCTGGTCTCCGACGAGGAACTGGCCCGCCGCCGCGCCGAGCAGGATGCCAAGGGCTGGAAGCCCGCCCAGCCGCGCCCGCGCAAGGTCTCGGCCGCGCTCAAGGCCTATGCCAAGCTGGTGATGTCGGCCGACAAGGGCGCCGTGCGCGACCTGTCGCTGCTGGACGACTGACACCGGGCTGCACCGCCGCCCGGCGGTGCGCACCCGATGGAAATGAAAAGGGATGGAAGGCCTTGCGGCTTTCCATCCCTTTTCTTTTCTCTTCTCTCAGGCCCTTGAGGGCTCTTGTTTCATCGTGGGGCGACCGGCTTGCCGTTTCATCGTGGAGCAAACAGCCCACTCTCATTTATGGGAAGTGCCTGAAAAACTGGCGCGGCCAAAACAAGGGACAGCGAGCAAGGGCCGCCCCGCCGCGAGGCTGTCGTCCCCCTCCCGCGAAGCGAGAGAGGGAGAAGGCGCGAAGCGCCTCAGGGGGAGCTTCATTCAGGCCGGTTCGCCCATCTTGCTTTGCAGGTAGTTGGGCAGGCCGATCTTCTCGATCAGGCCCAGTTGCTTCTCCAGCCAGTAGGCGTGGTCTTCTTCGGTGTCGCGCAGCTGGGCCAGCAGCAGGTCGCGGCTGTTGTAGTCGCCGTGGCGCTCGCACAGGGCCATGGCCGAGCGCAGGCTGTCACGCACGCGGTATTCGGTGGCCAGGTCCTTGCGCAGCATCTCTTCTACGGTCTCGCCGGGCGTGAACTCATGCGGGCGCATGTCGGGGCGGCCGCCCAGGAACAGGATGCGGCGCAGGATGGCGTCGGCGTGCTGGGTTTCCTCTTCCATCTCATGGCCGATGCGCTCGAACAGGCGCAGCAGGCCCTGGTCCTCGTACTGGCGCGAGTGGATGAAGTACTGGTCGCGTGCGGAAAGTTCGCCGCGCAGCAGCTCTATGAGGCATTCGATGACTTCTGGCTGGCCTTGCATGTTCTTCTTCTCCTGACTGTGTTGAACACCGCAAGTATCGCGTGAACCCCCGGATCGGCCAAAACGCCTGCCGCAATTCCCCGCGGGCCGCGCATTGCATGCATGCGCGACGCAGAAGCATTCGCATCGCCACCGGTCTGGGTGGAGGCGGGGCCTAGGGTAAACGCTGTATTGCTATGTCGAATAATAGTTATTTATCATAACGATTATGGATCCGAAGCATCGGTGTCCAACCTCCCATTTCCCTTTTGCACAAGGAAGCGCAATGAGCACCGAACGTACCGAAGAACAGACCGTGTCCTGCACCGTCACAGGCCGCGTGGCCTGGGTGAAATTCAACCGCCCCGAAAAGCGCAATGCCATGAGCCCCCAGCTCAACCGCCAGATGATGCGCGTGCTCGACGACCTGGAGTTCCGTGACGACGTGGGCGTGGTCGTTCTGGCCGGTGAGGGCACGGCCTGGACTGCCGGCATGGACCTGAAGGAATACTTCCGCGAGACCGAGGCCACGGGCCTGGCCGGCACCCGCAAGGCCCAGCGCGAGAGCTATGGCTGGTGGCGCCGCCTGCGCTGGTTCCAGAAGCCGACCATCGCCATGGTCAACGGCTGGTGCTTCGGCGGCGGCTACGGCCCGCTGTTCGCCTGCGACCTGGCCTTTGCCTCGGATGACGCCAAGTTCGGCCTGTCCGAAATCAACTGGGGCATCCTGCCCGGCGGCGGCGCCTCCAAGGTGGCGGTGGAGCTGCTGTCCTTTCGCCGCGCCATGTACCACGCCATGCTCGGCGAGAACATCGACGGCCGCACGGCGGCCGAGTGGGGCCTGGTCAACGAATCCCTGCCGGCCGACCGCCTGCAGGCCCGCGTCACCGAAGTGGCCGAGGCCCTGCTGCAGAAGAACCCCATCGCCCTGAAGGCCACCAAGGACGCCATCCGCCGCGTGCGCGACATGAGCTACGACAACGCCGAGGACTATCTGGTGCGTGCCCAGGAAGCCGCCAACAGCTTCGACAACGAAGGCCGCAAGGAAGGCATGCGCCAGTTCCTGGACGACAAGACCTACAAGCCAGGTCTCGGAACCTACGACTTGAGCAAGCAAGTCACCCCCTGAGGCGCTTCGCGCCTTCCCCCTCTCTAACTCGCTTCGCGAGGGAGGGGGACGACACCCTCAGTGCGGGGCGGCGCGGCCGGCTTAGGCCCTTCCTCGGTGTCCCTCGCTTGGGCAGCGTCCACCACGCGCGGTAGGCCTCCCAGCTTTAATCATTGGAGACAAGAATGACAACGACAGAGAAGGCGGCCGCCGTGCGGCCCGACATCGGCAGGCTGCTGAGGCCGCGTTCCATCGCCATTGTCGGCGCCTCGGCCACGCCGGGTGCGCTGGGCGCATCGGTGCTGGGCAATCTGGAGCGCAACGGCTTCGCTGGCGACATCCACCTGATCAATCCCAAGCGCAGCGAGATCGCCGGCCGGGCCTGCCTGGCTTCGGTGGACCAGCTGCCCGAGGGCGTTGACGTGGCCGTGCTGGCCATCCCCCAGCCCTTTGTGCTGGACACGGTGCGCGCGCTGGCGGCGCGGCGCGTGGGCGCGGTGGTGATTTTCTCGGCCGGCTTTGCCGAGGCAGGCGAGCGCGGCATGGCCGAGCAGCGCGAGATCGCACGCATCGCCGCCGAGGCCGGCATGGTGGTGGAGGGCCCCAACTGCCTGGGCTGCATCAACTACCTGCAGCGCGTGCCGCTGACCTTTGTCGAGGTGAATATCGACGCGCAGCAGGTCGATGCCGCGCGGCCCGCCATTGGCGTGGTCTCGCAAAGCGGCGCCATGATGACCGTGCTGTGCACCACGCTGGCCAGCCGCGCGCTGCCGCTGTCGCACGCCATCTCCACGGGCAACGAGGCCGCCAGCCATGCCGAGGACTATGTGGACTTCCTGCTGGAGCAGCCTTCCACGCGCGTGGTCGCCATGATCGTCGAGCAGTTCCGCCAGCCCGGGCGCATTCTGGCCACCGTGGCCCGTGCGCGCAGCCTGGGCAAGTCGGTGGTGCTGCTGCATCCGGGCAAGAGCAGCGCGGCGCGCGCCTCGGCCGCCACGCACACCGGCGCCATGGCCGGCGACTATGCGCTGATGCGCACCAAGCTGGAACGCGCAGGCGCCGTGTTTGCCGAGACGCTGGAGGAGCTGGGCGACATCGCCGAGATCGCCATCCGCTGCCCGGTGCTGCCATCGGCTGGTGCAGCCGGTGCAGCAGCTGCAGCTGGAGTTGCCGTGCTGGGCGAGTCCGGTGCCTTCAAGGCGTTGACGCTGGACTGGGCCGAGGAGCTGGGCCTGGCGCTGCCCGCCATCGGCGACGACGACTCGCCCGCGCTGCGGGCTGCGCTGCCCGAGTTCGTGGGCGTGAGCAACCCGCTGGACCTCACGGCCCAGGGCCTGGTCGAGCCGGACCTGTATTTCCGCACGCTGGATGCGCTGTTTGGCGATGCGCGCTTTTCCACCATCATCGTCGGCCTTATCCAGGGCGACCCGGTGACCTGCGGCATCAAGATGCCGCCCGTGCTGCGCGCCGTGCGCGAGCTGCGGCCGGCCAAGCCCGTCATCGTGGCGGGCCTGGACGAGGGCGCGGCCGTGCCTGCCGAGTTCATCGCCGAGATGCGTGCGCTGGGCGTGCCGTATTTCCCCAGCACCGAGCGTGCCCTGCGCGCCGTGCAGCGCCTGACCGCCTTCAGCGAGCGCAGTTTCGAGTGCACCGATGCCCAGCCCGTCGCACTGGCTCTGCCCGCAGGCCGCACGGTGGTGCCCGAGTACGAATCCAAGGCCGTGCTGGCCCAGGCCGGCGTGCCGTTTGCGAAGGGCCGCCTGGCCACCTCGGCCGAGCAGGCCGTGGCGATTGCGGCGGAGATCGGCTGGCCCGTGGCGCTCAAGGCGCAGTCGGCCGACCTCAGCCACAAGAGCGATGCAGGCGGCGTGATCCTGAACATTGCCGATGCGCAGGCCATGGGCGAGGCCTGGAGCCGGCTGCATGCGAATGTGGCCGCCTATGACAGCGCCATTGCGCTGGACGGCGTGCTGGTCGAGGCCATGGGCCGGCGTGGCCTGGAGATGATCATCGGCGCGCGCAACGATCCGCAGTGGGGCCCCGTGATCCTGGCGGGCCTGGGCGGCGTGACGGCCGAGATCATGCGCGACGCGCGCCTGCTGGACGCCGACCTGTCCACCAGCGAGGTGCTGCGCGAGCTGGACCGCCTGCAGGGCGCGCCGCTGCTGCACGGCTACCGTGGCGCCCCGGCGCTGGACCGCCAGGCGCTGGCCGAACTCATCGTGCGCCTGGGCCAGGTGCTGCGCGGCACGCCGGCCATCCGCGAGATCGACCTCAACCCGGTCATCGTGCTGCCCGAAGGGCAGGGCGTGGTGGCGCTCGATGCGCTGATGCTGGTCGAGCACAGCGCGGGCTGATGCCCGCGCAAGGGCCGGCGCGGTGCGCCGGCCCTTTTCATGCGCAGCCCTGTCTCGCTTTCCCGCTTTCTTTTTTCCGCTTTCCCTTCCTCCACAGGAGGTCTCCATGAGCCTGCCTTACCCGCCGGGCCGCGTGTCCACGCCCGCGCCGACCGAGTCGAACGGACTCGGCTATGCCTACTACGTCACCATCATCCTGCTGCTGGCCTACACCCTGTCCTTCGTGGACCGGCAGATCCTGGGCCTGCTGGTGCAGCCCATCAAGAAGGATCTGCAGCTGTCGGACTGGGTCTTCAGCATCGTCCACGGCTTTGCCTTCGCCATCTTCTACACCTTCGTCGGCATCTTCCTGGGGCGCCTGGCCGACCGCTGGAACCGCCGCAACCTCATCGTCATCGGCATGGCGATCTGGGTGGTGGCCACGGCGGCGGGCGGCTATGTCACGGGCTTCGTCTCGCTGTTCGTGGCGCGCATGTTCGTGGGCGTGGGCGAGGCGGCACTGTCGCCGGCGGCCTATTCCATGCTGGCCGACTACTTCCCGCCCGAGCGCCGCGCACGCGCCATGAGCATCTACACCTCGGGCGTGTACATCGGCTCGGCCACGGCCTTCATCGTGGGCGGCCTGGTCATCCAGGCCACCAGCCAGGCCGGCGAGGTGGTGTTCCCGCTGCTGGGCAGCTTCAAGCCCTGGCAGGCGGCCTTCATCTTCGTGGCCCTGCCCGGCATTCCGCTGGTGGCGCTGATGTACACCGTGCGCGAGCCGCTGCGCCGGGGCCTGCAGGCCCGGGCCGCGTCCGCCAAAGTGGCCGCGCCCGCGGGACCGGCGCCCGACCTGTCCCATGTGTTGCGCAACAAGCGCGCCTTCCTGCCGCTGCTGCTGGCGCCGGGCATCACGGCCATGATCACCTTCGGCGTCACGGCCTGGCTGCCGGCCACCTTCATCCGCCAGTGGGGCTGGACGCCCGGCGAGATCGGCCCGGCCTACGGCGTCATCATCCTGACCTTCGGCATTGGCGGCATGCTGCTCAGCGGCTTCCTGGCCGACTACCTCACGGCGCGCGGCAAGCAGGTGGGATCGATCGTCATCTCGCTGGTGGCCACCGGCGTGCTCGTCATCACCGGCTTGGTGCTGGCCTTTGCGCCCACGCCCACGGTGGCCCTGGTGGCCGTGGCGGCCACCACCTTCTTCCTGGGCATGCCGGTGGCGCTGGCGCCGCCGATCCTGCAGGCGGTCACGCCCAACCAGCTGCGCGGCCAGGTGACTTCCATCTACCTGCTGCTGATCAACCTGATCGGGCTGGGCCTCGGTCCCTTCCTCGTGGCCTTTTTCACGGACTTCGTCTTCCATGACGAAAAGCTCGTGGGCCTGTCGCTGGGCCTGGTGTCCGCACTGGCCGCGCTGCTGTCCGTGCTGTGCCTGGCCAGCGCCATCGGTCCCTACCGCCGCCTGGTCGCTGCCACGGAGGGCCGGGCATGAGCGCGCAGGCATCACATTGCTCGCACTACCAGCCGCCGCTGCAGGACATCCGCTTCGTCCAGCAGCACTGGCTGGGCGCCGAGGGCGACTGGCGCCGCATGCCGGCCCATGAAGCCCTGGACCAGGAGACGGCCGATATGGTGGTCGAGGCGGCCGGGCGCTTTTGCGCCGACGTGCTGGCCCCGCTCAACGGCCCGGCCGACCTGCAGGGCTGCCGCTTGCAAGAGGGCAGGGTGCGCACGCCCGACGGCTTTCCCGCCGCCTATGCAGCCTTCGTGGAGGCAGGCTGGCCCGCACTGGCCTGCGCCCCCGACGCTGGCGGCCAGGGCCTGCCCCAGCTGCTGGACGCCGCGCTGCACGAAATGCTGGCCTCGGCCAACCATGGCTGGACCATGTATCCGGGCATCCTGCACGGCGCCTATGCCTGCCTGCACGCGCATGGCGACGAGCACCTGCGCGCCACCTACCTGCCCCACATCGTCAGCGGCCGCTGGCTGGCCACCATGTGCCTGACCGAGCCCCAGGCCGGCTCCGACCTGGGCCTGCTGCGCAGCCAGGCCAGGCCCCGGAGCGATGGCAGCTACAGCCTGGACGGCAGCAAGATCTTCATCTCGGGCGGCGACCAGGACATGAGCGAGAACATCGTCCACCTGGTGCTGGCGCGCCTGCCCGATGCGCCTGAGGGAACGCGCGGCCTGTCGCTGTTCCTGGCGCCGCGCGGCATTCCCCGGGACGACGGCAGCTTTCTGCCCAACGCCATCCACTGCGATGGCATCGAAAAGAAGATGGGCATCAAGGGCAGCGCCACCTGCGCCATGCGCTTCGAGGGCGCGCAGGCCTGGCTGGTGGGCCAGCCCCACCAGGGCCTGGCTGCCATGTTCGTGATGATGAACTCGGCCCGCCTGCACGTGGGCCTGCAGGGCCTGGGCCATGCCGAGATGGCCTGGCAGCTGGCGCGCGCCTATGCGGCCGAGCGCCGCCAGATGCGCGCCCAGCCCCGGCCTGCCGATGCGCAGGGCCCCGCCGACCCCATCGCCCTGCAGCCGGCCGTGCAGCGCATGCTGGCCGACCTGCGCGTCTGGACCGAAGGCATGCGCGCCATTGCAGGCTGGGTGGCGCACCAGCTGGACCTGGCCGAACAGGCGCCGGATGCCGAGGAGCGCGCCCAGGCCCATGCGCTGGCCTCGCTGCTCACGCCCGTGGTCAAGTCCTTTTTCACCGAGCGGGGCTTTGCGCTGGCCAGCGAGGCGCTGCAGGTCTTCGGCGGCTACGGCTATGTGCACGAGTACCGCATCGAGCAGACGCTGCGCGATGCCCGCATCGCCATGATCTACGAAGGCACGAACCAGATCCAGGCGCTGGACCTGCTGCAGCGCAAGGTGGCCTCCAGCGGCGGTGCCGTGCTGGCGCCGCTGCTGAAGGTGCTGCGTGAAGAGGCCGATGCCTGCGACGCCGCGGGCATGGAGACCGGCTTTGCAGGCGCGCTGCGCAGCTGGGCCGAGCGCATGCAAGCGCTGACGGGCGAGCTGTGTACCGGCGCTGCCGGCGACAGGCAATTGCTGGCGCGTTGTGCCGAGGACTACTTGCGACTGGTCGGCACGCTGTGCATGGCCTTTGCCTGGGCGCGCGCGGCGCGCGTCAGCCTGCCGCTGGCCGATCCGGCGCTGCGCCGCTCCAAGGCGGACAGCGCGGCCTGGTTCTTTGCGCATGGCCTGCTGGATGCGGAGCACTGGCTGCGCCGCACCGAGGCCGCTGCCTGTACGCCGCTGCCAGCCGCCGTGGCTTGAGCGGGCTGCCGGGGCTTTTATGATGGAACGCCGCACCGGCCCTGCAGAACCGCAGGCGCCGGTGCGGCCTTGCTTCGTTGCGCCTTCTTCCTCTTCCGGATCCGTGTCCATGGACAGCTCCTTCGAACCCGCCGTCGACCAGTCGCGCCTGCAGCGCTTTCTGGGCTACCGCCTCACGCGCGCGGAAATCCACATCCACAAGCTGTTTGCGCGGCGCGTGGCCGAACTGGACCTCAAGCCCAGCGAGTTCTCCATCCTGGTGCTCATCCACGCCAACCCGGGCATCTACCTGCGCCAGCTGGGCGAGGCGCTGGACATCTCGCCCTCCAACCTGGTGCCCGTGGTCGAGCGCCTGGTGCAGCGCGGCCTCATCGGGCGCCAGCCCGATCCGCGCGACCGCCGGCTGCAGCAGCTGCACCTGACGGACGACGGCAGCGCACTGCAGGCGCGGGCCGAAGGCGTGGTGGTGCAGCTGGAAGACGAACTGGAGCAATTGCTCACCGCCACCGAGCAGCGCCATCTGCTGTCTGCCCTGGACAAGCTCACGGCCATCCAGGAAGGCCCGCAAGGCTGAGCGGGCGGGACGCCATCTTTCCAACCCCTGGCCGGCGCCGGCCATGCGGCGCTGCGGCACAATGCCGACCATGCTGATGTACCCGCAGATCGATCCCGTGGCCCTGCAGATCGGGCCCCTCGCCGTGCACTGGTACGGCCTGACCTATCTGGCCGCCTTCGGCCTCTTCCTCTGGCTGGGCACGCGCAGGCTGCGCCACCCGCCCTTCGTGCGCATGCAGGGCGACCGCGCCTGGACGCGCAAGGACGTGGAAGACATTCTTTTCCTGGGCGTGCTCGGCGTGGTCGTCGGCGGGCGGCTCGGCTATTGCCTGTTCTACAAGCCCGGCTACTACCTCAGCCATCCGCTGGAAATCTTCTACGTCTGGCAGGGCGGCATGAGCTTTCATGGCGGGCTGATCGGCGTCATCGGCTCCATGGTCTGGTTCGCGCGCTCGCGCGCACGCTCGTGGCTGGAGGTGGCCGACTTCGTCGCGCCCTGCGTGCCCACGGGCCTGGCGGCGGGCCGTGTCGGCAACTTCATCAATGGCGAACTGTGGGGCCGCTTTGCCAGTCCCGAGCTGCCCTGGGCCATGGTCTTCCCGCAAAGCGGCTCCATGCTGCCGCGCCATCCTTCGCAGGTCTACCAGTTCCTGCTCGAAGGCCTGCTGCTGTTCGTGCTGCTGTGGCTGTATGCACGCAAGGAGCACAAGCCGGGCCAGGTGGCGGCGGTCTTCCTGACCGGCTATGGTGCCTTCCGCTTCATTGCCGAGTACTTCCGCGAGCCTGACGACTTCCTGGGCCTGCTGTCGCTGGGAATGAGCATGGGCCAGTGGCTGTGCGTGCCCATGGTGATCGGCGGCATTGCCATGTGGCTCTGGGCGGCGGGGCGTCCGGCCTATCCGGCCCATGCCCATGCGGGCAAGCCGGCCTGAACCTGGCTGGACACAATGCGAAGCGGGCCCTGGGCCCGCTTTCTTTTTGGCGTGGCGCGCGCGTGCTGGGGATTGCCCGAAGACAAGAACGCGACATCGGCGTACACGCGCTGGCGTACAGACTCCCATAATGTGAGCAGCAAGGGATTGTCATTGGCCCGTTGGCGGCATGACAGTCCCGTGACCGCTTGATATGGAGGAGTGTCTGAATGGGTCTGGCTACCGACTGGATTGCCCGCAATGTGTCCCGCTTTCGCAGCACCGAGGCCGCTGCGCCTGCAAAAAAGGCCGAAGGCGATGCAGCCAAGGCTCCCGCGCCGCGTGGCACGGCCCAGCGCCTGCAGGCCACCCTGCGCCGAGGCCAGGAAGTGCTGTCCCCGCGCGAGCTGCGCAAGCTCATGGAAGACCTGCAGGCCGCCGCCGACGCAGCGCTCAGCGATGTCGAGGGCGGCCGCCACGCGCAGCAGCTGATGGACTGGTATGCCCAGGCCGAACTGCCGGCGCGCCAGGATTTCTGGGCGCTGATCGTCGAGCAGTTCGGCCCCGACACCGACGCCTTGATGACCGCACGCAAGCGCTATGACACGGCCACCAGCGACGCCGAGCGCGGCCATGCCGAAATGGATCTGCGCCGCGCGCTGATGTCGCCGCGCACGCGGCTGCTGCAGCGGTTTGCCCAGCCCCAGGGCGGCATGGGCTTTCTGGTGGACCTGCGTGCCGAACTGCTGGCCCTGCCCAAGGCGGAGCAGCAGCGCTTTTCCGCGCTGGATGCCGAGCTGGAGCATCTGTTTTCCACCTGGTTCGACGTGGCCCTGCTGGAGCTGCGCCGCCTGAGCTGGGACTCGCCGGCCTCGCTGATCGAAAAGCTCATCCAGTACGAGGCCGTGCACGACATCCGCAGCTGGGCCGATCTCAAGAACCGCCTGGACAGCGACCGCCGCTGCTACGGCTTCTTTCACCCCCGCATGCCCACCGTGCCGCTGATCTTCGTGGAGGTGGCGCTGGTGGACAAGATGTCCGACAGCATTGCCCCACTGCTGGACGAGACCGCCGCAGCCTCCGACCTGGGCCGCGCCACCACGGCCATCTTCTACTCCATCAGCAACACCCAGACCGGCCTGCGCGGCGTGAGCTTCGGCGACTCGCTGATCAAGCATGTGGTGGAGACGCTGACGGGCGAATTCCCCCGGCTGCGCCATTTCGCCACGCTGTCGCCCATTCCGGGCCTGCGCGCCTGGATCGCCAAGCACGGCGACGCCATCCTGGAGAAGATGGACGAGCGCCAGCGCAAGGCCTTCGAGCTCAAGGCGGGCGGCATGGGGGCCGAGCACCTGCTGGCGGCGCTGGATGCGCCGCAGGATCTCAAGCCCGACGCGCCCGTGCGCCGCGCCCTGCTGTTCTGCGCTGCCCACTATCTGGGGCGCGAGACGGCCAAGGGCCGGCCGCTGGACCCGGTGGCGCGCTTTCACCTGGGCAACGGCGCGCGCGTGGAGCGGCTCAACTGGGCGGCCGACCTGTCGGCCAAGGGACTCAAGCAGTCGCTGGGCCTGATGGTCAACTATCTCTACGACCTCAAGCGCCTGGACAAGCATCGCGGCCTGCTGGCGCAGGGCCGCATACCGGTGTCCTCGGACATCGAAGCCCTGTGCAAATGAAAAGGGGCGCGGCGCAGGCCGTGCTCCTTTTCTTGCACAGGGATTGCTGCGCCTGACAACGAAGACAGCCTCAAAGAGGCGACAAGGAGACAAGTCATGCAAGCTTCCCACCCCACGGGACGGCGCGCGGTGTTGCGCGCGGCCGGGGCCTCGATGGCCGCGCTGGCCCTGCCCATGGCAGCCCGCGCCGCGACGGACTGGCCGTCCAAACCCGTGAACCTGGTCGTGCCGTTTCCGGCCGGCGGGGGCACCGATGCCTTTGCCCGCCCGTTCTCGGCCCAGTTCGCCAAGAGCGCGGGCAAGACCCTGGTGATCGACAACCGTGGCGGCGCAGGCGGCACCCTGGGCGCCAGCTACGCGGCCAAGCTGGCGCCGGACGGCTACAACTTCTTCATGGGCGGCACCCACCATGTGATTGCGCCGTCCATGTACCCCCGCCTGGACTATGACCTGGAGCGCGACTTCGTCGCGCTGGCCCTGCTGGCCAGCGTGCCCCAGGTGCTGGTGGTCAACCCGCGCAACGTGCCGGGCAAGACCGTGCAGGAGCTGCTGGCCGACCTGCGCAAGCGGCCGGGCAAGCTCAACTACGCCTCGGCGGGCGCGGGCACATCGCACCATCTGGCCGGAGAGCTGTTCAAGCTGCAGACCAATACCTTCATCACTCACATTCCCTATCGAGGCGCAGGCCCGGCGCTGCAGGACCTGATCGCCGGCAATGTGGACATGATGTTCGACGGCCTGGGCTCCTCGGCCCAGCACATCAAGAGCGGACGCATCCGTGCGCTGATGGTCTCGGGCGACAAGCGCAACCCCGCCTTCCCGGACGTGCCCTGCGCGGCCGAGTCCGGCCTGCCCGACTACACGGTCACCACCTGGTACGGCCTGTGGGCGCCCAAAGGCACGCCGCAGGCGGTGCAGGCCCAGGTCATCGACCAGGTGCAGCGCATAGGCTCGGCCGAAGAGATCAAGTCCATTTGGGCGCGCAACGGCGCCGACTACGGCGGCATGAACCAGCAGCAGTTCGCGGCCATGGTGCATGGCGAGATCGCGCGCTGGGCCCAGGTGGTCAAGGCCTCGGGCGCCAAGCTGGAGTAGCGGACGAGGGGCCGGTCAGGGCGGGGGCAGGGCGGCGGCATGCGCGTGCATGTCACCACCCTGTCACGGGCCTTGGCTACGGTCCATCCCTTCTGAGATCCATCCTGGGAGGGAATATGAACAAGGCAGACAAGGTCCGCTCGCCCGCATCCGTGCTGCTCGCGCTGGTCCTGGCTTTCGGCACGGCCACGGGCCTGGCAGGCTGCGGCGGCAGCGACGACGGCCCCGAGACCATCGGCTCGCTGCGCCTGATCGGCGACTACAGCATCAAGACCAAGACACTGTTCGACGGCGTGGAGTTCGGCGGCATCTCCGGCCTGGACCGCGCGCCCGATGGCAGCTACTGGGCCATCTCCGATGAGCGCGGCGGCGAGCGCGGCACGCCGCGCTTCTACAACCTGGGCATTCAGTTCGATGACAAGGCCATCCAGGCCGTGACCATCCGCAAGATGGTCACGCTCAAGGGCCGTGACGGCCAGCCCCTGCCCGGCACGCGCCGCACCGTGGACCCCGAAGGCATCCGCGTGGCGCCCAACGGCAATCTCTACGTGTCCAGCGAGGGCAACTTCAGCACCGACCCCGCCAGCCTGTTCCAGCCCTTCGTGCGCGAGATCAGGGTGGACGGCAGCTTCGTGCGCGACTTCGAGACGCCTGCGGCCTTCAACTACGTGGACAACACCACCAGCGGAGGGCGCAACAACAAGCTGTTCGAGGCCCTGGCCGTCACGCCCGACGGCAGCGTGTTCACGGCCAACGAGGATGCGCTGGTGGAAGACGGCCCCCTCACCACGCTGGCGGCGGGCAGCGTGGTCCGCGTCCTCAAGCTCGATCCGGCCACGGGCAAGTCCGGCGCGCAGTACGTCTACCAGCTGCCGAAGATTCCGCTGGACAAGGCCGCCAGCGGCAGCTTTCCGCCGGACAACGGCCTGCCCGAGCTGCTGGCGGTCTCCAACCACGAGTTCATCGCCATCGAGCGCGCCTTTGCCGACGGCGTAGGCAACACCATCCGCCTGACGCGCGCCACCATCGAGCCGGACACCACCGATGTGCGCAGCTTCAAGAGCCTGGTGGGCGCCAGCTACAAGCCCATGAAGCGCGAGCTGCTGCTGGAGATGCCCGTGACCTACCAGGGCGTCAAGCTGGACAACATCGAAGGCATCTCCTGGGGCCCGCGCCTGGCCAACGGCAACCGCACCCTGGTGCTGGTGGCCGACAACAACTTCGCGGACAACCAGGTCACGCAGTTCCTGGCCTTCGAAGTGCGGCCCTGAGCCCTCTTCGGGCTATCTCGGCTTGCGCGGGCGTTCATAGCCTGCGCTTGCGGGCGCGCCCAGCACCATGTCGGTGAAGGCGCTGCCGCCTGCGCAGATGTGCTGGCGCATGGCCTCGGCGGCCACCTCCGCCTGGCCCGCGCAGATCGCAGACACCACGGCCACGTGCTCCTGCTGCGAGCGCGCCAGCCGGCCCGGCTTCTCGAACATGCGGCCCCGGTAGGGCGTGATGCGCAGCCGCAGCAGCCGGGTCTGTTCCACGATGAAGTCGTTGCCGCTGGCCTCGTATATCAGTTCGTGCAACTGCATGTTGGCCTGCACATAGCCTTGGGCATCCTGCGCCTGGGCGCAGGCGGCGGTGTGCGCCAGCGCCGCCTGCAGCCGCTCGCGCAGCTGCGCATGGATGCGCGTGGCGGCCAGCCGGGCCAGCACGCCTTCCAGCTCGGCCAGGCCTTCCATCATGGCCACCAGCTCGCGCGCATCCAGGCGCCGCACATAGATGCCCGAGCGCGGAACGATCTCCACCAGCCCCTTGGCCACCAGCAGCAGCAGCGCCTCGCGCACGGGCGTGCGCGAGGCGCCGAAGCGCTCGCACAGGGCCGGTTCGTCGATGGCATCGCCGGGCTGCATGGCGCCTGAGCGCAGCTCGTCTTCCAGCGATTGCCGTATACGCTCCTGCAGGCTGGACGTGGCCGGGGTTTTCTCCAATGGCTGCTTGGCTGGAAGCATTTTCTAATTCAAATATATCTGATTGACTGACTGATACATATGACACCCAGACTCGACATCCAGGATCACCTGGCCACCATCACGCTGCAGCGCCCCGAAGCGGCCAACAAGCTGGCCCCCGAAGACCTGGGCACGCTGGTCGCGCATGTGGAGCTTATCAACCGCCGCGACGATGTGCGCGTGGTGGTGCTGCGCAGCGAGGGCAAGTACTTTTGCAGTGGCTATGATATATCAGAGATCCAAGGCAGCCAGACCGAGGGCAGCAGCTTCGGCGAGATGGTGGACGCCATCGAGCAATGCCGCGCCGTGACCGTGGCCGCCATCCACGGCGGCGTCTACGGCGGTGCCACCGACATGGCCCTGGCCTGCGACTTTCGCGTGGGCAGCACGGCGGCCGAAATGTTCATGCCGGCCGCGCGCCTGGGCCTGCATTTCTACGCGGGCGGGCTGGAGCGCTATGTCTCGCGCCTGGGCCTGGACACGGCCAAGCGGCTGTTCCTGACCTGCGAGCGCATCCAGGCCCCGGAGATGAAGGCCTGCGGATTCCTCACCCATCTGGCCGAACCCGCCGCCTTCGACGCGGCCGTGGCCCAGCTCACCGGCACGCTGGCCGCCATGGCGCCCATCCCTTTGTTCGGCATGAAAAAGCACCTGAACCTGATTGCGCGCGGCCGCCATGACGTGGCCGAGATCACGCGCGAGGTGCAGCGCAGCATCGCCTCCGAAGACCTGCAGGAGGGCGGCCGGGCCTGGCGCGAGAAACGCAGCCCGGAGTTCAAGGGGCGCTGAACCGCATCCTCCCGCATACACGCAGATTGCCCGTGGTGCTGCCTACCGCCCACAGCCCACGGAACCGGCGCGGCCCAACCCGGGAACTCCGAGGAAGGACCGCTCCCGCACCGAGGGTGTCGTCCCCCTTTGGGGGAAGGCGCGCAGCGACTCAGGGGGTATCAATAAAGAGGAGACAAGCCATGTTCAAGCGTTTTGCACTGTCGTTGCTGCTGGCCGGATTGGCCGGTGGCGCGATGGCCCAGTCCTATCCCACCCGGCCCGTCACGCTGGTCGTGGGATTTCCTCCCGGCGGCGGCGCCGACGCGGTGGCGCGCATCGTGGCCGACAAGGTCGGCAAGATCCTGGGCCAGCCCCTGCTGGTGGACAACCGCCCGGGCGCCGGCACCACGCTGGCCTCCGAGCATGTGGCGCGTGCAGCGCCCGACGGCTACACGCTGCTGCTGGGCAGCGCCAACATCTATGGCTCGGACCAGCTGCTCTACAAGAGCGCGCGCTATGAAGGCGCGCGCAATTTCACGGGCATCACGCGCTGGAGTTCGGCCCCCATGCTGCTGGCCGTGCGCAAGGATTTTCCGGGCCAGAGCGTGGGCGATCTGGTGGCGCTGGCGCGCAGCCAGCCCGACAAGCTCAGCTATTCCTCCTCGGGCGCAGGCGTGATCACGCACCTGGCCACGCTGTCGTTCGCGGGCGCCAGCGGCGGCCTGCGCATGCTGCATGTGCCGTTCAAGGGCGGGGCGCCATCGATACAGGCCGTGGCCGCTGGCGATGTGGACCTGACCTTCGGCACGCCGCCCTCCGTGCTGCCGCTCGCCCAGGCGGGCAAGCTGCGCATGCTGGCCGTGAGCACGGCCGAACGCTCGCCGCTGTTCCCCGATCTGCCGGGCATGAAGGAGTCCGGCGTGCCGGGCTTTGACTACACGTTCTGGTTCGGCCTGTTCGCCCCGGCGGGTCTGCCCGAGGACGTGGCGAAGAAGCTGTTCGATGCCAGCACCAAGGCGCTGGAAGACCCCGATGTGAAGGCCAGGCTGGCCAAGCAGGGCAATCTGGCCGCGCCCTCGGCATCCCTAGAGGAATTCCGTGCCTGGGCCCTGAAGGAAGGGCAGGAGTCCAAGGCCCTGACCCAGCGTTCCGGCGCCGGGCTGCAGTGAGACCCCCCCTGAGGCGCCACGTGCCTTCCCCCTCTCGCTTCGCGGGGGCGACGACACCCTCGGTGCGGGAGCGGCCCTTCCTCGGTGTCCTGGTCTTGGGCCCCGCCGGTCCCACGGGTTGTGGGTGTCGCGTCAAGCAATAGATAACGATATGGAAATCCCTATGAATGAACAAGCCACGGGCCTGCCGCTGCAAGGCCTTACCGTCATCGACCTCACGCGCGTGCTGGCCGGCCCCATGTGCACGCAGATGCTGGCCGACCTGGGCGCGCGCGTGATCAAGGTGGAGCAGCCCGGCACGGGCGACGATGCGCGCGGCATCGGGCCGTTCGTGGACGGGGGCTCGGCCTATTTCCTCTCGGTCAATCGCAACAAGGAGTCGATTGCGCTGGACCTCAAGCAGCCCCAGGACCGCGAGGTCTTCGAGCGCCTGCTGCAAGGCGCCGATGTGCTGGTCGAGAACTTTCGCCCCGGCACCATGGACAAGCTCGGCTATGGCTGGGAGACCCTGCATGCACGCCATCCCCGGCTGGTGATGACCTCGGTCTCTGGCTTTGGCCAGACGGGTCCCTACAGCGGCTTTCCCGCCTACGACATGGTGGTGCAGGCCATGAGCGGCATGATGAGCGTGACCGGCCACCCGGACGCCGGGCCCTGCCGCGTGGGCGTGTCCATCGGCGACCTGGGCGCGGGCCTGTACGCGGTCATCGGCACACAGGCGGCCTTGATGCGCCGCTCGCGCACGGGGCAGGGCGAGCGCGTCGATGTCTCCATGCTCGACTGCCAGGTGGCCTTGCTGGAGAACCCCGTGGCCCGCCTGGGCGCGCTGGGCAGCGTGCCGGGGCCAATCGGCACGCGGCATCCCTCCATGGCGCCCTTCGATGTGTTCGCGGCGCAGGACGGCTGGTTCGTCATCGCCGTGGGCAGCGATGCGCTGTTTCGCAAGCTCTGCGGCCTGCTGCAATTGCCCGAACTGGCCGAGGACGCGCGCTTTGCCGGCAATGCCCTGCGCTGCGAGCACCAGGCCGAGCTCAAGGCCGCGCTGCAGGCGCGCCTGCGGGACAGTCCCAGGGCGCATTGGCTGGGGTTGCTCACTGATAATGGCATCCCGGCGGGGGAGTACAACAGCGTGGCCGACATCGTCGAGCACCCCCAGGTGCGCGAGCGCGGCATGCTGGCCCAGGTGCAGACCCCCAGCGGCCAGACGCTGCGCGTGGCGGGCAATCCCTTGCAGGCCTCGCTCGGCCAGCCCCTGGTGCGCAGGCAGCCGCCCGCGCTGGACGCGGACCGCGAGCGCATCCTGCGCGAGCTGTCCGTGGCGCCGCCTTCGCCAATCCATGAACGTGCCTGAGATTTCCCGGTCCCCAGCGGATTCTTCCTTCTTCTTCACAGCCATGACCAACCGCAATCTGTTCGCTGCCTTGCGCGCCGCCTTTCCCCAGGATCTGCAAAAGTGGGCCGTAGAGGCCATAGGCGCTGACGGCGCCAGCCTGTTCTACAGCTGGGCCGACCTGGACCGTGGCAGCGCGCGCATGGCCAACCTGCTGCAGTCGCTGCAGCTGCCGCCCGCCAGCCGCATCGCCGTGCAGGTGGACAAATCGGTGGAAGCGCTGATGCTCTACCTGGCCACGCTGCGCAGCGGCCATGTCTTTCTGCCGCTGAACACCGCCTACCAGGCCGCCGAGATCGAGTACTTCGTGGGCAATGCCGAGCCCGCCGTCGTGGTCTGCACGCCGGCCAATTTCGGCTGGGTGTCCAAGATCGCCTTCACCTCGGGCGTGGCCCATGTCTACACCCTGGGCGACGACCGCAGCGGCACGCTGCTGGAGCGCGCCGCCCACCATGGCGACGAGCAAGAGGTGGTGGAGCGCGGCGAGGACGACCTGGCCGCCATCCTCTACACCAGCGGCACCACGGGCCGCAGCAAGGGGGCGATGCTCACGCACGGCAACATGCTGTCCAACGCCGAGACCCTCAAGGACTACTGGGGCTGGCAGGACGGCGACGTGCTCATCCACGCGCTGCCCATCTTCCATGTGCATGGCCTGTTCGTGGCCATCCATGGTGCGCTGCTCAACGGCAGTCCCATGATCTGGCTGGCCAGGTTCGAACCCGGCACGGTGATCTCGCGCATGCGTGACGCCACCGTCTTCATGGGCGTGCCCACGCTCTACGTGCGCATGCTGGCCGATGCGCGGCTCACGCGCGAGGCGGCGGCCCACATGCGGCTGTTCATCTCGGGCTCGGCACCCATGCTGGTGGAGACGCACCGCGACTGGCAGGAGCGCACCGGCCACGTCATCCTGGAGCGCTACGGCATGAGCGAGACCATCATGCTGACCTCCAACCCCTACCGTGCCGATGACCGCAACGGCGGCCAGTCCGAGCGCCGCGCCGGCACCGTGGGCTTTGCGCTGCCCGGCGTGGGCGTGCGCATCGTGGACGACGCAGGCCAGCCCGTGGCCGTGGGCGAGATCGGCAACATCCAGGTGCGCGGCCCCAACGTGTTCAAGGGCTACTGGCGCATGCCCGAGAAGACGGCCGAGGAGTTCACGGCCGATGGCTGGTTCCGCACGGGCGACGTGGGCAAGCTCGACGAGCGGGGCTATGTCAGCATCGTGGGCCGCAGCAAGGACCTGATCATCTCGGGCGGCTACAACGTCTATCCGGCCGAGATCGAAGGCTTCATCAACGAGCTGCCCGGCGTGGCCGAAAGCGCCCTGGTCGGCGTGCCGCACCCCGACTTCGGCGAGGTGGGCGTGGTGGTGGTGGTGCCGCGTCCTGGCGCTTCGCTCGAGCCCCAGGCGGTGGTCGATGCGCTCAAGGGCCAGCTGGCCAATTTCAAGATTCCCAAGCGCTGCTTCGTGGTGCAGGAGCTGCCGCGCAACACCATGGGCAAGGTGCAGAAGAATCTCCTGCGCGACCAGCACAAGCAGTTGTTCGCCTGAGTGGTCGCCAAGGCGCGGGTCGCGCCCTGGCCTGATTGAAAAAGCAAAAGGCATCGGCGCCGCCGATGCCTTTTTTTGTGCAGCGAAAGCCGAAGCTGCCGCTACCCTTCAGCGCAGTACCAGCACGGGAATGTGGGTGTGCGTGAGCACGTGCTGCGTCTCGCTGCCCAGCAGCAGGCGCTGCAGGCCCTTGCGGCCGTGCGAGGCCATGACGATGAGGTCGCAGTCGCGGCGCTTGGCCACGTCGATCACGCTTTCGGCCACCAGGTCGGACTTGACGATCTCCGTGGTCACGTGGACCTTGAGCGCCTGGCCCTTGGCGTGGATGGCATCCAGCACGGTCTGCGCGTTGGCCGTCCACTGGCCTTCGATGCGTTCGATCTGCTTGAGATCCACGGTTTCGCCGCCTTCGAAGTAGCTGCGCGGATAGTGCTGGACCACCTTGACGACGATCACGCTGGCGCCGCACAAGGCGGCAAGGCCCAGGCCGCTGTCCACGGCCTTGTCGGAAAGCTCGGAACCGTCGGTGGCGATCAGGATGCGGTTGTACATGCGTGCTCCTTTCGTGTGTGCTGATGGGTGGGACGAAGTCAGCATAGACCCAACCATGAGTTAACGGTTGATTAATGTCAATACGCTTATCATGCCCCCCGATTACGCTAAGAACCATGCCCCACACCATTGCAGCCCCATCCAGCGAGGCGGCGGTGGCGGCGCCTGATTCAGGTCTCTCGCCCTCGCAGCAGGCCACGGCCCGGCTGCTGGATGATCCGCAGGAGTGGAGTTCGTTCGGACGGCCCGCAGGCCCCGCAACTCCCGCCGACCCTTCCAAAGAACCCACCGATTTCCCTGCCTGGGATTCGCACGTCGTTCTGGAGGGCATGCACTGTGCCGCATGCGCGCTGACCATCGAGGATGCGCTGCGGGCCGTGCCCGGGGTGGAGAAGGCCGAAGTCAGCGCAGCCACGCGCCGCGCGCGAGTCACCTGGCGCCACGAGCAGGTGCTTCCATCCCAGTGGATGGAGGCCGTGCGGCGCGCCGGCTACCAGGCGCTTCCTGCGCGCGATGCCTTTGCGCGCGAGCGCCGCCAGGCCGAAAGCCGCCGTGCGCTGTGGCGCTGGCTGGTGGCCGGCTTTTGCATGATGCAGGTGATGATGTATGCGTGGCCCGCCTACGTGGCCCGCCCCGGCGACCTGTCGCAGGAGATGGAGACGCTGCTGCGCTGGGCCTCCTGGGTCATCTCGCTGCCCGTGGTGCTGTTTTGCTGCGGACCCTTTTTCTCCAGCGCGCTGCGCGACATACGCCAGCGCCGCGTGAGCATGGACCTGCCCGTGGCGCTGGGCATGCTGATCACCTTCGTGATCAGCTCACTGGGCACCTTCGATCCTTCGGGGCCCTTCGGCGAGGAAGTCTTCTACGACTCGCTGACCATGTTCGTCTTCTTCCTGCTGTCCGGCCGCTGGCTGGAGCTGCGGCTGCGCGACCGCACGGCCGGCGCGCTGGAAGCCGTGATGAACCGCCTGCCGGATGCCGTGCTGCGCGAGAACGCGGCCGGCCACTTCGAGCGCGTGGCCACGCGCCGCCTGCGTGCCGGCGACCTGGTGCGCGTGCTCAGCGGCGAGGCCTTCCCGGCCGACGGCACCATCGTGCGCGGCCGCACCCATGCCGACGAGGCCCTGCTCACGGGCGAGTCCACGCCCGTGCTGCGTGCCGAGGGCGACAGCGTCACGGCCGGCAGCTACAACCTGGACGCCGTGGTCGATGTGCGCGTGGACGGCGTGGGGGCCGACACGCGCTTCGCCCAGATCGTGGGCCTGATGGAAAGCGCCTCGCTGCAAAAGCCGCGCCTGGCCCAGCTGGCCGACAAGGTGGCGCGGCCCTTCCTGGTCGTGGTGCTGCTGGCCGCGCTGGGCGCTGCCATCTGGTGGTGGCCCACCGATCCCGGCAAGGCCATGATGGTGGCCGTGGCCGTGCTCATCGTCACCTGCCCCTGCGCGCTGTCGCTGGCCACGCCCGTGGCCATGCTCACGGCCGCCGGCACGCTGGCGCGCAGCGGCGTGCTGGTGCGCAACCTGCAGGGCCTGGAAGCGCTGGCCGCTGTGGACACCCTGGTGTTCGACAAGACCGGCACGCTCACACGCGACGGCCTGGCGCTGTCCTCGTTCGAGCCTGCGCGCGGCGAGGATGCCGACGAGGTGCTGGCGCTGGCGGCGCTGCTGGCGCGCCAGTCCATGCACCCGGCCTCGCGCGCCATCGCGCAGGCTGGCGCCCATGCCGCGACGCACTGGAAGCTGGACACCATGCAGGAAGTGGCAGGCCTGGGCCTGGACGCCTGGGTGCAGGGCCCGGGAGGACGCCGCCATCTGCGCCTGGGATCGGCCCTGCATGCGGGCGTGGCGGGCGAGCAGCCCGTGCAGGGCGTGTTGCTGGCCGAGCAGACCGAACAGGGCTGGCATACGCTGGCGCGCTTTGTACTCAGCGAGGACGTGCGGCCCGAAGCCGCCGCCGTCGTGCAGGCGCTCGGGAAGCAGGGCATCGCCGTGATGCTGCTGTCCGGCGACCGCGAGGACGCCGCACGCGCCATGGCGGCGCGCGTGGGCATCACCCAGGCCCACGGCGGCTGCAGCCCGCAGGACAAGCTGGAGCGGCTGCAGCAGGCGCAGGCAGCCGGCCACCATGTGGCCATGGTGGGCGACGGCCTCAACGACGGCCCAGTTTTAGCTGGAGCGCATGTCTCTTTTGCTTTTGGTAGAGCAGTGCCGCTGGCACAATCGCGCGCAGATTTCGTTGTTCTGGGCGACAGCCTGGAACTGGTGCTCCAGGCATGTCTGTTGTCGCGCCGCACACTGCAGGTGGTGCGGCAGAACATGGCCTGGGCTGCCGCTTACAACGCGGTGTCGATTCCACTGGCCCTGGCGGGCTTTATGCCTGCCTGGGTGGCCGGCCTGGGAATGGCACTGAGCTCGCTGCTGGTGGTGCTCAACGCCGCGCGCCTTGCGCGCAGCCTTCCACTGGCCTTGACGAATCACACGGGCACGCCTGCTGCGCCCGCAGCGTCCGTCACCATGCCGACGGGCTCCACCGCAACGGTGGGGAGGTTCTGACTATGGACATTCTCTATTTACTGATCCCGCTGTCGGTGGTGCTTGTGCTCGCCATCCTCGCGGCCCTGTGGTGGGCCGTCTATCGCGGGCAATTCGAGAGCGTGGAACAAGAGGGCGAACGCATTCTTCGGGACGATTGACGTGGGTCAACACGCCCGACAGCGAAGAAAGTAACACTTTGATAGCAATCTAAGGGGTGCACGATGGATAGTTCAAATAACAACGCTGTCTATTACGACGATACCGTCGTAAGGCAGTTCTCTATCATGGCCGTCGTCTGGGGAGTGGTGGGCATGGCTGTCGGGGTGTTGATCGCCTCGCAGCTGGCCTGGCCGGAACTCAACTTCGGCATTCCATGGCTGAGCTACGGACGCCTGCGTCCGCTGCACACGAACGCCGTGATCTTTGCCTTTGGCGGATCGGCGCTGTTCGCAACCAGCTACTACGTGGTGCAGCGCACCTGCCAGACGCGGCTGTTCATGCCCAAGCTGGCCAGCCTGACCTTCTGGGGCTGGCAGATCGTCATTCTCGCCGCCGCGATCAGCCTGCCGCTGGGCTACACCCAGGGCAAGGAGTACGCCGAGCTGGAGTGGCCGATCGACCTGCTGATCGCCGTGACCTGGGTCTCGTATGCCATCGTGTTCTTCGGAACCATCGGCATCCGCAAGGTCCGTCACATCTATGTGGCCAACTGGTTCTTCGGCGCCTTCATCATCGCCGTGGCGCTGCTGCACATCGTCAACAGCGCGGCCATTCCGGCCGGCTGGATGAAGAGCTACTCGGCTTACGCCGGCGTGCAGGACGCCATGGTGCAGTGGTGGTACGGCCATAACGCCGTGGGCTTCTTCCTGACCGCAGGCTTCCTGGGCATGATGTATTACTTCATTCCCAAGCAGGCTGGCCGTCCGGTCTACAGCTACCGCCTGTCCATCGTCCACTTCTGGGCGCTGATCTTCACCTACATGTGGGCGGGTCCTCACCACCTGCACTACACCGCGCTGCCCGACTGGACGCAGTCCGTGGGCATGGTGTTCTCGCTGATCCTGCTGGCTCCCAGCTGGGGCGGCATGATCAACGGCGTGATGACGCTGTCGGGCGCATGGCACAAGCTGCGCGACGACCCCATCCTGCGCTTCCTGATCGTGTCGCTGTCGTTCTACGGCATGTCCACGTTCGAGGGTCCGATGATGTCCATCAAGACCGTCAACGCGCTGTCGCACTACACGGACTGGACCGTGGGCCACGTTCACTCGGGCGCCCTGGGCTGGGTGGGCCTGATCACCATGGGCTCGCTGTACTACCTGATCCCGCGCCTGTTCGGCAAGACCAAGATGCACTCGGTGGGCGCCATCGAGCTGCACTTCTGGATGGCCACCATCGGCATCGTGCTGTACATCGCCGCGATGTGGATCGCCGGTGTGATGCAGGGCCTGATGTGGCGCGCCGTCAATCCCGATGGCACGCTGACCTACACCTTCGTCGAAAGCGTCAAGGCCAGCTATCCGTTCTACGTGATCCGCGTGGCCGGTGGCCTGCTGTACCTGGGCGGCATGCTGGTCATGCTGTGGAACACCTGGAAGACCGCGATCTCCGGCCGTTCCGTGAAGGTGGCCGTGCCTGCCGTCGTGGCCCACGCCTGAGCGTCTAGGAGCATTACTCATGTCCGATCACAACCATAGCGCTCCCAAGAGCTTTTCCCACGAGAAGGTGGAAACCAACAATTTCCTGCTGATCGTGCTGACCCTGCTGGTGGTCGCCGTCGGCGGCCTGGTGGAAATCGTTCCGCTGTTCTTCCAGAAGTCGACCACGGAAGCGGTGGCGGGCCTCAAGCCCTACACGCCGCTGCAGCTGATGGGCCGCGACGTCTATCTGCGCGAGGGCTGCTACAACTGCCACTCGCAGATGATCCGCCCCTTCCGCGCCGAGACCATGCGCTACGGCCACTACTCGGTGGCTGGCGAGTTCGTCTACGACCACCCCTTCCAGTGGGGTTCCAAGCGCACGGGTCCCGACCTGCACCGCGTGGGCGGCAAGTACAGCGACGAATGGCACCGCATCCACCTGAACAACCCGCGCGACGTGGTGCCCGAGTCCAACATGCCTGCCTACTCCTGGCTGGAGAAGAACAAGGTGGATGACACCGTGGTCGCCCAGCACATGAGCGCGCTGCGCAAGGTGGGCGTGCCCTACAGCGACGAGGAAATCAGCGGCGCCGCCGAGCAGGTCAAGGGCAAGACGGAAATGGACGCCGTCATCGCCTACCTGCAGGTGCTGGGCCGTTCGGTCAAGTAAAGGAGAGCGACATGGACATCACCACCATGCGCATCGTGGCCACGCTGGCCTCTCTGGCCTGCTTCATCGGTATCTGGTGGTGGGCGTTCGCCCGCCGCAACCAGGCCCGTTTCGAAGAGGCCGCCCAGCTGCCGTTCGAGCAAGACTGAGTCCCTCCACCAGAACGAGAACTTCCCATGAGCGATTTCGTAAACAACTTCTGGTCGATCTATGTCACGGCGATCACGCTGGGCGGCATCATCGGCTGCCTGCTGCTGCTGTATCTCACCGCACGCAAGAAGGTGGTCCCCTCGGCCGACAACACCACGGGCCACGTCTGGGACGAGGACCTGCGCGAGCTGAACAACCCCATGCCCAAGTGGTGGATGTGGCTGTTCATCATCACCTCGGTGTTCGGCTTCTCCTACCTGGCGGCCTATCCGGGCCTGGGCTCGTTCGCGGGCAAGCTGGGCTGGACGCAGCTGGGCGCCTATGAAAACGAGATGGCCAAGGCCCGCGCGGACCTGGAGCCGCTGTACGCCAAGTTCACGAGCATGAGCACCGAAGACATGGCCAAGGACCCCCAGGCCATGGCCATCGGCGAGCGCCTGTTCATGAACAACTGCGCGCAGTGCCACGGCTCGGATGCACGCGGCGGCAAGAGCTTCCCCAACCTGACCGATGGCGACTGGCTGCATGGCGGCACGCCCGACAAGATCAGGGAAACCATCACGGCGGGCCGCATCGGCATCATGCCGCCCATGGCCGCTGCCGTCGGCACGCCCGACGATGTGCGCAACCTCTCGCACTATGTGCTGAGCCTGTCGGGCAGCCCGCACGACTCGCTCAAGGCTTCGCTGGGCAAGTCCAAGTTCACGGCCTGCGCCGCCTGCCATGGCATGGACGGCAAGGGCAACCAGGCCCTGGGCGCGCCCAACCTGACCGATGACATCTGGCTGCACGGCTGGGGCGAGGCCGCCATCACGGCCATGATCAACAACGGCAAGCACAACGAGATGCCTGCCCAGAAGGACAAGCTGACCGAGGCGCAGATCGCGGTGCTTGCCTCCTATGTCTGGGGCATGTCGCACAAAGACGGCGCAGTCCGTCAATAAGGACAGGGGGCGGCGCTGCGGCGCCGCCTTTTTGCCTTTTGAGTTTTCAGATATTCCAAAAAACCAAGGAACCCACCATGAAGCCCGAGAACGGGGATGATGCCGGGAAGCCTCCCCGCAAAGTCATTCCGATCACGCCTGCCGACCCGGACCCGGGCCAGCTGGTGTCGATGTTCGAGTCCGAGAAGAAGGTCTACCCGCGCTCCATCAGCGGTGTCTTCGCACGCTGGCGATGGGCTCTGGTGTTTCTCACCCAACTGGTTTTCTATGGCCTGCCCTGGCTGGAATGGGGGCAGCGCCAGATGGTGCTGTTCGACCTGGGTGCGCGGCGCTTTTACCTGTTCGGGCTGGTGCTGTACCCGCAGGATTTCATCTACCTGGCGGGCCTGCTGATCATCTCGGCGCTGGCGCTGTTCCTGTTCACGGCCGTGGCCGGTCGCCTGTGGTGCGGCTTTTCCTGCCCGCAGACGGTCTACACCGAAATCTTCATGTGGGTGGAGCGCAAGGTCGAGGGCGACCGCAGCGCGCGCATGCGCCTGGACAAGAACGGCTGGACTTTTGAAAAGCTCTGGAAGAAGTCGCTCAAGCAGTTGCTGTGGATTGCCATTGCCCTGTGGACCGGCTTCACCTTCGTGGGCTACTTCGTGCCCATCCGCGAGCTGGGCGGCGAGCTGCTGGCGCTGCAGGGCAGCTGGCAGGTCTTCTGGGTGCTGTTCTACGGCTTCGCCACCTATGGCAACGCCGGCTACATGCGCGAGCAGGTCTGCAAGTACATGTGCCCCTATGCGCGCTTTCAGAGCGCCATGTTCGACCGCGACACCATGATCGTCAGCTACGACACGGGCCGGGGCGAGCCGCGCGCGCCGCGCACCAAGAAGGTTGACTACAAGGCCCAGGGCCTGGGCGACTGCATCGACTGCAAGATGTGCGTGCAGGTCTGCCCCGTGGGCATCGACATCCGCAACGGCCTGCAGTACGAATGCATAGGCTGCGGTCTGTGCATAGACGCCTGCAATTCCATCATGGACAAGATGGAGTATCCGCGCGGCCTCATCCGGCTGACCACGCAGAACGCCATGGCCGGCATGTGGCGGCGGGCCCAGGTGCTGCGCCGCATCTTCCGTCCGCGCGTACTGGTCTACTCGGCCGTGCTGATCGGCCTGAGCATGGCCATGATCGTGAGCCTGGCGCTGCGCCAGTCGGTCAAGGTCGACGTGATACGCGACCGGGCATCGCTGTCGCGCATCGTCGCGGGCGGCAAGCTGGAAAATGTCTACCGCCTGCAGATCATGAATGCCACCGAGCAGGCCCAGCGCTACCGCATCAGCGCCCATGGCCTCGACGGGCTGGAGCTGGCGTCCGAGCAGGAGGTAGAGGTCGGCCCTGCCGAGACGCGCGGCATTGCGGCGCGGCTGCAGATTCCCTACGGTTCCGCCGAGCCGGGCTCGCACACCGTATTCTTCGATATCGATGCCGTGCATTCAGGCGCGGGACGCGCGTCCGAAAAGGCCGTCTTCCTGGTGCCCCGGTGATATGTCTGGCCGGCGCCGCCCAGGCTGCGCCGGCTGTTTGAAAGAAAGAGGTTATCCATGTCTTCCAGTCCCGCAGTCTCCGCGCCCGCCACGGCCCCTTCGCATCCGGACGCCGGCAAGCCCTGGTGGAAGTTCGCCCATGTCTGGCTCGTGGTGGCCGGCCCGGCCGCCGTCGTGGTGGCTGGCGTGGTCACGGCCGTCATTGCGATCAATGGCGCCGATCCCGTGATCGATCCTGACTATTACCGCAATGGCATCACCATCAACGAGCGTGCCGATGGCGTGCGCGAAGTGCCCAAGAGCCTGGCGCCCGCGGTCACCGGCCGCAACCACGCGGCCACGCCCGCGCAGGACCATCCCACGGACCGCTGAACGCAGGAAAATGCCGTGCACAAGGCCGCAGTCGCGGCCTTTTTGCATGGTGGATGGCATCTCCAGCATGCGCGAGGGCCAAGGGTTTCCTACAGGCAGTGCAGGGTGCGCAGGGCTTGGCACGGTGCGCGGGCGGCGCGCACAATGAAAGCCACCCCTCGACAGCTCAAGGAGATCGCTGATGTTGGCCCAACGCTGGATGTGGATTGCCTGGCCGGCCTTTCTGGCCGCCGCCGTGATGGAGATGCTGGTATTCGCCTTCGTGGACCCGCTGGAGCTGCACTGGCTCGGCGACCTGGGCTGGTCGCGGCAGGGAATCTACACGCTGGCCTTCTTCGCCTTCTGGGGCGTGACCATGCTGTCCAGCCTCATGACCACCATGCTGGGACGCTCCACGCACGATCTCAACGACGGCGTGGTCTCCGAGCCGGACCCAAATCTGGCCATGCAGGGCCTGGGGCGCGATTGAACCTGCGTGCACTGCAATGGCAATGAACAAGGCCCGCGATCGCGGGCCTTGTTCATTGCCGGGGGGCGGGGCCTTGCGGCCTCACTGGCACTGCTGGCTGTTGACGATGCGCTTGAGCGCGTCCGTGTCCAGGATGCGCAGATGGCGCTGGCGCACCTCGATGATGTTTTCTTCGGCAAACTTCGAGAAGGTGCGGCTCACCGTCTCCAGCTTCAGGCCCAGGTAGCTGCCGATTTCCTCGCGCGTCATGCGCAGCACCAGTTCCGACTTGGAAAAGCCCCGGGCGTGCAGGCGCTGCACCAGGTTGAGCACGAAGGCGGCCAGGCGCTCCTCGGCACGCATGCTGCCCAGCAGCAGCATCACGCCGTGCTCGCGCACGATCTCGCGGCTCATGACCTTGTGCACATGGTTTTGCAGGGCCGTGACCTCGCGCGACAGGTCCTCCAGCTTGTCGAAGGGCATGACGCAGACCTCGGCGTCTTCCAGCGCGACCGCATCGCAGGTGTGGTGGTCGTTGACGATGCCATCCAGGCCGATGATCTCGCCGGCCATCTGAAAGCCCGTGACCTGGTCGCGCCCGTCCTCGGTGGCCACGCAGGTCTTGAAGAAGCCCGTGCGGATGGCGTACAGCGAGGTGAAGGACTCACCGTTGCGAAACAGCAGGCCGCCGCGCTTGACCTTGCGGCGCGTGGCCACGATGTCGTCGATGCGCTGCATCTGCTCGGCATCCAGGCCCATGGGCATGCACAGCTCGCGCAGGTTGCAATTGGAACAGGATGCTTTGATGGTCTGAAGGTTCATGGAGTAAACATCAGCGGCGCAGCAGTGCGCCGGCGGTGACCTCGTGGATGGCGATGAGTTGGATCAAATTGTCGCAGCACTGCCGCGAACAACTCTTGATATGAGTCAAGGACGCGGCCAATGGGCTGCGGCACAGTGGACGACATTAGAGGAAAAAACCCATGACCGCTGTCACCCCAGAGCTGCTGCGTCGCTTCGACGTACCGGGGCCCCGATACACCTCGTTCCCCACGGCCGATCGTTTCGTGGAGGCTTTCGGTGCTGAAGACTATATCCTGGCACTTGAACACCGCAAATCGAGTACCGCAGCGCGAGCCATGCCTTTGTCGCTGTATGTGCATGTGCCGTTCTGCGAGTCGCTGTGCTACTACTGCGCCTGCAACAAGATCGTGACGCGCCACCACGATCGCGCTGCCGTCTACCTGGACTACCTGGCGCGCGAGATGGCCTTGCACACGGCCCATTGCGGCAAGGGCCAGGCCGTCAGCCAGTTGCACCTGGGCGGCGGCACGCCCACCTTCTTCTCGGACGATGAGCTGCGCACGCTGATGGCCCTGCTGCGCGAGCATTTCAAGCTGGAGCCGGGCGGCGAATACTCCATCGAGGTCGATCCGCGCACCGTCAGCGTCGAACGCCTGGCCGTGCTCAAGGAGCTGGGCTTCAACCGCCTGAGCTTCGGCGTGCAGGACTTCGACGAACAGGTGCAGATCGCCGTGCACCGCGTGCAGCCGGCCGAGCAGGTGTTCGCGCTGGTGGCAGCGGCACGGCAGCTGGGCTTTGCCTCCATCAACGTGGACCTGATCTACGGCCTGCCCAAGCAGACGCCCGAGTCCTTCGAGCGCACGCTGGCCCAGGTCAATGCGCTGCGGCCCGACCGTATCGCGCTCTATGCCTATGCCCACCTGCCCGAGCGCTTCAAGCCGCAGCGGCGCATCGCGGCCGAGGACCTGCCCCAGGGCGCCGACAAGCTGGCCATGCTCTCGCGCTCCATCGCGGCCTTCATGGACGGCGGCTATGTCTACGTCGGCATGGACCACTTCGCCTTGCCCGAGGACGCGCTGGCCGTGGCCAAGCGCCAGGGCCGGCTGCATCGCAACTTCCAGGGCTACAGCACCCAGCCCGACTGCGACCTGATTGCGCTGGGCGTGTCGGCCATCGGCAAGGTGGGGGCCAGCTACAGCCAGAACGCCAAGACGCTGGAGGAGTACTACGACGCCATCGACGCCGGCCACCTGCCCGTGGTGCGCGGCCTGGCACTGTCGCGCGATGATCTGGTGCGGCGCGCCGTCATCATGGCCATCATGTGCCAGGGCGCCGTGCTGTTCGAGCCCATGGAGCAGGCCTGGCTGCTGGGCTTTCGCGAGTACTTCGCCCCCGAGCTGGCGGCGCTTCAGGACCTGCAGGCCAAGGGGCTGGTGCAGATCAGCGACGAGGGATTCCAGGTCACGCCCATGGGCTGGTACTTCGTGCGTGGCGTGGCCATGCTGTTTGACCGATATCTGCAGGCCGACAAAAACCGGGCGCGGTTTTCGAGGATCATCTAGGCCCCATGCTGTTGTCGCTGCTCTGGACCGCTTTGATCATGGGGCTCGTCGGCGGGCCCCATTGCCTTGCCATGTGCGCCGCGCCCTGCGGCGTGGTCACGGGCGGGGCGGGGCAGGGCACGGTACAGGGTGGTGGGCAGGTGGTCGCCGTCCATGGACTGCAAAGCCGGCTGTGGCTGCGCACGGCGCTGTTCCATGGCGGGCGGCTGGCCGGCTATGCCAGCCTGGGCGCTGCCTCGGCGCTGGCCATGGAAAGCCTGTCCTGGCTCACCAGCCAGACCACGGCGCTGCAGCCGTTCTGGACGCTGACCCATGTCGCCGTGATGGCCTGGGGCCTGGCCATGATGGTGCAGGCCCGCCAGCCCGCCTGGCTGGAGTCTGCGGGCCGCGCCGCCTGGCGGCGCGTGCAGCCCTGGGTGTCCGCCCCTGGCGGCACGCTGGCGGCGGGCTATGCCTGGGCGCTTATGCCCTGCGGACTGCTGTATTCGGCCGTGCTGGTCGCCGCGCTCAGCGGTGGCCCCTTGCAGGGCGCATCGGCCATGGCGGCCTTTGGCGTGGGCAGCGGGCTGTGGCTGGTGGCCGGCCCCTGGCTGTGGCGGCTGGGCCGCCAGCGCCTGAACGGCCTGCGTGCCGAATGGGGCACGCGGCTGGCCGGCCTGATGCTGGTGGGCGTGGCCGTGTGGGCGCTGTGGATGGACCTGATCTACAAGCCCAGTCTCTGGTGCCGATGAACAACAGCGGGGGACAGACTTGGTCCTGAGGGTCGCGGATTGCCTGCAAGGCCCTCAGAACTGGAGATAATGCCCGAATCATCGGCTTACATTTGCCGATTCCTTCAGCCTCGGGGCCGTTGCCGCGCGTGAACCATTCCGTCCTCATCGATATCCGAGACCTCCGTCCGGGCATGTTTGTCCAGCTCGATGTTGGATGGCTGAACCATCCCTTTCCGGTCAGCAGCTTCAAGATCACCTCCAGCGCACAGATCCAGACCCTGAAATCCCTGGGCCTGGAGGCGGTGCGCTGCGTTCCGCACAAAAGCGACGCCTGGCCGGCCGAGGTGCGCACTCCGCCGCCGCAGCCGCTGCCCGCTGTGGCGGCCGCTGCAGCCGAGCCCGCCGAGGAACCCTCACCCGCAGCGCCGCTGCTGCTGTCCGTGCCCAACTGGCGCGGCCGGCTGGAGGACTGCAATGCGCGCTTTCAGAAGGTGGAGCGTGGCTATGTGGCCATCGAAACCACCCTTGCCAGCGCGCCCGAGCAGGCGCGCATGCCCACCGAAGCCCTGGTCGACGGCTGCCTGGCCGAACTGGCCGGCCCGCAGGACGTGGCGATTCACCTCCTGTCCGATGGCGTGGGCAGCAACCAGAGCGTGCATGCCGTCAACGTGACCGTGCTCGGCCTGCTGCTGGGCCGCGCCCTGGGCCTGGAGGCTGCGCTGCTGCGCGACCTGGGCCTGGCGGCGCTGCTGCACGATGCCGGCAAGCCGGTGGCCGGCGCCGAAGGCATGCACGGCCTGGCCCTGGAGTCTTCCGTGCCCGACGCGCTGCGCGACCGCTACGAGCGCCATGTGGGTGAATCGGTCGCCATCGCCATGCGCATGGGCCTGTCGGCCCAGGTCACCACCGCCATCGCACAGCACCATGAATGGGCCGACGGCACGGGATTCCCGCTGAGCCTGGTGGCCGAGGACATGGAGCTCACGGGCCAGATCCTGGCCCTGGTCAACACCTATGACCGCCTGTGCAATCCCGGCGATGCGCAGACGCCGCACACGCCGCACGAGGCGCTGTCCATGCTGTTCAGCCGGCTGCGCGACAAGTTCGCCGCGCCCGTGCTCAATGGCTTCATCCGCATGATGGGCGTGTTCCCGCCGGGCTCGGTGGTGGAGCTGACCGATGGGCGCCATGCCATGGTCATGTCCGTCAATGCATCACGGCCGCTCAAGCCTTCGGTGATGGTCCATGACGCCAGCGTGCCGGCCGCCCAGGCGCCCGTGCTGGCGCTGGAGCTGTTTCCCGCGCTGGGCATACGCCGGGGCGTGGCTCCTGCGCAGTTGCCGCGCGACGCGCTGGACTATCTGTCGCCGCGCCGGCGTGTCTGCTATTACTTTGAACGGGCGGTGGAATTGGATCCGCCGAAGGTGGCGTCTTGAACAAGCAAGCGCTCAACCGCGCCTGGCCCCGCCTGCTCGATGCACTGCAGGAGGCGCTGTGGCTGATCGATGCCCGCAGCCTGAAGGTGCTGCGCGCCAACGCCGCCAGCGAATCCGTCACCGGCTATGAGACCGATGCCGCCGTGGGATTGCCCGTGCAGGTGCTGGCCGCCACGCCGCAGCAGCAGGCGTTCTGGAGCGACCCTTTCAACTGGCAGGCCGGCGCCCAGTTCATTTCCGAGGTGCGCCGTGCCGACGGCCAGCTGGCGCCCGTGGAGATGCGCGTGCGCGCGCTCGACGGCGAGGTGCTCCTGGTCAGCATGCTGGACAGGCGCGAGCAGGCGCTGCACGAGGCCGAATTCGAAAGCCTGCTGGGCGAGTTGCGCGCCACGCTGGAGTCGGCGGCCGACGCCATCCTGGTGTGCGATCCCGATGGCCGCATCCGCGCCTTCAACCACCGATTCGCCACGCTCTGGGGAATTCCCGAGGCGTTGCTGGTGCGCCGCAACGACGCGGCCATCCTTGATCACCTGGCCGGCCAGGTGCGCGATGCCGAGTCCTACGCGCAGCAGTTGAAGCTGCTGTCGGCCCAGCCCCTGATGGAAGCGTCCGACGTACTGGACCTGCGCGACGGCCGCATCCTGGAGCGCCGCGCCGTGCCCCAGCTGCGCCGGGGCCTGCCCATGGGGCGCATTTTCTCCTTCCGCGACATCACGGCCGAGGCCCAGACCCAGGCGGGCCTGGAGCTGGCTGCGCGGGTCTTCGAGTCCAGCCTGGACGGCATCTTCATCGCCGATGGCCACATGGACGTGGCACGTACCAACCCGGCCTGCGAACGCTTGCTGGGCGGCATGCCCGTGCAGGGCCGCACGGTGGAATCGCTGTTCGAAGCCGCCGAAGACCCATCCGACACGCTGGGCGACCTGGCCCGCATACAGTGGCATCAAGGCGGCTTCTGGGAGGGCGACCTGTGGCTGCGCCAGGCCGGCGGTGCGCGCTGCGCCGTGCGCCTGTCCTGGGTTCCGCTGCGCAATGCGCAGGGCGACGTGGTGCAGAGCATCGGCTTCATGCGCGACCTCACCCAGCAGCGCGTGGCACAGCAGCGCATCGAACAGCTGGCCTACAGCGACGCGCTCACCGGCCTGCCCAACCGGCTCAATCTCACGGAGCGCGTGGATGCGGCCATCGAGGCCGCACGCGCAGGCGGCACGGTGTTCAGCATCCTGTTCATCGACCTGGACCGCTTCAAGATCATCAACGACTCGCTGGGCCACCAGTTCGGCGACCGAGTGCTCAAGCTGGTCGCGCAGCGCCTGAGCGACTGCATGCGGCCGGTAGACATCCTGTGCCGCCTGGGCGGCGACGAGTTCGTGCTCTACCTGCACGGCTGCAACGCCGAGCTGGCTGCAGCGGTGGCCAGGCGCATCCTGCAGGAGATGGAGCGGCCCTTCCTGCTCGACGGCCTGGGTTTTTCCGTGCAGTGCAGCATCGGCGTGGCCCAGTACCCGGCCGACGGCCTCACGCTGGACGAGCTGATCCGCCAGGCCGACACGGCCATGTACCGCGTCAAGGAGCGGGGCCGGGGCCATTTCAGCTTCTACCAGCCGCAAATGAGCGCGGGCCTGCTGTCGCGCATGAAGCTGGAGCATGCCATGCGCCAGGCGCTGGAGCATGGCCGCATGGCCGTGTACTTCCAGCCCCAGGTGCACATCGACAGCGACCGCATCGTCGCGGCCGAGGCGCTGCTGCGCTGGACCGACCCCGAATTCGGCGTGGTCTCGCCCGGTGTCTTCATCCCGCTGGCCGAGGAGTCGGGCTACATCGTCACGCTGGGCGCCTGGGTCATGGAGCAGGCGGTGCAGGAGGCTGCGCGCTGGCAGAAGCAGGGCATGCCGATCAAGGTGTCGGTCAACGTCTCGGCGCTGGAATTTCGCCAGTCGGGCTTTGTCGAGCGCGTGACCGAGCTGCTGCGCCGCTACGGCCTGGAACCCCATCTGCTGGAGCTGGAGCTGACCGAAAGCATCCTGCTGCAGGATGCACAGGACATGGCGCTGCGCGTATGCCAGATCGCCGATCTGGGCGTGGGCATGGTCATCGACGACTTCGGCACCGGCTACTCCAACCTGGCCTATCTGAAGAAGCTGCCCATCTCCAAGATCAAGATCGACCAGAGCTTCGTGCGCGGCCTGCCCAGCGACGAGGGCGACCAGGCCATCGTCGGCGCCATCATCAGCCTGGGTCTGGCGCTGGGCGTGGAGATCGTGGCCGAGGGCGTGGAAACGCACGAGCAGCTGACGGCCATCCACCGCATGCAGGGCCACTATTTCCAGGGCTTTCTGTGCGCGCCGGGCCTGCCGCGCGAGCAATTCGGCGAATGCCTGCAGGCCCAGCGCGCCGGCATTGGCGCCATCGCCTACCGGCAGAGAATGGCCCAGGTGGCAAGCGCTCAGCTGCCCGCGCTCAAGCCCTTCCAGAGCATGTAGGCGGCCAGGCCGAACAGCAGCGTGGCGAAGATCCGCTTGAGCTGGGCCACGGGCAGCCGGTGCGCGGCCCGCGCGCCCAGCGGTGCGGTCAGCACGCTGCAGCAGGCCAGTGCCAGCAGGGCCGGCAGCCACAGGTAGCCCAGCGAGTATTCGGGGCGCCCCGCGTCACCCGCGCCTGTGAAGATCAGGCCTGCCGCATTCACCACGGCAATCGGAAAGCCCAGCGCCGCGCTGGTGCCCACGGCCATGTGCATGGGCACCGAGCAGCGCATCATGAAGGGCACGCTGATGAAGGCCCCGCCTGCCCCCACCAGCCCCGAGATGAAGCCCAGGCCCGTACCCGCGCCGTACAGCCCCAGCGGCCCCGGCAGGGCGCGCGTGGCCGTGGGCTGGCTGTTGCTGCGCAGCATGCGCAGCGCCATGTAGCCGATGAACACGCCAAAGAACAGCGCCAGGTACTTGCCACGCAGCAGTGCGAAGACTCCCAGGCTGGCCAGCAGACCGCCCGTGATGATGCCCGGCGCCAGGCTGCGCACGATGTCCCAGCGCACGGCGCCGCGACCGTGGTGGGCGCGCAGGCTGGAGATCGAGGTGAACACGATGGTGGCCATGGCCGTGGCGATCGCCATCTTCACGGACAGGTCCGGGCCGACCCCGCGCTTGTCGAGAAAGTAGGTCAGAAACGGCACAAGCACCATGCCGCCGCCCACTCCCAGCAGGCCGGCCAGGAAACCGGAGCACAGGCCCAGCAGGGCCAGTTCGAGAAACAGCAGATCAGGCATGCGGCGGCAGATCGGTAGTGAGGGGGCGGGCAACAAAAAACCCGGCGCACCGTGGAGGTGCGCCGGGTTGGAATCAGGTGTCTGCAAAGACCACCGGGCCGTCATCCTGAACCGGGGTTCAGGGGGGCAAGGGCAGCCAGACGTTGGGTTCATCTGACGCGAGACGATCACGCTCGAATGGCAATGTACCAAGCCCGGGCTCATAGAGCATTGGTCCAAGGAACTATAAAGCCCGGCGGGTTTGCAGACGCCTCCATTCTAAGGCCGTTGATCAGGCCCGCGATCAAGTTCTTTGAACGGCATGGGCTTTTCATTGACATGGGCGATGCAATGAAAACAGCCTCCGAAGAGGCTGTCGTGCGGGGCAAGGAAAGGCAGCGGCGGCCCAGGCTCAGATCAGCCGCGCATCGCCCTCCAGGGCCTGGTCCAGGCGCAGCACCAGTTGCTCGGCAAGGGCCTGCTGGCGCGCACGCTCGGCCAGCTCCTCGGGGCTGGGCTCGGGCGGCTGGGATGGGGCGTTGTGCTGGGAAGCGGCTTCGTCATGCAGGGACTGCATCTCGGCCTGGGCCGTGGCCATGGCGCTTTCCTGGGCTTCGCGGTCCAGCACGTCGAAGGCCATGTTCAGCGCGGACAGCACGGCCACGCGCTCGCGGGAGCGGACCTTGCCGCTGTCGCGGATGCGGGTCATGGCCGTGTCCACACGGCGCACGGCTTCGAGCAGACGCTCTTCCTGGCCATCGGGGCAGGTCAGCACATAGCTTTGCTGCAGGATTTGCACTTCGATCTGCTTCATGGGCGTTCGGGGCGTCGGCGGTTGCGAAGGGGTCAGGCCCCCTGGTTGGAGGGCAGGCGCTCGATCAGGGCATCGACGCGGGCCCGGGCGGCGTTGAGCCGCGAGCGCAGCGAATCACGCTCCTGGGTCAGGGCCGCCACCTGCTCGGCGAGCAGCGCATTGGTGCGTTGCAGTTCCTCGTGGCGAACCAGCAGGCGCTCCACGCGCTCTGCAATGTGGTCGAGGGAAGTCTGGGAGGTCATAGACGCTGAGATTGTAGGACGTGCGAACGAAGTGAGCACATTCCGTGGAAGTATCCGAGGAAACCTGGTAACAGGCAGGCGTACACGGCTTGACGTCAGCGCCTTGCTCGGGTATTGGAGAGCGAGCGCCAGACTGTCTCACAAAATCGTAGCGCCATCTGTAGGACTCGTCTGCTTCGGCGGGATGTATTGCGTAAGCATTGGTTGCGGCCGCGGTGCGGGCGCGCACTACAATGCGCCGCGCGGAGCGAACACATGAACATTGACCTTGGCCAGGGCGGGGCACGCTGCCCGGCGCTGCTGATCACTTCCACGGCTTCGGGCCAGGGCAAGACCACGCTGACGGCTGCGCTGGCGCGGCTGCATGCGCGCCAGGGCCGGCGCGTGCGCGTGTTCAAGTGCGGCCCCGACTTCCTGGATCCGCACTGGCATGAACTGGCCAGCGGCGCGCCCGTGCACAGCGTAGACCTGTGGATGACGGGCGAGTCCGACATGCTTGCACGCCTGCACGCAGCCGCCTGCGAGGCCGATCTCATCCTGGTGGAAGGCGTCATGGGGCTGTTCGACGGCACGCCCTGCGCGGCCGATGTGGCCGAGCGGCTGGGCCTGCCGGTACTGGCCGTCATCGACGCCTCGGGCATGGCCGGCACCTTTGGCGCGCTGGCCCATGGCCTGCAGCACTATCGGCCGGGCCTGCGCTGGGCCGGCCTGCTGGCCAACCGCGTGGGCAGCGCCCACCATGCCGATCTGCTGCGTGCCGGCCTGCGCGATCCCTCGCTGTGGCTGGGCGCGCTGGCGCGCGTGCAGGGCAAAGGCGCCGCCTCGCTGCTGCCCGAAAGACACCTGGGCCTGGTCGCCGCACATGAACTGGACGATGCGCTGGTGCGCCTGGACGTGGCCGCCGACGCGCTGCAGGCCACGCCGCTGGGCCAGTTGCCCTGGCAGGCCGGGCCGGGGCAGGGCGCCAGCTGGCAGGACTGGTCCGTGGATTTTGAGCTGCCTGCCGAACGCACCGAGCAGGTGCAGCCCTGGCTGGCGGGCCGCACCGTGGCCGTGGCGCGCGATGCGGCCTTCAGCTTCATCTATGCGGCCAACCTCGACTGCCTGCGTGCCATGGGCGCGCGGCTGGCGTTTTTCTCGCCGCTGGCCGGCGAGCGCCTGCCGGATTGCGATGCGCTGTGGCTGCCCGGCGGCTATCCCGAGCTGCACCTGGATGCTCTGGCCGCCAATGCCGCGCTGCGCGGCGACATCGCCGGCCACGTGGCTGCCGGCCGCCCGGTCTGGGCTGAGTGCGGCGGTATGCTGGCGCTGTGCGAGCGACTGACCGACACCGCGGGCCGGACCACGGACCTCTGGGGCCTGTTGCCCGGCCATGCCTGCATGCAGCCGCGCCTGGCGGGACTGGGCATGCTGCAACTGCCCACGCCCTGGGGCCTGCTGCGCGGCCACACCTTTCACTACAGCCGGCTGGAGACTTCCATGACCGAGGCCGGGCGCAGCAGCCGTCCGGGACAGGACGCCCATCCCGACCGGGGCGAGGCGCTGTACCGCCACGGCAGCGTGCATGCCAGCTATTTCCATGCCTGGTTTGCCTCGCAGCCGCGTGCCGTGGCCGCGCTGCTGGGCGCCGACATTCATCCGGGGACCGCGTGATGACCGAGCCCATCTCCACCGTTTCGCTTCCCCGCAGCCAGCTCATTGTGGGCGGCCAGAAAAGCGGCAAGTCGCGCCGCGCCGAATTGCTGGCGCGCGCCTGGCTCGATGGCGCACCGGACCGCGAGGCCGCGCTGATCGCCACCGGCCAGCCCTGGGACGACGAAATGCGCGAGCGCATCGCCCGCCACCGGCGCGACCGCGCCGAGCGCGTGCCCGGCATGGCCACGCTTGAGGAGCCCCTGGACCTGGCCGCCATGCTTGCGCGGCACAGCACGCCGCAGCGCCTGCTGGTGGTGGACTGCCTGACGCTGTGGCTGACCAACTGGATGATGCCGGCCCAGCCTTCCGAGGAACTGACGCGTGGATGGTCGGGCCAATGTGCGGCCTTTCTTGACGCCTTGCAGGGCGCGCCCGGTCCGGTGATCCTGGTCGGCAACGAGATCGGCCTGGGCGTGATCCCGCTGGGATCGCAGGTGAGGGCCTTCGTCGATGCGCTGGGCGTGCTCAACCAGCGCGCGGCGCAAAGCTGCGAAACCGTCACGCTGATGTGCGCCGGCCTGCCGTTGGCGCTCAAGGGCCCGCAGCCGTGAGGCCATGGCGTCTTGCCTTCGCGGGGCCGGGCCTGGCCCTGTGCCTGGCGTTGGCCCAGCCTGCGGCGCGGGCGGCCATCCAGGTCACCGACGGGCGGGGTGTCCAGGTGGAGCTGCCCGCGCCGCCGCAGCGCATCGTCAGCCTGCTGCCCTCGCTGACCGAGACCGTGTGCGCGCTGGGCGGCTGCCAGCGCCTGGTCGGCGTGGACCGCTATTCGAACTGGCCGGCCCATGTGAAGACCCTGCCTGTGGTGGGCGGCGGAATCGATCCCAACATTGAGGCCATCGTCGCGCTCAAGCCCGATCTGGTGCTGGTGTCCATGGCATCGCGCTCGGTGGCGCGGCTGCAGGCCTTGGGCCTCAAGGTCGTGGCGCTGGAGCCGCGCACCCATGCCGATGCGCAGGCCGTGCTGCGCACCGTGGGCCAGTTGCTGGACCTGCCGCCCGAGCAGGGTGCCGACCGGGTCTGGGCCGCCATCGAGGCGCGCATGCAGAAGGTGGAGCGCAGCATGGCCCCCGCGCTGCGCGGGCAGACCGTGTATTTCGAGGTCAACCGCGGCCCCTTTGCCGCAGGCGAGTCCTCGTTCATCGGCGAGACCCTGGCGCGCCTGGGCATGCGCAACATCGTGGGCGCGCAGCTGGGGCCGTTCCCGCGCATCAACCCTGAATTCGTGGTGCGCGCCGACCCGGACTTCATCCTGGGCGGCGACCGCAGCCTGGGCACTTCGGGCGAGCCCTATCCGGGCTGGGGCCGCATGCGCGCCATGCAGGCCGGGCGCGTCTGCCGCTTTGAACCGGCCGAGCTGGACGTGCTGGTGCGCGCCGGACCACGCATGGCCGAGGGCGCCGCGCTGATGGCGCGCTGCCTGAACAGGGCCGCACGGTGAGGCAGGCCCGCAGGCACCACAGCGGCCTGGCGGCGCCTTGGATGGCGCTGGCCCTGCTGGCCGTGAGCGCCCTGCTCATGCTGCTGGGTGCGGGCGTGGGCAGCACGGGCTGGGAAAGCGTGTGGGCCGCGCGCAGCGATCCGCTGTCCTGGCAGATCGTCACCGAGATCCGGCTGCCGCGCACGGCGGGCGCCTGGCTGGCCGGCGGCCTGCTGGGGCTGGCCGGGGCCATTGCCCAGGGCGTGTTCCGCAATCCGCTGGCCGATCCCTATCTGCTGGGCAGCGCCTCGGGCGCCTCGCTGGGCGTGGCGCTGAGCATGGCGGCGCTGGGCGCCTCGCCCTTTGCACTCGCGGGCCTGGCGCGCCTGGGTGTCACGGGCGCGGCCTTTGCGGGCGCAGCCCTGGCCGTGCTGCTGACCCTGGTGCTGGCCCAGGGCGTGCACAACACCATGCGCCTGCTGCTGGCCGGTGTGGTGGTGGGGGTGGTGCTGGGAGCGGCCGCATCGCTGGTGCTGCTGATGAACCCGGACATCATGCAGGCCATGCAGGCCTTCATGCTGGGCAGCACCTCCTTCATCGGCTGGGGCGCCTGCGCGCTGATGCTGGCCGTGCTGCTGGCCACCGCCATGGGCGCCTGGTGCCTGGGCCGCGTGCTCGACGGCCTGTCCCTGGGCGAGGCCACGGCCCACAGCCTGGGCCTGCCGCTGGCGCCGCTGCGCATGGTGCTCATCTTGCTGCTGGCGCTGGCCACGGGCACGGCCGTGGCGCAGACCGGGCTCATCGCCTTCGTCGGCCTGGCCGCGCCGCATCTGGTGCGCTCCATGGTGCGGTCCATGCACCGCTGGCTGCTGGTGCTCAGCGCGGGCATGGGCGCCGTGCTGCTGCTGGCCGCCGACCTGCTGGCGCGCTGGCTCATCGCCCCGCAGGAGCTGCCCGTGGGCGCGCTCACGGCCTTGCTGGGCGGCAGCTACCTGCTGTGGCTCATGCACCGCCGCCACGCCCTGCGCGGCGGGGAGGGCGCATGACGGCCCCCGCCCTGCAAGCGCGCGCCCTGAAGGTTCGCCTGGGCGATCGACAGGTCCTGGGCGGCCTGAGCCTGGCCCTGCCCGCCGGCCGCTGGACCGCCATCGTCGGCCCCAATGGCGCAGGCAAATCCACGCTGCTGCGCGCCCTTGCAGGCATGGAATCCGGCGCTGGCGTGCAAGGCGAGGTGGAGCTCCTGGGCCGCCCGCTGCGGCAATGGAGTGCGCGCGAACGGGCCTGCTCGCTCGCCTGGCTGGGCCAGAACCAGCCCGTGGCCGGCGACATGCGGGTCCATGACGTGGTCATGCTGGGCCGCCTGCCGCACCAGGGCTGGCTGGCTGCGCCCAGCCAGGCAGACCATGCCGCCGTGGAGCAGGCCCTGCGCCAGACCCAGGGCTGGGACTGGCGCATGCGCAGCGTGGGCAGTCTCTCGGGCGGCGAGCGCCAGCGCGTGCTGCTGGCGCGCGCCCTGGCCGTGCAGGCCCGCGTGCTGCTGATGGACGAACCCCTGGCCAACCTCGACCCGCCGCACCAGGCCGACTGGCTGGAATGCGTGCAGGCCCTGGTCGCCCAGGGCTGCACCGTGGTCAGCGTGCTGCATGAGATATCGATGGCCGTGCAGGCCCAGGACCTGGTCATTCTCGACAAGGGGCAAGTGGTGCACCAGGGGGCCTGCGCCGACCTGGCCACGCATGCGGCGCTGGAGGCCGTGTTCGAGCACCGGCTGCGCATCCGCGCCATCGACGGGCAGTGGCTGGCCCTGCCACGGCTGCGGGGGCAAGCCGCAGCTCCCTGATTGCCTGTCGGAAAAAATGTCTCTCCATGCGCCGTATCTGAGTCGCTGGGCTCTGACCATCGATGGCCAGCCCCTGTCCACGCCGCGCGGTGTGTTGCTGCCCGTGCGCCAGGGCGTCACGCCCGCCATGCTCAAGATTGCGCTGGAGCCCGAAGAAGTGGCCGGTGCCCGCCTGATGGCCTGGTGGAATGGCGACGGCGCCGCGCCTGTGCTGGCCCATGAAGGGCCGGCCCTGCTGATGCTGCGCGCCACAGGACCCGAATCGCTGGTGGACATGGCCCGTGGCGTGCGCGATGAGCAGGCCACGCGCATCCTGTGCACCGCTGCCAAGCGCCTGCACCTACCGCGCGCCAAGGCGTTGCCACCCCTGGTGCCGCTGACGCAGTGGTTCCATGCATTGCTTGCACAAGGCCATGGAACCGCCAGCCTGCTCGGCCTGTGCGCCACCACGGCACGCGAGCTGCTGGCCGCACCGCGCGACGTGACCGTGCTGCATGGTGACCTTCACCACGGCAATGTGCTGGACTTCGGCCCCCTGGGCTGGCTGGCCATCGACCCCAAGGGCCTGCACGGCGAGCGCGGCTTTGACTACGCCAACATCCTGAGCAATCCCGACCGCGCCAGCGCGCTGGCGCCGGGGCGGTTTGCGCACCGCATGGCCACCATTGCCGAAGTCTCGGGCATGGAGCAAAGGCGCCTGTTGCAATGGGTGCTGGCCTGGTCGGGACTGTCTGCCGTCTGGAGCATGGAAGACGGTGACGATCCTGGCGCTGCGATGGCTGTGGCGCAAATGGCGGCTTCGGCATTGGCATGCTGAATTTTCAGACTGCGATACATCTCTTTTTCTGCCCCAACAGGGTGAAATAGCGCTTCACGGAAAAAGAGGGTGGAGGAATTTTTCGATGCTTGCCGATGCACTGGAGATGTTTGAACAGCAGGGATTTGTCATCTGGCCAAGACCCATGGAGAAGGGCCTTCTCGACAGCTTGGTGGCATCTGTTGAAGCCATCCAGCGCCATGCGCAGGCCAGGACACTGGATCCGGCGCTGGACGAGCTGTTGGTGTACGAGAAAGATCTGCCGGCCAGCAAGCGCGCCGGCTTGGATGGTGCCCTTACCGGAAACTCGATCTTCATTGTTGGAGATCCCGCCCGCTTTGATGAAGTCTTCGCAGAGACACTTCACGATGCCGCGCTTGTCTCGGCGGCAACGACGCTTCTTGGCGTGGACGAGGCAGTGGTCCATTTCATGAACGTGACCGTCAAGAATCCCGGATTCGGACGGTCGATCTCCTGGCACCGCGATTATCCCAATGGGTATTTCTGCACCAGGGATTCCAGCTTTGTTCGTCTGATGATCTGCCTGGATGGCATGTCGGTGGAGAGCGGTGCCACCTGCTTTGATGCGGGCACTCATCGCATTTCCGACCAGGAGGCGCAGCAGCAGAAGGTGAGTGGCACCTGGCCCACTCCCGATCCGGCCGACACCGTCACCGTGCAGTGTGACCCAGGCCAGATCGTGGCGATCCACCCGAAGGTGCTTCATGGCGGAGGCATGAATACCGGCTCTGGAATGCGGCGCAACGTCATCCTGCAGATTGGCACTCTGGGTGCAGAGCCCATGACACACGCCGAAGAATCTCTGACCGGCATCGTCATCGGCGCGAAAGGCTGCAGGGAACACCTGAATCGCTGAAGGCGTATCGGGGACGAGGCCAAGGCCATCGTGGACCGCGTGGTGAGGGGCATGATGCCTTCGCCCATCCTTCGCTCATCCCTCGTCCAAGGGCATCTGAAGGGCGCAGGCCGGCCTGGTTGTCCTGCCAGCGGAATTTTTCTAACATACAGAAATCTGTACGAAAGATCTTTGCAAAGGATCTGTGCGAGAAATCTGTACGAAATTCCTGCTCTGGGGGCCGTCATGAAGACCACGCTTGACCTCAACGATGCATTGCTGACCGAAGCAAAGACCTATGCGGCACAGCAGCACACCAGCCTGACGCGCCTGATCGAGGAGGGCCTGCAATTGCGCTTGCGCAAGGCCCAGGCGCCTGCCCGGCGCGTGCGCCTTCCCGTCTACCACGGCAAGGGCGGACTGGCACCGGGGCTGGACGCACTGAGCAACCGCGCGCTGCTGGATGCCGCCGGTCAGCAGGATCAACCATGACGCCCGATGTCAACCTGCTGGTTGCGGCATCGCGCAGCGACCACCCCCATCATTCGGTGGCCCGCGACTGGCTGGAGCAGGCCATGGCCGATGCCAGCCAGGGCGTGCTGTTGAAATTGCAGCCCATGGTGGTGGCGAACTTTCTGCGCCTGGTCACGCATCCGAAGATCTTCGTCAACCCGACTCCTATGGTCGAGGCTTTGCGCTTCGTTGACGCATTGCTGGCATCGCCCGGCGTCGAGCAGGCCGTGCTGGGTGCCGAATGGCCGGCGTTGAGGCAACTGTGCGCCGACAAGGCGCTTGCCGCCAATGACGTACCGGACGCTTGGCTGGCCGCTGCCGCCATCCACCAGGGCGAGCATGTGGTCAGCTTCGATGCCGATTTCAAGCGCCTGCTGCCGCGCTCCCAGTTCACCCGGCTGGCGCCCCAATAATTCCTTTTCATTTCAGACTCCCCCAATCCATGATCCGCATCGCCCTCATCCACGCCCTCAGCCACTCCGTCGCTCCCATCAACGAAGCCTTTGCGCGTGACTGGCCAGAGGCGGTACGCATGAACCTGCTGGACGACAGCCTCTCGGCCGACCTGGCGCGCAACGGGCGCGGGCTGGACGCCGCCATGCACGAGCGCTTCCAGCGCCTGGCGCAGTACGCCGTGGACACGGGCGCGCAGGGGATCTTGTTCACCTGCTCGGCCTTTGGCCCCTGCATCGAGGCCGTGGCCGCGCGCCATGCGCCGCTGCCCGTGCTCAAGCCCAACGAGGCCATGATCGAAGAGGCGGTGCAGGCCGTGCAGGGCCAGCAGGGGGCCTTGGGTTTGATCTCCAGCTTCGCGCCCACGCTGCAGTCCATGCCGCCGGAGTTCCCGGCCAGCATCGAATTGGTGCCTGCCCTGGCCGATGGCGCCATGGACGCGCTCAACCGCGGCGACACCGCCACGCATGACCGCCTGGTGGTCGAGCAGGCCAGGGCCCTGGCTGCGCGTGGCTGCACGCGCATTGCGCTGGCCCAGTTCAGCATGGCGCGTGCCCGCGCCGCCTGCGAGGCCGCCACGGGCCTGCCCGTGCTCACCACGGTGGACAGCGCCGTGCGTGCCCTGCAGCGCCGGCTGGGCGTGCGCCTCGGTTAAAGTGGCGCTCCGCTGCGGCGCATGCCCGCCGCAGCGTGTGCAACTTTTGAGGACGACAGACCCATGCAGATTGAACAGGCCCCGACGGAAAAGCCCTATGAAAAGCCCGAAGGCGAACGCCGTGGCCTGGTGCTGGTGAACACCGGCGACGGCAAGGGCAAGAGCACGGCGGCCTTCGGCCTGGCCCTGCGCGCGCATGGCCGGGGCAAGTCCGTCAAGATCTTCCAGTTCATGAAGGTGCCCACGGCGCGCTTTGGCGAGCACCGCATGTTCGAGCAGCTGGGCATGCCCATCGAGGGACTGGGCGACGGCTTCAGCTGGAAGAGCCAGGACCATGAACGCTCTGCCCAGATCGCACGCGAAGGCTGGGAGCGCGCCCGCACGGCCATTCTCTCGGGCGATCACTTCCTGGTCGTGCTCGACGAAATCACCTATCCGCTGATCTACGGCTGGCTGCCGCTGGAGCCCGTGCTGCAGGCCCTGGCCGACCGCCCGCGCCATGTGCACGTCATGCTCACGGGCCGGCGCTGCCCCGAGGAAATCATTGCCGTGGCCGATACGGTCACGCGCATGGAACTGGTCAAGCACGCCTTCCAGGCCGGCATTCCCGCCCAGCGTGGTATTGAGGACTGATGCCGCCTGCAGGCCCGGCCTGCGGCGGACAATGGCGGCATGAGCAGCGAAACGCATTCCCGGGCGCCAGAGACCATTCCCGCCCAACCCTTTGCCGAGGCCGAGCGGGCAGCCGTCTACCGCGCCATCCATGAGCGGCGCGACATGCGCCACTTCTGCGGCGGCGAAGTCGCGCCCGAGGTGCTGCTGCGCCTGCTGCGCGCCGCCCACCATGCGCCCAGCGTCGGCTTCATGCAGCCCTGGCGCTTCATCCGCGTGCGCGATGCGCAGTTGCGCCAGGGCATACACGCCGTGGTCGAGCAGGAGCGCCTGCAGACCGCCCGCGCCCTGGGCGAGCGCGAGGAAGACTTCATGCGGCTCAAGGTCCAGGGCGTGCTGGATGCGGCCGAGGTGCTGGTCGTGGCCATGCCGCCCGGGCGCGATGCCCATGTCTTCGGCCGCCGCACCTTGCCCGAGATGGATGTGGCCTCGGCCGCCTGTGCCATCCAGAACCTGTGGCTGGCCGCGCGTGCCGAGGGGCTGGGGCTGGGCTGGGTCTCGCTGTTCGATCCCGAGGTACTGGCCGCGCTGCTGCAAATGCCCGTGGGCAGCCGGCCGCTGGCCGTGCTGTGCCTGGGCCCCGTGTCCGCCTATTACGCAGAGCCCATGCTGCAGCAGCAGAAATGGGCCAGCCGTGCGCCGCTGCAGGACATGCTCTACGACGACCTGTGGGGCCAGCGCGCCGCCGGGGCGCCGCCGCAGGCATGAACGGCAGCCATTTCTGGCAACTGTCGGGCGCCGCGTTCAGTCCGCTGTGGTGGAGCTGGCAGGCGCTGTCGCAGCCTGTGCCCGACCCCTGGGCCCGCCACGCCCTGGCCGCCGCGCTGGCCGTGCCCGTGGCCCTGCTGATCGACCGGCTCTGGGGCGAGCCGCCCGTGTGGATGCACCCCGTGGTCGCCATGGGCCGGCTGCTGGCTGCGGTTGGGCGAAGAATTGCCCCACGCGAAGAACATGTGCGCGACTGGCCACGCTTTGCGCTGGGCGCCGTCGCCTGGTGCCTGCTGGCGCTGCTGTTCTTCGCCATCTACGCGTTCATCCAGTGGCTGCTGCCGCCCATGCCCTGGTGGCTGGGCGCCCTGGTGCTGGGCGTGCTGCTCAAGCCGCTTTTGTCCTGGCGCATGCTGCGCGACGAGGTGCTGACCGTGGAAGCTGCACTGCAGCAATCCCTGCCCGCAGGCCGCGAGCGCCTGACCTGGCTGGTCAGCCGGGACACGGCGCAGCTCGACGCAGGCCAGGTGCGCGAAAGCGCCATCGAAACCCTGGCCGAGAACCTCAGCGACTCCGTGCTGGCGCCGCTGTTCTGGTTTGCCGTGGCCGGCCTGCCGGGCGCGGCCCTCTACCGTTTTGCCAACACGGCCGATGCCATGTGGGGCTACCCGGGCTGGCGGGGGCATGGCGATGACCGGCGCCACTGGCAATGGGCCGGCAAATGGACGGCGCGTGCCGATGACCTGCTCAACTGGATACCGGCGCGCCTGACCGCCTTGCTGCTGACCTTGTCCGGCCTGGCCGCTGGCCGACGTCCGGGCTGGGGTGCGCTGCGCCAGGACGCGCGCATCACCCCGTCGCCCAACGGCGGCTGGCCCATGGGCGCCATGGCAAGGCTGCTGGGTGTGCGCCTGGGCAAGCCCGGCGTCTACGTGCTCAACCCCGCAGGCTGCGTGCCGCAGGCGGCCGAGCTGCAGCAGGCCGTGGCGCATGCGGGCCGCGTGGTCGCCATGCTGGTGGCTGCAGGGCTGGCCGCCGCCCTGGTCATTGCATGGGCGATGGCAGGAAAGACACCATGAAACCGATCCCAGTCACCCACGGCGGCACGGATGCGCTGGGCGTGCCCGCGCACGATTTCTCCACCAACCGCAATGCCTGCGGACCTTGCCCGCAGGCGCTGGATGCGCTGTCCCAGGCACATGCAGCCCAGTACCCGGACCCGCACTACACGGCGTTGCGCGCACGGCTGGCGGACCTTCATGGCGTGCAGGCCGAGCGCATCGTCATCGCGGCCAGTGCCAGCGACTTCATCCACCGAATCACCATGCATGCGGTGCGAGAGGGCGCGGCCGTCGCCAGCCTGCCGGCACACCACTATGGCGACTACGCCCACGCGGCCCAGGTCTGGCGCCTGCGCCAGGCCGCGCGCGACGGTATCACCGAAGCTGGCCCTGGCCTGCATTGGGCCTGCGCACCATCGAGCCCCCTGGGTCGGCCCGAGGATGTCTGGCCCCTGTGGAGCGAGCCCGCACCGCCCGGCACTTGGCGCGTGATCGACTGCGCCTATGCGCCCCTCAGACTGGAGCCGGGCATGGAACCCGCCGTGCCCTCCCCGGTGCGCGATGCCTGGCAGATGTGGACTCCCAACAAGGCCCTTGGCATGACCGGCGTGCGCGCGGCCTACGCCATTGCGCCCGAAGCCGTGCCGCACGACGAGATCGATGCCTTGCGTGCCCTGTCACCCTCCTGGCCCGTGGGCGCCCATGGCGAGGCCATGCTCACGGCCTGGACCGCACCGGCCACCCGGCAATGGCTGGCGCAAAGCCTGCAACGGCTGCGCGATTGGAAGGCGCAACAGATCGATCTGGTGCAGCGCCTGGGCTGGCAGGTGCTGCCCGGCTCGCAGGCCAATTACTTTGTGGCGCGCTGGCCGCAGGCACGGCAGGGCGACGCCATGCAGACGCGTCTGGCCCAACTGCGCGCGCAGGGCATCAAGCTGCGCGACTGCGACAGCTTCGGCCTGCCCGGCTGCGTGCGCATGGGCGTGCTGGCGCCTGCATCCCAGAACGCCTTGCTGGCTGCCTGGCAGCCAATGGAGAAACACCATGCAATCGAGTGAACCCGCCGCCGTGAACCTGCCCTTGCCCGAGCCCGGCCAGCGCCCCGCGCTGTGCGTGATGGTGCTGGGCACCAGCAGCGGTGCCGGCAAGAGCTGGGTGGCCACCGCGCTGTGCGCCTGGTACCGCGCCCAGGGCTACAAGGTGGCGCCCTTCAAGGCGCAGAACATGAGCAACAACGCGCGCGTGGTCTGCGCGCCGGGCGGTGCCTGGGGCGAGATCGGCACGGCACAGTACCTGCAGGCCCTGGCCGCAGGCTGCGCGCCCGATGTGCGCATGAACCCGCTGCTGCTCAAGCCCGAGGCCGACATGCGCAGCCAGGTCGTGCTGCTGGGCCGGGTCAGCGAGGAACTCTCGGCCTTGCCCTGGCGCGGCCGCAGCGCCCGCGTGTGGCCGCAGATCGCCGAGGCGCTGGACAGCCTGCGTGCCGACAACGACGTGGTCGTCATCGAGGGCGCAGGCTCGCCGGCCGAGATCAACCTGCATGCCAGCGACGTCGTCAACATGCGCGTGGCGCGCCACTGCGGCGCGCATTGCCTGCTGGTATCCGACATCGACCGCGGCGGCGCCTTCGCCCACCTCTACGGCACCTGGGCGCTGCTGCCTCCGGAAGAACAGGCGCTGATCCGCGGCTTCGTGCTCAACAAATTCCGGGGCGACGCCAGCCTGTTGGCGCCCGCCCCGCAGATGCTGCAGGAGCGCACCGGCGTGCCCACCGTGGCCACCATCCCCATGCAGTTCCAGCATGGCCTGCCGGAGGAGGATGGCGTCTTTGACGACCGTGGCTCTGGAGGCGGGGCGGGGCGCGCCGTGCACACCACCATCGCCATCGTCGCCTACCCGCGCATCAGCAACCTCGACGAATTCCAGCCCCTGCTGCAGGTGCCGGGCCTGCGCGTGGTCTGGGCGCGCACGCCGGCCCAGCTGGCCGGCGCGGACTGGATCATCCTGCCGGGCTCCAAGGCCACGGCTGCCGATCTTGCCTGGATGCGGTCCCAGGGCCTGGATGCTGCCGTCGCCGCCCATGCGGCGGCAGGCCGGCAGGTGCTGGGCATCTGCGGCGGCCTGCAAATGCTGGGCGAGGCGCTGATCGACCTGCACGGCGTGGACGGCAACGCAGCCGGCCTGGGCCTTCTGCCGCTGACGACCCTGTTCGCGCCCGACAAGACCGTGCTGCCCGCCAGCGTGCAGCTGCCGCCGCTGCCAGGGGCTTGGGCGGCGCTGTACGGCGTGCAGGCCCGGGTCTATGAAATCCACCATGGCCAGACCAGCGTGCGCCCCGACATGGTGGCCGCTGGCAGTGCCGTGGCCGAGCCTGTGCCGGGCCTGCTGTGGCACAGCCCTGACGGCCGCATCGCCGGCTGCTATTGGCACGGCCTGTTCGAGAACGCGGACGTGCTGCGCGCCCTGTGGGGTGCCGAGGTTTCCACGCTGGACAGCGTCTTCGCGCGCATGGCCGACGGCGTTCAGCGCTGGTTTGCCACCCAGGCTTGACCCAGGTCGGCGACCGCTTGCGCGTTGCGAGGCAACATGTAGGCCATGGACTGCATGCGCAGCCGTGCTGTACCGATAAATGGGGAGCTGGAAAACACGCATGCTTGGGCCTTGACTTTTTCACGAGGAATGGAGTGAAGCTATGAAGAATCCATGGATCCGTCCCCTGCAGCTGTGTATTGGCGCTGCCGTCCTGGGCATGGCCGGCCTGGCCACCGCCCAGCCCAGCCCCGGGCCTGATGGCACGCCGCCTCCGCCCCCCGCCGCGGAAAAGGCCAAGCCCCATCACCACCACAAGAAGCACGCCGAGCACAAGGGGCCCGCCAAGCGCGGCTATGACCGCCGCGACCCTGCCCAGCACGAGGCCGCCGCCGTCCAGGAGCAATCGCGCCGAGGCGGCGTCCAGTCGGGCGACAACTTCCAGCGCAATGCCGTGGCCCGCTGCGATGTCTTCAAGAACGAAGGCGACCGCCGCTCCTGCGTGGAGCGCGTCAAGGACGGCCAAGTCAGCGGCTCCGTCGAAGGCGGCGGCGTGCTGCGCGAGTACACGGAACAGGTTCCTGTAAGGCAATAACAGCGTCTGCTGTTATTCACCTGAGAAAACCCGCCGGGCCACGAAGCCGGCGGGTTTTTTTGTGGGCGAATGCAGGCTCCCGCGTCAGCAGCCTGTGGTGTGGTCCGTGCTGCAGGCAGCCGGTATCGAACCTCGACCGCAGAGACCTGGCCCGCCACCACGCCCCTGTCCACCGGATTTGACCTGGGTCATACAAACCCATTCCACCCGCCCCGGACCGGCGCGCACCGGCAAGGCATTTCTATGATGGCGCCGTACTTCCCATATGGAAAAGGATTCAACCCATGCAAGCCTTCCGGATCGTGGTCATTGGTGCGGGGCAGACCGGCACTCCCTTGCTGCAGCAATTGCTGGACGCGCCCTTCGTGCAGTTGCTTGGGGTGGCCGACCTGGATTTGAACCAGCCCGGCATCGCACTGGCACGCGCGCGCGGCGTGCCGGTCACCACACGGTTCATGGATCTGGTGGATGCAGCGGTGGACATCATCATCGACGTGACCGGCTCCCTGCAGGTGCGCGAATCGCTGCGCAGCAAGATGGTGGAGACCGGCAACACGCACACGCTGATCATGCATGAGGCGATTGCGCTGCTGATGATGTCGCTGTCGGCCGGCCGGCTGGTGACCAGCAAGCACAGCGATCTGGAGTATTCCTGAACGCGGGCGGCCGCGCCTCTACAGAAATCCGATCGACAGCCAGGGCACGGCCGCCACCGCCACCGTACCCAGCAACAGCGCCAGCAGGTAGCCCACGATGGGCCGCAAGCCCTTGTCCGGGTGGATCTGGCCTATGGCGCAGGCTGCGTAGTAGCCCACGCCCAGTGGTGGGGCGAACAGGCCCAGGCCCATGGCGAGCACGGCGACGATGGCGTAGTGCACTTCATGGATGCCCAGGTCGCGTGCGATGGGAAACAGCAGCGGGCCGAACAGCACGATGGCGGGTATGCCTTCCAACACCGATCCGAGGATGACGAAGATCAGTAGCGAGACCGCGAGAAACGCGGGTGCCCCGCCGGGCAGGGCGGCCATCGCCTCCGCCAGCGAGCGCGAGAAGCCCGATTGGGTCAGGCCCCAGGCCATGGCCGTGGCAGTGCCGATGATGAGCAGGATGGCGCCCGACAGCGATGCCGTGGCCACGAGCATGGGCCCCAGGCGGCGCCAGTCGAACTGGCGGTAGATCAGCAGACCCGCAATGGCCGCGTAGGCAATGCCCAGGGTCGAGACTTCGGTGGCCGTGGCCACGCCCTCGACCACGGCCGCGCGGATCACGAAGGGCAGCGCCAGTGCCGGCAGGGCGATGAAGCCTAGCCGCGCGATCTGCGACCAGGGCTGGCGCTGTGTCTGCGGCGGCTGGTCATGGCGCGAGCGCCACCAGACGACCACACACAGCGACAGGCCCAGGGCCAGCGCCGGCAGCAGTCCGCCCGTGAACAGCGCTGCAATGGACACGCCCGTGACCGAGCCGATGGTGATCAGCACCAGGCTGGGCGGCACGGTTTCCGTCTGCGCGCCTGTGGCTGACAGCAGGGCCACCAGATCGCCTTCGTCCGCGCCGCGCTTGCGCATTTCGGGGAACAGTGCCGGAGCCACGGCCGCCATGTCGGCCGCCTTGGAGCCCGAGATGCCCGAGACCAGGTACATGGCCCCCACAAGCACATAGGACAGGCCGCCGCGCACATGGCCGAGCAGGCCCGCGAGAAAAGCCACCATGGCGCGCGCCATGCCCGTCATCTCGATCAGCAGCCCCAGGAAGACGAACAGCGGAACGGCCAGCAGGATGAGGTGGGACATGCCTTCGTCCATGCGCCCGACGATCACGGGCAGGGCGGTGTCCGTGGCCAGGGCCAGATAGCCGAGCGTGCCCAGGCCGAAGGCAAAGGCAATGGGCACGCCGCCGAACACGCAGGCCGCGACCACGCCGACGAAGAAGACCAGCAGGTTCAGGCGCCCCAGGTCCTCGAAGAGGCCGAAGATGCCGTTTGCCAGCACGAACGCCGCCATGACGGCGGCCACCACGGCCAGTGCCTTCCAGGCCGCCGCCTTTTCGCCGCTGCGCACCAAGCGCAGCACCGAGAAAACAGCCATCAGCACGATGCCGGCGGGCAGTGCCGCAGCGCGCCAGATGTTGGAGATTTCCAGCGCGGGCGTGGTGATGAAGCGCTCGTCCGCTGCCCATTCCCATGCGGGCCAGGCAACCAAGGCGAGAAAGGCCAGCGTGGCACAGGTGCCGATGGCATCGAACAGGGCTCGGCGCGCAGGCGACAGGCGCGAGAGCAGGGCCGTCATGCGCATGTGCTCGGCGCGCCGCAGTGCGATCACGGCACCCAGCATGGCCAGCCAGATGAAGAGCATGGAGGCCAGTTCATCCGCCCAGACCAGTGGCTGGTGGAAGACAAAGCGTGCCACCACTCCCGCAAACAGCACGCCGATATCGGCCAGCACCAGCAGGCCCGCCGCGCAAGCCACGGCCGCGCCCATCCAGCGGTCGATGCGGTCCCACGCGGTCCAGGCATCGTGCGGGGTATGGGCGGGCTTGTCCTGGGGCGCAGTCATGCCAGCGCCCCGACGCTGCGCTCGAGGATGGCCCAGGCCTGGTCACCGTGCTTGCGCTTCCATTCGGCGTAGAAGCCGGCCTTGCGCAACCGCTCACGGAAGGCGGCGGTGTCGGCAGTGTTGAAGGCCAGGCCCTTGGCGGCCAGCTCCTTTTGCAGGCCGGCGTTGAGCTCGGCGACATCGTCGCGTTCGCGCAGGCCTGCGGCATTGATGTGTCGCGCCACGATGTCGCGCAGGTCTGGGGGCAGTCTTTCCCAGGCGCGGCGGTTGGCCAGGAACCAGAAACCGTCCCACATGTGGTTGGTGAGCGAGCAGTACTTCTGCACCTCGTAGAGCTTGGCCGTGGAGATGATGGCCAGCGGGTTCTCCTGCCCGTCCACGATCTTCGTCTGCAGCGAGGAATAGACCTCGGCAAAGTTGATGGACGCGGGCGCGCTGTCCAGCGCCTTGAACATCGAGGTCCACAGCGGAGAGACGGGCACGCGGATCTTGAAGCCCTGCAGGTCGGCGGGACCCGCGATGGGGCGCGTGGAGGAGGTGATCTGCCGGAAACCGTTGTCCCAGATGCGCTCCATGGCCACCAGGTTGGCGTGGGCGATGCGTGCGCGGATATGGGCGCCCAGCTCGCCATCCATGGCCTTCCAGACACTGTCATAGCCGTCGAATGCAAAGCCCACGCCGCTGATGGAGGCTGCCGGCACCAGGGTGGACAGGATCAGGCCCGACAGCGTGAAGAACTCCACGCCGCCCGAGCGCAACTGGCCCAGCACATCGGTGTCCGAGCCGAGCTGCCCATTGGAGAAGACCTGGATGTCCACCCGTCCACCGGTCTCGGCCAGGATGGCCTGCGACATCTGCAGGGCCCGGATGTTCATGGGGTGCGTGGCGGGCAGGTTGTTGGCGTACTTGTAGCGGAATTCGGCCTTGCTGGCGAAGGCGCTGCGCTGTGAAAGGGCCAGTGGAAGGGCGCAGGCTGCGGCACCGTGCAGCACGTGGCGTCGGGAAAGGGTCATGGCTTGTCTCCTGAGTGTTGTCTTTGTGTCGTTCGGGCGCAAGCGGCGCGCGGGGGGGCGCATCACGGGGTCGGGGCGGCCTGCTCCTTTCCCTGCGTCATGTTCTGCAGCAGGCGTTCGCGGATTTCCTTCTTGACCACCTTGCCGTAGCCCGAGCGGGGCAGGGCGTCCCAGAAGTGGAACTGGCGCGGCCAGCGGTAGCGCGCGCAGCGGCCCTCCAGGTGCGCCAGCAGCGCCTCGGCCGTGAGGTCTCCAGCGGTGGCATCGGCACCTCCCCGCGCGACCACCACGGCCACGCCGATCTCGCCCCAGGTGGCGTCGGGCATGCCGAGCACGGCGACCTCGGCCACGGCGGGATGGGTCAGCAGCGCCTCCTCGACTTCGCGCGGATAGACGTTGGAGCCGCCCGAGATGTACATGTCCGATTCCCGCCCCGTGATGTAGAGCAGGCCCCGCTCGTCCAGCCGCCCGAGATCGCCCGTGTGGAACCAGCCGCCCCGAAAGGCCTGGGCCGTGGCCTCGGGGTTGTCGTGGTAGCCCGCAAAGACGGCGGGGCCGCGGCAGCATATCTCGCCGATGGCGCCCGTGGGAACGGGCTGCAACCGGTGGTCGAGGATGGCGACCTCCATGCCCGTGCGCGGGCGCCCGCAGGTTCCGATCAATGTGTCGGCGGTGCCGGTGCTGCCGTCGCTGTGCCCGTCGTCCAGTGCGTGCATGGAGGGCGTCAGCACGGTGATGCAGCCCGTCACCTCGCCCAGGCCGAAGTACTGCACCAGCACCGGGCCCAGCTTGTGCAATGCGCGCTGCTGGTCGGCGTGGTACATGGGCGCGCCCGCATAGACCACGTAGCGCAGCGATCCGTGGTCGAAGCGGTCCACCGCGGGGTCTTCCACCAGCAGCTTGACGATGGTGGGCACGGTGAAGAGATTGGTGACCCGGTGCCGCTGCACCAGCTCCCAGACCTCGGCAGGGTCCAGCCGGTCGGCGGTGGGCAGCACTGTGGCCGCACCGCGCGCCACGTTGAGCAGGGCATGTATGCCTGCGCCGTGCGACAGCGGTGCCACGGCAATGGAGCAGTCGCGCTCGTCCGTGCCCGGGATCAGGTCGGCAAGGTGGTTGGTCACCACGAAGGCCATCTGTCCATGGGTGAGCATCGCGGCCTTGGGCCGGCCTGTGGTGCCGGAGGTGTAGAAGAACCACAGCGGCGTATCGGCATGCACATGGGCTGTAGATGCGGGAGCGCCTGCGTTGTCATGCAGCAATTGCTCGTAGTCCTGCTCGCCCTGGCTTTCGCGAGGCCGGCCGATGGTGATCACATGCCGCAGCCGTGGCGAGGCGGCGCGCACGGCGTCCACATGGCCGGCGAAGCCCTCTTCGGCCAGCATGGCGGTGGCGCCGCTGGCGTGGCCCAGCCAAGCCACTTCGGATGGTGTAAGCCGGAAGTTGACCGGCACCCAGACGGCGCCGAGCCGGAAGGCGGCCCAGCAGCTTTCAAACAGGGCAATGCCGTTGCGAGACTGCACCAGCAGGCGGTCACCGGCCTGCATGCCCAGCGCGCGCAGGCCTTGGACCAGCGCATTGACGCGCGCATCGATCTGCGCCCAGGTCCAGCGGCGGTCGCCCTGGATCAGGCCGGGCCTGTCGGGAAACAGGGCGGCCGTCTGCGACAGCAGCAGCGACAGGTTGGCTGCCTGGGGCGCGGGGACTGCCGCGATGTCCGCAGGTGCAAGCCTGTTCATGCGGCCTCCAGCACGCTCAGGTAGTTGGCCACGGCCGCACCACCCATGTTGAAGACGGCGCCCAGCCGGGGCGCGGGCAGTTGCATGGCCCCGGCCGAGCCTGACAGCTGCATGGCCGCCATCACATGCTGGGAAACGCCTGTCGCGCCTATGGGATGGCCGCGCGACTTGAGTCCTCCCGACGGGTTGACGGGCAGCCGCCCGTCGCGGCATGTGCTGCCGTCGAGGATGGCGCGCGCGCCTTGGCCATGTGGCGCCAGGCCCATGGCCTCGTATTCCAGCAGTTCGGCCATGGTGAAGCAGTCATGTGTTTCCACGAAGCCCAGGTCGGCCAGCGTGACGCCTGCGTCGGCCAGCCCGCGCTGCCACGCCAGGGCGGCGCCTTCGAAGCGCGTGGGGTCCCGCCGCGACAGGGGCAGGAGGTCGTTGACCTGGGTGCGCGAGCGCCAGCGCACGGGCGCCACGCTGGCATTGCCGCAGGCCTGGCGCGAGATGACCAGGGCGGCCGCGCCGTCGGAGACCAGCGAGCAGTCCGAGCGCTTGAGCGGGCCTGCGACGAAGGGGTTCCTGTCCGAGGCGTGGCGGCAGAAGTCCAGGCCCAGGTCACGCCGCATGTGGGCGAAGGGGTTGTGCACGCCGTTGGCATGGTTCTTGGCCGCGATGGCTGCCAGTGCATCGCTCTGGTCGCCGAAGCGTTCGAAATAGCGGGTGGCGATCTGCCCGAACACGCCTGCGAAGCCCGCCGGTGTGGCAGCTTCCTCCTTCACGTAGGAGCAGCGCAGCAGGATCTCGGCAATTTTCTGCCCAGGCTGGGCGTTCATGATCTCGAAGCCCACCACCAGCGCGCAACATATGCGGCCGGACTGCACGGCGTCGAGCGCAGCCCAGATGGCAGCCGAGCCGGTGGCGCAGGCGTTCTCGCTGCGCGTGGCGGGCACATGGCGCAGTTCAGGCACGGCCAGGGCCACCAGGCTGGCGCTGAAATCCTGGGGCAGAAGGCCGCCATTGAAGTGGCCGACGAAGATGCCGTCGATGTCCCGGGGCTCCAGGCCGGCGGTTTGCAGTGCCGGGTCGATGGCGTCACGCAGCAGTTGCTCGGCATCGGCTGCGGCATGCTTTCCGAAGGGCGTGTGGCCCCAGCCGATGATGCGGGGTGGGTTCATGGCGTGGCTCCTGTGGTGCGGGCGGTGTTCAGGACTGCGCGGACTGCACGGTTGCCGGTGCCTCGGCCAGCCGGCGGCGCAGCGTGGGCAGACCCACGCCTGCGGCATCGAAGCCGCCGTCGACGGCCAGCACCTGGCCATTGATGAAGCTGGCCGTATCGCTGCAAAGAAAGCCCACGGCCTCTGCCATTTCCTGTGGTGTGCCGTAGCGGCCCAGCGGGATGGCGTCGTGGTAGTCGGAGCGTATGGCGACGCTGTGCACGAGCTTGGCCATCTCGGTCTCCACCGGCCCTGGCGCGATCACGTTGACGCGCACGCCCAGATTGCCCAGTTCCACCGCATGCTGGCGCGTCATGTGGATGAGGGCGGCCTTGCTCGTGCCATAGGCCACGCGCAGCGTGCTTGCCCGCAGGCCCGAGATGGAGGCGATGTTGACGATGGCTCCGCCGCTGCCGCCGTGGCCTTCGTTGCGAGCCATCCGGGCACCGAAGGCCTGCGTGCAGAGAAAGGCGCCGTCGAGGTTGGTGGCCATGACCGTGCGCCATTCCTCGAACGATGTCTCCAGCACGGGCTTGAAGACCGCCACGCCGGCGTTGTTGACCAGCGCATCCACGCGGCCCCAGCGCGCCATGACGGCGGTGGCGGCCTCGTCCACCTGCTGCGGGTTCGAGACGTCGCAATGCTGGCACAGCAGCCGGGCCGGGCAGTCCATGTCCTGCGCCGTGCGCTCCAGCGTTTCACTGTCGATGTCCAGCAGCGCTACGCGCCAGCCCCGCTGTAGAAACCATTCGCCGATGGACCGGCCTATGCCGCGCGCCCCTCCGGTGACCACGGCGACGCGTGCGGGGGATGGATGGGAATCTCGTTGGTTCATGGACAGGCTCCTGGATCCGGGGTCAAGGCAGAAGGGGTTTTTGGAAGCCACTCTTCGAGGGTCAGCTCGAAGGTGATGCAGACGGGGTTGGCTCCGGCCACGAAGGGGCCGCCATGCACCTGGCCGGTGGTGTCGGCGACCACGCCGCTCAGGCAGGCACGCAGCGAGCCGTCGTCCTGGCAGCGCACCTCGCCGGCGAGGCTGACCACCTCGATGGCCGGCCCGCGCAGCAACAGGCAACTGCCGTCGGCGCGCGCCAGGCAGGCATCGACCAGGCTGCCCAGGGCGCCGCGCACGAAGGCGTTGCGAAAGCCCTGCAGCGCGCAGAGCTTTTCCACGCTCAGCACCAGATCTTCGTTGGGGGCAATGCGTGCGTAGGCGACGCGGCCCATGCGGCCTGACTCGACCATGCGGGCCTCAGCCATGGCAGACCTGCGCGGCGGCCGGACGCATCAGGGACATGCGCGTTTCAGGGTCGTAGGCGATGCGCAGTCCGAACCCGTCCAGCGAGGTCGCCAGGGCGCTGACGGGCGCATTGACGATGCGGCAGCGCTGCGTGAGCACATGGCCGCCGAGCAGGTGGCCCTGTGCGCTGGAGAAGACGGCATGGCAGTGCACAGCCGGATGCCCTGTTTCGGCGCAGCCGAGCGTGGCATTGCCGAACAGCAGCCTGGCGGACTGCAGTGTCGCGGGCGGGCCGTAGGTGGCCACGACATGGCCGCTGCGATCGGGTGGCGCCACGCAGAAATCCAGGTCTTCGAGATCGCCTTCCAGCAAGGTCAGCGAGGCACTCTCGACGCTGGCCGATGACAGTGCGCCGACGAGGGCGTCGAACAGCGTCAGCCCGGGCGCCAGGGCCAGCCGCATGTGGCGCGCAGCGGGCGCTTGCCGGTGATCCAGTCGCACGGCGCTGCAGGGGCCGGGATGTATGAGGGTGCGTGGCCTGGGCAGGCCCGCGAGGCGCTCTGGCATGTTTGTCTCCTGCTGCTGCTTTGTATTCAGCTTGTGTTGTCCTGGGCGCGGGATGGTGCGTACAGGCCTGCAGCGCAGTCTAGGGATCTGGTTCAATGCAAGGAAATTTGCAATTCATATGGATCGATTTGCGGAGGCTATGAATGGACATGCGACATCTGCGGTGCTTCGTGGCCGTGGTCGAGGAGATGCACTTCGGTCGCGCGGCCGAGCGCCTGCACCTGACCCAGCCCCCCGTGAGCCTGGCCATCAAGGAGCTGGAGGAGGAGCTGGGCGTGACGCTGCTGGAGCGCACGTCGCGGCGCATCGTGCTTACGAAAGCCGGGGAGGATGCGTTGCGCGACGCCCGTGCCGTGCTGGCCGCTGCCGACACCATGCGGCGCCGCGCACGCGAGACCTCGCAGGGGCTCATGGGCTCCATGTCCATCGGGTTCATCAGCCTGCCGGCCTACTCCTTCCTGCCGGAAACGCTGAGGCGCTTTGGCGAGGACTATCCGCAGGTCCGGCTATCGCTGCAGGAGGGCACGACCGACCAGATTGCACATGACATCGAGAGCGGGCGGCTGGATATCGGCCTGGTATTTCGCACGCCGGACCTGCCCGCGTCACTGGACTCTGTGCTGGTGCGCAGCGAGCCGCTGGTGGTGGCCTTGCCCGAGTCCCACCCGCTGGCCCGCAACCGGCGCATCGCGCTGGAGAAACTGGCCCAGGAGCGTTTCCTGGGCTTCGAGCGCCACCAGGGGCCGTTGATGTTCGATGCCATCGTCTCCACCTGCATGCGCCACGGCTTCAGCCCCCGGCTGTTCGCGGCGCGGCAGATGCACACCATCGTCAGCCTGGTCTCTGGCGGTTTGGGCGTGGCGCTGGTGCCCGCCTGTGTGCAGGCCCTGCACCGTGAAGGCGTGGTCTACCGGCCCTTGCTGGGGGAAAGGACGGCCGTGGAGACGGTCGCCGTCTGGCGGCGTGCCGATGATTCGCCGCTGGTGCGTGCGCTGCGGGGGTATCTGCCCGGATCTACAGCCACTCCTTCATCCACCCCAGCCCCTCGCTGGTAGCGTGCGCGGCCGCGCCGCGCGCGGGGCGATATTCGCAGCCTATCCAGCCGTCGTAGCCCAGATGGTCCAGCAGGCGGAACAGGTAGGGGTAGTTGACCTCGCCGACGTCGGGTTCGTGGCGTTCGGGCACGCCTGCGATCTGCACATGCCCCACGCGGCCCGTGGGCAGGTACTGGCGGATCTTCATGGCGAGGTCGCCTTCGACGATCTGGCAGTGGTAGAGGTCCATCTGGACCTGGACGTTGGGCTCGGCAATGTCGGCCAGCAGCGCATGGGCCTGGTCCTGGCGGCTCAGGAAGAAGCCGGGCATGTCGCGGCCATTGATGGGCTCCAGCAGGATGGCGATGCCGTGGGGCGCGGCCAGCCGTGCGGCGTGGCGCACGTTGGCGATGTAGGTGGCGCGCAGGATGTCATCGCTGGCGCCTGCGGGCTTGAGCCCGGCCATGACGTGGATGCGCGGGCAGCCCAGGGCCCGGGCATAGGCGATGGCGCGTTCCATGCCCTGGGCGAATTCCGTCTCGCGCCCGGGGATGCAGGCAAGACCGCGCTCGCCCGCGTTCCAGTCGCCGGGCGGGGCGTTGAACAGTACCTGCCGCAGGCCGTGGTCCTGCAGGCGGCGGGCCAGTTGCTCGGGCGCGAAGTCGTAGGGGAACAGGTATTCGACGGCCTGGAAGCCGTCGCGCGCGGCGGCCTCGAAGCGGTCAAGAAAGTCCAGGTCGTTGTAGAGCATGGACAGGTTGGCGGCGAAACGGGGCATGAAAGCTTTCCTGAAAACGGATGCTGAGTGTGGCATCAGGCGCGCTGCAACGCGCCGAAGGCCTTGTTGAAGAAGTCCGTGGTGCCGAAGTTGCCGGACTTGAGCGTGAGGTGCAGCCCCTGCGGCGCCAGGGGCGAGGCGGCATGGCACCAGGGCACGCCAGGGTCGATCTGCGGCCCTATGCGCATCTGCTCGATGCCCAGCGCCTGCACGCAGGCGCCCGAGGTTTCGCCACCGGCCACGATGAGCTGGCGCACGCCCATCTCGACCAGCCCCCGGGCGATGGCGGCGATGGTCTGTTCGACCAGTGCGCCGGCCTGCTCCACGCCCAGGCGGCCCTGCACGGCCTTGACGGCCGCGGATTCGGCCGTGGAGTAGATCAGCACCGGGCCGCTGGCGATGTGCTGGCGGGCCCAGGCCAGGGCCTTGCCGGCTTCGTCCTCGCCGGCGGCGATGCGCAGGGGCTCCAGCGCCAGGGCAGGGCGGCCCGAGGCGATGAAGTGCGCCACCTGCGCATTGGTGGCCACCGAGCAACTGCCCGAGACGACCGCCTGCAGGCCGGTGGCGGTTGGCAGGGCAGCGGCCTGGGCCGAGGGCTGTATGCCGAAGTTCGCGGGCAGGCCGATGGCCACGCCCGAGCCGGCCGTGACAAGCGGCATGCCGGCCAGCGCCGGGCCCAGGCGCAGCAGGTCGTCGTTGGAGACGGCATCGACGATGGCCATGCCCACGCCCTCGGCCTGGAGTGCGGCGATACGCGCGCGGATGGCGGCCTCGCCCTGCGCGACGGCCACATGGTCGATCAGGCCCACCTTGCGCCGCGTCTGCGCCTGCAGCACGCGCACCAGGTTGGCATCGGTCATGGGCGTGAGAGGATGGTTGCGCATGCCGCTGTCGCTGAGCAGCACATCGCCCACGAACAGGTGGCCCTTGAAGACGGTGCGCTGGTTGTCGGGGAAGGCCGGCGTGGCAATGGTGAATTCGCAACCCAGCGCGTCCATCAGCGCATCGGCCACGGGGCCGATATTGCCCTGCGGCGTGCTGTCGAAGGTGGAGCAGTATTTGAAGTAGATCTGCGGAGCCCGGCCATCGGGGCCCTGGCCTCGCAGCCACTGCAGTGCCTGCAGCGACTGGGCGACGGCGTCGGCCGGCGCGATGGTGCGCGACTTGAGCGCGACCACGACGGCGTCCACGCCCTCGTCCACCGGGCCGGCGGGTACGCCAATGCTTTGCACCACGCGCATGCCTGCGCGCACCAGGTTGTTCGCCAGATCGGTGGCGCCCGTGAAGTCGTCGGCTATGCAGCCCAGAAGAAGGGTCATGGGGATTCCGATGGAGCCTGGGGCAGGGTGATGCCCGGGAATATCTTGATGACGGCGCTGTCGTCCTCGCGGCCATGGCCGGCGGTGGATGCCTGCATGAACATCTGGTGGGCCGTGGAGGCCAGGGGCAGCGGGAATTTGCTGTGGCGCGCGGTGTCCAGCACCAGGCCCAGGTCCTTGACGAAGATGTCCACGGCCGACAGCGGGGTGTAGTCGCCGGCCAGCACGTGGGCCATGCGGTTCTCGAACATCCAGCTGTTGCCGGCGCTGTGGGTGATGACCTCGTAGAGCGCGGCGGCATCGACGCCTTCGCGCAGGCCCAGGGCCATGGCCTCGGCCGCTGCGGCAATGTGCACGCCGGCCAGCAGCTGGTTGATGATCTTGACCTTGCTGCCCGCGCCCGCGCTGTCGCCCAGGCGGTAGACCTTGGCGGCCATGGCGTCGAGCACGCCTTCGCAGGCGGCATAGGCCTCGGGGCGGCCTGCCGTCATCATGGTCATCTGCCCGGACGCGGCCTTGGCCGCGCCGCCGGAGATGGGCGCGTCAATGTAGTGCACGCCCTGCGCCTGCAGCCTGGCCTCCAGCGCCACGGACCAGTTGGGGTCCACGGTGGAGCACATGATGAAGACGGAGCCGGGCTGCAGCGCGGGGGCGATGCCGCCTTCGCCGAACAGCACGGCCTCGGTCTGCCGGGCGTTGACGACCACGCTGACGATGATGCGGCAAGCGGCGGCCATGTCGGCCAGCGTGGCGCAGGCCGTGCCACCTTCGGCTGCGAAGGCGGCTGCGGCCTCGGGGCGGATGTCGTGGACATGCACGTGGTGGCCGGCGCGGCGCAGGCTTTGCGCCATGCCGGCGCCCATGGCGCCCAGGCCGATCACGCCGACGGCGCGGGGTGTGGCGGTGGTGTGGTTCATGGCTGGCGTGGGGGTGTCAGGTCATCGGCGATGTAGGCGCGCACGATGGCCGCAAAGTCCTCGTCGCCGCGCAGGCCCAGCCGGTCGGCGCGCGTGGTATCCCAGCGGCCGGGCCAGCTGCCGACGATGCGCTCGACCTTGTCGTCGGGCTGCCAGCTCACGCGGTTGGCCACTTCGTCGCCAGCCACTTCGCGCAGCGCGCGCACCATGTCGCCTGCGCTGACGGACACGCCAGGCAGGTTGATGGGGCGGCGGTCGGCGACGGCGCTGGCATCGAGTTCGCAGCCTGCGACCAGGGCCTCGACGGCGCGGCGCGGGGACAGCAGCCACAGGCGCGTGGTGGCACCCACGGGGCAGTTGGCCGCCTCGCCGTTGAGGGGCTCGCGGATGATGCCGCTGGCAAACGACGAGGCGGCCGCATTGGGCCGGCCCGGGCGCACGCTGATCGTGGGCAGGCGCAGCACGCGGCCGTCGACAAAGCCGCGCCGCGTGTGGTCGGCCAGCAGCAGCTCGGCAATGGCTTTTTGCGTGCCGTAGGAGGACTGCGGGTTCAGGGCCGTGCCGTCCAGCACGATGTCTGGCAGGTCGCCCCCGTAGACGGCCACCGAGCTGGTGAAGACCACGCGCGGCATGTGGCCCACGGCGCGGCAGGTCTCCAGCAGGGCGCGCGAGGCATCGAGGTTGATGCGCATGCCCAGGTCGAAGTCGGCCTCGGCCTGGCCGCTGACCACGGCGGCCAGATGGAAGATCACGGCTGTGTCCTGGTCTATGGCGCCGCGCAGCACCTGCGGGTCGGCGATATCGCCCACCAGGGAGCGCACGCGCGTGTCGTCAATGGCCTGGGTGGCCACCACGTCGAGCAGGTCGATCTGGTGGATGGGCCAGCGGGTGCCGGCCAGCGTCAGCGCACCCTGTTCGAGCAGCTTGCGGGCCAGGCGCTGGCCCAGGAATCCGGCGCCGCCGGTGATCAGTACTTTCATGTGTCTTGGGGCTTGGAGCTTGAAGGATGGGAAGAAGGGCCGGTCAGCGGTTGACCATCTTTGCGGGGGTGAGCCAGACCGCGAGAGCGCCCACCACGAGCACCCCCGCCAGCACGAACATGCCGGCCTGCGTGGACTGGGTCAGGTCCTTGAGGTAGCCGATCATGTAAGGGCTGGCGAAGCCCGCGAGGTTGCCGACCGAGTTGACGATGGCAATGCCCGCCGCCGCCGCCGTGCCCGACAGGAAGGCCGTGGGCAGCGACCAGAACAGCGGCGCGCAGGTCAGCACGCCGGCTGCGGCCAGCGACAGGAAGATCAGGGAAAGAACCGTGTTGTCGGCGAAGAAGGCCGTCATCGCAAAGCCCACGGCGCCCATCAGCGCGGGCACGATCAGGTGCCAGCGGCGCTCGCGGCGCCTGTCGGCGCTGTGGCCCATCAGGTTCATCACCACGATGGCGCACAGGAAGGGGATGGCACTGAGCAGGCCGATGTTCAGCGCGCCCGTGACGCCCGTGGACTTGATCAGCGTGGGCATCCAGAAGGTCAGCCCGTACTGGCCGGCGACGAAGGCGAAGTAGATCAGGCACATCCACCAGACGCGGCGGTCGGCGAAAACGGCCTTGAGCGAATGCTTCTGGGCACCTGAGTGCTGCTGGTCCAGCTCGATCTCGCGCGCCAGCAGCTGCTTTTCGGAGGTCGTCAGCCACTTGGCGCTGGAGATGCCGTTGTCCAGATAGAAGATGGTCACCACGCCGATCACCAGGGCGGGAATCGCCTCGATCAGGAACATCCACTGCCAGCCGTGCAGGCCATGGTCGCCGTGGAAGGCCTGCATGATCCAGCCCGACAGCGGGTTGCCGAAGATGCCGGCCACGGGGATGGCCGACATGAACAGCGCCACGATCTTGGCTCGCCGGTGGGCCGGGTACCAGTAGGTCAGGTACAGGATCACGCCGGGGTAGAAGCCCGCCTCGGCCAGGCCCAGCAGAAAGCGCAGGATGTAGAAGCCCGTGGGCGTTTCCACATACATGAACATGGCCGACAGAATGCCCCAGGTGATCATGATGCGGGCGATCCAGACGCGCGCGCCCAGGCGATGCATGAGCAGGTTGCTGGGCACCTCGAAGAGGAAGTAGCCGATGAAGAACACGCCTGCGCCCAGGCCGAACACGGTCTCGCTGAAGCCCAGGTCCTGGGACATCTGCAGCTTGGCAAAGCCCACGTTCACGCGGTCCAGGTAGGCGATCACATAGCACAGCATCAGGAACGGCACGAGGCGCCAGAACACCTTGGCGTAGGCGCGCGCCGTCTCTGCAGAGTCGGCCTGGGCAGGGTGGGCCCCGGCCTGGCCGGATGCGATATCCGTTGTCGTCATTTCAAGTCTCCCTTGGGTTCGCCGCTTGATTCGCCGCTTGGTGCGCCGCCTGGCGGCTGCGCGGCTGTGGATGGGCTGGGTGGTGGAATGCGGCCGTGGGCGCCGCTGTGCAAATCAGTAGCGCGCCCCGAAGGTGGTGCGCAGCTCGTCGATGGCGGCCGCGTCCAGGGGCTGCGGCCGGGGATGGGTCATGAGCCAGAGCCTTGCGGTCTCCTCCAGCTCTTCCAGCACATGGCTGGCCTGCTCCACCGAGCGTTCCCAGACCACGGGGCCCAGGCGCTCGAACAAGGCGCCGCGCCCCTGGCCGGCCAGCGCGGCCACCTCGGCGGCGGCCTGCGGGTCGCCGGGCCGGCGGTAGCGGATCAACGGGATGCGGCCCACCTTCATGACCTGGTAGGGGGTGATGGGCGGCAGCACCTCGTCCTCGCGCCAGACGCCGGACAGCGTCAGCGCCACGAGATGGGTGGAATGCGTGTGGATGACGGCGCGCGCCTCGCCGTCATTGGCGTAGATACCCCGATGCAGGACCAGGGTCTTGGAAGGCTTGGCGCCGCTGACCCACTGCCCGCCGGCATCGACCTTGGACAGCTCTGCCGGGTCGAGCCGGCCCAGGCAGGCGTCGGTGGGGGTGATCAGCCAGCCGTCATGCAGGCGCGCGCTGATGTTGCCGGCAGCGCCGACGGTGTAGCCGCGCTGGTAGAGGCTGGCGCCGGTCGCGCAGATCTGCTCGCGGATGCGGGATTCGTAGCTCATGGGTGAACGCCCAGGCAAAGGCCGGGTGTGCCTGGTGCAAAAAGAGATGTGACTGATATTGTCATCATGTCATCATACAAATTTTGCGCAAAAACCCAAACAAGGTGAAAACCCTTGGCCATGCGCCAAGGGGTGGTTTCGGAGGTTCAGGGCTTGGCGGCCAGGATGTCGCGGGCCAGGCGTTCGCCGTCCTGCTCCCAGAAGCTGGCGTCGGCGCGGTGGATGCGGTCTATGGCGTTGCCCATGTGCGTGGCGGCGGCCTTGCGCGCGGCCTTGGGGTCGCCGGCCTCGATGGCCAGCACGATGCTGTGGTGCTCGCGTTCCACGGCCTTGCCGAAGTCCTCGCGCCGCGCCTCGTTGGCGCGCGTGATGCGCATGGCGCCGCGCAGGAACTGCGACAGGTAGTCCAGCGTGCTGATCAGGAAGGGATTGCCCGAAGCCTGGGCGATGGCGCGGTGAAACGCCATGTCTTCCTCCACGCCGTCACGGCCCAGCCGCACGGCCTCGGCCAGGGCGCTCTCCGCATCGTGGATGCGCTGCATATCCTCTTCGCTGCGCCGCCGCGCCGCGAGTTCGGCCACCTCGGTCTCCAGTGCGCGGCGCACCTCGGTGATCTGGATCAGCGCATTCCTGCCAGCCGCCGGCAGGCCTTCGAAGTCCAGTGGCTCTATGCCTGCCGCCTTCACGAACACGCCGCTGCCCTGGCGCGATTCCACCAGGTTGCGCGACTTGAGCTGGGACACCGCCTCGCGCACGACGGTGCGGCTGACCTCGAGCTGCTGCACGAGCTCGGCCTCGGTCGGCAGCTTCTGCCCCGGCTGCAGGTTGCCGGCGCGGATGCGCGCCTCCAGCTGCCGGGCAACCTGGTCCGCAAGCTTGAGACCGGGCTGAATGGCAGAGAAGGAAACCGTCATGGAGGTGGGGGCTGGAGAGACACGTGTGGCAGCGATTGTCTCAGAACGGCCAGGGCTTCAGCGCCGGGGAGTGTGGTGACGCCTGGGCGCTGTCTTTCGGCCAAGCCTTCAGTCCCGGGGAGGAAAGATCCCGTTCAGGACAATGCACCATTGCATGCTCAGGAATGGATCGCGTATGGGAACAGGTTGGTTGTTCCCTGTGACTCCGACCGACGTGGTACTGCTCAGCGAGGTATCGGCTGTACCGCCCTCCCGGTAGATGCCTGCGTTCTGGGCTTGAGCCAGCATCCTGTTTGGGCCCGGCGTGGAATGGGTTGCCCCTTGGGTGCTGGCGGGCATGTTCGAGACGGTGTGCGTGTGCGCGGGCATCTGGGACGGTGTGAGTGTCAGCTGTTCTCTGCCGCCGGCCTCTCCCAAGACGAAGGAGGAAAGTCCGGGGGCGCCGCCTGTGCCGATGGGAACGCGTCCGCGCAGGTCGGGAAGCTGGAAGGTGTTGACGCCATTGCCGCCATACGTCGTGCCAAGTATCGAAAACAAGGCGGCGTTCTGGTTGATGGGAAGGGTCTGACCCGCCGCTGGAGCCGTGTTGCTGGGGCAGAAGTTGCCGCTGAACAGAAAGAGCTCTCCTATGTAGGCTTCAGGCGCGGCATGGGCCGTCGGAATGAGGGGGGTGGAAAAGGCGAAGGCCAGCGCGAGGGCGGTTTTGCGCAGGAAGGGAGTGGAAGACAGGGGCATGGCGAAATCCTGTGGGTCTGTGCACAAAGGCTGTATCAACGGGCGAGCATGAAGCAGATGCGGTCCAGCGTCTCCTGTTCAGGGTCCACCCAGCCGGGGGTCAGAACGATGCCGGCGAACGGGTCCCCCGTTGCCGCGATGGCCACGGCCCGGCCCTTGTTGGTGCGACTGTCCAGCAGCAGGGTGTAGCTGCCCGGGGCTACGGCGGGGTTGAAGGCGATCGTGAAGGGGCCGCTCGCGCCATTGCGTGCTGCTGCATAGCCTTCACCACTGCGGATAACGGCCTTGGTGGCGTCGCCCGGATCGGGTGCAACGCAGCCGTGGCGCACTTCGGCCAGACCTGTGACACCACCCATGCCCGTCGGTCCCATGGGACCCTGCGGGCCCACCGAGCCTTGGAGGCCGTTGCATACATAGCTGGTGCTGGTGATCTCTGCTGCATCCAGTACGCCGTTGCGGTTGGTATCCAGGCCCTGGGTGATGCGCTGACCGCCCGTGGCGCAGGTGGCGCCAGCAGCTTCTACCTGGGTCACCATCAGGGATTCCCGGCCATCGGTGCCCGCCGCGCCGACTGCTCCCGGGCTACCTGGCGCGCCTGCCGCGCCTGTAGTGCCGGCAGGTCCGGTGGCACCGGCAGGGCCGGTAGCGCCCGTGGCTCCCGTAGCGCCTGCCGGCCCCGTTACTCCGGCAAGCCCTGTGGCGCCGGTGGGCCCCGCAGAGCCTGTGGCACCGGCGGGGCCTGTGGCGCCGGTAGCACCTGCCGGTCCTGTAGCGCCGGTAGGGCCTGCGTCGCCTCTGGGTCCTTGCGCGCCCTGCGTGGAGGCGGGATCGCAACGGCCCAGACTGCCGCTGGCGTCATGGCATACGTGGCTGGTGGATGTGGCGGGTGTGCCTGGCAGCCCGGGCAGTTGCACCTCTCCCGTGGGCTGTACGCGCAGCGCCGGGGTGTTGGGTGTGGAGTAGATGATCACGCCGCCACCCGCGGGGGGCGTGAGGCTGATGTCTGCTGCCCCGGCAGGACCGGTAAGCAGGGCGAGGACGGCGGTGGTGGCAAGGGCCACCGGACCGGCCGAAGTGGGGGGCAGTGGCCGACGGACAAAAAGAGGGGAAGGCATTTGACGGATGGCTCCTGTCGGCTAGGCCTCCGGCGGGGGCGCGGTACTTGGCGGCGCTGCCAGGGCTGTCCGGGTGTGCGAGGTGACCTGGCCTGATGTTGCGCAGGTCCAGGGCAAGGTAATGGGTAAGGTGGCTGGATTGGTACCGATTCTGCGAAATTGTGGATTTTTGCAAAATCACTGAAACTTGGTAAATTGAAATTGACTATTTGCCAGGACTGTGGTTTTCCAGTGCAGCCTGGCAATGGTCCGTTGCTGCTTGCATGGGCGCAATGCAGGTTTGCTGCTGTTGCAAGCCGCGTCTGCAGGATTCTTGCGGGCCTGCGCGGCGCGCGATACTTGCGCTTTTGCCATCTGCCTTACCGGGCCGAGCCCTTTTTCCATGCGAACCCCCACTACCGACTCTGCGGCCGCCGTGCCCGCCATCGCCTCGCTGGCCGATGCCGCCTTCACCCAGCGCGTGCAGCACGCCATAGACCACAAGACCAAGCCTTTGGGCGCGCTGGGGCGGCTGGAGCAGCTGGCGCTGCGCATTGCCTGCATCCTGGGTCAGGACAGGCCGGTGCTGCAGCAGCCGCAGATGCTGGTGTTTGCGGCCGACCATGGGCTGGCGGCGCGCGGCGTGTCGGCCTATCCGGTGGATGTGACCTGGCAGATGGTCGAGAACTTCATGGCCGGCGGCGCCGCCGTCAGCGTGCTGGCGCGCCAGCATGGGCTGGCGCTGAACGTGGTGGACTGCGGCGTGGCACGCGACTTTCCCGCGCGCGAGCAGGACCCTGACGACAAGCTTCCCCAGCCCGGCCAGCCGCGCCTGTGGCGCCGCAAGCTGGGCTACGGCACGCGCGACTGCAGCCAGGGCCCGGCCATGACGGCCACCGAATGCGCCATGGCCCTGCGCAACGGCGCGGCCCTGGTGCGCCAGTTGCCGGGCAATGCGCTGCTGCTGGGCGAGATGGGCATCGGCAATACCTCCAGCGCATCCTTGCTGCTGGCGCGGCTGTGCGGCGAACCGCTGGCCGAGGTCACGGGTGCGGGCACAGGCCTGGATGCGGCCGGGCTGGCGCGCAAGATCGGTGTGCTGCAGGAGGTGCTACAGCTGCACGCCCAGGCCACGGAACCGCTGGACGCGCTGGCGGCCATGGGCGGCTTCGAGGTTGCCACCATGGTGGGCGCCGTGCTGCAGGCCGCCGCCGAGCGGCGCGTCATCGTGGTCGATGGCTTCATCACCACGGCCGCCGTGCTGGTGGCCAGCCGCCTGCAGCCGGCCGTGCTGGAGCGCTGCGTTTTCTCGCACCGCTCGGGCGAGCCCGGCCATGTGCGCATGCTGGCCCACCTGGGTGCCGAGCCGCTGCTGGACTGGCAACTGCGCCTGGGCGAAGGCTCGGGCGCGGCCCTGGCCTGGCCGCTGCTGGTGTCGGCCTGCGCCATGCTGGGCGAGATGGCCAGCTTTGCGCAGGCCGGGGTGAGCACGCGCTCGGAACAGGCATAGCCGCCGGGGCTGTGCTGCGGCTAGCGCTGCAATGCAGCCGCTGCCAGCTTGCCCAGCCGCCTGACCAGCGCGCCAAAGCGCGCGGCATCGGTGTTGCCATAGCCGATCACCAGGCCGTTGTCCTGGGGCAGCGGTGCCAGGGCGAAGGACGAGAGGGCGCCCGGGTTCATGCCGGCGCGCCGCGCCTGCTCCACGATGGCACTGTCGGACAGGTCCGGCGGCAGCCGCACGGTCAAATGCAGGCCGCCGTGGCCGCCTAGCACCTCATGCTCCACGCCCAGTTGCGTGGCAAGCGCCTCGCGCAGGGCCGCCTGGCGCTCGCGGTACAGGCGCCGCATGCGGCCCAGGTGGCGCGAGAACTGACCGCTGTCCATGAAGTCCGCCATGGCCAGCTGCTCCAGGCGGTGGCCGCCGCGCAGCATCTCCTGCACGGCGGATGCCGCGCTGGTGGCCAGGGACTGCGGCAGCACCACAAAGCCCAGGCGCAGTGCCGGGAACATGGTCTTGCTGAAGGTGCCCACATAGAGCACGGGCGCGTCCGGCACCTGGCCCTGCATGGCGGCGATGGGCGTGCCCTGGTGGCGGAATTCGCTGTCGTAGTCGTCTTCGATGATCCACGCGCCCGCGCGGCGCGCGCGCTCCAGCAGGTCCAGCCGGCGCGCCACCGACAGCACGGCGCCCGTGGGATATTGGTGCGAGGGCGTGATCTGGATCAGCCGTGGAGGATGGCTGTCCCACAGGCCGGGGGCGATGGCTGCGCCATCGGCATCCACGCGCAGTGTGCTGACGCACAGGTCTCCCCCCGCAAAGGCCGACTTGGCGCCCCGGTAGCCGGGCTCCTCCAGCCAGGCATGGTCGCCCGGGTTGGTGAGCAGTTGCACGCACAGGTCCAGCGCACCCTGGGCGCCTTCGGTGACGATGATGCGCGAGGCATCGCAGCGCACGCCGCGCGAGATGCGCAGGTGCTGCGCAATGGCCTGGCGCAGCGCAGGCTCGCCCGCAGGATCGCCATAGTCCAGCGTGGCGCTGGCGGGAAGGCGCAATGCGCGGTCCTGCGAACGGCGCCAGGCGGGCAGGGGAAACCTGTCCAGGGCGGGCGTGCCCGGTGTCAGGGGCAGGCTGCGGTCGATGGCATGGCGCGTGGGCGCGATGCGGTCCAGGCGCCGGGCCGTGTGGGGTGCGCAGGGGGGCGGGGCGGCGGCCTCGGCGGCTGCCGTGGAATGGGTGGACACAGTCGCCACGCGCGTGCCCTGCCGGTCGGCGACCACATAGCCTTCGGCCGCCAGTTGCTCGTAGGCGATGAGCACGGTGTTGCGCGAGACTCCCAGATCCTCCGCCAGCGAGCGCGAGGCCGGCAGGCGGTCACCGGCCGGTAGCCGGCCAGCCAGGATGGCCTGCTTCAGGCGCTGGATCAGCTGGCGCTGGCGGGGAGCCGCTCCAGGGCCGGATTGCAAGGGACTGGTCAGCAGGTCGGAAGCGTGCATGCAATGGACGGCGTGGCACCATGAAATAAGGAGGATATGGCGCTTTCAATGATGCCACGCGGGCGATATCGTGGCCCTGCCAAATGACCTGACCAGGAATCTCCCATGCCCCCCGCACTCAACGCCCACTCCCAACCCGTAGGCCACGACCTTCCCAACTGGACCCCACGCCAGCGCCCGCCGCGCACGCCCATGCAAGGCCGCTACTGCCGGCTGGAGCCGCTGTCCGCCGCGCGCCATGCAGCCGATCTGTTCGATGCCTTCAGCCAGGCGCCGGACGCCAGCGACTGGACCTACATGTCGGTAGGCCCCTTCGCGGATGCCCAGGCCTATCTGCGCTTTGCCGAGGCCGCCCAGGCCAGCGATGACCCGCTGCACCACGCCGTCATCGACCTGGCCACGGGCCGTGCCATCGGCTCGCTGGCGCTGATGCGCGTGGACACGGCCAGCGGAGTGGTGGAAGTGGGCTTTGTCTGCTACTCGCGCCTGCTCAAGCGCACGCGTGCGGCCACCGAGGCGCAGTTCCTGCTGATGCAGCGCGCCTTCGACGAGCTGGGCTACCGCCGCTACGAGTGGAAGTGTGACAGCCTGAATGCGCCGTCGCGTGCCGCAGCGGCGCGCCTGGGCTTCCAGTTCGAGGGGGTGTTCCGCCAGGCCGTGGTCTACAAGGGCCGCAGCCGCGACACGGCCTGGTTCTCCATCATCGACAGCGAATGGCCGGCGCTGCGCGCGGCCTACCAGCGCTGGCTGGAGCCGGGCAACTTCGATGCAGGCGGCGGGCAGGTTCTTTCGCTGTCCAGCCTGGTGGAGCAGGGTGCGTCGCAGGCTCAGGAGACGGCAGGCGCGGCGTAGTAGGCCTGCAGCACCTCGATCAGGGCCTGTGCATGGCGCGGCAGCCGGCCCTGATCGCGCACGAGGATGCGGCGCTCGCGCACGCTCCAGGCGTCGGTCAGATCGATGAGCGCCAGCCCCATGCTTTCGCGGTTGCGCCGCGCAGCGCTCTCGGGAACGATGCCTATGCCCACGCCGGCGCCGATCATGCGGCACATGGCGTCGAAGCTGGACAGCTGTATGCGCAGCTTCATGGGCTTGCCCAGGCGCTCGGTCACACCTGCCAGAAATGTCTGCAGCGTGCTGCCCTGCTGCATGCCGATGGCGTCCTCGTCCAGCGTCTCGGCAAACGCAATGCGCTTGCGCCGCGCAAAGCGGTGGCCGCGCGGCGTGGCCAGCACCAGCCGGTCGGTGCTGAAGTGGATGGTCTGCAGGCCCAGCGTGTCCACCTGGCCGGCCACGATGCCCAGGTCGGCCCGGCCGTCGAGCACGCCGCGCGCGATCTCGGCGTTGGGCCGCTCCTGCAGGTCCACGTTCACGCGCGGGTGGTCGGCAAGAAAGGCCGGCAGGATCTCGGGAAGAAAGTCGGTCACGGCCGTGGTGTTGGCAAACACCCGCACATGGCCGCGCAGGCCGGCGCCGTACTCCTGCAGGTCGTGGCGCAACTGCTCGGACTGCAGCAGCATGCCGCGCGCATGGTGCAGGAAGGCTTCGCCGGCCGGCGTGGGCCGCACGCCGCGCGCCTCGCGGTACAGCAGGGGCATGCCCGCCTGCTCCTCCAGCGCCTTGATACGCAGGCTGGCTGCGGCCAGGGACAGGTGCTGCCTTTGCGAGGCGCGCGTGAGGCTGCCCAGTTCGGCGGCATGCACGAACAGGCGCAGGTCCGTCAGGTCGAAGTGCATGAGGGGCATGAAGGGCGAAGAGGGCATGGGCGGGGTCAAGGCTTTGTCAATTCCGAAGGCCGGGTCAGGAAATGCGCGATTGTGCGCTGGCCCGGCACGGGCAACCATGCGGGCTTGCGACAAGAACAAATGGAGACATGACCATGCCGGATTCTTCCTTTCCCCTGCCGTCGAGCCTTTTGCACCGCCGAAGCCTGCTGGCCGCCGCGCTCGCCTTGCCACTGCTGGGCCATGCCCAGGCCTGGCCCGCGCGGCCCATCGTGATGATCGTCCCGCAGGCGCCCGGCGGCACCAACGACATCGTGGGCCGGCTGGTGAGCCAGAAGCTGGCCGAGGTGCTGGGCGCCAGTGTGGTGGTCGAGAACCGGCCCGGTGCGGGCGGCAACATCGGCACCCAGGCCGTGGCCAAGGCGCCGCGCGACGGACATACCCTGCTGATGACCATCAGCAGCAGCCAGGCCATCAACCCCGCGCTGTACCGCAAACCGGGTTTCGATCCGGTGAAGGACTTCCGGCCCATCGGCCTGATCGGCTCCGTGCCCAATGTGCTGCTGGCCCATCCCGGCTTTGCGGCCAAATCCGTGCCCGAGCTGATCTCCATGGCCCGGGGCCGGCCCGACGAGTTCCGCTATGCCTCGGCCGGCAACGGCACGCTCAACCATCTGCTGGGCGAGATGCTCAACAGCATGGCGGGCATCCAGCTGCAGCATGTGCCCTACAAGGGCGTGGCGCCCGCGCTCAACGATGTGCTGGGCGGGCAGGTACCGCTGCTGTTCGGCAGCCTGCCGTCAACGCTGCCCCATATCCAGGCCGGCCGGCTGCGCGCGCTGGCCGTGAGCGGCGCGGCGCGATCGCCGCTGCTGCCCGATGTGCCCACCATTGGCGAGACCGTGCCCGGCTACAACGGCACGCTGTGGGTGGGTCTTTTTGCGCCTGAAGGCGTGCCCGCGCCGGTGCTGGCGCAGTTGCAGGACGGCATGGCCCGCGCGCTGGCGGCCAGTGATCTGCGCACCCGGCTGGAAGCTTCGGGCGTGGAGCTGGCCGGGCCGGCGGACAGGCCCGTGCCACCCGCCCAGATGGCGGCCCTGCTGCGCGAGGACATCGCCAAGTGGGCGCGCATCGTCAAGGCGTCCGGCGCATCGCTGGATTGACGCAAGGCCTCAGCCCTGCGGCTCCATGGCCAGCGCGAACAGCTCGCTGCGAAAGTGGATGCCCAGCCGCGCAAAGGCGCGGTTGCGGTAGGTCTTGACGGTGGGCAGGCTCAGGCACAGGTCGCAGGCAATGCCCTCATGCGTCATGCCCTGCAGCAAACGCGCGCACACATCGAGTTCGCGCGGCGTGAGGCCGGGCTGTGCCTGCAGCAGGCGCATGCGCAGGGCGGGCAATGTCTGGCGCTGTCTGGGCTGGGGGGCTGGGGATGCCGATGCCGCAGCCACGGCAGGCTGCGCCTGTGTCAGCGCAATGTGCTTGTGCGCCAGGGCCAGCAGCACGGGCGCCATGCTCTCGAAGCAGCCGATCTGCGCATCGCCCAGTGCCCTCTGGTGCTGGTGGCGATAGAAATTGACGGCAAACACACCGCCGTCGTCCTGGTGCTCGACGATGGACACGCGCTCGGCCATGCCGTGCGCGTCGTAGACCAGGGCGCGGTGCTCGCCTTCTACCTCCTGGGCCGTGATGTGGCACAGCGCCGTGCTGAGTGCCGGCGCTGTGCCGCCGTGCTTCCACGTGCTGTCGCGCAGATGGGGGCCTGAGAGATAGGCGCGCCAGCACTCGCGCGTGGTGTCGCGCGCCTCGCTGCTGGCCGACAGGAACAGCTGCGGCCGGCTGCGCTGCCCCGTGCGGTAGACCGACCAGGAGGCGACAGGCAGCAGCGCGTTCATGGCCTGCAGCACCTGCAGGGCGAAGCCCGGCCCACCCAGGCTGGACACCATCTGGCCCAGCGCATGGCTGGACGCCTGGCCGGGCAAGGCGCTGGCGTCAAGGGCGGGGGAGGGGCAGGTCCAGTGTCTCAAGGGATGGCAGGGGCGGGCAGGGCGCTGTCATCTTCCGGGATGACGGCCTGCCCGGGCAATGGTGCTTATGCTAGGTCCCGATTCCATCCACCGGAGCCCCAGAACCATGCCAGATGACGTGCCGCAGCTTGCGGCCTTGCCCGATCCGCGCTTTCGCTTCTTCGCCGACCTGAGCGTGCAGGTGGGCCCGCCGCAGGAGGTCGGTGCCACGGCGCACGGCGGGCGCCGGCTGATCCCCATCCTGGGCGGCACGGCCCGGGGCGACGGCTGGAGCGCGCGCGTGCTGCCCGGAGGCGCGGACTTCCAGCGCATCGTGCACGGCGGGCTGGCCGAGCTCGATGCGCGCTATGTGCTGGAGACCGATGCCGGCGACCTGATCTATGTCTGCAACCAGGCCTTGCGCAGCGGCGACCCGGCCCATATGGCAAGGCTGGCACGTGGCGAGCCCGTGGACCCTGCACATATCTACTTCCGCTGCGCGCCCCGCATGGAGACGGCCAGCCGGGCGCTGGGCTGGATCAACGAGCGCCTGTTCTTCGGCACCGGCGCGCGCCATCCCGATCGCGTGCAGATGCGCTTTCACGAGCTGCTCTGAGGGGGGCTTCCCCGCTTCGATACCTACAACACAGGAGACACAACACATGAACAACCCTGCATCCAAGGCGCGCCGCGCCGCCGTGGCCTGCACTCTTGCCGCTGTGCTGGCCACCGGCCTGGCTCCCTGGGCCGCGGCCAGCGCCCAGCCTGCTTTTCCGAGCAAGCCCGTGCGCCTGCTCGTCGGCTTTCCTGCGGGAACGGGGCCGGACATCGTGGCACGCCTGCTTGCGCAAAAGCTGTCCGAGCAATGGGGCAACCTGGGCGTGGTCGTGGACAACAAGCCGGGCGCTGGCGGCCTCATCGCCGCCAGCGAGGCGGCACGCGCCGTGCCTGACGGCTACACGCTGATGCTGGGCGAGACCGGCCAGCTCAGCATTGCCCCCAACACCTACCAGCGCCTGCCCTACGATCCGCAAAAGGACTTTGTGCCCGTCAGCCAGGTCGTCACCTCCGACTTCGTGCTGCTGGTCAATCCGCAGAAAGTGCCGGCCCGCAATGTGCCCGATTTCGTGGCCTGGGCGCGCCAGCGCAAGGAGCTGTTCATCGCCACCTTCGGCGCCGGCACGCCAGGCCACTTCGGCGCCTTCATGTTCGGCAATGCCGTGCAGCTCAGGCCCGAGCCCGTGCACTACAAGAACACCAACGATGCCCTGGGCGGCCTGTTCAGCGGCGACGTGCAGGCCGTCTTCGCCACGGCGGCCCTGGCCGCGCCCCAGGTCAAGGCCGGCAAGCTCACGGCCCTGGGCAGCACGGGCGCCACGCGCACCCCGTCCATGCCCGATCTGCCGACCATCGGGGAGCAGGGCTATCCGTCGCTGGAGTTCAATTCCTGGTTCGGCGTGGTCGCGCCCGCCAAGACACCGCCCGAGATCGTGGCCAGGCTGCAGGCCGACATCGTGCGCGCCCTGCAGCAGCCCGACAGCCGCAGCCGGCTGGAAGAGGCCGGTTTCCGCGTGACGGGCACCACGGGCGACGAACTCGCCCGCATCATGCGCGCCGACACGGTCACCTGGGGCAAGGCCGTGGCGGCCACGGGCTTCAAGGCCGATTGAAGCTCAGCGCTTGCCCGCAGCCGGCGCAGGCGTCTTGGGCGAGTAGTCGCAGTACGGCGCCACCACGCACTCCCAGCAGCGTGGCTTGCGGGCCTGGCAGACGTAGCGGCCCAGCAGGATGAGCCAGTGGTGCGAGTCCACGGCGTAGGCCGCCGGCACGCGCTTCATGAGCTGCATTTCCACGGCCAGCGGCGTCTTGCCCGGCGCCAGGCCCGTGCGGTTGCCTACGCGGAAGATGTGCGTGTCCACGGCCATGGTGGGCTGGCCAAAGGCGACGTTCAGCACCACGTTGGCGGTCTTGCGGCCCACGCCGGGCAGGGCTTCCAGTTCCTCGCGCGTGCGCGGCACCTGGCCGCCGTGGCGCTCTACCAGGATCTGGCAGGTCTGCATCAGGTGTTTGGCCTTGCTGCGGTACAGGCCGATGGTCTTGATGTAGCCCTCCAGCCCTTCAAGTCCCAGGTCCAGGATGGCCTGGGGCGTATTGGCCACGGGAAACAGCTTGCGCGTGGCCTTGTTCACGCCCACGTCCGTGGCCTGGGCCGAGAGCAGCACGGCAGACAGCAGCTCGAACACGTTGGTGTATTCCAGCTCGGTCTGGGGCGAGGGGTTGGCGGCCTTGAGTGTGGCGAAGAAGGGTTCGATGCTGGTGGTTTTCATTGTGGGAAGCGCGTGTCCATCGATGTGGCGAGCATTGTCGTGCAAGTGTGATTTCTAGGACTGTTCTGGTTTTTGATGTCTGCGAGGGCCAGATCGTCTGGTTATGCCGTTGCGGCGTTGACGTGCTGGGGCCGCATGGCAATAGTGGGCCGGATCGATTCCGCCGACACCACACATACAGACAACACGCCACCAGGAGGGGGCGACCGCATGGCCACTCGCAAGATATCCGTTTCTCCCGCGATCGCGGCGGCGCAGACCCTGCTGGGTGATGTCCGCGACCTGATCGAGGCCGCGCGGCTTCGGGTGGCTTCCACCATCAACAGCGAAATGACCCTGCTGTACTGGCATATCGGCCAGCACATCCATGACTGCGAATCCGAGGTGCGGCAGGCCGGCTGCAGCGACAAGGTCCTGCCCTCCCTGGCCGGGCATCTGGTCCAGGGCTATGGCGGCAGTTTCTCGGAAAAGAACCTGTGGCGCATGGTGCAGTTCTCCACCACCTTTCCTGATGAGCCCCTGGTCATCTCGCCCACGCGGCAGTTGAGCTGGGCGCATTTCATCGCGCTGATTCCGCTCAAGGACGCCCTGCAGCGCGAGTACTACGCCAGCATGGCGAGCATTGAGCGCTGGAGCGCTCGCACGCTGCGCAGCCGCATCGATTCCCGGCTGTACGAGCGCACCGTGCTGTCCTTCGATGCGGACACGCTGGTCGCGCAGGAGCCCACGCAGCGAGCCATCGAGCGCATGTCGCCAGCGCTGTTCATGCGAGACCCCTACATCCTCGACTTCCTGGGGCTGCACGATGCCTGGCAGGAGGGTGACCTGCAGGCGGCCGTCATCCGCGAGATGGAGGCCTTTTTCCTGAAGTCGGGCATGGGCTTCAGCCTGGTGGCGCGGCAAAGGCACATGCAGATGGATGACCAGGATTTCCAGCTTGACCTGCTGTTCTACCACCGCAGGCTGCGGCGGCTGGTGGCGGTGGAGCTGAAGGTGGGCGAATTCGCGGCCGAGGACAAGGATCGGATGGAGCACTACCTGCGCTGGCTGGATCGGCATGAGCATGAGCCGGGCGAGGATGCGCCGCTGGGCATCATGCTGTGCTCGGGCAACAGCTCGGAGCAGATCGAGCTGCTGGAGCTGGGCCGCGGCGGCGTCCAGATGGCCGAGTATCTGCCCGGCCTGCCTGCTCGCCATGTGCTGGCCCAGCGGCTGCGGGAGGCCACGCGCCGGGCGCAGTGGCACTGGGCACAGTGCCACCTGGAAGTCGGGCAGGGCTGAGCACGGGCCCCGGCCTGCAGTCCATCCCTTCCGTCTTTCTCTGCTTTTTCTACTTCGTCTTCTTACCCGGGAGGCAGCAGCTCCCGCAGATGCTCCACGAAGGCCCGCACTCCCTTGGACAGCGTGCGGCCTGCCAGCGTCTGCAGCTCGATGGCGCGTGCATTCATGCCGCGTTCGCGTATGGGCACCGCATGCAGTTCGCCACGGCGCACACGCTCGCGCATGGTGACCTCACCACCCAATGACAGGCCGCCGCCATGCAGCACGAAGTGCACCAGGGTCTCGAACTGGCCGCTGACCAGGGCAGGCTCGAACACCAGGCGCCGGTGGCTGCAGGCAATGTCGAACAGCTGGCGCGCGGTGTTGGCGTCCTCGGGCAGGGCAATGGCATGGGGATGCATCTGGGCCAGGGTGATGCTGGCATGCCGGGCCAGTGCGTGGTCGGGCCGCATGATGGCGACCACGGGCGAGACCTGGCGGTGCCAGACCTCGATATCGCGTGCCGCCGCACGGCTGTAGGTCAGGCCGACATCGGCCTCGCCGCCCAGCACGGCCTGGGTCACGGCGGCAGGTGCTTCCACGCGCAGGTGGAACTGCATGCCCGGGTACTGTTCACGAAACAGCGCCATGGCGCGCGGCAGGAATTCGATGGCAAAGCCGCCCGAGCTGCACACGCGCACCACGCCCCGGCGCAGGCCCTGCAGGGCCTCGATATCCGAGACCACGCGGTCGGCCTCCAGCGCACCGCGGCGCGCGTGGGCGGCCAGCAGCTCGCCTGCCGGGCTGGGCGCCATGCCGCGCGGGCGGCGCTCGAACAGCGGCACGCCCAGCATCTCTTCCAGACCGGCGACCTGGCGGCTCACGGCCGAGGGCGAGACGTTGAGCCGCGCGGCGGCATCGCTGACCGAGCCGCTGCGCACCACTTCGAGAAAGTAGCGCAGGGCCGTGTCCTGAAGGCGGTTGGAAAGCATATGGCTCCCATTTATGGTTTGCGGAAAACGCAACGATAAGCCGAGAAAATGGCGATTGTCGAAATATTTGCGCCTGCTTATGCTGACTTCGTTCTGTCACAAAAACGAGGAAATCCATGGAGTCAAGCACAAGCGCCGCTGCGCTGCAGCCGGATCTGGCCACCGGGGGCGGTGCCGTGGTGGAGATGTCGGCCGTCGCGCTGTCCAAGGCCATCCACGGCCGCGAGCTGTCCTGCCTGGAAGTGCTGGATGCCTACTGCGCGCAGATCGACCGGCTCAACCCCGTGGTCAATGCGCTGGTGGCTCCGCTGGACCGGGACTGGCTGCGCGGCCGCTCCCGCGAGCTGGATACGCTGCTGGCGCGCGGCCAGAGCCTGGGGCCGCTGCACGGCTTTCCGCAGGCGCCCAAGGACATCATGCCGGCCGCAGGCATGGTCACGACCAAGGGATCGCCGATCTTCGCGAACCAGCTGTCGCAGGCCGATTGCGTGGTGTTCGAGCGCATGCGCGCAGGCGGTGCGCTCTTCGTGGCACGCAGCAATTCGCCCGAGTTCGGCCTGGGCGGCCATACCTACAACCCGGTCTACGGGACCACGCGCAATGCCTTCGATCCTTCGCGATCGGCAGGCGGCAGCAGCGGCGGGGCGGGCGTGGCCGTGGCGCTGCGCATGCTGCCCGTGGCCGATGGCTCGGACATGATGGGCTCGCTGCGCACGCCGGCCGCCTTCAACCATGTCTACGGACTGCGCACCTCGGTGGGCTGCGTGCCGCATGGCCCCTCGGAAGAGGTGTTCTTCCAGCAGTTCAGCGTCGCCGGCCCCATGGCGCGCGACATCCCCGACCTGGCCCTGCTGCTGTCCGTGCAGGCAGGCTTTGATGCGCGCCTGCCGCTGACCCGCCGCAGCGAGCCGCCCCAGGACTGGACCGCGCAGCTGCAGCGCGACTGCAAGGGCCTGCGCATCGGCTGGCTGGGGGACCTGGGCGGGCACCTGCCCACCGAGCCTGGCCTGCTGCAGACCTGCCGGGCGGCGCTGCAGCATTTCACGGCCGCAGGCTGCACGGTGGAGGAGGCCGTGCCGCAGTTCGATTTCGAGCGCCTGTGGCGCGCCTGGATCGACCTGCGCAGCTTCAGCGTGGCCGGCGCCAACGCCGCCTTGTACAACGATCCGGCCAAACGCGCCCTGCTCAAGCCCGAGGCCGTCTGGGAAATCGAGCGCGGCCTGGCGCTGCCGGCCATGGCCGTCTATGACGCGGCGCGCGTGCGCTCGGCCTGGTATGAAACATTGCGCCGCCTGTTCGACAGCTACGACTTTCTGGTGCTGCCTTCCGCCCAGGTCTTTCCCTTCGACGCAGCCCTGGACTGGCCTCACGCCGTGGACGGCCGCGAGATGGACACCTACCACCGCTGGATGCAGACCGTGGTGCCTGCCACCATGGCCGGCCTTCCGGCCCTGGCCGCGCCTGCGGGCTTCGGGCCGCAGGGCTTGCCTGCCGGGCTGCAGATCATCGGCCCGGCGCAGGCCGACCTGGCCGTGCTGCAGATCGGCCATGCCTATGACCAGGCCAGCGGCTTGTCGCGCGTGCGCAGCCCGCTGCTCGACTGAAGACTGACGACTGAATTGCCGCATTGAGCTTGTTCCCAGGTTCCCGTTCCCTCGTTCCCCAGGAGATCCGTGCCATGGCCTTGTCCCGTTCCCGTTTTCTGTCGTGCCTGATGGCCGGCGCCGCTGCGCTTGCTTTTCCCTTGGCGCATGCCCAGGCCCAGTCCTACCCGGATCGCCCGATCAAGCTGGTCGTGCCCTTTGCGCCCGGCGGCGCCACCGACATCCTGGGCCGCCTGCTGGCCACATCGCTGGGAGAGCGCCTGGGCCAGCCCGTGGTGGTGGAAAACCGTCCCGGCGCGGGCACCGTGGTGGCGGGCGCGCTGGTGGCCAAGGCGCCGCCCGATGGCTACACGCTGCTGCTGGGCGCCAGCACCACGCTGACGCTGAACCCCGTGATCCGCAACCCGCTGCCCTACGATCCGCTGCGCAGCTTCACGCCGCTGGGCCTGGTGGCCGACATGGGGCTGGTGCTGGTGGCGCACAACGAAACGCCTGCACGCACCCTGCCTGAACTCGTGGCCCTGGCCAAGGCCGATCCGGACAAGCTGTCCTACGGCTCCTTCGGCACGGGGTCGTCGGTGCACTTCGGTGGCGAAATGCTCAAGACCGCCACGGGCATGCGCATGGTGCATGTGCCCTTCAACGGCAGCTCGCCCAGCCTCACCGCGCTGATGGGCGGCCAGGTGCAGGTGGCCGTGGACACGGTGGTGGCCACCACGCCGCTGATCAAGGCCGGCAAGATCCGCCCCATCGCGGCCCTGGGCCCGCAGCGCCTGGCCCTGCTGCCCCAGGTGCCCACCGTGGCCGAAAGTGGCTACCCCGGCTTTGCCATGGACACCTGGTTTGCCTTCCTCGCCCCGGCCGGCCTGCCCGCTCCCATCCAGAAGAAGCTGGAAAAGGCGCTGGCTGACACCATGGCCGAGCCGGCCATGAAGAAGAAGCTGGTGGACATCGGCCTGTCGCCCGCATGGGGTCCGGGCAGCGCGCTGCAGGAGCGCATAGAGCGCGAACTGCCGCAGATGCGCGCCGTGGCCGCCAGGGCCGACATCAAGGTGGATTGAACGCAGCTGCCTTCCGGGAGAGAGGGGACAGAGATGGCGTCGTCCCCCTTGGGGGGCGCCGTGCAACGGGAAGGCGCGAAGCGACTCAGGGGACTTCTAATCGTGCAGGAAAGCTGCGGCAGGATTGGCGACAATGCAGGCTTCGCCTTTTCATCGCATCGACAACGAGAATCCTGCCCATGCAATTCGCCGACCGTCTGAACAACGTAGAAACCTCCGCCATCCGCGAGCTGTTCAAGCTGCTGGGCAAGCCCGGCATCATCAGCTTCGCGGGTGGTTTTCCGGACAGCGCCATGTTCGACGTGGCCGGCATCAGCGCCGCCTCCCAGGCAGCGCTGCAGCAGGAGCCGGGCGCGGCGCTGCAGTACGGCGCCACCGAGGGCTACCAGCCGCTGCGCGAGCAGATCGCCGCCTTCATGGCCGGCAAGGGCGTGCGTGAGCTGGCCCCCGAGCAACTGGTGGTCACCACGGGCAGCCAGCAGGCGCTGGACCTGCTGGGCAAGACCATGATCAACCCCGGCGACAAGGTCATCGTGGAAGGCCCGACCTTCCTGGCCACCATCCAGTGCTTTCGCCTGTACGGCGCGCAAGTCATCAGCGCGCCCATCGATGCCGAAGGCGCCCAGGTCGATGCGCTGGAAAAGCTCATTGCCGAGCACCGCCCCAAGCTGGTCTACCTGATTCCCACCTTCGGCAATCCCAGCGGCGCCATGCTGAGCCTGGAGCGCCGCAAGAAGGTGCTGGAGCTGGCCGTCAAGTACCAGACCCTGGTGGTGGAAGACGATCCCTACGGCGACCTGTATTTTGGCGAGGCGCCACCTCCCAGCCTGCTGGCCCTGTCCAGCCAGGTGCCCGGCAGCCGCGATTGGCTGGCGCACTGCGGCTCGCTGAGCAAGGTGCTCAGCCCCGGCCTGCGCATCGGCTGGCTGGTGGCCCCGCCCGAGCTGCTGGCCCGCGCCGTGATGTGCAAGCAGTTCAGCGACGCCCACACCAGCACCTTTGCCCAGGCCACGGCCGCGCAGTACCTGAAGTCCGGCGCCATGCCCGCCACGCTGGCCCATGTGCGCGAGGTCTATGCGCGCCGCGCCAAGGCCATGGGCGATGCGCTGCGCGAGCACCTCGGCGATGCCGTGGAATTCCTGCAGCCCCAGGGCGGCCTGTTCCTGTGGGTGCGCCTGACCGGCAAGGGCGGCGCGCTGGCCGATGCCGGCGAGCTGGCCAAGCGGGCCATCGCCCAGGGCGTGGCCTTTGTGCCGGGCGCGCCGTTCTTCGCGCAAAACCCCGATGCCACCAGCTTCCGCCTCTCGTTCGCCACGGCCGACGAGGACAAGATCCGCGAAGGCATCGCCCGCCTGGCCCAGGCGCTCAAGGCGTGAGCGTGGCTGGGGACAACGAGCGCAGCGGCGAACGCGACGAGGCCCAGGCCCTGCAGGCGCGCGTGATGGAGCTGGAGATCAAGGCCAGCTACACCGACGACCTGCTGGAGCAACTGAACCTGACCATCTACCGCCAGCAGCAGCAGATCGACCGGCTCCTGGACGAGCTGCGCGACCTGCGCCGACGGGTGCCGGAGGGCGGGCCCGCCGGCGGTGCGACCCATCTGCGCGACGAGCTGCCCCCGCACTATTGAGTGCGCAGGGCTGCATGCGAATGCCCAGGCCAGGCCCTGCCTGGGCATCTTTTCATTCAAGCGGCTTGTTGGCCACGTGCTTCATCTTGCCCAGGAACAGGCGCAGGAAAAAGCCCGCCATGATCAGGATGAAGACGATGACGCCCAGGCTCATCAGCCCGTAGTCGGTGGAAAAGAGATCGATCATCAGCTTCACAAGTCCTCCTGTGGTTTGTAGGATCGGTGGGGTCCCGATCCGACTATCGCCGTGGCATGGCGTGGAGGGCTTGTGATGGGTCAACGCGGCGGCGGGGCGGGTTTGCGGCAGCGCAAAGGCCGGGTGCCCGGCTACTGCGGGCCTGCGTGCCAATGTTCCGTGCTGGCCGCTTTCAGATCTTCCCAATCGTCGGGCGGATGGCCGCGTCCGAGCATTTTTTCGAAAACTGCATAGGGGTCGGACGCGCTGCTCGACGAGCGAAGGGTCTGCTCGTCGTTGACCCATGCGAAGACGATCACCCTGGAGCGGGAGTCGTACCGGAAGAACAGCCTGAACCTTCTGCCGATCTTGGCCCGCCGCCAGTGGCGGTGGCTGGCTCCCAGCGTATTGCCCTGGCGGTATTCGTCGCGTGAGGGATCGCCGGGAATCACTTCCAGCATCAACTGGCTCAGAGCCCTGAACAGTTTGACGTTGGCATTGGAGCCGAAGTCTTGCGGACTGTTGTGCTCTGCGCGTCGGGCGGCCTGGTGCAATTTGCGCAACTGTTCCACCACGCAGTCATGGAACAGCAGGGTCCAGCCGTGGCGCTGCATCAGATCACCACATCGCCCTGGATATCGTCATCCAGGTCCACCGTACGACCTGCGAGCGCAAGCATGTCGCGGGCCAGGTCGTCGGGCAGGCTCTGGAGCCTTTGGCCGGACTGGATATCGGCAGCCAGCAGATCGAGGAAGGCCGCTATGGCGGGGTCCTGATGCTCTTCTTCGGCGCGGCTGACAACGACCAGGCCATCCTCGCGCAGTCGGAATGCAATCTTGCCGCCCGCATCGACGCCCAAGGCCTGGCGTATGGGCTTGGGCAGCGTGACCTGGCCCTTGGAGGTGAGGGTGGCCAGTTCATGGATGTCGGGCATGGCGCAATCCTTCACAAATGACTTGGGAGATGAGTGTAAGGAATTTTCCTTACATTCGTCGATGCCAAGGACATCACCCCCGCATGAACGGCAAGGGCACCTCCGCAGGAATCGGGCAGGCATAGGGCCTGCCGCCGCGGCGCTCGAGCAGCTCCGCCTTGGCCTCGGCCATGCGCTCGGGCCGCTGCAGCAGGGCGATGGCGGTGGCCGCCATCACCTGGGCGGCGCGCACCATGCCGGCGTGGGCCAGGCCGGACTGGCCCTGCGAGACCATCTGCCAGGAATGCAGCGGCGTGCCGAAGGCGTAGCAGGCCACCCAGGCCTGGACGGTGGGCGTGATCCAGCTCACATCGGCCACGTCGGTGGAGCCGAACAGGGTGCCCTCCACAGCGGGGTCGTAGGGCGCCAGGCCCTCGAACACGGCCGGCACCTTGCCGCGCAGCACGCTGGCCAGCGGGCGGCTGACCTGGTCAACGTCATTGCTGTCCAGCGTGGCCTGGAAGTCGCCGGCCAGGCTGTGCAGGCCGGGGTCCACGCGCAGCGGGCCCAGGGCCTGCATCTGTTCGTACATGACCTGGTTCAGCGTGCGGTTCTGCAGCAGGTTGGAGCAGGCCTTGTCGAAGACGATCTCCAGCCGGCAATCCGTCATCAGCGCCGCGCCGCGCGCCACGTTCTGCACGCGCTCGTAGAGTGCGGCCGCCTCGTGGTTGCGCGCGGCCCGCACCAGGTACAGCACCTCGGCGCGCGCCTGCACCACGTTGGGCGACAGGCCGCCCGAGTCGGTGATGGCGTAGTGCACGCGCGCATCGGTGGGCATGTGCTCGCGCAGGTAGTTCACGCCCACGTTCATCAGCTCCACGGCGTCGAGCGCGCTGCGGCCCAGGTGGGGGGAGTGCGCGGCATGCGAGGCCTTGCCGTGGAAGACGAACTTGGCCTGGATATTGGCCAGCGTGCTCTGGCTGAACACGCCGGAGAAGCTGGCCGGGTGCCAGGTCAGCGCCGTGTCCACATCGTCGAAGACCCCGGCGCGCGCCATGAAGGTCTTGCCCGATCCGCCTTCTTCGGCCGGGCAGCCGTAGTAGCGCACGCGCGCCTTGGCGCCGCTGCGGCGCAGGTGCTCCTGCAGCGCGATGGCCGCGAAATGTGCCGAGGTGCCCAGCAGGTGGTGGCCGCAGCCGTGGCCGGCCAGGCCCGGGCTGTCGGTGGACGGCGTGCAGACCAGGGCGCCGCTTTGCTGGTTCAGGCCCGACAGTGCGTCGTACTCGCCCAGGAACGCCAGCACCGGGCCCTCGTCGCCCCATTCGGCCAGAAAGGCGGTGGGAATGCCGGCCAGGGCGCGTGTGATGCGAAACCCGGCCTGCTCCAGCGCATCGATGTGCAGCTGGGCCGAAGCCGTCTCGGCATAGCGCAGCTCGGCCAGCGACCAGATGCTGTCGGCCAGGGCCGCCATGCGCGCGGACTGCTGCTGGAAGAAATCCTGGAGATGATCGACCGCGCTCATTCCGGCTTCACTCCTGCCTTGTCCAGCAGCGCCTTGTTGCGCTGCAGTTCGCTGGCGATCTGGGCAGGGAAGCGGCCCTGGTCCATCTCGGTGACCGATGCGCCCAGCAGCTTCAGGTGCTTTTGCACCTCGGGCAGGCGCACGGCCTTCGTGGACGCTTCCTGCAACTGCCGGACGATGGCGGGCGGCGTGCCGGCCGGCACGACCAGGCCGAACCAGCTGATGCCCAGCTCGTTGAGCTGCGCATAGCCCAGCTCCTTGAAGGTGGGTACATCGGGCAGATCGGGCGAGCGGCTGTCGCCCGACAGTGCCACGGGGATGAGCTTGCCACCCTTGATCTGGGGCATGGCCGAAGGCAGCTGATCGGTCATCACCTGCACCATGCCCGCCAGGGCGTCGTTGAGCGCCGGGCCGTTGCCGCGATAGGGCACGATCTGGATCTGGGTCTTCATGGTCTCGTTGAAGGACGCCACCATCAGATGGCCCAGCGTGCCCAGGCCCGGCACGCCCGCACTGTAGGCGCCGGGCTGGGCGCGCAGCCTGGCCAGGAACCCCGCGAAATCCTTGACGCCCATCTTGGGATGGACCATGTAGACCGATGGCATGGTCACCAGGTTGGCCACGGGCAGGAGCCTGCCTTCCAGCCTGGCGGCGCGCGTGTACAGCGAGGGGTTGATGGTGGCCGTGCTCACCGTGGCCATGCCGATGGTGTATCCGTCTGGCGCCGCCTGGGCAATGCTTTCGGTACCGATCAGGCCACCCGCGCCGGCCTTGTTGTCCACCACCACGGGCTGGCCCAGCGTGCTGCGCAGGCCTTCGGCGATCACGCGCGCGACGATGTCGGTGGAGCCGCCGGCCGCAAAGGGCACGATGAGCTTGACGGGCTTGCTCGGATAGGCGTCGGCCGCATGGGCCGTGCGGGCCAGGGTGAGGCCGCACAGCGCGGCGCAAAGGCCCGCGCCCAGGGAAAGCAGGGTGCGGCGCGGCAGGTGAGAGAGAGGCTGTAAGAGGGGCTTGGCTTGCATGGCATGGACTCCATCGACGGGGAGGGAGCCGCAGCCTGGGCCGTGCCGGCTCCCGATGCAGGCGACTATAGAAATCCTGCCGCCCGCGTGGGCCACGGTATTTGTGCCAAGCTATAAGCCGTTCCGATAGCTTGCCCTTCGCCGCCTGTGGCGCGCCAGGGCCTGCCTGGGGAAAACACCAAGATTCCCATGAGCCACGATTTTGACGACCGCGAAGGCCTGGACGATGCGGCCACGCCCCAGGGCCGGCTGCTGTTCTCGCGCCTGACCAAGCATGTGCGCCTGCGCCAGCTGCAGCTGCTGGTGGCGCTGCAGCAATGCGGCTCGGTGGTGCAGGCCGCCGCCACGCTGCACATGAGCCAGTCGGCAGCCACCCAGGCGCTGGCCGAGATGGAGCGCGTGCTCGACATCCGCCTGTTCGAGCGCCATGCGCGCGGCATACGCCCCACGCTGGCCGGCCAGACCCTCGTGGACACGGTGCGCGGCGTGCTGGCCGCGCTGGAGGAGGTGGCGGAATCGCTGGCCGCCATTCGCCGGGGCGCCGCGGCCGCGCTGCGCCTGGGCGCCATTCCGGCGGCAGCCCTGGCCATTCTTTCGCCCCTGCTGGCGCGGTTCTATGCCGAGCATCCCGAGGTGCATGTCGATGTGCATGAAGACGCCAGCACCCGGCTGCTGCCCCAGCTGCTGGGCGGCGGGCTGGACGCGGTGTTCTGCCGCGAGCCGGCGCTGCTGCCCGGCCCCTTCGTCTTCGAGCCGCTGCTGGCCGACACGGCCGTGGTGGTGGCCGCACGCTCGCATGCACTGGCCGGGCGCCGTGGCGTGCCGCTGCAGGCCTTGACCGGCGCGCGCTGGGTACTGCCCACGGCCAACATCGCCGTGCGCGGGATTTTCGAGGCCGAGGTGCTCCAGGCGCTGCCCGATGCGCCCTGGTTTCCTGTCTCCACCGTTTCCCTGCCGATACTGGAGGGCCTGTTGAGCCAGCCCGGCGCCGTGGCCCTGGTGCCGTTGAGCATCGCGCCGGGCCTGCAGACCCATGCGCGCGTGTGCCGGCTCGACGTGCAGCTGACGGGCCGGCTGGCGCCGCTGGGCGTGGTCCGCCGCCGCGACCGGGCGCCCGCCCTGCTGGACCAGATGCTTTCGCTGTGCGCGCAGGTTCTGCCGGCACCCCCGGCACGCTGAAAGCGGGCGGCATGGCTTCTTGCGGCCCCCGGTTGCGGCCACAATACTGTCCGCGCGAAAACACGGCAGCACGGCCGGACCAGACAACAGAAAGCACGCAGAGGACCGCATGATCAATTGGTCGCTAGACGCCGATACCGTCACCCACAGCATCCAGCTGGCGCTGGCGCCGGTGTTCTTCCTGACGGCCGTGGCCGGCATGATAGGCGCCGTGGCCGGGCGGCTGGCCCGCATCATCGACCGCGCGCGCAAGCTGGAGGAACTGCTGCGCACGCCGCAGGAGGAGGAATTCATCGCGCGCAGCCTGACCGAGCTGCACTTTCTGCGCAAGCGCGGCCGGCTGGCCAATGTCTGCATAGGGCTGCTGACCGTCTGCGGCTTTTGCATCGGCCTGACCATTGCCCTGCTGTTCCTGGGCGAGGCCTACGGCATCAACGGCCATGGCTATGCGGTGCTGGGCTTTCTGTTCGGCGTGCTGATGTTTCTCTCGGCCCTGGCCTGCTTTCTCTGGGAAACCATCATGGCCACCAGCCTGCTGGACTTCCACACCCTGACCCGCGTGCGCGCGGCCGTGCGCACCATACAGCGGCCGGAACGCAACGACCAGGCCCAGGCTGAGCCGTCCACCCCGGCAGACGACACCGGCCGCCAGCCCTGAGCCGGGCGCGGACGGCGCCGCCGTCGCCATCGCCGTCACCCATTCACTCCATCGGATCCAGGCAGGCCGCCGCGGCCTGGATCACGCAGTCCGTCAGCCGCTGCAGGCTGGCCTGCGCATTGCGCGCATGGGCCCAGTACATGGGAATGTCCAGATCGTTGCCGGGCAGCAGCTCCACCAGGCTGCCTTCGGCCAGTTGCGCGCCGATCATCAGCGGCGGGTGCATGCCCCAGCCCATGCCCAGCTCGCAGGCCCGCGTATAGCCCTGGTTGGACGGCAGAAAGTGGCGCGGCGTGCTGCGCCGGCCTTCCGCGCCCAGGCGCTGCAGCCACTGGTCCTGCAGGCTGTCCTTGCGGCCGTAGCTCATCATGGGCGTGCGTGCCATGGCCTCGGGCGTGATGCCGTCCTTGAGGTAGCGGCGGATGAAGTCGGGGCTGGCGGCCGCCACGTAGCGCATGCGTCCCAGCGGCCAGGTGTTGCAGCCCGGAATGGCCGAGGACGTGGCCGTGACGGCGGCCATCACCTCGCCCTCGCGGATGCGCTTGGCCGTGTGGTCCTGGTCGTCGATGCTGATGTCCAGCAGCTCGTTGCCGTCGCGCGTGAAGGCGGACATGGCGTCCATGAACCAGGTGGACAGCGAGTCGGCATTGACGGCCAGCTTGAGCGTGGGCAGGGCCGTCTGGCCCTCGGGCACCAGTTCGGGGTTCTTGCGGCGCAGGTCGTTTTCCAGCAGGGCGACCTGCTCCACATGCAGGCACAGGCGGCGGCCTGCCTCCGTGCCTGAACAGGGCTGGCCGCGCAGCACCAGCACCTGGCCCACGCGCTCTTCCAGCAGCTTGATGCGCTGGGAGACGGCCGAGGGCGTGACGTGTAGCTTGCGCGCCGCGCGTTCGAAGCTGCCTTCGCGCACCACGGCTGCCAGGGCTTCGAGTCCGGCGTAGTCGAGCATTTAGATATTCTTCATTTGATTGAGTAAATGTAATTTTACTTAACCATTTGCGAGCCAGACAATCCCTGCCCATGTGGACTGCAAATGTTTCTTCTTCCTGGCTGGCGGGCTTCACGGTCTGCCTGTCGCTCATCGTCTCCATCGGAGCCCAGAACCTGTATGTGCTGCGCCAGGCCGTGCACGGCCAGCATGTACGCGCCTGCGTGGCATGGTGCGTGGTCAGCGACGTGGTGCTCATCGGCCTGGGCGTGGCGGGCATGGCCCGGCTGCTGGGCGACAACCCCGATCTGGCCCGCTACCTGACCCTGGGTGGCGCCCTGTTCCTGCTGGCCTACGGCCTGATGGCGCTGTGGCGCATGGCCATGGCGCCCGATGCGCAGCTGGCCGCCTCGGGCGGGCAGCTGGCGCCGCGCGGCCTGCTGGGCGTGGTCTCCACGCTGGCCGTGATCACCTTGTTCAACCCCCATGTCTATCTGGACACGGTGCTGCTGATGGGCTCCATCGGCGCGCGCCAGGAAGGCGCGCTCAAATGGGTGTATGTGATTGGCGCCGCTTCGGCCAGCCTGTCATGGTTCGTGCTGCTGGCCTTTGCAGGCCGCCGCCTCAGGCGCCTGTTCGAGAAGCCGCGTGCCTGGCGGATTCTCGATGGCCTGACGGGCGTGATGATGCTGGCGTTGGCCTGGTGGGTGGCCGGCAGCGTCTGGGCGCCGGCAGGGGCCTGAGCCGGCCTGGGCCGGCCAGAGGCGGCAGGCTCAGCCCGCCGCCTGCTCCGGCTCCGGTGCCCAGGTGCCCACGGCCTCGATGAGGTTCCAGCTGTTGCACTCGATGCAGTAGTGGCCGGTGGTGCCGGTCTTCTGGCTCTCGGCCTCGATCACCACGCGGTGACCATGGCGCTGGGCCGGCGACAGCGGACGGATCTTGTCGTACTTGAACTGCTCTGCCAGATCGCCGCGAAAGGCGATGGTGATGCGGTCGCGCTTGGGGAAATAGTCGTTCTCGTACTTGTCGAGGGTGCGGATGGCCACCAGATTGGCCATGCTGTCCGGATGCGGTGCGCTCATTGAAGTCTCCCTGCCTGTGATGGCGTTCTATGTTCAAAACGATCTGATGACGGTGGTCAGGCATCCGTGGCTTGCGGCTGCAGCGGTAGCTGCAGCCCGGTCTTGACGCGTTCCAGCGCTATCGAGGTGGTGTAGCGCCGGATGTTGTCGTCCCCCGCAAACAGCCGAGCCGCCAGCGCCTGGTACTCCTCCATATCGGCAGCCGTGACGATCAATGAATAGTCGGCTTCACCGGTCACGTAATAACACTGCTGTACCGCGTCCTCCCGATCCACGCGTGCGCGAAAGGCCTGCGACAGATCGGGGCGCTCGTTGACCAGCTGCACGTTGATGAGCACGGTCAGCGGCCGGCCTATGCGCGCCGGATCGACCACGGCCACGTTGGCCGCGATCACGCCCAGCTCCTGCAGCCGCTTGATGCGCCGCTGCACGGCCGGCGCGGAAAGGTGCACGCGCTCGGCGATGAGGCGCTGTGGCGTGAGGTTGTCGCGCTGCATCACGTCGAGAATGGCGCGGTCGAAGGAGTCCAGGGCGATGGCGGGCATGGGCGGCTGGCGGCGAGAAGAGGAAAAGAGCGAATATTGCGTGAAGCGGCTCAAAAACGAGCTGTTTGCGCGGTGCGCTTGCAATATCGTACGCGCCATGACAACAAACATCACATGGAACCGCGCTTGGCCGCTGCTGGCCGTGCTGGGCTCGGTGACGGCGCTGGGCGTGGGAACGTCACTGGCCAAGCAGCTTTTTCCGGTGCTGGGAGCCCAGGGCACCTCGGCATTGCGCGTGGGCTTTGCCGCGCTGATCCTGGTGGCCATCTGGCGGCCCTGGCGCTGGACGCTGGCGCGGCCTCAGGCCTGGGCGCTGCTGCGTTTCGGCGTGGCGCTGGGCGCCATGAACCTGCTGTTCTACATGGCGCTGCGCACCATTCCCTTCGGCCTGGCCGTGGCCATCGAGTTCTCGGGGCCGCTGGCCGTGGCCATCTACCACTCGCGCCGGCCCGTGGATTTTGTCTGGCTTGCGCTGGCGGTGGCGGGGCTGGCCCTGATCCTGCCCATAGGCGGTGCCAGCGCCGGCGCCCTGGTGCTGGAGCCCGTGGGCATTGCCTGCGCCGTGGGCGCCGCCATCTGCTGGGCGCTGTACATCCTGCTGGGCCAGCGGCTGGGCAGCATTCCCAGCGGCCAGGCCGTGTCGCTGGGCCTGGTGTTCGCCGCCATGGTGGTGGTGCCCTTCGGCGTGGCCGAGGCGGGGGCCAAGCTGCTGCAGCCATCCATACTTCTTTTCGGGTTGATGGTTGCGGCCATCTCCAGCGCCTTGCCCTACACGCTGGAGATGATGGCGCTGCGCCGCCTGCCGCCCGCCACCTTCGGCATCGCGCTGGCAACGGAGCCCGCGATAGCCGCCCTCATGGGCATGCTGCTGCTGCATGAGCAACTGGTGGGAACGCAGTGGCTGGCCATTGCCTGCATCATGGGCGCGGCCATGGGCAGCGCCATCACGCGGCCGGCTGCTGCGGCCAAGGCGCCGGCGGAGGTGGCCTCCGCAGGCTGAGGCAAGGAATGCCAGCCACAAAAAAAGCGCTGCCCCGGCAGCGCTTTTTTTTTCGCAACGGTCGCAGCCGGCAAGGCTGCGGCCACCTCGCATTCAGAACGCGGGAACGACGGCGCCCTTGTACTTCTCGACGATGAACTTCTTCACATCAGGCGTGTGCAGTGCGTTCATCAGCTTGGCGATGTTGGGATCGTTGGCGCGGTCCTGGCGCGACACCACGATGTTGGTGTAGGGCGAGTCGGCACCTTCGATGAACAGCGCATCCTTGGTGGGATTGAGCTTGGCCTCGATGGCGTAGTTGGTGTTGATCAGCGCCAGGTCCACATCGCCCAGTGCGCGCGGCAGCAGCGGGGCTTCGAGTTCCTTGAACTTGAGCTTCTTGGGGTTCTTGGCCACATCCAGCGGCGTGGGCGTCAGGCTCTTGGGGTCCTTGAGCTCGATCAGGCCCTGCTTGGCCAGCAGGATCAGGGCGCGGCCGCCGTTGGAGGGGTCGTTGGGGATGGCAATGGTGGCGCCGTCCTTCAGATCCTTGACGTTCTTGATCTTCTGCGAGTAGCCGCCGAAGGGCTCCACATGGACCTTGCCATTGGGCACGGCCACCAGAGAGGTCTTGCGGTCCTTGTTGTAGCTGTCCAGGTAGGGCTGGTGCTGGAAGAAGTTCACGTCCAGCTGCTTGTCCTCGACGGCCGCATTGGGCTGCACGTAGTCGCTGAATTCCTTGATCTGCAGATCGATGCCCTGGGCCTTCAGCGCGGGCTTGATGTGATTGAGGATTTCTGCATGCGGCACGGCCGTGGCACCGACCTTGAGCACGTCGGCGGCCTGGGCTGTCAGTGCCAGCGTGGCAATCGCGATTGCGGAGAGGGCTTTCTTCAACATGACCGGAGGACTTTCTTCAACGGGTTGCGATAAAACGCCGCCGGCCCGGGAGAACGGCTCCGCGTCGGGCTTGGCGGCAGGCAGGCGCATAGTCTAGTGCTGCGCCAGGGGCCGCGTTGAACATTTTTGATATTTGGTTATAAGGCTGTGGTTTTTTATGCGGATTCTTGCGATGGCGCAGCGCGTACCATCGCCGCCATGGACTCCGAAATGCTGCAAAAGCTGGTGCAGGTGCAAATGCCCTATGGCAAGTACAAGGGCCGGCTGATCGCCGATCTTCCCGGCAACTATCTGAACTGGTTCGCACGCGAGGGCTTTCCCAAGGGAGAGCTGGGCCAACTGCTGGCGCTGATGCAGGAGCTGGACCACAACGGCCTTTCGCACCTGCTGCAGCCGCTGCGCGACGGGCGGCGCTGAAGCGCAAGGCCCCTGAACCGGGCCCTGGCCCGGCACAGGCTCAGGGCGGAAAGCCTTCCACGGTATCCCGCAACTGAACGAGTACGGCCTCCAGTTGCGGCAGAGGCACCGAACCCAGTCCCAGGCGCAGCGCATGCGGGGCATGGGGTGTCGTTGCGTAGGCGTGGGCCTGCGATACGGCGATGCCGCACTGTGCCAGCGCCGTGGCCGCCCGGTCCATCCGCAGCTCCCCGGGCAGGCGCAGCCAGAGGAAGAGCGAGCAGGGGTGGGCCAGCATCTGCATTCCTGCCAGCGCCTTGCGCGCAATCGCCTGCCGGCGCCGTGCCTCCTGCCGCATGCGTTGTTCCTGCTGCCGCACGGAGCCGCTGGCCATCCAGCGCGTGGCCATGGCCGTGACCAGGCCCGGCATGCTCCAGTGGCTGGCGCGCACCACGGCCTTGACGCGGCCTGCCCATGCCTGGGGCACCACCATGAAGCCGAAGCGCAACCCGCTGGCCACGCTTTTCGAGAGGCTGGAGACGTGAATGCAGCGCTCTGGCGCAAGCGTTGCGAGGGCTGCGGGCGCCTTGCCTGCCAGAAAGGCATAGGCAGCATCCTCGATCAGCAGGCAATCGTGGCGCCTTGCGATCTCCACCAGGCGCTGGCGCTGCGCCAGCGGCATCACCCATCCCAGGGGGTTGTGCAGCGTGGGCATGGCATGGATGGCGCGTATGCGCCGGCGTGCGCACAGCCGCTCCAATGCATCGAGGTCGGGACCCTCGTCAAGGGCAGGGACCGGCTGGAGGTCCAGGTCCTGGAGCTCGGCCAGCATCCTGAAGCCCGGGTAGGTCAGCGCGTCCACGGCCACCGCATCGCCGGGCCGCAGCAGCGCACGCACGGCAATGTCCAGTCCTTGCTGCGCGCCGTTGACCAGGAAGATGCGTTCCGGCTCGGCAGCCAGGCCGCGTTCGCGGGCAAGGAAGTCGGCCACGATGCGCCGCTCGTGCAGCCGGCCGCCGGGCGGCTGCTGGTGCATGAGCGCAGCCAGGTCGCCCGAAGCAGCCAGCTCGCGCAGCATGGAGCGCAACAGCCCGGCCTGCCCCGGCCAGGTGGGATGGTTGAAGGACAGGTCGGCCGTGTCCGAACTCAGGCGGGATTCGTCGCTGCCATCCCATTCGCGCTGCTGCGGCCGATCCCGCACAAAGGTGCCGCGCCCGGTTTCGCCGATGACCAGGCCGAGGGAGGCCAGCCGCGCATACACCTTGCTGGCGGACGCCACGGCCATGCCATGGCGGGCCGCGAGGTCGCGGTGCGTGGGCATCAGCGTGCCGGGGGCGAGCCGGCCGGCGCGGATGTCTTCGGCCAGCCGTTCAGTCAGCAGAGCAACGCGAGAGGCAGCCATGGAGTGTAGTTAGGACAATTTTTTGATTGTTCCAGTCTAGGTCATCACACTGGCGAGACGGGCATTCCCGGGCCTTGCCCTCCCGCTCCAGACAGGAAATCCATGCATCTTCCCCGCACTTATCTCCCCGTGCTCGACTATCTGCAGCGGCAGATCGAAGGGCGGCTTGCCGCAGACGAGGCCACGCACATGCGCTATCCGACCGCGATCTCGCAGATGCTGGGGTTTCGCATAGTGGCCGTCGGCGAAGCCATGGCCGTCGTGGAGTTCGACGCCGATGCGCAGCGCCATGGCAACCAGCAGGGCACGGTCCATGGCGGGATGCTGTGCGAACTGGCCGATGCTGCCATAGGCACGGCGCATTCCACTTTGATGGAGCCAGGCCAGAGTTTCACCAGCATCGACCTGAAGGCGGCCTTCCTGCGCCCGGTCTGGCGCTCCAGGCTGTGCGCGCGGGCGTGGGCCGAGCACCGTGGGCGCACGATCAGCCACTACCGCTGTGAAATCGAGCGTGATGATGGCAAGGCCGTTGCGAGCATCGCCAGCGCCGTGATGACGCTGCGTGGAGAGCATGCGCAAGGCCGTTGAAGCAGCCGCTGGACAAAACAGAAAGGCCGCGACAGGCGCGGCCTTTTGCAAGGAGCAGGCGGTTTACTTGGCGGCGGCGCGGGCGGCTTCTGCCTTGGCCTTGGCTTCATCGGCCTTGCGCTGCAGCTCGGCTGCCTCGGTTTCGGCGGCCTTGGCCTTGGCTTCGGCCTCCTTGGCGGCAGCGTCCTTTTCAGGGGTCATGGCGCCGGCCAGCGCATTGCCGGCCATGGAGCCGGCAACGGCGCCCACGGCGGCGGCGCCCAGCGTGCCCATCATGCCCGGGCCTGCAGCACCTGCAGTGGCAGGTGCCGCTGCCGGAGCGGCGGCTGCGGCCGGCGTTGCTGGCGTGGCAGGAGCTGCCGGGCTGGCGGGCGTTGCCGCCTTGCTGGCGGTGGGCGCCGCAGGCGCTGCGGGCTGGGCAGGGGCCTTGCCGATCGACGCCGGGCGCACGGACTTGCCGCCGCTGCCCATGCGCTTGGCCTGGGCCAGCGTGGGCACGGTCAGCGATGCAATGGCCAGGGCGATCACGGAGGCAGTGGTGCGGAACGAAGTCTTCACGAAGGTTTTTCCAATCATGGTGGTCATGTGCACGGTCGGCGCAGGCGGGCCTGCGCCGGTCGGAGCGCCACAGGCCGCCCGTCTGCGGGCAGGCCTGCGGCCTTGGGTGTCACATGGGGATGGGGCAGGAGATTCCAAGCACCGGCATGCGGATACGCCGGTGTGCAGCCTGCTGTTGTAGGAGAGCCACCGGCGCTGAGGCGGTGGCCTATGGGGCTGCATCAAGCATTGTAGAAAAGACCGGGGCCTGCCGGAAAAGCAAGCCCACAAAACATTCTCAGCTATTGATTGCGGAGCAGGAGAGTGTCTCTCAGTCTGTCTCGTAGCGGGCTGTCTCTCTCTGCTTCCAACGCCGCAACCGCCATCCACCTGTTGGCATCTTCTCCTAAATCCATAGCAATGTTTCCAGCAAGCATGGGGCTTAGGCGACCTGCCTTCTTAGCGTTCGTGAAGGTGCCAGGTGTGATGTTGTAGTCCCTGCTCCACGCAGATGCGCTCTTCTTTTCGAGCGCTTTTGTCAGTAGTTCCAGAGTGCTGGTCATCTAAATGCTCCTGTCTGTCAAGCACTTTCCGATTTTGCACGAGTCGTGTAACCGTTGTTATACGAGTCGTGAAAACTGGTAACTTCACGACTCGTCGAATTTCACGATTCGTCGAAGGGGCCAGCAAGCTCGGTCGCAGGCAGTGAACAACAGCCGGACCTACCGCCAGAAGCAGAGCAGGCGGCTCCTCATCACAACCCAGGAGCCGCCAGCATGCCTATTTCTTCTCGTTCGTCTTTACGTCCTCCACTTGGTCAAACAAGCCTGGCCGCGCGCCTGGCGGCTCCCGACCAGGCCGACCAGGTGGGGGGCACCCTGAAGTGCCAAGTCTGCGGAAGCGCCAACCTTGAAGAGTTGTGCCACGAGCCGCCCCATCCTCGTTTTCTCTGCCTGGACTGCAACAGCGGGCTGAGTTCGGACGGCCGCCCCGTCCTTGCGGCGCCCGACCAGGCCGACCAGGTGGGGGACACCCAGCGTGGGCGCGTCTCGGTGTCGGCGCTCTTCTTCCTCGTCTGCGGGCTGTTAGCAATCGCGCTACAGGCTTGTTTGCTCGCTGATGCGGTCCAGCGCTTTCTCGGATGGTTCGCATGACCGGCCGCCCCTACACCCACGCGGAGCATGCCGCGCGCTGCCGTGCTGCAGCCCAGGCCGGTCATACCCTCCAGTCACAGCATGTGCAGATCATGCGGCGCGGCGTTCTGTACTGCGCGCAGATCTGCAACGCATGGACCACGCCTGATGGCCAGGATCTCTGGACCGTCGAAACCTCGTTCCCGGAAGCCGCGCGCTTCACGGTGCCTTGCCGTCAGGTGCGCCTGTGCGAACGCTGCTCGTGCGCTGCGGAGGGCACCGGGGCGGAGGGGGCCCCGCTTGCGGGGGAGTGGCCGCGCCGGGGCCCGGAGGGCGTGACGTGCTTGTAACACGTCACTTTAGTCTCACCGATGAGACTTTTCCTGTTCTGGACGCTGCCGTTCCGGGCAACGTTGTTGACCTGGCAGATCGCCGGGCCGGTCGCGCGGAGTGGTACCCCTCGCCCATCACGAAAGCCCAGCTCGTCGGCTTCTGTGACTGGCTTTCGATCTACCAGCGGCACGCATGCGGCGGCCTGCCGCAGATCTCGGACGGTGCGTTCATGCGCATCGACAGCGACGGCCACGTCGAATCGATCACGCTGAAGAAATCGCGTATCGAAGGCTCATTCGAAACTGCTGTGTTCGTGCGTTGCGACGGGGAAACCGTCTGGTTCGAGGGCAACGTTTCGAAGTGGGGCAGGACCGACAACGTGTTCGGCTACTCGTTCACGCAGTGCCTGCAGATCATCAACCGCCTGTTGCTCTCGCTGGGCCTGCCTCCGTTCACCGAAGGCGAAAAGTTCATCACGAACTTCAAGGGCGAGCCTCGCACCTGTTGGACCGGCGCTGTGGTTACGCGCGTCGATGTGACCCAAAACTGGAGCGTGGGCGGCAAGGAAAACGCCTACCACTTCATGCGCTACCTGCAGAGCCAGCAGGCGAGCCGTCTGAAGACCGGGACCTACGGCGATGGCGAAACCGTGGACTTCGGTCGGGGCTCACGTCGCGTCTATTTCAAGGCCTATCTCAAGGGGCCGGAACTGCGCCGCCATGCGGGCCGCGTCGCTGATTCCTCCACGTTCGAAAAGGCCCCCGTCGATCCATATGTCCTGCAGCTTGCCGACTGGTGCGATGCCGTTGGCCTGGTGCGTGTAGAGATGACTTTCAAGGCAACCAAGCTGCACGACATGGGCTGCCACTTCCTCGGGGGATTCGACATGAAGCAAATCGAGATGGAGTTCGAGCAGCGCTGTGAAGTGCTCACGCGCGCCTGCGCTGACGTGGACGAGTTGTCCGAACTTCCCAAGGCTCTGTTGTCCACCTATCGCATGTGGCAGGCCGGCGATGACCTGACCACCAAGCTGAGCCGCGCCACCTTCTACAGGCATCGGCGCGAGCTCCTTCCGTACGGGGTCGATATCGCCATCAAAAGCAACGTCGTCCCTTTGAAAACGAGGACCCGGGTAATCAAGCTCGGCCCGGTGTCCATGCCTGACTGGTACGAGCTACCGCCACCCGAAAGGAATCGAAATGGCACTCATGGTTGAAGTTGTGGGAATGAAAGCCTTCAAGGGCTTTGTGAACGGCGAGGGCATCAACAGCGGCACGCTGTATACACGCGTCAAGCTTGATGAGCGATACAACAAGCCCGGCGAGAACTTCAAAGGTGGCCACGCCACCGAGGAGTGGAAGATGCCCGATGCGGACGCAGTGTTCCGCATGCAGCACATCCCTCGTCCGTTCATGTGTGAGCTCGAAATCGAGCGCGTCAGCAACGGTAAAGAGTCCCGCGAAGTGGTCATCGGCGCGCGGCCCGTTGAGACCGCCACACAGGCCCCTGAACGCCCTGCTGTAGCTGATGGCGCGGCACCGGCAGCCCCTCGTCCTGACGGCCCCGCACAGGCCCGTCAGCAGGCCCCAGCAATGAAGGCTGCAGCGTAGCCATGGCCCTCTCTTACGACCAGTTTCAACAGCTCATCGCGAGTCTGTTTTTTATCGCGGTCGCGGGGGGCATCTGCGGTGCTGTGGTGCTCAGCGCATTCGTGCATGTCGCTTTTCGCTGCGTCCTCTTGATTGGTCGCTATTTCGACCGCCGTGACCGCATTGCGGCCGCTCGCCAGCGTGCCGATTTTTCTTCAGGAGTAAAGCCATGAGTACCTATGTCTGCTACGGCTGCGGATCTTTTTTTGAAACAGAACAAGAGGAAGGCTCCGACGAGGTTGCCTGCACCGAGTGCGGCTCTGTCGATACGGACTCGCAAAGCGATTACGAAGACTTTGTGAATAGCTGATGTCTGGCTACTTCATCTGCACGCAACCCGGCGAAATGCCCTGCCAGCCGGTGCACCAGGTCGCGGTCACTGAGGTCACGTTGCAGGACCTCGCCGCGCTTGGCATCACACCTGGCAGCGTCTCTACAGCAGTCGGCATCGGCTTCGGTCTTGTCTTCGCGCTCGCAATGCTCGGCTTCGGTCTGGGCGTTGCCTTGCGCATGCTTCGCAGGCTCTGAGATTGCAGGCCAGAGCCCTGCGGCTCTGGGGTGCAAGTTCGCACCTTTTCACATCAACTTTTCAAGGAAAAACCATGATCGCAACCACTCGCAATCTCGCTCGCAAGTACGGCGCCAAGATCGTCGCAGCCACTGGCACCGCCATGGCTGTGACCGCATCGCATGCTGCTGGCATGGACGACCTGCTGGACTCCATCGACCTCTCCGGCATCGCCACCAAGATCGGCGCCATCGCCCTGGTCATCGTCGGTATCGCCCTGGTCATGAAGGGCCCATCTGTGGTCAAGCGCATCATTGCCAAAATCTAACAGGCGTTAGGCATGTTGGTGGTCGCCCTGGTCGTCGCTGTTCACGCTGCTTTTGCGCTGATCGGCGCGATCGGGGCGATTTGTTTTTTCATGCTTGCGAGGATTTGACGATGATTATTCGTCGCATTATTTTTGCAATCGCAATTATGTTTTGCGCGGTGTCAGCGCACGCTGTATCTAAGGTAATAGTGTGGGGCTATGGCAGCAATGGCCCTTGGTTCCCTACTGTCGAGGAAGCTTGTATTGCTTCAGTGAGTTATCTGAATTCTGATTACAACTATAAATTTTCGCGCGTTCGCGATGAGAATAAATGCGTATATACAGGGAATATTGGCTCAAGCCAATACAGCACGGAACTGGGTATGACTGGAATATCACGGTGCCCGGCAGGATCTAGCGATGTTGGCGGCGCTTGTCAGTGTGACTCTGGTCAGGAGTCCAATGGACAATGTACAGGAGGCAATGGCGGCGGAAACATTGACGCTTGCAAGGGTCTTAACGACTATTGTTCAAGCCGCCAGAAATGGAGCGTGCAATTTAGGTCGCCTGGCATGAACTCTGATTTTGTTTGTCAGGCGGCAGTTAATGAGAACTCAGGGGGCGGCGCTGAACCTGCGTTTCCCGGTTGCTCGAAGGGCTGCATGGTCAGTACTGGGACAACAGTCTCAGTCAAGGATGACGCGGGCAAGTGGTACACCACGGGGACAGGCAGCTACGTGGGATCCACCTGCGATCCGAACGTCATCAACAAGCTCAACGAGGGCAAGGAAGACGAAAAGGAGGTCACCCCGCCCGACAGCAAAGACCCGGGCAAATGCAATGGGCAGGCGGGCACTGTCAATGGCAAAGATGTGTGCTTGCCTTGGTCCGGGGCGGAGGGTGATAACAAGACTGAAACCAAGAAAAACCCAGACGGCTCTACCACCAAGACCGACACGAAAACCACGTGCACAGGCAATAGCTGCACTACGACCACGACCACTACGGGCAAGGACAGCAGCGGCAACACGACTGGGACAACCACGACCAGCACTACGACCACCAAAGATGACTACTGCGCCAAAAATTCCGGTAGCTCTGTGTGCGGCGCATTGGACCCAACAAAGAAACCGGGTACAGGCACTGGCGGAGGTTCGGGCAGCGGCTCGGGTAGTGGCTCCTGTGAAGGCACCGACTGTGAAGACAACGATGGGCCAACGCTGCCCGGCAAGCCTGCCTTTGGCAAGTTCGGCGCCCCTGAACAGCCAAAGCTCTACACGACCAAATATCCCGACGGCATAGCAGGCGTCTGGAGCGCTAAGACCGCAGAAATCAAGAGCGCACCGATTTCAAATCTCGTCGGGGATCTGATGCCCAAAGTAACTGACGGCGGCACCCCTCCGACATGGATTATTGACCTTGACATGGGCGGCATCGGCAACTTCGGCCAGCGCGACATATCGCCGCCTAGCTGGCTCTGGGGCGTGCTCAAGGCCATCACCATTTTGTCCGCGCTGCTGCTTGCGCGTCGGCTCGTTTTTGGGGGCTGACATGCTCAACTGGCTTAAGAAAACCATCAGCGATTTCGTGGACTGGCTTAAGTCCGCATTCACCGACTATGTCGATTGGCTGAAAGATACCGTCACGACTCTGGTCAAGTTTTTCTCTGACCTGGTCGTCAACGTCTTGAAGGCGTTGTGGGACATGGCGACTGACCTTGTTTGCTGGGTCCTGGACAAGCTGCTCGACCTTGTTGTTTCTGCTGTCAAAGCTCTGGACCTCAGTGGCCTGCAGGGTTTTGCGCCAGCTGGTGGCCTGCCTGCAGAGATCCTCAACGTCATGGCTCTGTGCGGCGTGGGATCTGCGGTGACCATCATCACGACCGCCATCGGCATCCGACTCGCACTGCAGCTCATCCCGTTTACAAGGCTTGGATCATGATCAATGGCCTCGAAGGCATTCCCGGATCTGGTAAGAGCTATGAGGCCGTGGCGTATCACGTCTTGCCTGCTTTGCGGTCCGGGCGCAAGGTCATCACGAACCTGCCGCTCAACATCGAAGCCTTTGCGGCCATCGACCCGGCCTGGCGCGATCTGATCGAGATTCGCACCAGGCCGGCGCCGCGGATTGGCGACTGGAACGCCGCCAACATTGCCGAGCATGAGGCATTCAGGCTGTGGACCGACCGCGAGCCTGAGCCCCAGCCCGAAAACATCTTCACGTTTGGGAGCGTCTGGGACTACTACAGCACATGGCGCGGCGATAAGGATCAAGGCCCGCTGTACGTCATCGACGAATGCCACGTTGCGCTCCCAAAGATCGGTACGCCTGACGCTGTTGTGCAGTGGTTCAAGCTGCACCGGCACTACAACGCCGAAGTGCTGTTGATGACGCAATCATTCCGCGACATCAACCAGCCGATTGCCCAGCTCGTGGCCACGATGATCAAGTGCCGCAAGGCCGACATCCTGGGCAACGCAGATGAGTACATCCGCAAAGTCCACGCGGGCTATCGTGGCGCAGTCATCCAGACAGACCGGCGCAAGTACGAATCCAAGTACTTCGGGCTCTACAAGAGCAACACGCAGTCCAGTGGCAGCGCGGAGTCCAAGGCTCAGGACGTGTCGCCTTTCATCGTCAAATTCCGCCGCTTCACCTGGTGTTTTTGGGTCCTGGCCATCGCGTACATGGCCTATGCGTTCTGGCCCCAGGATGACACCAGCGTATGGGGCCACAAGACCGCGCCTGCAGCCAAAAAATCCACTGCGGCCGTACCCGTGCAGGTCCAGCATGCCCCGACCGCGCCACAGGCCCAGCAAGGCCCCGCCCAGGGCGCACAGCAGTCTGCAGGCACGTCGGCAACCCCAACTGCACCTGAGGTCAAAGACCCTCTGTTTGGCAAGCTGCTGCACATGACTGGCGACCTCAGTAAGCAAGGCAGGGACCAGATCACATTTGTTGTCAGTAGCGAGGGGCGCCGCGTGTTTGACCTGACAAGCGACGACCTGGTGCAAGCTGGCTACAAGGTCCACCGGCTGGCCCATTGCATGGCGACGGTCACCTATCAAAGCGTGGTGCGGCCAGTGACATGCGATGCTCCGTACACGGCCAGCGGGAGGGGGGATAAGCCGGTGGTCATTGACACATCGACCGGGGCTCGCAGCGACCGGCCGACACAAACGCCAGCGGCGCCGCTCCAGCAGGCCCCCCAGCTCGTCGCGCATCAAGAGCCGCAGCATGAGGGCTACAGCGCCGCGCTTGCACGCCGCAATGCTCAGGTGAGATCGGTGTTGACAGATTGATTCTGTTACAACCCTGTCTATGCAAATCAAAGCACTGACAGGACTTATTTTTGTCATTCTGATTGGCTCGGCAAACGGGCAGGTCTATCGATGTGGCAATACATATAGCAATCAACCGTGTAAGGGTGCTAAGGAGGTCGATACATCACCCGCCTTGGCAGATCCCAGAGGTGCACAAACCAAAGAGATATTTTTATGCCGAGCTGCACCGGGTCGGCTGTACTGGAATCACGAACATTGCTCTGCCCGGGGGTGGGCTGTCGAGCGGATTTCGCGTGTCCCGAAAGATGCCTCTTGGGAAGATCAAGTCGAAATTGCTCGCAGTCAAAAACGGAATGCAGAATCCCTGGCCAGCGCGACCTATCCTACGGGTTCGGCAAGCAGTGCCGCACCGTCGAACAGGGCAGCTTGCCAACAGCTTGACGAACGCATCAAGTGGCTGGACAGCATGGCCCGCGCGAACAGTACACCTTGGATTACAGAGGAACGGAGACTCGCCAGGGATAAGCAATTTAGGCTGCATTGCTGAGGGGTATGGGTCGGGGCGGAGCCCCGTTTTTTTTGCTGGATAGTTGCAAAAATACAACAACACATATCTGTTGATAAACACTTAAATGTTGCTAAACACATAAATGTTGATACAATAAAGTGTGTTCAACGTGCAGGAGTAACTCATGAAGCTCAATGTTTACACCTTGGATGACAGCGGGGTAATTACTTTCTTAGGGTCTCGTGATTGGGATTCGCGTGATCAGTATTGGGAGTACTGGATGAGGCTTGATGACACCCCTGAGTTTGAGGATGTGATGGGTTGGCCTGATACTCGTATTGAGTGGCGCGGCAACATTGGTCTTGGAGTTGATCATGCGGACTGAAGAATTGCTCAATCCTCCACGTCCGCTTCCCGGATGGGAAGACCTCGGACTGTTTGACACGCCTAAGGCGGGTGTATTGAGGCTCGTCAGAAATCAACGCACTGGCGTTGTTATGCAGATGACGTCGAACGGTTCGTTACGTGGTGTTGCGCCTTCCGTTGCTGCCTTGGTCGTTGGTGCACCTGTTGACGGTGATTTTTCCGCCTATACCCTTTCGTTTGCGCCTCAGTCCTTTGATGCTTGTTCTGAGTTGTTGAAGGCTTCATCTGGGCCTGTTCGCGATGCCGCTAGGGCTGTGCTTGTTGACGGCGTTCCACAGGCGGAAGCTGCTCGCATGTTTGGCTGTTTTCCTCAGTCTCTGAGCCGGACTATTGCAAGTTATCGGCGCGCCATGGAGCTTGCTGTGGTTGCTGTGCAGGGTGGTCGTTGATTGCTCATAGGGGTATGGGGCATCGCCCCATGTCAACACTTGCCGCGCAATTTGCCCGGCGCCATCGCTCTCCAGGTCAAAACCGCGCCTGCCTCGCGTTTCCCGATTTCGACCAGGTCGAGCACATCGTCCAGCCGCAGCCCTCGCAAGCCGAGGTGTTTCGCGCGTTGGCAAATCCCTCGCAAACTGACCAGGCCTGCTGCGTGCCCTGAAAAACGGTATTGCTGCAGGCATTTTCATTTCCACAAAAATACGCTAGGAGAACGTATGCGTTATGGGTATGCGCGAGTAAGCACCCTCGATCAAGACACATCAATGCAGGCGAGCGCACTTGTTGCGGCACGGTGTCATGAAGTTGTTCAGGAAAAGCGTTCAGCAGTGAAGCACAGACCCGAGCTCGAAGCTCTACTGCTGCGTCTTCGTCGAGGTGATGAGCTCGTCGTTTACAAGCTCGATCGGCTGGCACGTAGTCTCCGTGATTTGATCCGAATCATTGAGCATGTGCAGGGCGTTGGAGCCAGGCTGCGCAGCCTAACAGAGCCTGTCGATGTAGAGACGTCAATGGGGCGAATGATGCTTCAAGTCCTCGGCGCGGTTGCCGAGTTTGAGCGCAGCTTGATTAGAGAGCGGTGTATGGCCGGGCAGCTTGAGGCAATCAAGAAGGGCAAGACCCTTGGCCGTCCGCCGAGCATTCCGTTGCAGGATGCAAACGAGATCATCCAGCTTGCTGATTCCGGTATTCCGCAGCGTGCCATTGCGGAGGCATACGGTGTCAGCCCGTCGAGTGTCTTCCGCTTGCACGCAGAGGCCACTGGCCGTAAACCTCGCAGATATGGCCAACTCAGGCAGTTGGTCTATAACAACGTAAAACCCACTCTCTGAGTGGGTTTTTGAGTGCTTTTAATGGCTTTTGCTATCAATTTTGATTGCTTCAAAAGCCATTGATTGCGGAGCAGTGCAGCAGCCTGCGCCAGCCCCCGCCGCCGGTTTTCAGCGCAGCACTTCCAGCAGGCGGTCCAGGCCGCCTTCGGTGATGGAGACCTTGGCCTCGTTGCGCACGCGCGGCTTGGCGTGGTAGGCCACGGACAGGCCTGCGACCTGCATCATGGGAATGTCGTTGCTGCCGTCGCCCACGGCGATGCACTGGTCGGGGCGAATGCCCAGCAGCGAGGCGACTTCCAGCAGCGTGCGGCGCTTTTCGGCGCCGTCGCAGATGTCGCCCCAAGGCTGCTCGATCAGGCCGCCGGTCAGCGCGCCATCGCGCATCTCCAGCACGTTGGCACGCACGAAGTCGATGCCCAGCATGCCGCGCACGTGCTCGGCAAAGTAGGTGAAGCCGCCCGAGACCAGCAGCACCTTCAGGCCCGCAGCCTGGGCTGCGCGCACCAGGGTTTCGGCGCCCGGGGAGAGCTTCAGGCGCTCGGCCAGCACGCGGGCCATGTCGGCCTCGGTCACGCCGACGAGCTTGCCCACGCGCTGGCGCAGGCTGTCCTTGAAGTCGGTGATCTCGCCGCGCATGGTGGCTTCGGTGATGGCCGCGACCTCGGCCTTCTTGCCGGTGGCGTCGGCGATCTCGTCGATGCATTCGATGGTGATCAGCGTCGAGTCCATGTCGAACGCGATGAGCTTGTAGTCGGCCAGCTTCAGTGGCGGCTGGATGCCGCGGATCAGCAGTCCGGGCGCGAATTCGGTGACATCGGTCATGGGTGGGGCAGCAAAAAGGGACGGGCCGCCGGGCTGGCGGGTATCAGGCGCGAATCATATCCAGAGCCAGGGCCGCGCGGCGCAGTCACTGGCCTTGGCACTGCGGCGCGCCACGGCTTGTGCCTGGATGCGCCCTCAGGGCGCGGGTGGGCGGCGCAGGTAGATGGCATCCGACCAGGTGGCCAGCCATTGGGGGCGGAACACCACGAAGATGGCCGTCACCATGCCGGTGATCACGGCATCGCCCCAGGCCATGAGCCAGCGCGCAATGCGCGACAGGTCCTCGTTGACACCGGGAAGCGAGTGGCCTGCGGCCTGGGCCAGCAGGGCCGAGATGAAGACGCACAGCACCGTGCCCGCAAAGCCGCGCGCGAGAATGAAGACAAAGATCTGGTGCGGCAGCCAGCGCCGCAGCGCCGCACCCCAGAGCATGGCCAGCGTGGCGGGCACGATGCCCTGCCAGACCGAGATGCCCAGCGCATCTCCCCAGCCCAGGGCCGGCGACAGCAGGGCGGCCAGCCCGCCCACGATGAGCAGCAGCGGAACGGCCAGAGGCCAGCCCAGCATGAGCACCACCAGCGGCGCCGAGGACCACTGCAGTTGCAGCGGCATGCGGTGCAGCGTGGGCAGGGCCCAGATCCAGGGCAGCAGCACGAGTACGGCCAGCAGCGGCGTGACCAGGGGCGAGGCCATGCGGTCCAGCGGCCCGCCCGGACCCGGGCGGCCGGCCAGCATGCGCCAGGGGCGCAGCCACAGCGCGGTGGCCAGGGCCAGCAGGGCGATGCTCGCTTCGAGGAACATGGCTAGGACAACCCTTCTATGCGGGCTGGGCCGCCTTTGCCTCCACCAGCGGCTGGCCCAGGCTGCGCAGCACGTCGCGCACCATCTGGGCGCGGTCCTTGGGATTGTCCAGGGCGCGCTCTATGCGCAGCTTCTCGTTGCCGGCCAGCTTGATGTGCTTGTTCTTCTGGATGAGGTGGATGATGGCCATGGGGTCCACCGGCGGCTGGGGCTTGAAGGTGATGTTGATGACGCCGGGCGCCGCATCGACCTTGACCACGCCGTAGGGCTGGGACAGCACGCGCAGGCGGTGCACGTCGATCAGCGTCTGCGCCTGGGGCGGCAGCTTGCCGAAGCGGTCCACGATTTCTTCGAGCAGGGTGTCGATCTGGTCGCTGGTGCGGGCCGTGGCCAGTTTCTTGTAGAAGGACAGGCGCAGGTGCACATCTCCGCAGTAGTCGCCCGGCAGCAGGGCCGGCGCGTGCAGGTTGATGTCGGTGGAGGCCGACAGCGGGCTGAGCAGATCGGGCTCCTTGCCGGCCTTGAGGCTGCGCACGGCCTCGGACAGCATCTCGTTGTAGAGCTGGAAGCCCACCTCCATCATGTTGCCGCTCTGGTTCTCGCCCAGCACCTCGCCGGCGCCGCGGATCTCCAGGTCGTGCATGGCCAGGTAGAAGCCCGAGCCCAGTTCCTCCATCTGCTGGATGGCCTCCAGCCGCTGCTGGGCCTGCTTGGTCAGGCTGTCCAGGTCGGGCACCATCAGGTAGGCATAGGCTTGGTGGTGGCTGCGGCCCACGCGGCCGCGCAGCTGGTGCAGCTGGGCCAGGCCGAACTTGTCGGCGCGGCTGATGAGGATGGTGTTGGCGCTGGGCACGTCGATGCCCGTCTCGATGATGGTCGAGCACAGCAATATGTTGTAGCGCTGGGCCACGAAGTCGCGCATGACGCGCTCGAGCTCGCGCTCGGGCATCTGGCCGTGGGCCACGGCGATGCGGGCCTCGGGCAGGATTTCCTCGAGCTTTTGCTTGCGGTTCTCGATGGTCTCGACCTCGTTGTGCAGGAAGTAGCACTGGCCGCCGCGCTTGAGCTCGCGCAGCACGGCCTCGCGGATCACGCCCGTGCCCTCGTTGCGCACAAAGGTCTTGATGGCCAGGCGCCGCTGGGGCGCGGTGGCGATGACGGACAGGTCGCGCAGGCCTTCCAGCGCCATGCCCATGGTGCGCGGGATGGGCGTGGCCGTCAGCGTGAGCACGTCCACCTCGGCGCGCATGGCCTTCATGGCTTCCTTGTGGCGCACGCCGAAGCGGTGCTCCTCGTCGATGATCAGCAGGCCCAGGTTCTTGAACTGCGTGGACTCGGACAGCAGCTTGTGCGTGCCCACGACGATGTCCACCGAGCCGTCGGCAATGCCCTTGACGGCCGCCGTGATCTCCTTGCCCGAGCGAAAGCGCGAGACTTCGGCCACCTTGATCGGCCACTTGGAGAAGCGGTCCACCAGGGTCTGGTAGTGCTGCTCGGCCAGCAGCGTGGTGGGCGCGAGGAAGGCCACCTGCTTGCCGCCCGTGATGGCCACGAAGGCCGCGCGCAGCGCCACCTCGGTCTTGCCGAAGCCCACGTCGCCGCAGACCAGGCGGTCCATGGGCTGGGGGCTGATCATGTCCTGGATCACGGCGTGGATGGCAGCGCGCTGGTCCGCCGTTTCCTCGAAGCCGAAGTCGTTGGCGAACTGCTCGTAGTCCTGGGGCGAGTAGCGGAAGGCATGGCCCTGGCGTGCGGCGCGGCGTGCGTAGATGTTCAGCAGCTCGGCCGCGGAGTCGCGCACCTGCTCGGCCGCCTTGCGCTTGGCCTTTTCCCACTGCGTGCCGCCGAGCTTGTGCAGCGGCGCGTCCTCGGGTGAGACGCCCGTGTAGCGGCTGATCAGCTGCAACTGGCTGACGGGCACGTAGAGCACGGCGTTGCCCGCGTACTCCAGGTGCAGGAATTCCTGCACGGCCGGCGTGCCGTCCGGGTTCTTCTGGCCCATGTCCATGTGGACCAGGCCCTGGTAGCGGCCGATGCCGTGGTCCGAGTGCACCACGGGGTCGCCCACCTTGAGTTCGGACAGGTCCTTGATCAGCGCCTCCACATCGCTGACCTGCTCCTGCCGGCGGCGCCTGCGGCCCGTGGGGCTGGTGGCGAACAGCTCGGTCTCGGTGACGAAGTCCAGGCCTTCCTCCACCCATGCGAAGCCGTTCATCAGCCCGGCCGTGGCAATGCCCACCTTCTCGCCCGCATCGCCCTGGAACTCGGCCAGCGAGTCGAAGACCGGCGGGTTCACGCCCGAGGCGCGGAAGAAGTCCAGCAGGCTTTCTCGGCGGCCATCGGACTCGGCCAGCAGCAGGACGCGGTGGGCGCTGGCGGCAATGTGCCTTTGCAGCCGCGCCAGCGGGTCCTCGGCGCCGCGCACCACGGACAGGTCCTCCAGCTTCTGGAAGATGGCGCTGTCGGCCACGTCCTCGGTGCCTGGGCGCAGCGCGAGCTGGGCGTGCTCCTTGGCGCGCGTGTAGAACTGGTCGGCGGACAGGAACAGCACCTCGGGCGGCAGGGCCGGGCGCTCGGGGTCGCCCTGCACCAGGCGGAAGCGCTCCTTGGTGTCCTGCCAAAAGCGCTGGAAGGCCGGCTCCAGGTCGCCATGCATCACCACGGTGGCATCGGCGCCCAGGTAGTCGAACACGGTGGCCGTTTCGTCGAAGAACAGCGGCAGGTAGTACTCGATGCCGGCCGTGGCAATGCCCTGGCCCATGTCCTTGTAGATGCGGCTGCGCGTGGGATCGCCCTCCAGCAGCTCGCGCCAGCGGTGGCGGAACTTGGCGCGCGCGTCCTCGTCCATGGGGAACTCGCGGCCGGGCAGCAGGCGCACCTCGGGCACGGGGTAGAGGCTGCGCTGGGTGTCGGGGTCGAAGGTGCGGATGGAGTCGATCTCGTCGTCGAACAGATCCACGCGGTAGGGCTGCAGCGAGCCCATGGGAAACAGGTCGATCAGGCCGCCGCGCACCGCGTACTCGCCGTGGCTGACCACCTGGGAGACATGCTGGTAGCCGGCCAGCGTCAGCTGAGCCTTGAGTTTGGCCTCGTCCAGCTTCTGGCCGCTCTTGAACTCGAAGGTGTAGCCGGCCAGGAAGGAGGGCGGTGCCAGCCGGTACAGCGCCGTGGTGGCGGGCACCAGCACCACGTCGGCACCATGCTCCTTGTCGCGCTGGTTGATGCGCCACAGCGTGGCCAGGCGCTCGCTGATCAGGTCCTGGTGGGGAGAGAAGCTGTCGTAGGGCAGGGTCTCCCAGTCGGGGAACAGCGCGCAGCGCAGGCCCGGTGCGAAGAAGGCCATCTCGTCGATCAGCCGCTGGGCATCCGAGGCATCGGCCGTGACGATGGCCGTCACCCTGCCTGCAGCCTTCTCGCGCTCGCCCAGGCGGGCCAGCAGCAGGGCGTCGGCGCTGCCCACGGGGCGGGGCAGGGTGAAGCGTTTTCCGGGAGTGAGCTTGGGCAGTTCCATGGTGCTTGGACGTTGGCGCCGCAGCGCCTGGGCGAAGTAACGACAAAACCCCTCGGCACGCGCAGAGGGGTATCGAACCATTTTAGCCAGCACGCATGGCGGCCATTCAGGCATGCCCGCATGTCCATGGTGGCGCATGGCCGTCACTACAATGCGCCACCATGACAGATCTGCTTGCGGCGGCTGCGCCCGCATCCCTGGAGCCGGCCCGCCTGTGGGCCTTGATCCCCTGCGCGGGCACGGGCTCGCGCGCCATCGCACCCGATGCGCCTGCGCCTGAACTGCCCAAGCAATACCACCTGGTGGCCGGTGCGCCCATGGTGGCGCACACGCTGGCCGCCTTTGCGGGCACGACGCGTGTGCGCCACACGCTGGTGGTGATCGCGCCTGGCGACGACTTCTGGCGCCAGGGCCTGCCGGGCCCGTCGCCCACGCGCTACTCCACGGCGGCCTGCGGCGGCGCCACGCGGGCCGAATCCGTGACCAACGGCCTGAAGGAGCTGCTGGCGCGCGGTGCGAGCGCGCACGACTGGGTGCTGGTGCACGACGCCGCGCGCTGCCTGGTGACGCCCGAACTGATCGATGCCCTGATCGACGCCTGCGAGCACGATGCCGTGGGCGGCCTGCTGGCGCACAAGCTGCCCGACACGCTCAAGACGGCCGTGGCCGGGCCCAGCGGGGTGCGCGTGGCGGGCACGGTGGACCGCAGCGACAAATGGCTGGCGCAGACGCCGCAGATGTTCCGCATCGCGCCGCTGCTCGATGCGCTGCAGCACGCCGGCTCGGCCGTGACCGACGAGGCCAGCGCCATGGAGGCCATGGGCCAGCGCCCGCGCCTGGTGCCCGGCGGCGCGCAGAACTTCAAGGTCACCTATCCCGACGACTTTGCGCTGGCTGCCGCCGTGCTGTCGCAGCGCGCGCATGGCGCGACGCTGGAACGCTACCGGGGCAAGCGCGACCAGCCGCAGGCGTCGGGCAATCCGTTTTTCTGAACCTGGAATGTTTCACATGAATTTTCGTATTGGCGAGGGCTGGGACGTGCATGCCCTGGTGCCCGGGCGCAAGCTGATCCTGGGCGGCATCGAGGTGCCGCATGAACTGGGGCTGCTGGGCCACTCCGATGCCGACGTGCTGCTGCACGCCATCACCGACGCGCTGCTGGGCGGCGCGGCGCTGGGCGACATCGGCCGGCATTTCCCCGACACCGACCCCGAATTCCGCGGCGCCGATTCGCTGGTGCTGCTGGTGGAGGCGGCGCGCCGCGTGCGCGCCACGGGCCTGGAGATTGGCAACATCGACAGCACCATCATTGCCCAGGCCCCCAAGCTGGCGCCGCACATTACTGCCATGCGCGAGCGCATCGCCACGGCGCTGGGGCTGGCGCTGGACCAGGTCAACGTCAAGGCCAAGACGGCCGAGAAGCTCGGGCCCGTGGGCCAGCAACAGGCCATGGAGGCGCGCGCCGCCGCCTTGCTGTTCCGCGCCTGACCAGCGGGGTGCCATCCCCATGCAAAAGGCCCCGGCGATCGGTCAACGATCGCCGGGGCCTTTGTATTTGCCGAACGTATCTGCCGAACGCGCGCTGCGTGCTCAGTCTTCACCGTCCAGGGCGCCGTCCTGCGCACGCGGAGGCAGCTGGCGCTTGATCTGCGGGCGCTGCAGGCGCTGCTCGGGCTCGGCACCCTTGGCCACTCCCGAGGCACGCTGCAACTGCACATGGGCGACCAGCCCGCCCGTGGAGGAGTTGGACAGCGCAAACACGCCGCCCATGCGCTGCACCGTCTTGTCCACGATGGACAGGCCCAGGCCCGCGCCCGCTGCGGCCGTGCGCGCGGAGTCGCCGCGGAAGAAGGGCTGTGTCAGGCTGGCGAGCTGCTCGGGCGGCACGCCACGGCCATGGTCGCGGATGCGGATCACCACCCAGCTTTCGCGCTCCGATGCCGTCACGTCCACGTGGGTGGTTTCGGTCTCGGGCGTCTTGCCGTAGCGGCGTGCGTTCTCGAACAGGTTGGAGATCACGCGCGCCAGTTCCACCTCGTCGGCCAGCACATAGACGCCTTCGGGCACGGCCATGCTGATCTGCAGCTCGCGGTGGTCCTGCACAGCATAGACGCAGGAGGACACCACGGCATGCAGGTTCACCGGGTTGAGGGTGACATGGTCGGGGCGGGCGTAGTCCAGGAATTTGTCGATGGTGGCGTCGAGCTGCACGATGTCGGCCACCATGTGCTCGCGCGCCACGTCGTCCACCACGCTCATCTCGGTCTCCAGCCGCAGGCGCGCCAGCGGCGTGCGCAGGTCGTGGGAGATGCCGGCCAGCATCACCGCGCGGTCCTGCTCCAGCTGGGCCAGTTTCTGCGCCATGCGGTTGAAGCCGATGTTGACCTCGCGGATCTCGCTGGTGACGGCTTCCTCGTCGAGCTGGCTGGCGTCGAAGTCGCCATCTCGCACGCGGTTGGCCGCATAGCTCAGCTGCTTGAGCGGCCGGTTGATCAGGCGCGCGATGGCTGCCGCCCCCGCCAGGGACAGCAGGCCGGCCGTGATCAGCCAGATCAGCCAGGTGCGCCCGCTGGCCGGCGTGAAGCGCGAGCGGTCCATCAGCAGCCAGGTGCGGTCGCCATTGATGGTGAAGCCCACCCACAGCCCCGGCTCGCCATTGACGCTGCGCGCCACGATGGTGCCGTAGCCCAGGCGGCGCGTGAGTTCTTCGGTCAGGCGCTTGCCCAGCGTGCTCTGGTCCAGCAGCTCGAAGCTGTCGCCAGGCTCGCGCGGCAGAATGCGCACGCCTTCCTGGTCGGCCATGGTCTTGATCAGCGAGACGCGGTTGATGGCATCCGAATGCACCAGGGCCGCGCGGCTGAGGTTGACCAGCGAGGCGATCTGCTGGGCGGTGTGCAGCGTGCGCGGCTCGAACTCGAAGGCGCGCAGCGTCTGCAGCCACGCCAGGATGCTGCCCACCAGCAGCAGGGCCAGCAGGCAGAAGGTACGCCAGAAAAGATTGAGTCCCAGCGGAGAGCGCGCAGTCATGCGCCGCTCGTAGTCGAGCGGCGCAGGGCTGGTGGCGTCATGGGGCGGGACGGTGAAGGAACTCATGGAAGCGGTTCGTCATTCTAGGGGCCGGCTGCGAGATTACGCCTGTGCCGGCCAGCCTGCGTTACCGGTTGTCTCGGTCGACAGGGTGAGGTTTTGGCGCTGCGCATTGTCAACGGCACATAAAACGTTACGGCCCCAACCCAGGGACGCCGAGCAAGAGCCGCCTCGCGGCGAGGGCGTCGTCCCCCTCCCGCGGAGCGAGAGAGGGGGAAGGCGCGCAGCGCCTCAGGGGGTGATGCATTTCAGTTCGCGCCGTCCGGTACGAACACATAGCCGACGCCCCAGACCGTCTGGATGTAGCGCGGTGCGGCGGCATCTTCCTCGATCAGCTTGCGCAGGCGCGAGACCTGCACGTCCAGGCTTCGGTCGAAGGGCTCGAACTCGCGGCCGCGCGCCAGCAGGGCCAGCTTCTCGCGCGACAGCGGCTGGCGCGGGTGGCGCACCAGGGCCTTGAGCATGGCGAATTCGCCCGTGGTCAGCGGCAGTTCCTCGCCGTTCTTTTGCAGCACGCGCGTGCCCAGGTCGAAGGTGAAGGGGCCGAAGCTCACCACTTCGTTGTCGCCGGAAGGCGCGCCCGGCGCTTCCTGCGGCGGGCGGCGGCGCAGCACGGCATGGATGCGGGCCAGCAGTTCGCGCGGGTTGAAGGGCTTGCCCAGGTAGTCGTCGGCGCCCACTTCCAGGCCCACGATGCGGTCCACATCCTCGCCCTTGGCGGTCAGCATGATGATGGGCGTGCGGTCGTTGGCCGAGCGCAGGCGGCGGCAGATGGACAGGCCATCTTCGCCGGGCATCATCAGGTCAAGCACGATCAGGTCCACCGTTTCGCGCAGCAGGATGCGGTTCAGCGCCTTGCCATCTTCGGCAATCATGATCTCGAAGCCTTCCTGCGTCAGGTAGCGGCGCAGCAGGTCGCGGATGCGCGCATCGTCATCCACCACCAGGATCTTGTCGGTGCGGTTGGTCGTAGTGGCCATGTTCATCCTCGGTCGGTCATTTGTAACAGCCGCCATTGTTACCAGCTTGCGCCGAAAAGTCTGGACAAACCCCCGAAATATTGCCGTGTGTTACAGATGTTGCGTTTAAATTTAGAACGGAAAATGTGTCTTTAGAATATTTAACTATGGGTTTTCCATGTTGATGCATTTATCGTTGCAATAATGTTGTCAATGGAGGAGCCGGCAGGCCTGCTTGGCTCCACACCTGTCACCATCTGGCGGCATGCCGTAGCGAAAGGGCGGCATGCAGTTGTATCCCTGAACTACCTTTCATTTCAAAGGGTGAACGCATGAGCAAGCTTTCCAAACAGCTGTCCCGCCCCTGGGTCAAGTCCGTGGTCGCGGCCACTGCGCTGGCCTGTGCCAGCGGTGCCTGGGCGCAGAACGCCGCCACGGCGCCGGCACAGCCTGCCAACGTGGTGCAGTTGTCTGCAGAAGGCTCGGTGGACGTGGTGCAGGACCTGCTGACCGCCACCTTGTCGGCCACGCGCGAAGGGCGTGATGCCGCCACGGTCCAGTCCCAGCTGCAGAAGGTGGTCGAGGCCGCCATGGCCGTGACCAAGCGCAGCGCCCAGCCGGGCCAGATGGATGTGAGCACCGGCAGCTTCGGCATCTATCCGCGCTATGGCAAGGACAACAAGGTGGAAGGCTGGCAGGGCCGCGCCGAGATTCTTTTGCAGGGCCGCGACTTCGCGCGCATCACGCAGACGGCGGCCCAGGTGCAGGACATGACGCTGTCGCAGGTGGGCTTCGGCCTGTCGCGCGAGGCCCGTGAAAAGGTCGAAGGCGAGGCCCAGGCCAAGGCCATCGAACAGTTCAAGCAGCGCGCCTCCACGCTGTCCAAGAGCTTCGGCTTTGCCAACTACAGCCTGCGCGAGGTCAACGTGAGCAGCAGCGATACCTCGGTGCCGATGCCGCGTCCGCGCATGATGGCCATGTCCGCCAAGGCCGCTGGCGCGGAAATGGATGCCGTGTCCGTGGAAGCGGGCAAGGCGCAGGTGATGGTCCACGTGTCGGGCTCGGTGCAGATGTACTGAGCAGGCGTGGGCCGCCCATGAAAAAAGGAGCGCCGTGGCGCTCCTTTTTTGACGTGAGCCGGTGCTGGCGCGCTTACTGCGCCGCCCAGCCGCCATCCATGTTCCAGGCCACGCCGCGCACGTTGGCTGCGGCGGGCGAGCAGAAGAACACGGCCAGTTCGCCCAGTTCCTCGGGCGTGGTGAACTGCATGGAGGGCTCTTTCTCGCCCAGCAGCAGCTTCTTGGCTTCTTCGTTGCTGATGCCGTGCTGCTCGGCCTTGGCGTCCACCTGCTTTTGCACCAGTGGCGTCAGCACCCAGCCGGGGCAGATGGCGTTGCAGGTGATGCCGGAGGTGGCGTTCTCCAGCGCCGTGACCTTGGTCAGACCGACAATGCCGTGCTTGGCCGCCACGTAGGCAGACTTCTGCGCCGAACCCACCAGGCCGTGCACCGAGGCCACGTTGATGATGCGGCCCCAGCCCTTGCCGCCATCGGCCGCCTGCATCATGGGCAGGACCAGGCGCGAGGTGTGGAAGGCGCTGGACAGGTTGATGGCGATGATGGCGTCCCAGCGCTCGGGCGGGAAGTCTTCCACGCGCGCCACGTGCTGGATGCCGGCATTGTTCACGAGGATGTCGATCTGGCCGAAATTGCGCACGCTGTACTGGACCATGTCCTCGATGTCTGCCACGCGGCTCATGTCGGCGCCGTGGTAGGCGACCTGGGCGCCGGCGGCCTGGCCTGCGGCCAGCACTTCGGCACGGGGGCCGTCCACATCGCCGAAACCATTGAGCACGATATTGGCGCCCTGGCGGGCCAGCGCCTTCGCGATCCCGAGGCCGATGCCGCTGGTCGAGCCGGTCACGAGGGCGGTCTTGCCTTTCAACATAGAGAGTCTCCGAATGAATGTACGATGCAACACAGCCATTATCGGCGCCGGCTCCGCGAATGCGTTTCCATGAATCATCCTACGCTGAACTACGTATCCTGCCCGGGGGTTGCCGGGCGTGCCTCACCCTGGAGCCGTACTGCCAGCCCGGCTGCTCAAGAGAATGCTTCGCACCGCATGGCTTATTGGGAATGGAATCGCACCGGCGATCCGCACCATCCCCATGTCGTGGTCTGCGTGCACGGCCTTTCGCGCCAGGGGCGTGACTTTGATGCGCTGGCCGAGCGGCTCAGCGAACGTGCCCGCGTGATCTGCCCCGATGTGGTCGGGCGTGGCGAAAGCGACTGGCTGCAGGATCCGACCGCCTACCAGGTGCCTCTTTACGCAGCCGACATGCTGGCCTTGCTGGCCCAGGTGCATGCGCAGGCGCCTGTCGAACAATTGGATTGGGTGGGCACCAGCATGGGCGGGCTGATCGGCATGGCGCTTGCGGGCCAGCCGGGGCTGCCGCTGCCGGCGCCCATCCGCAGGCTGGTGCTCAACGATGTGGGGCCTGTGATCGAGTGGTCTGCCCTGGAGCGCATAGGTCAGTACCTGGGCAAGGGCGCGCATTTTGAAAATCTTGGGCAGGCAGCCCATGCGCTGCTCTTGATTTCCGAAGGCTTCGGCCCACATAGCGAAGGGCAATGGTTGCGATTGACGCGACCTATGATGCGGCCGGCCGCCGATGGCGGCCTTGTCCTGCACTATGACCCTCAGATTGCGGTGCCCCTGCAGCACATGACGCGCGAGATGGCCCAGGCCGGCGAAGCGCTGCTGTGGCAGCTGTATGACCAGATCAAGGCACGCGTCTTGCTAGTTCGTGGTGCGCAGTCCGATCTGCTGACGGCGGCCACGGCACAGGCCATGGCGCAGCGCGGCCCGAAGGCGCATTGCGTGGAATTTGAAGGGGTGGGGCATGCGCCCACCTTCGTCGCAGCAGGGCAGGTGGCCTTGCTGTGCCGGTTCTTATGGGGAGAAGAGCGCTTGCCAAGCACCATGAATCTTGCCGAGCAGGCCAGGGAGAGTGACGAATGAAGACTGCCAGCAGCGAGGCCGCCGTGCAGGCGCCTTCGCCCGGCGCAGCCGCGCCGGGCCAGGTGCCGTCGGTGCTGCCGCACCTGATCACGGCCACGTCGCAGACCCTGCCCGAACAGGTCAACGCGCTGGCGCGCGCGCGCAGCTTTGCCGAGCCGCTGATCGCCACCGAGACCATGGAGTCCGGTGAGAACACCATGGCCCATGCCGATGCGGTGGCTGCCATCCTCAAGACCATCGGCGGCTCCGAAACCATGCAGGCGGCGATCTATCTGGTGCATGCCAGCGTGCACCTCAATCGCCCGCAGGAAGTGATCGCCAAGGCCTTTGGCGAGAATTTCGCCACCCTGGCCGTGGAAACCAACAAGCTCATGCGTGTGCAGGAGCAGGCGCGCAGTGCAGAGCTGGGCGGCCAGTACCTGGACGATGAGGCCACGCAGACCGAGAACGTGCGCAAGATGCTGCTGGGTTTCTCGCGCGACCTGCGCGTGGTGCTGCTGCGGCTGGCGTCGCGCCTGCAGACGCTGCGCTATTACGCAGCCAGCAAGCGCCCGGTCTCGCCCGGCATTGCGCGCGAGGCGCTGACGGTGTTTGCGCCGCTGGCCAACCGGCTGGGCATCTGGCAGATCAAGTGGGAGCTGGAGGATCTGTCCCTGCGCTTCCTGGAGCCCGAGACCTACCGCGAAGTGGCCCGCCTGCTCGATGAAAAGCGCGTGGAGCGTGAAGCCTATATGGAGCAGATGCGCGCACGGCTGGAGGCCGACCTGCGCGCGCACAGCATCAGCGCCACCGTGCAAGGCAGGCCCAAGCACATCTACAGCATCGTCAAGAAGATGCGAGGCAAGTCGCTGAACTTCGACCAGGTCTTCGACATCCGCGCCATGCGTGTCGTCGTGCCCACGATCAAGGACTGCTACGCCACCCTGTCCTGGGTGCACGAGCAGTTCACGCCCATCGAGGCGGAATTCGACGACTACATCGCCAAGCCCAAGCCCAACGGCTACCAGTCGCTGCACACCGTGGTGCGCGACGAGACGGGCCGCGCCATCGAGATCCAGATCCGCACCCAGGCCATGCACGACCATGCCGAGCACGGCGTGGCCGCCCACTGGGCCTACAAGGAGGCGGGCACCAAGGGATACGCGGGTGTCACGGCCAGCAGCGAGTACGACGCCAAGATTGCCGTGCTGCGCCAGTTGCTGGCCTGGGGCAGCGACCTGGCGGGCGCCCACCATCGGGGCCTGTTCGAGGACCGCATCTACGTGCTCACTCCCGATGCGGCCGTCATTGAGCTGCCGCAGGGCGCGACGCCCGTGGATTTCGCCTATTCGGTGCACACCAGCCTGGGGCACCGCTGCCGCGGTGCGCGCGTGGACGGCGCCATGGTGCCGCTGAACACGCCGCTGCAAAACGGCCAGACCGTGGAGATCACCACGGTCAAGGAGGGGCGCCCCTCGCGCGACTGGCTCAACGCCGACCTCGGCTACCTGACCAGCAACCGTGCCAAGGCCAAGGTGCGTGCCTGGTTCAATGCCCAGGCCACGCACGAGACCGTGGCGCGCGGCCGCGAGGCGGTCGAGAAACTGCTGCAGCGCGAGGGCAAGACGGCCGTCAAGCTGGAGGAGCTGGCCGTTCAGCTCGGCTTCAAATCGGCCGATGCCTTGTTCGAAGTCGTCGGCAAGGATGAATACTCGCTGCGCAACATCGAGACCGTGCTGCGACCGGCCGAGGCGGAGGAGGAAGTCGAGGAATTCTCCCCGGTGCGCAAGGCACGTGGCACGGACTCGCCCAAGGGCGGCGTGCTGGTCGTGGGCGTGGATTCGCTGATGACGCAGTTGGCCAAGTGCTGCAAGCCTGCGCCGCCGGACGACATCCGGGGCTTTGTCACGCGCGGCAAGGGCGTGAGCGTGCACCGCTGCGACTGCTCCAACTTCCGTGAAATGGCAGCGCGCAATTCCGAGCGCGTGATCGACGTGGCCTGGGGCCAGCCCAAGGCGGCGGCCGTGGCCTCGGCCGTCTACCCGGTCGATGTGTCCGTGGAAGCGGCCGACCGGCAGGGCCTGCTGCGCGATATCTCCGAAGTCTTTGCGCGGGAGAAGACCAATGTCATCGGCGTGCAGACCCAATCCGTCAAGGGAACGGCCTGGATGACCTTCACCGTGGAAGTGGCCGATTCCGGTCGCCTCAACAAGGTGCTGGGTATCGTGGCCGCCGTGGCGGGCGTGCGTTCGGCACGGCGGCGCTGAGCCTGTTCGGGTATTTTTGTCGGAGTCCTGGAAAACCCGTGCTAGAATCACTTTCTCGAACAAACACAGGCGCGTAGCTCAGCTGGTTAGAGCACCACCTTGACATGGTGGGGGTCGTTGGTTCGAGTCCAATCGCGCCTACCAATTTTCCATTGCCAGATGGAATGCAAAAAGCCTTCTGATCACTCAGAAGGCTTTTTTGTTTGGTTTTTTTGTTTGTGCGCCCGCCAACGATGGGGAGACTTGCCGGTCAAGGAGGCGGGCAGGGCCCGCGCTCCTCTGTCAGGAGGTCAGGTGCCGACTCCGGCCTGTGCCTGCAGGTAGTCGTTTTGCAGCAGGTACATGCGGATGGCGTTGCGGTACTGGCCGTTGGCGAAGAACTCGTCGATCAGCACGCCTTCCTGCACGAATCCTATGCGCGCGTAGATGTGGATGGCCTTCTCGTTCTCCTGGTCCACATGGAGAAAGATCTTGTGCAGGTTGAGCGTCTTGAAGCCATAGTCCAGCGCCAGCCGCGTTGCCTGGGCTGCGATGCCCTGGCCCTGCTGCTCGGGGGCGATGATGATCTGGAATTCGGCGCGCCGGTGGATCAGGTCGATCTCCACCAGCTCGACGAGACCGGCGCGATCGCCCTGGTGCTCGACGATGAAGCGGCGCTCGGTCTGGTCGTGCACGTGCGCGTCGTAGAGCGCGGAAAGCTCGTCGAAGGTCTCGTAAGGCTCCTCGAACCAGTAGCGCATGATGGCGGCATTGTTGTTGAGCAGATGCACGGAGCGCAGATCTTCGCGCTCCAGGGGTCTCAGGCGGATGCTGTGATTCATGCGCTCATTGTGCGAGAGCCGCGGTATCCGGCTGCAGGCCACGGATTACCAGCCGGTAGATCAGATCGGCCGCCGTGTCGTAGTCGTCGGCGGTCAGTTCCGGCCGGCCCAGCAGCAGCGCGAACTGGGCCTGCTGGTCGGCGTAGGCCTGGGTCACGGACCAGAGGATGAACATCAGGTGGGTGAAATCCACGCGGGCAATCTTGCCCTGCGCCACCCAGCGCTCGAAGGCCTGCACGTCGGCTGCCAGCGCCGGGCCTACCTGGCTCGATATGGCCTGCCCGAAGCGGGGCGCGCCGGCCATCACCTCGCGCGTGAAGACACGGGAGCCATGGGGCCGCTCGCGCGAGGACTGCAGCTTGGCCCGGATGTAGATGCGCAGGGCCTCCGCCGGGTCGTCGCCGCGCAGCAGGTCGGACATGCCGGCCAGCCACTGCGTCAGCACATCGCCCAGCACGCGCAGATACAGCTCCTCCTTGCTGGCGAAGTAGTACAGCAGGTTGTGGCGGCTGAGGCCGGCGTCGTGCGCGATCAGTTCCAGCGATGCGCCTTCGAAGCCGTATTGCGCAAAGTGCAGTTCGGCCGTCTGCAGGATGTTCAGCTCCTTGCGCAGCCGTGCAGCGGTGGGCTTGCGCGTGGCCGATCGGGCCTGGGAGGAGGGCGCATTGTCAGAAAGGGTTGCCATTGCGCAGATGGTAAGTGGAGATAAGTGGCGCCATTTTGGTGCGATTGTCTGGCATCTTTCTTGCTGACGACTTTCTGGGTGATTTTACTGATTGGTAAATTTTTTCACCCGCGTAAATTCCGTTCCACCCCCAGTGCGCCCGACAAGAGGCGTCACTTGCACATGCGAGGACCACGATGAAACCTCCGAAGACTGTGTTGCTGGATCCGGGGCCTTGCAGGAGTTCCTCCTGCGGGCCGCCTTGCGTTGTCCGAGATGGCCCGGCATGGCCCTGCATGCCGTGTCCCCCTTCACGCCCTCAATCCTGACTCTGGAGGATGCACCATGGATAGCCCCTCGCACCGCGCCTGCGGCATTGCCGCCGGCCGCCTGAACCTGGCCGACTACGCGGCCAATTTCTCCGACGCCCACCCCCCGCTGAACCGCGCCCAGGCCCTGATCGAGGCCGAGCGCTGCTACTACTGCTATGACGCGCCGTGCACCACGGCCTGCCCCACCAGCATCGATGTGCCGGCCTTCATCGCCCGCATCGCCCAGGACAACGTCCGTGGCGCGGCGCGCGAGATCCTGACGGCCAACCCGCTGGGCGGCATGTGCTCCCGTGTCTGCCCCACGGAGCAGTTGTGCGAGCAGGCCTGCGTGCGCAACACCCAGGAAGACAAGCCGGTCGAAATTGGTGCACTGCAACGCTATGCGACCGATGCCTTCATGGCCTCCGGTGGTGCACCGCTGTTCCAGCGTGCCGCCGCCACGGGCCGCAAGGTGGCCGTGGTCGGAGCTGGCCCTGCCGGCCTGACATGCGCGCACCAATTGGCGCTGCAGGGCCACGAGGTGGTGCTGTTCGACGCCCGGCCCAAGCTGGGCGGGCTCAATGAATACGGCCTGGCCAGCTACAAGACCCCCGGTGATTTTGCGCAAAAGGAAATCGACTGGCTGCTGTCCGTGGGCGGGATCACGCCGCGCAACAACCAGCGGCTGGGACGAGATTTCACGCTGGATTCGCTGCTGGCAGAGCATGACGCCGTATTCCTCGGCCTGGGCCTGGCGGGCGTCAATGCGCTGGGCGCGGCCGAGCCGCAGGCCGAAGGCTTGCGCAATGCGGTGGACTTCATTGCCGACATCCGCCAGACGGCCGACAAATCCACGGTGCCGGTGGGCCGGCGCGTGGTGGTGATCGGCGGCGGCATGACGGCGGTGGATGCGTCCGTGCAGGCCCGGCTGCTGGGCGCCGACGAGGTCACCATGTTCTACCGCCGGGGCAAGGATGCGCTGTCTGCCTCCTGGGTGGAGCAGGAATGGGCGCAGACCCATGGCGTCAACCTGCGGCTGTGGGCCGCGCCCCAGGAGATCCTGGTGCAGGACGGCAAGGTCTGCGGCGTGCGCATGGCCTGCACCCGCATGGAGGGCGACAGGCTGCAGGTGACGCAGGAGGTGTTCGACGTGCCTGCCGACATGGTGCTCAAGGCCATTGGCCAGACCTATGTCGCCACGCCGGCGGGCGCGGCCATTGCCTTGCGTGACGGCCGTATCGACACCGACGACGAAGGCCGCACCAGCGTGCCGCGCGTGTGGGCCGGCGGCGACTGCCGCGCCGGTGGTCAGGACCTGACCGTGCAGGCGGTGGAGCACGGCAAGGTCGCCGCGCGAGCCATGCACCAGGCGCTGACCAGCGCCGTGGCGGCCGGGGTTTGAGCGGCTGTGCCCGCGCTTTTCAAGGAGCATCGACATGGCAGACATCAGCAGCCGCTTTCTGGGCATTTCCAGCCCCAATCCGTTCTGGCTGGCCTCGGCACCGCCCACGGACAAGGAGATCAACGTCACCCGCGCATTCGAGGCCGGCTGGGGCGGCGTGGTGTGGAAGACGCTCGGCGAGGACCCGCATGTGGTCAACGTGAACGGGCCGCGCTACTCCACCCTCATGGCGCAGGACCGGCGCGTGATGGGCCTGAACAACATCGAGCTGATCACCGACCGGCCGCTGCGCACCAACCTGGAGGAAATGACCCGCGTGAAGAAGGCCTGGCCTGACCGCGCGCTGATCGCCTCGCTGATGGTGCCCTGCGTGGAGGAAAGCTGGAAGCGCATCCTGCCCATGGTGGAGGACACCGGCGCCGACGGGCTGGAGCTGAACTTCGGCTGCCCGCACGGCATGAGCGAGCGCGGCATGGGCGCGGCCGTGGGCCAGGTGCCCGAGTACATCCAGATGGTCACGCAGTGGTGCAAGCAGTACAGCCGGCTGCCGGTGATCGTGAAGCTCACGCCCAACATCACCGACGTGCGCTTTCCCGCGCGGGCGGCCAAGGCCGGCGGGGCGGATGCGGTGTCCCTGATCAACACCATCAACTCGCTGATGGGCGTGAACCTGGACACCCTGGTCATGCACCCCAGCACCGACGGCCAGGGCTCGCACGGCGGCTACTGCGGCCCGGCCGTCAAGCCCATCGCCCAGAACATGGTGGCCGAGATCGCGCGCGACCCGCAGACAGCGGGCCTGCCCATCTCGGGGATCGGCGGCATCACCACCTGGAAGGACGCGGCCGAATACATCGCGCTGGGATGCGGCAATGTCCAGGTATGCACGGCGGCCATGGTCTACGGCTTTCGCATCGTGCAGGACATGTGCGACGGGCTGTCCAACTACATGGACGCGCACGGCTTTGCGCGCATCGAGGACTTCCAGGGCCGGGCCGTGCCCACGGTCAGGGACTGGAAGGACCTCAACCTCAACCACATCGACAAGGCCGTCATCAACCAGGACAGCTGCATCCAGTGCGGGCGCTGCCACGTGGCCTGCGAGGACACCTCCCACCAGGCCATCACTTTCAGCAAGGAGGGCGGTGTGCGCCGCTTCGAGGTGGATGACACCGAATGCGTGGGCTGCAACCTGTGCGTGTCCATCTGCCCCGTGCCCGAGTGCATCACCATGCGCAGCCTGCAGCCGGGCGAGGTGGACCCTCGCACCGGCCAGACGGTCACCGGGGAGTATGCGAACTGGACTACGCACCCGAACAACCCTATGCGCCAGGCCGTGACGGCGCAGGGCTAGAGGGGGCATTGCGGCAGGTCGGCGCACGGCCCGCATCCGGGCCGACCTGGCACGAAATGCGCTTGATGGAAACGGTCAGACCCTGGATCAGCAATGGATTGGTGATTTCTCTCTTCGAGAAGGAGCTTCGCAATGTCGCATGCCCCGCATTCCGGTGAGTCCGCAGGCAGCCTGTGGAACCACGACCTCGCACCCACGCTGCCGAGCCAGCGCACCTGGACCTGGTACCACTTCGCCGCCCTGTGGATAGGCATGGTGATGTGCATCCCGGCATACACGCTGGCCGCCAGCATGATCACGAACGGCATGTCGTGGTCGCAGGCGGTGATGACGGTGTTCCTGGGCAATCTCATCGTGCTGATTCCCATGCTGCTCATCGGCCATGCCGGGGCCAGGTACGGCATTCCTTTCGCTGTGCTGGCCCGTGCCTCGTTCGGCACCCACGGCGCCAAGCTGCCGGCCATGCTGCGGGCCCTGGTGGCCTGTGGCTGGTACGGCATCCAGACCTGGTTCGGCGGCATGATGATCTACACCCTGCTGGGCGTGCTGCTGGGCCATCCGCTGGAAGGCGAGAAGATCGCTGGCCTGGGCATCAATGTGGGGCAGCTGGTGTGCTTTCTGGTGTTCTGGGCGATCCAGTTCTACTTTGTGGTGCATGGCATCGAGTCCATCCGCAAGCTGGAGACCTGGACAGCGCCGCTCAAGATCCTGATCTGCTTCGTGCTGCTGGGATGGGTCTACCAGAAGGCCGGCGGCTTCGGCCCCATCATGGAGCAGCCTTCGCAGTACGCGCCGGGCGGCCCCAAGGCGGGCCAGTTCATGTCGGTGTTCTGGCCGTCGCTGACAGCCATGGTGGGCTTCTGGGCCACGCTGGCCTTGAACATTCCGGACTTCACGCGCTTTGCCAAGTCGCAGAAGGACCAGGTAGTGGGCCAGGCCATCGGCCTGCCCGTGCCCATGGGGCTGCTGGCCATGCTGGCGGTGGTGGTGACATCGGGCACCGTGGTGATCTACGGCAAGGCCCTGTGGGACCCCGTGGATGTCGCCAGCCGCATGACGGGCGCGGCCGTGCTGATCGCGCTGATCGTGCTGCTGATCGACACCGTGAGTGTGAACCTGGCGGCCAACCTGGTCGGGCCGGCCTATGACTTCTCCGCCCTGGCGCCCAGGAAGATCAGCTACCGCGTGGGCGGCTACATGACGGTGGCCATTGCCATCGTGATGATGCCCTGGAAGATCCTGGAATCGACCGAGGGCTACATCTTCACCTGGCTGATCGGCTACTCGGCACTGCTGGGGCCGATCGCGGGCATTCTGATGGTGGACTACTTCCTGGTGCGCAAAAAGCAGCTGGTGGTGGAAGACCTGTACAGGGAAGAGGGCGTCTACCGCTACTCCAACGGCTGGAACTGGGTGGCCGTGGCCGCCTTCGCCCTGGGAGTGGCGCCCAACCTGCCCGGCTTCCTGCACGCAGCGTTCCCCGCTGCATTCCCGAACGTGGGTGATTTCTTCAAGCATGCCTATGACTACGCATGGTTCATCGGCCTGTTCATTGCCGGCGTGGTCTACCGCATCGGCATGGCAGGCCAGGTGACCAAGGGCGCGCCCGCGCTGAGCAAGGCATAGGCCGGACCAACCAACAGGAGGCATGACGCTATGGGTCAATCACAGGGTTCGGTATGGGTGCGTGGCGGCACGGTGGTGAATGCAGACCGGCAGGAGAAGGCCGATGTGCTGTGTGTGGATGGGACGATTGCGGCCGTGGGGCTGGATGTGGCGGCCCTGGTGCCGGGCGGGGCGCAGGTGATCGATGCCTCGGGGCAGTTCGTCATGCCCGGCGGCATCGATCCGCACACCCACATGCAACTGCCCTTCATGGGCACGGTCACGGCCGATGACTTCTACACCGGCACGGCGGCGGCGCTGGCCGGTGGCACCACCAGCATCATCGATTTCGTCATTCCCGATCCGCAGGAGCCGCTGCTGGACGCCTACCGCAAATGGCGCGGCTGGGCCGAGAAATCGGCGGCGGACTACTCCTTCCACGTGGCCGTCACCTGGTGGAGCGACAGCGTCCATGCCGACATGGGCACGCTGGTGCGAGAGGAGGGCATCAACAGCTTCAAGCACTTCATGGCCTACAAGAACGCCATCATGTGCGACGACGAAACGCTGGTGAACAGCTTCAAGCGCGCGCTGGAGCTGGGCGCCATGCCCACGGTGCATGCCGAAAACGGCGAGCTGGTCTACCTGCTGCAGCAGGAAGTGGCCAAGATGGGCATCACCGGGCCCGAGGGCCATCCGCTGGCCCGTCCGCCCATGGTGGAGGCCGAGGCGGCCAACCGCGCCATCGCCATCGCCGGCGTGCTGGGCGTGCCCATCTACGTGGTGCATGTCAGCTGCACCGAGGCGGCGCAGGCCATTGCCGCGGCCCGTGCACGCGGCCAGCGCGTGTATGGCGAAGTGCTGGCCGGCCATCTGGTGATCGACGAAAGCGTGTACCGCGACCCCGACTTTGCCAAGGCGGCAGCCCATGTGATGAGCCCGCCCTTCCGTGCCAAAGGCCATCAGGAGTCCTTGTGGCAGGGCCTGCAGTCGGGCCAGCTGCACACCACGGCCACCGACCATTGCACCTTCTGCGCCGCGCAGAAAGCCATGGGCCGGGACAACTTCGCCAAGATCCCCAACGGCACCGGCGGCGTGGAGGAGCGTCTGGCCGTGATCTGGGATGCGGGCGTGAACACCGGCCGGCTGACGCCCAGCGAATTCGTGGCCATCACCTCGGCCAACACGGCCAAGCTTTTCAACATCTATCCGCGCAAGGGCCTGGTCGGCGTGGGCGCCGATGCCGATCTGGTCGTCTGGGACCCTGCTGCCACGCACACCCTGTCGGTCAGGACCCAGCGCTCCAAGGGCGACTACAACATCTTCGAGGGGCGCACCGTACAAGGCATGCCCAGCCACACCATCAGCCAGGGCGTGGTGGCCTATGCGCAGGGCGATCTGCGTGCCGAGAAGGGCAAGGGGCGCTATATCAAGCGCCCTGCCTTCGGCCCCAACTTCGATGCGGTGCAACGCCGCGCCGCCACGCTGCAGCCCACGGCCGTGGCGCGCTGAAGCCCGCATGACAAGGAGACCGCAATGGATACAGATACCCAAGTGAAGCAGGACATCGCGCAGCTGCGCGTCAACGGAAGCCGGCTGTGGGATTCACTCATGGAGCTGGCGCAGATCGGCGCCACGCCCAAGGGCGGCGTCTGCCGCCTGACGCTGACCGACCTGGACCGCCAGGGCCGTGATCTGGTGACCCGCTGGGCGCGCGAGGCGGGCATGACGGTAACCATCGACAAGATCGGCAACGGCTTCATGCGCCGGCCCGGGCGCGACAACAGCCTGCCGCCCATCATGACGGGCAGCCACATCGACACCCAGCCCACGGGCGGCAAGTTCGACGGCAACTACGGCGTGCTGGCGGGGCTGGAGGTGGTGCGCACGCTCAACGACCACGGCATCGAGACCGAAGCGCCCATCGAAGTGGCCTTCTGGACGAACGAGGAAGGCTCGCGCTTCGTGCCGGTGATGATGGGCTCGGGCGTGTTCGCCAAGGCCTTCACGCTGGAGCATGCCTATGCAGCCACCGACTCCGAAGGCAAGACCGTCAAGGGCGAGCTAGAGCGTATCGGCTATGTGGGCAGCCAGGAACCGGGAGACCACCCGATCGGCGCCTACTTCGAATCCCATATCGAGCAGGGCCCGGTGCTGGAGGACAACGCCAGGACCATTGGCGTGGTTACCGGCGTGCTGGGCATCCGCTGGTATGACTGCGTGGTCACGGGCATGGAGGCCCATGCCGGCCCCACGCCCATGGCCCTGCGCAAGGATGCGCTGCAAGTGGCCGCGCAGCTGATGCAGGAAGTGGTGGCCTGCGCCCACCGCCATCCGCCCCACGGGCGCGGCACCGTGGGCATGGTGCAGGTCCATCCCAACAGCCGCAACGTGATCCCGGGGCAGGTCAAATTCAGCATCGACCTGCGCAACGCCACCGATGCCGACTGCGAAGCCATGGACGCCGACATCCGCGCAGTGGCCGACCGCATCAGCCGGGAGACGGGCCTGCCCATAGCGATCAACCTGGTGTCCAGCTACCCCGCCCAACCCTTCCATGCCGACTGCGTGGATGCGGTGGCGCGCGCCGCCAAGGCCCTGGGCTACTCGCACATGCCCGTCGTCTCGGGCGCCGGGCATGATGCGGTCTACATGGCGCGGCTGGCGCCGGCCGGCATGGTCTTCATCCCCTGCAAGGACGGCATCAGCCACAACGAGATCGAGGACGCCACGCCCGCGGACATCACCGCAGGCTGCAATGTGCTGATGCACGCCATGCTGGAACGCGCCAGGGTGGCGGGTTGATCCAAAAAACTGCGCAACTTGCCCGGAAGCCCTGTTTTGCACTGCTATACTTGCGGCTTCAACAAACGACAGGCGCGTAGCTCAGCTGGTTAGAGCACCACCTTGACATGGTGGGGGTCGTTGGTTCGAGTCCAATCGCGCCTACCAAACAAAGCAGTCTCACCAGGGGCTGCAAAAAAGAAATCCCGCTTCAAGCGGGATTTTTTTTGCCCCAACGGTTGCATGGCGGCCATTTGCCGTGTCGCATGCGTTGATCCCCATCAGGGTTACTGCTGCGCCGGGTGCTGCAGGTGCTGCCTAGAATCTGTTGCAGTGCAATAGCCGATTGCCCGCATGAGCCGGTGCAAGCAGGCGCAAACAGGTACAGCAGGTACAAGAGGAGAAGCATTGCAATGCAAGAGACGACAACAGCCGCCGCCCCCAGCGCCCAACGCGTGATCAAGAAATACCCCAACCGCCGTCTCTACGACACCAACACGTCCTCCTACATCACGCTGACGGAAGTCAAGCAGCTCGTGATGGGCAACGAGCCCGTGGTGGTCAAGGACGCCAAGACGGGCGAAGACCTCACGCGCAGCATCCTGCTGCAGATCATTCTGGAAGAAGAGGCGGGCGGCGCGCCCATGTTCTCCGAGACCGTGCTGGCCAACATCATCCGTTTCTACGGCCACGCCATGCAGGGCTACATGGGCTCCTACCTGGAAAAGAACGTGCAGATGTTCACCGACTTCCAGAACAAGCTCGCCGAGCAGGCCCAGGGCACCTCGCCCGAGGCCTGGAGCCAGTTCATGCGCATGCAGCCGCCCGCCATGCAGAACATGATGAGCAGCTATATGGAGCAGTCGCAGAACATGTTCGCCCAGATGCAGGAGCAGATGCAAAAGCAGACCGAGCAGATGCTGGGCGCGCTCGGGATCAAGCGCAATAGCTGAGCTTGCAGGGATAAGTTCGGGGGCGGTTTACCAAGTTCGCGCAGAACTGGGACAATATCGCCCCTATGACCCCCACGAGCGACGCAACAACCATGACAACCCCTGCCGGCGCGGCCGCTCCGCGCGTGGGCTTCGTCTCCCTCGGGTGCCCCAAGGCACTCACGGACTCCGAACTCATCCTTACCCAGCTCAGCGCCGAGGGCTACCAGACCTCCAAGACCTTCGAGGGCGCTGACCTGGTGATCGTCAACACCTGCGGCTTCATCGATGACGCCGTGCGCGAGAGCCTGGACACCATTGGCGAGGCGCTGGCCGAGAACGGCAAGGTCATCGTCACCGGCTGCCTGGGCGCCAAGGCGGGCAAGGATGGCGGCAACCTGATCCAGGAAGTGCACCCCAGCGTGCTGGCCGTGACCGGGCCGCACGCCACGCAGGAGGTGATGAACGCCGTCCACACCCATCTGCCCAAGCCGCACGATCCCTTCATCGACCTGGTGCCGGGCGCCTTTGGCGAGGCGGGCATCAAGCTCACGCCCAGGCACTACGCCTACCTGAAGATTTCCGAGGGCTGCAACCACCGCTGCACCTTCTGCATCATCCCTTCCATGCGCGGCGATCTGGTTTCGCGTCCGGTGGGCGATGTGCTCAAGGAGGCGCGTGCGCTGTTCGAGGGTGGCGTCAAGGAGCTGCTGGTGATCAGTCAGGACACCTCGGCCTATGGCGTGGACGTGAAGTACCGCACGGGCTTCTGGGACGGCAAGCCGGTGAAGACACGCATGCTCGAACTGGTGCAGACGCTGGCCGAGATCGCCGAGCCCTATGGCGCCTGGGTGCGCCTGCACTATGTCTACCCGTACCCCAGCGTGGACGAGATCATTCCGTTCATGGCCACGGGCCGCGTGCTGCCCTATCTGGACGTGCCCTTCCAGCACAGCCATCCCGATGTCTTGAAGCGCATGAAGCGCCCCGCCAACGGTGAAAAGAACCTGGAGCGCCTGCAGCGCTGGCGCGAGATCTGTCCCGACCTGGTGATCCGCTCCACCTTCATCGCCGGCTTCCCCGGCGAGACGGAGCAGGAGTTCGAGCACCTGCTGCAGTTCCTGCGCGAGGCGCAGATCGACCGTGCGGGCTGCTTTGCCTACAGCCCGGTCGAAGGCGCTGCCGCCAACGAGATTCCCGGCATGCTGCCCCTGGAAGTGCGTGAGGAGCGCCGCGCGCGCTTCATGGCCGTGGCCGAAGAGGTTTCCACTGCGCGCCTGCAAAAGCGCGTGGGCCAGACGATGCAGGTGCTGGTGGACAAGTCCGTGGGCCTGGGCAAGAAGGGTGGCGTGGGCCGCAGCTATGCCGATGCCCCCGAGATCGACGGCCTGGTGCACCTGCTGCCGCCCGAGAAGGCCAGCAAGACCTACAAGGTGGGCGACTTCGTGAAGGCGCGCATCGTGGGCACGCAGGGTCACGACCTGGTGGGCCAGCCCGTGTAAGCCTGCCGCTCTGCCATCTCCCGAAAACGGGCAAGGTTCTCCTTGCCCGTTTTTTTGTCTTTTCCGGACCAGTGCCTGATATCGATCAAGGCGGCCGGAGCTCTTCGCTGAAATGCTGTACCTACTTTGACGCAAAGAAAGGATGGCGCGAATGAACAGGACCATGAAGGCCGCCGTGGTGCGGGAGTTTGGCAAGCCGCTCACCATCGAGGAAGTCCCGGTGCCCAGGCCCGATCCCGGCCATGTGCTGGTGAAGATTGAGGCCTGCGGCGTCTGCCATACCGATTTGCACGCGGCGCAGGGCGACTGGCCCGTCAAGCCCAATCCGCCCTTCATTCCCGGCCACGAAGGCGTGGGCTACGTGGCCGCCGTGGGCGCGGGCGTCACCCACGTGAAGGAGGGCGACCGCGTGGGCATTCCGTGGCTGTACACGGCCTGCGGCCATTGCGAGCATTGCCTGGGTGGCTGGGAGACGCTGTGCGAGCAGCAAAAGAACACCGGCTACTCCGTCAACGGCGGCTTTGCGCAGTACGCGCTGGCCGATGCCAATTTCGTGGGCCTGCTGCCCGGCAGCGTGGACCTGATCGAGATCGCGCCCGTGCTGTGCGCGGGCGTCACGGTCTACAAGGGCCTGAAGGTCACCGACACCAGGCCCGGCAACTGAGTGGTGATCTCGGGCATCGGCGGCCTGGGCCACATGGCCGTGCAATATGCCAAGGCCATGGGCCTGAACGTGGCGGCGGTGGACGTGGATGACGACAAGCTGGCGCTGGCCAGGCGCCTGGGCGCACAGGTCACGGTCAATGCCATGACCACGGACCCTGCGGCTTACCTGAAAAAGGAGATTGGCGGCGCGCACGGCGCCCTGGTCACGGCGGTCTCGCCCAAGGCCTTCGAGCAGGCGCTGGGCATGGTGCGGCGCGGCGGCACGGTATCGCTCAACGGCCTGCCGCCCGGCAGCTTCCCGCTGCCCATCTTCAACATGGTGCTCAGCGGCGTGACGGTGCGCGGCTCCATCGTGGGCACGCGGCTGGACCTGCAGGAGTCGCTGGATTTCGCGGCCATGGGCAAGGTCAAGGCCACCGTGTCCACCGACCGGCTGGAGAACATCAACGACATCTTCGCGCGCATGCATGAAGGCAAGATCGAAGGGCGCGTGGTGCTGGACCTGAACGCCTGACGCTTTGCCCACCCCCAAAAAAACAGGCTTCCCTCGGGAAGCCTGTTTTGCATGGCGCACGCCTTACACCATGCGGCGGATCGGGCGCTTCTTCCACACCAGCTTGTAGTAGGCGGTCTGCAGGCACAGCGTCAGGGTGTAGGACAGCGGAAAGGCCATCCAGATTCCCATCAGCCCGAAGCTGCGGCTCAGCCACCATGCCATGGGCAGCTCCAGCACGGCGAGCACCGTGATGGTGATGGCCGTGGGAATGACCACATCGCCGCTGGCACGCATGATGGACGACAGGGCAATGAAGCAGCCCAGCAGCAGGCCGCTCCACAGCACGATGTACAGCAGCTCGATGGCCAGCACCAGCACCTGCTCGTCGGTGATGAACATGCCCAGCAGCGGCCGCGCGAACAGGCTGCCGATCAGGGCCAGGGCGGCACCCAGCACCAGGTTCATGCGTATGGCCGTGGCCGTGATGGCGCCCAGGCGCTCGCTGCGGCCAGCGCCGATGGCCTGGGCGCCGAGGATGGAGGCCGTGATGGCCACCGAAATGACCGGGAACTGCGCAAACGAGTTGATCTGGTTGACCGCACCATAGGCTGCCGTGGCGCTGGAGCCGAAGCCGTTGACCAGCGACACGACGACCAGCCCGGCCATGGACGAGGCGATCATCTGCACGCCCGTGGGAATGCCCACGCGCAGGATGCTCTTGAGCAGGGTCCGGTCAATGCGCATGGCCTTCCACAGCGCGGCATTGGGCGCCAGCGGGCTGGCTATGCGGCGCAGCCGCCAGCCCAGCCAGGCCAGGGCCAGGGTGAAGCCCAGGATCATGGACACGCCCGCGCTGGCCACGCCCAGGCGCGGCAGGCCGCCCCAGCCCGCAATCAGCGCCGGCGTGCAGACCAGGCCCGTGCCGGTGGAGATCAGCAGGGCCAGCATGGGCGAGACCGTGTCGCCCACGCCGCGCAGCAGCGAGGTGGCCAGCAGGAACACGAACAGCCCCGGCATGCCCAGCAGCACGATGCGCGAATACAGCGTGGCCTGCTCCATGATGTCGGGCGGCGTGCCCAGCAGACGCATCAGCGGCTCGGTGAACAGTCCGCCGAACAGGGCCACGACGGCGCCGAACAGCAGCCCTATGCACATGGCCGTGCCTGCGATGGCGCGCAGCTTGTCGTGCATGCGCGCACCGTAGGCCTGGCCTATCAGCACCGAGGAGCCTGCGCCCAGGCCGATCACGAAGGCGATGAAGAGAAACATCACCGGAAAAAAGGCCGCGACGGCCGCCAGGGCCTGCACGCCCAGCATCTGGCCGATGAAGACGCTGTTGATGGTGCCCGACAGCGACTGCAGGATATTGGCCAGGACCATGGGGCCCAGGAACACCAGGAAGGTGCGCCACAGCGGCTGGGTGCCGTGGGCGATGGGCGGCCCGGCGGGGCTGGATGCGGCAGGCGCAGCAGCCTGGGGCAGAGGTTCGTTAGGTTTCGTCATGTTGTGTCTGTTAATGCGACGAGAAAATGCAATGGAAGGCGGGGGCTTCAGTCCTGCGCTGGCGATGGCGGCGAGGACCAGGCAGCGCTGCTCAGTTGCTGCAGATAGCTTCGCACATCCTCGGGCCAGGTGGCGGTGTGCCTTGCAAAGGCGTCGGCCTGGTGTGCAAAGAGGGCGCGGCTGGCGTCCTCGAAATGGGGCAGGTCGCCCGCCATCTCGCTCATGAATCGGTAGGCGGCCTCGGTGGCGGCGCGCACGGCATCCTGTGCGGCATGCTTGCCACGCGCCTCGTCCACCAGTCTGCGCAGTGCGCCGGAGGCGCCGCCGGGCTGGCGGTTCAGCCATTCCCAGTGCCGTGGCAGCAATGTGACTTCGCGTGCCACCACGCCCAGCTTGGGGCGGCCCACGCTGCGCGGTGCGGCGGCTTGTCCGGGTGCGGGCGATGCGGCCAGTTCGCTGCGCCAGTCCAGGTCCAGCCGCATGCCGCTGTGGTCGTCGAAAACCCACAGCGGCGGCGCCGATCCGCTGCCTTGCGGCTGCTGTTCATGGCTTTGCAGGAACTGCAGGACGGCAGGCCTGTCCCCCTGCAGCAGGCGGCCATGGCCCTGGAAGATGGTGTAGCTGGGTGCGGGCTCGGCGCCCGCCATGCAAGAGTCGGTAGTCATGTGCTGGATATTAGCCGGGTAAAATCTGCAAGTCAATTAAACCCGGGTAAATATCTGCATGGATGCCGCGCGCCCAAAGAAAAAGCCCCTGGCAGAGACTGCCAGGGGCTTCGCAGAGGGAACTGCAGGCGTCGGTCAGACGCGCTTGCGGTACTCGCCGGTGCGGGTATCGATTTCGATCTTGTCGCCCTGGCTCACGAACAGGGGCACGGGCACTTCAAAGCCGGTGGCGATCTTGGCGGGCTTGAGCACCTTGCCCGATGTGTCGCCCTTGACGGCGGGTTCGGTCCAGGTGATTTCGCGTTCCACGGACGTGGGCAGTTCGCAGGAGATGGCCTTGCCGTCGTAGAACACGACTTCGGCCTGCATGCCGTCTTCCAGGTAGTTGATGGCGTCGCCCATGTTGGCGGCTTCCACTTCGTACTGGTTGTATTCGGCATCCATCCAGACGTACATCGGATCGGCGAAGTAGGAGTAGGTGCACTCCTTCTTGTCCAGGATCACGTTGTCGATCTTGTCGTCGGCCTTGAACACGACTTCGGTGCCCATGTTCGACAGCAGGGCCTTGAGCTTCATGCGCACGGTGGCGGCGCCGCGGCCACCGCGAGCGTATTCGGTCTTCAGGACGATCATCGGGTCCTTGCCGTGCATGATCACGTTGCCGGCGCGGATTTCTTGAGCGATTTTCATAGCTTGCTTGGCTGAGGTTGAAGCCGCTCAACAGGGCAGGCAAGCGAAGTCGCTGGGACGGTGCGCCTGCCGCAGTTCCGCGGCGGGTGCAACCCTGGTTGGTCGATGGCGGCCGGCTGGCGGTCGCCCGCAACGGCGCCTCCAGGGAGGCAAAACGTGCATTCTAGCTTTTTTCGGTCACGAAAGCTTGCAGCTGCTCAATCAATGGGGTCTGTTGCAGCAGCCGCGCGCGCGCGGCCAGTGCGCAGTCCTGCCATTGCCGCAGCAGCGCAGGCGTGATTGCGGGCAGGGTGCTTGCCGGTGCCATGCCGTTCCAGGCATGGTGGAAGGCGCGCAGGCTGGCCGGCGCCTGCAGCCAGTCCAGGAAGGCGTGTAGCTTGTCGTGGTGGGCGTCGTCGTGCTGGGGATAGATGTGCCAGACCAGGGGCTGGCCGGCCCACAGCGCGCGTACCAGCGAATCCTCGCCGCGCACCAGGTTCAGGTCGCAGGCCCAGAGCATCTCGTCGAACTGCGGCTGGGGGCAGGGCTGCAGCGCATGCTGTGTCACCGCACCGTGGTCTGCGGCGGGCACGCCGGCCATGGCCTGCTGCACCGCGGCTGCCGCGCGCCCGGGCGTCACCAGCAGATGCGTGGCCTGTGGTGCGGGCGGCGCAGCATGCAGCTGGCACAGCCAGTGCGGCAGGGCAGGGGGCTCGTAGCAGAACAGCGAGATGGCGCAATCGCCGGTGCCTATGCCGTGGCGTGTGCGCCAGGCCTGCCGGCCCCCGGAAGCAAAAGCCGCCTGGCGCGCGGCCAGGTCCGGCTCGCGCAGCAGGCCGCCCGTGGCGGCCGTGAAGCCCGGATAGAAGAACCAGCGCGTCAACCCCGCAGCCGGCCCCGACATCAGCGGCGAGGGCAGGCGGTGGCAGCGCTCCACATAGTCCTCTGCCGACAGGTATTCGAGGTTGATCCACAGCGGTGCGCGGCGCGCGATGGCCGCCAGAAAGGGCGGCGGAATCTCGCAGCCGAAGGCCTCGATGACCACATCGCCCACGGCCTGCGGAATGTCCTGCGCCTGCGTGGGCCAGCCGTGCATGCTGAGCCCGGCCGGGTGGGGCCGGGGCGCCATCCAGGCCAGGGCGCTGGCGTCGTCCATCCACAGCCGCACGCGCTGGCCGCGTGAGGCCAGGTCGGCCGCCGCGCGCCAGCACACGCCGATGTCGCCGAAGTTGTCTATGACCTGGCAGAAGATGTCCCAGGTCCGTGCAGCGGCCTGTTCTGGCAGAGGGGCCGGGGGGATGGGGTTGAAGGCAAGCATGGGAGTCAGGGTTCGCACAGGTGTTCGACCAGCAACTGCGCCACGGGCGGCAGGGCCTCCTGCGAGCGCACGCACAGCATCAGCTGGCGCTCGGCCCAGGGCTCGTCCAGCGCAATGCAGCGCAGCGGCAGGGCGCCCAGGTACAGGCGGGCACTGCCTTCGGGCAGGATGCCGACGCCCAGGCCCGAGGCCACCATCAGGCACAGCGCGTCATAGCCCGTCACCTTCATGCGCAGCCGCGGCTGCAGGCCCAGGTCGGCGGCGGCGCGCGTGATCTGGTGGTTGAGCGCGCTGCCCGCGTGCATGCCCACCAGGTCATGGTCCAGCACCTGGGCCAGCCGCAGCGAGCGCCGGCGAGCCAGCGCATGGCCCTGGGGGACGATGACGATGAGGCGGTCGCGCCGGTAGGGGCGCAGGCGGATCTTCTCGCCGTAGCTGCCCTGGTTGAGGATGCCGATATCGGCCTCGTTGTCGGCCACGGCGCGCGCGATGTCGCTGCTCACCCGCTCCTGCAGGCGCACGTCCACATGCGGATGCTGGTCCAGGAAGCGCTGCAGCTGGGAGGGCAGGAACTGGGTGATGGCCGAGATGTTGGCCATCACGCGCACATGGCCGCGCAGGCCGCTGCCGTACTCGCGCATCTGCTCGCCGATGCCGTCCAGGTCATTGAGCACGCCGCGCGCCATGTTCAGCAGTGCATAGGCGGCGGCCGTGGGTACGCTGCCGCGGTTGCTGCGGGTGAACAGCTCCACCTGCAGCTGGCTCTCCAGCTCGGCCAGCCGCCGGCTGGCGGCCGAGGGGGCGATGTGTTCGCGTGCGGCGGCGCGGGCGATGGCGCTTTCCTCCATCACGGCCACGAACAGGCGCAGCGAAATCGGGTCGAGTTTCATGGGGTGGCGATTATCGCCCGGCCCCGCCCGACCGGGTTCTGCCATGCCGGTTTGCGATGGCAGCGTCGCGCTTGAGCGTTTTGCGGCCGGCGCGGACGGCGGCAAGATCGGCGCCGCGGCAATGCCATCGGAGGCCGGCCGCAGGAGACAAAGAGGAAGCGCTAACCCATGACACAACAGACAAGGCAGGCCCCCACACCCGGCGCGCTCAGCGGCGTGCGCGTGGTCGAGATGGGGCAATTGATCGCCGGGCCGTTCTGCGGCAAGACGCTGGGCGAGTTCGGCGCCGACGTGGTCAAGATCGAGGCGCCGGGCGCGGGCGATCCGCTGCGCAACTGGCGCCTGATCAAGAACGGCACCTCGGTCTGGTGGCAGGTGCAGTCGCGCAACAAGCGTTCGGTGGCGCTGGACCTGCGCCAGCAGGAGGGCCAGGACATCGCGCGGCGCCTGATCGCCGAGGCCGATGTGCTGGTGGAGAACTTCCGTCCCGGCACGCTGGAGGGCTGGGGCATGTCGCCCGAGCAGCTGCATGCGCTCAACCCCGGGCTGGTCATCCTGCGCATCTCGGGCTACGGCCAGACCGGCCCCTACCGCGACCTGCCGGGCTTTGGCGTGATCGGCGAGGCCATGGGCGGCCTGCGCCACCTGACGGCCGAGCCAGGCCGGGTGCCGGTGCGCGTGGGCGTGTCCATTGGCGACACGCTGGCCGCGCTGCATGGCGTGATCGGCGTGATGATGGCCCTGTACCACCGCAAGGTGAACGGCGGTGCCGGCCAGGTCATCGACGTGGCGCTGCATGAGGCCGTGTTCAACGTCATGGAAAGCCTGCTGCCCGAATACAGCGCCTTCGGTGCCGTGCGCGAGGCCGCAGGCAGTGCGCTGCCGGGCATTGCGCCGTCCAACGCCTATCCCTGCCAGGACGGCTGGGTGCTGGTGGCCGGCAATGGCGACTCCATCTTCAAGCGCCTGATGGCCACCATCGGCCGCCAGGACCTGGCCGACGATCCGCAACTGGCCGACAACGCGGGCCGCGTGGCGCGCATTGCCGAGATCGATGCCGTCATCGGCGGCTGGACGCGCACGCAGAGCGTGCAGGCCGTGATGGACCAGCTGGCCGCCGCACGCGTGCCGGCCGGCAAGGTCTACACGGCCAAGGACATTGCCGAGGACCCGCACTACCGCGCCCGCGACATGATCCTCAGCCAGCACACGCGCGACGGCGACGACATCGAGGTGCCGGGCATCGTGCCCAAGCTCTCGCTCACGCCGGGCACGGTGCGCACCAGCGCCCCCCATGTGGGCGACGACACCGACGCGGTGCTGGCCGAGGCCGGCCTCACGGCCGAACAGATTGCGTTGCTGCGCAGCAAGGGAGTGATCCAATGAACGCCGTCCACACCACGGATGTCTGGCAGGGCGCGGGCCGCCGCGTTTTCTTCAACGAGGTCGGCACGCGCGACGGGCTGCAGATGGAGCAGGCCTTCGTCCCCACCGAGGACAAGATCGCCCTGGTCAATGCGCTGTCGCAGGCCGGCCTGTCCAAGATCGAGGTCACGGCCTTTGTCTCGCCCACCGCCATTCCCGCGCTGCGCGACGGCGAAATCGTCATGCGTGAGATAGAGCGCCGCCCCGGCACCGTCTACACCGCCCTGGTGCCCAATGCGCGGGGCGCCGAGCGCGCCATCGAGGCGCGCACGGACGAACTCAACCTCGTCATGTCGGTCAGCGAGACCCACAACCTGTGCAACCTGCGCATGCAGCGCAGCCAGTCGTTCGCGGCGCTGGCCCAGGTCGTGGCCACGGCGCAGCAGGCGGGCGTGCCCGTCAACGTCTCGCTGTCATGCTGCTTTGGCTGCCCCATGGAGGGCGATGTGCCGCAGCAGGAAGTCTTCGGCTGGGTGCAGCGCTTTGCCGATCTGGGCGTGCAGGGCATCACGCTGTGCGACACCACGGGCATGGCCTTCCCGACCCAGGTGCGCGCCATGGTGGCCGCCTTCCGGCAGCGCTGGCCGCAGCTGGGCATGACCCTGCATTTCCACAACACGCGCGGCATGGCGCTGGCCAATGTGCTGGCCTCCATCGAGGCGGGCGGCGACCGCTTCGACGCCTCCATCGGCGGCCTGGGCGGCTGCCCCTATGCGCCGGGCGCCTCGGGCAATGCCTGCACGGAGGACATCGTCCACGCGCTGCAGCTCATGGGCTACGACACCGGCGTGGACCTGGCGCAGATCGTCGCGGCCGCGCGCAGCCTGCCCGCGCTGATCGGCCATGACACGGCCAGCCAGATCGCCAAGGCCGGCGCGCGGCTGGACCTGCACCAGCCACCGGCCGAGTTCGCAGCCATCCGCGAACGGGCTTTGGCCAAGGGCTGAGGCCGGCGCGCATTCTCATTCACAAGAACCGAGCAAACCAAGGAGACAAAGATGAAGAAGATTCAACGCAGACAGATCGCAGCCGTGGCCATGGCCATCGCAGGACTGGGCCTGGGCGGCACGGCCGCGCTGGCCCAGGGCGGCTACCCCGCCAAGACCATCACCATGATCGTGCCGGCCGCAGCCGGCGGCACCACCGACCTGGCCGCGCGCATGGCGGCCCAGGCGCTGGCGCCGGTGATCGGCCAGTCGGTGGTGGTGGACAACAAGGGCGGTGGCAACGGCTCCATCGCGGCCAGCCTGGTCAAGCGTGCCGAGGCCGATGGCTACACCCTGCTCATGCAGTACTCGGGCTACCACGTGATCTCGCCCCACCTGACCAAGACCCGCACCTGGGAGCAGGGCGACTTCCAGCCCGTGGCCAATGTGCTGTCGGCGCCGCAGATCATCGTGGTGCGGTCCGAGCTGCCCGTGAAGACGCTGGCCGAACTCGTGGCCTATGCCAAGGCCAACCCGGGCAAGCTGAACTACGCCTCTTCCGGCAACGGATCGCTGCAGCACGTGACCGGCGCCATGCTGGAGCAGCAGGCCGGCATCAAGATGGTCCACGTCCCCTACAAGGGCACGGGCCCCGCGCTGCAGGACCTGCTGGGTGGCCAGGTGGACCTGACCTTCGGCACGGCGCCGCCCTTCATGCCCCATGTGCAAAGCGGCAAGCTGCGCGTGCTGGCCGTCACCGGCACGCAGCGCCTGCCCAGCCTGCCTGATGCGCCCACCACGGCCGAGGCCGGCTACGCAGGCGTCAACGCCACCTCCTGGTTTGCCGTGTTCGCGCCCGCCGCCACGCCCAGGCCCGTGATCGACAAGCTCACGGCCGACCTCAAGAAGGTCGTGGAGAACCCGGCCTTCAAGCAAAAGGCGCAGGAGCAGGGCGCCACGGCCGACTACATGAACCCGCAGCAGCTCGGCGCCATGGTCAAGACCGACTGGGCCAACTGGGCCCAGGTGGTCAAGTCCTCGAAGATCGAGGCCGAGTAAGAGCCCGAGGGCCCGCAGGCCCGCTGCGGCGGGCCCGGGCAGCGGCCACAATAGGCGCATGTCCGAACCCCATTCCGATGAACTGCTGGCCCAGGTGGCAGCGCTGCCGGGCCTGCCCGGCGTCTACCGCTATTTCGACGCGGCAGGCGCGCTGCTGTACGTGGGCAAGGCCATCAACCTCAAGCGCCGCGTCTCCAGCTACTTCACCAAGAACCATGGCGGCACGCGCATAGGCCACATGGTGAGCAAGATCGCCCGCATGGAGACCACGGTGGTGCGCTCCGAGGCCGAGGCCCTGCTGCTCGAAAACAATCTGATCAAGACGCAGCAACCCAAGTACAACATCCTGTTCAGGGACGACAAGAGCTATCCCTATCTGAAGATCACCGGCGTGGCCGCGCGCGACGGCCGGGATGGCGAGCCGGCCCACCAGCTCTTCGCCCGCATGGCCTACTACCGCGGCGCCGTGGACAAGCGCCACCGCTACTTCGGCCCCTATCCCAATGCCTGGGCCGTCAAGGAAAGCATCCAGCTGCTGCAAAAGGTCTTCAGGCTGCGCACCTGCGAGGACACGGTCTTCGCCAACCGCTCGCGGCCCTGCCTGCTCTACCAGATCAAGCGCTGCTCCGGCCCCTGCGTGGACCTGATCTCGCCCGAAGCCTATGCGCTGGATGTGCGCAATGCCGAGGCCATGCTGCGCGGCGAGACCCAGGAACTGCTGCGCCAGCTGGAGGCCCGCATGATGGAGCACGCCGGGCGCATGGAATACGAGCAGGCCGCCGAGGTGCGCAACCAGATGACGGCACTGTCGCGCGTGCTGCACCAGCAGGTCATAGAAACCGCCGACGACCGCGACGTGGACATCCTCGCCGTGAAGGTGCAGGGCGGCCGCGCCTGCGTGAACCTGGCCATGGTGCGCGGCGGCCGCCACCTGGGCGACCGGCCGTACTTTCCCGCCAACCTGGGCGATGCCGCCTCGGTCTACGCCGGCGAGGAAGAGGCCAGTCTTGCCGAGTCCGCGCGGCCGGTCGAGGAGATCGTGCTGGAGGCCTTCATCGCCCAGCACTACACCGGCGTGGCCGTGCCGCCCGTGCTCATCGTCAGCCACCCGGTGGACAAGAAACTGCTGGCGCTGCTGAGCGAGCAAGGCGGCGTGCGCATCACCGCCGTGCAGCAGCCGCGCGAGCAGCGGCGCATCTGGCTGGAGATGGCGCAAAAAAACGCCGACATCCAGATGGCCCGCCTGCTGGCCGAAGAAGGCTCGCAGCAGGCGCGCACGCGCGCGCTGGTCGAGGCGCTGGACCTGGCCTGCGAGAACCTGGACGAACTCACCATCGAATGCTTCGACATCTCGCACACGGCGGGCGAGGCCACGCAGGCCTCCTGCGTGGTCTTCCATCACCACAAGATGCAAAGCAGCGAATACCGGCGCTTCAACATCGAAGGCATCACGGGCGGCGACGACTATGCCGCCATGCGCCAGGTGCTGACGCGCCGCTACAGCCGCGTGGCCGAGGCGCAAAGAGAGGCGGGCGGTGCCGAGCTCACCGGCAAGCAGCCGCAACTGCCGGACCTGGTGCTGGTCGACGGTGGCAAGGGCCAGGTCAGCATGGCGCGCGAAGTCTTCGAGCAGCTGGGGCTCGATGTCTCGCGCATCGTGGGCGTGGAAAAGGGCGAGGGGCGCAAGGTCGGCCTGGAAGAACTGGTCTTTGCCGACGGGCGCGAGAAGATCTACCTGGGCTACGACTCGGCCGCGCTGATGCTGGTGGCCCAGATCCGCGACGAGGCCCACCGCTTCGCCATCACCGGCATGCGCGCGGCGCGCGCCAAGGTGCGCGTGGGCGGCGGCAAGCTCGAGGAGATTCCGGGCGTGGGCCCCAAGAAGCGCGCGCGCCTGCTGCAGCGCTTCGGCGGCGTGCGCGGCGTGTCGGAAGCCACGGTGGAAGACCTGTGCAGCGTGGACGGCATCTCGGCTGCGCTGGCTGAAGATATCTACCGTGCATTGCATTGAAACGACTGTCCCGCGGGCTGCACCGCAGGCCCGCAAACAGAACCTCAAACACCAAGGTACGTGACACAATGGCGGCCATGTTTCTCACAATCCCCACCTTGATGACCTGTACGCGGATCGTCGCGATTCCGCTGATCGTCGGGGTGTTCTATGCGCCTTTCGACGTGGCGACCCGCAACCTGGTCGCCACGGTCATGTTCATCGTCTTCGCGGCCACCGACTGGCTCGACGGCTACCTGGCGCGCAAGCTCAACCAGACATCGGCCTTCGGCGCCTTCCTCGATCCCGTGGCCGACAAGTTCCTGGTCTGCGCCTCGCTGCTGGTGCTGGTGCATCTGCAGCGCACCGATGTGTTCGTGGCCCTGATCATCATCGGCCGCGAGATCGCCATCTCGGCCCTGCGCGAATGGATGGCCCACCTGGGCGCGGGCAAGAGTGTGGCCGTGCACATGCTGGGCAAGCTCAAGACCACGGCGCAGATGGTGGCCATCCCCTTCCTGCTGTACGACGGCCGGGTGTTCGGCATGATCGACACCGGCGTCTGGGGCCAGGTGCTGATCTGGGTGGCCGCCGTGCTCACCGTCTGGTCCATGGTGTACTACCTGCAAAAAGCCCTGCCCGAGATCCGCGCGCGGGTCACGCACTGAGGGCGTTGCGGATCGCTCCCCCAGCCCATGCGCCTGACATGCGGGGCGGTCTGAGGTGCTCTTCTTTTGGAAGCATATGAGTGAGGCAGGGCAGCTGCTGCAGCCTTGCCGGCGCGCAGCGCCAAGGCGCATTGCAGCACTGGCAAGGCCTGCGGCGGGCAAGTCCATTGTCAACCCTTGTCAATTCGTGAAGCCGCTAGCACCCGCTGCGCGCAAAAAACCGGCCGCAAAGCCAAAGCTGGCGCCAAAACCGCATAGAATCGTGCCCTGTCGTTGCGATGCACAGCGTGCATTGACACCTGGAAGGTCGATGGCTTTAATTCACCGATGCCTGCCCCGAGGCAAGCGTCGAACGGCAAGCCAGATTCCGTATCCGTCGCGCCGGGTTTCTGGTCGCGCCAAGTTGGTGGCCGCAGAGACATTCCATTCACTTATTTCTCCAGAGGCATCTTGTGAATAAAACCGAACTGATTGAGCACATCGCTAACAACGCCGACATCTCCAAGGCTGCGGCTGCTCGCGCACTGGATTCCACGATTGAGGCTGTGAAGAAAACCCTCAAAAAGGGTGGTACAGTGTCGCTCGTTGGTTTTGGTACATTCGCCGTTGGCAAGCGCGCCGCCCGCACGGGCCGCAACCCCCGCACCGGCGAGACCATCAAGATCAAGGCCGCCAAGGTTCCCAAGTTCCGTCCGGGCAAGGCATTGAAGGATGCCCTGAACTGACACCAGTCAAGGTGGGGTGCTTAGCTCAGTTGGTAGAGCGGCGCCCTTACAAGGCGTAGGTCGGCGGTTCGACCCCGTCAGCACCCACCAAGAACAAAAGGCGAACGAAAGTTCGCCTTTTCTATTTCTGCCACTGAAAGACAGACCATGTTCGAATCCATCCGCAAGCATTCCAAGTTCGTGATGATCTTGTTGTTCTTGCTGATCATTCCCTCGTTCATCTTCGTGGGGGTCAACCAGAACTACTTCACCGAATCCAGCGTGATCGTCGCGCGTGTGGATGGACATGAGATCAAACAGGCCGACTGGGAGAACGCGCACCGCATGGAAAGCGACCGCCTGCGCGCCGAGAACCCCAACGTCGACCCCAAGCTGCTGGATTCGCCGCAGGCGCGCTACGCCACGCTGGAGAAGATGGTGCGTGACCAGGTGCTGGCCGCTGCCGTGCAGAAGATGCACCTGGCCGCATCCGATGCACAGCTGGTGCGCACGCTGCAGGAGATTCCCGCGATTGCCGCGCTCAAGAAGCCGGATGGCTCCATGGATGCCGAAGCCTACCGCGCCCTGGTCGGATCGCAGGGCCTGACGCCTGAGGGCTTCGAGGCCAATCTGCGCCGCGAACTGTCCATGAACCAGGTGATGGGTGGCGTCACGGGCACGGCCTTTGCGACCGACGCCCAGGTCAAGCAGGCCATCGATGCGTTGTACCAGCGCCGCGAAGTGCAGGTGGCACGCTTCGAAGCCAGCGCCTACGCCAGCAAGGTCCAGCCCACCGAGGCCGACCTCAAGGCCTACTACGACGCCCACACCAGCCAGTTCCAGCAACTGGAGCAGGCCAAGGTGGAATACCTGCTGCTGGATGTGCCCAGCATCGAGGCCGGCATCACGCTGAGCGAAGACGATGTGCGTTCCTACTACAACCAGAACGCCGAGCGCCTGGCCGGTCCCGAGGAGCGCCGCGCCAGCCACATCCTGATCAACGCATCCAAGGATGCCCCCGCGGCAGAGCAGGAGAAAGCCAAGGCCAAGGCCGAGGAATTGCTGGCCGAGCTGCGCAAGGACCCCAAGCGCTTCGCCGAGCTGGCCAAGGCCAACTCGCAGGACGGCGGCTCCGCTGCATCGGGTGGCGACCTGGGCTACTTCGGCCGTGGTGCCATGGTCAAGCCGTTCGAGGACGCAGCCTTCGGCATGAAGGTCGGCGACATCAGCGACGTGGTGCACAGCGACTTCGGCTACCACATCATCTCGCTGGTGGACATCAAGAAGCCCAAGGCGCCGAGCTTCGAGCAGATGCGTCCCAAGCTGGAGGCTGAACTCAAGCAGCAGCAGGCGCAGCGCAAGTTCGCCGAACTGGCGGAAGGCTTCTCCAACGCGGTCTACGAGCAGTCGGACAGCCTGCAGCCCGTGGCCGAGAAGTTCAAGCTCACCGTGCAAAAGGCAGACCATGTGACGCGCCAGCCCGGCCCCAACGTCAAGGGCCCCCTGGCCAATCCCCGTTTCCTGGAGGCGCTGTTCTCCAGCGATTCGCTCAACAACAAGCGCAACACCGATGCGGTGGAGCTGGGTTCCAACCAGTTGGTGGCCGGCCGCGTGGTGGAGTACACGCCTGCCCGCACGCTGCCCATGGCCGAGGTCGGCGACAAGCTGCGCACCCTGTATGTGGCGCAAAAATCCGCCGAACTGGCCAAGGCCGATGGCGAAGCCAAGCTCGCCGCATGGAAGGCCAAGCCTGACGCGGCGCAATTGCCCGCAGCCAAGGTGATCAGCCGTGACCAGCCCGAAGGCCAGTCGCGCGAAGTGGTGGACGCTGCCCTGCGTGCGCCTACGGCCCAGCTGCCTGCGTGGACGGGTGTTGACCTGGGCGCGCAAGGCTATGCCGTGGTCAAGATCAACCGCATCGTCGAGCGTCCGGCCGATGATGCGCAGGCGGCTGCCGCGCAGAAGCAGGACTTCCTGCGAAGCTCGGCCGTGGCGGAAGCTATGGCATACTACGAGCTTCTCAAGAAACAGCTCAAGGTGCAGATCAAGGTCCCGCGCCCCTGATGAGGGAAATTTCTAGAAAAACAGAAATTTCAGAAATCAAGCAGTTTTTTGGAATAAAATAGCGTTCTTCTACGGTGGCTGTAGCTCAGTTGGTAGAGTCCAGGATTGTGATTCCTGTTGTCGTGGGTTCGAGCCCCATCAGCCACCCCAAATAAAAAAATCCCCAAAGCAGAAATGCTCTGGGGATTTTTGCTTTGGGCGGCAGGGGGACTGCTTGTGCCCGGCAGCTTGTCCCCGGCAGCTTCAGGTGCGCCGGACAAGGTCCCTGCCGGCTGTGGCTGCATGGAGGATGGCGCCATCCTGCCCTTTGCCCGCTTCCCTCGATGCGCCGTTGTTCATGCTGCACCCGATCCGTCACGCAACACCTGTTCCAAAGCATTTGTCTGCTGGTTTTTGGCATATAATCGAATGCTTCAACGGTGGCTGTAGCTCAGTTGGTAGAGTCCAGGATTGTGATTCCTGTTGTCGTGGGTTCGAGCCCCATCAGCCACCCCAAACAAGAAAATCCCCAGTGCAGAAATGCACTGGGGATTTTTGCTTTGGGCGCAAACTTTATCTTCCTCGGGCTGGAAGCAGACGGGATATTCGCATCGCCAATTGCGCTGCGGCTGGATTGCGGCCGCTCATGCTGCGGTGGATTTTCAGGCGCTTGGTGCGAGGCCTGCCTCCTGACTTCGGGACCTGCCGTATCGCCACCGTGGCCATGCCATGCCCGTTGCGCGGGCCGTCCCGCCGAGCTTGCGTGCACGGACGGCGGGCCGGGCTTGCTGGATGGGGTGTTGCGCTTTGCGCAGGTTTTTATAAGACAAGTCCTATATTTGCCCCATAACCTGTGTCAATAGGTGTTCCAAATTGCCTTTGCATTACGATTGCAAACATCAATCAAGAGCAATGGCGCAGGGCTTGCAGGCCTGTCGCATGGTTCCCCGGCAACGAGAAGCACGCTTGCATGAAAAACCCCGGTCACACGCGCAACGGCTGTCCAGGCGGCACATGGCAATGGCCCCGTGGCTTCACCCTCATCGAGATGATGGTGGTGGTGGCGCTGGTCGCGATTCTGGCCGCTCTGGCCGCTCCTTCCTTCATCGTCCAAATAGCCAACCAGCGCGTCAGCTCGGCTGCGCTCGAGTTGCAGTCGTTGCTGCAGCTGGCTCGCTCCGAAGCGGTCTACAAACGGGTGGAAAGCAGCTTCGTGGGCGCGGGGCAGACATGGTCCGCCAAGTCGGGAGGGCAGCTGGTGCGCGAGGCCCGGGTGCCTGATGCCGTGACCGTGTCGCCCTCCGGTGATTCTTCGCAGGGCGTCCTGTTCGAAACCACGGGGACCGCCAGGCAGTTCTCCGGCGCCAGCACGCTGTACACGCTGACCGTCACGGCTCGCCATGCCACGCGCATGCACTGCCTGAGAGTGACTCGCGCCGGGCTTGTGCGCCAGCAGCGGCTGCCTGCCGGCGGCAGTTGCTGATGCGCGTGCAACGGGTCTGCAACATGTCCATTCCTTTTCCTTCTCGCAGTCAAAGCGGCGCAGGCCTTATCGAGGTACTCGTCGCCGTGCTGCTGGTGGCCGTGGGGCTGCTGGGCGCCGTGCGCATCCATGTGCGTGCCATTGAATACACCGTGGATACCGAGCGGCGCCAGATGGCATCCATGCTGGCTTCCGAACTGCTGGAGACCCTGCGGGGGGATACGGCCACGGTCCTGGACGCGAAGGGCTCGCCCGTGGCGGAGCTGGGCGGCTACCAGAAGCTGGAGGGTGCGGCGATGCCCGCGGCCCCTGCGGCCTGCCAGCCTTTGCCGCAGCCGCGGGAGCAGCGCCTGGCCTGCTGGGGCGACCGGGCCCGCAAGCTGGTGCCCGATCTCACCGCGGACCGCATCGACAGCTCCTTCGCCGTGAGCGCCGATGCCGATGGCCTGGTGTCCGTGACGGTGGCCTGGCCGGTCAAGAAAGGCCAATGTCTGGATGGAAGCGACAATGAATTTTGCACATTCACGCTGCGGTCGCGGCTTTGAGCGCGGGCCGGGCGCATGGGCGTGCCGCATGCGCATGCCGTCCCAGGCGGGCATGTCCCTGGTGGAGATTATGGTGGCGCTGGCCATCGGCCTGTTCCTCGTGCTGATTGCCACCACCATCTACATGCAGGGGCTGTCGAGCTTCGGTTTTCGCGTGGGGCAGAGCGAGAACCTCGGCAACAGCCGGCTGGCGCTTGCCGTGCTGGACTCCGAGTTCTCCAAGGCAGGCTACAGGAGAGACCCTTCGCAGGCGATGTTCGACGCATTTCCTGCCGATTCGTCGCCCCATCCCAACGGCTGCCAGTTCGCCCAGGGACAGGCGCTCTACGCAGCTGACACGCAGAGCATCTGCCTTCGCTTCCAGCCCCGGGACGCTGCGGAAACCGATTGTGCGGGCACGCCCGCGAACCTGGGAGCCGCCGGCCCCTATGACGCTCCGGCGCCGGCGACCGGCATGTTCGCGGAGAAATACACCGTCGAAAGTGGTGTGCTGGTCTGCCGGGCAGCGCAGGAGGTTGTGCCGCTTGCCGATGGCGTGCGGGCGGTGCATTTCGAGTTCGGCATCGATCGGCAGACAGCGCCCGGCGCGATACGCCGGGTCGATGCCTTCGCGGCCACGTTGCCCGGGCAGCAGGAAGCCATCCGTTCCCTGCGCCTTGCCCTCTTGCTGGAAAGCTCCGGCAAGGTGACGCAGGGCATGGCTTCCACCGTCTGCGAGCGTTGGGCGCAACTGGGCGGCGCCGCGGCCCGATGCGATGCGAATGCCGGCGCCCTGCTGCAACTGGCCACCGGCACGCTCACCCTGAGGAATCTGATGCCATGACCGCGCTGATCGGAGCCCGGAGCCGCCGCTGCATGTCCTGTGTCCTGCAGGGGCGCCAGCGCGGCAATGCCTTGCTGGTGTCCATGATCATGCTGCTGCTGGTGTTGTTGCTGGCGGTGGTCGGCATGCGCGTGGCCACGCTGGAGGCGCGCATCGCCGCCAACATGGTGGATAGCCAGCGGCTGTATGAAACCGCGGATGGCACGCTGCGAGAAGGCGAGCGCAAGCTGCTGGAGCATGCCGTCGCACTCAAGCCCTGCAATGGCGCCGGCACTCCGGTGGCCGAGGGCAGCGGCATTCCCTGCTCGGTGTCCGATGTGCGTACGGACTCCATCGGGCTCGGCACGGATTTCCGCACGACCAAGGCCAAGGCGGCCGGGTTTCAGAAGCCCGATGGGTACTGGTATCCCCGATACATCACGACCGCCTGTCCCAAGTCGGGTAGTGCGACGTCCGCGCTGGATGCACCCGCCACCGGCTGCACGGACTTCTATGAGGTCAATGCCCAGGCCACGGAAAAGTCGCAGGCCCAGGCCTGCGGAGCGGATGCGCTGTGCCTGCGGTCCAGCGTCAACATGTTCATAAAGTAAGCAGGGGGAGGGAGCTTCAATGGCTCGCATTGCAAGTTGGAAAACCATGCATGGCCCGATGGCCATGGCGCTGGCGCTGTGGACGTGCGCCCTGGCCAGTACGCCGGCGCAGGCCCAGGGGCGTGCGGACACCGTGCTGTCCCAGATGCCGCTGTTCGTGAACCAGGCGCTGGCGCCCTTGAACATGCTGGTGATGGGGCGTGACCACAAGCTGTACTACGAGGCCTACAACGATGCCTCCGACCTCAACGGAGACGGTGTGATCGATGTCGGGTACAAGCCGGACCAGATCGACTACTACGGCTACTTCAACAACAACGTCTGCTACAGCTATTCCAAGGGTGTTTTCGTGCCCTCGCAGGCAGCGACCGGAAGCAACAGGAAAAAGTGCTCGAACAACTGGAGTGGCGACTTCCTGAACTATCTGGCCACATCGCGCATGGACGCCATACGCCGCGTGCTCTATGGCGGCATGCGTGCGGAGGACACGGCTTCGCGCACCGTTTTGCAGACCGCCTACATTCCCAGGGATGCGCACAGCTGGGGCAAGGCCTATGACCCTGCGCGGGATCTCGGGGTCTACAGCATTTCGGACTATGCGCCGCTGCGCCCGCCGGCGGCCGGCACGCGCCATCTGTTTGCCGTCACCACGCTGGGGGAGGCCGCTGGCGTCATCACGCAGTTGCGCGTGCTCAATGACTCCTCGTTCCAGATCTGGGATTGGGTGTCCCAGGAGGGCTTTGCAGGGCAGAGCAACTGTGCAGGCAGCAATTCGTGCGCGCGAGGCAGCAGCAGGATCACCGACTACAACCTGCTTGTGGAGGCCTGCTCCAGCAGCAATGTCCAGTTGCTCGAGGCCAGCTGCAAGGCCTATCCCAACGGCGGCAAGACCATCTACAAGCCCACGGGGCTGCTGCACGACTTCGGAGAGAACGGGAAGATGTACTTCGGCCTGCTCACAGGCTCGTACGAGAAAAACATCGCCGGCGGCGTGCTGCGTCGCAATATCAGCAATTTCGCAGAGGAAGTCGACCCTCAGACGGGCCAGTTCAGGACGGGTGTCAATGGCGTGGTCGCCAACATAGACCGCCAGCGCCTGATCGGCTACACCGGCGGCAAATACGTGGAATGCGGCTGGATCACGTCCGGCCCCATCAGTTCGCTGGACAAGCCTTCGAAGTGCGCCATGTGGGGCAATCCCATCAGCGAAATGATGTTCGAGGCCATGCGCTATTTCGGCGGCGCGTCCCAGGCCCTCGACATCTATGACTACGCCGGCGGCTCCTCCAAGGATGCGTCCCTGGGCCTGTCCAAGCCCGCCTGGGAAACGCCCTACAGGGCCAAGGCCGAAGGCGGGGGCGGCTACCAGTACTGCTCCCGTCCCGTCATGACGGTGCTCAGCGACATCAATCCCTCCTACGACGGCAAGCTGCCCGGCAGCCGCTACGCGAGCGTCGGCGCCAGCGCCCTCAATGGCTTCAATGTCTCTGACGAGGTGGCGGCCATCGGCTCGGCCGAGCGCATAGACGGGAAGAACTTCTTCATCGGCCAGTCAACATCGGCCAATGCCGACCAGGCTCCTTCGGTCAAGACCATTGCAGACCTGTCCTGGGCGCGCGGCCTGTCTCCCGAGGAGCCCAGCAAGGAAGGCACCTACTATGCGGCCGGGGTGGCCCGTTTCGGCGCCAGGAATGCCATCTTCGGCAACAGCCAGGGCAAGAATGCGTTGAGGACCTACTCCGTGGCCATTGCGTCACCGCTGCCGGAAATACGCTTTCCGATCGGCGGCAAACGCTTTGTGACCATTGCGCCGTTTGCCAAGACCGTCTCCGGCAGTGCCGGCGGCAGCACCGTGAACAATGCGGTCTTCACGCCGACCAACCAGATCGTCGACTACTACGTGGTCAACATTGCCAACACGGGCAAGGCGGACATCGATGCCTCGGTCAATGGCGGGCGGCCCTATGCGGAGTTCCGCATCAACTACGAGGACGTGGAGCAGGGCGCCGACCATGACATGGACGCCATCGCGCGCTACACGGTCGCGCTGCAGGCCGATGACAAGGTGAAGATCGACATGGTGTCCGAATACGCCGCTGGCGGCCTGGGACAGCACATGGGCTATGTGATCTCGGGCACCACCAAGGACGGCATGTACCTGGAGGTGCGTGACAAGGACACGGCCTCGGCCTACTACGCCTACAACACGCCCCCCAATCGCGATCCGGGCTACTGCCGGGGCAGCATCTCGGCACAGCAGCGCACCGAATGCTCGAACCTGGGGCTCACGGCCACCCGCAGCTTCACTCCCGGCAATGCGACCGACGCGGGCAGCTTCCTGAAGGGACCGCTGTGGTATGCCGCCAAGTACGGTGTGCCGGACCGCGACCCCTCCAAGATCACGGGAGATCCGGACAACTATTTTCTGGTGACCAATGCCGGCACGCTCAAGGAGCAATTGACCAAGGCGTTCAACGACATCCTGCAGAGCATCAGTTCCGTGACGGCGGTCAGCGTGGACATGCCCACTGCGACACTGGGCGAAGGCGCCGACCTGTACCGGACCACGTTCGAGGTCCAGTACTGGAGCGGCGACGTCATCCGCGAGAAGCTCACCACCAGCGACAGAACGCTGGTCTGGAGCGCGGCGGAACTCCTGTCGGTGCGGTCCGCCGATGACCGCAAGATCTACTACCCCAGCAGGACCGGCAGTGCCGTGTCGCTGAGCCCTTTCACGTACTCCAGTCTCAGCGGGCAGCGCTCCGATGCGTCCTGGCTGGCCGTGCTCAACACGGACCCGGCCACGAACTCCGCCGATGGCCAGGCAAAAAAGCGCATCGAGTTCCTGCGTGGCGAGGTGCGCGATGACTTGCGCGTGCGCAAGCCCCTGGCCAGCGGAAAGCCCAATGTGCTGGGCGATATCGTCAATTCCTCGCTGGTGCGGGTCAAGGGCGGCCTGTACCGCGCCTCTGCCGCGGACAAGCTGGAGGGCAGCACCGCCTATGCCGCCTTTGCCGCGAAACAGGCTGCCAAGGAGATGCTGTATGTGGGCGCCAACGACGGCATGCTGCACGCCTTCGACGCGGCATCGGGCAAGGAGGAGTTCGCCTTCATTCCATCGGGCGTGAAGGATTCGCTCAATGTCCTGGCATCCCGGTATGGCGCGGGCGGCGCTCCTCACCGCTACTTCGTGGACGGGACGCCCGTGGTCTCGGATGTCTACTTCGGCAACGCCTGGCACAGGGTGCTGGTCGGCAGCCTGGGCGCGGGCGGGCGGCAGGTCTTCGCGCTGGACGTCACGGACCCCACCTCCCCCCGGTTGCTGTGGGAGTTCGGGGTTGAACAGGACGAACGCATGGGTTACTCGATGCCCGCGCCTGTCGTGGCGCGGCTCAACGACGCCGGCCGGTCCAAGGGCCGGTGGGTGGTATTCCTGTCCAATGGCTACCAGGCGTCGAACAGCACCTCCGGCGAGTCCAGCCTGTTTGTGCTGGATGTCTCCAGTGGCGAGGTCATCCGGCGCTTTGATTTCGCGGCAGGCATGACGGCCGCGGAGCTGAACGCGCTGCCTGCGCCGAAAAACGGCCTGTCGCGTGCCGCCGTGGTGGACAACAACGGCGATGGCAAGGTGGACGTGGCCTATGCCGGTGATCTTGCGGGCAATGTTTGGCGCGTGGACCTGGCCAGTGGTGCCAGCGGCTCATGGAATGCGCAACTGTTCTTTGTGGCACGCGAGTCCGAACGCAGCGGCGGCAAGCGGCTGTCCATCACCACCGCACCCTACGTGGTGCGGCACTCCAGCGGCAAGGGCGATGTGGTGGCCTTCGGCACGGGCCGCTTCATGACGGATGACGACAAGCTGGACATGCGCCGGCAATCGGTGTTCGGCGTCTGGGATCGCTACGGCACACCCGCCACGGCGGCGCCGCAGCCGCTGCCTACCGCCGGCAAGGGGCGCGGGGATCTGCAGGCCCAGCAGTTCACCCAGGTGAGCGGCTTTCCGGGCAAGTTCGCCCTGTCGGCCAACCCGGTCACCTGGTACAAGGACGCCACCAGCACCGCCGACTCCAATGTGCACAGCTGGGGCTGGTACGTGGATCTGCCGCGCGATGGAGAAAGACTGGTCTACGACATGAGCCTGTACGGGCGGGGACTGGTGTTCACCTCCATCCGGCCACCGCTGGGCGACCCCTGCTCCGCAGGCCTGGCCAGCACGATCTACGCCATCGATCCCGACACCGGGGGCAAGACCGACTATGTCGCCTTCGATGTGAACGGCGACGGCATCTTCAACGCCGCCGACAACCTGGCAGGCCAGCAGGTCAACGGCTACGAGGTGGGGCCGGGCAAGCCCACCATCAGCGGCGCGAAGATCTTCGACTCCAGCGGAAAGCAAAGCGGGGCAGGAGGCGCAGGCAAGAGCGGGGGTGACGATATCAACAGCGGAGTGGACCGGGGGCGACAGAGCTGGCGCCGCCAGCCAGCGAACCCGTGACCGCCATCCCATCCACTACACACCCATCCACTACACACAGGGGCCTGCCGGCCCCGGCCGTCTGGCTGGCCCTGCGGGCCCCCGAGGAGAAATGCGTGCGCAGCAAGCTACATGGATTCACGCTGATCGAGCTGATGATCACGGTGGCGGTGGTCGCCATTCTTTCGGCGATCGCCTACCCCTCCTACCAGGAATACGTGCTGCGATCGCGGCGCGTGGAGGCGCAAAGCCTGCTGGGCGAGGCCGCCGCCCGGCAGGAGCGCTGGCGGGCGCAGAACGGCGGCTACACAAGCTCCGTCGCCAACCTCAGACTGCCCTGGGGGGACAAGTCCGAGAACGGCCACTACACCCTGACGATGGCCACGACCGCCAATGACGGCGGCTACACGCTCAAGGCCACGCGCACCGGCCGCCAGGCATCGGACAGGCGCTGCGGCGACTACACCCTGAACGCCCTGGGCGTGAAGGGCATCTCGCCCCTGGGAACGGTGGAGGACTGCTGGCGCTGAGCGCCACCGGGGCCGGGGCCTCAGTCCTGCGCCTCATCCACAAATTCCACCATGGCCGCCGACACCTCGAACTGCTGCTGCACAAAGCCCAGCATGCGGTAGTAGTTGCTGTCGGTGCGGCCGTAGGCAAGCGCCCCCAGCCGGATGGCGGCCGCCGCCATGTTCCAGTGCTGGGCGAAGGCCTCGCGCTCCATGGGCCCCGCTGCGCGCAGGCGCCTGATGTGCTCCAGCGCCAGTTCCACGGCCAGCTCCACATCGGCATCGGTGCCGTCGTCGTCGTAGTTGGCGTTGTCGTGTTCGCCTGCCACGCGCACCAGGAATTCCAGGGATCGCTGCATGAAGGCCAGCGCGGTCCGCATGGTGCAGTGGGGCCTGCGATGCCTGCGGCAAGCCTTGGCTTTTCCCGCTTGGCGAGTGGTGAGGGAAGGGGGTGGTCGGGAAGCGGGTGAAGATGCGGTCATCGCTTGGCTCCTACTGGATTCAAGGAAGCCACCCGCACCGCTTCGACACGAGACGGGTGGACGGGATGTTCGAAGCACGTCAGTAGCCGTGCGGGCGTCCTCACGGAGAGCCCCATCCCGCCCAAAACCGTTGGAAGGGGCGTGCACAGGCACGTCCGCCTCAGGAATTCGGGCATGACAGAACCCCGCTTGACGTTGGGGGTCGCAAACGCTACTGGTAAGGTGCTTCGACACACCGGGCCTTTCGGCTTGGTGACAAGTGTAATGACTTCTGCCCCTGACCTGGGCAAGCGGCCTTGTACCCGTGCCGTACTACCGCGGTCAGGTGCGTTGCGAATCCAGCTGCTCACCGTTCCTGGCCACTTCCTGCGCCTTGGAGTAGCTTTCGATCAGCAACTGGTACGGCGGGAAGACTGCGCTGTAGGCCTGCGCCCACTGCAACGCGTCCTCACGGTTCCAGGTCTTTTGCACCTCCGAGCACACCGCCGCCGTGTCCATCGGCACGACACCAGCCTGCACGATGCGCGCCAGCGTGATTTCCTGCGCCATTTTCGAGTAGGTCCCCGAGGCGTCGATCACCGCGAAGACCTGGTAGCCCTCATGCACTGCGGCGATGCTGGGGAAGGCCATGCAGACGCTGGTGATCGTCCCCGCGATGATGAGCTGCCTGCGCCCGGTGGCCTTGACGGCAGCGACGAACTCCGGGTTGTCCCAGGCGTTGATCTCGCCCTTGCGCGCCACGTACCGGGCATGCGGGGCGTACTGGTGGATCTCGGGGATCAAGGGGCCGTTCGGACCCTGCGGCACCGATGCGGTGGTGATGACCGGGATCTTCGCCAGTGTCGCTACCTTGGCGAGCGTGGTGACATTGGCACGCACCTCGGTGAAGGGCATGTCCTTGATGGTCTGGAACAGGCCGCTTTGATGGTCGATCAGCAGCATCGCGACATTGTCGGGATCGATGACCGGGCGGGCGCCGTTGAAGTTGGCGATGGTTTGGGGTGTGCTCACGGTCTTCTCCTCAATTGCCCTGGGTGAGCATGGTGTGGCTCGTGATCAGGTTGCGGTAGTCGGGGATGTGGTTGGAAAACAGAGTGCCCAGCCCCTGCACGTCGTTGCGCCAGTCGCGGTGCAGTTCGCAGGCAGCGCCGAACCAGCTCATCAGTTGCACGCCGGCCTGCGACATGCGATTCCACGCCGCATCGCGGGTGATGGAGTTGAAGGTGCCGGAGGCGTCAGTGATCACGAAGACGTCGAAGCCTTCCTCGATGGCCGACAGTGCGGGGAAGGCCACGCACACCTCGGTCACCACGCCGGCGATGATGAGTTGCTTCTTGCCCGTGGCCTTCACGGCCTTGACGAAGTCCTCGTTGTCCCAGGCGTTGATGTTGCCGGGCCGGGCGATGTAGGGCGCCTGGGGAAACTGGCTCTTGAGCTCCGGCACCAGCGGTCCGTTGGGACCGTTCTCGAAGCTGGTCGTCAGGATGGTGGGCAGCTTGAAATAGCTGGCGATGTCGGCCAGCGCCAGCACGTTGTTCTTGAACTTGTCCGGGTCGATGTCGCGTACAAGGGATAGCAGGCCGGTCTGGTGGTCTACCAGCAGCACGGCGGCGTTGTCCTTGTCCAGGCGGACGTAGGGCTTGGTCATGGTGAATCTCCTTGGGTCGCCCAGACAAAGGTCTTGGCTGACGGATAGAGAATAGGATTCGAACGATGAACGCGGTAGCCGTTAATATTTGCCATCAGAGTCCTATCTGAGGAACGATGAAGGCGGTGTGCAATGAAAGACCTGAACGACCTCTACTACTACGTGCAGGTGGTGGACCACGGCGGCTTTGCGCCCGCGGGCCGCGCGCTGGGGATGCCCAAATCCAAGCTGAGCCGGCGCATCGCGCAGCTTGAGGAGCGTCTCGGCACGCGCCTGATCCAGCGCTCCACGCGGCGATTTGCCGTCACCGAGACCGGCCAGACCTACTACGGCCACTGCAAGGCGATGCTGGTGGAGGCCGACGCCGCTGACGAGGCCATCGCGCTGACCCACGCCGAGCCGCGCGGCATCGTGCGCATGACCTGCCCGGTGGCGCTGCTCGATGCGCGCATCGCCGACATGCTGGCGGCCTTCATGGCCGCGTATCCGCGCGTGGAGATCCACCTCGAGGAAACCAACCGCCGCGTGGACGTGGTGGGCGAAGGAATCGACGTTGCCATCCGCGTGCGCCCGCCGCCGCTGGAAGACAGCGACCTGGTGATGCGCATGCTCGCCGAGCGCGGGCAATGCCTGGTGGCCTGCCCGCAGCTGCTGACAGGCGGCATCCCCCAGGTGCCCGCCGATCTGGCAGGCCTGCCGAGCATGGACCTGGGCCTGCCGCAGCACGAGCATGTGTGGCACCTGATCGGCCCGGACGGCACGCAGGCGGCCATCCGCCACCGGCCGCGCCTGGTCACGCGCGGCATGCTGGCGCTGCGCGCGGCGGCCTTGGCGGGGGTGGGCGTGGTGCAACTGCCCTCGATGATGGTGCGCGAGCAGATCGCGCGCGGTGAACTGGTCCACGTCATCCCGGGCTGGGCGCCACGGCGCGAGATCATCCATGCGGTGTTCGCCTCACGGCGCGGGCTGCTGCCGGCCGTGCGGGCGCTGCTGGATTTCCTGGCAGAGCGGTTTGAGGCGCTGGACGAAGACTGAGCTGCCGGCAGGCCCCATGGTGGCGATTGCAGCAGCTCATGGCTGCATCTCGCCTTGTGGGGCACGGCCCTTCGCATGTCCGTTCAATGCGGGTGTTGGTGTCCGGATGGCATGCGCTTGGGTTGCTGCACCCAGACCTTGACCTTGTATTCGCCAGCCTTTTCGAACTGCAGCGTCAGATCGAAGCGATCACCCTCGCGCAGGGGCTGCTTGAGATCGATCAGCATGAGGTGGTGTGACTGGCCATGGCGCAACTGCACCTCCTGGCCTGCGGGCAGTTCGATGAAGGGCACTTCGCGCATGCGCATGATGTCGCCCTCCATCTTCATCTCATGCAGCTCCACGCGTGCGGCCGCTGGCGTGCTGGCCCCGATGAGCCGGTCGGCGTTCTTTCCCTTGTTCCTGATCCCCCGCAAATACGCCGCCCCGTTGCTGGAGCCGGCGATGGAGGGCGTGGCGTAGGGGTGGTCTATGACCAGGTCTCCCGCCCGGAAGTCATGGGCCCGTGCCGTCAGCGGCAGTGTCAGGGCACAGCCCATGCCCAGCAGCATTCCAAGCGCATGGCGGCGAAGCATTGTGGTCATTTCCAGTTCCTTTCCAACAGGGCATCGGGGGTCCAGATCAGCCGCAGGCCTGCCACCGTATGGCCTTTGCCGGCAATGTGCTCGCGCCCGGCTTCAAGCGCGATCAGAACGCTTTTGACGGGGCGCCAGCCGGCCATGGCCGTGAAGCGGCGCGATGGGTTGTTGGGCAGCAGGTTGGCGTCCGTGGCCACCAGCAGGGCGCCCGGCCCGCTGACGCGATTGGTGCTTCTGAGCCATTCCTGGCGGGCACCGAATTCCCAGCGCGCGCGCGGCTGCCAGAGCACCTCCAGCCAGCCGCCCAGGGTGCGGCCCTGGTAGCGGGTGTCGCCGTTCTGGGAATAGAGGTTTCCGCTTTCGCGCCGCCAGATGCCTGCTGCGGTGAGCTGGACGCCCTGCAGCGGCGTGGTCCAGGTGGCGCTGGCCCCGGCCAGGTCCACGGTGCCGTCGAAGCAGGTGATGTCGCGCAGGCTGGCATTGCACTGTGGCGCCGTGTGGATGTGGCCGCTGTTGGAGCGCTGTACATAGGCGCCGCGCCCCTTGGGCTGCATCCGGCTGTAGAAGGCGTCAGCCTGCACCGATGTCCAGGCGGCGCTGGCATGCACGACGGGCGCCCAGGCGGCGTTGTCGCTGCCGGGAAAGCGCCGGGCGCGCCAAAGCCCCAGGTCAATGCCCTGCAGCCAGGACATGGCGCCTTGCAGGTGGGGACGCCAGGCGGCGTTGACGCCATCCTCGATCCAGTCGCCGTTGAAGGCCGCCCGCTTGGCCAGCGGCATCTGGCCGTAGCGGTCGAAGTGCCCGGCACGCGTGAGCACCTGCCCCATGGGCACGCGGTTGCGGCCTGCGCCCAGGGTCAGCTCGGCGTCTGAGCCGCTGCGCGCTTCCATCCAGGCGGCCTCCACGTGGGCTGGGTCGCTGTCGTGCCAGCCCATCGCGATGTTGGCCCCCAGTTGGGGAGATACGCGCAGGCCGGCGCCCAGGGTGCCATGCTCCAGCCGCCAGCCGCGCTGGTCGTCAGGCGTGTCGCCCAGGCCCAGCGTGCCGGCCAGCCTGGGCGCCGGCAAGGTGGAATCGCCATGGAGATAGGCGGCCACCGCAGCCATGTCGATGCGCAGGCCGTTGGTCTGCGGTATGCCGTCATCCAGGGTGTGCGCGGCGGCGCTGCCTGCCGACAAGGCGATGGCGATGGCGATGGCCGCTGCCAGCGGTGTGCGTTGCGCGAGGAAGCTGCGTTGCATGCTATTGGCCTGCCTGCCGTGCAAAGGGATCGGCGAGCCTGGGGTTGGTGAGCAGCTCATGGTCCGTGAGGGTTTTGAGAAAGGCCAGCAGGTCGGCGCGGTCGTCGGCCGTCAGGGCGATCTGGTTGATGAAGTCGTTCTTGTTGGGGTTGGCGCGCCCGTCGCCGGCATGCGGGCCGGAGGTGATGTTGCGGCCCCCGGCCGCATAGAACTGCAGCACTTCCTCCAGCGTCGCGATGCTGCCGTCATGCATGTAGGGGCCGGTGACTTCCACATTGCGCAGGCTGGGCGCGCGGAACTTGCCCATGTCCTTGAAGAGCTGGGTCAGTTCGTAGACGCCCCGGTTGGGTTCGGGGAAGGCGCCGGTGCCGCCGATGTTGTAGAGGCCCGTGTTGTGGAACGGGGTCTCGACGATGCGGCTGCCCGCGTGCACGATCTGGTCGTTGAAGTTGAAGCTGCTGTGGCAGTGGAAGCATTCGGCCTTTTCGCCGAAGAACAGGTTCATGCCGCGCTGCTCGGCCGGGTTCAGTGCCGTGCTGCCCTTGAGGTACTGGTCATATTTGCTGTTGCCCGAAAGAATGGTGCGCTGGAATGCCGAGATGGCGTGGATCACATTGCCCCAGGTGATGGGCGCTGCCTGGCCCGGGTAGGCCCTGGCGAAGCGCGGGCCGTAGCCGGTGTCGGCAGCCAGCCGCGCGAGGATTTCCTCCTTGTTGTTGTCGTTGACGCCCATCTCCACCGGGTCCGTGCCGAACAGCGGCGTCTCCATCTGCTTTTCAAGCGTGACCAGCGAGGGGTTGGCCCAGGTCAGCGTGGCGTTGTAGACCACGTTGGCCAGACTCTGGGCGTTGCGCGGATGTGCGTGCCCCGTGGAGCCCAGTGATGTCGTCAGGCCATCGGTGAAGGCCTTGGACTGTATGTGGCAGCTCGCGCAGGCCTGCGTGCCATTGCCCGAAAGGCGCCTGTCGTAGAACAGAAAGCGGCCGAGCTCGGCCTTCTCCGCCGTCATGGGATTGGTGTCGGGCACCTTGGGGGTGGGGAAAAAGGAGGGCAGCGCCCAGGACCAGCCCGTGCTGCTGCCGGAGTCATCGTGGACGGCGGTGTCGCCGCCCCCGCAGCCCGCCAGGGCGATGGCCCCGGCAAGGCCGCACAGGGCGGCGGTCCATGCCGCCACCCGCCGAAGCGAATGGGGCTTGTGCATTACTTGGCCTCGGTACGGAACACGGTCTGGCCGCTGCCTTCATTGATGGAGCGGCCCGTGGTCAGATCGATCTTGAGCGCGCTGAAGATGGGCACGCACTCCGGATCGGTGGCCCCGGACATGCAGCCGGCGGCGCCGCCCAGGTCTTCCTTGACGTTCGAGCCCTGCAGCAGCTGCGCAATGTCCAGCACTACCTTCTGGGTGCCGGCATTGAAATCGCCGAACCGGAAATCCATGCGGTCCGGACGCGCGCAGCTGACCGTCTCGCCGGTCACGGGGTTGCCCGTGCAGCCCGTGGAGCCCAGGTGCACGTAGAAGGTCTTGCCGGGGGCGGCCGGCGCGGGGCGGGCCACGCCGCCCACGGGGTTGACCTCGATCTGGGCGAACTTGCGGCCGGCCTGCCAGGACCAGGCCAGGGCCTGCACATCGAGCGGCTTGGGCGCGACGGCATAGTCGGTGTGGTTGACCGAAGAGGGCACGCCCACGGTCATCCTGACGCCCTTGTACGTGCCTGCGGGCACCGTGCCCTTGATTTGCGTGTTCTGCGCCTGCGTGCCTGCGTCGGCGCATGCGCCGGTGCCGTCCTCCAGGTCGATCAGCGTCACCTCCTTGGTCTGCCAGTCGTTGACGTCCAGGGTGACGGCAACGGCCTCGCCCTTGTCATTGATCAGCGAGACGCCGCTCACGTAAAAGCGCAGGTCATGCAGGTCCACCGTGGCCTGGCTGGTTCCAATGCCGGCGATGGGCGTGCCGCATTTGGCGGGCAGGCTGCCGGCCTTGGCGGCGAACTCGATGGCCACGGCCTGGGGGCCTGTGGGTGTGGTGGGCGTGGTGGGCTGGCCGTTGTCGCCGCCTCCGCCGCCACCGCAGGCGGCCAGCAGCAGCGGCAGCGCGGTGGCGATCAGGGCGAGGGGAAAGCGGGTGTTGTCAAAGTAAGTGGTACGCATGGGAAACGGTTTCTTGGTGCCTGCGCAGGAGCCATGGCGGCGCGCAGGCGTGGGTCACCCTGCAGGCCCGACACAGGTCGAGGCTTGGCATGGGAAAGGAGTTCGGGAATGGGCGCCGGCATGCCGCCCGTGCGGCCCTTTCGGGCCTCAGGACAGGGGAGGCGCCCTGGGGGGCGTGCTCAACACCACGCGCAGCACGGTGTCCCGCGGGCGCAGGGCCTGGGGCGGCAGCGGGGGGGGAGGCGGCGGTGCGGCAAAGCGCAGGTCCGCGCGGGACAAATCAGGAGGGGCATCGCTCACGACCCGGCACAGGGGGCAATGCGCCTGGCCAGCGGCCGTGGTTTGACCATCGGCTTCGGGCTCGCCTGCAGCAGACACCGGTTGCGCCTGCTGCAGGCCCAGGGGTGTGCAGACTTCCATGGCCAGCCGCGCCAGCGGGTCGCCACTGACCTGGCCCGATGCCAGCACCATCGCCAGGGCAGGGAGCACAAAGGCGAACAGCAGCGCCGCAACCATCCAGGCGGCAAAGCGCCGGCCCTGGTCGCGCCGCTGTCGTGCGCCCGGCAACGCCCACGGCCAGGCGGGTGGCCCGAAGGCCACCAGGCGCTTGATGCGGAGGCTGCTGCAGCGCATGGGCCCCGTGTCAGTGCTTGTGATCGTGGCCCGAGGGCGCCGCCTTGGTGGCCAGCGGGCGGACGGGTGCCTGCACCTGCACGGATTCACGCTTGCCGTCCTTGCCTTCGATGATGAGGGTCAGCGGCACGGTCTGGCCTTCCTGCACCTGCTGCTTGAGGTCCAGCAGCATCACGTGGTAGCCGCCGGGCTTGAGTTCCACGGTCTTGCCTGCCGGCAGCGCGATGGACGGCACCTGGCGCATCTTCATCACGTTGTCCTGCATGGCCATCTCATGGACTTCGACGACCGGCGTCAGGGGCGAAGTCGCTGCGACGAGCTTGCTGTCCTGGGCGGCCTGCAGCTTAAGGAACGCGCCGGTGGCCTTTTGCTGCGGCACGGTGGCACGCACCCAGGCATCACTGACGCTGACCTGGGCATTGGCGAATCCGCTGATCATGGCGGCGGCGAGGGCAAGCAAACGGACGTGGCGTTTCATGGGGTTCTCCTTCGTTGGCAAAAATGTCGTGTGTGTCGGATGCGTGCGCCGTGCTCAGGCTCAGTGGGCCGCTGTACTGTGGAGCGGGAAGGCCAGCCGGTCCAGCAGGGCCATGACCAGCAGGGATACCGCCACCAGCGGAAACAGGATCGCTCCCAGAAGCAGGATGGCGGATACCCCCTGCAGCACGCGGCGGTTTGCGGGCATGGGCGGCACGCCCAGGTGCCGGGCCGGCCTGCGTTTCCACCACATCACGGCGGCCGTGACGCACAGCAAGGCGATGCCCAGACAGGCCACTACCAATACGATTTGGTTGACGACGCCATATTCCTGCCCAAGGTGCACGTTGATGCCCCATTCCAGGGTCTTGCCGAGCGGTCCATAGTCCGCATACGACATGTCCAGCAGCGCTTTGCCGCTGTACTGGTCCAGATGGATCACACGCTGGTGGGACAGGTCCTCGGGATAGACGGAGGCGGTGTAGACCCCTTGCGGCCCCTTGGGCAACTGGATGGCATAGCCGGCTGCGATACCCAGGCGCTCGACAGCGGCCACCGCCTGGTCTAGGGACAGGGAGGCAGGCTGAGACGGGGAGGCAGAGTGCGACGATGAAGGCGTTTGGTCCGGCATGGCGTCGTGACCTGCATGCTCCTCATGGCCCTCATGGCCCTCATGGCCCTCATGGCCCGACTGTGGCAGCTGCGCCCGCTGCAGCGACCATGCCGTGTGCCCGTCCTCGGACAGCCGAAGGCCGGACATGGGAACCTGAACGCGCAGTCCGGCCGGGTAGCCGTAGTTGTGGCCATTGGCCCACTGGTTGGCCTTGGCGCCCCACAGCACTGACCAGGGCATGCCCGTCAACGCGAGGAACAACAGCATACCGCCCACGACCCATCCGGTGACTGCATGCAGATCCCGCCAGAACACCCGCTTGCTAGGCGTGCCGCGCACGGAGACCACACCGCCGCTGCGGCCGCGCGGCCACCACAGGTAAACGCCCGTGGCCACCAGCAGGATGGACCAGCCCGCAGCGATCTCGATGGCGCCACGTGCCACGGAGCCGAAATACTTCAGGCTGTGCAGCTTGCGTATCGTCCAGGCCACGCTGCCGCCCTCGGGCAAGGTGCCCACGACTTCTGCCCTATAGGGGTCCACAAAGACGGACAGCCGTTGCCCATCCACCGTTGCGATCAACGCCTCGGCCGTTCGCGTCGGCCCGGGCGCGGGCAGGTATTTGAGCAGCTTGCCCGGCTGCGCCGCCAGTGCTGCAGCGGCGATCTCCTGATGGGAGTGCGCCGCCCTGGGTGTCTGCGGTTGCGCCACATGCAGCAGGCGATCGTGGAAAAAACCATCGATCTGGTTCTTGAAGACATACAGGCCTCCCGTGACCGCCAGCCAGGCGAGAAACGGCAAGACCAGCAGGCCGGCATAGAAATGCCAGCGCCAGACGGCCTTGTAGAGGTCGGACGCACGGTCGCGTGCCTGGGGGCGCGCCTGGGCCGCGCCTGATGCGTCGGAAGGCTGGGGCGTGTCCATCAGAAGCGCAGGTTCATGCTGGCATAGACGCCGCGCCCGTCGGCGGGCGAATAGCCCGAGGAGCCGCTGTCATACCAGGCGTAGACGTACTTGCGGTTGGTGACGTTCTTGACCTGCAGGCCCAGATCCATGGTGTCCGAGAGCCGGTAGCTGGCACCCAGGTTCAGCACGGCGAACTTGCCTGCTCGGCCCTGGGTATTGGTGCGCTCCAGGTAGTAGTCGCCCTGGGCATTGCCCCAGGCCGACAGCTTCAGCCGGTCCGTGGCCTGCCAGTCCACGCCGGCCGAGACCAGGTAGTGCGGCACGTTCTCGATTTCCTTGCCCAGGGTGGCGGGTGCGCTGGGGTCGGGCGCGGTGATGCGTGCCACCTGGTGGGAGTAGGCGATCCACGCCGTGGTGCGGGCATGGGGCTTCATGTTGAGCTGTATGTCGTAGCCCTTGCGCAGCGTCTTGCCCACGTTGCCCAGGCCGCCCGGGTCGGGCAGGCCGTCCACGCCCAGCACCCGGGCCACCTCGCCCGAGGCGCGCTGCTCCCAGTAGGCCACGCGGCCGTTGAGCCAGGGCAGGGGAGAGAACTTGACGCCCGTTTCCCAGCCATCATTGATGGAGGGCCTGAGGTTGCGATCCTGCGTGCGGTAGGCGTCGATGCCCGAGCCGATCTGGAAGGTCCGGCCCCAATTCGCGTAGACGCTGGCCTGCTGGCTCAGGGTGTAGGCGATGCTGATCTTGGGCTGCTTGATCAGGCCGTAGTCATGCACGGGGGCGCGCGTGCCGGCCAGGCGGTCGATGAAGTGGCCATCCACGTCATCAATGCGCAGCGCCGGGATGATTCTGAGGGCTTCGATGGGGCGGATCACGGCCTGCACATAGGCGCCCTGCGTATGGAGGTCGAAGTCCCAGTCGCGGAACTGCGAGGTCCGCACGCGCTCCGTGGTGCGGTAGCGCTGGCCCAGGTTGCTTTGCCGCTGGGCGTCCAGACCGCCTTCGAGTGTGAATTCATGCGCCCAGTCCACCTTGGGGCGCCAGGTCAGGGTGGTGATGGCGCCTTGCTGCTGCTCGTCGTTGTAGCGCTCCTGCTGCGATCCCGCTGCCGAGAAGCGTACCCAGCGCTGGTTCTCGTACTGGTTGGCGTAGACCTTGGCAGACAGCGACAGCTCGGGCGTCAGTTCGCCATCCAGGTGGGCGCTGAGCTGGCCGGTTTCCCGCTCGCCACGGTCGGCCGCCGCGTAGGCCGGGGAGCTGCGCGGCGCCTTGATGGCTTCTTCGTAGCTGAGGTAGCCCGACTCCAGCGCCTTGTTGCGGTAGTAGCGCGCGATCACGCCGGTGCGCCAGCGGCCATCGTCCGAGGTGTAGAACCATTTGCCGGACAGGGACAGCTTGCGGGCATCGGCATGGTCCCGGTAGCCGTCCGAATCGCGCCAGGCCAGGAAATAGTTCTGGCTCCAGTTGCCGCTCTCGATGCCCTTGGACACCTGCAACTCCTTGGTGCCGAAGCTGCCCACGGTCACGCTGGCACGGCCCTCGTTGCCGCCCGTGCGGGTGATCACGTTGGCATTGCCGGCGATGTTGTTGAGGCCGTAGCGCGCGTCATTGGTGCCGCGCACGATCTCGATGGCCTCGATGTCCAGCGGGAAGACAGCGTCCAGAAAGGGCATGCCCCCGGCGTTGTCATTGCTGGGGATGCCATCGATCAGCAGCTTGACCGCATTGATGCGGCCTTCGCCGTTGAAGCCCCGGAAGGAGAAGCGCCCGGCATCCGTGCCCTGCTTGAACTGCGTGACCTGCACGCCGGGCGCCTTGGACAGCAGCTCCCAGCTGTAGTCCACATGCTCGTTCTCGAGGATGTCCGCGCCCACGATGTCCACGGAGCTGAACACGCTGCGTGTGGACAGCGGGCCGGAGGCCTTGGAGGTGATGCTGATGGTGCCCAGCGTCAGGGCGGAGTCGTCCTGGCTCAACGGTTGGGGGGCGGCCAGGCCCTGGGCATGGGCCGCCGAGGCCAGTGCCAGGGCGATGGACAGGGCCAGGGGGCTGCGCGAGAAGGAGAGGGAGACAGACATCAGGTGAGGCAGACGGTGGATGGTGTGGAGGAGGCGATCGGCTCAATGGGCCGGATGTGCGGATGGGGGATGCTGGCCCTGCGCGTCCATATGGACCATGCCGTCGAACAGGGACAGCAGGGCGCGGCGCGGGGCGGGCATGGCGGACTCGGCCTGCACGACCTTGCTGGCCAGACTGCGCGCGGCCGATGCAGACAGGCCAGCCATTGCCAGCATCTTGGGGTCCTTGAGTCCATCGCCGCCACAGGCGGCCACCAGCCATTGGCCCTGCGCGTCGCGCCGCAGCAGGGCCCGGCCACCGCGATCGCCTTGTATCCATCCGGCGACCGCATGGCCGCCTTCGATGGAAATGGGCGCTACCTCCAGCCTGGCCTCGGGCTTGTCCCAGGTGGCCATCATGGCGCTGCGGATGGCCGCCGCATCAGCCGACCCGGCCGTGGCGGGGGGCGTCGCGCCCGAGGCCGCCGCCGTGGCGGGCAGGCCCAGGACCAGGGCCATCGACAGGGCGATGCTGCTCAAAGAAAGATGTCTCATGCGTGCTCCTTGTGCGGGCTGTGCGGGCGGGGGATCAGAAGCTGGCCGCCACGCCGATCTGTGCCGAGCGGCCGGGCATGGGGTAGCCGGGGCGATAGGCGTAGTTGCGGTCGAACAGGTTCTCCACGGCCAGGAAAACCTCTCCCTTGCTGCCCAGGGCAGGCACCGGATAGGCCACTCGCAGGTTGGCCACGGCAAAGCCGGCCACGCGCTCGGTGTTGGCGGCATCGGCGCCCCGCGCGCGGCTCAGCGCCCAGACTGCCGACTGGTACTGCGCATCGAAGGCGACCCGCACCGGGCCGGCCTTGCCATTGACGCCCAGCGTCAGCGCGCGGCGCGGGCTGTAGGGCAGGTTGTCCATGCTGGGGTCCAGCAGCGTCAGGCCGGCAAAGCCCGACCAGCCGCCGCCCAGCGCCTGGCGCAGCGACAGCTCCATGCCGCGCATGGTGTAGCCGCCCAGGTTGATGAACTGCGGCGGGGGCGGGACATTGGGCGGAAAGCCGAAGACATAGCGGTTCTTGACCTTGTCGTGGAAGATGCTGGCGTCAAGCTGTGTGGCCTGCGACAGCGTCCACTTGAAGCCCAGTTCGGCGTGGTCCATCTCCTCGGCGGACAGCTGCTGCCACGTGGAGCCCAGGGCCGGAATCAGCGATGCCAGCAGCGGCGTCTCCAGTCCGGGGTAGTTGATGCCGCGCGACAGGTTGGCGTAGACGGTGAACTGCTCCGAGGCCAGCGACAGGCCCGCATGGGGGGCCGCCTTGGAGCTGAACTGGCTGTGGTCGTACATGCGCAGGCCGGCAGAGGGCACCAGGCTCCATGTCGCCGACAGCGGGATCTCCTGGCTGAGTCCCGCATAGGGGGAGGTGATCCTGAAGGTGGGCGCCTGGAAAAATCCCTGCGGCGCTGGTGCGACGCGGTTGAAAGCGGCATCGCCCGAAATGCGGTCGTGGTCCAGGCCGGCAGTGACGGTGGCCCCCTTCCAGGGCGAGAACTGTTCCTTCCAGCGCAGGCCGCTCATGCGGAATTTGTTGATGCTGTCGCCGTCCGGCGCGGGCTGGTCCAGCCAGTCGCCACGGCCATGGTTGCTGTACAGCTTGAGCTCGCCCCGCCAGTCATCATGCACGTGGGACACGGAGCTGCTGAACATGCTGGCCTTGGTGTTGTACTGGGGGGCCAGCGCCGCAGCGGCAAGCCGTGCGTCGCCAGGGTCCCTGGCCTTGTTGTCCACCTGCAGGAAGCTGGCCGCCACCGACCAGTTCGCATCCAGCCTGTAGCCAATGCGCCCCATGAGGTTGCTGAGCCGGCCATCCGCATTGGCGCGGTGGCCGTCGGAGCGTGCAAAGCCCTGGGCCAGGCTCCAATCCAGGTTGCCGCTTCTGCCCAGCAGACTGGCCTGTTCGGTGAGGGTGCCGTAGGAGCCCGCCGAGATCCTGGCATCCCCGTGCACGCCGTCCTCGGTGGCGCGGCGCGTGAGCAAGTCGATGGAGGCGAAGTTGTTGCCATTGACCTGGGGCTGCGGGCTCTTGTAGACCGTGATGGACTGCATGCCGTTGACGGGCAGCAGGTCCAGCAGGGGATGGCTCCACAGTCCCATGTAGAACGGCACGCCGTCCACATAGGTCTTGATCTCGCTGCCGGGTCGGCTCACACCCATGCCGCGGATATAGACGGCGCCGCCCTGATCGCCGCCAAAGGCACCCACGGGGTTGTAGCGCGAGATCTGGACACCGGGCGTGCGGCGCAGGGCCGAGGCCAGGTCCACCGCGTTCTGGTCGCGCAATTGGTCCTGGGTGATCACGGCCGAGTTGGAGGAAAACGCATCCAGCTCCATCTCTTCCACCACGGGGCGGGCATTGACGGTGACGGGGGCCATCCGAGGCTCCTGGGCATGCGCGCCGGCAGCCAGTGTGAGAAGGGCCAAGGCGATGGAGGACCTGTGGAAAACGGCCGGAATGCAGGTGAAGCGTTGGGCAAGCATGGGTGTGCACGCAGTCCGTCTGAACTGCGCAAATCATTGTTGGACGATCCAGGGCAGGCCGTTGCCCGTGCGCCGCACCGCCGGCCTGGTCACAGGCGGGCGCATTGGGGGCTTGGGGCAGGCCAGGAAATGACCTCGCAACTGGCGTGGCGCAAGGCCTTGCCATGGTGTCGCGGCCAAGGCAGCCGCGCTATCGATGCGAGGGAATCAGGCCTGTGCGGGAGGCCCGCGGGGCGGAAGCGGCGCGCCGACCAGGGCTGCGATATGGGCCGCTGCAAACGGATGCAGGGCTGCCGCCAGAGGATGGGGTTGTGCCACCGCCAGGCTGACGGGAGGCAGAGGCAATGCAGGGGCCAGGCACATCGAGCAATCGAGCGTGTGCTGACCTGGCGCCTGGGCCTGGCCCTCGTCGTCAAGAACCACCATGGTGATGGCTCCGCCGCTGGAGCAGATGAGCTCCATGGTCTTGGGGTTGACGAAGGGCGAAGCCCCTGCAACACCCAGCGTCAGCAGGAACCACGCCAGGGCGAGGCGCTTCCAGAATGACGATGTGCGAAGGGTGTGCATAGCCCGCGATTATGGCGGCGATATCGGACCGACAGCAACCTTCTTGCGCAATGGCGGATGCAGATCCGGCCCGGTTGATCTTGGTCAAGGCGCTGCCGCCGCTTGAAGGCGGCGGATGGCAAGGCAGTTTTGCAGGGAACTCACAACAGCTTGCCAGGCAGTTGCCTCGCTCAACAGGCGATGGCCCCCCATAATGCGTACGCATGCAAACCTTGCGCAACTGCCTGATGCTGCCCCGCCTTGCTTTGGCGTGGTTCATGCTGGCATTGGCGATGGCCGTGGCGTCGCCCATCGTGCACCCGCGCTCCCTGGAAGTGGTTTGCACGGGCAATGGCAGCATGCAGGTGGTCGTTCTGGATGACGAAGGACAGGCGAGTGCCGGCACGCACCACTCGCTCGACTGTCCTTTGTGCCTGGTGGTCACGCCTGCCTTGCTTCATCCTTCGCCGGAGTTTGAACAGCCGCAGCCGTTGGGATTGGCGGTGCAGCCCGTGGAGTCGGCGCGCATTGCTGCGCTGGTGGGGGCCAAGGACTGCTTTGTCCGCGTGGCGCTGGATATGCCCGAGCCGCTGGCCAGCACGCTGGCGCAGAAGGACGTGCTGGACCAGAAGATGGACTGCGACCAGGACATCAGCCGCCTGCGCCGCCAACTGGACGTGATGCACGAGCTGTCCGCGATCCTGGGCGAGCGCATCGCCGCTTTCTGAGCCAGCAAGGTCCGGCACCTGGGTTTGCTGCCCGAGTGCCGCACGCAGATCTCAATCCACGTACCACTGCATTGGATAGTTCTGCTTCAGACTGTGAGTGACTTGGCCTGTAGAGTAGCTGATTCCATATTGGGAGTACTGCCCAAGAGTATTTACAATAATATGCATTGCCTGCGGGGGATTGAGTATTTGTCCCGCGTCTCTGCCTATTGTCCACCCCGCGTAAAGTGGCGCGGGTCCATAGCAAACCACACCTTTTGAAGCATCGGCCTCATGTGCAGCGGTGTTGCATAGGATCGACCAAACTTGAATATTTGGTGAATTAATGATGACTTTCACAGATGAGCCGGTGCTCACCGCATTTCGTAAAGATTGAAGTGTTCCTGCCGTCACGTTTCCGCTGGCATCATTTGCATAGACCAACGTCCATGCATGAGAGTTACTTGTAATCAGAGCGAGTGCTGCGGCAGAAAGAATTTTTCGGAAATTTTTCATATTGAATAAAAACTAACGTAGTTTTGATTTATATGGCATTGACTAATGATGCGATCTAGTGTGACGAGAAGAGTGGCTTGCTATGTATTTGAGTAATTGGCTCTCCATTTGCGTCAGTTGGAAACAATAATTTACACTTGTTGAGCACGTTACGTCAACAATAGTTATTGCCCTGCCGGATTGTTGTTGCGCAAATGGACAAATGATTTCGCAAAACGCCTGCGTATTTGGTCTCGTTTGGATTTGGTGCTGGCTGGCTTCCGACTGCGCGACAAGTTGGCGGCTGGCGCCTAAGCCGCAGGCGTTGGGTCAGCCAACGCTATCGACACGACCGTGCCGTCGATTGCGACCATTTCGCCTTTCGTCGCGGGGTCAGCTTCGAGCGGCACGCCCTACATCGTTCCGGGGTGCTCGCCTTTGTGCATGACGTGAGCGAGGTGGTAGAGCTCTTCGGGCGGCAGCCGGAAGCGTTATGGGTACTTGTCGCTGCCGTGTGCTTTCCAGTGACTCATGAAGCCAGCAACGACGCGCTGTCGGACTGTGTGCTCGGGATGTGTCGGATCGATTGGCATGGGCGGCATTGAGCCGTCAGTCTTCCGGGCAGCGCTCAATGGCCCAGTTCAGCGCAGTCCTGCGGGCCGTCGCAGGCCCTGACGCCGCGCTCGTCATTCCAGAGGATGCCCCGGCAAGACGAGATCGAACGCATGTGGCGGGTTGGCCGGCCCGGTCGCCTGCAGCGCAAACGCAAAAAGTCCCTCGGCGCCAATGACAGTGCCGAAGGGCTTGGATTTTGGTGCCTCGATGTGCCGGGGCTGAAGGACAGGCGAGAAATCTTGGGATGTTGGCCGGCGGCGTCCCATGACGAGGGCGTCGTGTCAGCAGGTCGTGACACGGCGGCAAAGACGAAAAACGAGAAATGTTCCCTGGATGTTCCCCAGGATTTGGCTGGTGCACTGCTTTCAGAGGGGAAAGACTGGCCTGCCCGGAGGGACTCGAACCCCCGACCTATTGCTTAGAAGGCAATTGCTCTATCCGGTTGAGCTACGGGCAGGTATGGCCGCTGACGGGCCAGCGCGGATCATACCCGCAATGGGCGGGCGCTCAGGGCTTGGCGGCGTGCCCTGGCGCCCTTGCCGTCATTCGGCGTCTTCTTCTTCCTCGAACACCACCGAAGGGGGGGCCATCACGCGCGCCATGTCGCTCAGCGTGGGCACCAGGCCGCGTGCGAGGTAGCTGTAGGGCGTGTCGGGCTCCAGCGCCGCAGCGGCAATATTGGCCATGGGCTGGTTCATCGACAGGTAGTAGCTGCCCACGGGTGCTTCGACGGCGCCGCGCGTGAGCGCATAGGCGCCGCTGGCGGGCGTGGCCGAGCGGGCCTCGTTGTACGAGTCGGCCAGCAGCTGGCCGGGCTCGGCCACCTTGAGCACTTGCAGGCCCAGCAGGCGCAGCCTGTCCACGGCGGTCTGGGCGCTGGCGGACAGCCAGTAGCCGCAGGAGCGCGGGCGCGACAGCGTGGTGCGGGCCTGCAGGGAGGCGTTCCAGTCCACGCGCACCTGCTGGTCGGCACCCGTGTCGGGCTGGATCATGGTGAGCGTGCGCTGCTCGGGCGTCTGCTCGGCCTGGACGGCCAGTTGCTGGTGGCAGGCGAGAGAGGCGGTCTCGCGCGCCACGAAGGCCTGCACCTGGGTGAGGTCCTTGGCGCGCTCGGCGCTCGAATGCAGCATGCGTGTGGCGGCGGTGACCAGGGTGTGCACGCGCCGCTGGATGTGGGCGCGGCCCAGGTCCGAGCCACGGCTGCTGACCAGATAGCCCACCGAGTTCTTGAGTCCGCTGATGTTGCGCAGCGAATCTGGCGCCAGGCTGCCCATGGAGATGGACTTGTCCTGCAGGTCCTGGCTGGTGGTGTAGTACCAGTCGCTGCTCAGGCCGGCCTGCGACAGCGCGGTGCGCAGCGGTGCCGTGTACCACTCGCGCGCAGCCTTGGTCACGAATTCATTCTGGTTGGCCGTGGCCGAATACTGCAGCAGGGCGTCGTAGCGCTGTATGGCCTGGTACTTCTGCAGGAAGATGCTGGCGGCCGGGAATTCCTGCAGGTCCACCACGGCGACGGGGCGGTAGTCGCGTGCCAGCGTGGCCAGGGCCTTGGCCTCCGGCGTGTTCAGGAGCAGGTGGTCATGGGCGATGTCGGTGCCATCGGCTGCATTGCGCGTGCCGGCTTCCACGGCATCGGGGTTGGCGCGCGGGACCAGGATCACGTTGATCTGCTGCAGCAGCGGCTCCAGCAGGCCGCCGGGAGCGAGTTCGCGGGCAATGATGAGCAATGCCTCGGTCCCTGCAGGCTCGTCGCCATGCTGGCCGGCCACGAGCATGACCGTGGGGCGGCGGCTGTCATACAGCGCCGACGGCTGGATGCCGGGAGCGCGCGTGGCCACCAGGGCCTGGATGGGGCTGCCGCGCTGCGAGCTGCCGGGCTGCACGATTCCCAGGCGCGTGTCGCGGCCCAGAGATTTGCTGGCCTGGCTGTTCAGCCAGGAAGACAGTTCGCTGGCCGTGGTGAACTGGTTGCGCTGCGGCGCCAGGCCGGGCGTGTCATAGCGCGTGGCCGGGTCGGGGAAGCGCGCCGCCACGGCCGCGTTGTAGGGCAGGGGGACGAGGTTGTTGGCCGGTGCGATCGGCTGCGTGGTCGCCTGGGGCACCACGGGTATTTCCGGGGCCGGGCGGGTGGGCGTGGCCACCTGGGGCTTGGAGGACGTGGGCCAGGGCGGCAGCGGCGTGCTGGAGCAGGCGGCCAGCAGGGCGGTGCATGCCAGGGCCGACCACCGCAGCCGGCCCTGTGGCAGCTCCGGATCGGGGCGCTGGCTGGAGGGTATGGCGGGTGGAGTCAGCAGTGTCATGGCGTGGCCTTGAGGAACCAGTCGTGGGGAATCTTGGGGAATCCGGGAAAAGGGGTGCGGCCTTCAGTCGCCGCAGGCCGCAATGCTATCGGGATGATAGCCATGCAGGCTTGCGGCGCGCTGTCGGCTGAAGGCGCAATCTGTGCAATGCAAAAGGGCTGCAGCCCCGGGGAGATGCAGCCCTTTGGGCTGGTGCAATGCCCGGCATGCCGCCTGGCACGCCGGGTATTCAGTGCAGGTCAGCGACCGTAGCCGCCGCGCGAGGAGCCGCCACGGCCACCGCCGCCGAAGCCACCACCGCCGCCGCCACCGCGGTTGAAGCCACCGCCGCCGCGGCGGCCGCGTTCGGCCATGGTGTCCACGCTGGTGCGCATCGGGTCGGGTTGACCGCCACCGGCGCCGCCGCGCGGTCCGCTGCTGCGTGCATGGCCGAGCTGCGTGCCCAGGTGGGCATCAGCGCGCGGGGGCTGGTCGTCGAAGCGACGGCCACCGCCGCCTTCGCCGTCAGGACGCGGGCCGCGACGGGGGGCGTTCTGGGGACCTGCCTTGGGGCGGTGAGCAGCGCCGGAGCCGTTGCCCGGACCGTCGAAGCGGTCGCGGCGCGGCTTGTTGTTGGCGCCTGCGCCGGCGTGGTTGCGGCCACGGCCCTGGCCGCCTGCGCTGCCTTCGGAGCGGCCTTCGTCCGAGCCTGCCTTGGGTGCTGCCTGGCCACGGCCGCCTGCACGACCGCCGCGGTCGGGCTGGGCAGCCTTGTTGGTGCGGATGCGGTCCATCATTTCCTGGCGCGCAGCCTTGGCGGCGGCCTGCATGACGTCACGGCTGGGCGGCTTGCCCGCGCCGCCCCAGATGGTCTGGCGGCCCATGGCGATGGGTTCGGCCACTTCGCCTTCTTCCGGGCCGAAGCCTTCGAGCACCTGCACGGGGATTTCCTGCTTGGTGAAGCGCTCGATGTCCATCATGAAGCCTTCTTCGTCCATGCACACGAGGCTGACGGCATGGCCTTCGCGCCCGGCACGGCCCGTGCGGCCGATGCGGTGCACGTAGTCTTCGGAGACGTTGGGGATTTCGTAGTTCACGACGTGCGGCAGCTCATCGATGTCGATGCCGCGTGCAGCGATGTCGGTGGCCACCAGTGCGCGCAGCTCGCCGGTCTTGAAGCCGGCCAGTGCCTGGGTGCGTGCGCTCTGGCTCTTGTTGCCGTGCAGCGCCATGGCGCTGATGTTGTTCTTGGTCAGGAATTCGGCAACGTTGTTGGCGCCGAACTTTGTGCGCGTGAACACCAGAACCTGGCTCCAGTTGTTCTCGTTGATGATGTGCAGCAGCACCTGCTTTTTCTTGCCGCGGCCCACGGGGTGGATCACCTGGGTGATGCGCTGCACGGTGGTGTTGCTCGGCGTGACCTGGATGGACTGCGGATTGCGCAGCAGGCCGTTGGCCAGGTCGCGGATCTCGTCGCTGAAGGTGGCCGAGAACAGCAGGCTTTGCTTTTCCTTGGGCACCAGGGCCAGCACCTTCTTGACGTCGTGGATGAAGCCCATGTCCAGCATGCGGTCGGCTTCGTCGAGCACCAGGACTTCGACGGTGGACAGGTCCATGAAGCCTTGCTGCTGCAGATCCAGCAGGCGGCCCGGCGTGGCGACCAGGATGTCCACGCCCTTCTTGATGCGGTCGATCTGGGGCTTCATGCCCACGCCGCCGAAGATGACGGTGGAGTTGATGTCCAGGTACTTCGCGTAGCTGCGCACCGATTCCTCGACCTGCGCTGCGAGTTCACGCGTGGGCGTCAGCACCAGGGCGCGGATGCCCTTGCCGCCGAACTTGTTGCGCGGCACCTGGCCTTGCGAGAGGCGGTGCAGCATGGGCAGGGTGAAGGCCGCGGTCTTGCCGGTGCCGGTCTGGGCGCCTGCCAGCAGGTCGTGGCCGGCGAGCACCGCCGGAATGGCCTGTGCCTGGATGGGAGTCGGGTTCTCGTAACCCTCCTCAAGCACGGCCTTCAGAATGGCGGGAGCCAGATTCAGTTCTTCAAATGTCATGTGATCAAAGATGCGCCCGTCCGGGGCGCTGGGTATCAGCCTGCCGAGGCAACCAGGGCGGTTGCCGGACCAGTCGTAGGCGGATGAGGTTCAATGTCGGGAGCCTGGAAAACAGCGTCCATCGTCCCCAGCTGGAATGCTGATGTCACGGGCAACTGGAACCCGCAACGCAGGGTATTGTCGCATGCGCCGATAATCACGGCTGGCGTGCAACCGATTTGTTGCCCGGTTTTTGCAGAAATCAACGATTCAAGTACTCGGACCAGAATGGCTCAATACGTTTTTTCGATGAACCACCTCACCAAGACCGTGCCGCCCAAGCGGCAGATCTTGAAGGATATCTCTCTCAGCTTTTTCCCGGGCGCCAAGATCGGCGTGCTGGGTCTGAACGGCTCTGGCAAGTCCTCGCTGCTCAAGATCATGGCCGGGGTGGACAAGGAATTCGAAGGCGAGGCGCTGCCCATGCAGGGCCTGTCCATCGGCTATCTGCCGCAGGAGCCTCAGCTCAATCCAGAGCACACGGTGCGCCAGGCCGTGGAAGAGGCCATGGCCGAAGTCAACGCGGCCCGCGCGCGCCTCGATGAAATCTACGCCGCCTACGCCGAGCCCGACGCCGACTTCGACGCGCTGGCCGCCGAGCAAGGCGAGCTCGAAGCCAAGATCGCCGCTGCCGGCACCGACTCCGAGCACCAACTGGAGATCGCTGCCGACGCCCTGCGCCTGCCGGCCTGGGATGCCGTGATCGGCAAGCTGTCCGGTGGCGAAAAGCGCCGCGTGGCCCTGTGCAAGCTGCTGCTGTCCAAGCCCGACATGCTGCTGCTGGACGAACCCACCAACCACTTGGACGCCGAGTCCGTGGAATGGCTGGAGCAGTTCCTGCACCGCTTCACCGGCACCGTGGTGGCCATCACCCACGATCGCTACTTCCTGGACAACGCTGCCGAGTGGATCCTGGAACTGGACCGTGGCCACGGCATTCCCTACAAGGGCAACTATTCCGAATGGCTGTTCCAGAAGCAAAGCCGCCTGGAGTCCGAGCAAAAGGGCGAGGAAGCCCGTGCCAAGGCCCTGAAGAAGGAACTGGAGTGGGTTCGCCAGAACGCCAAGGGCCGCCAGACCAAGTCCAAGGCCCGTATCGCGCGCTTCGAGGAGCTGAGCGATTTCGAATACCAAAAGCGCAACGAAACCCAGGAAATCTTCATTCCTGTGGCCGAGCGTCTGGGCACCCAGGTCATCGAGTTCAACAACGTCACCAAGAGCTTTGGCGACCGCGTGCTCATCGACAACCTGACCATGAACATCCCCGCTGGCGCCATCGTCGGCATCATCGGCCCCAACGGTGCCGGCAAGTCCACGCTGTTCAAGCTGATCGCGGGGCGCGAGCAGGCCGATTCCGGCGAAGTCATCGTGGGCCAGACGGTCAAGATGGCCTATGTGGAGCAGACGCGTGACGCGCTGGCCAACGACAAGACGGTGTGGGAAGACATCTCGGGCGGGCTGGACATCATCAACGTCGGCAAGTTCCAGATGGCCTCGCGCGCCTACGCAGGCCGCTTCAACTTCAACGGACAGGACCAGCAAAAGAAGGTCGGCAACCTCTCCGGCGGCGAGCGCGGCCGCTTGCACCTGGCCAAGACGCTGATCCAGGGCGGCAACGTGCTGCTGCTGGACGAACCCTCCAACGACCTGGACGTGGAAACCCTGCGCGCGCTGGAAGATGCGCTGCTGGAGTACGCGGGCACGGTGCTGGTGATCTCCCACGATCGCTGGTTCCTCGACCGCATCGCCACGCACATCCTGGCCGCCGAAGGCGATTCGCAGTGGGTGTATTTCGACGGCAACTACCAGGAGTACGAAGCCGATAAGAAAAAGCGTCTGGGCGAAGAAGGTGCCAAGCCCAAGCGCATGCGCTACAAGGCACTGAAGTAAGCATCAAAGGCAAGCCTCAAAGCGCCTCCGGCACGGGCTGGAGCCTGTATTCTTCGGGCCATGAATCCTCCACCCGTTTCTGTTGCCGCGTTGCAGGCCTGCCTGGTGCAGGCTGTCCGCGGCTCGGAGGCGCTGATCCTGCGGCTGCTGCAGCGCACGGCTCATGCCATGGAGCAGGCCGAGCTGCCTGGCTCCGGCCTGCCGCGCCGCGCTGAAATCCCCGAGGCGCTGGAATTGCTGGCCCGCCACCGGGCCGCCATGCTCAAGGGCTATGGGCTGGCGCTGCTGGAATGCTTTGGCCAATCCGGTGGCGCTGCCGCCTGGCCGCCGGTGCCGGGCATCTCCGGTGCGTCCGGTGTGCCCGGCACTACCGATTTCGCCTCCCTCTCCCTGCTGGATGACTCCGTGCTGCAGTCGCAGCTGGCCCACCAGCGCCTGCTGCAGCATGTGGCGCCGCAGGTGGAGATCGCACTGGCCGAGCTCGATGCCCTGGTCAGCGCCATCCAGGGCCTGGACCGTGTCCAGCCCGAACGCAACCCGCTCAGGCCCCACAACTATGTGCAGGCGCTGCAGCGCGTGATCGACGACACCGGGGTCGAGCCCGAATGCGCCGCCTGCTGGCTGGGCTTCATGCGCGAGCATCTGGGCGCATTGCTGGTATCCGAGTACGGCCATGTGGCCCAGTCCCTGCGCGACCAGGGCGTGCAGCCTGCCGCCTATGGCGTGGCACCGCCGCCCGAGCCGGGCCGGCGCCAGACCGACATGCCGGGGCCGAACCGCTGGCGTGCGCCTTCACACTATGGCGATGCCGTGGCACAGAGCCGCGCCTACGGCGCCTTCGGCCAGCAGGCGCAGGAAGATGAGCTGACGCGGCGCCTGGTGGCCGCCCTGCTGTCCGACCCCCGCTGGATGGATTCACACCGCGAGGCGCCCGCTGCGGCGCCTTCTTCCATGCTGGCCCAACCATCCGCCTATTCCGTGCCCGGGCAGTTTGCGCCGGCCATGGACGGCGCAAGCCGGCTGCAGACCACCGCCTGGCAGGGCAGCGAGACGGCACCCACCGTGCTGGCGGCGCTGCCCGAAGGCTGGACCTCGCTGAGCTGCATGGCGCTGGAGTCCGTGCAGCACCACTCGGCCCAGCTGGAGCAGCTGATGCAGGCCCTGCAGCCGCAGGAGCCGCAGGAGCCTCTCCCGGGCGCGCGCGCCGACGACGGCGCGGCGCTGCATACGCTGCAGCGCATGATGCGCTTCATGGCCGCCGACACGCGCCTGCTGCCTTCCGTGCAGCGCACGGTGGGCCGGCTGGAGCCGCTGCTGCAGCAGCTGGTGGTCCAGGACACGCGCTTTTTCGAGGACCGCAATCACCCTGCGCGCCAGTTGCTCGACGAGCTGACGGCGCGCAGCCTGTGGTTCGACAGTGAATCCGCACCGGGCTATGGCCAGTTCCTGCAGGTGGCCGATTCCGCTGCCATGCGGCTGGCGGCCCTGCAGCGCGCCGATGCATCGGCCTTTGCCACGGTGCTGCAGCAGCTGCGTGACGGTTGGGGCGGCAGCGGCATGCAGCCTGTGGGCCCGAGCGAAGCGCCTGAAGATGGCACGGTGACCGGCCCCGTCTCGGCCGCGCTCCGGCGCGTGGAAGGGCGGCGTGCGGACCCGCGCTGGCCGGAAACCGCCATGCCCCGGGCCGAGCAGATCGCAGCCGCCATCCGGCGCCTGCCCAGTGCCCAGGGCGTACCCGATGACATCCTGGAATTCGCCACGGGGCCGTGGGCCCAGGTGATTGCCAGCGTCCAGGAGCCTGTGGACGGCAGCGAGGCCCGCGACCCCGGCGGCTACCTCGCCCTGGTGCCCAGCCTGCTGTGGAGCGTGTCCGCACACGCCGGCCGCGATACCGACCGGCTGGTGGCGCTGGCGCCGCGCCTGCAGGCCCGGCTGCGCGCCGGCCTGCGCAGCGTGGGGCGCACGGAGGAGGAGATCCAGGCCTTTGCCGCGCGCCTGGCCGGCCTGCACCAGGATGCGCTGGATGCGGGTGTGGTCCGCCAGCCCATAGAGAGCGTGGATATTTATCTGGACTCCGTGCCGCCCACCGTCTATGGGTCGGACTCGGTGCTGGCGTCCCTGCCTTCCCGGTTCGATGCTGCCGGGCCCGGCCAGGCCAGGCCCGTCCAGGCAAGGCCCGGCTCCTCGGCAGCGCGCCTGCCACAGTCGTTGTTCGGCGTGGCGGCCTCCATGCCGGTGCCGCTGGATGTGCCGCAGCCCATGGCGAACGATATGGCGCACGAGATGGCCACCCTGACCGAGCAGGATCTGGAGCTGCCCGAGGCGCTGCAGGACGAGCTGCCTGCCCCCCCGGCCGTTGCGGCGTCGCCGACCAGGATGCCCGGCGAGCCTGCCGGGCCCCAGGTGACGCCGCATGCGACATCCGTGGCACCTGCACCTGAACCTGTGGCACCCGTGGCACCCGTGGCGCCCGTGGTCTCCGAGGACTGGGCGCTGGGCACCTGGGTGGAGCTGTCCAATGCCCGGCAGAGCATCCGCACCCAGCTGACCTGGGTCAGCCCGCAGCAGACGCTGTTCCTGTTCACGGCCACCGATGGCAGCACCCAGTCCATGACGCGCCGCATGCGCGACAAGCTGCTGGCGCAAGGGCAGCTGCGGCGCGTGGACTGAGGCGCCTGCCGGACATGCGCCGGCGCCGATGGGGACGAATCGTGCCCAATTCGGGCGTTGCGGAGGTTGAGGTTTGAGGCGCGTCAAAAAGACAATGTCCTGCATCGATGCGCCCCGGATCATGGGGCGCATCACCACCGAATAGACCCCACCAGCAGGAGACAGGAACCATGGCGCGTTTGAGGATAGGCATCGTCGGAGCAGGCATTGGCGGATTGGCGGCAGCCAATGCGCTGCACCAGGCAGGGCATGAAGTATTGGTGTTCGAGCAAAGCCGGCAGTTCCTGCGCGTGGGCGCGGACATCAACCTCACGCCCAATGCCGTGCGCGCCCTCGATGGCCTGGGCGCCGACATTGCCGCCGCCGTGCGCGCCAGCGCCGCACGGCCCACGCACCGCATCAGCCGCAACTGGGACACGGGCGAGGAAACCTCGCGCCTGACCATGGGTGACGAGGCCGAGCGCAAATACGGCGCACCCCAGCTCACCATCCACCGCGCGGACCTGCTGGCGGCCCTGGCCGATGCCTTTCCGCTGGACCAGGTGCAGTTGGGCAAGCGCGCCAGCCAGATCACGCAGACGGGGCAAGGCGTGGACATCGCCTTCACCGATGGCAGCGAAGTGGCCGGGCTGGACGCACTCATTGGCGCGGACGGCATCCACTCCGTGGTGCGCGCGGCCCTGTTTGGCGCCGAAAGCCCGCGCTTCACGGGCGTGGTGGCCTTCCGCGCGGTGGTGCCTACCGAGCGCGTGCGCCATGTGCCCGACATCCAGGCCTTCACCAAATGGTGGGGTGCCACGCCGCAAAGCCAGATCGTGACCTTTCCGCTGAATCAGGGGCGCGATACCTTCATCTTTGCCACCACGGCCCAGGAATCGTGGCATGAGGAATCCTGGACCACGCCGGGCAGCGTCGAGGAGTTGCGCGGCTTCTATGCCGATTTCCATCCTGACGCGCGGGCGCTGCTCGACGCCTGCGACACGGTGCTCAAGACCGCGCTGTACGAGCGCGATCCCCTGCCGGCCTGGTCGCAGGACCGCATCACGCTGCTGGGCGATGCCTGCCACCCGATGATGCCCTTCATGGCCCAGGGTGCGGGCATGGCCATCGAGGATGCCGTGGTGCTGGCGCGCAACCTGGACGCTGCGCAGGGATCGCAGCAGGTGCCCGCTGCCCTGGCGCGCTACCAGGCCATGCGCATGCAGCGCACCAGCGAGATCCAGATCGGCTCGCGCGGCAACAACTGGCTGCGCGCCGGTGGCAATGCCGATGGCGTCTACGGCTACGACGCCTGGGCGGTGGCACTGCAGGCCTGAACCCGGTCAGGGCCGGCAGGCGGCCAGCTCCCTGGCACAGGGCAGCTCCAGCCCTTCGGCCGTGGTCAGCGACTGCGCGGCCAGCACGGCGCGCACCGTGGCCAGGGCCACGGCCTCGGCGGCCATGGCGGACAGGGTCAGCATGCCCAGCGAGTGCTCGGCCAGGCCCGTGCCCAGGGCGAACAGGGTGTCGCCATCGCTCATGGTGTGCACGGGTCGTATGGCGCGTGCCAGGCCGTCATGGGCCACCACGGCCAGGCGCTGGGCCTGGGCCTTGGTGATGCGTGCATCGGTGGCAACCACGCCGATGGTGGTGTTGGTGCCTGCCAGCAGCGGCCGGGGCTCTTCGCCGCGCAGCAAGGCACGGCAGGTGTCGTGCAGCTGGCGGCCATCGGGGCTGCGCGCGCCGGCCAGCAGGGCGCCGCTGTGGGGGTCGACCACATCGCCCACGGCATTGCAGGCGATCAGCGCGCCCACGGTGACGCCGCGCACGGTCAGCGAGGCCGTGCCGATGCCGCCCTTCATGGCGCGATCCATGCCGAAGACCTTGCCCACGCAGGCGCCCATGCCGGCGCCCACATTGCCCTCGGCAGGCCGCGCGGCGCTGGCGGCCTGGCAGGCCGCATGGCCGGCATCGGCACCCGGGCGGATGCGGCTGTCGCCCACCGCCAGGTCGAACAGCACGGCGGCCGGCACGATGGGCACGCGGCCCACGCCCACATCCAGCCCTATTCCCTGCTCATCGAGCCAGCGCATGGCGCCGCTGGCCGCGTCCAGACCCCAGGCGCTGCCGCCCGACAGCATGACGGCATGCACCTGCTGCACCAGGTTGGAGGGATGCAGCAGGTCGGTCTCGCGCGTGCCGGGGGCGGCGCCACGCACATCGCAGCCCCCCACGGCACCGCCGCGCGCCAGCACGACGGTGCAGCCCGTGGGCCGGCGGGCATCGGTGTGGTGGCCTACCTCGATGCCCTGTACGCGGGTGATGGAGCCGGGGTCTGAGTCGGTGCTTGGCATGCGCTGCTCTGCTCTGTGATGGACAGGCCTTCACCTTAGCCGAAACGGCAGCCCTGCACCCGGTCTTCAGCGCAGCACTTCCAGCTGCGTGACCACGAAGGCGCCCTGGTCCTGCTCGGCGCGAAAGCGCACCTTGTCGCCGGCCTTGAGGGCGGGCTCGGGTGCTGCCACGCGCAGCTGGAAGACCATGGTCATGGGCGGCATGCCCAGGTTCTTGAGTTCGCCGTGGCGCAGCGTGACCTTGCTGGTGCGTGCATCCCAGCGCGTGACCTCGCCTTCGCTGAGGTCCTGGCTGGCGGCGGCGGGTGCGGTTTCGGCAGATTGCGCGCCATGCGCCGCATGGTCGTGGGCCGTGGCCTGGGCACAGGCCCAGGCCGGGATCAGCGCGGCGGCAAGTGCCAGGCGCACGGCAAGGGCGGTACGGGACGTACGGGAAACAAGGAGGACTGTGTTGTGCATGGTGTGCTCCGGGGTTCAGCGGTAGCTGGTGAAGGTGCGGGTGGAAACGTCGCTGTTCATGAGGTTCTTGGTGATGAGCAGCACCTCGTAGGGGTCCTTGCGGCCGCCGTACTCGGGGCCGTCCATGCCGGGGCTGCCCACGGGCATGCCGGGCACGGCAATGCCCACCGCCTTGGGCTTTTGCATGAGCAGCTTGTGCACGTCGGCCGCAGGCACATGGCCTTCGAGCGCATAGCCTTCTACCAGGGCCGTGTGGCAGGAGCCCAGGCGCGCCGGAATGCCCAGCCTGGCGCGCACGGCGCTGTTGCCGGTGTCGTGCACGGTGACGGCAAAGCCGTTGTGCTCCATGTGCACCACCCAGTCCTGGCAGCAGCCGCAGTTGGGGTCCTTCCAGACCTCGACCGGGATGCGGGCCGTGGGTGCAGCCGCCCACAGCGAAGGGGCGGCGAATGCCGTGCAGGCCAGGGCCATGCGGCGCAGCGCACTGCGGCGCGGGTGGGCGGATGCCATGCGTTCATGTTTCATGGGGTGCTCCTGAAGGGGGGAAGATGTGGCGCGCTCATTGCGTCACGGTGATGGTTCCGCGCATGCCGGCCTGGTAGTGGCCGGGGATGAGGCAGGCAAAGTCGAAGCTGCCTTCGCGGTTGAAATTCCAGACCAGGTCGCCGGATTGGCCGGGCGAGACATGGGCCATGTAGGGCTCGCCGTGCTCCATGGTGGGGAACTTGAGCATCATCTGCGCGTGCTCGTCCAGCGAGGCCGGCGTGCCCAGCACGATCTCGTGCATGACCTGGCCCTTGTTGGCCACGCGCAGGCGCACCGTCTCGCCGCGCCTGACGCTGATGCGCTCTGGTGTGAAGCGCATGTTGTCGCTCATGTCCAGGGTGATGGTGCGCCGGGCGGCCGAGGCATCGCCGGCGATGCCCCAGGGCTTTTGCTCCTTGACCGCGGCGGCCTTGGGAGCGTCATCGTGGGCCCCGCTGCCATGGGCGAAGACGGCAGCGGGGCCGGCGAGCAGTGCGGTGGCGAGGAGGAGGGCAAAGGTGTTCATAAGGTGGTCCTTGGATGGCATCAGTGGTGCTCATGGCCCGCACCGGGCTTGCGCACGCTGGGTGCGCCGGGGGACTGGCCGGGCGTGGTATGGCGCGGTGCGGAGGCCTCGGCCGCCGGCCCCTTCCATTCATAGGCCACGCTGCCCTTGGGGTGGTTGAACCAGCCCGGGTCGCCGTAGTCGTTGGCGCCCAGCTGCTCGCGCACCTTGAGGGTGGTGAACATGCCGCCCATCTCGAGGGGGCCGAAGGGGCCCGTGCCCGTCATCATCGGGAAGGTGTTGTCGGGCAGCGGCATCTCCATGGCGGCCATGTCGCCCATGCCGCGCTCGCCCATGACCATGTAGTCGGGCACGATCTTCTGGATCTTGCCGACCAGGCCCCGGTGGTCCACGCCGATCATGGTCGGCGTGTCGTGGCCCATGGCGCCCATGGTGTGGTGGCTCTTGTGGCAGTGCAGGGCCCAGTCGCCCAGCTCGTCGGCGATGAACTCCACCTGCCGCATCTGGCCCACGGCCACGTCCGTGGTCACCTCGGGCCAGCGTGCGGACCGGGGCACGGGGCCGCCGTCCGTGCCCGTGACCTCGAATTCGTGGCCATGCACGTGGATGGGGTGGTTGGTCATGGTCAGGTTGCCCACGCGCAGGCGCACGCGGTCGCCGCGCCGGGCGACGACGGGGCTGATGGCGGGGAACACCCGGCTGTTGAAGGTCCAGATGTTGAAGTCCGTCATCTCGGCCACGCGTGGGGTCATGGAGCCGGGCTCCACGTCGTAGGCCGACAGCAGGAAGGCGTAGTCGCGCTGGACCTCGGCGATCTGCGGGTGCGCGGCCTTCGGGTGCGTGATCCACAGGCCCATCATTCCCATGGCCATCTGCACCATCTCGTCGGCATGCGGGTGGTACATGAAGGTGCCGGGCCGGCGCGCCGTGAACTCGTAGACAAAGGTCTTGCCGGGCGGGATGTGCGGCTGGGTCAGGCCGCCCACGCCGTCCATGCCGTTGGGCAGGCGCTGGCCGTGCCAGTGCACGGTGGTGTGCTCGGGCAGGCGGTTGGTCACGAAGATGCGGACCTGGTCGCCTTCCACCACCTCGATGGTGGGGCCGGGGCTCTGGCCGTTGTAGCCCCACATGTTGACGAAGAAGCCCGGCGCCACCTCGCGCACCACGGGCTCGGCCACCAGGTGGAATTCCTTGACGCCTGCGTTCATGCGCCAGGGGGTGGTCCAGCCGTTGAGCGTGACCACGGGGCGGTAGGGGCGGCCGTTGGGCGGGGCCAGCGGGGCGGCGGTTTCGGCCGAGGACTGGGTCGCTGCCTCGGGCAGGGCGGCCAGGGCCACGCGGCTGACGGCGGCGCTGGAGACGGCGGCCACGGCCGCGCCGGTGAAGAAGTTGCGGCGGTTCATGTCAGTGGCTCGCTGTGTTCGTAGGAGTGGGTGCGGCGGCGCTGGATGCGGCCTCGACCGTGCCTGGCGAGGTTCCGGCCAGAGCCAGCTGCAGGTCGGTCTCTGCCAGCCAGAAGTCGCGCTGCGCATCGGTGGCGGTGGCCACGGCCTGGGCGCTGCTGCGGGCCTCGGCCAGCAATTGCCAGACGCTGACGAACATGCCGTTGTAGCGAAGCATGGTTTCGTCCTGGATGAAGCGGCGCAGCGGCAGCACCTCGGCCTGCTGCTGGTGGGCCAGGTCCCAGGCCGTGCGGTAGCGCATCCAGCTGCTGCGCGCCTCGGCGCGCGCCTGGATGGCGCCTTGCTGCAGCTGGGCCGCGCTGCGCTGCAGCTCGGCGCGCGCGCGGCCGCTGGCGGCGCCGCCCCAGTCGAACAGCGGCAGGGGCAGGTCGATCTCCCAGCCGCGTGTCACATCGCTGTGGCCGGTGGCCCGGTCCGTGGCGGTGTTGCGGCTGTAGCCCAGGCCGATGTCGCCGAAGATGGCGCCGGCGCGCGCCCAGCCCCGGCGCTCGCCCAGATGGTCCAGGTCGCGGCGCAGGGCGCGCAGGTCCAGGCGCTCGCGCAGCGCGGTGGCCTCGGCATCGTCCCCGGCGCGCAACTGCGTGGCGGCCTGCGGGATGGCGGGCAACTGGTCGGGCAGCTTGAAATCGATGCGCCGTCCCCACAGGCCCATCAGGCGGGCCAGTTGCTCATGCTCGGCCGTGGCGGCCAGGCGCGCACGCGCCAGCTGGGCTGCGGTGTCCTGCTGGATACTGAGCTCGCGCGCCTGCTGCAGCCGGCTGAAGTTGCCCACGCGGGCCATGCGCCGCGCCAGCTCGGCACCGGCCTCGGCCGCCTCGTGCATGCGCTCGCTGGACGCCAGCTGCTGGCGTGCGGCCACGGCGCGCAGCCAAGCGCGGCGCGTGTCGGCGGCCAGCCGCAGCACGTCCTGCGCGGCGGTCAGGGTGGCCTGTTCCATCTGCATGCCCTGCCAGCGGCTGCGCCAGGGCAGGGTGATCAGGCTGACCAGGCCGAAGCTCAGCTGGCGCTCGATCTCGCGCTCGTCGCTGTTGACCATGCGGCCCAGGGTCAGCGTGGGGTTGGGCAGTGTCAGGGCCTGCACGCGGTCTGCATCCTGCACGCCCAGTTGTGCCAGGCGCGCCTGCAGGCCGGGGTTGTTGAGCAGTGCGATGCGCACGGACTGGTCCATGTCCAGCGGCTGGCGCAGCCACTCGTCGATGCGCTGCTGCGCCGCGTCGCGGGCCTGCAGATCGGTTGGCGGCAGTTCGGCGCCGTCCGGCAGGCGGCTGGCGGTATGGGACTGGACCGCGCCGCGCAGGCCGTCGGGCGAGATGCTGGCGCAGCCGGCCAGGGCCAGCACGGCAGCCATGGCGCCGACCAGCCGGGTGGGGGCGAAGACGGTGCGCTTCATGGCCGGCCTCCGTGCTGCATGTGAGAGCCGTGCGGGGACGGCGCAGGCGTGGATCGGCCGGCCTGGGCCGCCTCCCAGCGCAGGATGTCCACATGGCCGTTGGGAAACTCGGCCACGGCGGCGTTGGCCTGGCGCCAGTCGGTCAGTTCGGTTTCCACGGCGCCGCTGGGCGGCAGGGCCGCATGGCGCAGGGGCAGGCTGGCGGCTGCCGGATCGATGGCGCCGGTCAGGCCTGCGGAGGAAGAGGCCGGGGGGAGGCTGCCGTCATGGGCTTGGGCCCAGGCCGCGGGGCTGGAGGTGGCAAGGGCCGCCAGCCCGAAATGGATGAGGGGGATGAGGGGGGCGAGAAAATGCGCTCGGCGCATGGTGATCTCCTGAATGCGTAACGGGTGACGCATCCGCAGCCAAGCGCCCTGCCATGCCCGAGAACGGGCTGCCCATGGACGGGCGGCAGGGATGGCGCGGACGCACTTCGGGCGTCAGGCTTCAGGAAATGGGTGGCTTGATGGCCTGCAGCTTGGCCGCGCTGGCAAAGCGCGTGCTGCCTTGGGGGCGCAGTGCGGCGGACGGCGCAGCGCCGTCCGAACCGATCTGGCCAGGGGTGAAAAGGGCCGAATGGCAGATGCCGCACAGGGTGCAGCTGGGCCCATGTTCATGTTCGCCGCAGCTGCCGCCCGCAGGGCTGCCGGCCTGGGAGGAGCAGTCTGCACTGTGCTCGGCGTGCGACGTATGCGAGGGGTGAGAGGGCTGCTCCGTGGCGTGTGCCGGATGCCGTTCATGGCTGTCCGGCGTCTGCGCTATCTCCGGCGCATGGTGGTGGAGTGCGGAGTCCGACGCCAATGCGACGGCCGGAGCCGGGACGCCCATCACCGGAGCCGCCCCCATGGCCATGGCATCGCCCAGCAGGCCACGCAGGACCAGCAGCAAGACCAGGACAATGGACAAGGGGCGACGCATAGGCATGGATGATACCGGACGGTGCCACGAAGTTCCTCAGGTGCGGGCCCTCTGCCCGGGCGGGCGGCGCGTGGTGCGCAGTGCCTCGGCGATCAGCGCCGATATGGCGGGTGGCATGTCCATGGGCAGGGTGGCCGGCACCGTGGTGCGGCCGGTGTTGCCGCGCGGCAGCCGGTCCAGCAGATGGCCTGCGGGCACCAGGGCCAGGCGCAGCAGCTGGCCGGCGACCTCCCTGCCGTCGCGCATCTGCAGCGCGTGGCGCAGCATCCAGCAGTGGGATCGCCAGTGCAGGCCCAGCAGCTGCTGGCCCAGCACATGGCTGGCCTCCAGCAGCAGCCAGCGCTGTGCGGGCGCCTGGTCCTGGCTTGAACGGAAGCTGTGCAGCAGGTGGGTGAAGGCGGCACGGCGCTGGGCGTCGGTCATGCCGCCTCCCTGTCGCTGCCCCAGCGGCGCAGCCGCAGGCCGTTGCCGACCACCAGCAGGCTCACGCCCATGTCGGCGAGCACAGCCAGCCACATGCTGGCGTTGCCGGCCAGGGCCAGCGCGAAGAACACCAGCTTGACGCCCAACGACAGGGCGATGTTCTGCCAGAGCACGGCGTGGGCGCTGCGTGACAGCTCCACCACCTCGGGCAGGCGGCGCAGGTCGTCGTTCATCAGCACCACGTCGGCGGTTTCCATGGCCATGCCCGTGCTGTGCATGCCGCCCATGGCAAAGCCGATGTCGGCCTGGGCCAGGGCCGGCGCGTCGTTGATGCCGTCGCCCGTCATGGCGGTGGGGCCTCGTGTGCGTTGCAGCTCGGCCAGTGCGTCGAGCTTGTCCTGGGGCAGCAGGCCGCCGCGCGCATCCTGGATGCCGGCTTCGGCAGCGATGGAGCGCACGGTGGCCGTGTTGTCGCCGCTGAGCACCACGGGCTGCACGCCCAGGGCCTGCAGGCGTGCCACGGCCTCGCGGGCCTGGGGCCGCAACGGGTCGGCCACGGTGAACAGGGCCCGCACGCCGCTGCTGTCGGCCAGCAGGGTCACGGTGCGGCCCTGGGCCTCATGGGTGGCCAGGCTGGCACGAAGCGCGGCGCTGTCCCAGCCTTGCTCCTGCACCCAGCGCAGGTTGGCCAGGGTCCAGAGCTGGCCGTCGATCTCGGCCTGCACGCCACGGCCGGGCAGGGCCAGCAGCTTGCTGACCGAGGCCCGCGCGGCATCGGCGGCCACGGCGGCATCAGCCTGGAGGCCGGAAGCAATGGCGCGCGAGACCGGGTGGTCCGAGCGGCCGGCCAGGGCCAGGGCGCGCGCGGCGGGCAGGGCGGGGCCAGGGGCGGCGTCCCGGGCTGCATCCTCTTCGCTCCAGGACTTCCATTCGACCAGCTTCGGGCTGCCCGTGGTCAGCGTGCCGGTCTTGTCCAGGGCAATGGCGCGCAGCTTGCGCGCCGATTCCAGCGCCTGGCCGCCCTTGATCAGCAGGCCGCGGCGTGCAGCCGCCGTCAGCGCGCTGACCACGGTGACGGGGGTGGACAGCACCAGGGCGCAGGGGCAGGAGATGACCAGCAGGGCCAGAGCCTGGTAGGCCGCGTCATGCCAGCTCCAGTCCATGACCAGCGGTGCCAGAACCGCCAGCGCAATGGCCAGCACCAGCACGATGGGCGTGTAGACGGCGGCAAAGCGGTCGACAAAGCGCTGGGTGGGCGCCTTGGAGGCCTGGGCCTGCTCCACGGCATGGACGATGCGCGCAATCAGGCTGTCATTGGCCGCCGAGGTGACGCGCATCTGCAGCTCGCCATCCTGGTTGATGCTGCCGGCGTAGAGCTCGTCGCCCGGGGCCTTGTCGGCCAGAGCGCTTTCTCCGGTGATGGGGGCCTGGTTGACCGAGCTTTGGCCTCGCAGGACCACGCCGTCCAGCGGCACGCGCGCGCCGGGGGCCACGCGCACGGTGGCGTCCAGCGCCACGTCGGCGGCGGCCACGCGCTGCACGCTGCCATCGGGCTGGAGCACGTCGGCCGTCTCGGGCGCCATCTGCAGCAGGCTGCGGATGGCATTGCGCGCGCGGTCCATGGCCTGGTCCTCGATGCGCTCTGCCGCGGCGTACAGGGCCATGACCATGGCGGCCTCGGGCCACTGGCCGATGGCGAAGGCACCCGTGACGGCAATGGCCATCAGCGCGTGGATGCCCAGCTTCAGGCGCAGCACGTCGCGGATGCCGGCCTTGTAGACGCCCAGGCCCGACAGGGCAATGGCCAGCACGGCCACGGCCATGCCGCCGTATTGCAGGGCCGGCACGCCGCCCTGAGAGCCGCTGAGCCAGTGGGCGGCTTCGGCCAGCACGGCTGCAATCAGCGCGGCCGTGATGCGCGGCCAGCCGGGCAGCACGCTGTGGTCGTGGCCGGCATGGGGATCGCTCTCGTCGTGACCGTGGTCGTGATTGTGGTCGTGATCGTGGCCATGGCCCTCGCCGTGCGCATGCGAGTGGCCATGGGCCTTCTTGCGGGCCGGCGTGGGCTGGGTGATGGTGAAGGGCGCGCAGCAATCGGTGCCGCAGGCGGAAGACGGCGAAGTCGAGGCGGGCGTGGAATGGGCTGGGAAGGCTTTCAGGGCCTCGTTGCCCTGAGGGCTTGGCAGGCGATTGGAGTTCATGCGAGCATTGGAAACGGTGAAGTCACTTCAAGGTCAAGCATGTCACAGCATGAATCTGCGCGCTGGCGCATCGGCGAGGCGGCCAAGCGTTCCGGCGTGGCCGCCGCCAACATCCGCTACTACGAGAAGGAAAGGCTGCTGAGCGCGGGCGTGCGCGAGGACAACCAGTACCGGCTGTACAGCGACAGCGATGTGCACCGGCTGCGCTTCATCCGCCTGTGCCGCGCCATGGACATGTCGCTGGACGAGGTGCGCACCCTGCTGGCGCTGGACGGCGCCAGCAAGGCCGACTGCGTGGCCGCCAACGAAACCCTGGATGCCCACCTGGGCCATGTGCGCGAGCGCCTGGCCGAGCTGCGCGCGCTGGAGCATGAGCTGATGCAGCTGCGCAGCCAGTGCGACGGGTCGGCCAGCTACTGCCATCTGATCGAGGCCCTGCACGCCCAGGCCGACGAACCGCTGACACCCGCCCTGGGCAGTACCGGCGCCAAGCGCCATGTGTAGCGCCGTCCGCAGCTGCCTGTCTTGCGCCGGCGTCCGACGGACCGTCCCGGTACGGCTCGCTATCATCGACCGATGAGCCTCAGCCACGCAGCCCTGTCCCTTCCCGACCGCATCTGGGCGGCGCTGCGCGACCATGCGCTGGCCTGGTGGCGCAGCGTCTACCTGGGCGCCGTGCTGCTGGTGCTGGCCATGTCCCCTTCCAGCTACCGGCGCGGCGCGCGGCGTGCCATGGCGCACCAGATCTATGTGCAGACCGGGCCCATCCTGCTGGGATTCACGGCGCTGGCGGCGCTGTTGTGCGCGGTGATCACGCGCATCGTCATCGTCACGGCGCTGAGCTATGGGCTGTCGCGCTATGCGCTGGAGATGGTGGTGCGCGTGCTGGTGATCGAGCTGATCCCGCTGACGGCCGCGCTGTTCGTGGCCATGCGCTGCACCATTCCCAACGGCACGCTGATTGCGCAGCTGCGCGCGCGGGGCCAGCTCCAGGCCTGGCAGGAGCGCGGCTCCGACCCGCTGCGCATGGCCCTGGTGCCGCGCGCGGCCGGTGGCGTGTTTGCCTCGGTCACGCTGGCCGTGCTCAGCTGCGTGGTGGCCCTGGTCACCGTCTACCTGAGCGTCTATGGCTTCACGCTGGCGGGCCTGCCCGGCTACACGCGCATCTTCGGCCAGATCTTCACGCCGGCCGTGACCCTGGTCTTCGTGCTCAAGACCTGGTTCTTCAGCCTCACCGTGGCCATCATGCCCATGGCCTCGGGCCTGTATGCGCCGCTGCGGCGCCACCGGCTCGGCGGCGCGGCGCTGGGCGGCTTTGCGCGCATGTTTGCCGTGCTGCTGGTGATCGAGGTGATCTCGCTCATGGGCAACTATTACTGAGCACGCCCGCTGAACTCCACGAACCCCACATGCACGGCAAGGCCCGTGCCAGAACAAGGAATGCCATGACCGATACGCGGCGCACGCCGCCAGACCCCTGGGACGGCGAGGAAATCGAGGCCCTCAAGCCCGTGGCGCACCTGCGCGCCAAGGCCGCGGGCCTGCTGCTGTTCACGCTGGTGCTGATTCTTGGATCGGCCCTGTACCTGCTGTACTCGCGCGGCGTGTTCGACGCCACGCAGCGCCTGGTGCTCACGGCCGACGACTCCGAGGGCGTGAGCGTGGGCATGGACATGACCTTCTCGGGCTTTCCGATCGGGCGCGTGCGCCGCATCGAGCTGGCCGAGGACGGCAATGTGCGCATCCTCATCGACGTGCCGCGCAAGGACGCGCACTGGCTGCGCGAGTCCAGCGTCTTCACCCTGGTCAAGGGGCTGGTGGGTGGCACCACCATCAAGGCCTACAGCGGCATCCTCAGCGATCCGCCGCTGCCCGACGAGGCCGTGCGCCCCGTGCTGCGCGGCGATGCCACGGCCGAGCTGCCGCAGATCATGTCCACGGCCAAGGAAGTGCTGGGCAACATCGCCCAGCTCACCGCGCCGGACTCGGCCCTGGGCGGGTCGCTGACCGAGCTGCGCGGCCTGGCCGGCCGGGCCCAGGGGCCGGGCGGCGTGCTGGGCGTGGTCATGGGCAGCGAGCAGGAGGCGCGCAAGGTGACGGCCCTGCTGGACCGCGCCAACGCCACGCTGGCCCGCATGGAGCGCATGGTGGCGCGGGCCGACAGCCAGGTGTTCGACGCCGGCGGCGTCATGCCCGAGGTGCGTTCCACCGTGGTGCAGCTCAACGGCCTGCTGGCCGACACGCGCCGCACGCTGGGCAAGGTGGACGCCGTGCTGGCCGAGGCCCAGGCCGTGGGCTCCAATGCGCGCGAGGCCACGGCCGACCTGGGCGCCCTGCGCGCCGAGGTCGAGGGCAACCTGCGCCGCCTCGAAGGCGTGCTGGCCGACCTGCAGCGCAAGTGGCCGTTTGCCCATCAACCGGAGTTGAAGCTGCCATGAGTGCTGCCGCCAAGAAACTTTCTGCCGCAACCCTCCTGGCGCGCCATGCCGCCGCCGGCGCCGTGCTGACCGTGGTGCTGGCCGGCTGCAGCAGCCGCCCGCCCGCACCGGACTGGGCGCTGAATGCCGAATCTGCGTCCCAGCGCGCCTCCACCGCCTACCTGGAAGGCCGCCAGCGCGTGCAGGCCCTGGAATGGGACAAGGCCCGCGCCGAGGTGGCCGCCACGGGCCGCACCGACCTGGCCGCGCGTCTGGAGCTGATGCGCTGCGCGGCCCAGGTGGCCAGTCTCGAATGGGACGACTGCCCCGGCTACCAGGCGCTGGCGCTTGACGCGGCGCCGGCGGAGGCCGCCTATGCGCGCTATTTGCAAGGCAGGCCCCGGCCCGAAGACATTGCGCTATTGCCGGAACTACAGCGCCCCGTGGCGCAGGCGCTGCTGGGTGCGCCTGCCTCGGCGCTGGCCGCCGTGAGCGCCATCAAGGAGCCGCTGCCCCGGCTGGTGGCGGCCGGCGCGGCCTTGCGGGCGGGGGCGGCACAGCCGCAGTTGCTGGAGCTGGGTGCCGAGACCGCCTCGGCCCAGGGCTGGCGCCGTGCGGTGATGGCGTGGCTGCTGCTGCAGGCCAGGGCCCATGATCAGGCGGGCGAGGTGGACAAGGCCCAGGCCGTCAGGCGCAGGCTGGCGCTGCTGGAGAAGACGGCCAGCGGTGGGGGCGCATCGGCAGGTACATCAACCGGCACATCGGCCGGCAAATGAAAACAGCGCCAGTCCGAAAGGGATGGCGCTGAGCAGGCATTTGCAGGCGCTTGCAGGGCCTACATCGACGACAGCAGGGCGCCCGGGTCTTTTTGCAGCAAGGTGTCTGCGGCCGGGGCGGCGCTGTCCAGCCACAAGGTGGCAACGCTGGCGGCGACGGCAAGCAATACCGTGGCGGTGAAGGCAATGAAGGGATGACGTCCGAAGGGGCTGGGTCTGCGCATGGTGCACCTCCTGTCTGGCAGCGCAGGCAGAGCATGGGGCTGGGCCTGGACTCCATTGCACACCGGATTGCGCAGCGTGGCTGTCGGACAATCGCTTTCTCTCTTGACGTTCGTGAAAAAAGCGGTGGGAGAAATTCCCTATCGATCTTCAGAAGGCCTAAAAAAAAGCGAGGCAGGGCCTCGCTGAAAGTTCGGGACGTAAGTCCCCGGCCCGTGCTGGCAGGCCAGGCGTCGCCTTAGAAACGGTGGCGGATACCCGCGATCAGGCTGGTGCCCGACTTCAGGTCCGTGATGCGGTCGTGCATCAGCACGGTGTACACATCGGTGCGCTTGGACAGGTAGTGGTCGTAGCCCAGGCTGGCCGTGGTGCGCGTGGAGTCCACGGCGCCGATCTCGGCCTTGGTGCGGGCCAGGGCTGCCTTGATGGTGCCGGCGCTGCTCACGGGCACGTCCAGGCCCAGCGAGTAGGTGCTGTTCTTGCGGTCCAGGTCCTTGACCTTGGCCTGGCCATAGGTCGCGTACAGCTTGGCCACTTCGAAGTTGTAGGTGCCGCCCAGCATCCAGTCGGTCTTGGTGGGCATGACGGCCAGGCTCACGGGGTTGCTGATCTGGGCGCGCTCGTAGAAGGCCACCAGGCTCAGGGGGCCGCCGAAGTACATGGCGTTCACGCCGATGTTCTTCTTGCCGGAGTCGCCGCCCTTTTCACCGAACTGGTAGTGGACGTTGGCCTGCAGGCCGCCGAACTTGGGCGTGCTGTAGACGATCTGGTTGCTCCAACCGGTGTCCGACGGCGTGGTCAGGTTGGCCGAGCCCCAGGCTGCCGTGCCCACGTTGGCGTGCAGCACCAGCGGGGAGATGGTGAAGGAGTCGCCGAAGGGGTTGGTCAGGATGGTGGGCAGGAAGTTGGGCGCCATGCCGCGGCCCAGGCGCACCGTGCCGAAGCCGCCGGACAGGCCGACGTTGGCATCGCGCGAGAAGTACGGGTCGCCGTCGAAGCGGCCGGGGCTGCCGGTGTCCACGCGCATGAAGGCCGTCAGCTGGAAATCGACCTTCAGGCCGCCGCCCAGGTCTTCCTGGCCCTTCATGCCCCACCAGGAGGTGGTCATGCCGCCCGAACCCACGACGCCCTTGCCGCTGGCGTCGCCAGCCATGCGCATGGAGCCGGCATAGGCGTCCACCAGGCCCGTCAGCTGGACCGAGCTTTGGGCGTGTGCAGCGCCGGCGCAGGCCAGTGCAGCGGCCAGTGCGATGAAGGAACGTTTCATGTTGAGGAGTCTTTCATTGTTGGATAGTGGAAACGGTTGGCCAGTGCTGTGACCGGGGCAGACGATGAGGCAAACGCCCTGGGCGGGCTATGTGGCAAACCTGGGACAGTGGCGTTTTCGCATCAGGGTCCGGCCGGTGTCGGCGTGCCTTTGCGGTGCGCGCGCGAGGCAGTCCAGACTGGCTAAGCCGCGTATTACAACGCATCCCAGCCATTGCACCGGCCAGAAAGTGGTGTCTTTGACACAGTTATGACGAAACTTAATTTGTGTTTTGCACTCTCGCGGCTTGAACGCTGCCGTGCACTGGGTTGGGGCCGGGGCACCAGGCCTGTGCAGCAGGTCCTTGCAAGAGGGCTCAAAGGTCAATTCAGGGCTCCTTGTTCGTCGGTTGGAGGAAGATTTCCGCCTGTTGCCAGGCCTGTGGCTGCAACTGATTGCAAACGGCGTGCCAGCCTGCAACCCGGCCACCGGCCTCCACGGGGGTCCATGAGCCGGGCATGTGTTTGCAGACGTGTCAGACTCGCGCCCATGTCCGAATCCACCCTGCTCGTTGCCGATGACCACCCGCTGTTCCGCGCTGCGGTGATCCATGTGCTGCGCGAGGCCCTGCCGCAGTTCGCCGTGCTGGAGGCCGCAAGCGCTGCGACCCTGGGGGCGGCGCTGCAGCAGCACCCCGAGATCGAACTGGTGCTGCTGGACCTGGCCATGCCGGGCGCGCGCGGCTTCTCCGCGCTGCTGCATGTGCGCGGCGAGTACCCCGACATTCCGGTGGTGGTGATCTCATCCAACGACCATCCGCGCGTGATCCGCCGTGCCCAGCAGTTCGGTGCTGCAGGCTTCATTCCGAAGTCGGCGCCGGCCGAGGCCATAGGCACGGCCCTGCAGGAAGTGCTGGACGGCGGCAGCTGGTTCCCGCCCATGGCCGCCGAGCGCTCCGAGGCCGACGCCGCGCTGGCCGCGCGGCTGGCCCAGCTCACGCCCCAGCAGTTCCGCGTGCTGCTGTGCCTGGCCGACGGCCTGCTCAACAAACAGATCGCCCATGAACTGGGGCTGGCCGAGAACACCGTCAAGGTGCATGTGACGGCCATTCTCAAGAAGCTGGAGTGCTACAGCCGCACGCAGGCTGCCGTGCTGGTCAAGAGCCTGGAGAACGACGGCACGGCCTGAACTCCATGCCGCTGCGTGCCGTGCCCCTACCGGTGGCGCAGCAGCATCTGGCTCATGAGCGCGCGCAGCGCGGGCGGGCGCACGGGTTTGGCCAGAAAGCCCCAGCCGCGCTCGGCCGCCTGGCGGCGCAGCATGCCGTCGCGCTCGGCCGTGACCAGGATCACGGGCGGCGACTGGCCCCAGCGCTGGCACAGCTGCGCGTAGACATCGGGGCCGTGCAACTGGCCCAGGCGCACATCGAGCAGCACCAGTTGCGGCGCCTCGCCGGGCGCGGCCAGCGCAAGCGCCTCGGCCGGGCCGCCGGCCAGCGGCACGCTGCAGCCCCAGCGCTGCAGCAGGGCGCGCATGGCGGTGCAGGACTGGGGATCGTCCTCCACATACCAGGCGTTCATGCCCTGCAGCGGTGCATCCTGGTCCGGGTCGCCGGTCTGCGCGCTTGCGGCGATCTGCGGCACGGCGCCCGGGTCGCCCAGCGGCACGCAGACCCAGAACACGCTGCCCCGGCCCAGTTGCGAGCGCAGGCCGATCTCATGGCCCAGCAGCCGGCCCAGGCGCTCGACGATGGCCAGGCCCAGCCCGGCGCCACGGTCGTCGCCATGGCCCTCGTCCAGGCGGCGGAATTCCTCGAAGATCTCGTGCTGCAGGCTCTCGGGAATGCCCGGTCCCTGGTCGTGCACCTCGATGCGCAACTGCTGGCCCTGGCGCCGGCAGCCGATGACGATGCGGCCCTGGCGCGTGTAGCGTATGGCGTTGGACAGGAAGTTCTGCAGGATGCGGCGCAGCAGGGCCTCGTCGCTGCGCACCACGCAGCGCGTGTCCACCGCGCTCAGGCGCAGGCCCCGGCTTTCGGCCAGGATGCCGAAGTTGTGGCGCATGACCTGCAGCAGCGGGCCCAGCGCGAAGTCGCGCACGCGCACCTCCAGCTGGCCCGATTCCATGCGCGAGATGTCCAGCAGGCTGCCCAGGATGGCGTCCTGCGCGGCCAGGGCGCCGTCGATGCTGTCGGCCACGTGGCGGCCCGCCTCGTCATGCAGATGGCTGCGCAGCAGGGAGCTGAACATGCGCGCGGCGTTCAGAGGCTGCAGCAGGTCGTGCACGGCAGCGGCCACGAAACGGGTCTTGTAGCGGTTGGCCTGCTCGGCCTCGCGCTTGGCCTCGGCCAGGTCGCGCGTGCGCTCGGCAATGCGCTGCTCCAGCGCATCGGCCAGCGAGCGCAGCTCGCGCGCGGCGTTCTTGTAGCTGGTGATGTCGGCATAGCTGGTGACGAAGCCGCCGTCGGGCAGCGGGTTGCCGCGGATCTCCAGCACCGTGCCGTCGTCCTTGGTACTTTCGCGCAGGTGCGGGCTGCCGCTGCGCAGATGCTGCAGCCGCCGGTGGATGGCCTCCTCGATGGGGCCGGGCCCCAGCAGGCCGCGCCGGGCGTTGTACCGAAACAGGTTCTCTATGGGCTGGCCCGTGCGCAGCAGTTCGGAGGGAAAGCGGAACAGCTCCACGTAGCGCGAGTTCCAGGCCACCAGGTTGAGGTCGGCATCGATCACCACCACGCCCTGGGGCAGGTGCTCCAGGCTGCGGCTCAGGCCCGTGTCGGCCTGGCGCGCGGCCTGGACGATGCCGTCCTGGGCCGTGCGCAGCTCCTGGGCATGCTGGCGCAGCACGGTCTCCAGCTCCAGGCGGCTGCGCAGGCGCAGCGCGGCCAGCCGCCTGCGCTGGCGCACGAACAGCACCAGCATGCCCAGGGCCAGCCAGCCCCCCGCCGCGGCCGCCGCCGCCCAGCGGCTGGCCACGGTGCTGGCCTGCGTGTCATGCAGCAGGTGCAACTGCCAGTCGCTGCCGGGCAGGGGCAGGGTCTGCCACAGCGTGGTGCCGGGCAGGGCGGGTTCCTGCATCTGCACCAGGCGGCTGCCTTGCTCCAGGCCCTGGCGCACCCGGTAGCGCATGGGGTGCAGTTCCTGGTCGATGTACTGGCGCGTGGCGGCCAGGTCCGCCTCGTCGGCGGGGCTCAGGGGTGACAGCAGGCGGTAGCGCCAGTCGGGCTGGCTGGCCAGGAAGACCACGCCGTGCTCGTCCGAGGCCATGACCACGTCAGGCGTCTGCAGCCATTCGCGCTCCAGCTCCAGCAGCGCGATCTTGATCACCACCAGGCCCGCGACGGCGTTCTGTTCGTCCAGTATGGCCTGCGACAGGAAGTAGCCCGGCAGGCCCGTGGTCAGGCCGATGCCGTAGAAGCGCCCGCTGCCGCGCGACAGCGCCTGCTGCACATAGGGCCTGAAGCTGTAGTCCACGCCCACGTTGCTGCGCGTCTCGCGCCAGTTGCTGGCGGCCAGGGCCGTGCCGTGGCGGTCGATCAGGGTCAGCGTGGACGACTGGCTGGCGCCGTTGGCCTGCTCCAGCTTGCGGTTGAGGGCATCGACTTCGGCGGGAGACAGCGGGTGGGTGAGGGCGGCGCGCAGCTGCGCGTCCAGCGCCAGCACCTCGGGCAGGGTGCGGTAGCGGTCTATGCGCTGGCCCAGGGCCTGGGCGTAGAGGCTGAGCTGGCGCTGCACGCTTTCGGCCTCGCCGCGCAGGGCGCGGTGGTAGACCAGCTCACCGGCCAGCAGCATGCAGGCGAGCATGCCGCCGAACAGCAGCAGCAGGGTCCAGAAGGAGCGGCGTGAAGGGCGTCGAACGGGTTGGGGCATGGTGGTCTGGACCCGATTGGGCGCCAGCTTGGTGCCTTCCAGGGGCGGGAAGGGGTTGGGGATTACCCTGATTCTGCGTGCATTCTCCCAGGGAGAGCACCTGCGCCTAATACCAATAGGTTATCGGCGCCGGAGCACGCCAGCGGTACAAACTGGACCTCGCCGCACCTTGGTGGTGCGCCCACCCCACACAGTACCGCCGGAGCCGCACCATGCATGCCGTCCCCACCCACGCCGCCAGCCCCGAGCGGCTGCCTTTCTACCGCCAGCTGTATTTCCAGGTGGTGGTCGCCATCGTGGCAGGCGTGCTGCTCGGCCACTTCGAGCCCCAGTATGCCGAGCAGTTCAAGCCGCTGGGCGATGCCTTCATCAAGCTGGTGAAGATGATCATCGCGCCGGTGATCTTCCTGACCATCGTCACCGGCATTGCGGGCATGACGCACCTGCGCACCGTGGGCCGCGTGTTCCTCAAGGCCATGGCCTACTTCCTGTTCTTCTCCACGCTGGCCCTGGTGGTCGGCATGGTGGTGGCGCACGTGGTGCAGCCGGGCGCAGGCATGAACATCAACCCGGCCGACCTGGACCAGGCCGCCGTCAAGGGCTATGTGGCCAAGTCGCATGAGCTGACGCTCACCGGCTTTGCCATGGACATCATCCCCAAGACGCTGGTCAGCCCCTTCGTGGGCGACAACATCCTGCAGGTGCTGTTCGTGGCCGTGCTGTTCGGCATCTCGCTGGCCATGGTCGGTGATGCGGGCAAGCCCGTGCTGAACTTCCTGGAGGCGCTGACGGCGCCCGTGTTCAAGCTGGTCGGCATCCTGATGAAGGCTGCGCCGCTGGGAGCCTTTGGCGCCATTGCCTTCACCATCGGCAAGTTCGGCCTGGGTTCGCTGGTGAACCTGGCCTGGCTGGTGGGCTCGTTCTACATCACCTCGCTGCTCTTCGTGGTGGTGGTGCTGGGCTTCGTGGCGCGGCTGTGCGGCTTCTCGGTGCTCAAGCTGGCGCGCTACCTGAAGGCGGAACTGCTGCTGGTGCTGGGCACCTCGTCCTCGGAATCGGCCCTGCCTTCGCTGATGCAGAAGATGGAGCGCGCCGGCTGCGGCAAGTCCGTCGTGGGCCTGGTCGTGCCCACGGGCTACTCCTTCAACCTGGACGGCACCAACATCTACATGACGCTGGCCGCGCTGTTCATCGCCCAGGCCACCAACACCCACCTGACGCTAGGCCATGAGATCGCGCTGCTGCTGGTGGCCATGCTCAGCTCCAAGGGCGCTGCCGGCGTGACCGGCGCGGGCTTCATCACCCTGGCCGCCACGCTGGCCGTGGTGCCCGAAGTGCCCGTGGCGGGCATGGCCCTGATTCTGGGCGTGGACCGCTTCATGAGCGAGTGCCGCTCGCTGACCAACTTCATGGGCAATGCCGTGGCCACCGTGGTGGTCTCGCGCTGGGAAAACGAGCTGGACTACAGCAAGCTCAACGCCGCCCTGGACGGAGAGCCCGTGCAGGCCCTGCCTTCCGAGGCCGCCGTGGCCAAGGCCTGAGAACGCCCTGGCCAGGGCAAGGGCCAGCAACGGCCTACCCGCCAATGCCTCGCGCCACCCCAGGGTGGCGCGAGGCATTTCTACTTGATCCAATGGCGGCAAGCCCTTGCCTGGTTCGGGCCGACAGTACATCTGCGCGGACATCGTCCCCTTGGCTCCAATTCATCGTCGGTTCTGATTCAACCCTCAGCCCGGCCGGGTCAACCCCCGCTGGGCCGGCCCCCTTGGGGCGGGGCGGTGCCGCTTGGCTGTATTCTTGGCGCTTGCCTTCACGCAGCCTTGCGGCCGTCCCCAACATGCATTTGTCCAGACGCGAATTCCTCGGCGCCGGCGCGGCCGCCGCCTGTGCCTCGCTGGTCGGTTGCGCGGCTTCGGCGCCCGTGTCGGGCAGCTTCCTGCAGCCGTGGCGCAGCCATCTGGAGATGCCGCGCGATCAATGGCGCCAGCGCCTGGCCGCCACCCAGGCGCTGGGCTGCCGGGAGCTGTTCGTGCAATGGAGCGGCCTGCTGGGCGATACCGAGGCGGACAGCTGGATGCTGGCCGACGCGCAGATCGCCGACCTGCTGGACATCTGCACCGAACTGGGCATGGGCGTGCACCTGGGCCTGCCCTATGACGAGCGCTGGTGGAAGCAGATCAGCCTTTCCAACGCCGCAGGCCCCGCGCCCTATCTGGCGCATATTGCCGAGCAGGGCGCCAGCCACATGTACGCCAGCACCTGGCCGCGCCATGCGGCGTTTCGCGGCTGGTACATCCCCTACGAGCTGGAGCAATACCACTGGGCCGCGCCCGAGCGCGTCGAGCTGCTGGTGAGCGCACTGCAGCCACTGGCGCAGGCGGCAGCGGCCACGTCCGGCCAGGTGCCCGGCATCTCCACCTATTTCAGCCAGCTGCAGACGCTGGGCAGCCTGCCCACGCTGTGGAGCATCCTGCTGGACCGCGTGTCCCTGCGCCCCATGGTGCAGGACGGCGTGGGCGTGGCGGGACTGCGCAACTACGAGGCGCTGGCACCGCTGCAGCAGATGCTGCTCGAGCGCAGGGCGCCGTTCGATCTCATCGTGGAACTGTTCGAGCAACTGCCGCCCACGCGGCCCGATGGCTCGGACTTCCAGGCGCGCACGGCCAGCTTCGAGCGCGTGCGCCGCCAGTGGGACGTGGCCCGCGACTACGGCGCCCAGCGCGTCGTCGCCTTCGCCATCGACCCCTGGGTGCTGAACGACGCGCCGGAGGCCCGGCAACTGCTGCGCGAGTGGAAGGCCGCCGCCCGCTGAGCGCGATGGCTGCCGGGTCAGAAGCGCTTGCCGATGATCTCTCGCAGGATCTCGCTGCTTCCGCCGAAGATCCGCAGCGCCCGTGCATCGGCCCAGGCGCGGCCGATGCCGTATTCGGCCATGTAGCCGTAGCCGCCGTGCAGCTGCAGCAGTTCGTCCAGCACCTGGCCCTGCAGCTCGGTGGCGTTGAGCTTGGCCATGGCGGCGGTGACGGAGTCCAGCGAGCCTTCCAGGTGCTGGGCCAGGCAGTCGTCCAGGAAGACGCGCAGCATGGTGGTCCTGGCCAGCGCGTCGGCGAACTTGAAGCGGGTGTTCTGGTAGTCGAGCACGCGGCGCCCGAAGACCTTGCGGTTGCGCACGAACTCGGCAGCCTCGTCCAGCATGCCTTCGGTGGAGGCCGCCGCACGCAGCGCGATCGCCAGCCGCTCCTGCGCCAGCTCCTGGGTCACATGCTCGAAGGCTGCGTTCTCGCGCCCCAGCAGGTGGTCGGCCGGCAGGTGCAGCTCGTCGAAGAACAGCTCGCAGGTGTCCTGGCTGTGCTGGCCTATCTTGCGCAGCGCCGGGCCCTTGCCCAGGCCCTTCATGCCTTCTTCCACCACGAACAGCGACAGGCCGCGCGCTCCCAGGTCGGGCTCGGTGCTGGCCAGCACCACCATCAGGCCGGCGTTGACGCCGTTGGTGATGAAGGTCTTCTGGCCGTTGAGCACGTAGCCGCCGCCTTCACTCTCGCTCTTGCGGCGGGCGCGCGTGCGCACGGCCTTGAGGTCGCTGCCCGCGCCGGGCTCGGTCAGCGCGATGGCGCCGATCAGCTCGCCCGTGGCCATGCGCGGCAGCCAGCGGTCCTTCTGCACCTGCGTGCCGAAGTTCCAGAGATAGGGCGCCACCATGTCGGAGTGGATGGAAAAGCCGATGCCCAGGCAGTTGGCACGCGCCAGCGCCTCGATGACCACGGCCGCGTGGCCGAAGTCCCCGCCCTGGCCGTAGGGCGGGGGCAGGTCGCAATTGAGCAGGCCGCTGTCGCCGGCCTTGCGCCACAGGGCGCGCGGCGTGATGCCCTCTGCCTCCCAGTCATTGATGTGGGGCAGGATCTCGGTGGCCACGAATCGGTCCACCTGTTCCTTGAACAGCAGGTGGTCTTCACGCAATACGGAGCGGGTGCGCATGTCTGTGTCGGTCTCCTTGGGCTGGGTCAGGGGCGGTAGGTGTCGGTGGCGCTGGCCTGGCCGCGCAGCACGGGTGCGGCGGCCGTACCCGTCATGAACAGGCTGTAGTGGTCGCCGGGCTGCAGCTGGGGCAGTGCCAGCGGCGCGCTGACGGCCTTGGCGCAGCTGGCACTGAGCTGGGCGCTGACCGGGTTGATGGAGCGGCTGGCCGATGCAGCCGGCGCCACGCCCGTGAACAGGGGCATGCCCGCGGGCGCGACCTGCAGGCTGCCCTGGGGGCAGTCCGTGGTGAGGTTGTAGAAACGCAGCTCGGCCTTGAGCGCGTCCTGGCTGCCGCCGGAGTCGTCGATGGCCGTGAAGCGCGTGGCCGCGTTCTTGCCCTGGCGCTGCGGCACCAGGGTGGTGAAGCTGCCCGGCGCCACCTTCATGCTGCCGGCGCTCTTGCCGTCCAGCTGGATGGCAAAGGGCGTGTCGCCCTTGACGATGGCGTAGCTGCTGGCCGGCTTGCTGCCGGACAGCGTCTGCTCGGGGCCGTCGGCGATCTTCACGCGCAGGCTGCCCGGGTCGGGGTGGACCACGCGCACGAAGGACGAGCCTGCGGGGGGGCGCGCGGCGTACAGCTGGGCCAGCGTGCCTTCGGCATGCGCTGCAGGCAGGCAGGACAGGGCCGCCAGCCCGGCCAGGGTGAACAGTGCTTGGCGCCTCACAGCGGAAAAAACGGAAGTCATGCCTGCAGATCCTTGTTTCATTGGGCGGGGCGCATGCGCGAGTCGAGGTACATGCGCTCCAGTTGCTTGCGGTCGGCCTTGTCGGTCTGGGTCAGCGGAAAGCCATGGCAGGCCAGCAGTTCCGACGGAATCATGTAGGGCGGCACGCGCTGGGCCAGTAGTTCGCGCCATCCGGCCAGGTCTTCGGGCAGGGGGTGCATGCCGGGCGGGCCGCTGCGGTCCAGGTCCACGAAGCCGATCATGCGCACGATGAAGCCGTCGGGCCGCTTGAGTGCCACCGCCGCGCCCGCGCGCACGCCGGGCAGGGTGGCCAGCACGGCATCGACCTCGGCCAGCTCGATGCGGTAGCCGTGCATCTTGATCTGGTCGTCGCGCCGGCCGTGGAAGGTGACCAGGCCCTCGCCGTCGATCTCGCCCAGGTCGCCCGTGCGGTAGCCGCGCTTGCCGTTGCGCATGAACATGCGTGTGGCGTGCAGGTCGGGGCGGTTGAGGTAGCCGCGCATCACATGGTCGCCGGCCACGCAGATCTCGCCTTCGTCCAGGAAGACGTCGGCATAGGGCTTGGCCCGGCCGATGGGAAAGGGCAGCGGCGCGCGCTGGCGCAGCGCGGGGTCGATCTCCACCCAGGTGGTGGAGCAGGTGGCCTCGGTGGGGCCGTAGGAGTTGATGATGCGCGCCTGGGGAAAGCGGCTCCACAGCGCCTCGGCCACGGTGGGCGTGAGCGATTCGGCGCCGAAGACGAAGACGCGCAGGTCGGGCAGGTGCTGCTGGTCGAAGTCGGCATCCAGCAGCTGCTGGCGCACGAAGGAGGGCGTGGATGCCCAGACGTTCACATGGGTGCGCGCCAGGTAGGCGGCAAAGGCCTGGCGGTCGGCAATGGTCTCGCGCGCGCACAGCACGCATGCACCGCCCGTGACCAGGGCGCCCATCCAGTTGAACAGCGAAAAGTCGAAGCTGAACAGCATCTGGTCCATGAACACCGGCGCCTCGCCCAGGGCCAGGCAGTCGCGTATCCAGCCGGCGAACAGGCCCATGCTCTCGCGCCCGATCTGCACGCCCTTGGGATCGCCCGTGCTGCCCGAGGTGAACATGATGTAGGCCAGCGATTTTTCCTGCAGCGGCTGCGCGGCGATGCCGGTGTCCACAAAGCTGCGGGCCTGCGCGTCGTAGCGCAGGCCGGCTTGCACCAGCGTGGCGATGCGCGCCATGCGCTCGGGCGGGTTGATCACGTCCACCGGCACGAAGGGCACGCCCAGGCGCAGGCAGCCGAGGATGGCCACGAGAAAGGCCGTCTCCTTGTGCCCCGTGATCAGCAGCGGCTCGTCGCGGCGAGCGCCGCGCGCCAGCGCCTGCTGCTCCCATTGCTCCACGGCCTGGGCCAGTTGCTGCCAGCCCAGCGTGCCGGCGGCATCGATGACGGCCGGCCGCTGCGTGCCGGCGTCGGGCTCGATGAAGTCGAAGCGGTCAAAACTGAATCGCATGCGGGCTCCTTGCGGCGGTGGATGGATGGGGATGGCTGCGCAGGCCGGGCCGACAGTGCCGGCGTCTCATCACGCCTTGCGCTGCTCGGCCACGTACTGCGCCAGCGTTTGCACGGACTCCAGGTGCAGGTCGATCTCCGATGGCGGTATCTTGACGCCGAATTCCTTCTCGATGGCCAGGGCCACGTCCACGGCGGACAGCGAGTCCACCAGGCCCGATTCGAGCAGCAGCGTATCGGGCTCGACCGAGGTCAGGATGATGGCTCCGATGATCTGGGCAATCTTGGTTTCGATGTCATTGTGGGACATGCTTTTTTCTCCAACAGGCGTTTCAGAACTGGAAATACAGGAAGCGGGTTTCCTTGTGCAGGTTGACCAGGCACAGGAAGAGCAGGACCAGGGTCACGGCCGTCCAGCCCGCGCTGGGGCGCCAGCGCATCCAGGCCTGGGGCGCCTCCTGCACCTTGAACATGGCGGGCGAGAAGCGGCCCAGGATCTGGTGGGCATTGGGCGTGAACCAGGCAATGGCCAGCAGCAGCAGCACCAGGGCCAGCTGCATATGGTGGCCTATGGCCAGGCGGATGGCATCGCCCAGTGCCAGGCCCTGGACGTGGGACAGCGACTCCAGCGCCTCCACGCCGCGCAGGCCGGCCATGCCCTTGAGCAGCAGCATGGCGTCGCCCACGCCGTGGGCGCGGAAGAAGGTCTGGGCGATGAGCACGGCGATGAAGGTGATGACAACGCACAGCGCCTGCACGCCCCGGCCCGATTTGCGGGCGGCGGCCGGCTTGCGGCTGACCACGAAGATGCGCCAGGCATGGTTGACCGACAGGTAGAAGGCATGCAGCAGGCCGAAGATCACGTACTGCAGGCCGGCGCCGTGCCAGATGCCCGCCAGCCCCATGGTGAACAGCGTGGGCACGACGATGGTGGCCGCAAAGCCGCCCGGCGTGCGCGCGGCGCTGGAGCCCACGGACAGGCCGCGCTTTTCGCGTGCGCGCGAGATGGCCATGGCCACGGGGTAGTACAGGTAGGCCGTGAGGTAGCGCGTCAGCGTCATGTGCCAGCGCGCCCAGAAGTCGATGATGCTGCCGGCCTTGTAGGGCGAGTTGAAGTTCAGCGGGAAACGGATGCCGAACATGCGCGCCAGGCCCAGGGCCATGTCCGAATAGCCCGAGAAGTCGAAGTACAGCTGCAGCGCGTAGCTGAGGCTGGCGCCCCAGGCGGCCCAGAACTGCAGCTCGCCGGGCGCGGCGAAGCCGGCGTCCGCATAGGGTGCGATCTCGTCGGCCAGCAGCACCTTCTTGGCCAGGCCGATCACGAACAGCGTGCCCCCGATGGACAGGTTGTCCGCGCGGAACCGGTAGTTATCCGGCTGCGCGAACTGCGGCATCATTTCCTTGTGGTGCAGGATGGGCCCGGCAATCAGGTGCGGGAAGAAGGTCACGAACAGCACGTAGCTGAGCAGGCTGCGTTCCTTGACGATGCCCGAGCGGCAGTCCAGCAGGTAGCCGATCTGGGTGAAGGTGAAGAACGAGATGCCCAGGGGCAGGATCAGCTCGTGCATGCCGCCCTGCGTCAGCCCCCATTCGCCCAGGAAGTTGAACAGCGTGGCGAAGTACTTGTAGTGGAACAGTGCCGCCAGATCCGCGCCCACGCCCAGCGCAGTCACCAGCCCCTGCAGCCGTGCATGGCCGGCAAAGCGCAGGATCAGCCGGCTCACCACGTAGTTGAACGCAATGGACAGGGCCAGCAGGGCGACGAACTGCGGGTTCCACCAGCCATAGAAGACGAAGGACGTCAGGCACAGCCAGAACGCGGCCAGCCGCAGGCTGATGGCGCTGGCCAGGTAGTGGCCCGCCAGCGCGATGGGCAGGAACAGCAGCAGGAAAAGATAGGAGTTGAACAGCATGTAGCGGGCGGTTTCACGCAGGCGGGGAGGCGGCGTCCAGCTCCTTGAGCGCCGCTTTTTCATCGTCCGTCAGGGGCAGGGACAAGGTGTTTTCCGAGAACTCCCAGATCACCAGCCGCAGGCTGGCCGGCCAGGAGGCGCGGCGCTTGAGGGCGGACACCATGGCGCCGCTGAACTGGCCGCCATCCATGCTGAGGTTCCAGACTTCATGGCCCAGCGCGCGGCCCAGCTGTGGCGCGAAATTGCTGCGCAGGCCGTTGGAGCTGCCGGCCAGCAGCACCTGCACGGGCGGCGTCTCGTCCAGCAGGCCGCCGCCGCGCACGGGGGTGATGGCCTGGGGGCGTATTTCGTCGCGCTGCGGGCGCCAGCCTGCCGGTGCGTCGGCCAGGCCGGCCAGGGCCAGCAGGTCGCCGGGCAAGGGCTGCAGCGGCCCGGGCGCAGACTCCTCGAAGGCCTGGCTGCCGCGCTGCCCGCCCAGCAGCGGCAGCGCGGCCCGGGCCACGGCCAGGGCCGCGGCGCGTGCGCCCTCGGCGTTCATGTGCACGTCGGTGCGAAAGAACACGGGCTGCGTCTGTTCCTGGGCCTGCAGGGCGGGGCGCAGGTCGGCAAAGGCAATGCCGTCGGCCTGCAGGCGCTGCTGCCACAGGTCCAGGCGCTGCAGCATCACGGGTGCCACGGGCAGGCCGCACAGGTGGTCGGCCTCGATGCGCGACTTGTCGGGCACGGCCACCACCAGGGTGGCAATGCCCTTGTCCTGCAACTGCCGTGTCCAGTGGCGCAGCAGGCGCTGGCGCGCCTCGAAGGGCGCGGCGCCTACCCCGGGCTGGGGCCGCAGGCCGTCGCGGTAGAACATCCACTGCGGGCAGCCCAGGGCCACCTGCGCGCCCGTATCGCCCAGCAGGCGATAGCGCAGCGCGGCCTGGCCGGTTTCCAGCGAGGACTGCGCAGGCAGGCGCAGGCCCTTGTTCAGCGCCGTGCCCGCGCGGCCATCGAGCCAGGCCGACAGCTGCAGCTCGCCGGCCTTGGGGCCGTGGCGGGCCAGCGACCAGCCACCCCAGGCCAGGCCCGACAGCAGCAGGGCGCCCCAGATCCAGGCATTGCGCCGGTGGCCCTTGTCGGTTTGCAGGTCTTGCGCGGCTTGGTCCACGGGTCAGCCCTTGAGTGCGGCGCGCAGCCGCTCCAGCCAGGTGGCGCTGGGCATGAGGGAGGCGTTGTCCCACTGGCCGGCCGCGTTGGGGCCGTAGCTGTAGGTGGGCTCGAACATCTGCCACACCAGCACCTGGGGCTTGTGGGCCTTGAAGGCAGGTGACTCCAGATATTCCAGCAGCATGGTCCACTGGCCCACGTTGCCGGGCTTCCAGTTCAGCGAGACGGGGCGGTCCAGCAGGCTGGAGAGCTTTTGCGGAAAGCCGAAGTAGGGCTGGACCATGCTGTGGCCCGTCACATGGACGGGCGCGGGCTCGTCGTCGAGCAGGCCCTTGGCGGGGGCCTGGCGGCGCACGGTATAGACCTCGCGGCCCACCTGCTTGCGCTCTTCGGCGGTGAGAAAGAGCTCGGCCAGGTCGCCATAGCGGCGCTCGGTGACGGTGTCGCCCAGGGCCAGGCCGCTGCCGGCGCGGCCCGCCAGCTGGGGCACCTCGCCCTGGACCATGCGGGCCGTGGCTTCGGCCGTGGCGTCGGCCGCCGCCTGGGTCCAGTGCTGGTCGGTGCGGTAGAACACGTCCTTGCCGCTGTCGCGCACGGTGCGCAGCACGGCCTCGTCGTCGAAGCTGGGAATGCCTGCGCCCTGCAGCGCCTGCAGCACCTGCTTGTAGCGGCCCTGGACATCGGCGCTCATGGCCTTGCCATCGGGCATTTTGTCAGCGTAGAAGCGCACCTTGTCGGGCAGCAGCAGCACCTGCAGCTTCACGCCGCGCGCGGCCAGCAGGTTGCGCGCCTCGGTGATCAGCCGCGTGGATTCGGTGATGCCGGCGCGGTCCACCTGGGTCAGGCTGCCCCAGCCCGGAAACAGCCAGCCGTCCTTGCCCCTGAGAACGATGGAGGAGCTGTCCTGTGCCTGTGCCGTTCCCTGCGCTGCCAGCGCGCCCAGCACCAGGGCGCAGCCGGCCAGCCCGCGTGCGGCGCGCGCCATGCCCGAGCGCAGTCCGTGCAGGGCGGGGCGGGGTGCTTGCTTGGTCGAATCCATGGGAGCTTTCTCCTTTTCTTTTGTCTGTGTGGTGGTGGTGGCGGCGGGGCGGGGCTTTCAATAGGACAGCGTCAGCGTCATGAACAGGCCCTTGGCGCGGTCGGCCTGGCCGCCGCCGATGTTGAAGCGGTACTGCATGGACCAGTCCAGATAGGACTGGGCCGTGCTGTAGTGGCTTTCGCGGAACCATTGGCGCAGGCTGATGCCCACGCCGGCGCTGGCCGACCAGCTGCTGCCGTTGCCTTGCAGGGCCAGGGTCTGTCCCTGCTGGGCGGCCAATTGGGCTGCGGTGGGCGTGGCGCCAGGGGCGGCCTGCAGGGAACGCACTTGCACGCGGTTCCTCTGTTTGATCCAGTCGGCCGCGACCACGCCGAACGGGAAGATCACCAGGCCCTGGTTGATGCCGTCGGCGCGGAAGCTGCGCCCGATGCGGGACTCGGTGGAGAAGAACCATTGCTCGCGCTTGTAGCGCCCCGAGCCGTCGCCCACCACGGCGCCATTGGTCTGGTCTGTCAGCGTGAAGCGCGAGGCCATGCTCTGGTTGGCATAGCCGGCCTGGCTGTAGCCTTCCATGGTGAACCAGCTGGAGCGGTCCGTGCGCCGGCCCGTGCCTTCGTAGAAGCCGTGGGTGACATAGGCCAGCCAGCCGCCCTGGCCAGCGCCCGCGCTGTACTTGGCCGAGATGGGATTGCCCAGTGCCGGGCCCGTGGGGTTGAGCGGATCGCGCCCGCTCATCAGGCAGCGCAGCTGGGGCGATTCAGGCGTGATGAAGCCCGAGCGCGTGGCGGAGCCGATGTTGAACTGGCGCTCTATGCCAAAGGTCAGCGCGTACTTGGTGGACGGCGTGAAGCGCATGCCCAGCGAGCCCGTGGTGGTGGGCAGGCCCGAGATGCCGCGGTTGTCGCCTGCCTGCACATTGATGGGCAGGCCCGTGCAGGGGTCGATGGCGCTTTGGCCCAGCGTGGTGCCGCCCCCGTCATGCAAGGTGCTGCCCAGCCGTCCGTAGACATCGAAGATGCGCGTCGATGAGTTGAGGAAGTTGGACGGGCGCCAGTAGGCCTCCGCCGTGCCGAAGACGGCGTCGCCGGCCTGGGTGAGGATGCCGTCCGAGAATGCGCGCCCCGCAGGCCGCGCGCCCCGGTAGCCCAGGGAGACGATGGCGCCCCATTCGCGCGAGTAGCCGGAGACGGCGCTGCGCGCGTTCTCGCGCTGCCCCGGCGTCAGCTTGGCGGTGCCGGCATCGTCCAGGTCGATGGCTTGCTTGAAGGTGCGCACGGCGCCCCGGCTGTCGCCGGTGCCGGCCAGGGCATAGCCCTCGTCCAGCATGGCGCCCGCAGGCGCCTCGCCCGTGGCGCGGGCGGCACGAAAATCCTGCAGCGCCTTGGCCGGCTCTTCCTGGCGCGAGTACAGGTAGCCGCGCTGCATCAGCAGCTGGGCGTCGTTGGGGGTGAGGGACAGGGACTTGTCCAGCCGCAGCAGGGCCTGGCCCTGCTGGTCGCGGTTGCCTGCGGCCAGCGTGGTGGTCAGCAGCTTTTGCAGCTGCTCGTTGTCGGGGTCCTGCTCCACGGCCGTTTGCGCATGTTCGATGGCGGCCTTGTAGTCCTGGCGCGCGTAGGCCGCATAGGCCTGGGCGCTGGGGCCGCCTGCGCCCTGGGCATCGGAGGGCTGCAGCTCGCAGACCGTTCCGTAGGGCGTGTCGCGGCAGTCCTGCAGCGGCGGCGGGTAGTCGGCCATGGCCAGGGTCTGCGAGGCACCGCGCGTATCGGCCACCATGGGCGTGTCGCGGCCCGGGCGCAGTCCATCGGCTTGCTTGAGGCGGCGGGCCACGGATTCATCCTGCGCCGGCATGGGCGCCAGCAGCGCGCGGGCGCGTGCCGCGTCGCCCGCAGCCAGGGCTGCGTCGGCCGCGATCAGGCGCAGGTTGGCCGATTGCTTTTCGTCCAGCCAGTCCTGCTTGAGCACGTCGTCGAAGTCCTCGTTGGCCAGCGTGGTCTTGCCCTGGCGCTGGCGTATGTAGCCGCGCATGCCCAGGGCGGCCGTGTCCTCGTTGTCCTGCGCCAGTGCCTCGTCGGCAGCCTTTTCCGCGTCGGGCAGCTGCTCGGCCAGCATGAGCGAGGTGATCAGCAGCAAGCGGTGCGATGCCGTTCCCGGCGCCAGCGCCACGGCCTCGCGTGCAAAGGGCACGGCCTGCGCCGGGTTGTTGGCGATCAGCGCCTGGTAGGCCTTTTGCGCGGGCAGCACGGCCTGGCTGCGGCGCAGGGTCTGGCGCTTGGCCACCAGGTCGCTTTTGTTGGGAGGCTCCAGGGACAGGGCGGCATCTGCGGCCTCGATGGCGGCGCCCAACTGGTCCTGGGCTTCCAGCGCACCAATCCACAGCAATGCCCATTGGCCTTGCGTGGGGTCCAGGCGAAAGGCCTGCTCGGCCTTGCGCGCGCTGTCTGCGTAGTTCCTGGCGTTGTAGTCGGCGTAGGCCTCGGTGGCGATGGGAAAGGCCTTGTTGTAGGCCTCGGAGGCCGTGGCCGCGCCGCCACCTGCGGCGGCCCCGCCTGCCGCAGCGGCGCGCACATTCGTCTCGGCCTGCTGCAGCGTGGCCTCGTCCAGCCCGGCGGCGCGGGCCGAGGCGATGGCCTTGAGCGCTTCCTCGTTCTTGCCCTGCCTTTGCAGCGAGTAGATCAGCAGCATGCGCAGGCGCAACAGGTCGGGACGCAGCTGTATGGCCGATGCGGCGGCGCTGGCGGCCCGCGCAAAGCGGCCGGCCTGGTAATGGGCATAGGCCTGGTTGGCCAGCTGCCATGCGCGGCCCCTGAGCGGCGCCTCGGCCTTGACGGCTGCTGCGGCCTGCGGCCAGGCCGGCGGCGCGTTCCAGCCGGCGCCCAGCAGGGCGGCCAGGGTGAGTGGGCGAACGAGGGGTGCGAGACGCTTCATATGCCGGCCCTTGGTGTGCTTGGATTGCCTGTTGCGGCCAAGCCGGGATGTGCCGGGGGATCGGTGGGCTCCCCCTGCTGGAAGCTGATGGCCTCGCGCAGCGTGGCCTCGTCGAGCCAGCCTTGCTCCATGAGGATGGCGCCCAGCGGGCGGCGTTCGCGCCGCTGGATCTCCAGCGCGCTGGCCAGCCGGGTTTCGTCGATGGCCTGCCAGGACAGCAGCAGCTCGCCCAGGCGCTGGCGCTGGTGCACCAACTGGTCTGTGGAGGGGAAGTCGTGCATGGTCTTGTCCCAGGCCAGGCGCTTGCCCGTGACCAGGTGGACGATGAACAGCTTCCAGGCGCGCGCCGCTGCCATGGCATTGATGAAGTTGCCGATCACCATGCGCGGGACGGACAGCAAGGCGTGCTCCCAGCCGTACAGGCGCGAGACGAACCAGGCGCGCTGCACCACGCGCAGCAGCAGGGCGACAACGTTGATGCTCATCAGCGTCACCAGCCAGCCATTGGGGGCGAACAGGGAGGGGTAGTAGACCGTCCACCAGCCCATGTGGTCGGCCAGCAGGAAGACCAGGAAGTTCAGCAGCAGCAGATAGGCCAGGATGGCCACGAAGGAGGTCACCAGCCCTTTGCGGTCGCGGAACAGCAGGTACTTGGTGGACAGCGGCCCGGCCCAGCCGACCTGGCTCCAGCCCTGCAGGCCGATGCCCAGCGTCCAGCGCGCCTTTTGCCGGTAGGCGGTCTTGAAGGTGTTGGGAAAGAACTCGCGTATGCCCAGCGGCATGGTCAGCGTGGACACCTTTTCCTTGCCCAGGCCGAACAGCGGCTTGCGCCGTATCACGTAGTCCACGGGGAACTTGCCGAAGATCTGCTTCATGCCCCGGCGCGCCAGCCGAGCGCCGATGTCGTAGTCCTCGGTCAGGGTGTCGGTGTTGAAGGGCTGGTTGTGGGTCTCGGCCGCCAGCTCCTCCATCGCCTTGCGCGAAAAGCAGGTACCCACGCCGGCCGAGGGCACCATGTGCGACATGCTCTCGCGCACCACCAGGTCCTTGGTGTGCCATTCGGCGAATTCGTCCATGTAGGTGCCGGCCACCAGCTCGTACCACTCGCGCTCCAGGGAGGTCACGGGCAGCTGGATGAAGTCCATGCGCGGCAGCAGGTAGTTGTAGTACTTGAGCTCCAGCGGGTGCAGCACGTCCTCGCTGTCGTGCAGGATCACGCCGGCAAAGGGCTCGGGCTGCAGCGTGTTCTGCTGGAAGATGGCCTGCACGATCCAGTTGAGGCAGTCGGCCTTGCAGGTGGGGCCGTCATGCGGCACCTCCACGCGGACCAGCTGGCGGTAGCGCCGGCGCATGCGCTCCACCTCGTTCTTGGTGCGCTCGTCATTGCGGTAGGTGCCCACGAAGATCATGTAGTTCTTGTAGTCCAGCGTGCCCACCATGCTCTCGAGCATGGGCGCGATCACGTCGTACTCCAGCCAGGCCGGCACCATGATGGCCAGCGGCTTTTCCTCGACCTCCTGCAACTGCTGTGCCTTGAGCGGCTGGTAGCGGCGCTTGACGGTCAGCGCGCGCCAGGCCTCGCGCACCCAGTACCAGGCGTCGATGAACAGGTCATCGATGCTGGACAGCAGGATGACGACGGCCACCACGGCGCTGGTGATCTCCAGCGCGTGGTAGTAGTCGGCCACCAGGTAGGGCCAGTAGAGGGAAGAGATCATGGTGATCGCCTCATGCCGTCGTCATCGTGGCTCGGGCCCGGCTCAGTGCCTGGGCTGCTTGCTGCGCGCCACCGCCCAGGCCAGCAGCACCAGCAGCACCACCACGACCAGCGCAATGGCGATGCCGGGCACGCTCCAGGACAGGAAGTTGCGCCATTCGTGGAAGGCGCCTTCGCGCGGACCGGACGGAATGCCGGCATCGGGGTTGCTGCTGTCCACCCAGGCCAGCGGGCCGTCACCGCCGATCACGGCGATGTTGCCGCGATTGAGCAGGAAGGGCTCGCCCAGGCCGCCAGTCCACTCGCCGATGGCACGCCACAGCACGCCCTGCTGGCCGCCGGCAGTGACCACTTCGGCCGAGGACAGCTGTTTCAGCCCCTTGATGTCCAGCCAGTCCAGCGACTTGCCGCGAATGCGCAGCTGCTGACCGTCCGTGACCGTCACCAGGGGCTTGGCGCCCTCCACCGGCACCTCCATGGCCACGAAGGGCATGGAAGGCTTGGCGGGTGCATCGGCCTGGGCCACGACCAGCTCGGCCTGCGAGGCCGACAGGCCGCTAGCTGCTGCCAGGTTGGCCATGCGCTCCAGCGCGGCCGGCGCGGCCGACAGTTAGCTGGCAGGCACCAGCAGCTGCGACCTGGCGCCCAGCAGGGGCAGCAGGCCGATGAAGCTGCCGTTGGGCTCGGCCTTGCCGGGCGTCACATAGCTGATGGCCGGCAGCACGCTGGCGGGATAGGGCTGGGGAATCTCGTTGCAGTCGGCCGAGTAGGGCTGGCGCTGCACCGACACGCGCAAGGTGTTGTTGATGCCCAGCGCGTAGCCGGGCACGCGGGCGCGCAGGCGCTCGGGCTGGCCGTTGGCGTCCAGCTGGCGGGCCGACAGCAGCATGCCGTTCCAGAACAGCGTGGCCACGGGGCGCGTGGCCGAGGCGCCGGGGGCTGCGGCCACGTACAGCGTGATCTCGCCCGGCATCCGGCCCTGCGAGGCGACGGCGCTCAGCGGGAAGTTCATCGTCCACTCGCCGCGCGACAGCACGTCGAAGCTGTCGGGACTGCCGCCCAGGCTGGACAGGCGGATGCCCTTGGCCTCGTCCCATTGCGGGGGCTGGGCCGCAGCCACCGTCACGTTGTCGCTGACCAGCAGGCGCTGCAGGGCGGCCTCCTGCAGGCCGGCCACGCGCGCACCCGCATCGGAGGCCACGGCCAGCACCATCTGGCGGCCCATGGGCAAGGCACGCAGTTGCTGCGAGGCCAGCGCCTCGCTGGCCAGCGGCGCGCGGCGGGCACGCCATTGCTGCAGCGCCTGGCCCGCATCGGGGTCGGTCGCCAGCTGGGCCTGCAGGGCTGCGAAGGCGGCGGTCAGGCGCTGCTGCAGTGCCTTGTCGGCCACCACGATGTCGCCGCTGACCTGGGCGGCCCCCAGCATGAGCAGCGCGCCCAGTTCGGCGTCACTGGCCAGCTTGTGCTGGGGCTCGGCGCCCCGCAGCGCGGCAAAGGCGGGCACGCCGGCCAGGGCGGCGGGAACCTCCAGGCCGCGCAGGTCGATCACCTCGCCCACGGCAGGAAGGGCCCGTACCTGCATGCGCCTGTTGTTGCGCTGCAGGCTGGCACCGATGCGCCAGGCGCTGTCGAACGAGGCCTGCTCCAGCTGCCTGCCCGACACCAGCACGGTGGTGCGCACGGGCAGGGTGTTCCAGACATCCTCGATGGTGCGCACATCGCGCGGGTCCACGCGGTAGCTCAGGCGTGTCTGCGGCGAGATGGTCAGCGAGTTGGCGAGGGAGTGGTTTTCGTCGCAGCGCTGCTGGCTGTTGTTGCGGTTGCGCCAGTTCACGCCCAGGCGCACGAAGTCGCTGGCGCGCGCAGGCTGGGCCACGGGCAGGTTGCGCTGCAGCGTGCCTTCGCCGTCCGGCACGGTCTGGGATACGGCCGGCGTACCGTTGAGCGAGATCACCACGGTCGAGGTCCCCGGCTCTCCCTTCAGGTAGCGGCCATCGAAGGCGATGCTGGCATCGCCCAGAGGCAGGCCGCGCGGCACGGGCAGGTAGAAGTCCTGGGTGGCCGTGCCGGCCAGCACGACCGGGTCGACAATGCCCAGCTCCTTGAGCGTGACGCTGCGCTGCAGCCCGTCGCTGGCGCCCAGCTGCCGTATGGCGTCACCCAGCGCCGAGGCGGATGCCGTCTGGGCGAACAGGGCGCCCAGGCCCAGCAGCGAACCCAGCGCCCAGCGGGCCCCGGTGCGGGAAAACGAATGGCGGTGGATGGTCGGTTGCATGGGGGGCCTCTTTTTCACTTCGGTGCTCGGTTCGTGACGCGATTCGTGACACGTTCAGTTGCTGCAGGGCGGCTGCCGTTGCGTTGGGACTGGCGGCCTTCAGGCCGGCGCCAGGCCCTTGCCCATGGTGGCGAGGATGCCTGCCGGTCCGGCGGCAAACTCCTCGAAGGGCTGTCCCAGCAAGGCCCGTACGATGCGCTGCGAGGCCCGTCCGTCGCCATAGGGATTGATGCGGCGCGCGAACGAGGTGCGGTGGCCTTCATCGGTCAGCAGGCGGTTCACCTCGGCCACGATGCGCGCGCGCTGCGTGCCCACCAGCAGCACGGTGCCGGCCGATACGGCCTCGGGCCCCTCGGTCACATCGCGCATCACCAGCACGGGCTTGCCCAGGTAGGGTGCTTCCTCCTGCACTCCGCCGGAATCGGTCAGGATGATGCGGGCCCGCTGCATGAACCAGACGAAGTCCACATAGTCCAGCGGATCGATGAGGCGGATGTTGTCCATGCCGCCCAGCGTACGCATGACCACCTCGCGCACGGCAGGATTGAAGTGCACCGGGTAGACGATGAGCAGGTCCGGATGGCGCCGCGCCAGCTCGGCCAGCGCGGCGCAGATGTTCTGGAAGCCTTCGCCGAAGTTCTCGCGCCGGTGGCCCGTGACCAGCAGCAGCGGGCGCTGCGCGTCCACCCAGGGATGGCGCCCGGCAATGTCGCGGGCGAGCTCGGGCCGGGCATCGAGCCGGTCGCACAGCGTGGCCAGCGCATCGATGACGGTATTGCCGGTCACGGCGATGCGGCCCTGCAGGTTCTCGCGCAGCAGGTTGGCACGCGACGTGGGCGTGGGCGCGAACATCCACTGGCTGACCACATCGACCACGCGGCGGTTCATTTCCTCGGGAAAGGGCTGGGCCAGATCCCCCGTGCGCAGGCCGGCTTCCACATGGCCCACGGGAATGCGCCGGTGAAATGCTGCCAGCGCACAGGCCGTGGCCGTGCTGGTGTCGCCGTGCACGAGCACGTAGTCGGGCTTTTCCTGCTCCAGCACGCCGTCGGCGCCCGCCACCACGCGGGAGAACAGGCCGTTGAGTGTCTGGCTGGGTTGCATGACGGCCAGGTCGTGCCGGGCCTGCAGGCCGAACAGCTCCATCACCTGGTCCAGCATCTGGCGATGCTGACCCGTCACGCACACCACGCTTTCGATGCCGCGCGTCTGCGACAGGGCCGTCACCAGCGGCGCCATCTTGATGGCCTCGGGACGGGTCCCGAAAAACGAAAGAATTTTCATGCCAACCCCTTTGCGTCTTCTTGTGCTCTTCGCTCCTGCGTTGTTCTGGTGCTCCGCGCCCGGAGAGCGGGGGCCGTCTCAGCCCGAGGGCGGGCCGGGCAGGCTGCAAGGCGGTGTGGAATATACGTCGGGTTTTTGGCTTTTTCGATCGGCTTGGCGTCTCTGATTGAAAACTATCGTCAATTGAGTGAAATTGACGGAAATTAAGAGGACTTGAAGGGATTTTGTGACATTGCTTTCCATTTGGAACCTCCGTCGGATCGCTCACCCTGCAAGCCTCTTGCGGCTGGGCCTGAATGCTTGTTCGCGCCGCCCTGCGGTTGCACAAAGCTGCGCGCCTGGATGCTTTGTTGCAGCTAGTACATCACTGAAACAAGGCTGTGCCTGTCGGACACCTGCGTATTGCATGCCCAGGCAGGGGTCTGCGCAAGGCTTGAGCGGCAGGTGCAGCCTGTGACTTTCCCTGATGCGCTGACGGCCTGCCGGGTGGATACGGCGCGAGGCTGCGCGGGGCAGGACCCGGGCCGAACGCAGGCCCGGAAACGAAAACGGGCCCCGTGTAGGGGCCCGTTTTGCTGGGTGTATGGCGGAGAGGGCGGGATTCGAACCCGCGGTGGGGATTAGCCCACACACGCTTTCCAGGCGTGCGACTTAAACCGCTCATCCACCTCTCCGAAGCCCTCGATTGTAGCAGTGATTTCGGGCGTCCACGGTAAGAAACTGGTGCCGGCTGCGCTGGCCCGTGCGGCGATGGTTGCCCCACTCAGGGCCTGCAGTGCAACCGTGGCAATGCCGGGTGTTGCCTGTCCGGGCGCGGACAGGCGGGTAGTGACGGCAGGCAATACCGTGACATGGGACGGATTTGCGATGGGTTCAATGCATGCGCCTGGTGGTCATCCACTGATTTTCAGGGTGGAAAATGTAATGGAGTTCGTGTAAATGGAAGGTGCCGGAATGCGGTGTGAATCTCCGGTGCGGACCGTCCACCTGTGGCGACATTTTTCATGTGTACAAGATGGTATTTTCATTGCCCATCTGTGTTGGTGCAAGCTATTGATATTGTTGATGTTTATTGAAAAAACACCGCCAATGAATCGGTATTTGCACGGGGTCCGGGAGGCATTGCGGGGGACGAATTTCCTTCATGCGGCGTTGGATGCATTTTGCAACAGACATCGAATGGGAGCTTGTGGAAAATGCCTGCGCCGATGAAATGCAGCAGTAACGGATTTCCGTCTGGCAAATCATAGGAACTCGCTATCACCATGGCTTCCCACTCAATGCGCGCCGATTCTTCATTTCGCCAGACGCCGGTATTGCCCGCACTGGCCTTCGGGCTTGTGGCGCTGCTGGGTACGACGGCGTTCGCTGCCGGGCTGCAGCGGCAGGTGCTGGAAAGCCTGCCGTCCGGCACGGCCAAGGGGGCGCCTGCCTATGAGTTGTCCCTGCCTGCCTGCACGGAGTCGGCCTGTCCCTTCGAACTGAGGCTGGTGCGTGCCGGTATGGAGCAAGGCAAGCCAGCGGCGCTGGCCTGGCCTGCTTCAAGAGGGCAGGCCCAGCTGGCGCCATCCGATCCGCTGTACGGCGCGGGCGATCCCTTGTCCGAGGCCGCGCGGCGCGCGCGCGTCTGGACGACCGGCGAGGAAGAAGGCACGGTCACCGCCGCGGCGCGGACCTTGCGCCTGCCCGGCGTGCAAGGCGGGGCGCGCGCCTTGCTGGTCACGCAGATGGGCGGCTTCGACCATCCCAAGCGCCGCCATGCGCTCTATGTCGCCACGGCCCAGGGACCGCATCTGGCCTGGCAGTACGAAGAGCCTCCAGGCAGCTACCAAAGCTGGGTGCTGGCGCCCACGGGCCGGATCCCGGTGCTGCTGGTGCGCTATGACTCACCGCAGGACGACGCCCCCGACCAGATCGAGACCCGCAGCCTGCGCTGGAACGCAGGCCGGCAGGCGTTTGCCGAACAGGCATCGGCGCCGCCGGCTGCCGTGCAGGCCGTGGTGGCTGCGCGCTATGCCGGCGTGGCCGCCGCGCGTGCAGCGCGCGCGCAGCAGGCCGACTGCCTGGGAGGCTATGCCGTGGTGCTCACGCGCCCCGCAGGAGCTGCGCCGCATCACGCCCTGGTGCAGGTGGCCGCGGATATGGCACAGGCGCATGCCGAATCGCTGCGGCTGCGTGCCTGCTCGGCCAGGCTGCAGCCGCGCACGGTGCCTTTGGCGCATCTGCTGCCGAAGGCGGAACAGGCGCCCGGCCGGAAACCTGACCGCAAGACCGATCCCGCCCGCTGAGCCCGAGCAGCGCGTGACACCGACAACCGCAAAGAGGGAAGACACATGCCAGACATCAAGGACAGCGTAGGCGAGGGCGGCAGCAACCAGGTCCATGACGTGGCCCTGCTGCAGGCCATGCTGCGCGTGGTGAAGGACGCCAAGAATGCACCCTATCTGGGCGTGGACTACGACGGCAGCTACGGCGCGCAGACGCGCGCCGCGCTGGAGCGTTTCCAGAACGACCACAAGCTGGTGGCGGCCAAGGCCGCGCCCGGCCAGCCGCAGGCCGGTGGCGCCAAGGAGGCACTGGGCCTGGCGGCAGCCGGTGGCGCCACGGTGGCCAAGCTCAGCGCCATGCTGCCCGCATCGCACCAGAACATGCGCTCCGCGAACAACTCCAAGACGGTGTATATCGAGGCCAAGGCCCAGGATGCGGCCACCAGCAAGGCCGCCATTGCCAACGATGCGGAGTACGAGCCCACCTTCCGCGCCAAGCTGGCCAGCCTGGTGCAGCAGATGTACGACACGCACAAGATCGCGCTGTGGATCACGCCCACCGGCCGCCGCCGCACCTTTGCCCAGCAGGCGGCAGAGACCCAGACCAAGGCCGGCCCCGGCGAGAGCAACCACAACTTCGGCCGGGCGGCCGACATCGGCTTCAAGCGCTTCCAGTGGGTCAAGGGCGACGGCAGCATCGTCACCGATGCCGACTGGCTCAACCAGCTGCATACCGCCAAAGCGGCCGATGCCGCGCGCTGGTGGGATGAGCGCGACCGCCTGGCCGCCAAGCAGGGCCTGCTGCCGCTGAAGTTCGAGCGCGTGCACCTCCAGGCCTTCGCCCAGGAAGGCGTGAGCAACCAGCGCTCGCTGGCCAAGCTGCTCAATGCCGTTTCGCAGAACAACATGCGCTGGAAATCCGCCTACCAGGCCGACCTGCAGTCCCAGGGCAAGCACTGGGTCACCGTGGGTTCGGCCAAGTCCATCTGGGCCGGAACGGCCTCCGTGACCAAGGCCGATCTGGCCAAGGCCCGCACCCTGGCCACGGGCAAGCAGGTGAAGGAAACGCAGATCACCCAGGACGAGGTGGCCGCCATGCGCCGCATGCTCAAGGCCGATTTCGAGCAGGCCGACCTGAACTGGTCCAAGTGGGCACCCGTGCCCTGAGCCCGGCCGGACGTCTGCCGCCTGCCGCGCGAGCAGGCGCCACTGCCGTGCATCTCCCGGAGAAAGCATCTTGAGAACCGACTATTCGAAGGGCGAGGCCGCGCTGCGCGTGCCCTTGCCCATGTCCATGCCCATTTCCCTGTCCCTTTCCGCCTCTGCCGGTGCGCCCACCGGGCCGCCCGCTGCGGTCCGTGCGCCGCAGGACGTGCTGTCCGGTGTGCGCGTCGCCTCGCAACTGCTGCAGGACTTTCGGCCCATCACCGAAAGCATCGAGTGGGAGCTGGGCCATCTGCATTGGGCGCAGGCGGGCCTGTTGACCTTTGCCGAGAACGAGGTGCCCTACGTGGTCAACAACAGCGGCCGTCTCTCCGAAGATGCGGCGGCCCTGCTGTTCCATCACTGCGCGGACACGGCGCCGCAGGGCACGATTGCCGTGCTGGAGCTGGGCGCGGGCTGCGGCCTGTTCGCGCGCATGTTCCTGCAGGCCTTCCGGCACCTGTGCCAGCAGGAAGGGCGTGATTTCGACCAGCGGCTGGTCTGCTACGTGACAGACGGCTCGCCGCGCACCGTTGCGCAGTGGCACGAGCGCGGCCTGTTTGCCGAGTTTGGCGGCCAGGTCGTGGCAGGCTGCTGCGACGCCATGCACCCCGAGGCCGTTCGGCTGCACGACGGCAGCACGGTGCCGCTGCCGCCGCTGCATGCCGTGTTCTGCAACTACGTGCTGGATGTGCTGCCCGCCACCGTCGTGCGGCGCCAGAACGGCGGGCCGGTGCAGGAGCTGCGCATACGCACCCGCCTGACGGACGATGCCCAGCTCGTGCGCCAGTACACCGCGCTGTCGCCGCATGAGATCCGCGCCCTGGTGGATCACGCGGATGCGGCCGAGCGCGCGCGCCTGCTGCCCCTGGTGGGCCTGTTCGAGCAGGAGACGGGATTTTTCGACTGCGGCGACGCGGCACTGTCGCCCTGGGTGGATGCCGCCCTGTCCGTCAGCCAGGACGCGACACGCCTGCTGGTCAACCACGGCGCCTTCGGCGCGCTGCAGACGCTGCAGCAGCGGCTGGCGCCCAAGGGCCTGGTGCTCATCAACGACTACGGCGCCTGCACGCCCGAGGCGGCGGCCCAGTCGGGCGCCTCCCAGCGCTTTGGCCGCACCAGCGCCATCGGCCTGAACTTCCCGCTGCTGGCGCAATTGTTCGGGCGCGAGGGGTGGCAGGTGCTGGCGCCTTCGGGCGATGCGCAAAGGGCCATCCATGCGCGGCTGCTGATCGGCGAGGGCTGCGAGCGCACGGCGGCCGCCTTTCTCAACCGCTTCAGCGCCGACGCGCAGCAGTTCTTCGAGGCCCCGGCCCATGAGGCCCGCACGCACCTGGAGTCGGGCCGGCAGGACGCCGCGCTGGAAAGCTACCGCCAGGCCATCACCCGCAGCCCGCGCGACTGGCGCCTGCTGGGCGAGGTGGCGGAGTTCGTGGGCCTGCAGCTGCGGGACTTTGCGGCAGGCATCGAGCTGGCGCGCAGCGCGCTGGAGCTCAACCCCTGGCTCAGCACCTGGCTGTGGAACGTGCTGGGCGACTGCCTGTTCTGCCAGGAGCAGTTTGCTGCCGCGCATGACGCCTACCTGCAGGCCGAGCGCATAGACCCGCGCGATGCCCGCACCCAGCTCAACCTGGCCTACACCTGGCAGCAGTGCGGCGACCCGGCGCGCGCGCTGGCCTGCATCGCCCAGGGCCTGGCGGGGGATGCGCATGGCGTGCACACGCAGCGCCTGATGGAAAAGCAGCAGCAGATCCTGGCGCAGATCGCTGCCCTGCGTGCCTCGCAGCAGCAGCGGCTGGCGCAGCGCGCGGCGCGTCTGCAGGCCGGGGCATAGGCCAGGACATAGGCTGGCAGGCCCGCCAACGGCCCGGCCTGCCAGCTTCAGTGCTGGCGGCCGGCCAGCCGCACGCCCAGCGCTGCCGCCGATGCCGCGCAGGCCAGGGCTACCACGCCGCCCCAGCCCCATTGCGCCAGGGCCAGAGCGCCCAGCGCGGAGCCCGAGGCCATGCCGATGAACACGCCCGTGAACAGCAGCGCATTGAGCCGGCTGCGCGCGGCAGGCTCCAGGCCATACACCAGGGTCTGGTGCGCCACCAGCGTGGCCTGGATGCCGAAGTCGAAACCGATGGCGCTGGCCACCAGCAGTGGCAGCTGTGCGCCGGCCGGCAGCCAGGGCGACAGTGCCAGCACGGCGAACGATGCCAGGGCCAGGCCCGCACCCAGGCAGGTCACGCGCTGCGGGCCGCTGCGGTCGGCCAGCCGGCCTGCCAGCGGGGCGGCCAGCGCACCGGCCGCACCCGCCAGGCCCAGGGCGCCGGCAGCGGCGCTGCCCATGTGGAACTGCTGGTGCAGCATCACGGCCAGCGTGGACCAGAACGCGCTGAAGGCCACCGACAGCAGGCCCTGTGCCAGTGCCGCGCGGCGCAGCGCAGGCTGGCTGCGCCACAGCTGCACCATGGAGCCCAGCAGCGCGCCATAGCGCAGTTGCGTGGTGGGTTTGAAACTGGGCAGCCCGCGCCACAGGGCCACCCCCAGCAGTGCCATGGCAGCGGCGGCCAGCAGGTAGACGCTGCGCCAGCCCCCATGCTCGGCCAGCAGGCCGCTGACCACGCGCGACAGCAAGATGCCCAGCAGCAGCCCCGTCATCACCGTGCCCACCACCTTGCCGCGCTGGTGCTCGGGCGCCAGCGTGGCGGCGGCCGGTACCACGTCCTGCGCCAGGGTGGCGGCCAGGCCCACGGCCAGGCTGGCAGCCAGCAGCGGCGCCAGGCCCGGAGCCAGCCCGCTGGCCAGCAGGGCCAGCATCAGCGCGGCGGTCTTGGCCAGGATGATGCGCCGGCGGTCCATGCGGTCGCCCAGCGGTGCCAGCAGCAAAATGCCCAGCGCATAGCCCAGCTGGGTCAGCGTGGGCACAAAGCCCACGGCGCGTTCGCCTGCGCCCAGGTCGGGGCCGAGCACCCCCAGCATGGGCTGGCTGTAGTAGAGCGAGGCCACGCCCACGCCCGCCGTGGTCGCCATCAGCAGCACCAGCGATGCCGGCACGCCGGCGCCCTGCGCGCCCGCAGCGGTTTGCATATGCGTAGATTGAATAGAAGACATGTTGAGGCGCCTGTCAGGCGCAGTTGAAAAGCGATGGCCGTAGTGTGGTGCGGCGCAGCACACCACGGTAGTGGCTGCGCCTGCAGAATCGATATACGCTTGGCGTATGACCCTTGCCGACCTTCCCCTGCCTTCTGGCACTGACCGCATCGAGCTGTTGCAGACCTTTGTGCGCATCGTCGAAAGCGGCAGTCTTTCGGCCGCTGCGCAGCAGATGTCCACCACCCAGCCCACGGTCAGCCGGCGCCTGCAGACGCTGGAGCGCGCGCTGGGCCTGCGCCTGCTGCGGCGCTCCACCCACGCCATGGCGCTGACCGACGACGGCCAGCGCTGCCTGGAGCATGCGCGCGAGCTGCTGGAGGCATGGCACGCGCTGGAGTCCGACCTGCGCGGCGCCCAGGACACGCCGCGCGGCCTGCTGCGCGTGGTCGCGCCCCACGCCTTTGGCCAGGACCAGCTCATGGCGCCGCTGCTGGCGTTTCTGGACCGCCATCCGGCCGTCAAGGTCGAATGGCTGCTGCATGACCGCCAGCCGGACTTCATTGCCGAAGGCATCGACTGCGCCGTGCAGGTCGGCACCGTGGTCGACCCTTCGGTGATTGCGCTGCGCGTGGCCGAGGTGCCGCGCATTGCCGTGGCCGCGCCTGCCTTGCTGGGGCAGGGCAGCGTGCCCCAGCACCCGCGCGAACTGCAGGGCCTGCCCTGGATTGCGCTGCGCACCTTCTACCAGCGCGAGCTGGAGCTGCACCGCGTGGGCGATGAGCGGGTCTGCAAATCCTGGCGCCTGCAGTTCGAGCCCCGGCTCAGCACCGACAGCCTTTATGCGCTGCGCAACGCCGCCCTGGGCGGACTGGGCGCGGCCCTGGCCTCGGCCTGGATCGTGCGCGAGGATCTGGAGGCCGGCCGCCTGGTGCATCTGGCGCCCGACTGGCAGGCGGCGCCGCTGCCCGTGCATCTGGTCTACCCACCCGCGCGCCACCAGCCGGCGCGGCTGCGCGCCTTCATTGCGGCCATGCGGGAAGTGATGCCGGGCCTGACGGGAATGCGCGCGCCGCTGCCCTGAGTTGCTTGCTGCATCGTGTCCGCCCACGGCACCAGCCCCGACCTGAACCTGCCCGGTGCGCCGCGCAGTGTGATGTTGGCGCTGCGGCACAGCTTCTGAGGCTGCGCCCGGCATGGCCGGGCTTCTCCAAAAGACAAAGGCCCACGCGAGTGGGCCTTGGTCTATCCGGGCGTTGCCGTCTACTCGGTCGCCTTCTTCAGCGATTCCTTGGCGTTCTCTGCCGACTGCTTGGAGCGCTTGTGGTGGTAGTCCGACTTGACGTTGTTCACGGCCTTGCCGACCGGCCCGCTGTCCTTGGCCTTGGCGTCGGCCTGCTTTTCCTTCACCTTGTGGTCTGCAGCGTCGGCGGCTTCGGAGGCGGCCTTGCCCACCTGGGCATGGACGGGTGACAGGGCAGCGGCAGCTGCGAAGGAAATGGCGGTGGCAAGCAGCAGTTTCTTCATGGAATGCAATGTCCTGTGATGAGATGGCTGCATGGTGCGCCGGACCGCCGAGGCAACCGTGTAGGAGCAGGGCTTTGCACGGCGCGGGCGCTGCGGCCCACTCGCAGAAGGGCCGCCGACGGCAGCTTGCTTCAGTGTCCGACATGGTGCCGCCGGCCGAGCTTCTAGCCTTGAGCCAACCCCGTCACAACAAGGACCCCCATGATCACAGCCGAACCCACCATGACCAATCTCTTCGACCAGCTGGGGCTGGACTCCAGTCCGGAGGGCATCAAGCAGTTCATCCTCTCGCACCGGCTGGAAAAGGACACGCTGCTGGTGGATGCACCGTTCTGGACCGACGCGCAACGTGCCCTGTTCTCGCAGCAGTGGCATGCCGATGCGACCTGGGCGCTGGTGGTGGACCAGCTCAGCGAGGCCTTGCATGCCGAGCCGGACCTCCAGGCTGCGCGTTCGCCCGCAATTGCCGGGCACGAGCAGGAGGCTCGTCCCTGATTCTGTGATGCAACCGCTTGCGATGAACCCGTGGTGCTTACAATTTTTCCGGCTCGTTCAACCCATTTGCCTACGGAGTCGTTCACATGCTGACCTCGACTGGTCTGGCGCCGGCCCCTGCAGGCTCCGACGCACAACTCCCCCTTGATCCGGGCCTTGCTGCTTTGGAGGCCTTTCCGGACGCAGTCTTCGTCGTCGGACTCGATGGACGCCTGGCGCGCTGCAACCGCCATGCGTTGAGCCTGCTGGAGCATTCCGGCGATGCCCTGGAGGGCAGTGTTTTCGAGGACCGCTTCGTCGCCAGCAGCGGGCGCGCAGGCTGGTTCAACAGCCAGTGCGAGCCCGCAGGCGCCCCACGGCAGGCCAGCCGCTGGCCCTTGCTGACCTGCACGGGACGCGAGCGGCCCGTGGCCTCATGCAGCTCGCGCGTACGGCTCGGCGATGGCAGCCTGGCCCTGCTGCTGAGTGTGCGCGAGGCGGATGCACCCCCGTCCGGGGCATCGCAGGCTCTGGCCGTGCCTTCCCGGTCCAGCCCTCTTTCCAGCGCCGAGCGCAGCTTTGCCTTGCTGGTGCAGAGCGTGACCGACTGTGCGATCTACATGCTGGATCCCGAGGGCCGCATCGTCAGCTGGAACCTGGGTGCCAAGCGCATCAAGGGCTATGAAGAGGACGAGGTCCTCCATACCCATTTCTCGCGCTTTTACACACCAGAGGACCAGCAGGCGGGGCTGCCACAGGCGGGACTGCGCACGGCCGTCAGCACCGGCCGCATGGAGGCCGAAGGCCTGCGCGTGCGCAAGGACGGCTCGCGTTTTTGGGCATCGGTCGTGATCGATGCCATCTACGACGAGGGCCAGCTGATCGGTTTTGCCAAGGTCACGCGTGATGTGACGGAGCGCAAGGCTGCCGAGGCCCAGCTGCGCCAGGCCTTGAAGATGGAGGCCATCGGCCGCTTCACGGGCGGGGTGGCCCATGATTTCAACAATCTGCTGATGGCCGTGCTCAGCAGCCTGGAATTGCTGCGCAAGCGCATGCCGCCCGACGATCGCCTGCGTTCGCTGGTGGAGATCGCCACGCGCGGCGCACAGCGCGGTGCCTCGCTGACCCAGCGCATGATGGCCTTTGCGCGGCAGCAGGAATTGAAGACGCAGGCCGTGGACGTCGCTGTGCTGCTGACCGGGATGCAAGGCCTGCTGCAGCAGACGGCTGGCCCGCATATCTTTCTGAAGATGGCCCTGGCCTCAGACCTGCCGCGCATCGCCACCGACCCCAGCCAGTTCGAGAGCAGCATCCTCAGCCTGGTTGCCAATGCGCGCGATGCCATGCCGGGCGGCGGCGTCATCAAGATCACGGCGGCCGTGGAAACCACGCTGCCGCGCCAGCTTGCGGGCCTGGCCTCGGGCTCGTATGTCTGCGTGCGCGTGGTGGACACCGGCGAGGGCATGGACGAACAGACACTCTCGCATGTGGTCGAGCCCTTCTTCACCACCAAGGGCGTGGGCAAGGGCACCGGCCTGGGCCTGGCCATGGTGGACGGGCTGGTGGCCCAGTCCGGCGGCAAGCTCGTGCTGCACAGCGCCCTGGGCAGCGGCACCACGGTGGAGATGTGGATGCCCGTCTCCAAGGACGAAAGCACGGCCTGCCATCTGGGCGGGCAAAGCGTGCAGGACGTGGGGCCCCTGGATGTGCTGCTGGTGGATGACGACCCGCTGGTGAGGGCCAATGCCTCGGCCCTGCTGGAAGACCTGGGCCACCGCGTCACGACCCTGGGCGCCGGGCAGGAGGCCATCGACCTGCTTGCGCGGCAGGCGCGCTTCGACGTGGTCATCTCCGACTACGCCATGCCCGGCATGAACGGCGTGGAGCTGGCCCGGCATATTGCCGCGCGATACCCGGGCCTGAACTTCATCCTGGCCAGCGGCTTTGCCGACATACCGGCACTGCCACCAGGAATGACGCGGCTGGCCAAGCCCTATTCGCAGGACGATCTACGCCAGCTGCTTCATCAGCTCGGGAAGGCTTGAGCCCCTGGAAAGCCGCGAGATCCTGAGACGGCCTCAGACACCAGCCTTCTCGAACAGCCGGCGCAGTACCTGCATGGGCAGGAACTTGACGCCGCGCCGCTTCAGCTCGCGGCGAAAGAGGCGCTCCCTCTCGATAAAGTTGATTTTTGGTTTCATCTCGTTCCGGGTGCAATGACTTAACCGGGCAATCTATCAGCGCAGAGGGGCGCTGCTGTAACACCCTGTCATTGCCCCCTTGATCGAGGGCCATCATCGCCGCGTGCGGCCGTGCAGGCATCGGGTGGACGAAAAAAAGCCCTGGGACCAACGTCGTCAGGGCTTTTTCACTGGCTTGGCGCCATGTCTGGCGGAGAGGGCGGGATTCGAACCCGCGGTGGGGATTAGCCCACACACGCTTTCCAGGCGTGCGACTTAAACCGCTCATCCACCTCTCCGAAGACCGCGATTCTAGCATCGATTTTTTGGGGTGGCCGCGAAGTTTCCTGCATGCGTGATCGATATGCCCTGGACGGCTGGCGCTTCGGGCATGGCCCGTGCCTGCGCCTGCAGCCAGTTGCAGAAGATGTCGAGCCGGGTCTGCACCGCAGTGCTGCGGCGCAGCGCCAGGTAGCGGTAGCCGGAGGCCGTGAAGCCGAAGGGCGCCAGCAGGCGACCGGCCTGCACGTCGTCCATCACCAGGTGCCAGGGGGCGACGGCCGCGCCCAGGCCGCGCAGCGCCGCTTCCAGCGTGAAGTAGTAGTGCTCGTAGACGGGGCCGGCCGCTGCGGGCTGGGCCATGTCCATGGAGGCGGCCCACAGGTCCCAGGCGTTGCGCCGGCCGCGCGTGTGCAGCAAGGGGAGGCTGGCCAGGTCTTCAGGCTGCTGGAGGCGTCCTGCCATGGCCGGGGACATCACCGGGCCCAGGTATTCGGCGAAAAGAGGCAGGGACGTCTCGTTGTCTGCAAGGGCCTCGCCGCTGTCGTGCGTGATGGCCGTGATGAGCAGGTCGCAGCCTTCGCGTGCAGCGTCGGTGCCGGTGTCGGTGGTGCGCAGGCGCACCTCGATGCCGGGGTGGTGCGCGTGAAAGTCGAACAGCCGGGGGATCAGCCATTTGACGGTGAAGGTGCTGAAGCAGGCCACGTCCAGAGGGCCTTCGTGGGCGTCGCCCAGGCTGCGCACCGCCTCATGGATCTGCTCGAAGGCCTGGGTCAGCGCCGGCTGCAGGGTGCGCGCTGCCGCAGTGAGCGTGGGGCGGGCCTTGGTGCCTGCGAACAGCGGCAGGCCCAGGTGCTGCTCCAGCTGCCTGACCTGGCGGCTGACGGCGCCGGGCGAGACGCACAGCTCGTCCGCCGCCGCCGTCATGCGGCCCAGGCGTGCGGCGGCTTCAAAGGCGCGCAGGGCGGCCAGCGGGGGCAGGCGGCGGGTCATGGGTCGGGTCATGGGTCGGGTCACGGGGCGGGTGGAGGCTATGTGAGTTCCAGGTACATAGAACCGGCCGAATCATCGCTTTTCAGGCCATGGGCCGGTCGGTAGATTTGCCGCTTCGGCCGGCAATTCCTGCGTGGATTCTGGCCGGACTTTCCATCTCCATTCGATCCCAAAGCACATAGCACCATGCCCTTCGTCCACACCTATCTGCCCCAGTCCACCTCCACTTCCCAGCGCGATGCCGCCGTGCAGGGCATTCACCGCGCCCTGGTGGAGGGCATCGGCATGCCCGAGGACGAACTGTTCAACATGGTGCACCCGTACGCTCCCGGGCAGTTCGCGTTCAGCCGCAGTTTCAACGGGGTGGCGCGTTCGGATGCCGTGGTGGTGGTCGAGATCACCATGCGGCGCGGGCGCAGCGATGCGATGAAGAAGGCCTTGTATGCGGCCATTGCGCGCAATCTGCATGAAGGGGCGGGGGTGGCGCCGGCCGACGTGTTCATCTTCATGCATGAGAACGACTACTCGGACTGGTCCGTGGGCCATGGGCGCTTCGCCATGGGCCTGGTGCAGCAGGTGGGCGCACCCGCCTGATCCGCACAACACCGCTGCAATGAAAAACGGGCCGCGATGGCCCGTTGTTCATGGCGTGGCGGCGGCTCTCAGCTGGTGCGCTGGCCGGTCTGGATCATCTTCATGGCCGAGGTGATCAGGCTGGAGACTTCGGTCATGTTGCTGGGCACGATCAGCGTGGTGGTGGCGTCAGAGGCAACCTGGCCATAGGCCTCGACGGCCTTTTCGGCGACCTTGAGCTGCACGGCCTGCTCGCCACCGGGCTGGCGGATGGCGTTGGCCACGCGTTCGATGGCCTGGGCCGTGGCGTCTGCGACCGCCTTGATGGACTCGGCCTCGCCCTGGGCCTTGTTGATGACGGCCTGCTTCTCGCCTTCGGAGCGGGCGATGAAGGCTTCGCGCTCGCCCGTGGCGATGTTGATCTGTTCCTGGCGGCGGCCTTCGGAGGCTGCGATCAGGGCGCGCTTTTCGCGCTCGGCCGTGATCTGGGCCTGCATGGAGCGCAGGATTTCGGCCGGCGGCGTCAGGTCCTTGATTTCATAGCGCAGCACCTTCACGCCCCAGTTGAGCGCGGCCTCGTCGATGGCGGAGACCACCTGGGCGTTGATCATGTCGCGCTCCTCGAAGGTCTTGTCCAGTTCGAGCTTGCCGATCACGGAACGCAGCGAGGTCTGGGCCAGCTGGGTGACGGCCATGATGTAGTTGGACGAGCCGTAGCTGGCGCGCATGGGATCGGTGACCTGGAAGTAGAGGATGCCATCCACCTGCAGCTGGGTGTTGTCGCGCGTGATGCAGACCTGGCTGGGCACGTCCAGCGGGATTTCCTTGAGGCTGTGCTTGTAGGCCACGCGGTCCACGAAGGGCACGAGGAAGTTCAGGCCGGGCGTGAGCGTGCCGGCGTACTTGCCGAGGCGTTCCTTGACCCAGGCGTGCTGCTGGGGCACGACCTTGATGGACCGTGCGATGAAGATGGCCGCGATGACCAGAATGACGATGGCGATTTCCATGGTGTCTCCAGGCCCCGGAGGGGCGTTCGGTGAAACAAGAGGGCGGCGGGACGGCTGGCGGATGGTGCCTGCCACTATGCCCGATGCAGATGCCCGCGCCGTGAAGCGCGGGCGTGGGGATGGGCAATCAGAGTTTGTCCACCAGCAGCCGGTTGCCGACGACCTCGGCCACGCGGTGCATGCCGGCAGAGGGCAGGTTGCCCGGACGGCTGATCACGGTCCATTGGGCGCCGCGGTAGCGGACCTGGGCCGTGCCGTCGGAGTTCCATTGCTCGACCATGACGGATTCGCCGACATCGAGGTTGACGTCGCGGTTGCTGGAGGCGGGCTGGCGGCTGGGCAGGCGCCGGCGCACCAGGTAGCAGGCCAGTACGAAGGCGCTGCCGAGCACGGCGGCAATGACGAGCTGGGCAATGGGCGCCAGGCCCATGTGGGCGCACAGCGCGCCGACGATGGCGCCCAGTGCCAGCATCAGCAGATAGAAGCTGCCGGTCAGCAATTCGGCGATGACCAATGCGCCGGCGACGAGCCACCAGATGGTGGAATATTCCATTCCCAGACTCCCTGTTTATGACGGTTGCTTGTGTTTAGTGCACCACATTCTGGGTGAAAAGCCGCACGCTTCAAAGGCGCAATAAGGATATTCCTTACACTTCGCGCCTGTTTCGTTTTTTAGGCCCGCTCAGGTTACGGAGGCTGCCCCCATGAAGTTTCGCTTTCCCATCGTCATCATCGACGAGGACTACCGTTCCGAGAACACCTCGGGCCTGGGCATCCGCGCCCTGGCACAGGCCATCGAGCAAGAAGGTTTCGAGGTGCTGGGGGTGACCAGCTACGGCGACCTGTCGCAGTTCGCGCAGCAGCAAAGCCGGGCCAGTGCCTTCATCCTGTCCATCGATGACGAGGAGTTCTCGCTGGGTGGCGAAAGCGATCCCGTGATCCACAGCCTGCGCAGCTTCATCGGCGAAGTGCGCCGCAAGAACGCCGATGTGCCGATCTACATCTACGGCGAGACCAAGACCAGCCGCCACCTGCCCAACGACATCCTGCGCGAGCTGCACGGCTTCATCCACATGTTCGAGGACACGCCGGAGTTCGTGGCCAAGCACATCATCCGCGAGGCCAAGAGCTACCTGGAAGGCGTGCAGCCGCCGTTCTTCAAGGCGCTGCTGGACTATGCGGAAGACGGCTCCTACAGCTGGCACTGCCCCGGACACTCGGGCGGCGTGGCCTTCCTCAAGAGCCCCGTGGGCCAGATGTACCACCAGTTCTACGGCGAGAACATGCTGCGCGCCGACGTGTGCAACGCGGTGGAGGAACTGGGCCAATTGCTGGACCACAACGGCGCCATCGGCGAGAGCGAGCGCAATGCCGCGCGCATCTTCAATGCCGATCACTGCTATTTCGTGACCAACGGCACGTCCACGTCGAACAAGATCGTCTGGCACCACGCCGTGGCGCCCGGCGACGTGGTCGTGGTGGACCGCAACTGCCACAAGTCCATCCTGCACTCCATCATCATGACGGGTGCGATTCCGGTGTTCCTCAAGCCCACGCGCAACCACTTCGGCATCATCGGCCCGATCCCGCAAAGCGAGTTCTCGGTGGAGTCCATCCAGGCCAAGATCGCGGCCAATCCGCTGCTCAAGGGCGTGGATGCCAAGACGGTCAAGCCGCGCGTGCTGACGCTGACGCAGTCCACCTACGACGGCGTGCTCTACAACACCGAGACCATCAAGAGCATGCTGGACGGCTATGTGGCCAACCTGCACTTCGATGAGGCCTGGCTGCCGCACGCGGCCTTCCACCCGTTCTATGGCAGCTACCACGCCATGGGCAAGAAGCGCGCGCGCCCCAAGCACTCGGTGGTGTATGCCACGCAGTCCATCCACAAGCTGCTGGCCGGCATCAGCCAGGCATCGCATGTGCTGGTGCAGGACAGCCAGACCGAAAAGCTGGACCACCACCTGTTCAACGAGGCGTACCTGATGCACACCTCGACCAGCCCCCAGTACAGCATCATCGCCAGCTGCGACGTGGCCGCCGCGATGATGGAGCCGCCCGGCGGCACGGCCCTGGTGGAAGAGTCGATTCTGGAGGCGCTGGACTTCCGCCGTGCCATGCGCAAGGTCGAAGACGAGTTCGGCGACGACGACTGGTGGTTCGAGGTCTGGGGTCCCGAGAAACTGGCCGATGAAGGCGTCGGCTCGGCCCAGGACTGGATCATCCGCGGCCAGGACGCGGCGCCCAAGCGCTCCAAGGCCAAGAACGGCAAGGAGTTCGACAACTGGCACGGCTTTGGCGAACTGGCCGACGGCTTCAACATGCTGGACCCGATCAAGTCCACCATCGTGACGCCGGGCCTGGACCTGGACGGCGATTTCTCGGACACGGGCATCCCGGCCTCCATCGTGACCAAGTACCTGGCCGAGCACGGCGTGGTGGTGGAGAAGACGGGCCTGTACTCGTTCTTCATCATGTTCACCATCGGCATCACCAAGGGCCGCTGGAACACCATGCTGACGGCGCTGCAGCAGTTCAAGGACGACTACGACCGCAACCAGCCGCTGGCACGCATCCTGCCCGAGTTCTGCCAGCAGCACCGCCGCTACGAGCGCATGGGCCTGCGCGACCTGTGCCAGCACGTGCACGAGCTGTACGCCAAGTACGACATCGCCCGCCTGACGACCGAGATGTATCTGTCGGACCTCAAGCCCGCGATGAAGCCCAGCGATGCCTACGCCCACATCGCGCACCGCAAGACCGAGCGCGTGGAGATCGACCACCTGGAAGGCCGCATCACCGTGGGCCTGGTCACGCCGTACCCGCCCGGCATTCCGCTGCTGATCCCCGGCGAGGTGTTCAACCGCAAGATCGTGGATTACCTGCTGTTCGCGCGTGAGTTCGCCAAGGAGTGCCCTGGCTTCGAGACCGACATCCACGGCCTGGTGGAGCTGGAGGACGCGGACGGCGAGGTGCGCTACTACGCCGACTGCGTGGCCCAGGCCGCTCCTGCCCGCAAGGTGCCGGCTGCCGGCAAGTCTGTGGCCGGAAAATCCGCAGCGGCCAAGGCGGCGGCCAAGCCGGCTGCCAAGGCTGCGGCAAAGCCCGCTGCCAAAAAGGCCGTGAAGGCTGCTGCCGTCAAGGCGCCGGCCAAGCGCCCCGCAGCGGCCCGCAAGGCCGGGTCGGCGCCGGAAGTCGGCACGGCTGCCAAGCCGGCGCGTGGCCGCAAGATGGTGCAGGTGGGCGATGATGGCCCCTTCGGCCGCACGATCTGATCGGCTGGCCGGCTGACGACGGCCCGTCAAAAAGGCGCGGTGCCCGCAAGGGGCGCCGCGCCTTTTTTCTTGCCCGCTGTTTGCCGCTCACTCCAGGCGGATCCTGGCATCGCGGATCAGCGCGGCCCAGTCCGTCTGCTCCTTGAGCAGGTACCGGGCCGCGTCCTGCATGCTGCCGCCCAGGGCCGTGCTGCCCTCGGCCTGCAGTTGCTGCTGCACGGCGGGCTGCTGCAGGGCCGCGTTCACGGCGGTATTCATCTTCTGCACGACGGCGGCCGGCGTGCCCTTGGGCGCGACGATCAGCTTCCAGTCCACGGCCTCGAAGCCTGCATAGCCCGACTCGGCCACGGTGGGCACCTCGGGCAGGATGGGCAGGCGCCTGGCCGAGGTCACTGCCAGGGCGCGCAGCTTGCCGCCCTTGAGCAGCGGATAGACGGCCTGGGGCGTGCCGAACATGTAGTGCGTCTGCTTGCCCAGCAGGTCGGTCACGGCCGGCGCTGCGCCCTTGTAGGGCACGTTGAGCACCTGGATGCCGGCCTTGAAGGCCAGCATCTCGCCGGCCAGGTGGCCCACCGTGCCCGTCGATGCCAGTCCCTGGCGGATGCCGCCCGGGTCGGCCTTGGCGGCCTTGACCAGGTCCTGCACCGATTTCCATGGCGAGTCCTGCGGCACGACCAGCACCGTGGGCTGGGCGGCGACCAGGGCCACGGGGATCAGGTCGGTGCGGGGGTTGAAGGGCATGCTGGGCAGCAGGGCGGGGTTGATGGCGAGGTTGGCGGTCTGGCCCATGCCGAAGGTATAGCCATCCGGCGCGGACTTGGCCACCGCATCCAGCCCGATGTTGCCGCCCGCGCCGGGCTTGTTGTCCACCACCACGGTCCATTGGTTCAGCGTGCCCACGCGCTCGCTGATCTGGCGCGCGACCGCGTCCGTGCCGCCGCCCGGCGTGTAGGGCACGACCATGCGCACGGCGCGCGAGGGCCAGTTGCCGGGCTGGGCCTGGGCCGCCAGCGGGAGCAGGGCGGCAGCCAATGCGGGCAGGGCGCACAGCAGCAACTGGCGGCGCGGGGCGGAACAAGGGCGGGCCTGGGTCAGTGTCTGTGTCCGGTTTTGGGCGGCCGGGTTGCGGTGGATGGCGGGCATGGTGTTGTCTCCGGGAATTTTTGGGAAAAGGCCTCCCCGCCGGGCGCGCGGCAAGCGTCGTCCGGTGTGGGGTGGATGGGGTGCAAGGTTGCAGGGGCGCCGCGCGTCGGGTGGACGGCGGCGGCTTCAGTGGCTCAGCCTGGCATCAATGGGAGGCCTTGGCGTGGCTGTCGGTGGCCTCGCCCCGGGCCAGGGCCAGGGCCTGCTCGCTGCTGTAGCCCAGTGCGGTGAGGATCTCCAGGCTGTGCTCGCCCAGGCGCGGGGGCGACAGGCGCACGTCCAGGCGCTTGCCGTCCAGCGTGAAGGGCAGCAGCACGGTCTTGGTCTCGCGGCCATCGGGCAGGGTGATGGGGGCCAGCGCGCCCGTGGCGTTCAGGTGCGGGTCTTGCAGCAGGTCCTGCGGGCGTACGATGGGGGCGAAGGGCAGGCCGTTCTTCTCGAAGACCTCGGCAATGTGGGCGGCGCTGTGCGGGGCCATCTTCTCGCGCAGCAGCGGCATCAGCCAGCTGCGCGCCAGCACGCGGTCGTTGTTGCTGCCAAGGCGCGGATCGTCGCGCAGCTCGCCCAGGCCGAAGGCATCGCAGAACAGGCGCCAGGCGCCGTCGCTGACCACGGCCAGGAAGATCTGCTCGCCGCCCTGGACCTCGAACACGTCGTAGATGGCCCAGGCCGAGATGCGTGCCGGCATGGGCGCGGCCGGCTTGCCGGTGACGGCGAACTGCATCATGTGCTGGGCGACCAGGAAGATGTTGTTCTCGAACAGCGCGCTTTGCACTTCCTGGCCGCGCCCGGTCTTCTCGCGCTGGGCCAGGGCAGCCATCGCGCCCATGGCGCCGAACATGCCGCCCATGATGTCGTTGACGCTGGCACCGGCGCGCAGCGGGTCGCCGGGGCGGCCCGTCATGTAGGCCAGGCCGCCCATCATCTGCACCACCTCGTCCAGCGCCGTGCGGTGCTCGTAGGGGCCGGGCAGAAAGCCCTTGTGGCTCACGTAGATGAGGCGCTCGAAGCGGTCCTTGAGGCTGTCGTAGTCCAGCCCCAGCTTGCGCATGGTGCCGGGCTTGAAGTTCTCGCAGACCACGTCGGCCGTGGCGATCAGGCGCAGCGCGGCCTGCTTGCCTTCCTCGGTCTGCAGGTCCAGCGTCACGCTCTTCTTGTTGCGGTTGAACAGCGGGAAAAAGCCCGAGCCCGAACCCAGCAGCTTGCGCGTGGCATCGCCGTCGCGGCCGTGGCCCACGGGCTCGACCTTGATGACTTCGGCGCCCAGGTCGGCCAGCATCATGCCGCAGGACGGACCCATGACCATGTGGGTGAACTCGACCACGCGGATGCCTGCGTAGGGCAGTGGCGTGGCCTGGCCTGCGGCCGTGTCGGGGGAGGTGGGTTGGCTCATGGGAAACGGTGAATGAATGAATGGGTTGTCGCCGCGGCTCAGGCCGGTGCGTAGGGGTGGGGCGCAAAGCCCTTGGGCAGTCCGGCCAGCGGCGTCATGCCGTGCAGCTCCTCGCCGGGCAGGCCTGCGGCCAGCGGCTGGCGGGCGGCGATCAGGCGATCGATGTCCACGCCGGTGCGGATGCCCATGGCCTCGAACATGAAGACCAGGTCTTCGGTGACCACGTTGCCCGAGGCGCCCGGCGCGTACGGGCAGCCACCCAGGCCGGCCAGCGAGGCATCGAAGGTGCGCGCGCCAGCCTCGTAGGCGGCCAGGCAGTTGGCCAGGCCCAGGCCGCGCGTATTGTGCATGTGGGCCGCGCCTGCCTGTTCGCCCAGCTCGGCCCGCAGCCGTGTGAACAGGCGCCGCACCTGGGCCGGGTTGGCCATGCCCGTGGTGTCGGACAGGCCCGATTCATCGGCGCCGGCTGCCACGCAGGCCAGGGCCAGTGCAATCACTTCGTCCTCGGGCACCAGGCCCTGCAGCGTGCAGCCGAAGGCCGTGGAGATGCCCGCCTCGATCAGGGCATGCGGTGCGATCTCGTCGCGCAGCGCGGCAATGGCCCGCACCTCGTCCACCATCTGCATGGGGGTCTTGCGCACATTGGCCATGGAATGCGCGGGGCTGGCCGATACGGGCAGCGTGACCTTGTGGACGCCGGCGCGCAGCGCAGCCTCGGCACCGCGCAGATTGGGGACCAGGGCCATCACGGTGACGCCGGGCAGCGTGATGGCGTGGGCGACCACCTCGGCCGCGTCGGCCATCTGGGGCAGCAGCTTGGGCGAGACGAAGGAGCCGACCTCGATCTCCTGCAGGCCCGAATGGGCCAGGGCGTCGATCCACGCCAGCTTGTGCGCTGTGGACATGGTGGAGGCCACGGACTGCAGGCCATCGCGCGGGCCGACTTCGCTGATGAGTACGTCAAAACGGTGGGAGGACATGGGCAGGGACATCCGGTGGTGGGTGGCGATGACCGCAGGATTCGCCTGTTGACATCGGTCGCTTGAGTCGTTCTAATAGATAGAACTTGATTCTCTCTATTGAAATATTCCCTGCTGCACGCGCCATCGTCAAGCCTGCGTGCCTGGGGTTTTCCCTTGGGTGCCTTCGATATGCCTCGCAAATCAGTGACGGAATCGGTAGCCGACGAGAACGCCGCGCCGGGCGGCGTGGCTGCGGTGGACCGGGCCTTGAGCCTGCTGGCCGCCTTTCGCGACGGAGATGACGGGCTGACGCTGGCCCAGCTGTCGGAACGCACGCGCCTGTACAAGAGCACCGTGCTGCGGCTGCTGGCTTCGCTCGAACATGGCGGCTGGGTGTTGCGCCTGGATGATGGCCGCTATGCCGTGGGCCCGGCCGTGGCACGGCTGAACACCGTGTATGCCCGGCATTTCTCGCTGGACAGCGTGGTCATGCCCGTGCTGCGTACCCTGGTGCAGGCCACGGGCGAAAGTGCGGCCTACCACGTGCGCCAGGGGCAGGACCGGCTGTGCCTGTACCGCGTGGATTCGCCCCATCCCGTGCGCGACCATGCGCGCACCGGCGATCTGCTGCCGCTGGGGCAGGGCGCGGGCGGGCGGGTGCTGTCCGCGTTCGATGCCGAGCTGTACGCCGCATCGCGCGGCGGCAGCCGCACGCAGTTGGCCCGCGTGCGCGCCGATGGCTACTGCGCCATGGTGGGAGACAGGCACCGGGAGATCGCCGGGATTTCTGCCCCGGTCTTCAAGCGCGATGGAGAGTTGGCAGCGGCACTGACACTGACCATGCCAGCCCACCGCTACGAGGAGCGCCACGCCCGCCATGTGCTGGCGGCGGCGCGGGAGCTGGGGCTCTTGCTGCCCTGAGCCAGGCGTGCGCGGTGCGCGGACTCAGCCCAGCGCCGTGTCCAGCACCATCATCAGCACAAAGCCCAGCATGAGGCCGCCCGTGGCAAAGGCCTCGTGGCCCTTGCGGTGCGACTCGGGAATGATCTCGTGGCTGATCACGAAGAGCATGGCGCCTGCCGCAAAGCCCAGGCCCCAGGGAAGCAGCGCGGCCGAGCCGCTGACGATGACTGCGCCCAGCACGGCGCCCAGCGGCTCCACCAGGCCCGATGCCATGCCCAGCGCCACAGCAAAGCTGCGCTTGTAGCCCGCAGCCAGCAGGGCCACGGCGACCACCAGGCCCTCGGGCACATCCTGGATGGCAATGCCTGTGGCCAGCGCATTTGCGCGCAGTCCGTCGTTGCCCGCATAGCCCACGCCGATGGCCAGGCCTTCGGGCAGGTTGTGCAGGGCAATGGCAAAGACGAACAGCCAGGTGCGCTGCAGCTTGCGCGCGCCTTGCGGGTCCAGGCCTTCGCGGCCCTTGATGAAGTGCTCGTGCGGCAGCAGCCGGTCCATGAGCATGAGCGCCGCGCCGCCCAGCAGGATTGCCGTGCCGATGACAGCGCCTGCCGCCCAGCCCCCGCCCCCAAACAGGCCCTGCGTACGCACCGCCTCCAGCCCCGGCAGGATCAGCGAGAAGGCGCAGGCCGCCAGCATGACGCCGGCGCCAAAGCCGAACAAGGTGTCCTGCGTGCGCTCGGACAGGCGCTGGGACAGCATCACGGGCACGGTGCCAAGGGCTGTCGCCAGCGCGGCTGCCGAGCCGCCGGCCAGGGCCTGGAAGACCACCGGATGGTTCTGGGCATAGGCCCAGAACTGGCTGGTGAGCGCCCAGGCGCCGGCCATCATGATGGCCAGGCCGATCCACAGGCGGATGTTGGACCGTACGCTGGTCTTGGAGCGGAAGCGTTGTGGCAGATCCATGCTGGTCGGGAATGGGTTGGGGCGTTGGCGGGCAGGCTTGGCCGATCAGCCGCGGGCTGCGGTGTAGCGGCGGGCCACTTCGGCCCAGCTGACTACGTTGTAGAACGCCGCGATGTATTCGGGGCGGCGATTCTGGTACTTGAGGTAGTAGGCGTGTTCCCACACGTCCAGGCCCAGGATGGGGGTGGCTCCGGAGCCGATGCCGGCCATCAGCGGGCTGTCCTGGTTGCCGCTGCTTTCCACGGCCAGCTTGCCGTCCTTGCCCACCACGAGCCACGCCCAGCCGCTGCCAAAGCGCGTGAGCGCGGCCTGGGTGAAGGCGGCTTTGAAGGCATCGAAGCCCCCCAGCTCCCTGTCGATGGCCTGGCCCAGCTCGCCCGAGGGGGCGCCTCCGCCACCCTGGTCTGCCGGGGCCATCACGGTCCAGAACAGGCTGTGGTTGGCATGGCCGCCGCCGTTGTTGCGCACGGCGCCGCGCACGCCTTCGGGCAGCAGGGACAGGTCGGCGATCAGCTGCTCCACGGGCTGGCTGCCGTGCGGCGTGTCCTTGAGTGCGGCATTCAGGTTGTTCACATAGGCCTGATGGTGCTTGGTGTAGTGGATCTCCATGGTCTGCGCATCGATATGGGGCTCCAGCGCGTCGTAGGCGTAGTTCAGGGGAGGCAGGGTGTAGTTGCTCATGTGGTTTCTTTCAGGGACTACGGGGGAAATCGGTGCGTCGTAAGGCGTGTGGGGGGGCGAGACCTGCAGTCAGTGCGCCAGCCGCGAGGGCAGGGCCGTTGCCGCGATGTCGAAGACCCGGGACGAGGCCTGCAGTGCAGCATCGATGGGGGCTGGAACGGGAGAGGGCAGGCTGAGGTCAGGGGTTGCTTGCATCTCTGCTGGCTCCGAGGGTTTCAGAGATTCCTTGATATTGATCTGAGAATTGTATTATTCATGAGAATCATTCTCATTCAAAACAAAAATGACCTCAGTCAAGCCGATGTGTATTTCCTTGCGCGTGCAGGCAGGACCCGCAGTCGTGGGTTCCGGGCGAAAAAAAACCCCGCAGGCGGCAATGCCTGCGGGGCCGGTCGGGCGGCGGTGGCCGCTTAGACCTGGTCGGCCGACAGGCCTGCAGTCTGGCTGAAGCCGCCGTCCACGTAGGTGATCTCGGCCGTCACGCCCGAGGCGAGGTCCGACAGCAGGAAGGCGGCCACATTGCCCACATCCTCGATGGTCACGTTGCGGCGCAGCGGCGATGCATCGGCCACGCGGCCCAGCAGCTTGCCGAAGTCCTTGATGCCCGATGCGGCCAGCGTCTTGATGGGGCCGGCCGAGATGCCGTTGGCGCGGATGGCGCGGCCGTCTGCCGTGCGGCCCACGGCCTCGGCCAGGTAGCGCACCGAGGCTTCCAGCGATGCCTTGGCCAGGCCCATGGTGTTGTAGTTGGGGATGGAGCGCAGCGCGCCCAGGTACGACAGCGTCAGCAGCGAGGACTTGTCATTGAGGTAAGGCAGGGCCGCCTTGGCCATCGCGGGGAAGCTGTAGGCGCTGATGTCGTGCGCGATCTTGAAGCCCTCGCGCGACAGGCCTTCCAGGAAGTTGCCGGCGATGGCCTCGCGCGGCGCGAAGCCGATGCTGTGCACGAAGCCGTCGAACTTGCCCCAGGTGGCGCCCAGGTCGGCGAACAGCTTGTCGATCTGGGCGTCGTCGGCCACGTCGCAGTCAAAGATCAGCTTGGAGTCGAATTCTGCAGCGAATTCGGTGATGCGGTCCTTGAAGCGCTCGCCTACATAGCTGAACGCCAGCTCCGCGCCCTGTGCGTGGCAGGCCTTGGCGATGCCGTAGGCGATGGAGCGGTTGGACAGAACGCCCGTGATCAGCAGTTTTTTACCGGCGAGAAAGCCCATTGTTGTTCTCCAGAGGAAGTGAGTGGAAGTGCGCAGCAGCTGGCGGCGAAGGCGGGGCCCCGCGTCAGCGTTTGCCAGCGGGCGGCTGGCTGCGTGGTGCAGAATTGTCGCATGCGCCATTGGATGATTTCTTCGCTGCTGCTGGCCTCGGCGTGTGTGCCGGCGTGGGGCTCGCATGCCTATGCCCTGTGGGGAGAGCCCCGCTATGCCGAGGGCTTCAGCCATTTCGACTATGTCAACGCCAAGGCCCCCAAGGGCGGCGAACTGCGCCTGGTGAGCAACCTGCGCATCTCCACCTTTGACAAGTACAACCCGTTCACCATCAAGGGATCGTCTCCGGCCTATCTGGCCGAACTGATGTTCGACACCCTGCTGTGGCCCTCGCTGGACGAGACCGCCACGGGCTACGGACTGCTGGCAGAGGATGTGCAGGCTGCCCCCGACGGCCTGTCGGCCACGTTCCGGCTGCGGCCGCAAGCGCGCTTTCACAACGGCAAGCCCGTGCTGGCTGCCGATGTCAAGTTCAGCTATGACACGCTGGTGGGGCCGCACGCATTGCCTGGCTACCGATCGCTGTTCTTCGATGTGGCGGGGGTCGACGTGCTGGATGAACGCACGGTGCGCTTTCGCTTCAAGCAGCCGAACCGGGAACTGCCGCTGGTTGTGGGCGCCATTCCCGTCTTCAGCCGCGACTGGGGCATGGAAAACGGCAAGCCCAAGCCCTTCGACCAGGTGGTGACGGATACGCCCATCGGCAGTGGGCCCTACAGGATAGGACCTGTGCGCTTCGGCAAGGACATCACCTATGTGCGCGACCCGGACTACTGGGGGCGCGATCTGCCCGCGCGCGTGGGCACGGCCAATTTCGACCGCATCTCCGTCAAGATCTACCGCGACAACACGGCGAAGCTGGAAGCGCTGAAGGCCGGCGAGTTCGACCTGATGCGTTTTTACAGCGCCGGCGACTGGGCGCGGCGCCTGTACGGCAAGCGCTTCGACCGGGGCGAGCTGGTCAAGGGCGAATTCAGCAACAAGCTGCCCTCGGGGTTCCAGAGCTATGTGCTCAACACCCGGCGCCCTTTGCTGCAGGACGTGCGCGTTCGCCGTGCGCTGGACCTGGCCCTGGACTACGAATGGATGAACCGGCAGATGTTCTACGGCTCCTACCAGCGCGTGCGCGGGCTGTTCGGCAACACGGCCTGCGAGACCCATGGCGAGCCCTCGCCAGAGGAGCTGGCGCTCATGGAGCCCCTGCGCAAGAGCATTCCGCCGGAGGCTTTCGGCCCCATGGCCGAGCCGCCGCGCACCGATGGCAACAACTCGCTGCGTGCCAACCTGCGCCAGGCGCGGCAATTGCTGGCCGATGCCGGCTGGACCATTCAGGATGGCGTGCTGCGCAATGCGCGGGGCCAGGCCATGGAGCTGGAGTACCTGGACAGCAGCGAGTCGGGCATACGCCAGGTCTCGCCCTGGATACGCAATCTGGAAAAGCTGGGCATACGGCTGCGCTTTCGTTCGGCGGACTTCGCGCTGTACCAGCAGCGCGTGGAGAAGTTCGACTACGACATCATCTCCATTGCCTACCAGGGCACGAACAACCCGGGCCAGGAATTCGCCGACCTGTTCGGCAGTCGGGCGGCGGACACGGACGGCTCGGGCAATTTTCCCGGAGTCAAGAATCCCGCCGTCGATGCCTTGATCCGGCGCATGACCGAGGCCAAGACCGAGGCGCAGCTGTTGCCCGCGTGCCACGCACTGGAGCGTGTCATCGCGCATGGACACTACCTGATTCCGCAGTGGAGCGCGGGAACGCACCGCATGGTCTACGACTCCTGGCGGCTGGTGCGGCCCGCCGTGGTTCCCGCGTACGCGAAGGGCGAGAGCTGGGCCATGGATACCTGGTGGGCCCGCATGCCGGTGCTGACCGCGCCGCCTCCATGAGCGGGCGCTGCCGCCGCATCGTTGCGATCCGTTGCATGATGGGCACGCTCCCGGGCCGGGGTGCCCCCCGGCAATCGACATAATGCAGGACTTCTTATGTGGGCCTACATACTCAAACGCTTGCTGCTGATGGTGCCGACCCTGCTGGGCGTGCTGCTGCTGACCTTCGTGGTCGTGCAGTTCGTGCCCGGTGGCCCGGTGGAGCAGTACCTTGCCGAAGCCAAGGCCAGCGTGGGCCGTGGCGGCGAAGGCGGTGGCCTGGCCTACCGTGGCAACCAGGGGGTGGACCCCCAGCGCATAGAGCAGATCAAGGCCCTCTACGGGTTTGACAAGCCGGCCCATGAGCGCTTCTTCCAGATGCTCGGGCAGTTCGCGCGGTTCGATCTGGGGCGCAGTTTCTTTCAGAACAAGGATGTCTGGCAGCTGATCAAGGAGAAGCTGCCGGTCTCGGCCAGCCTGGGCCTGTGGACCTTTTTCATCAGCTACCTCGTGGCCGTGCCCCTGGGCATTGCCAAGGCCGTGCGTGCCGGCTCGCGTTTCGACTTCTTCACCACGCTGCTGATCCTGGTGGGCTATGCGATTCCGGGCTTTGTGCTGGGCGTGGCGCTGCTGGTGATCTTCGGCGGGCAGCTGCAATGGTTTCCGCTGCGCGGGCTGACCTCGGCCAACTGGGATGAGCTGTCCTGGGGCGCGCGCATCGTGGACTATCTATGGCATATCGCGCTGCCGGTCACGGCCATGGTGGCGGGCAGCTTCGCCATCACCGCCATGCTCACCAAGAATGCCTTTCTGGAAGAGATCCGCAAGCAATATGTGCTGACAGCCCGCGCCAAGGGCCTGTCGGAGCGGCAGGTGCTTTATCGGCATGTGCTGCGCAATGCGCTGATTCCCATCGTCACCGGCTTTCCGGCCGCCTTCATCGGTGCCTTCTTCACGGGCTCGCTGCTGATAGAAACGCTGTTCTCGCTGGACGGCCTGGGCCTGCTCAGCTATGACAGCGTGATACGGCGCGACTATCCCGTGGTGCTGGGCACGCTGTACCTGTTCACGCTGATCGGCCTGGTGACCAAGCTGGTCAGCGATCTTTGTTATGTGTGGGTGGATCCGCGTGTACGGTTTGACTAGGTACCTTCCGAGCCGCTTCGCGGCTTGCCCGGTATGCACGGCGCCCTGTATCGCGGAGGGCGGACGGGCGGCGCGTGGCGCCGGGCTTCGTTTCCTGGAGCGACATGGACACTGAAATGCAATCCGTTGTGGTTTCTGGAACGGGGCTGCCAGGGGCTGGGGCGCCTGCACCGCTGGCGGCGGCGGCGGTTTCGCCGGCGCGGCGGGCCTGGCTGCGGTTCAGGCGCAATCGGCTGGGATATTGGAGCCTGGTCGCTTTTTGCGTGATGGTGGTGCTGAGCCTGGGCGCCGAGCTGATCAGCAACGACCGGCCCCTGGTGGTGCGCTACGAAGGCCAGACCTACTGGCCGCTGTGGAACGATTATTCCGAGAAGACCTTCGGCGGCGACTTCGAGACGGCGGCCGACTATCTGGATCCCTACATCCGGGATCGCCTGAGCCAGGGTGGCAACTGGGCGCTGTACACGCTCAATCCCTACGGGCCTCAGGCGCTCAACTACTTTGCGAGCTTGCCCAATCCGGCGCCGCCCTCGCGCGAGAACCTGCTGGGCACGGATGATCGCGGGCGCGATCTGCTGGCGCAACTGATCTACGGCTTTCGCGTGAGCGTGCTGTTTGCGCTGGCGCTGACGGCCTCCGGCGTGGTGCTGGGCGTGGTGACGGGGGCCATCCAGGGCTTTTTCGGCGGCAGGACCGATCTGGCGTTTCAGCGCTTCATCGAGATCTGGGGCTCCATGCCCGAGCTGTATCTGCTGATCATCTTCAGCGCGGTGCTGGCGCCCAGCGTCTCGCTGCTGCTGGTGCTGCTGTCGCTGTTCGGCTGGATGGGGCTGTCGGACTATGTGCGGGCCGAATTCCTGCGCAACCGCCAGCTCGACTACGTGAAGTCGGCGCGTGCGCTGGGCGTGGGCAATGGCGCGCTGATCTGGCGCCATCTGCTGCCCAACAGCATGACGCCCGTGGTCACCTTTTTGCCGTTTCGCATGAGTGCAGCCATCCTGGCGCTGACTTCGCTTGATTTCCTGGGCCTGGGCGTTCCGCCCGATACGCCCAGCCTGGGCGAGCTGCTGAGCCAGGGCAAGAACAGCATCGATGCCTGGTGGATCTCGCTGTCCACCTTTGCGGTGCTGGTGGTGACGCTGCTGCTGCTGACCTTCATGGGCGATGCGCTGCGCGATGCCCTGGACCCGCGCAAGGCCGCTGCCACCGATGCAGCCCCGGCCGTTGATGCGAAGGACGCCGCATGAACGCAGAGCAGCCGGCAATGGACATGCCTTCCGCCCCCGGTCGCGGCCGGACGCTGCTGTCTGTGCGCAACCTGCGCGTGCGCTTTGGCAGCAAGGACGTGGTGCACGGCGTGAGCTTCGATCTGGCGGCCGGTGAGAAGCTGGCGCTGGTGGGTGAGTCCGGTTCGGGCAAGACCATCACGGCGCTGTCCCTGCTGCGGCTGGCCGGTGACGCCCAGCTGGGCGGGCAGGCGCTTTTCGACGGCCGCGACCTCCTGCGCCTGCCCGAGCGCGAGATGCGGGCCGTGCGCGGCGGCGACGTGGCCATGATCTTCCAGGAGCCCATGACGGCGCTCAATCCGCTGATGACCGTGGGCGAACAGGTAGGCGAGGTGCTGCGCCTCAAGCAGGGGCTGACGCGGGCGCAGTCCCTGGCCCAGGCGGCCGAACTGCTGGCGACCACGGGCATTGCCGAGCCCGTGCGCCGTGCCCGCGCCTTTCCGCATCAGCTCAGCGGCGGCCAGCGTCAGCGCGCCATGATCGCCATGGCACTGGCCAGCAGCCCGCGCCTGCTGCTGGCCGATGAGCCGACCACGGCGCTCGACGTCACGCTGCGCGGACAGATCCTGCAATTGCTCGATGACCTGCAACGCCAGACCGGCATGGCCGTGCTGATGATCACCCACGACCTGCACCTGGTGCGGCGCTTTGCCGATCGCGTGGCGGTGATGGAGCGCGGGCAGCTGGTGGAGCAGGGCGAGGTGCCGGCGGTCATGGCAGCTCCGCGCCATGCCTACACGCGCAAGCTGCTGGCCAGTGTGCCGCGCCGCGATCTGGTCGAGGCGCAGGCCGGTACACCGGGGGCGGCTCCCGAGCCGCTGGTCCATGCGCAGGGCCTCAAGGTCAGCTACCCGGTGCCGTTGACGGGCGTGCGCGGCTGGTTTGGCCAGGGGCGTTTTGTTGCCGTGCAGTCCGCCGACCTGGACCTGATGCCCGGGCGCACCGTGGGTGTGGTCGGGGAGTCGGGCTCGGGCAAGTCCACGCTGGCCCAGGCCGTGCTGGGCCTGCTGCCGCATGAAGGCCAGCTGCGCATCGCTGGCCAGGCCTGGAGGCAGCCGGCCACGCGCAACTCGCCGGCCAATCTTGCGCTGCGGCGCAAGGTGCAAGTGGTGTTCCAGGACCCGTATTCATCGCTGTCGCCACGGCTGACGCTGGAGCAGATCGTTGGCGAGGGCCTGCGCGTGCACGCCCCGGCGCTCACGGGGCGGCAGCGCCGTGACCGCGTCGTGGACATGCTGTCTGCCGTCGGGCTGACGGATGAGCAGTTCCCCGGTCTGCTCGATCGCTATCCGCATGAGTTCTCCGGGGGCCAGCGCCAGCGTATCGCCATTGCGCGTGCCCTGGTGCTGGAGCCTGAAGTGCTGGTGCTTGACGAGCCCACCAGTGCGCTGGATGTGACCATTCAGCAGCAGGTGCTGGGCCTGCTGCAGCGGCTGCAGCGCAAACGTGGCCTGGCCTATCTGCTCATCACGCACGATGTGGACGTGATCCGCGCCATGGCCCATGACGTGGTGGTGATGAAGGATGGTGCCATCGTCGAATCCGGCCCCGTGGCCCAGGTGCTGGGCGCGCCGCGTGAGTCCTATACCCAGCGGCTGGTGGAGGCTGCTGGCTTTTCGGGTGACGGCATGCCCGAAGGGTTCTGAGTTCGCCGGCCTGCCGCCGGGCCGCTACCAGCTGCCTGTGGGATTGACCCCGTCCTGAAGAATCCACTGAACCTTGTCCACGGGCACGCCCAGCAGCCGGGCCTGGGCCAGCAGGCGCGCTGCCACGCCATCGGGCAGTTCAGGGGTGCGCGAAAGAATCCAGAAATAGCGCAGGTCCGAGCCGACTACCATGGCCCAGCGGTAGTCGGCATCCAGGGCCACCACGTTGTAGCCGCCGTAGAACGGTCCGAAGAACGAGACCTTGAGCGCCGCAACGCCGGGGCCATGCACCGTGCGGGCCTTGCCTTCAGCGGACTTCCAGCGCCGGCGGCCTGCGTCGTAGCCCCGGTTCAGCACATGCACGCTTCCATCGGGAAGCGGCGTGTATTCGGCCTGGGTGCGCTCCAGGCCTTTTTCGAAGCGGTGGTCTATGCGGGCCACCTCGTACCAGCGGCCCATGTAGCGCTGGATGTCCCAGCCGCGTACGGGCTCCACTGTGGCAGGAATGGGCGGGTTGCGCAGGCCCTTCCAAAGCAAGGCGGCTGCAGCGGCCCCGACGGCAAGCCCAGCCAGGCCTGCCGCGGGCCGAACCCAGGCAGGGCGGGGTGTGGACGGGGTGGTGACTTCTGTGCGTGGTTGGCGGGGTGACATCGTGCGGAACTCCGTGTTCAGGCAGAGCGCATGCCAGGGGCATCATGTGCGCTTGGCAGCGTGCTCCTACTTTAGGACAGAACGCCGGGCCGCGGTGTAGGCCGGCGCTGCCGGAACTGCGGCTGTGCGGGCTGCGCAACGCAGGAACTTTCCCTATGCCGGAGCAGGCCATGTGTTTTTTTATGCGCGGGCCTGCAGGTCTATGGCCTAATTGCGCGTTCTCATTTTTTTGAAGAAGGAAATGCCATGGGCAACAAGATCGTTACCGAAGCCGACCGCAAGTTCACTCCCCAGCCTCCCCTGCCCAACGGCGTCACCCTGCCGACGCCCGGCCGTGGCCAGCGCGTGAGCCGCGCCCGTGGCGCCCACACCCATACCAAGAAGAACCCCGGCAAGCGTCACCGCTGAGCACGGCGGGCTGCGTGCGTGCCTGCCGCGGCCGCGTTCTGAAAGCAAAAGCCCTCGAAAGAGGGCTTTTGCTTTTGGGGCGAATGCGCTCAGTGCTGCAGTGCCTGGAGCTTGCGGCGCAGCATCTGCACTTCCTCGATCAGGTCCACGGTCAGCGCGGCCAGTTGAGGGTCGGCATCGAAGCTGTGCTCCAGATGGGCTATGCGGCGCGCACGCACCAGCATGTGGCTGCTGAAGCGCCACTGTGCCTGTGCGTCGGCCGCGTCGCCGGCCGGCTCGTTCTCGCAGTACAGCACCCCGGTCTGCACGCGCTCCACCACCCAGGCGGTGTTGCGCTGGCAGTGGCGGGCGAGATCCTGCAGGTCCAGAGCGCCTTCGCCCAGCAGTTCTGCGGGCTCGTAGAAGGGATACAGCGGCGTGCTCATCGCGTGGCTCCTTGGCCCGCTGCGTGCTGGCGGGCATCGAACGAAGGAAAGGCCTGGGCCAGTGCTGCATAGGCCTGGCGCTGGGCGTCGGTCTTGGGCTCGGGCAGGGCGATGCCCAGCACCAGGTACAGGTCGCCCGGCGTGGCGGCTGGCAAGCCCTTGCCCTTGATGCGCAGCTTGCGGCCAGCGCGGCTGCCCGCGGGCACGCTGACCTCGAATTCACCGGCAATGGTGGCCACGCGGACCGGGCCGCCCAGTGCGGCTTCCCAGGGAGCCAGGGACACGGGCTGGTAGACATCCTTGCCCTCGGCCCACCAGCGCGGGTCGTGGCGCAGGTGCACTTCCAGCAGCAGATCGCCTGCCGGACCGTTGCCCAGGCCCGGGCCCCCCTGGCCGGCCAGACGGATCATCTGGCCTTCGCGCACCCCCTTGGGAATGCTGACCTGCAATTCCTTGTCCCGCGCCACCGGCCGCCCGTCCTCATCCAGCACCGTGCTGCGCAGGTGCAGGCTGCGCTGGGCGCCGTGGTAGCTGTCCAGCAGGTCCAGCTCGATGCTGGCGTGCTGGTCCTGCCCCCGCAGGTCGGGTGGAGGTCGGTGCTGCCCGCCGCCCGCATGGCGCGCGCGGGCGCCCTGGCCGAACATCTGCGAGAAGAATTCGCTGAAATCCGCATCGCCGTCCGGCATGGCGCCATCGCCGCTGCGAAAGTGGAAGTCCTGACCTTCCCAGTCCGGGGGCGGCTGGAATCCGCCGGCGCCTGCGCTGCGGCGGGGCGCATCGGCCAGCGCGTCGTAGGCCGCACGCTTTTCGGGATCGGACAGCACGGCGTTGGCTTCATTGATCTCGGCCATGCGTTGCGAGGCATCCGCTTCCTTGCTGATGTCCGGGTGGTACTTGCGCGCCAGCTTGCGGTAGGCCTTCTTGATCTCGTCAGCACTGGCCTGCCGGTCCACGGCCAGGATGCGGTAGTAGTCCTTGTATTCCATGAATTTCCGTCCTCCAGCCCTTGCGGGCGATGTTCTGGACAAGCCAGAAGCCAGCATAGCCCGGTCATGGCAGGGTCTCAACCGATGGGCCTTTTCCTGCTGGACTGGCATCTTGTGACGGGTTTACTACATTCGCGCGTCGGCAGGACGCAACAGGAGGCGTCGGACATGGCACATGGCAGGCGATGGCGGTACGGGACAGGGCTTTCAGGCGTCAAGGGGGCAAGGAGCTTGCTGGGCGCATGGCTGGCGGCCTGTGCATGCGGCGTGATGGCGCAGTCCGCCCAGCCGGCACCGGGCGTGCCGATGGCGGACCTGCCCCCCGCCGTGGTCAGTGCGCCTCTGCCCGATGTGGGCTCCATGGCGTCCAGGGCGCTGGCCTGCACGGCCTGCCATGGTCCCGAGGGACGGGCCACACCCAGCGGCTACTTTCCTCGCATTGCGGGCAAGCCTGCGGGCTATCTTTACCGCCAGCTCAAGAATTTCCAGCAGGGGCGCCGCAGCTATCCGGCAATGAACCGGCTGATCGAATTCATGTCGGACGACTATCTGCGCCAGATCGCCGTGCATTTCGCAAGCCTTGAGCTGCCCTATGCGCCGCCCGTGCCGGCGCAGCTGCCGCCCGCCGACCTCGCGCGTGGCGAGCAGCTGGTGCTGCAGGGCGACGCGCAGCGGGGCCTGCCCGCCTGTGCTGCCTGCCATGGCCAGCGGCTCATGGGCGCGGGCGACGATATCCCGGGTCTGCTGGGCCTGTCACGCGACTATCTCAACAGCCAGATAGGCGCCTGGCGCTCGGGCCAGCGCCAGGCGGCCGCTCCCGATTGCATGGACCAGGTGGCCAAGGCGCTGACGCCGCAGGAAGTCGTGGCCGTCACGGCATGGCTGTCGTCGCGGCCTGCATCGGCGACGCCGGGAGGGCACGAGGCCTTGGCGCGCTCCTTGCCGCTGCGCTGCGGTGCGGTGGCCGCTGTGGGCGGTCAGGAGGGCAGGCCATGAGTGTCCAAGTGGAAAATCCGGCCAGCGCGAGCGTACGCGGGCGGTGGCCCCTGCTGGCTCTTGTGGTCCTGGCCCTGGTCCTGGTGGGGCTGCTGCTGGTCTGGCTCAACCTGCGGGGGGAGCAGGGGGTTCATGCCTATGGCCACGGCGGCTGGTCAGGATCGACCGAAACACAGGCCGCCCTGGTCGAGCGCGGCGCCTACCTTGCGCGGGTAGGCAACTGCGCTGGCTGCCACACGGCGGCGGGCGGTGCCGAATATGCGGGCGGGCGGGGCTTGCCCACCGCGTTCGGCACGCTGTACACCAGCAATCTCACCTCCGACAAGGAGACGGGCTTGGGGCTGTGGTCGGCGCAGGACTTCTGGCGTGCGCTGCACAACGGGCGCTCGCGTGGTGGGCGCCTGCTGTATCCGGCCTTCCCGTATGACAGCTACACCCGCGTGACGCGCGCCGATTCGGACGCCTTGTTCGCCTATCTGCAAAGCCTGCCCGCCGTGCGCGCGCAGACGCCGCCGCATGCGCTGGACTTTCCCTATGGCTGGCAGGGGTCGCTGGCCGTCTGGCGGGCGCTGTTCTTCTCGCCGAAGGATTGGCAGGACCAGCCAGGGAAGGCCCCGGCCTGGAATCGCGGCGCCTATCTTGCCCAGGGGCTGGGCCATTGCGCGGCCTGCCATGCGCCGCGCAATGGCCTGGGTGCCTCCGGCCAGGCCATGTCCGGCGGCTTTGTGGCAGGGCAGTCCTGGTATGCGCCTTCGCTGCTCGATCCCGGCGAGGCGGGTGTGCGTGCCGGCCAGGAATCCGCCTGGGTGCAGTTGCTGCAGACGGGGTCCGGCCCTTCAGGCTCGGCACTGGGCCCCATGGCCGAAGTCGTGGCGCGCAGCACCCAGCACTGGCAGCCAAAGGATCTGCAGGCGCTGGCTTCCTATCTGCAGGAGCAGGGCGCTGCTGCCCCATCTGCCGGCACAGACGGGCACGGCGCCATCAAGGCTGTGCAGCCTGGGCAGATGGCCTTGGGGCGGGCCGTGTACGAACGGCAGTGCGCGGTCTGCCATGGTGCGCAGGGCCAGGGAACACCGGGCGCGTTTCCTGCGCTGGCCGGCAATGCCTCCGTGACCATGGCCGAGCCGCGCAACCTGCTGCTGGTGCTGCTGGACGGTGGCTATCCCCCGTCCACGCGGCAACAGCCGCAGCCGCATGGCATGCCGCCCTTTGGCCATGTGCTGTCTGACGCACAGGTGGCCGCCGTGGCCAGCTATGTGCGCAATGCCTGGGGCAACAAGGCGGCGGAAATCGGTACCATGGAGGTTTATCGCGCCCGGGAAGGGCGTGGTTTCTGAGAGGTTTTCCATGGATTCAATGGCCGGCAAGCTGCCGGACGACAGCGCGGCAGCCAGCCCCTGGTGGGTGGTTTGCCTGTGTGCGCAATGGTGCGGCGTTTGTAACCAGTACCGGAGCGCGTTTGCGGAGCTGGCCACCCAGTTCCCGCAGATGCACTTCGTCTGGCTTGATGTCGAGGACCGCGAGGATGTGGCCGGGGACCTGGACATCGAAACCTTTCCCTCTGTGCTGATCGCTGACGGCGAGCGCGCGCGCTTTCTGGGGCCGGTGCTGCCCCAGCCGGGCGTTGTGGCGCGCATGCTGCAGTCATTGGCCCAGGACCCTGGCGCGGCCCCGGCCGACCCCGCCGAAGCGCAGGCCCTTTTGCGGCGGCTTCAGTCGGCGCAGGCGCTTGAGCGCGTGGGCGCCTGAGCATCCGGCGGAGGGGTGTCCGCCCTGGCCTGGGCTGCCTTGCGCAGTGCCTGCCAGCGCCTGTATTTGTACGGCGCGAACTTGGCCTGAAGGTCGTTTGCGGATACAATGGCATATTCACGACCAAACGGGCGGGTACCAACCGCCCTTTTTTTTGGGCGATCTTCGGGCGACCTTAGGGATTGCCATGGGGCTCGGCGCTGTTGGGACATGGCTGCTGCCAAGGTTTCAGGGGCGTTCCGGGTCTTTTGTGTTTGCAGGATTGAATTTAATTACACGTGGCACTACAGCAAATCGTTGAACAAACCGTGACAGGTCTGGGCTATGACCTGGTGGAAATAGAACGCTCGGCAGGCGGGCTGTTGCGCGTCACAATTGATTTGCCTTGGCAGCCCCCGGTGGAGGGCGAGCCGGTGGTGCCGGAGCAGTTCGTGACAGTCGAGGACTGCGAGAAGATCACGCGCCAGCTGCAGTTCGCGCTGGAGGTCGATGGCACGGATTACACGCGCCTCGAGGTCTCCTCCCCGGGCATCGACCGCCCCCTGCGGCATGAGCAGGACTTCATCCGCTTTGTCGGGGAAGTTATCGACCTGACCCTCAAGGAGCCCATCGGCGCTGCCGCTGAAGGGCAGGTCAGTGCCAATCGCAAGAAATTCCGCGGCACGCTGGAGCGTGCCGAAGGTGGTGGCTGGCAGATCGTCTGGAGCGACGAGCCACCCGTCAAGCCTGGCCAGAGGGTCAGCAAGAAGCGTGTTCCCGCGCCCCTGCAGGCGCTGGGTTTCACGCTGGAGGAGCTGCGCGAGGCGCGTCTGGCTCCCCTTGTGGATTTCAAGGGGCGTTCTGCCAAGCCGGTCTGATCGGAGCGGGCAGGGTACGTCGAATCATTGGGGCAGAAGGGCATTGCCATCCCCTTTCTGCGTGATTGAAATAGGAGAGTCGTCGCATGAATCGCGAATTGTTGATGTTGGTAGAAGCCATTTCGCGCGAAAAGAACGTGGAGCGCGATTTGGTGTTCGGTGCAGTGGAATCGGCCCTGGCCCAAGCCACGAAGAAGCTGTACCAAGGTGAAGTGGACATCCGCGTGGCCATCGATCGCGACAGCGGTAACTACGACACCTTCCGCCGCTGGCTGGTGGTGCCCGATGATGCGGGCCTGCAAAACCCCGATGCCGAAGAAATGCTGATGGACGCACAGGACCGCGTCCCCGGCATCTCCGAAGGCGAGTACATCGAGGAAGAGATCGAGTCGGTGCCCATCGGCCGCATCGGTGCGATGGCGGCCAAGCAGGTCATCCTGCAAAAGATCCGCGATGCCGAGCGCGAAATGCTGCTCAACGAGTTCCTGTCGCGCGGCGACCGGATCTTCACGGGCACGGTCAAGCGCATGGACAAGGGCGACATCATCGTCGAGGCCGGCCGTGTCGAAGGACGCCTGCGCCGCAGCGAAATGATCCCCAAGGAAAACCTGCGCAACGGCGACCGCGTGCGGGCCATGATCATGGAAGTGGACGCCACGCTGCGCGGCGCGCCCATCATCCTGTCGCGTTCGGCGCCGGAGTTCATGGTCGAGCTGTTCCGCAACGAAGTGCCCGAGATCGAGCAGGGCCTGCTGGAGATCAAGAGCTGCGCTCGCGATGCCGGCAGCCGCGCCAAGATCGCCGTGCTCAGCCATGACAAGCGTGTCGATCCCATCGGCACCTGTGTCGGCGTGCGGGGCACCCGCGTCAACGCCGTCACCAATGAATTGGCTGGCGAGCGCGTGGACATCGTGCTGTGGTCCGAGGACCCCGCACAGTTCGTGATCGGTGCGCTGGCTCCGGCCAATGTGTCGTCCATCGTTGTGGACGAGGAAAAGCACGCCATGGACGTGGTGGTTGACGAGGAAAACCTCGCCATCGCCATCGGCCGTGGCGGCCAGAACGTTCGCCTGGCTTCCGAGCTTACCGGCTGGAAGATCAACATCATGGACGCGGCTGAGTCTGCGCAAAAGCAGGCGGACGAGTCTGCCGTTGCGCGCCAGCTGTTCATGGAAAAGCTCGATGTGGACGAGGAAATCGCCAACATCCTCATCGAGGAAGGTTTCGAGACCCTGGAAGAAGTGGCCTACGTGCCGCTGCAGGAAATGCTCGAAATCGAGGCGTTCGACGAAGAGACGGTGAACGAGCTGCGCACCCGTGCGAAGGATGCCCTGCTGACGCAGGAAATCGCGCACGAGGAAAACGTGGGCAAGGTGTCGCAGGATCTGCTGACGCTCGAGGGAATGACTCCGGAGATCGTGGACAAGCTGGCCGAGGCCAATGTGCACACTCGCGACGATCTGGCCGATCTGGCCATCGATGAGTTGACCGAGCTGACCGGGCAGACCGAGGAAGAAGCGAAGGCTTTGATCATGAAGGCGCGTGAGCACTGGTTCACCGAAGGGCAAGAGTAAGGTCAGGGAGGTTCAGAGCATTTATGTCCAGTAATACGGTTGCCGAGTTTGCAAAAGAGCTCAACAAGACCCCTGACACGTTGCTGCAGCAGCTCAAGGCTGCAGGCGTCGCCAAGGACAACGCATCGGATGCGTTGACCGACGGCGACAAGCAGCAACTGCTCAGCCATCTGCAGGCCAGCCACGGAAGTGGCGCCAAGAAGATCACGCTGACCAAACGGTCCACCAGCGAGATCAAGCAGGCCGATTCGTCGGGCCGCGCCCGCACCATCCAGGTGGAAGTGCGCAAGAAGCGCACCTTCGTCAAGCGCGACGAGGCCGCCGAAGGCGCCTCCGACCCCGCTGCCGTTGCGGCTGCCCAGGAGCAGCGCGCGGCGTCGGAGCGCGAATCTCAGGAATTGGTGCGCCGCGAAGGGGAAGCACGTCGCCAGGCCGAAATGATCGGCCGGGAGGAGGAAGAATTGGCACAGCAACGCCGTGAGCGCGAAGAGCGCGAGCTAGTCCAACAGCGCGAGCGCGAAGCCGAAGAGCGCGCAGCCGCCTATGCGGCTGCCGAAGCCGCAAAGATTGTCGAGGCCAACCGCGCTAAGCAGGAAGCCTCGCGCGAGCAGGCTGCCGGCCAGATAGCGCGCGCCGAAGCCCAGCTCGCGGCACGCGCCAAGGCCGAGGAAGAGTCCAAGGCCCGTGCGGCCGAGGAAGCCGAACGCGCCAAGGATCTGGAAGACCGCCGCCGCAAGGCGCTGGCCGAAGCCGAAGCCATTCGCGCCATGATGGCCGCGCCCAAGAAGGTGCTCGTGGCCAAGAAGCCCGAAGAGCCCAAGCCCGTGGCAAAGCCTGCAGCGCCTGCTGCCGCCGATGCCAAGAAGACCACGCTGCACAAGCCCGCTGGCACGACCGCCGGCGGAGCCGGTGCGCGCGCGCCTGCCGGCGCCGGCAAGGAAGTCAAGTCCGCCAAGCTCTCCTCGAGCTGGGCCGGCGATGGCAAGAAGAAGGAAATCAAGACCCGTGGCGACAGCTCCGGTGGCGTGGGCGGCCGTTCCAACTGGCGCGGCGGCCCGCGTGGCGGCCGTCGTGGCAATGACCGCAATGACGGACAGCACCAGAGCGCGGCAACGGAATTCCGTGCCATCGAAGTGCACGTGCCCGAGACCATCACCGTGGCCGAGCTGGCGCACAAGATGTCGGTCAAGGCATCCGAGCTGATCAAGGTGTTGATGAAGATGGGCCAGATGGTCACCATCAACCAGCCCCTGGACCAGGACACGGCCATGATCGTGGTCGAGGAAATGGGCCACACCGCCAAGGTCGCTGCGCTGGACGATCCCGAAGCCTTCACGGCCGAGGAAGTGTCCCAGCAGGAAGCTGCCCAGGAGTCGCGCGCCCCCGTGGTCACCGTCATGGGCCACGTGGACCACGGCAAGACCTCGCTGCTGGACTACATCCGCCGCACCAAGGTTGCGTCGGGCGAAGCCGGCGGCATCACCCAGCACATCGGTGCCTACCATGTGACGACGCCCCGCGGCATCGTCACCTTCCTGGACACCCCGGGCCACGAGGCCTTCACGGCCATGCGTGCCCGTGGTGCCCAGGCCACCGACATCGTCATCCTGGTGTGCGCTGCCGACGACGGCGTGATGCCCCAGACCAAGGAAGCCATCAAGCACGCGAAGGCGGCGGGTGTGCCCATCGTGGTTGCCATCACCAAGGCCGACAAGCCCGATGCCAACCTCGACCGCGTCAAGCAAGGCCTGGTGGCCGAGCAGGTGGTGCCTGAAGAGTACGGCGGCGAGTCCCCGTTCATTGCCGTGTCGTCCAAGACCGGCCAGGGCATCGACGAGCTGCTGGAGCAGGTCCTGCTGCAGGCCGAAGTGCTGGAGCTGACCGCTCCCGTGGAAGCCGCTGCCAAGGGTCTGGTCATCGAAGCGCAGCTGGACAAGGGCCGCGGCCCCGTGGCCACGGTGCTGGTGCAGTCCGGCACGCTGAAGGTGGGCGACGTGGTGCTGGCAGGCCAGACCTACGGCCGCGTGCGCGCCATGCTGGACGAAGACGGCAAGCAGACCAAGTCCGCTGGCCCCTCCATCCCGGTGGAAATCCAGGGTCTGTCCGACGTGCCCCAGGCCGGCGACGACTTCATGGTGCTGCAGGACGAGCGCCGCGCCCGCGAAATCGCGACCTACCGCGCCGGCAAGTTCCGCAACACCAAGCTGGCTCGCCAGCAGGCTGCCAAGCTCGAGAACATGTTCGCCGAAATGGGTGCGGGCGAGGTCCAGACCCTGCCCATCATCGTCAAGGCCGACATGCAGGGCTCGCAGGAAGCACTGGGCGCATCGCTGCTCAAGCTCTCCACCGAAGAGATCCGCGTGCAGCTGGTCTACTCGGGCGTGGGCGGCATCAGCGAGTCCGACGTGAACCTGGCGCTGGCCTCCAAGGCCATCATCATCGGCTTCAACGTCCGGGCCGATGCCCAGGCGCGCAAGACGGCCGAGAGCAACGATGTGGACCTGCGCTACTACAACATCATCTACGACGCCGTCGAAGAGGTGAAGGCAGCGATGTCCGGCATGCTGGCTCCCGAGCGCAAGGAAGAGATCATCGGCATGGCCGAGATCCGTACCGTGTTCGTGGCGTCGAAGATCGGCACCGTGGCCGGCTCGTACATCACGCAAGGCCAGGTTACGCGCAATGCGCATTTCCGCCTGCTGCGCGAGAACGTGGTCATCTACACGGGCGAGATCGAATCGCTCAAGCGCCTGAAGGACGACGTCAAGGAAGTCAAGGAAGGCTTCGAGTGCGGTATCAAGCTCAAGAACTACAACGACATTCGCGAAGGCGACGTGCTCGAAGTGTTCGAGATCAAGGAAATCGCGCGCTCGCTGTAATTCGACATGGCAACACGCAAGTCCGCTGCGCCGAACCGCAGCTTCAAAGTCTCCGACCAGATCCAGCGGGATCTGGCGGAGCTGATCGCACGCGAGTTGAAGGACCCGCGCGTGGGCATGGTGACGCTGCAAAGCGTGGAGGTGACTCCGGACTATGCCCACGCCAAGGTCTACTTCAGCCTGCTGATCGGCGATCCGCAGGAGACGCAGGACGCCCTGAACCAGGCCGCAGGCTTCCTGCGCAACGGCCTGTTCAAGCGCCTGCACATCCATACCGTGCCCACGCTGCACTTCATCTACGACCGCACCACCGAGCGTGCGGCCGACATGAACGCCTTGATCGCCAAGGCCGTCTCCTCGCGCGGGAAGGAAGAGTAGCCCCATGAACGCGCCACGCACAAGGGTGCAGCGGCGCCCTGTGCATGGGGTGTTGCTGCTCGACAAACCGCTGGAGCTGTCCAGCAACGACGCCTTGCAGAAGGTCAAGTGGTTGCTGCGCGCCGAAAAGGCCGGACACACCGGCACGCTGGACCCGTTGGCCACCGGCGTGTTGCCGCTGTGCTTCGGTGCGGCGACCAAGTTCAGCCAGTTGCAGCTCGAAGCTGCCAAGACCTACGAGGCGATTGCGCGCCTGGGCCAGACCACGACCACGGCCGATGCCGAGGGCGAGGTGCTGCGCGAGCGCGCCATCGATCCCGCCGCCCTCACGGCCGGGCGGCTTGCCGCCGTGCAGGCGCAGTTCACGGGCTCCATCCGCCAGGTGCCGCCCATGTACAGCGCGCTCAAGAAGGACGGCAAGGCTCTTTATGAATATGCGCGTGCCGGCATCGAAGTCGAGCGTCCGGCGCGCGAAGTGACAATCCACGCACTGGAGCTTTCGCTGACGCAAGACAGCCAAGGCCAGCCGGCGATCCGGATGCTGGTGACCTGCAGCAAGGGCACCTATATCCGCACGCTGGCGGAGGACGTGGGAGAGGCCCTGGGCTGCGGCGCGCACCTGCGCGCGCTGCGCCGTATCGACACCGGCGGGCTGGGTGTCGAGCGCTGTATCTCGCTGGAGGCGCTGGCCGCCATGGGCGAGGACGAGCGTCTGCAGCAGTTGCAGCCTGTCGATGCCTTGCTGGCCAGCCACACGGCTGTCACGCTGGGCGAGCAAGATGCGGCCCGTTTTCTCACGGGCCTGCCCCGCAAGGGCGCTTGGGCCGATGCCGAGGCGGTGGCTGTGTATGGCGAGAAGCCACAGGCTCTGCTGGGAGTGGGGCGCGTGGTGCGTGGGGAACTCATCCCCGCCCGCCTGCTCAGTTCACTGGAAATTCAACAGATTTTGGAAGACACGCCGCGCCCATGACGCAGCGGCAATGGGAAAACACTATGAGCAAACAAATCCGCAATATCGCGATCATCGCCCACGTGGACCACGGCAAAACCACCATGGTGGACCAGCTGCTGCGCCAATCCGGAACCTTCGCCGAACACGAGAAAGTCGTGGACACGGTGATGGACAACAACGCCATCGAACGCGAGCGTGGCATCACCATCCTGGCCAAGAACTGCGCCGTGAGCTGGAACGACACGCACATCAACATCCTCGACACACCCGGCCACGCGGACTTCGGCGGTGAAGTGGAGCGTGCCCTGTCCATGGTGGACGGCGTGGTGCTGCTGATCGACGCGCAGGAAGGCCCCATGCCCCAGACGCGCTTCGTGACCAAGAAGGCGCTGGCCCTGGGCCTGAAGCCCATCCTCGTGGTCAACAAGGTGGACAAGCCCGGCGCGCGTCCCGACTACGTGGTCAACGCCGCGTTCGACCTGTTCGACAAGCTGGGTGCCACCGACGAGCAGCTGGACTTCCCCGTGGTGTACGCCTCGGGCATCAACGGCTGGACCTCGCTGGAAGAAGGCGCTCCGGGCGAGCAGTGGGGCCCCGACATGTCGGCCCTGTTCGACACCATCCTGAAGCACGTGCCTTCGGTCAAGGGCGATCCCGCCGCTCCGCTGCAAATGCAGATCTCGGCGCTGGACTACTCCACCTTCGTGGGCCGCATCGGCGTGGGCCGCATCACTTCCGGCACCCTCAAGCCTTCGACCGACGTGCTGGTCATGGAAGGTCCTGACGGCAAGAGCTACAAGGGCCGCATCAACCAGGTGCTGAAGTTCCAGGGCATCGACCGCGTGCAGGTGACCGAAGCCGGCCCCAGCGACATCGTGCTGGTCAACGGTATCGCCGACCTGGGCATGGGCGTCACGCTGACCGACCCGCTGAACCCCCGGCCGCTGCCGATGCTCAAGATCGACGAGCCCACGCTGACCATGAACTTCTGCGTCAACACCTCGCCGCTGGCGGGCCGTGAAGGCAAGTTCGTGACCAGCCGCCAGATCTGGGACCGCCTGCAAAAGGAACTGCGTTCCAACGTGGCCCTGCGTGTCAAGGAAACCGACGAAGACGGCATCTTCGAAGTGTCGGGCCGCGGCGAACTGCACCTGACCATCCTGCTGGAAGAAATGCGCCGTGAAGGCTACGAGCTTGCCGTGTCCAAGCCCCGCGTGGTCTACCGCGACGTGGACGGCGTGCGCCACGAGCCCATCGAGCTGGTGACGGCCGACATCGAGGAAGGCCACCAGGGTGGCGTGATGCAGGCCCTGGGCGAGCGCAAGGGCGAGCTGGTCAACATGGAACCCGATGGCCGCGGCCGCGTGCGCCTGGAATACCGCATTCCTGCGCGTGGCCTGATCGGCTTCACCAACGAATTCCTGAACCTGACCCGTGGTTCCGGCCTGATCTCCAACATCTTCGACAGCTACGAGCCGCACAAGGGCGAAATCGGCGGCCGCAAGAACGGTGTGCTGATCTCCATGGACGAAGGCGAAATCTTCACCTACGCCCTGGGCAAGCTGGACGACCGTGGCCGCATGTTCGTCAAGGCCAACGATCCCGTGTACGAAGGCATGATCATCGGCATCCACAGCCGTGACAACGACCTGGTGGTCAACGCCACTCGTACCAAGCAGCTGACCAACTTCCGCGTGTCCGGCAAGGAAGATGCCATCAAGATCACGCCCCCGATCGACCTGTCGCTGGAATACGCGGTGGAATTCATCGAGGACGACGAGCTGGTGGAAATCACCCCCAAGAGCATCCGCGTGCGCAAGCGCCACCTGTCCGAGAACGAGCGCAAGCGTGCTTCGCGCGCAGGCGCATAAGCGCCGTGGCGCCGAGGGCGCGCAAGCCAGCCGGCTTAGCCGCCCTGATTGTCAAAGGCCGCATCCGCGGCCTTTGTCTTTTCTACGGCGGCTTCTGCCAGGCCGTCCGCCAGGCCGTCCGTCAGGCATTCAGCCGCAGCAGCAACTCGCGCAGGCGCTGGCCGGCCGCTGCGCTTTGCTGCGGATTGAGCGCCAGGGCTAGGCCGATGGAGGGCAGGTTCTCGGTATCTGCCAGCGCGCGGAACACCACCCCCGGCGTGCTGCCCTTGGCCACGACGGCCGGCACCAGGGCCACGCCCAGGCCCGCGCCCACCAGGCTGACCAGGGTCTGGGCCTGCACCGCATGCTGCTTGACCTGGGGCATGAAGCCCGCGTTCTGGCAGGCCAGCACCACAAGCGCATGCAGGCCGGGCACTTCGCTGGGGCGGTAATTGATGAATGGCTGGTCGGCCAGATCCCGCAGCCGCAAGGCGGGCCGCTGCAGCAGCGGGTTGCCTTCGGGCAGCACGGCCACCAGTTCGTCCTTTTCCACGGGCGTGATGGACAGCTCGGTGGCCTGCGTCACCGGGTAGCGCAGCAGGCCGGCATCGAAATCGCCGCTGGCCACCTGCGCGCAGATCTCGCGCGTGGTCGATTCGGTCAGCACCAGGTCGATCAGCGGATATTCGCTGCGAAAGGCCTGCACCAGCCGTGGAATCAGCGAGAACGTGGCCGAGCCTATGAAGCCTATGTGCAGCCGGCCGCGCTCGCCACTGGCCGTGGCCTGCGAGACCTCCTGCACCTGGCGCGCATGGTGCAGTGCCAGCTCGGCACTTTCCAGGGCCGCCCGGCCTGCCTCGGTCAGCTCCGTGCCCCGGCGGTCGCGCTGGAACAGCTGCACGCCCAGGCTGTCTTCGAGCCGGCGGATGGATTGGGACAGCGGCGGCTGCGACATGTGCAGCTGCTCGGCCGCCTGCCGGTAGTTGAGCGTGCGGGCCAGGGTGACGAAGTGACGCAGTTGGCGCAGGTCCATTGATATCCACCGTGTATCAGCGATGCTGAATTAAGTCTTAGACGCGACTTCAAAGATATCAAATACTGGCTCCCTGAAGCAACATGGAGACCACAGTGCAGGCTGCGTTGACAGGGATTCGGGTGCTGGATCTGTCCAGCGTGGTGTTCGGGCCGCTGGCCAGCCAGGTGCTGGCCGACTATGGTGCCGAAGTCATCAAGATCGAGCCGCCGGCCGGCGACTCCACGCGCCATACCGGCCCGGCCGTGGAGCCCGGCATGGCAGCCATGTTCATGGGCACCAACCGCAGCAAGAAGAGCGTGGTGCTGGACCTCAAGCAGGACGAGGCGCGCCAGGCCCTGCATGCGCTGCTGGCTACGGCCGATGTGTTCATGCACAGCATGCGCCCGCAGAAGCTGGCCCCGCTGGGCCTGGACCCCGACACGCTGCGCGAGCGCTATCCGCGCCTGGTCTACGCAGGCCTGCATGGCTTTGGCGAGGACGGCCCCTATGCGGGCATGCCCGCCTACGACGACGTCATCCAGGGCATGAGCGGCCTGGCCGACCTGATGGAACGCCAGACGGGCGAGGCGCGCTACCTGCCCACCATCGCGGCCGACAAGACCTGCGCCCTGGTGGCCGCGCATGCCGTGCTGGCGGCGCTGTTCCAGCGCGAGCGCAGCGGCCACGGCTGCTTTGTCGAAGTGCCCATGTACGAGACCATGGTGGGCTTCAACCTGGTCGAGCATTTCTACGGCATGCACTTCAGCCCCGCGCTCAGCGGCGCAGGCTACCCGCGCGTGATGGCGCCCTGGCGCAAGCCCTACCGAACGCTGGACGGCCACGTCTGCATGATGCCGTACACCGATGCGCACTGGCAGCGCTTCTTCGCCGCCGTGGGCCAGCCGCAGCTGGCCCTGGATGCGCGCTTTGCCAGCCAGGCCAGCCGCACGGCCCACATTGCCGAGCTGCTGGAGACCGCAGGCGAGCATGTGGCCCTGCACGGCACCCAGCACTGGCTGGACACCTGCCAGCGCCTGGAGATTCCTGCCGCCCCGGTGGCACGCATGGACGATCTGCCTGCCGATCCACACCTGCAGGCCACGGAGTTCTTCGTGCCGCTGCACGACGCCGCCATGGGCACGGTGCACCTGCCTCGCTCCTCCGTGCGCATGGATGGCCGGCAGGCGCCCATGGGCATGCCCCCGCGCCTGGGTGAGCACACGGCGGCGCTGCTGGCCCAGGCGGGCTGGAGCGCCGAGCGCATCGCCGGCCTGCAGACCACGTAACAGGAGACATGAGATGACAGTGAACACCCCGCAGCCCCACCCTGGCGCCGCCTGGAACGCCGTGCCCCGCATGGGCCAGGGCTTTTTCTGGCAGGACCTGCAGGTTGGCCAGCAGCTGCGCACCTTCCGCCGCACCGTGACCGAATCCGACCTGGTCGCCTTCATCAACGTCACCGGCATGCTGGAGGCCATCTTCATCGAGGACGGCTATGACGGCGGCGCCATCGCAGGCCGTCCCGTACCGGGCGCGCTGACCTATACGCTGATCGAAGGCTTCATCCTGCAAAGCATGATCCAGGGCACGGGCCTGGCCATGCTTGAGCTGCACCAGAAGATCCTCGGCCCCGTGCTGGTGGGCGACACCATCGAAGCCCTGGTCGAAGTCACCGCCATCAAGCCCACCTCCAAGGGCAACCGCGCCGTCGTCACCTCGCGCATCGAGGTCTTCAATCAGGGCCACCAGAAGGTCATGGAATACACGGCCGTGCGCCTGCTGGCCGGGCGCAGCTAGACGGACAAAAGAATTCCCATAACGACACCAGGAGACAACAGCATGGACAAGAAAGGCAACAAGGCCGCAGGCAGACAAGGGCGGCGCAGGGTGCTGGCCGCCGTGGCGGCCTGCATGGCAGCCGCAGCGGCAGTGCCGGGAGCGGCCCTGGCACAGCAGCCCTGGCCCAGCAAGCCCATCACGCTGGTCGTGCCTTTCCCGCCGGGCGGGCCCACCGACCTGGTGGCGCGCGTGCTGGCCCAGCAGGTCGGCCAGCAACTGGGCCAGACCGTGATCGTGGACAACCGGCCCGGCGCCAACGGCAACATCGGCAACGCCCTGGTGGCCAAGGCCGCGCCCGATGGCTACACCGTGCTCTACAACACCTCGTCCATTGCGCTGAGCCCTTCGCTCTACAAGAAGATGAGCTACGACGTGAACAAGGACCTGATGCCCGTGGCGCTGACGGCCGTGGTGCCGCTGGGCCTGGTGGTCAACCCCAAGCTGCCGGTGAAGAACGTGCAGGAGTTCGTGCGCCATGCCAGGGACAAGGCGGGCCAGCTGTCCTATGGTTCGGCCGGCAACGGCAATGTCACGCACCTGGCGGCCTTCCAGGTCGTGCAGCACTACCAGATCGAGGCCAGCCACGTGCCCTACAAGGGCAGCGCGCCGGCCGACGTGGATCTGGTGGCCGGGCAGATCGACTTCATGACCGACACCATCAATTCCGTCGCACCCTTCATCAAGGAGGGGCGGCTCAAGCTGCTGGCCGTGAGTTCCTCCAAGCGCCTGCCCAACTTCCCCGATGCACCCACGCTGGCCGAAAGCGGCATGTCCGGCTTCGAGGCCGGGGCCTGGCAGGGCGTGATGGTGCCCGCGAAGACGCCAGCCGCCATCATCCAGCGGCTCAACCAGGAGCTGATGCGCGCGCTCAAGGACCCGGGCGTGGTCGAGAAGCTGCAGCTGCAGGGCGCCGAAGGACTGGGCTCCACCCCCGAGGAATACGGCGCCTACATCCGCAGCGAGATCAAGCGCTGGGCCGGCGTGGTCAAGAGCACGGGTGTCTCTCTGGACTGAGTGCGCTGCGGTGCGCGGCGGCTGCCCGCCCTGTCGTGCACTTGCGCAAATTGGCACCTGTTTGTCAGGGGTGGGCGCGGATTTTCAGCTATGGTTGCGGCTCATCGCCCCGGGCTGCCGGGGCAGGGCATGCATAGCAACAAGGAGCAAGATATGACGGGAGCTGCCGGCGAAGTCCTCAGCGAAGTGCGGGGCCGCATTGGCATGATCACCTTGAACCGGGCCAAGGCGCTGAACGCGCTGTCGCTGGGCATGGTGCGCGATCTGCTGGCCACCCTGCTGGCCTGGCAAAAGGACGATCAGGTGCTGGCCGTGGCCATCCGCGGCATGGGCAAGGAAGGGGCCTTCGGCGCCTTCTGCGCGGGCGGCGACATCCGTTTTCTGCACGGCGCAGGCAGCACGGGCAATCCGCAGCTGGAGGACTTCTTCACCGAGGAGTACGCGCTCAACCACCTGATCCACACCTTCGGCAAGCCCTACATCGCCTTCATGGACGGCATCGTCATGGGCGGCGGCATGGGCATCAGCCAGGGCGGCACGCTGCGCATCGTCACCGAGCGTACCAAGATGGCCATGCCCGAGACGGCCATCGGCCTGTTCCCCGATGTGGGTGGCGGCTACTTCCTATCGCGCTGCCCCGGTCACGCGGGTGAGTGGCTGGCGCTGACGGGCGACGTGATCGGCGCGGCCGACGCGCTGGACTTCGGCCTGGCCGATGGCTATCTGCCCTCGGACCAGCAGCCTGCGCTGTGGGATGCCCTGGCCGCCGGCAGCTTTGCCGATGCAGCGGCCGTCGAGGCGCTGGTGAAGTCGAAGTTCACGGCCCCGGCCAAGCCAGCGGCCCAGCCCCGCGCCGAGATCGACCGCGTGTTTGCCCTGCCCACGGTGGCTGCCATGGTGCAGGCACTGGAAGCGGCGGATGGCGAGTGGGCGCAGCACACGGCAGCCACGCTGCGCAAGCGCTCGCCGCTGATGCTGCACGTGGTGCTGGAGCAGATTCGCCGCGCACGCGGCATGACGCTGGCCCAGGACCTGCGCATGGAGCGCGACATGGTGCGCCACTGCTTTTACCTGCGCCCCGGCCAGAGCGAGACCATCGAAGGCATACGCGCACTGGCCGTGGACAAGGACCACCAACCGCGCTGGAACCCCGCGCGCATCGAAGACGTGCAGGACGCGCAATGGCGTGCCTTCTTCGACAGCCCCTGGCCCGTGCACTCGCACCCGCTGGCGGCGCTGGACTGATCGCGCGGCGGTTGCCCAAACCTCCAAGGGTTCAAAAGGCCATCCGGCACCGCGCCGGATGGCTTTTTTTTCGGTTCAGCGATCAGCGGGCTCCATGCGGCAGGAATGGCCTGCCAGCAGCCGTACCGCGTCGTCAATGCGCGGGCCCGGATCCCATTCGGGCACGGGCGGCGTCAGGCCCAGGGCCATCTGCCGCAGCGGCTCGGCAATGGCCATGGACAGCAACAGGTCGCAGATGACATCGGGCTGCTCTGCCCTGAGCAACCCCTTCGCGCACTGGCGCCGCAGCCAGTCCACCAGCATGCCGCGGCCGCGCTCTATGCCGTTGCGCTGGTAGACCTCCAGCAACTCGGGCTTGGCGGGGAAATCGGTGGTGAGCAGGCGGAACATCCCCACCGCCTCGGCCGACAGCACGCGCGCGGCAATCACGCGCAGGATCTCGGCCAGCGCCGGAGCCACCTCTGAGGCCGACTGCGCATCGGCCGACAGGGCGGGGCGGAAACCGTCTGTCCAGCTGCGCACCACCAGGGCCACCAGATCCTCGCGGTTGGCGGCAAAGCGGTAGAGCGTTTTCTTGGCCAGCCCCGCGCGCTTGGCCACGGCTTCCATGGTGGTGGCGGCATAGCCTTCGTTGAGCAAGAGCCAGGTGGCGGCGGCCAGGGCGGCATCGTTGGCCTCGTGCTCGGGCCGGGCCGGCCGCCCGCGCGGCCTGGGGGCCGCAGGAGTGATTTCGGATTCCATTGGATTTCTTGTCGTTCCGTTCGGTGTTGTGCAGGGTCGTGCCTGGTTGTGCAGCATTTTGTTACCCGGCTGGGATTATCCGATTGTTTGGAAACGTTGTTCGTTTCTTTAATATAAGATGGCTTTTCTTCATCAACCCAGGAACGGAAAACACCCATGAACTCCCATGCCTTCGAGCCCGACATTTCCCGCATCGACGAGCTGCTGCACATCACGCCGCTGCGGCTGGAGACGGGAATCCAGCGCCTGCCCAGCGGCTGTCTGGTGGTGGCCTGCCGCACCGACCTGCACGGCTGCAGCGGCCGCATGCTGGACTGGTGGTTCAAGTTCTTCGAGACCACGCAGCACATCAAGTGGTGGCATCCGCATGACCACATCGCACATCGCGGCTGGGATGCGCAATGGAAGAAGGGCGAGAGCTACATAGGCGCCTCCATCGAGGCCGTGGAGTCCCTGGCCGATATTCCGCCCGTGGCGGCCAGGCTCAAGTTCCACGATCCGCGCGAGCTGTTCGACCCTGCGCAGCTGGAGCTGGCCTTTGCCGAAAAACGCGCATCGGCCGCCGTCTATGCACGCATCGGCTTTGGCGAGCATGTGCAGCTGGATGCCAGCGGGGACCCGATGGACGGGCAGATGGTGCACCTGGCGCGCGATACGCCCTTTGGATGCGTGCTGCGCAGCCGCTTCCTGCTGGGGCAGTCCTGCACGGACCCGGCGGCCGAGCTGCCCGACGCGCTAGGCCTGGGCCTGCTGCGCCACTGCTACACGGAGTTCACCTACCTGTCGCGCTTCCTGCCCTCGCTGTACTACGGCGAACATGGCAACGGCGAGGCGGCGCCGCTGCCCTGGTAGCCGTGGCCCCAGGCTTCAAAGCTGCTGGTGCACGGCAGTGGCCAGCTGCAGCAGCCGGTTGCGCGGCAGGGCGCCGCTGAGGGCATAGCCAAAGCCCTGGTCCACCCAGTAGAAGCTGGGCACGGGGCCGTCGCTGCTGAAGCGAAAGGCGGTCTCGCCACGCGTGGCCGGGTCCTCCAGCGCGCCCAGATACAGGGTGATGCGCTCGCCGGCCGCATCCTGGTACATGAACTGGGCGCGTGCGCCGCTGTCGCCGGGCAGCAGCCGGCCGCCCACCAGCTCATAGCCCAGTTCCGTGAGGGCTGGCAGCTTCAGCGGCCGGCCCAGCCGCTTGGAAAGCCATTGCAGCAAATGGGCCTGTTGCGCTGCCTCGACCTCGACCGGGTGGCGCTGCTCGGGCTGGTAGACCGCGTGGGCGACGGCTGCCTGATGGGCGAAGCGGGCAGGTGCGGCAGCGGCCAGCGTGTCCGCCGTTGAGGGTGCCGCAGGCGCTGCCTGCTGCCCGTGCACCAGCCAGCCCAGGCCGAAGGCCAGCAGCCAGCCTGCGGCCATGCCGCCCCAGCGCCACCATTGCTGCTGGCGCTGTTGCAGGCCCTGCAGCTGCTCGGCGGCGGCGCGCATTTCATCGGGCATGGGCGGTTCGCTGCGGGCGCCGTGCAGGGCGCGCAGCAGCTGCCGCTGGCGCTGCCATTGCTCCACGCGTGCTGCGCTGTCTGCATCCAGCTGCTCGCGCAGCGCCTGTGCCTGTGGGGCCGGCAGGCGGTCATCGACCAGGGCATGCAGCTGCTCGTCGGGGGTGGCCGTGGCAGCCGAGACACAGGAGGAGGGGGAGGTGGGGGCGGGGGCAGTCATGGCGGCCTCGTCATTTGAGCCGGCGCAGCGACGGGGCTGCGGCTTGGGGTGCAGCAGTCTGGGCGGGCGAAGCTGCGGGCGGTGCCTCCATCAGCTCGCGCAACCGGGAGCGTGCGCGCGACAGGCGCGACATCACGGTGCCCAGGGGCAGCTGCAGCACGCGCGCCGTGTCGGCATAGCTCATGTCCTCCACGCTGACCAGCAGCAGCACGGCCCGCTGCTCGGCGGGCAGGCGCTGCAGGCAGCGCTCCAGGTCCAGGGCAGCGTCGCTGCTGTCCTCGGGCGCTGCCAGGGACTCGGACAGGCTGTCGATGTCCAGCCACTGCCCTCGTGCGGCAGAGCGCCGCTGGTTCAGGTAGAGGTTGTGCATCAGGGTGAACAGCCAGGCGCGCAGATCGCCATCGGAGCGCCACAGCAGCCATTTGCGGCAGGCGCGTTCCAGCGTGTCCTGCACCAGGTCGTCGGCTGCCCAGGCATCGCCTGCCAGCAGCCGCGCGTAGCGGCGCAGGCCGGGCAGGTGCTCCAGGATCTGGCTGCGGTCCATGGGCAGGTCCGATCGCGCAGGGGGCCGGACTCAGGGGCGTGCGGTATGCCAGACGCCCATGACGCCGTCGCCCGTGGTATCGCCGGCCTTGCCGTCCTTCACCCAGTAGTACAGGGGCTTGCCCTTGTAGGCGATCTGGCTGCTGCCATCGTCGCGCTGGATCACGCTGTAGTTGCCGCCAGAGGGCGCCTGCTTGCCCATCAGGGGCGGCCAGTTGGTCGCGCAGGGGCCATTGCAGACGGACTTGCCACTGCCGGCCGTGTCCTTGTCGAAGGTATAGAGCGTCATGCCGTTGGCGCCGACCAGAATGCCGTTTTGCACGCTGACCGCACTGGGCGGCGTCTGGCCAGAGGCGTTGGCCGCAGGCGCGGAATAGCAGCCTGCCAGGGCCAATGTCAGGGCTGCCGTGAAGGCACAGGTACCAAGTTTCATGCCGAGCTTCTTCATCGCTGTCTCCGGTGCTTGCCGGCGCGCGAAATTGCGGCCGGACACTGCAATGAACACTGGGCCGTGCCGGTTTATTCCGCAGCAGTGCAAAAAAAGCTGCGGATGCCCGTCAACGATTGAAGCTCTTCATGGCGCGCTCGACCTCGCGCTTGCCTTCGCGGTCCTTGATCACGTCGCGCTTGTCGTGCTCGGCCTTGCCCTTGGCCAGGGCAATGTCGCATTTGACATAGCCGTTCTTCCAGTGAAGGTTGATGGGCACCAGGGTGAAGCCCTTTTGCTCCACCTTGCCGATCAGGCGCAGGATGTCGTCCTTCTTGAGCAGCAGTTTCTTGATGCGCGCCGCGTCGGGGTTGACGTGGGTGGAGGCGGTCTTGAGCGGGTTGATCTGGCAGCCGAGCAGGAACAGCTCGCCGTCCTTGACGATGACGTAGCCGTCCGTCAACTGCACCTTGCCGCTGCGCAGTGCCTTCACTTCCCAGCCGTGCAGCACGATGCCGGCCTCGAAGCGTTCCTCGAAGAAGTAGTTGAATGCGGCTTTTTTGTTGTCGGCGATGCGCGACTGTGTTTCAGGTTTCTTGGCCATGGAGTAATAGATGCGGCGAAAACCTGGAGATGAAAGGTCTCCCTACAATACTGGATTGCCGTCTTCCCGCCGTGCGGGATTTTAGTTTCGCCTTGCCGTCATTGTGACAGCCGGCTGTGCCATGGCGGCGCTGCCGGTGTTTTGCATGCCGTGCAGCCCGCCCCATTCATGAAAAAAGTCAACAAGTCCGTCCTGATCTGGTACAGCCCCCAAGAAATGTTTGCCCTGGTGACGGACGTGGCCCACTATGCCGACTTCCTTCCCTGGTGCGATCAGGCCAGGGTGCTGGAGCAGGACGAGCAGGGCATGACGGCCGAGGTGGGCATTGCATTCGGCGGCATGCGCAAGTCCTTCGTCACGCGCAACACGCACAGCGTGCTCGACGATGGCGGGCGCCAGGTCAGCATCCGCCTGATCAAGGGGCCGTTCTCGCGGCTGGAGGGCAACTGGATGTTCCGCCCCGTGGGCGACGGATCGCAGCGCGCCTGCCGTGTCGAACTGCAACTGGACTACGGTTTCGACAACATGGCCCTGGCCGCCGTGGTCGGCCCGGTGTTCGACCGCATTGCAGGCTCCATGGTTGATGCCTTCATCAAGCGTGCCGAGCAGGTCTATGGCTGAACCCCAGCCCGCTGTGCGCATCACGCTGGCCTGCAGTGCGCGCGCCGGCGAAGTCGTCGAGCTGTTTCTGCAATTGCCGGCCGGTGCCACGATTGCCGATGCGGTGGCGGCGGCGGGCGGCTGGCAGGCGCTGGGCTTTGCGCAGGCCGGGCCGGCAGGCCTGTGGGGCCGCAGCGCGCCTTTGACGCAAGCCCTGCGCGACGGTGACCGAGTGGAGCTGTACCGGCCCTTGACCGTGGACCCCAAGGTGGCGCGCCGCGAGCGTTTCGCACGCCAGGGCGCTCGTGCCACGGGGCTGTTCCAGCGCCAGAGGCCTGGAGCCAAGGCCGGCTACTGAGCCGGCCCGGATTCGGCGATCAGCGCATTGCGCCGCAATCGGAGGCGATGATGGCGTCGGCGCGCTTGAGTTCCGCATCGCGCGTGGCGTCGTCCATGAAGCCGCGCTCGCCCTGCTCATTCGTGTAGCCCAGCAGGCGGCCCGAAGACAGCGCGGTCTTGGACTGCTTGGCGCGTGCGCAGTTGTCCTGGCGCTGCTTGGCAATCCGTTCCTTTTCCGCCTTGGCCTTGGCGGCCTCCTGGGCTTCGGCCTTGCGCTTTTGTTCTTCCAGGGCCTTGTCGGTGCCTGCGGGCTTGGTGTCCTTGGCGGCTGCGGCAGGTGCTGCCGGTGCCGCGGCGTCCGCCGCAGGCGCCGTGCCTGCATCCGCAGCTGCCGCAGCGGCGGAGGGCGCGGCGGCAGGCGGCGGTGTGCTGCCGCCAGGCTGGCGCAGGATGTTCTTGGCGGGAATGTCAGGAGGCGGTGCGCGGTCGCTGAAGACCTTGCGGCCTGTGGCGTCGACCCATTGCCACTGGGCGGCTGCGGGCAGCGAACAGGCGGCAAGCGTGACTAGCAAAACAAGCTTGATGGCGTGCATGGTGAGTTGGGGATCGGGCCGAATGGCCTACAGCATACATTGTGATCCGGCGCACGGGTACAATCCTTCTTTTGGAGCTCTCACATGCGCCTTCTCGGTAAAGCCCTGACCTTCGACGACGTCCTTCTGGTCCCCGCTTTCTCCCAGGTCCTGCCCAAGGACACTTCGCTCAAGACGCGCTTTTCGCGCAACATCTCCCTGAACATTCCCCTTGTGTCCGCCGCCATGGACACCGTGACCGAGGCGCGTCTGGCCATTGCCATCGCGCAAGAGGGCGGTATCGGCGTCATCCACAAGAACATGACGGCCGAGCAGCAGGCCGCCGAAGTGTCCAAGGTCAAGCGCCACGAATCCGGCGTGGTGCACGACCCCGTGGTCATCACCCCCGAGCACACCGTGCTGCAGGTGCTGCAGCTGTCCGAGAATCTCGGCATCTCGGGCTTTCCCGTCTGCGACGGCGGCAAGGTGGTGGGCATCGTCACCAGCCGCGACCTGCGCTTCGAGACCCGCTACGACGTCAAGGTCAGCCAGATCATGACGCCGCGCGAGCGCCTGATCACCGTCAACGAGAAGGACGGCACCACGCCCGTGGAAGCCAAGGCCCTGCTCAACAAGCACAAGCTCGAACGCATCCTGGTCGTGAACGACGCCTTTGAACTCAAGGGCCTGATCACCGTCAAGGACATCACCAAGCAGACCACCTTCCCCAACGCAGCGCGTGACAGCGCAGGCCGCCTGCGCGTGGCCGCCGCCGTGGGCGTGGGCGAGGGCACCGAGCAGCGCGTGGAGCTGCTGGTCAAGGCAGGCGTCGATGCACTGGTGGTGGACACGGCCCACGGCCACAGCAAGGGCGTGATCGACCGCGTGCGCTGGGTCAAGCAGAACTACCCGCAGGTCGATGTCATCGGCGGCAACATTGCCACCGGCGCCGCTGCGCTGGCACTGGCCGAGGCAGGCGCCGACGCCGTGAAGGTCGGCATCGGCCCCGGCTCCATCTGCACCACGCGCATCGTCGCCGGTGTGGGCGTGCCCCAGATCATGGCCATCGACAGCGTGGCCCAGGCCCTGCAAGGCACGGGCGTGCCGCTGATCGCCGACGGCGGCATCCGCTTCTCGGGCGATATCGCCAAGGCCCTGGCCGCTGGCGCCTCGACCATCATGATGGGCGGCATGTTCGCCGGCACCGAAGAGGCTCCGGGCGAAGTCATCCTGTACCAGGGCCGTTCGTACAAGAGCTATCGCGGCATGGGCTCCATCGGCGCCATGCAGCAGGGCTCGGCCGACCGCTACTTCCAGGAATCGAGCACCGGCAATCCCAACGCCGACAAGCTCGTGCCCGAAGGCATCGAAGGCCGCGTGCCCTACAAGGGCTCCATGGTCTCCATCGTCTACCAGATGGCCGGCGGCGTGCGCGCTGCCATGGGCTACTGCGGCTGCGCCACCATCGAAGAGATGAACAACACGGCCGAGTTCGTGGAGATCACCGCCGCAGGCATCCGTGAATCGCACGTGCATGACGTGCAGATCACCAAGGAAGCGCCGAACTACCGCGCCGACTGATCCCGATCCAGCGCCTTGGCGCGAGATGGAAAAGAGGTCCGGGCAGCCACTGCCCGGACCTCTTTTTTTCGTGCGCTCACGAAGCTCAGATGGCGAAGCTCAGATGACGACGCTCAGATGGCGAAGTTGTCCAGCACCGCGCCCGAGCTGGCGCTCGATGCGTTGAACGCGAACTTGGCCTGCACGCCCCGCGTGTAGCGGGGCGCGGGGGCCTTCCATGCCGCACGGCGCTGGGCGAGCACGTCTTCGGGCACGTTCAGCTGCAGCTGCAATGCGTGCGCGTCGATGGTGATCGAGTCGCCCTCGTGCACCAGCGCGATGTTGCCGCCCACGGCCGCTTCCGGCGCCACGTGGCCGACCACCATGCCCCAGGTGCCGCCGGAGAAGCGGCCATCGGTGATCAGGCCCACGCTCTCGCCCAGGCCGGCACCGATCAGGGCGCCCGTGGGTGCCAGCATTTCCGGCATGCCGGGGCCGCCCTTGGGGCCCAGGTAGCGCAGCACCATCACGTCGCCGGCCTGTATCCGGCCGTCGAGGATGGCCGCCAGTGCCGATTGCTCATCGTTGAACACGCGTGCCGGGCCGGTGATGACCGGGTTCTTCAGGCCCGTGATCTTGGCCACCGCACCTTCCGGACTCAGGTTGCCCTTGAGGATGGCCAGGTGGCCCTGCGGGTAGAGCGCATCCGAGAGGGGGCGGATGACCTGGGGGTTGGGCGGTTCGTCAGGCACGCCGGCCAGGGTCTCGGCGATGGTCTTGCCCGAGATGGTGATGCAGTCGCCGTGCAGCAGGCCCGCATTCAGCAGGATCTTCATCACCTGCGGGATGCCGCCCGCCTGATGCAGGTCCACCGCCAGGTATCTGCCGCTGGGCTTGAGATCGCACAGCACCGGCACCCGCTGGCGGATGCGCTCGAAGTCGTCGATGGACCAGGGCACGCCGGCCGCATGGGCGATCGCGAGAAAGTGCAGCACGGCATTGGTGGAGCCTCCGGTCGCCATGATCACCGAGACCGCGTTCTCGATGGACTTGCGCGTCACGATATCGCGCGGCTTGAGGTCCATCTTGATGGCCTTGATCAGCACCCTGGCGGATTCCTTGGCCGAGTTTTCCTTTTCATCATGGGGATTGGCCATGGTGGAGGAGTAGGGCAGGCTCATGCCCAGCGCCTCGAACGCGCTGGACATGGTGTTGGCGGTGTACATGCCGCCGCACGAGCCCGTGCCGGGAATGGCGTGCTGCTCGATGTCCTTGAGCTCCTGGTCGCTGATCTTTCCCGCGGCGTTCTCGCCGACGGCCTCGAACACGCTGACGATGTTCAGGTCCCGGCCTTTCCACCTGCCGGGCAGGATGGTGCCGCCGTAGACATAGATGGCCGGCACATTGGCGCGCAGCATGCCCATCATGCCGCCCGGCATGTTCTTGTCGCAGCCGCCGACCACCAGCACGCCATCCATCCACTGGCCGCCCACGCAGGTCTCTATGCAGTCGGCGATCACCTCGCGGCTGACCAGCGAGTACTTCATGCCTTCCGTGCCCATGGACATGCCGTCCGAGATGGTCGGCGTGCCGAACACCTGCGCGTTGCCGCCGGCTTCCTCGATGCCTGCGATGGCCGCGTCCGCCAGCCTTTGCAGGCCGGAGTTGCACGGCGTGATCGTGCTGTGGCCGTTGGCCACGCCGACCATGGGCTTCTTGAAATCCTCTTCCTTGTAGCCCATGCCGTAGAACATGGAGCGGTTGGCGGCGCGCGCCTTGCCTTCGGTGATGTGGGCGCTTCGGCGGTTGATCTGGTTCGGCGGGGTCATGGCATGTCTCTCGTTGTGGGGGTTGGATGAGTATGGGCCGACTGATTCATCTGATCCAATCCTATTCATCGGCATGATTGATATGCTGCACATATGAATGAGCCCCCCATTGATCTGCGCGTCTGGCGGCAATTCCTGGCCGTGGCGGACGAGCTGCACTTCGGCCGCGCCGCATCGCGCCTGCACATGACGCAGCCGCCGCTCACCCAGGCCATCGCCCAGCTGGAGCGCAGCCTGGACGTGGCGCTGTTCGAGCGCTCGAGCCGCCACGTCGCGCTGACGCCCGCCGGCGAGGCGCTTGTGCCGCAGGTGCGTGAGCTTCTGGCGCGGGCGGCGGCGCTGCCGGGGATTGCGCGGGCTGCGGCAGCGGGAGAAGTGGGGCGCGTGCGGCTGGCCTTTGTCTCCACCATCGGCTTCACCCGGCTGCCGCTGTGGGTGCGGGACTTCGTGGCAGGCACGCCAGGTGTGGCGCTGGAGCTGGTCGAGGCCACCAGCGATGTGCAGATGGAGGCATTCGAGCGCGGGCAGATCGATGCCGGGCTCATGCTGCATGCCCCGGGGCATGCGCCGGCCGGCCTGGAGCGCCTGGCCGTGGGACGGGAAGCCATGGTGCTGGCCCTGCCGCAGCAGCATGCGCTTGCCGGTGCGGACCGGCTGATGCTCGACGAAGTGCTGGAGCAGCCGCTGGTGATCTTTCCGCGCCGCATCATGCCCTCGCTCCATGACGCGGTGACGGATCTGTACCGACGGCACGGACATGTGCCGCGCATCGCGCAGCAGGCGATACAGATGCAGACCATCGTGAACCTGGTCTGGGGCGGCATCGGCCTGGCCTGGGTGCCCGCCAGCGTGATGCAGTTCTGCAGGCCCGGCGTGGTCTACCGCGAGGCGGTTTTCGCCAGCGCCCGTGCAGGCAGCAAGGCCGTTGCCCTGCCGGTCTGCGAGACCAGCCTGGCCTGGCCGGCCGGAGTCATGTCGCCCGCGCTGGCGCGGTTTGTCGGCTTCGTGCGCGAACAGCGCTGAGTGGCGTTCACCGACAGCCCCCCCCCGAGGCAAGGCCCGCGAATATCCGCATGGTTCTGGTCTGAATTTTTGGAAATTCTGGTCAGAATGATAGAATTCGGGCCAGGCCGGACACCAGGCCTGCTTTTGTTTTCAGCCCCGCCATGCAATCTGTCGGCATCTACGAAGCCAAGACCCGTTTCTCCGCCCTGATCGAACTTGTCGAGCAGGGCGAGGAAGTGCGCATCACCCGCCACGGCAAGGAAGTGGTGCGCATGCTGCCGGTGCGCCGCCGCCCCGTGATCACCGACGAGCAGATCGCCCGCGAGCTGGAGCAGATGCAGGCGCTGCAGGCCACGGTGCGGCCGGCCCAGCCGGCACAGGCGCCGGACTCCACCACCCGACTGCGCCACGCAGGCCGGAGCCAGGCATGACCTCCTTCGTGCTCGATGCCTCCGTCACCGCCGCCTGGCTGCTGCCCGATGCCGCCAGCGTGCACACCCAGCGCCTGTATACCCGCATCCGCCGCCATGAAGTGGACCCGCAGGCGCCCAACCTCTGGCAGTGGGAATGCGGCAACCTGATCGCCTCGGGCGTGCACGGCGGCCGCATTCCGCACAGCTCGGTCGAGGGCCTGTGGGGCGTGCTCGAGGCCATCCGCCACCGCGTGGAACTGCACGAGCTGGCACCCGCCCAGCACAAGGCCGTGCTCGACGTGGCGCTGGACACCCGCCTGCCGGTCTATGACGCGGCCTACCTGTGGCTGGCGCAGTCGCTGCGCCTGCCGCTGGCCACCTTTGACGCGGCCCAGGCCGCCGCCGCCCGCAAGCGCGGGCTGGCGCTGCTGGCCCCTGAAGATTTCTGATCCCCTCCCATCACCTTTGCCTGAGATGACCATGCAACACGACAAGATCCTCATTCTTGACTTCGGCTCCCAAGTCACCCAGCTGATCGCCCGCCGCGTGCGCGAAGCCCATGTCTACTGCGAAGTCCACCCCTGCGACGTCAGCAGCGACTGGGTGCGCGAATTCGCCGCCGACGGCCGCCTCAAGGGCGTGATCCTGTCGGGCAGCCACGCCAGCGTCTACGAAGTGGACGACCGCGCCCCCGACGCCGTGTTCGAGCTGGGCATTCCCGTGCTGGGCATCTGCTACGGCATGCAGACCATGGCCACCCAGCTGGGCGGCAAGGTCGAAGGCTCGCACACCCGCGAATTCGGCTACGCCGAAGTGCGCGCCCATGGCCACACCGAACTGCTCAAGGGCATCGAGGACTTCGCCACTGCCGAAGGCCACGGCATGCTCAAGGTCTGGATGAGCCACGGCGACAAGGTCACCGAGCTGCCCCCGGGCTTCAAGGTCATGGCCTCCACGCCGTCCTGCCCCATCGCCGGCATGGCCGACGAGGCGCGCCGTTTCTACGCCGTCCAGTTCCACCCCGAAGTCACGCACACCGTGCAGGGCGCGGCCCTGCTCAACCGCTTCGTGCGCGAGATCTGCGCGGCGAATGCCGACTGGATCATGGGCGACTACATCGAGGAAGCCGTCGCCAAAATCCGCGAGCAGGTGGGCGACGAGGAAGTCATCCTCGGCCTGTCGGGCGGCGTGGATTCGTCCGTGGCTGCAGCCCTGATCCACCGCGCCATCGGCGACCAGCTGACCTGCGTCTTCGTGGACCACGGCCTGCTGCGCCTCAATGAAGGCGACATGGTCATGGAAATGTTCGAAGGCAAGCTGCACGCCAAGGTCATCCGCGTGGACGCCAGCGACCTGTTCCTGGGCAAGCTGGCCGGCGTCAGCGAACCCGAGGCCAAGCGCAAGATCATCGGCGGCCTGTTCGTGGACGTGTTCAAGGCCGAGGCCGCCAAGCTCAAGGCCGGCGATGCAGGCCACAAGGGCGCCACCTTCCTGGCCCAGGGCACCATCTACCCCGACGTCATCGAGTCGGGCGGTGCCAAGAGCAAGAAGGCCGTCACCATCAAGAGCCACCACAACGTCGGCGGCCTGCCCGAGCAGCTCGGCCTGAAGCTGCTCGAGCCCCTGCGCGACCTGTTCAAGGACGAAGTGCGCGAACTCGGCGTGGCCCTGGGCCTGCCGCGCGAAATGGTCTACCGCCACCCCTTCCCGGGCCCGGGCCTGGGCGTTCGCATCCTGGGTGAAGTCAAGAAGGAATACGCCGACCTGCTGCGCCGCGCCGACGCCATCTTCATCGAGGAACTGCGCAACTGGACCGACGATGCCACCGGCAAGAACTGGTACGACCTCACCAGCCAGGCCTTCACCGTCTTCCTGCCCGTCAAGAGCGTGGGCGTCATGGGCGACGGCCGCACCTACGACTACGTCGTGGCCCTGCGCGCCGTGCAGACCAGCGACTTCATGACCGCCGACTGGGCCGAGCTGCCCTACGGCCTGCTCAAGAAGGTGTCTGGCCGGATCATCAACGAAGTGCGCGGCATCAACCGCGTGACCTACGACGTGTCGACGAAGCCGCCGGCGACGATTGAGTGGGAGTGATTCCACGTCTGGCATCGGCTGGCACTGAGTAGCACGAAAACACACCTAAGCCCGCGTCACTGCGGGATTTTTTGTGACTTGGTTCGGCACCATCAGGCAATCTTTGGCATCGCCAAGCACCAATTTTTCATGGCATGATAAATGGCATTGAGTGCTTCGATACCATGAGATGCCATCGATACCATGCAGTCCACTTTCTTGGGTTCATGGTATTGATCTGACGTAGTGCAATGATTTTATTGTGTTTTACGTCAAGATGGGACGGGTTCCAGATCATGGTATTTGAGCCGAACTAAGGCGAGAACCATGCTGACCGATACCAAGCTGCGTAACCTCAAGCCGAGGGACAAGCTATACAAGGAAAACGACCGTGACGGCCTCTATGTGGCCGTCACGCCCGCCGGAGCGATCTCGTTCCGCTACAACTACTTGATCCACGGCCGGCAGGAGACCATCACCTTCGGCCGCTATGGCGTTGGCGGCATCACCCTTGCGGAAGCCCGCGAGCGGTTGGGCGAGGCCAAGAAGATGATCGCGGCCGGGAAGTCGCCGGCCAAAGAGAAGGCGCGGGACAAGGCCCGCGTCAAGGATGCGGAGACGTTCGGGGCGTGGGCGGAAAAGTGGCTGCGCGGCTACCAGATGGCTGACTCCACCCGCGACATGCGCCGTTCAATCTACGAGCGCGAGCTGAAGCCTAAATTCAGCAACCAGAAGCTGGTGGAGATCACCCACGAGGACTTGCGGGCGCTGACCGATGCCATCGTGGAGCGCGGTGCACCGGCGACCGCAGTGCATGCTCGCGAGGTGATGTTGCAGGTCTTTCGCTGGGCCATCGAGCGCGGCCAGAAGGTCGAGAACCCGGCAGAGCTGGTGCGGCCGACGACTATCGCCAAGTTCGAGCCGCGCGACCGTGCGCTGATGCCCGACGAGATCCGTCTGATGTATCAGTACATGGAGCGCATCGGCACAACGCCATCCATTCGGGCTGCCGCCAAGTTGTTGCTGCTGACGATGGTGCGCAAGAGCGAGCTGACCAACGCGACCTGGAGCGAGATCAACTTCAGCGAGGCGCTTTGGACCATCCCGAAGGAGCGGATGAAGCGACGCAATCCGCACCTGGTGTTCCTGTCCCGGCAGGCGCTGGACATCTTCATTGCCCTCAAGACCTTTGCCGGCGGATCGGACTACGTGTTGCCGTCGCGGTACGACTCGGACTTGCCCATGAGCAGCGCCACGCTCAACCAGGTGCTGACGCTGACGTATCGGCTGGCGCAGAAGGAAGGGAAGTCGCTCGCCAAGTTCGGGCCACATGACTTGCGGCGCACAGCCAGCACGTTGTTGCATGAGGCCGGCTACAACACGGACTGGATTGAGAAGTGCCTGGCGCACGAGCAGCGAGGCGTCAGGGCCGTCTACAACAAGGCCGAGTACCGCGAGCAGCGGACGGCGATGTTGCAAGACTGGGCGGACATGATCGACGAATGGACACTGAAGCGGCCGAAGGCGTAAGCCAGAAGATGACAGTTTGCTCGCCTGCCCGAACATCGAGGCATGGCCCCGGGTTTCATTGACACTTGAGGGGCGCTGCGTTTTAGCCGCTAAAAAGTGGCTGCTGCGACCGACGGGGTGAAGCCGGGACGCATGGCCTGAGTGCCCGATGCCTTGCGCGCCTCGATCCATTCCTCGACCTCGGCCAAGTCCCAGGCGACGTTTCGGCTGGTGAGCGCAATGCGACGCGGAAACTCCCCGCGCTGCTCCATATTGAAAATCGTGCGCTCAGACAGCGGGATCATCGCCAGTAGCTTCTTGCGGTTGATGAGCGTCTTACTTGTCGTTGTCTGCATCCCTTGGCCTCTTTCAGTCACTTGCGAACATGTGCCTGATGGTGCCTGTGAATGCGGATTGTTTCGTTCTATTAGTTGGTCAATTTGGTTGACGCCGCGAGCGCGACTTTGAACTCAAGTGGAACATCGCAGGGATCGACGCCAGTGCCTTCGATACGGCTTGGCGTTCTATACCTAGCTTTCGCGCAATCTCCGACTGGTTGAGCCCAGACCACTGGAGCATCAGCATCTGTTTTTTGCGGTCTGACAGCTTCGAGTCCACCATGAGCCGCGCTTGATTGCGCAACTCCGCTTTGTCTGCTGGCTGAAAGGTTTGGCCGGCGACGTAGTGGAAGAAGTAGCTGTCAACCAGTTGATCGCCCGATTTCACTTGAGGCGTAGCTGGCTTTGCGCACTGCTGGCTGAGCCTGGCGAGTTCGAGATCGAACTGCGCGAGTGAGCGTCTTGCTTGTCTGTATGAGGGATTCCATGCGCCATTCGGCAATTTGGGCCGGTGATCCAGGCAGTACAGGCTGCTGAGTCGAAGTTTCTCCTCGGGGTCGTCAGCCTTTGGGTCATCGCTCCCACCGGCGAACGAGGTCAACTCGGCGAGTGCTCCGCAAAACCGGCAGAAGCCCTGCTGACGTTCACCATTCAGGCGGGTGTCGCGCACCTGTGACTTGGCTGGTCGTTTGCACGCACAGTCCCACACCAGTTCGATCAGTGATTCCAGCGTTGCGACAAAACGCTGATCTCTCGCAGACTGTCGATCTTCCGTGAGAACGAACGCGCGCAGCAATTGCCGCTGCAAGCGAACCATCGCATCAAGCCCCACCAGTCGAATGATCGCGCTGAAGCTCACTCCCGTGCCGGCGCCGGGGACGTGGCCCGAATAGCGCACTGGAAGGGCTGCCATGTAGGCGGCCACGGCGGGATCGATCAGTTCCTGTATCAATCGCACGATGGGATAGCGCCGCGAGGATGCGGAGTACGGCCGCCAGCGATCTTGAAACTGCCGGATGGCTTCCGAGACGGTGGGGTCGCAACCTTCCCAGATAACGATGATTGGGTCATTCTTCATGTCAACCATTTTGGACAATTAATAAGATGTAGGCAACCCCCAATAGCACCTAACCTTCGTAGCAATTCAGTTGATAACGGAGGTTTACGCAATGACGATAGAAGACACGCTGCTGCAACGCTTCGGCCCACTGCTAAGCATCGCGCAGCTCGCCACTGTCCTTGATCGCTCGCCTGATGGACTGCGGATCAGCTTGCGCGCAACGAACGAGTGGGCGCAGCGAATCAACAGGGCCCGCTTGAAGATCGGCCGGCGGGTCTACTTCCGAACCTCGCAGATCGCCGAGGTGTTGAGCGACGAGTCCCTGTACTGAGCGGGGAACAGCGTCATGGCGATTGATGTACTGGCGGCGTTTGAGCACGAACCGCCGGTGCTGGACTTCTTATGGCCTGGCTTCCTGGCGGGAACGGTCGGCGCGCTCGTCGCCCCAGGGGCTACGGGCAAGAGTTTCTGGGCGCTAGAAGCGGCCATGAGCATCGCATGCAGCGTTCCGGGTGGCGACCTCGTGGGCCTTGCCCCCGCACATTCCGGGCGCGTGGTCTATCTGGCCGGTGAAGACCCGCCGCCCGCGCTTGTGCGGCGCGTTCACGCCATCGGCCAGCACCTCGGGCACGCAGCTCGCCAAGCCATCGCAGAGAACTTGGTGCTTGAGCCGATCATGGGCAAGCGCATGGACATCATGAACAAGGCTCACCTGCGCCGCGTCATTGAGGACGGTGCCGGGGCGAGGCTGATTGTGCTGGATACCCTGAGCCGTATTCACGCCCTCGATGAGAACAGCAACGGCAACATGGCCCACCTCGTGGCCGTGTTGGAGCACGTTGCGGCCACCACGGGCGCATCCGTGCTCTACCTACACCACGTCAGCAAGGGAAGCGCCCGCGAAGGGCAAACCGACCAGCAGCAGGCTGCGCGTGGCGCATCGGCGTTGATCGACAACGCCAGGTGGTGTGGTTACGTCGCTCGCATGACCGAGGATGAGGCAAAGCGCCTCAGCGACCGCCCCCACGACCGGCAGCCCATCGGTAATGAGCGCCGCAGCTACTTCGTGCGTTTCGGCGTCAGCAAGCAGAACTACGACGCCACGCCGCTTGATCGCTGGTACATGCGGCACTCCGGCGGCGTACTGGTGCCAGTGGAACTGCATGAGGCCCGCAGGAGTGAGGAGAAGGGATGCGATGGCCGGAGGCGAAGCGATGGCTTTTGACCTCACCCATGCCAGGCACGATCCAATGCACTGCTTGGTCCCCGGCTTGTTCCGCAGTCTCAAACGCGGAGAACGGAAGAAACTCAAGCTCGATGTGACGTATCACTACGCCGAGAATGAACAAGCGCGGTTCGTCGGCTTTGAGCCGCTCGGTGCCGATGACATGCGGCTGCTGCAAGGTCTGGTGGCTCTTGGCGGGCCGAAAGGCATTATCCTGACGTCGGAGCCAACAGCAGACTTACCGAAGCAGCTCCGTCTATTCCTTGAGCCAAAATTTGACGCGGTAGGGCAGGATGCGCTTGTCGTGAGAGAGAGCATGGCCAGCCTACTAAGCGAGATCGGCTTGACCGATGGCGGCGACAATATCAGGGCGATCAAGGCGTGCTTGCTGCGCATGGCAAACGTGACAGTAGTAGTCACCAAAGGGAGCAGGCAACGGTCTTTTCACTTGATGAGCTATGCCTTCGATGAGGAGGACGGACGGCTATTCGTCGCGCTGAATCCTCAGATTGCAGAGGCGATTCTTGGGCGGCGTCCGTATACCCGCATTGAGATGGCCGAGGTGCGGGCGCTACAAACCGATCCGGCCCGCCTGATTCACCAACGACTATGCGGCTGGATCGATCCTGGCAAAGCCGGCCGCGTGGAACTGGATACCCTTTCCGGTTACGTTTGGCCGGACGACGCGAACGCTGAGGCCATGAAGAAGCGCCGTCAGAAGGCCCGCAAGGCTCTGGCCGAGCTTGCCGCCGTGGGCTGGAAGGTGTCCGAATATGCGGAAGGGAAGTGGGAAATCGGGAGGCCGAAGCCCGTAGTAACGTTCCCCAATCTCCGTAGTAGGGGTCTCCTCGTTTTCAGTGCAATAAGTGACGGTACGAAAAGCTAGCACTGGCGCGGAGGTGGTGTTGGTAGATCGTTGATTTCATTGACTTTCCTGTTCACTTTCAAATCTGCGATTCGTGGCGT